>Ga0129313_1000005_pt1 | contig 458480 bp, 433 predicted proteins | sample O1105metagenome_FD_94436 | JGI IMG/M metagenome (GOLD analysis project Ga0129313, IMG submission 94436) | Orangutan group fecal microbial communities from fecal samples from Wisconsin, USA - O1105 metagenome | ecosystem: Host-associated > Mammals > Digestive system > Large intestine > Fecal... | reverse complement strand
ATGTATGGAGCTGACTGTTACTAATCGGTCGAGGGCTTGACCTAGAGAACTTAGGGAAATCGAGCGAAGCGAAGATTGAGCTTAGTTCGAAGGTCGTTCCGAGGAACTTAGCGAGAGCGAGTCGAAAGACGAAGCTCGAGGTTAGTGAACGGAACTTCCTTATGAAATCCTAAATAGAATCGGAAATCTGTATGAAGTTTTGAAGGTATATATAGGGATATAGTTCAGTTGGTAGAACGTTGGTCTCCAAAACCAAATGTCGAGGGTTCGAGTCCTTCTGTCCCTGCTTATAAATCCTTTAAACTAATAATTAGTTTAAAGGATTTTTTGTGTTTTTAGAAAAAACATGATATGATGGAAAAAAATACGGAAAGGATAAATTTATGAAATCAGAGAAACAGGAAGTATGGGAAGCGTTAGAGGCAGGAAAAAGAGCATTGAACAGTTTGTTAGAAGCCAAAAGCAGTTTGTCCACGGCAAAAGGATTTGGTATCTGGGATATGTTGGGCGGCGGTTTCGGAGCAGGTCTCTTTAAGCATGCGAAGCTACAGGATGCCTCCCGGGAAGTAGAAAATGCAAAGATGGATATGAGAAGATTTCAAAAGGAATTGGCAGATGTAAATATGACCTGTAATTTGAACATGGATATAGGAGGTTTTCTTACCTTTGCAGACTTCTTTTTTGACGGAATTCTTGCAGATGTGTTGGTACAGTCCCGAATGAGTGATATGGGAAAACAGCTAGATGAGGCAATCGGACAGGTACGCCATGTGGTAAATGAATTAGAGCAGATTTATGCAAGTTATTAAATAATACAACTTTTAGTGTGGTATCAACGGGTAGTTGTATCCAATAATACTTGAGAAAAATAAGGGGAAAACGCACGGCGTATTTCCTCTATTTTTTGTTCTGCAAGAGAATATTCTTCTGCGGTTACCTGAAGAAGTGCACCATAATCTCTGCTGCGGACACGAAAATCGTGAAATCCCATTTGAAAAAGGAGCATTTCACAGTGTTCTACAGATTTAAGGAGCTCATCGGTAATTTTCTGACCGGTGGGAATTCGGGTGGCGAGACAGGCATATGCGGGCTTGTTCCATGTAAATAAACCGGCTTCTTTGGAAAGACGGCGTATTTCTTCTTTTGTAAGACCACAGATACGAAGTGGTGAAAGGACAGAAAGTTCTGTGAGAGCTTTCATGCCGGGTCTGTCAGATACTTCATCTGAGGCATTGGTGCCGTCTAAAAGGACGGAGAAACCGGATTGCAGAGCCAAATTTGAGATTTCTCCAAAAATGCGTTTTTTACAATAATAACAGCGGTCTGTGGGATTGGAAATCACAGAGTGCTCTGTGAGAATGCTTCCCTCTATGATTTTTAACGGTATGTGATACATTTGACAAAAACGTTTTGCGTCATCTAATTCAAACTCCGGCTGAAATTCACTATGATAATAAATGGCCAGCAGATTAGCACCGGACTGCTTTGCCGCATAAGCTAAATAAGAAGAATCCACACCACCGGAAAAACCCAGAGCAACTTTGGGATATTTTGAAAAAAAATCAGTTAAATTCATAAGAGAATCCTTTCTGTACGTATAAAAAACACAAGATATGTTTATTATAGAGGGTGGCAAAATAGACGTCAAGAAGGGAAAAGAAGGAGGAAAATTGCATATTATACACAAAGGAAATTTTATGAAAAGAGCAAAAACAACAAAAAATCAAAAGTTTGATTGTGCAGTTTTTACATGAAATTACGAAAATCACGAAAAAAAACGGAAATTTTATTTCAAATGATAAGAAGTTGGTGTAATATGGGAAAAACTATTGTAAAAGGTGTGTAAAAATAAAAAGAAGTTTAGAAACAGTTAAAAGTTGACAATTAATGGAAAAGATGGGATAATTTCCTACTAGAATAAAGTGGTAGTACCAATATTAGTGAAAGGGATGAGGTGCAATGAGCGAGAAGAAGATCAGACTTCAGAGCAGAGAGGAAGTTCAGAACTTTGTAGAAGCTGCCGCAAAATGTAATTTTGATATTGATATTTCCTATGATCGTGTCTTGATTGATGCAAAATCCTTTTTAGGAGTTTTAGGTTTAGGTGTATCGAGAGTCTTGACAGTGCAGTATTCCGGTAAGAACAGTGAGTTTGAAAATGTAGTACAAAAATATGTAGTTGCCTAAGAAAAAGCGTAGTACATAAGATAAATATGCTCTATGGTCGTGATTTATGACCATAGAGTTTTTATTTTACAGAAAAGATTTTTCTTGTATAATAAAAGAACGAGGAAAATCTATGGAAGAAAAAAATCAGTCAGAAACAAAATTAAATATAAAAATATCCGTGCGGAATCTTGTGGAGTTTATTTTGCGTTCTGGTGATATAGATAACCGCAGAAGCTCAGCGGCAACGGCGGAGGCTATGCAGGAGGGTAGCAGAATCCACAGGAAAATCCAGAGGAGGATGGGAGCCTCTTATACGGCGGAGGTTCCTTTGAAGATAGAACTTGAGGAAGAAAAATATTGTATCGTCATAGAGGGAAGAGCCGATGGTATCATCTGTGAGGAGGAAGTCACCATTGATGAAATCAAAGGTGTATATATGGATTTATCCTATCTGGAGGAACCTATAGGAGTACATTTGGCACAGGCAAAATGCTATGCCTATATCTATGCCAAGCAGAACCAGCTGGAAACCATTCATGTCCAGATGACATATTGCAATCTGGACACAGAGGATATCCGGCGTTTTACAAGTACCTATACCTTTGAGGAACTTCATGTGTGGTTTACGGAGGTTTTGGCGGAATATAAAAAATGGGCGGACTTTCAGTATGAGTGGCACAGAACACGACAGGAGTCCATTGCGGATTTGCCATTTCCTTTTACCTATCGGGAGGGACAGAAGGAATTGGCGGCGGATGTCTACCGTACGATTAATCGGAAAAAGAACCTTTTTATCCAGGCACCTACCGGAGTGGGGAAAACCATTTCCACAATCTATCCGGCAGTAAAAGCCGTGGGTGAGAATCTGGCAGATAAGATTTTTTATCTGACTGCAAAAACCATAACGGGAACGGTGGCGTTGGAAGCCTTTGAACAGCTGCGGCGGCAGGGACACCGTGCAAAAACCCTTACCATTACGGCAAAGGAAAAGATGTGTCTTTGTGAGGAGATGGAGTGTAATCCGGACCATTGTATCTATGCTAAGGGACATTATGACCGGGTAAACGATGCCGTGTTTGAGCTGTTGCAAAATGAGGATGTTCTGGTACGGGAGGTGTTTTTGGAGCAGGCGGAAAAATGGAGGGTCTGTCCCTTTGAACTCTGTCTGGATACCGCAACATGGTCAGATCAGATTATCTGTGATTACAATTATGCCTTTGACCCCAATGTTTATCTGAGACGTTTTTTTTCAGAGGGGGTAAAGGGAGACTATATTTTTCTGGTGGATGAGGCACACAATCTGGTGGAACGGGGACGCAGCATGTACAGTGCGGAACTGATAAAGGAAGATTTTCTGCGGGCAAAGAAACTGATAAAGCCCTTTAACGGAAAAGCTGCCTCAGAATTGGATAAGTGCAATAAGATTTTACTGGGTTACAAGAGGGAATGTGAAAATTATAAGCTATACGAAAATATATCCAATTTCGTCTTTGCACTGATGCGGTTCGGAGCTGCGGCAGATACCTTTTTACAGAAAAATATAGAATTTCCGGGGAAAGAGGAGTTTATGGATTTGTACTTTGCAGTACGCCATTTTCTCAATATGTATGAGCGGGTGGATGAAAACTATGTGACCTATGGAAGACTTCAGGAGGATGGCAGCTTTCTGCTGAAGCTTTTCTGCGTAAATCCGTCCGTCAACTTACAGGAATGCATTGACAGAGGACGCAGCACCATCTTTTTTTCAGCAACCCTGCTGCCTATCGGGTACTACAAAAAACTACTGAGTACGGCAACGGACAACTATGCCATCTATGCTCACAGTACCTTTGAAAAGGAGCAGAGCTGTCTGATTATCGGCTCCGAGGTCAGCAGCCGATACACTCGCAGGAATCCCATGGAATACGGAAAGATTGCAGAATATATCCGCCGTATTGTGTTGGCGAAAAAGGGAAATTATATGGTGTTTTTCCCTTCCTATAAATTTATGGAAGCAGTCTATGAACAGTTTCTTCCTTTGATTCTAAAGGAGGCAGACTGCATGGTGCAGACCAATGGAATGAAGGAACAGGAACGGGAGACTTTCTTGGAGGAATTCTCGGAACAGCGGGAAAAATCTCTGGTGGGATTTTGCGTGCTGGGAGGAATTTTTGGCGAAGGAATTGATTTGAAAGAGGATTTGCTCATTGGAGCCATTATCGTGGGAACCGGGCTTCCTCAAGTGGGAAATGAGCGGGAGATTCTGATGCAGTATTTTGAGGAGCATGAGGGAGAAGGCTTCGATTATGCCTATCGCTATCCGGGAATGAATAAGGTGCTGCAGGCGGCGGGACGGGTCATCAGAACCAAGGAGGATAAAGGAGTGATTGCTCTTTTGGATGAGCGGTTTCTGCAAAAAGAATACCGCAGACTCTTTCCGAGAGAATGGGAAGAATATGCGGTATGTACACGAGAAAACGTGGGAAAAGTGTTAGAAGATTTCTGGCGGGAGTAGTTTCAAAAATTCTTCCGTGGAAGGAGATACCGGCAGGTTGGGATTGATGGATGCCACCAACTGCCGGGTAGGCATGGTCTCCTTGGTGGAAAGTACAAACAAATCCCGGGATTGTCTGGTAAGACAATAATCAGGGATAAATGCGATTCCCAATCCGATTTTTGCCAAATCAATGAGCAGATCATTACTGCTGAGTTCGATTTCAGGAACCAGCTCCAACTGGTGTTGCAAAAAGAGATTGTGAAGGTATTCGCTGGTGGTACTTTTCCGGTCTAACATTAGGATGGGATATTGCTGCAAATCCGCAAGGGAAACCTCTTGCGTAGTCAAATCAAAGTAAGACGGGTTTGCAATAAATACATCCGAAAAGTTCAGAACGGTTTTTTGAATGTAGGAATGGTTCAGTCTTGAGTTGGGGAAGTTGGTGACAATCAAATCCACCTTGCCCTGTTCCAGCAAATCCACACAGCTTAAAGAAGTGGCATTGGTAACCTTGATAGGTACGTTTGGAAACTTCTTGTGAAACTGTTTGAGATAGGGAACCAGAAAATAACGGCAGATGGTATCGCTGGCCCCGATGTGAAGCTGTCCCAGACCCAGAGTGGTGGAATCCAAAAGCTGATTTTCTCCCCGTTGAATCAGGTTCATTGCCGGTTCAATATGTTTTAACAGGACTTTTCCGGCAGGTGTCAGCTGTACTTTTTTGGTACTGCGGATAAAAAGCGGCTGTCCCAATTTTTTTTCCAGAGTCTTGATGGACTGGCTGACCGCAGACTGGGAGATAAAAAGCTGTTTGCTTGCCGCTGAGAAGCTCAGGGAAGAGGCAACATAGTAAAAGACCTTATATAATTCATAATTAATGTCCATAGGATTCTCCTTATATGAGATTGATTAATAAGTATATAAGTTTATTATAAATAGCACTTATAAATAAGTCAATGTAGGAAAAAAGAACAGGAAAAACGAAATGAATTAGTAATACTTATAAAAAGAATTAAATATATTAATTTTTCTAATTTTAAGTCTAATGCTATAATCAAAGAAAAAAGAGTTCAATTAGGAGGTTTTTCATGAGCAACGTAAGAAGAGTTTATGTGGAAAAGAAACCGGCTTATGCCGTGGCAGCCAAAGAACTACAGTCTGAAATCAAGAGCTATTTGGGGATAAAGACCGTAACAGGGGTGCGGGTGTTTATCCGTTATGATATAGAGAATGTCTCAGAGGAAACCTACCAGAAGGCATTGGGAACCGTATTTTCCGAGCCACCGGTAGATGAGGTTTACGAAGAGAAGATTGAATTGGGAGATGCAAAGGCATTCAGCGTAGAGTATCTGCCGGGACAGTTTGACCAGAGAGCAGATTCCGCAGAGCAGTGTCTGAAATTATTAAAAGAGGATGAGGAACCGATTATCCGTTCTGCAACGACCTATGTAATCAGCGGCGATATTACGGAGGAGCAGTTAGAGGCAATCAAGAATCACTGTATCAATCCGGTGGATTCCCGTGAGACCGGAATGGAGAAGCCGGAGACTCTTGTGACAGAATTTGAGGAGCCGGCAGATGTAATTATCTTTGACGGCTTTGTGGATATGGAAGAGGGAAAGTTAAAAGAGTTATATGATTCTCTGGGACTTGCCATGACCTTTAAGGATTTCCTTCACATTCAGAATTATTTCAAGAAAGAAGAAAAACGCAATCCTTCTATGACAGAGATTCGCGTATTGGATACCTATTGGTCTGACCATTGTCGTCATACCACATTTTCCACAGAATTAAAAGACGTTGCATTTGATGAGGGCTATTACAAAGCTCCGATTGAGAAAACCTATCAGGAATATTTAGATACACACAAGGAAATGTACGCAGGCAGAGATGACAAGTTTGTATGCCTGATGGACATTGCCTTGATGGCGATGAAAAAGCTTCGCAAAGAAGGAAAATTAGAGGATTTGGAGGAGTCAGAGGAAATCAATGCCTGCTCCATCGTTGTGCCGGTGGAGGTTGACGGAAAGACCGAGGAGTGGCTGGTAAACTTCAAGAACGAGACCCACAACCATCCGACAGAGATTGAGCCTTTCGGTGGTGCGGCAACCTGTTTGGGAGGAGCTATCCGTGACCCGCTTTCAGGACGTACCTATGTATATCAGGCAATGCGTGTTACCGGAGCGGCAGACCCGACCGTATCCGTAAAAGATACCATGGAAGGAAAACTTCCACAGAAGAAATTAGTGCGTGGTGCAGCCCACGGTTACAGCTCTTACGGAAACCAGATTGGACTTGCCACCGGATATGTCAAAGAGATTTATCATCCGGATTACGTGGCAAAGCGTATGGAAATCGGAGCCGTTATGGGAGCAGCACCGAGACGTGCGGTACAGAGACTGACCTCTGATCCGGGAGACATTATTATTCTTCTGGGAGGAAGAACAGGACGTGACGGCTGCGGCGGTGCCACAGGTTCTTCTAAGGCACATACCACAGAATCCATTGATACCTGCGGTGCAGAAGTACAGAAGGGTAATCCACCTACAGAGCGTAAGATTCAGAGACTTTTCCGCAGGGAAGAGGTAGCACATATCATTAAGAAATGTAATGATTTCGGTGCCGGCGGTGTTTCCGTAGCCATCGGTGAGCTGGCAGACGGATTGAAAGTAGATTTGGATAAAGTACCGAAAAAATATGCAGGTCTGGACGGAACAGAACTGGCAATTTCCGAGTCTCAGGAACGTATGGCAGTTGTCATTGCACCGGAGGATGCAGAACAGTTTTTGGCATATGCAAAAGAGGAAAACTTAGAAGCCGTAAAGGTGGCAGTAGTAACCGAGGAGCCACGTCTGGTACTGGTTTGGAGAGGTAAAGAGATTGTAAATATTTCCCGTGCATTTCTGGATACCAACGGTGCTCATCAGGAGACCACCGTATCTGTGGATATGCCGGTAAAAGAGGAAAACTTCTTTGAGAAAAAAGAACTTCCGGCAGTAGAGGAAGCATTGAAGAATCATGATGTGAAAAAAGCATGGCTTGCAATGCTGGCAGATTTGAATGTGTGCTCCCAAAAAGGTCTGGTGGAAATGTTTGACGGTTCCATCGGAGCAGGAAGCGTATTCATGCCTTACGGCGGACGTTATCAGTTGACAGAGACCCAGACCATGGTGGCAAAGCTTCCGGTGGCAGAGGGCGTATGTGATACTGTAACTATGATGGCATATGGATTTGATCCGTATCTGTCTTCCTGGAGTCCGTATCATGGTTCTGTTTATGCAGTATTGGAATCTGTTGCAAGAATTGTTGCATCCGGCGGAGATTACAAAAAAATCCGTTTTACTTTCCAAGAGTACTTCCGCAGAATGAGTGAGGACCCGAAACGTTGGAGCCAGCCGTTTGCAGCTTTGCTGGGAGCGTACAGTGCTCAGATTGGCTTCGGACTTCCATCTATCGGAGGAAAAGATTCCATGTCCGGTACCTTCAACGAAATTGATGTACCGCCGACACTGGTATCCTTTGCGGTAGATGTGGCAAAAGAGAAAGATATTATCACACCGGAGCTGAAACAGGCAGGCAATGCTCTGATGGTTTGCAAAATAGAAAAGGATGCCTATGATTTACCGAATTACCGGCAGATTATGGATTTATATGACAAGGTACACACTTTGATTCAGCAGGGTGTTATCGTATCTGCCTATGCTTTGGACGGAAAAGGTCTGGCCGCAGCAGTCAGCAAGATGGCATTCGGAAATAAGCTGGGTGTTTCCATTGAGAAAGAAGTATCCACCGATATGCTCTTTGCACCGGGCTTTGGTAATCTGGTATTAGAGATTGCAAAGGGAAAAGAAGCAGAGGCACAGCAGATGTTGGGTGTTTATGGACAGACCGTTGGACATGTGGAAGAAAAGGCAGAGTTCGTCTATGGCAGCATGACCATCGGTATGGAAGAAGCCGTAGAGGCATGGAGCAAGACTTTGGAAAAGGTATTCCCTACCCGTGCTACGGAGGAGAAAGAGGAATTGGATACTCCGATGTACACCGCAGGAAATGTCTATGTCTGCAAGAACAAAATTGCAAAGCCGACAGTATTTATTCCGGTATTTCCGGGTACAAACTGCGAATACGACAGTGCAAAGGCTTTTGAAGCGGCAGGAGCAGACACCATCATAAAGGTATTTAAGAATCTGAATGCAGAGGATATCCGTGATTCTGTGGATGTGTTTGTAAAAGCTATTGAACAGTCCCAGATGATTATGTTCCCGGGCGGCTTCAGTGCCGGAGATGAACCGGAAGGAAGTGCTAAGTTCTTTGCAACCGCATTCCGCAACGAAAAGATGAAAGAAGCGGTTATGAAGCTGTTAAATGAGCGGGATGGTCTGGCTCTTGGAATCTGTAACGGTTTTCAGGCGTTGATTAAATTGGGACTGGTTCCGTATGGTGAGATTACGGAGCAGAAAGCAGATTCTCCGACCTTGACCTACAATACCATCGGACGCCATATCTCCAAGATGGTATATACCAAGGTAGTAACCAACAAATCCCCTTGGCTGGCAGGAGCCGAGGTGGGCAAGGTATATTGCAATCCTGCATCCCACGGCGAGGGACGTTTTGTAGCACCGAAGGAATGGCTGGATAAGCTGTTTGCCAACGGTCAGGTGGCAACCCAGTATGTCAATGAGCAGGGAATCCCGACTATGGATGAAGAGTGGAATGTCAACGGTTCCTACATGGCAATCGAGGGTATTACCAGCCCGGACGGACGTGTGCTGGGCAAGATGGCACATGCGGAAAGAAAGGGTACTTCTGTGGCAGTAAATATCTACGGAGAACAGGATATGAAGCTGTTTGAATCGGGAGTTGCTTATTTCAAATAAAAATGTAAAAAAAGGCTTGACTTTTTATAGGTAGCAATAGTATAATAACGAAGTCGGTCAGAACTTGACCGACTTCAGAATGGGATCTTAGCTCAGCTGGGAGAGCATCTGCCTTACAAGCAGAGGGTCACAGGTTCGAGCCCTGTAGGTCCCATTTATATCGAAATAATTGCATATGGCGAGATAGCTCAGTTGGCTAGAGCATGCGGTTCATACCCGCAGTGTCGAGGGTTCAAATCCCCCTCTCGCTACTACAACGTACAGAGTGCGGCAGAAGCCACACGAAGGGGTACACCACCACGGGTGTATTGCTTCGTGTGGCTTTTCTGTGTTATGCAAAAAGGAGGAGGAACAGATGGTAACCATTAACGGAGAACAGGTTTTAGCGGCAGGCAAACGATTATCCGAATATCTCACGGAACAGGAATACAATGTAAAACGGATTGCGGTGGAGAGAAACGGAGAGATTGTTCCAAAGGCTCAATATGAGGAAACCATATTGCAGGAGGGAGATACCCTAGAAGTGGTAAGCTTCGTGGGAGGGGGCTGATGACATGGAGATACCGAAGAGAGAAGAAATACAAAGTGCATTGGAAATGCGGCACACCAAGCCTATTCAGGAGAAAATCAGCAAGGCACAGGTGGCAGTCTGCGGACTGGGAGGCTTAGGCTCTAATATTGCCATCGCCTTGGCGAGATGCGGTATCGGAAAGCTGCACCTGATAGATTTTGACTGTGTGGATTTAACCAATCTGAACCGTCAGCAATACGGTATCCGCCAGTTGGGAATACCAAAGCCGGAGGCCTTGAAAGCAGAACTGTTGGAGATAAACCCATATCTGGAGATTGCTACGGATTGGGTAAAATTGACAGAAGAAAACATGAAGGAAATCCTGCAAGAGAATTATATATGTGAAGCATTTGATTCGCCGGAACAGAAGGCAATGCTGACCAATTTCGTGTTGGAGCATATGCCGGAGAAATATCTGGTGGGTGCCTCCGGTATGGCGGGTTACGGAAGAAACAACGAGATTGTAACCAGACAGATTCTTCCCCGGTATTATCTGTGCGGGGATGGAGTTTCCGGTTTAGAGGAAGGAAGAGGACTGATGGCACCGCGGGTTATGCTGTGTGCGGCCCATCAGGCAAATCAGATATTGGAACTACTGATAGAAGCAGAGGAAGAACAGGTATAGAAGAAGGAGAGCAAGCATGAAAAAAGAAGATACGTGGATGTTGGGAGGAAAGGAATTTCACTCCAGATTTATTTTAGGTTCCGGGAAATATTCCATGGAGCTGATTAAAGCAGCAGTAGAAAATGCAGGAGCGGAAATCATTACTCTGGCAGTTCGCAGAACCAATACCAAACAGAGTGAAAATATCTTAGATTATATTCCAAAAGAGGTAACACTTTTGCCCAATACCTCCGGTGCCAGAAATGCCGAGGAAGCCGTAAGGATTGCCAGAATGTCCAGAGAGCTGGGATGCGGAGATTTTGTAAAGGTGGAAATTATGAAGGACAGCAAATATTTGCTGCCGGACAATGTAGAAACCGTAAAGGCAACGGAAATGTTGACCAAGGAAGGCTTTGTAGTATTGCCTTATATGTACCCGGATTTGTATACCGCAAGGGATTTGGTCAATGCGGGAGCCGCAGCAGTGATGCCGTTGGCGTCTCCAATCGGTTCCAATAAGGGACTTGCCACAAAGGAGTTCATTCAGATACTCATAGACGAGATAGATTTGCCAATCATTGTGGATGCTGGAATCGGAAAACCGTCACAGGCCTGCGAGGCAATGGAAATGGGAGCGGCGGCTATTATGGCAAATACCGCCATTGCCACCGCAGGAGATATCCCGGCAATGGCAGGAGCTTTCAAAAATGCCATTGAAGCAGGACGGGCAGCCTATCTGTCAGGATTGGGAAGAGTGTTAGAGCGTGGGGCTTCAGCCTCCGACCCATTGACAGGATTTTTAAGGGATTAGAGGTGGAGCAAATGAGTCAAAACCAGTTTTTTGTGGATTCAGACAAATTAAGTGAAAAGGCATTGGAAAAGAAGCACCGTCTGGAAAATGACCCGTCCTCCAGAGCCAATCATATGGAATATATGGAGGGAATGGAGCAGATTTCTTCAGATATTATGGAAAAGGTTCTGGAACAGATGGAAGGCTATACCTATGAGGATTATACCGGGGAGGATGTAAAAAGAGCCTTGATGCATGAGACCTGCAGTATTGAGGATTTTAAGGCATTGCTTTCTCCGGCAGCCCTGCCGTATCTGGAAGAAATGGCACAGAAGGCAAAATGGGAAACCAGCCGTCATTTTGGAAACACTGTGTATCTGTTTACACCCTTATATATTGCCAATTACTGTGAGAATTATTGTGTCTATTGCGGCTTCAACTGCTACAACGATATTCAGCGGAAAAAGCTGACCATGGAAGAAATCGAAAAAGAAATGAAAGTCATTGCAGATTCCGGTATCGAAGAAATTCTGATGCTCACCGGAGAGAGCCGCAGCATGAGTGATGTCCGGTATATAGGGGAAGCCTGTAAGCTGGCAAGAAAATATTTCCGAAATGTGGGTTTGGAAATCTATCCGGTAAACAGTGAGGAATACCGTTATCTCCATGAGTGCGGTGCGGACTACGTGACTGTTTTTCAGGAAACCTACAATGCGGACAAATACGAAACCCTTCATCTCATGGGACATAAACGGGTCTTTCCTTATCGTTTTGAGGCACAGGAGAGAGCTATATTGGGAGGTATGAGAGGCGTAGGCTTTTCTGCGTTGCTGGGACTGAGTGATTTCCGAAAGGACGCTCTGGCAACAGCCCTGCATGTCTATTATTTGCAGCGAAAATACCCTCATGTAGAGTATTCCCTGTCCTGTCCGAGACTGCGTCCGATTATCAACAACGATAAAATACAGCCTTTGGATGTTCATGAGAGGCAGCTTTGTCAGGTGCTTTGTGCCTATCGTATTTTCCTTCCTTATGTGGGAATTACCGTATCCTCCAGAGAAGAAAAACATTTTCGTGACGGCATCGTAAAGATTGCGGCAACCAAGGTGTCAGCCGGAGTTTCCACGGGAATCGGCGACCATGAAAGCAAGTATAAGGGAGAAGAGGATACAGAAGCGGGAGACGAACAGTTTGAGATTGCAGACGCCAGAAGCTTTGACGATATGTACAAGGATATGGAGGAGGAAGGCTTACAGCCTGTGTTAAATGAGTATGTCTATGTATAAAAACATCTGTGTAACCAACCGCCATCTGGTGGAAGGGGATTTCTTGAAGCAACTGGCGAAGGTGGCAGAGGGCGGCTGTGATGCCATCATTTTAAGGGAAAAGGATTTGTCGGAAGCAGAGTATGAAAAGCTGGCGGAGCAGGCTTTAAAGGTGTGCGAAATATACGGAATAAAATGTATTCTGCACACTTATATAGAGGCAGCCATCCGACAGAACGCAGAGGCGATACATCTTTCCTTTCCGACGTGGGAAAAAATAAACGAGATACAAAAGCAGAAGTTTTCACAGATTGGCGTTTCCATTCACTCGGTGGAAGAGGCAGTGGCGGCGGCAGAGCAGGGAGCGGATTACCTTACCGCCGGACATATTTTTGCCACGGACTGTAAAAAGGGAGTTCCACCCAGAGGATTGGGCTTTTTGAGGGAGGTCTGTCAATCAGTATCCATTCCGGTCTATGCCATCGGCGGTATACAGGAGGAAAATGCAAAAGACTGTATGGAAGCGGGAGCAGCCGGAGTATGTCGGATGTCCTTTTATATGAAGAAAAAGTAAATGCACAGTCTGGTGGAACAGTTGGCAAAATTAGAGGGATAAAAAACAGAATAATAGTTGACAGGTGTCATGGAATGTAATATAGTGTACTTATCAAATAAGTACACTATATTACATTCCGGAGGTAAGAAAGTGGAAATCATTATCAGTTCAAATACGAATAAACCAATCTATGAGCAGATTACCTCACAGATAAAGGCAATGGTCATGAACGGAGAATTACAGCAGGGAGAGCCGATTCCCTCCATGCGGTCACTGGCAAAATCTTTACATATCAGTGTGATTACCGTTCAAAAGGCTTATGAGGATCTCCAAAGAGATGGTTTTATTGAAACCACGGTAGGAAAGGGCAGCTTCATATCGGGAAGCAGTAAAGAATTCTACCAGGAAGAGCAGCAGAAGCTCATAGAGGAGCATTTACAGGAGGCAGCCGATAGGGCGAAACGATGTGGAATCGGATTGGAAAAATTACAGGAGCTTTTGCAATTATTCTATGAGGAGGACGAATCATGAATGATGCACTGAAAGTAGAGCATGTGAACAAAACCTATCCCGGTTTTTCTCTGACCGATGTATGTTTTGAACTTCCAAAGGGAAGTATCATGGGACTTGTGGGAGAAAACGGAGCGGGAAAAAGTACTATCATAAAAATATTGCTGGGTCTGGTACAGAAGGACAGCGGTGAAGTACAGATTCTGGGGGAGAGAGATTTGGAAAAGAACAAATACGTGAAAGAGGACATTGGTGTCGTCTTTGATGAAATCAATTTTTATGAAACACTGACCCCTGTAAAGGTAGAAAAAATCTGTAAAAATGCCTACAAAAATTGGGACAGTACAGCCTACGCTTCATATCTGGAACAGTTTTCGCTGCCAAAGGACAAAGAGATTAAGACTTTTTCCAAGGGAATGCAGGTAAAGCTCTGTCTGGCAGTTGCCATGTCCCATCAGGCAAAATTACTCCTTTTGGATGAGCCTACCAGCGGTCTGGATCCTATTGTGCGGGAGGAACTGTTGGATATTTTCTTGGAATTTGTTCAAGATGAAGAGCATGCGGTTTTGTTATCCTCCCATATCACCACAGATTTGGAAAAGATTGCGGATTATATTACTTTCCTGCACAAGGGAAATGTAATTTTTTCCACTTCAAAGGATGAATTGATTTATCACTATGGTTTGGTAAAATGCAAGGAAGCATTGTTCCGTCAGATGGATAGAGGGGATATTCTGGCATATCGGAAGTTGGATTACAGCTATGAAGTATTGGTGGCAGACCGGGAGATGGCAGGAAGGAAATATCCCGAAGCGGTAACAGACCCGGCAACCATAGAGGAAATTATGCTTTTATATGTAAAGGGGGAAAAGCCATGAAAAGCGTAGTCTTAAATGATTTATATAATATCAGCCACAATGCAAAGCAGATGATATTTTTGTTGGTGTTCTGGGCAGTCTGCTTTTTCACATCTATTGATAAGGGCGGTTATATCGTATTGTGTGCCATACTGGCATCTATGATGACTATCACCACCTTTAGCTTTGATGAGAAATGCGATTGGGCAAAATATGCTTTGGTTATGCCTAATTCCAGAAAAGGCTATGTGGCAGCAAAGTATCTGACCAATCTTATTTTTTCTATGGCAGGAATCCTCTGGGGAATGGTGGTTACCACGGTAGTATGCCTGATAAAAGGTAAATTTGACATATTACAGATACTCTTCTGTGCCTATGGGGGAATTGCCATTACCGTATTGTTAAGCTGCGTATGGATCCCGCTTTTGATGAAATTTGGAGCGGAAAAGAGCAGAATGATTATGATTGCGGTGGTTGCATTGCCGGTACTGTTGGTGGCATGGATAGGAAACGAGCTGAGTAAGCGGGGAATGCTGCCGTCTACGCAGACGTTGAAAATGATAGCATATATCAGTCCTTTACTGTTGATTTTGTTGGTGGCGGTGACCATGTCTATTTCCATTAAAATTTTTCAAAAAAAAGAATTTTAAGTTTTAAAGGGATAGACATAAGAAGAATATTTGTGATATAAAATAGTATTAGATGGCAGATCATGCGGCTGCGGGATGTTTTTTGGAGGGAAGACATGAAGAACAGAGGCATGAAGGCAATAGCCTGTCTCTTCTTAGCAGTTGTCATCGGGTTTGGGGGAACCTTGACAGCATTTGCAGAGGAAGAGCAGACAACGACTACTTATACAAACGCATCAGAGTTGGCAAAGTTTACGTTTAAAGGATATAATAACGGTTCTCTGCCGGCTCCGACCACAACATTAGGACTATTGGAATATACATTGGAAACCTTTGTTATGGGCGATGAATATAACGGACCAATTGGAATTGTGGAAGCAACCTTAAATCAGAACGGAGAAGAGAAACCGGTTTATATTGTGGCATTATCCGGTACAGAGCTGATTTGGAGTGATTATACAGGAATTCAGTCCACGGGAGCGGTTACGGATTTATTATGTGGATTCAATCTAGATAATCCTTATATCAAAGCAGTGCGGAATGCGATGATAAACAATATACCGTCAAATGCGGACGTTATATTCTATGGACACAGCTTGGGCGGAATGATTGCTCAGGAAGCTGCGGCAGATAGTACCATCAAAAGAAACTATAATATTCTGAATACGGTAACCTATGGCTCACCGCTGATAAAGCTTTTGAGCAGAAGAGAAGGCGTTGTAAGAAGACTGTGCGATACATCAGATATTGTACCGGTGTTGAGCGTCTACTCACTGACACCGTTAGCTGTAATCCAATATTGGGGAAGTGAACGCTACTCCGAAGATGGCGGATATAACAGCGACTGGCTGGCAGCACACAACGAAAGCTATCTGCGTGAGGATGTGTGGGCGAATTATGATGTACTGGGTATCAAAGGAGGCAATGCAACATTGACATTTAATATGGATGATGCAATCTACTTTGAAGCACCGGGGATTTCGTGGTTAAAATTAAAGTAGCAAAGACTAGTTAAAAGAAGGTAAATAATCAATCCTGCACCTGGTCTGCGATCGGAAAAAGAGGAACTGCACGATGCAGTTCCTTTTATAGTTGGTCAAGAGAAATGGGAGGGGCAAGTACCTCCCGGGAGACATACAGGCTGCGGTTCTCTCTGGTTGCCAGCGTCCATTTTACCAGAGTCAGAGCCCGGTGCTCCAGTTCCAGACAGGTAATACATCTGGGGTGGACACAGCTTCCGCTGTTAAAATAAGGACTTTCCTTAGAACCCAAAACCGGACGATGGGTGTGTCCGGTAATCAGGATTTTCCCTTCTGATTTTGCCCAAGCCTGCAGTTTTCGCTCCGTATTCTTCTTGACACGATAGTTTTTTGCGGCACTGGTAGGGTCCAGTACCCCGAACTGTTCCAGCGGACGCCAGAGATAGCGAACCAGAAAACGTGAAAGCCGCCAAAGGACTGAATTGAAAAAGTCAGCCTGATGTCCGTGGGTCAGATAGAGATTTTTCTGTTCTGCACAGTCCTCCAAAATCAACCCTTCATAGAAGCAGCAGTCGGAAAAAGGATGCAGCTTTTGTTTTACCATATCGTGGTTACCGTAAAGCATCCAGAGCCGGTGCTCGTCATAAAATTTGGACAACAGCCAGAAGACATTGCTGTGTATTTCCTGAATGGAGGAAAAGCAGCGGTTTTCCCAAAGCTCATCTCCGTCCCCAAGTTCAATATAACAAAAATTTTCCTCATAATAATAATTCAGAGCGGCAAAATAAAGGTTTTGATTTTTTAAAAAATTGTCGTTAGAGCTGCCGTTGCCCCTGTGACAGTCGCTGAAAAGTACATAGCGGCTGCATTCCGAAAGAGAAAGAACCGGAGCATGGGAAAAAGCTTCGCTGATTCGGGAAGAAGCATTTTTCATGGCTCATTCCTCCGCTTTTTAAAACGCCGGATTTGCAGCGTATGGTGGAACACAAACGGAAGGGATTCAAAGAGATAGAGAACCCGATCCAGAGAAGTGGAAAAAGGTCTTGTGTACCACAAAAACAGACGGCACATTAAATAGTTGCGGTATTGGGCAAAAGAGTGTCCGGCAGGTGTTGTGTCGCAGAAGGAAAAGCACACCGTCAGACCGCAGAGAAAAATACGGCAGTTTTCCGGCAGCACTTTTTCCAGAGCCTGGGTAAATGCCTGCTGCATTTCGGAGTCCCGAAAGGTAATGGAAGCATTTAAGGTTAAGTCCTGAGGCTGGGCAAACTGACCGGGACAGAAAACAGTCAGCCACCAATGCCGTTTGGACAAATGGGTAAGAAGATGTTCCTGATTCAGAAGTTCAATGGAGAGCGGCAACATCTCTTCCTTCGGAACGGCAGAGAAAACGGCTGTCTTATATTCTGACGGCTTCAAAAGACGGTCACAGCGGTAGATTCCGATTTCTGCTCCTGCGTGGATACCGTATTGTCCTTTCCAGACCTCAATGAGCCAAGTACGACCTTGATAGTCGAAGTAAACAGGCAATGCGTGAAAAATCATCTGAAATCCGGCGGCAGTTTTGTCGTAGAGAGCCGTATATCCGAATTCTTTCTGCCATGCATCCACCGAAGAGGAAAACACGTCACATTCCGGTTCATAGGTGTAGCCGAAGGGATAGACAAGATTTTCTATCATACAGCACTTGCGGACATGAGACATATCGCATATTTTTTGAATAATCCGGTTTCTGCGAAGAACCAGAAGAGTAGTAAAAAGTACACAGATAATTAAAATAATTCCGATATATACATACATTACAAAATACCTTTGTATCTTTTTATTATTATATGCGGAAAGTAGTCAGAGGAAACAAAATGTGGTAAAATCAGAAAAAAGAGAAAAGAGAGTCGATTTATGTATATAGGAAGTCATATTTCTTCTGCCAAGGGATACGAGGCAATGGGAAAGCAGGCGGTAAAGCTGGGAGCCAATACCTTGGCTTTTTTTACCAGAAATCCCAGAGGAGGAAAGGCAAAAGTAATCCAGAAAGAGGATGTGGAGAAATACCGTCAGATTGCAAAAGAATATCAATTCGGAACGGTGGTAGCACATGCACCTTATACCATGAATGCCTGTGCGGCAAGGGAGGACATCCGGGAACTGGCATTCAGAATGTTTGCAGAGGATTTGGAACGGATGGAGTATACCCCGAATCAATATTACAATTTCCATCCGGGAGCCCATGTAGGGCAGGGAGCGGAAATCGGAATTGATAAGATTGCAGAGCTTTTGAATACGGTAATCAAACCGGAACAGACCACAACCATCCTGTTGGAAACCATGGCGGGAAAGGGAAGTGAAGTGGGAAGAAACTTTCAGGAGCTGCGGGAGATTCTGGACCGTGTAGACCATAAGGAAAAAATAGGTGTCTGTCTGGATACCTGCCATGTGTGGGATGGTGGATATGACATTGTGAATCATCTGGATGAGGTGCTGACGGAGTTTGATACGGTGATTGGATTGAAAAATCTGCGGGCGGTTCATTTTAATGACAGTCTCAATGAATGTGGAAGCCACAAAGACCGCCATGCCAGAATTGGAGAGGGTTGTATTGGGTTAGAAGCCATGAAGCGGATTGCTACCCATGAAAAATTAAGGGATTTGCCCTTTGTTCTGGAAACTCCAAATGATGATGCAGGATATGCGAAGGAGATAGCCCTTATCAGAGAGTGGACGGAATAGAAAAGAAATTATTTCCAAAAGGTTAAAGTATCTAGGTCTTGTTCCGATATAGTAAATAAGAAAGCGGAGCTTCTAATTTAACATACCATGGAGGGATTGAATATGAGTACAATTAATAATGTGACAGCAGCTTATGCTGCAAGTACAAGCTACACCAGTAAGACTACTGTAAAAAAAGATAATACAGAAGTCAGTACAGAGACAGCCTACAAAGAAGATGTGGCAGCAGTTTATGAAAAGAGCAGTGCATCCACCGGAAATCAGAAAGTGGATAATCAGGCATTGATTCAGCGGATGAAAGCAGATGCGGAGCAGAGAACTTCCCAGCTGAGAAGTCTGGTAGAGCAGATGATGCAGAAGCAGGGAGTTGCCATCGGAAAAGCAGATGATATGTGGTCATTTCTGGCAAGCGGAGATTTTACCGTAACACCGGAGGTAAAAGCACAGGCACAGGCAGACATTGCAGAGGATGGATATTGGGGAGTGAATCAGACTTCAGACCGTATCTTAGAATTTGCAAAAGCTTTGACCGGAGGAGATGCATCCAAGGCAGATGAGATGTTAGAAGCTTTTGAAAAAGGCTTTAAGCTGGCTACCAAGGCATGGGGAAAAGAACTTCCTTCCATTTCCAGCAAGACCTACGATGCCGTAGTAGAAAAATTTAAACAGTGGAAAAACGAAGGAACTACTGAGACAGAAGCATAGTCTTTGAAGAAAAGATAGTATTATAAAATGGGACAGATGTTTGAACATCTGTCCTTTTTTGGAAAAAATTGAGGACTTGACATTTTGTATAAATATAGATACAGTATATTGTATACAAAGTACAGGAGTAAAACATGGATGAGTTAAAATTAAAAGCATTGGCAAAAATAAATATTGGTCTGGACGTTTTGGGAAAAAGAGAAGACGGATATCATGAGGTGCGAATGATTATGCAGACCATACATCTTTATGACTGGTTGACTATCAAAAAGTCAAAAGAGCCGGGAATTCGTATTTCTACAAATCTGTACTATCTTCCGGTAAATGAAAACAATCTGATTTACCGGGCAGCAGACCTTTTGATAAAAGAATTTTCCATTGAAGAAGGATTGGATATTGAACTGGAAAAACACATACCGGTAGCGGCAGGCATGGCAGGAGGAAGTACGGATGCGGCTGCGGCACTTTATGGTATCAACAAAATGTTCCATTTAAAGTTGTCCATGGAGCAGCTAAAAGAGCGGGGAGTAAAGCTAGGGGCAGACGTACCTTATTGTCTCATGCGTGGAACCGCATTGGCAGAGGGAATCGGCGAGAAATTAAGTGTGTTGCCTCCGGCACCGAAATGTCCGGTACTTGTGGCAAAACCGGGAGTTTCCGTGTCTACCAAATTCGTATATGAAAATTTGAAATTAGATGGGGAGACACCTCATCCCGATATTGATGCGTTGATAGAGGATATTCGGGATAAGAATCTTCATCAGATGGCGGCGGATATGGGAAATGTTTTAGAAACGGTAACCATTCCCAATTATCCTGAGATTGCAAAGATAAAAGAAACCATGATACAGGCAGGTGCTTTAAATGCTATGATGAGCGGAAGCGGACCTACGGTATTTGGTTTGTTTGAGGATATGAAAACTGCCAAGAAGGCTTATAAGGAAGTGAAAAAGACAGGTCTTGCAAAGCAGTTGTATCTTACGAATATTTATAACAACAGAAAGTAGGGGATTATATGACAGACAATTTAGAACTGAATATGGATGCGTATCTTCCGTTACGGGATGTCGTATTTCATACTTTGAGAGAGGCGATTTTAAAAGGTGAGTTAAAGCCGGGAGAGAGATTGATGGAATTACAGCTTGCCTCTAAGCTGGGGGTTTCCAGAACACCTATCCGAGAGGCAATCCGTATGCTGGAACAGGAGGGGTTGGCGGTAACCATTCCCCGCAAAGGTGCGGAAGTTGCCAAAATGACGGAAAAGGATATGGAGGATGTACTGCAGATTCGTGAGGTGTTGGATGAATTGGCGGTATCTCTGGCATGTGATAATATCAGCGAAGAGGAAATGCAGGAGCTGGAACGGAATATGATACGTTTTGAAAACAGTATCAAATCCGGGGATTTAAAAAGTTTGGCACAGACGGATGTGGAATTCCATGATGTTATTTATCGTGCTACCGGAAATACAAAACTGATTACCATGCTGAACAATCTGCGGGAGCAGATTTACCGTTACCGTGTGGAATATTTAAAGGATGAAAAGGCATATCCGGTATTAATGAAAGAGCATCGTGCCATAGTGGCGGCTTTAAAACGGCGGGATAAAGCAAAGGTAACGGAGGCCATGAAAGTCCATGTAGAAAATCAGGCAGATGTGGTCAAGAAAATGATTCGGGAGCAGAGCTGACCGTATAAAAACAGGAAAAATGAGGATATTAAAAGAGATAAGAGATACTTATCTCTTTTTTATTTGAAGAATTAATCATTATAAATATGAAATTTGTAATAATTCATAATGTGAAATAAAAAAAGAAAGGAGACGTTATGGAGACTGAAAAAAAGCAGAAAATCACAGGAGATATCCGGGTTGACGGAGCGGCGTTCCTTTCCATGTATGAAAATTGCAGTGATTTAAAACACAACGAAATCTATTTGGGAGAAAACCACGATATCTCCTGTCTGGTATTTTTTATAGAGACTACCATTGGAAATATGCTGGTGGATGAGACCGTTTTGAGCCGGATGATAGATATGCTCTGTACAATGACGGAGGAAGAGGTCTATGAGGCTTTGGAGAAAAACAGCTTTGGAGCGGTGGATGTGTCTTATCTTACCACTTTGGAGGATGCCTCCACCGCCATGCTGTCAGGGGCGGCTCTGGTGATGGTGGACGGGTTTGACCGTGCCATCAAGGTATCGGATAAGGGATATCCGGGTATGGGAGTAGGGGAAGCCGATTCCGAGAAGGTGGTACGGGGGTCCAATGAGGGGTTTTGTGATTCGGTAAAGGCAAATATAGCTTTGGTGAGAAAACGGCTCCGTACGCCTCAAATGAAGGCTCTGGAGCGGAAAGCGGGAGTGCGGAGCAATACCAATCTTTGTCTGCTTTACATGGAGGGAATTGCACCGGAAAGTGTGTTACAGGAGATTGACCGGAGACTGGAGAATTTTGAAATTGACGGTGTCATGGACAGCGGTGTCATAGAACAGCTTTCGGAAAAATCGTGGCTGTCTCCCTTTCCCCAATTTCAGACCACTTTGAGACCGGACAGGGCGGCAATGGCATTGCTGGAGGGGCGGGTGGTGTTGCTCTGCGACAACTCTCCGGTGGCATTGATTATGCCCACAGATTACAATTCCTTTATACAGACCAGTGATGATTATTATAATCGGTTTGAAATTGCTTCTTTTAGCCGGGTAATTCGTTATCTGGCATCCTTTTTTGCTATGACTCTGCCGGGATTGTATCTGGCGGTGACAAATTTTCATACCCAGATATTGCCCACCACGCTGATTTTATCCTTTGCAGCGGCGAGACAGGGAGTGCCATTTCCCGCAGTGGTGGAAGTGATTTTGATGGAAATATCCTTTGAGCTTTTGCGGGAGGCGGGAGTGCGGCTGCCGGGAGCCATGGGGAACACCATTGGGATTGTGGGCGGTCTGATTATCGGACAGGCAGCAGTAGAAGCCAATATAGTCAGTCCGGTGGTGGTAATCATTGTGGCATTTACTGCACTTTGTTCCTTTGCCATTCCCAACGAGGAATTTGCCACGGCATTTCGGTTGTTAAAGTTTTTCTTTATCCTGATGAGTGCTTGGCTGGGATTCTTCGGATTTTTGGCAGCACTTTTGGTGGTGTTGGTGCATCTGGCACATTTAAAGAGCTTCGGGATTCCTTATCTGATGCCTTTTGTGGGAGCGGATGTGACCAACTATCAGGACGAGAGGGATTCCCTTTTCAAAATGCCGGTTTTTTATCTGACAAAACGTCCCATTTTTGCCAGCCGGAAAAATAAAACCCGTCTAAGGAGGAAAAAATAGCATGTTTGCCAGCAACGGTAAAATATCCATACGTCAGATAAAAAGATTAATGCTTTTTAATATTTTTGGGATTTCTTCGCTAATGCTGCCCCAGATGCTGGCTGCGGAAAGCGGGATAGATGGAGCGGCGGCAATTCTGGTGGGAATGGCTGTGGGGTTTCTGTTTCTGGCTCTGTTGGACAGGGTCATGGAACAGATGGGAACGGATTATTACGGATATCTGAAAAGTGCTTTTGGGAGAGTTGGGTCGGATTTATGCTGTATTTTTTATTTTTTTTACAGTGTCTGCCTCAGTGGATTTGCGGCATACAGTATCTGTCAGATTATCGTGAAGCATCTGTTACGGGATGAATCCTTTGCCTTGGTTTTATTAGTACTTCTGGTTACGGGAGCCTATGGTGTATATGGAGGATTGGAATGCCGGGGAAGGGTGTATGAGATTCTTTTTACACTGTTGGCGGTCTTGCTGTTTTTGATGCTGGCACTTTCTATATCTAACGTAGAACCGGACCGTTTATCTCCGGTTTTTTATAGTGATGGAATGGCTTTTTTAAAAAGCAGTTATCTGTCCTTTGGTTTCTTTTCTCTGATTTTTTTCGTTTTGTTTTTGAAACCCTATTGTGTAGGAAAGGAGAAACTGAGTGTAGCCATGGGAAAGATACTCTTTCTTTTGGGGATTTTATTGTGTGTCATCTATTTGATTCTGATAGGGGTTTTCGGCAGCCGGGCACTGGCAGATATCCCGGCGGCAATTATTACTCTTATGAGCATGGTGGAAATCCCGGGAGGATTTTTGGAACGGTTGGACGCCGCCATGGTGGGGCTTTGGTTTTTTGCTATTTATGCTCTGATGGACAATACGATTTTTTATGCGGTAGATATTTTTATGAACACCTTAAAGGTGGGTAGAAAACGTTATCCGGCACTTTTGACGCTGTTTTTGGTCTATGCCGTTGCGGCAGAATGTCAAAATTCCATTTTCTTTTTAAATCTTTTAAAACAGCTTTTTTGCTACGTGGGAATTCCTCTGGTGGTTCTGATTCCCCTGTTGGCATGGGGCAGGATGAAAGGAGGAAAAAGGAATGAATAAAAGAATCTTGATACTACTTTTGTCAGGAATTTTACTGTGCCTAGGCGGGTGCGGCAACAATGAGCTGGAAAATCGGAGTTTTCCTCTGGCGGTGGGAATGGAGACTGCCGACGAAGAGAGCCGGATGGTTTTTAATTTTCCTGTGCTGTCAGAGATTGCAAACGAAAATGCAGATGGCAGCTATATGTCTACTGCATCTATGACAGGAAAAGATTTTTTTACCATAGAAAACAACTATGCCAAAAGTGATTCCAAGACCATTGATTTTTCTCACTGCAAAGCATTGGTAATCGGAGAAAACTTTTTTGAAGATGAAAAGAGGATGGATGCGTTGGTAAGTTATCTTCAAAATCAGAATCGTGTGGCACGGAACACCTATCTTTTTATCACGAAGCTTCCTATGGAAGAACTGTTTGCCATGGACGAGAATCTGGAAAAACCTCTGGGAACTTATTTGGAGGAACTGTTGGAAAGCGATGAGAGTTTAAAAAATAAGCAGATTATGACTCTGGGAAAATATATGGATGAGCGAAAAAACAGAAAAGAAATCATCTATATTCCGGTTATCGGAAACCAGAATGATTCTCCGGCAGTAACCGGAGCCTATGTGGTTCGTTACGGAAAAGCATTGGGAGAAACGGATACCAGAATGGCATTGGCAAGTGCCTTTGTGGAAGGAAAGCTGGAAAAGGGATTTTATGAGGATACTAAGGGAAATCAATGGGAATTAAAACAGATAAAGTCCATTTATGAAATCCAAAAAAGGGAAGAAGAAATTGATATTACCGTGACGGTTTCGTTGGAGGCTGCCCTTAAAAACGGGAGAATACAGGATGTCTGGGAGCAGGAGAAAAAGGAAGCGGAATTGAAAAAGGAATTGGAAGAGGCTTTGGCACAGGCAGAAAAGAAGGCGAAGGAGCAGGGCTATGATTTTACCAACAGTTATAAAAAAACCGGAAATCATGCCAGAGAAATATATCGACTCTATCAGGAGCAATATGATGCCTATGAAAAGGACAGCAGAATTACCATTGTGGTGGAGCCGACGGTTACAAATTAAAAATAGATGTTTAGAATCCTTTTTTTGTGGGAAGTCTTATTTTACCAAAGGGAATCAGAGAGATTCCCCTACATATGCCAGAAAGAGGGAAGACAATGAATTGGAAAAAAGGATTATTGGTATTGCTGTTACTATTGGCGGCAGTTCCGTGTATGAAATATTATGAAGATAGGAAAATGCAGCAGGAAATTGCGGAAAAAATTCTGCGTTTTCATGTAATTGCCAACAGCGACAGTCAGGAGGACCAGAGATTAAAGCTGAAAGTACGGGATGCCGTGGGAGCTTATATGCAGGGAGAAATGGAAGGTGTCTGTGATAAAGAGGGAGCAAAAGAAGTGGTAAATGCCGACTTGGAACAGATTGAAAAGGTGGCAAAACAGGTGATTGAAGAAGAGGGAAAAACATATACTGTCAACGCATGGATTGATGATGTGGATTTTCCGGTAAAGACCTACGGAACCTATTCTTTTCCGGCAGGAACCTATGAGGCGTTGGAGGTTGTTATCGGTGAAGGAGAAGGAAAAAACTGGTGGTGTGTTATGTATCCCAATATGTGCTTTCAGGGAAGTATGTATGAGGTGATTGATGAAGAGGCAGAAGAGTCTTTGCGGGAGGTGTTGACAGAGGAAGAATATCACTCTATCATAGAGGACGGTGATTATCAGGTGAAGTTTAAATATCTCACTTTTTTAAACGGTTTGTTTTAAAAGAGGAATAGAGGAGCCTTACTTGAATATTTTGAAAAAAACAGTTAGAATAAGGACAATATAAGTTTATTTTGGAGAATAATAATGAACAGTTTAGAACATAGAGACATCTGCCATGCACCGATTGGAGTTTTTGATTCCGGTGTGGGAGGACTTACTGTTGCACGGGAGATTATGCGGCAGATACCCCAGGAGCGGATTGTATATTTTGGAGATACGGCAAGAGTGCCTTACGGAAGTAAATCTCAGGATACGATTATCCGGTATTCCAGACAGATTATCCGTTTTTTGAAGACAAAGGGAGTAAAGGCTATTGTGGTTGCCTGTAATACAGCCAGTGCCTTTGCTTTGGAGACCATACGGCCGGAATTGGACATTCCCATTATCGGAGTGGTAAAGCCGGGAGCGAAGGTGGCAGCCCTCAGTACTAAGAATGGAAAAATCGGGGTTATCGGCACGGAAGGTACCATTAAAAGTGAAATCTATACCGAAACCATACATAAAGAAAACCGACAGGCACAGGTAATCGGAAAAGCCTGTCCTCTGTTTGTACCGTTGGTGGAGGAAGGGTGGATTAAAGACCCTGTAACTATAGCGGTTGCCAACCGATATCTGGAGCCTTTTAAGCAGTCGGATATCGATACGTTGATTCTGGGATGTACCCATTATCCGCTGTTGCGTTCTACGGTAAGAGAGATTATGGGGGATTCCGTAAATCTGGTAAATCCTGCCTATGAGACTGCCGTAGAGTTAAAACGGCTGTTGGAAGAACACCAAATTATGAATGACGGAGAACACAGAGAGGGAGAGCTGAAATATCAGTTTTATGTCAGCGATGCAGCGGACAAATTTAAGCAGTTTGCAAATTCTATTCTGCCTTATGATATTGAGAGCACCCAGTTAATTCCGATAGAGGAGTATTAAGATGACAAAAGATGTATTGCTGACAATCAGCGGCTTGCAGTTTGCACAGGATATGGATGCGGAGCCCATCCAGATTGTAACTGCGGGAAGCTATTATAAGAAAAACGGAAAACATTATGTAGTATACGAAGAAGTAATGGAGGGGTTTGAGGGAACCACCAAAAATCTAATAAAGATGTCAGAGGATTATCTGGATATTACCAAAAAAGGAGTGGCAAATGTCCATATGGTTTTTGAAAAGGATAAAAAGAATGTTACTTATTATGAGACACCCTATGGAATGCTTCTGATTGGAATTGATGCGGAGGAGATACACATTGAAGAGTCGGAGGACAATATCCATGTGGATGTCCGGTATGATTTGGAGGCAAACTATGAGCATTTGGCAGCTTGCAGAATCCAAATGAACATTCAATCCAAAGAGGCAAAGAATTTTACTTTACAGTCGTAGGAGGAGAAGAAATGAAGGTACGCAAAGCAATTATTCCGGCAGCAGGGCTGGGAACCAGATTTTTGCCTGCAACCAAGGCACAGCCCAAGGAAATGCTGCCAATCGTGGATAAGCCGACGATTCAGTACATTATTGAAGAAGCGGTGGCAGCAGGAATCGAAGATATTATTATTATTACTGGCAGAAGCAAACGTTCCATAGAGGATCATTTTGACCGTTCTATCGAATTGGAATTGGAATTGGAGAGAAGCGGAAAAGAGGAATCTCTAAAAATGGTTCGGGAGATTGCGGATATGGCAAATGTACACTATATCCGTCAGAAGGAACCGAGAGGACTGGGACATGCAGTTCTGGTGGCAAAACAGTTTATCGGAAATGAGCCTTTTGCGGTTTTGCTGGGAGATGATGTGGTGGTATCCAAACAGCCATGTATCGGACAGATGATGGAGCAATTCGACAAGTATCAATCCAGTATACTGGGAGTTCAGACCGTTCCTAGGGAAGTGGTAAATAAATACGGAATCATCGACGGTGTTCCGGTGGAAGAACGCCTCTATCAGGTAAAGGATATGGTGGAGAAGCCTCCGGTGGAGAAAGCTCCTTCCGAAGTAGCGGTTTTGGGAAGATATATTATTACACCGGAAATTTTTGAGTATCTGGAAACTCAGGGAGCCGGCTGTGGCGGAGAGATTCAGTTGACAGATGCTTTAAAACGTCTGGCGAAGGATCAGACCGTATATGCTTATGATTTCAAAGGACATCGTTATGATGTGGGAAGCAAGACCGGATTTTTGCAAGCCAATATTGAATTTGCATTGCGAAATGATGAATTGAGAGAAGAAATGAAAACCTATCTGGACAAGCTCCATGGAAACATGGATGAAATGTTGGAATATGAATAAAAAACAAGCTGCTGTGAAGAAAACTTCAAAGCAGCTTGTCTTTATTTGTTGCGTTTAAATAAACCTTTTTTCTTTTTTTCCTGAGGTTCCAAAGGACCACGCAGTCCTTTTACTTCTGTGATGTAAAGTCCGCTTACCACAGCCTTTACCTCTTTCTTTACCGGAATATTGTCATAGATAGAAGCGTCGCAGATAAAGGTCATAACCTTTGGTCCGATTTTTGCTTTTACAATCGGCACCTTGGAGTTACGAAGCAGTGCATTTGACTGTTCGAGTACGATAGTCGGTAAACCGGAATCCTTTAATCTCATACGTTTCTTGTCTATGATTAACATTGATACCGTCTGTGCCGTAGCGGCTAACTGTTCGTTCTGTTCTTCCTGACGCTTCTGTGCCTTCTTACCCATGAAATACATGGCAATGGTAAAGGCTAAAAGAGCAACCGCAATAACGATTAATACAATTGTAAGTGTGCTCACGATAGATACCTCCCTTTTCTTACATACGAATTACATTGTATCATTGATTTTCAGAAAAAGCAATATGAGAAATCTTTGTTAAATTTAAGGTAAGACTCTTTTATTTCCGTCAGAAATATGGTATCTTTAATACTTATGAAGGCATATTGATTGTCAAAGAGAAAGGAAAGAATTATGAGAAAAAAAATCATGGCATTTTTCTTGTGTATGTGTACGGCAGTAACCTTATTCGGATGCGGAAGTACCAAGGCAAGTGAATTAGTCAAACTGGGGGATTACGACAAGCTGGAGGTAGAGGTAGATAAGGTTTATGAAGTGACAGACAGCAGTGTACAGGAGATGATGGAAGCTTACTTCCTCAGTGTACCGATGTATACGACAGATGAAAGCAAAACCGTAGTAGCTGACGGCGACGTTGCAAATATCGATTATGAAGGAACCAAGGATGGAGAAGCCTTTGACGGAGGTTCCGCAGAGGGCTACAATCTGGAGATTGGTTCCGGTACCTTTATTGAAGGATTCGAGGAAGGATTAATCGGAGTAGGCGTAGGAGAAGAAAAAGATTTAAATCTGACCTTCCCGGAGGATTATGGCAACAGCGATTTGGCAGGTCAGGAAGTGGTGTTCCATGTAACCGTGAACTCCATTCAGAGTGAATCCTATCCGACCTATGACACTATTACCGATGATTATGTCAAAGAGAATTACAGTATGTACTATGATGTAAGTACTGTAGATGAACTGAAGGATTATATTGAAGAATATCTGGAGGGTAACAGAGATGCCGTTGTGGGAGAAGCTTTAACAGAGAAGTTAAAAGAGACCTCAGAGATAAAAGATATTCCGGATAGTTTGATGAAGGAGCGTACCGAAGAACTGAAATCCTATTATAAGGGTCTGGCAAAACAGCAGAATATGGAATTTAAAGATTTCTTATCCGATAACTATGGAATGACTGAGGATGAATTCAATGAAAAGATTGATGAGCTGATGCCGGATTATATCAAGAGCGATTTGGTATGGGAAGCAGTTGCTGAAAAAGAGGGAATCAAAGCCAAAGGTGATGATTATGATGATTTTGTGACCAAGATGATGGCCAGCTTAAGCTTTGATACGAAAAAAGAGATGTTTGAGGTATATCCTGAAACAATGGTAAAGAGAATGTTTATCGAACAGGAAGCAAAAGATAAGCTGATGGATAAGATAACCATCAAATATGTGGATTCTGCTGAACTGGAAGATACAGATGCAGAAACAGACGCAGATACCACAGAGGGTACAACAGAAGATACTTCTGCGGAAGAATAAAAGAAGGTAAGGGGATTTAGATATGGAACTGGTTAATATTCGCGATTTGTATCGCAGACAGGAAGATTTTATCGAGCAGACCATAACCGTCGGCGGATGGGTGCGGAGCATCCGAAGCTCCAAGAATTTTGGATTTATTGTAGTAAATGACGGAACGTTTTTTGAGCCGTTGCAGATAGTATACTCCGATGTGTTGGAGAATTTTGTGGAGGTGGAGAAACTAAATGTGGGAGCTGCCATTATCGTAAAGGGAAAATTAGTTGCAACACCACAGGCAAAGCAGCCTTTTGAGATTCAGGCGGAAGAAGTTCTGATAGAGGGAGAGTCCGCACCGGATTACCCGCTTCAGAAAAAGAGACACAGCTTTGAATATCTGCGGACCATTTCTCATCTGCGTCCGAGAACCAATACCTTTGAGGCGGTTTTCAGAGTACGTTCTTTGATTGCCTATGCAATCCACAAATTTTTCCAAGAGAGAGATTTTGTGTATGTACACACGCCACTGATTACAGGCAGTGACTGCGAGGGTGCCGGAGAGATGTTCAAGGTTACCACATTGGATTTGGAGAATGTACCGAAGAACGAAGAGGGACAGGTGGACTACGGCAAAGATTTCTTTAACAAGCCCACAAACTTAACGGTAAGCGGTCAGTTGAACGGTGAGACCTATGCCATGGCATTTAAGAATATCTATACCTTTGGACCAACCTTCCGTGCGGAGAATTCCAACACCACCCGTCATGCGGCGGAGTTCTGGATGATTGAGCCGGAGATTGCCTTTGCGGACTTAAAGGATGATATGATGTTGGCAGAGAGTATGCTGAAATATATTATCCGTTATGTACTGGAGAACGCACCGGAGGAAATGAATTTCTTCAACAGCTTTGTGGATAAAGGTCTGCTGGAGCGTTTGAATCATGTGTTAAACTCCGATTTCGGACATGTCACTTATACAGAGGCCATCGAGATTCTGGAGAAAAATAATGACAACTTTGAATATAAGGTTTCCTGGGGATGCGACTTGCAGACAGAGCATGAGCGTTATCTGACAGAGGAAGTATTCAAACGTCCGGTCTTTGTAACGGATTATCCAAAGGAAATTAAAGCATTCTATATGAAATTGAATGAGGATGGAAAAACCGTTGCAGCTATGGACTGTCTGGTACCGGGAATCGGCGAGATTATCGGAGGAAGCCAGAGGGAAGATGACTATGACAAGCTGTTGGCAAGAATCAAAGAGCTGGGGCTGAATGAGGAGGATTATGATTTCTATTTAGACCTTCGGAAATATGGTTCTGCCCGTCATGCCGGATTCGGTCTGGGCTTTGAACGCTGCGTGATGTATCTCACCGGAATGAGCAATATCCGTGATGTGATTCCATTCCCGAGAACCGTAAATAACTGTGAATTATAGAAATATGTAAAATTGCAGGATGTCTGAAAAGGCATCCTGTTTTTATTAGAAAAATGAAAAAGATAGAGACTATTGATTAGTTAGACTAATAAGAAACATAATAAAATACTATTGGTATTTTCCTATGTTTTTTTGTACAATAAGGGTAATGGACAGAGTATGTCAAAATGAATTAGAAGCTTAGGAGGAAAAGAAATGGATTACAAAAATGCAGGTGTGGATATTGAGGCTGGTTACAAATCAGTGGAATTGATGAAAAAACATGTGCAGGAGACAATGAGAAAAGAAGTGCTGACCAATCTGGGCGGCTTCTCCGGTGCATTTTCCATGGAGGCATTTAAGAACATGGAAAAACCTACGTTGGTATCCGGTACTGACGGAGTAGGCACAAAGTTAAAACTGGCATTTATCATGGACAAGCATGATACCATTGGAATCGACTGTGTGGCAATGTGTGTGAATGATATTGCCTGTGCAGGCGGTGAACCATTATTTTTCCTTGACTATATAGCATGCGGAAAGAATTTCCCGGAAAAAATTGCAACCATCGTAAGCGGAGTGGCTGAAGGCTGTAAGCAGTCCAATGCAGCTTTAATCGGTGGAGAGACCGCAGAGATGCCGGGATTTTATCCGGAAGATGAGTATGATTTGGCAGGATTTGCTGTGGGTATCGTAGACGAGAAGGACATCATTACCGGAAAAGATTTGGCAGAGGGAGATGTGCTTATCGGTATGGCATCCTCCGGGGTACATTCCAACGGATTTTCACTGGTAAGAAAGGTGTTCAAAATGGACAAGGAGACCCTGAGTACCTACCATGAAGAACTGGGAACCACATTGGGAGAGGCTTTATTGGCACCGACCAAAATCTATGTAAAAGCTTTGAGAAGTATCAAGGATGCAGGGGTGAGAGTGAAAGCCTGCAGCCATATTACCGGAGGAGGTTTCTATGAAAATATTCCGAGAATGTTACTGGAAGGAAAACGGGCAGTAGTGGAGAAAGACAGCTATGAGGTTCCGGCAATTTTCAAAATGCTGGCAAAGGAAGGAAATATCGAAGAGCAGATGATGTATAACACCTACAATATGGGACTGGGCATGGTACTTGCCGTAGCACCACAGGATGTGGATAAGGCAATGGAGGCAATCCAGGCAGCAGGTGAGACTCCATATGTAGTAGGTAAGATTGAGAACGGAGAAAAAGGAGTAACCTTATGCTAAAGACAGCAGTATTGGTATCCGGCGGAGGAACCAATTTACAGGCAATTATAGACAGCATAGCAGATGGCAGAATTACCAATACGGAAATATCTGTTGTCATCAGTAACAATAAAAACGCCTATGCCTTAGAACGGGCAAAGCAGGCGGGAATCGAGGCAATCTGTATTTCCCCGAAGGACTATGAGACCAGAGAGGCATTTAACGAAGCCTTTTTAGAGAAGCTGGACAGCTATGGTGTGGACTTGGTGGTTCTGGCAGGATTTCTGGTGGTCATCCCGGAAAAGATGATTGCAAAATATCGAAACAGAATTATCAATATCCATCCGTCCCTGATTCCGTCCTTTTGCGGAACCGGGTATTATGGTCTGAAAGTACATGAGGGTGCTTTAAGCCGTGGGGTGAAGATAACAGGAGCAACTGTACATTTTGTGGATGAGGGAACGGACACGGGTCCAATCATTGCACAGAAGGCGGTGGAGATACAGAACGGAGATACACCGGAGATTTTGCAGCGTCGGGTCATGGAGGAGGCAGAATGGATTCTGTTACCTCAGGCGATCGACGATATTGCGAACGGAAGAGTAAAAGTAACAGAGGGCAAAGCAGTGGTCACCAGAGATTAAGGTGACACAGGAAAACGGGAGGAAACCAAATGAAGGTATTAATCGTAGGAAGCGGCGGACGTGAGCATGCAATCGCATGGTCCTGTTCCAAAAGCCAGAGAGTAGATAAGATTTATTGTGCACCGGGAAATGCGGGAATCGGACAGATTGCGGAATGTGTACCGATTGGAGCCATGGAATTTGAAAAGCTGGCAGCATTTGCCAAGGAAAATGAGATTGATTTTACCATCATCGGTATGGATGACCCATTGGTAGGCGGTGTGGTGGATGTTTTTGAAGCAGAGGGACTTACCGTATTCGGTCCGAGAAAAAATGCAGCTATCTTAGAGGGAAGTAAGGCATTTTCCAAGGATTTGATGAAAAAGTACAACATTCCTACCGCAGGATATGAGAACTTTGATGACCCACAGAAGGCATTGGAATATCTGGAAACAGCAAAAATGCCAATCGTATTAAAGGCAGACGGATTGGCTCTTGGAAAGGGCGTATTAATCTGCAATACCTTGGAAGAGGCAAAAGCCGGTGTGAAGGAAATCATGATGGATAAGAAATTCGGTGACGCCGGAAATCATATGGTTATCGAAGAATTTATGACAGGACGGGAGGTATCCGTATTATCTTTCGTGGATGGAAAGACCATCAAAATCATGTCTTCCGCACAGGATCACAAACGTGCCAAGGATGGAGACCAAGGGTTAAATACCGGAGGAATGGGAACCTTTTCTCCGAGTCCTTTCTATACAGAAGAAGTAGATGCATTTTGCAAGAAATATATTTATCAGGCAACGGTGGATGCTATGGCAGCAGAGGGAAGAGAATTCAAAGGAATCATTTTCTTTGGACTGATGCTGACAGAGGATGGACCGAAAGTATTGGAGTATAATGCCAGATTCGGAGACCCGGAGGCACAGGTGGTACTGCCTCGTATGAAGAACGATATCATTGATGTGATGGAGGCCTGCGTCGAGGGAAGACTGGACGAAATTGATTTGCAGTTTGAGGACAATGCAGCAGTTTGTGTCGTATTGGCATCTGACGGTTACCCGGTTTCCTATGAGAAAGGAAAAGAAATCAAAGGATTGGAAAAATTCGATGACAATGACGGATATTACTGTTTCCATGCGGGAACCGCTTTAAAGGACGGTAAGATTGTGACCAATGGCGGACGTGTGCTGGGTGTGACTGCCAAGGGCAGTGATTTGAAGGAAGCCCGTGCAAATGCCTATAAGGCAACGGAGTGGGTGGAGTTTTCCAACAAATACATGAGAAACGATATCGGAAAAGCCATTGATGAAGCGTAGAAACGAAATGAAAAAGGGAATTATTTTTGACATGGACGGCACTCTCTGGGATGCTGCGGAAGAGATTGCAAAATCTTGGGGAAATGCCATCCAAACATCAGAGATTACAGATAAGGTACTGACAAAAGAAGATATGATGAAGGTCATGGGAAAACCCATGGATGAGCTGATGGCAGCGTTATTTCCCGAACTGACGGATACCGACCGGGAAAAGCTGTTAAAGGAGTGCTGTCAGGTGGAGAATGATTATCTTCGGGAACACGGAGCAAAGCTCTATGAGGGTGTGGAGGAGATGTTTTCCACACTTCAAAAGGATTATTTTCTGGCTATCGTAAGCAATTGTCAGAGCGGATATATTGAAGCTTTTTTAGAGCATTATGGCTTTGGAAAGTATATCGATGATATCCAGTGTTTTGGTATGAATCAGTTGCCAAAGGGAGAGAATATCCGACTGGTGGTAGAGCGGAATCACTTGGAAAAGGCGGTCTATGTAGGAGATATCCAGGGGGATTACGAGGCGAGTATGCAGGCGGGAGTGGATTTTATTTATGCGGCATACGGGTTTGGAGAGATTGCAGAAAAAGTACCACGGATTCAGAAACTTGAGGAGCTGCCGCAGGTGGTGGCAGAGCTGTTAAAATAATAGAAGTCTATAAAGTGGGAAAATAGGGAATGGCAATACACCATTCCCTATTTTTGCAGAATCCTAAAATGCATATACCATTTCCAGTAGGTCAATGGCAAAGCTATTGTAGGTTACTTCTGGTTTTAAGAGTGTGATTAACGGTTCTTTATCGCCTGCCATTAAAAGCCGGGCATAATAATTGATTTGTTCCACAAACTCTTCAGCAGACCACATAACTCCATAGGAAATATTGAAAAATCCCACAATGGCTCCCCCGATTGAATATGCATTCAGTGATCGATTCTTTTCCATAAACTCCCTCCTTTATATAGTTTTTGCAAAAATTGCAAATCTAATTATAGGGTGGAGCAAGGGAAAGTCAACATATAGTCTATTCAGAAATCCATTCTTTTACATCGTTAATTTTCATTAAAATCGGCAGCAACAGGATACTGATGACGATACCCACCACACCCTGAATAATGTTAAATGGGATGCCTGTGGCACTGGAAGCAATACCTGCCGCTAAAGTAGTACTGTTGAAGGCTCCGCTTGCCAAGGCTGCCAAAACTGCTTCGTAGGCAAAATATCCGAATACCATCAAAGCCTCGCCAATGAGTCCGCCTAAGAGAATACTTGCGTACTTAGCAGTATTTCCGTTGAAAAGTTTCTGGAATTTACGGAACAGGAAACCTGCCAGCAGAGCTGTCAAAGCCTTGATGATTAAAGTTGCCGGTGCCCATGACACGTAGCCGGAAAAAATATCGGCAAACATGGAACCGATTCCGGCAGCAAAGGCTCCTGATACCGGACCCAAAATGATACCGGACAGAAGTACAAAACCGTCACCCAGATGAATATATCCAAAGGTAGGTGTAGGGATTTTTATAATCATAGTTGCAATACAGGTAAGAGCCGCCATCAATGCAGTTACCACTAGTTTTTTTGTGTTTTTCATAAAAAACTCCTTCTTTCCAAAATAATTCTGTAAAAACGGCAAAAGCCGTTGTTTGATTTATCACATTATAGGAAAAGGATGGATGTTATAAAATATCCAGTTTTAATAAAAATAACCATACCAGTTTGGGTTGCAGGAATCGAAAATTACTGATAAGATAAGGAAAAGCAAAAGAGGAGAAGCGGTATGAATCAAAAGAAAAGAATTCTGTGGAGCGTTCTGGTACTTTTTCTTGTGGCGGTGGCAATCGTTGCCGTACTCTTTGGAATATGGAAAAAAGAGGAGAAGCAGGAAAGGGAGAACAAAAAGCAGGAGAATGTAATACAGAAGGAGACAGAAGATAATTTTTTGAAGTCTGAGGAAGCAGAACCGGAGGAAACAGGAACCGGGGATACAACTATTATTTTCGCAGGGGATGTGCTTCTCAGTGATTATGTGTTGGAAAATTATAAAAATCAGGGTATCGGAGGAGTTGTGAATGATACTCTTTTATCGCAGTTACAGTCTGCGGATATTACGGTGGTAAACGAAGAGTTTCCTTTTGGAACCACCGGAACAAAAGCAGAGGACAAGCAGTTTACCTTTCGGGTAAATCCTTCCTATATAACGGTATTACAGGAAATGGGTGTGGACGGGGTTACTCTTGCCAATAATCATGTGTTGGATTTTGGGGAGGAGGCATTGCTTGAAACCATGGAGACTTTGGATTCGGCAGGAATTTTGTATGCAGGAGCCGGAGATAGTGTGGAACGGGCAAAGCAGGTACAGAAGATGGAGGTCAACGGAAAGACCTATGGTATGCTGGCAGCCTCCCGTGTGATTCCGGTCACTTCATGGAATGTGGAAAATCATACGCCGGGAGTCTTTTGCACCTATGATGCAACGGCTTTGGTAAAAGAAATCCAGCAGGCAAAAAAGGAATGCGACTATCTGGCCGTTTATGTACATTGGGGAGTGGAGCGGAATAACCAGCCGGAGGATTACCAGAGGAATCTGGCAAAACAGTACATAGATGCAGGGGCGGATGTGGTAATCGGTTCCCACCCTCATGTACTTCAAGGGATAGAATTTTATCAGGGAAAACCAATTTTTTATAGTCTGGGCAACTTTATTTTTAATCAAAGTATTGACAAAACCATGGCAGTAAAACTGGAAATACCGGAAGAAGGAGAGCCGATGATACGGCTATTGCCGGCATCTGCTCAGAATGCCCGTACAGGAATTTTGGAGGATACCGAAGCAGAGGAATTATATCGCTATGTAGAGAGTATCTCAGAAGGCGTTTCTGTGGACGAAAATGGTGTTGTGTTACAAAATTAACAAATTGAAGGAAAATTGTAGAAAAAATTAGGAGAACATGCTATAATTTGACTGTAAATTAAGGTTATATGTGAATAAAGGTGAGTGTATGCAGGAATTTGTGATGGGAATACAGATATTAGGAGTGGCATTAGCAGCTTTGGCAATTATACTGTTAATAAGAGAAGAGGCAACAAAAGAAAATCGTCTGTTGCTCTGTTTTTTAATGACAGCTCTTTGGTATAATGTGGGGTATCTGCTGGAGATGTCTGCCTTGTCGGAGGACGCCGCTGTTGTAGCTGTATTGATTGAACGGGCAGGTTCCTGTTTTCTGTTGTTTTTGTATATGTTGTTTTTGGCGAGCTATTGCGAATTGCCTCTGCCGAAAATTTTTACGTGGACTTTGGGTCTGGCAGATGTGGGAATATTGATTGGCATATTTACCAATGCCAGACATGGACTCTATTATACAAGTGCCAGCTTGGTTACAAAATACGGCTACTCTAAGCTGGTAACTCAGCATGGACCGATTTTTTACCTATATGCACTGATATGTATTAGCATACCGTATCTGGTGGTGTATGGTATCTTGATTCATGGAATTAAAAATGCAAAAAATGAAAAACGCCGTTTTACACTGATGATTGTGACGACTCTTTCCTGTGTACCGGCAATATTGATGATTTTGAGTATAACGGGTAATCTGCGGACTCAATTCTATCCGGTGCCGATTAGTTTATGTCTGTTAATTTCTTTATTGGTTATCCTTCTTTGGAGAAACTCTGGATTTGATGTCTATCGCCATGGAGCCAGAGATATTTTTAAAATTATGGATGACTGCGTTTTTTTCTTTGATTCCAATAAAAAGATATTGAGTTACAATGCAGCGGCTTTGGAAGTGTTTCCGGAGCTGGAAGGTGGAAAAATTAAGAGATTGGAAGAAATTGAGGACTTTCCGCAGGACTTGCTGGAAGTGGTGGGTAAAAGCGAATTTGCTTTTCGTGACCGTTTTTATGAGGGACATCTCAAGGAGATGCGAGATAATGAAGAGGCTATCCGTGGATATACCATGTTGATTTTTGATGTAACGGATACCTACCAGCTGATTGGAGAGATTATGGAGATGCGGGAGGACTCTGAGCGGGCGAATCATGCTAAAAGTGAATTTTTGGCGAATATGTCTCATGAGATTCGGACACCGATGAATGCCATTATCGGTATGAGTGAATTGATTATTGAGGAGAGCCGTGGCAGAAAGATGTATGATTATGCCTGTGACATTAAGACCGCTTCCCAGAATCTGTTGGGAATCATTAATGATATTCTGGATTTGTCCAAAGTAGAATCAGGAAAACTGGAGTTGGCGGAGGACAGCTACTATTTACAGGTATTGATTGAAGAAGTAACCAATATGATTAAGATTGTGGCGGTAGAACATGGACTTCAGTTACTGGTGGAGGTAGATGGAGAACTTCCTTACAAATTGTACGGTGATGTGGGAAGAATTCGTCAGATTCTGATTAATATTCTGAACAATGCCGTGAAGTTTACAAAGTCTGGTCATGTAAAATTACAGGTATCTCAGGAGGAGAATGACGGAGAGCAGACTTATCTGGTATTTCGGATAGAGGATACCGGAATTGGTATTCGGAAAGAAGATTTAACGAAGATTTTTGAGGAATTCCAACAGGTGGATACCAAAAAGAATAGAAAAGTAGAGGGAACCGGATTGGGACTTACCATTTCCAGAAGGTTGGTAAAATTAATGAAAGGAAGTATTTCCGTAGATAGTGTTTACGGTGAAGGTTCTGTATTTACCATTCGGGTTCCGCAGAAGATAGAAGATGCTCGGAGTATTACGGAAGTGCCGATGAGTTCCCGGGATATGCTGGGAAAACAGGAGCTGATGTTTAAGGCACCGGATTACAGGGTCCTGATTGTAGACGATAATGTGGTAAACCTGAAAGTGGCCCGCAAACTGCTGGATGAGTATGAGTTCCAGATTGATGAGGCAAGGTGCGGCAGTGATGCAATCCGTATGGTAAAAGAGCGGGAATATGATATGATTTTTATGGATCATATGATGCCGGAAATGGATGGAATCGAAGCCACCAGAACCATACGTGAAGAGTGCGGTACCAATGGAAAACGACCGATTATTATAGCATTGACAGCAAATGCTCTGGGAGGAGCCAGAGAAATCTTTTTGAGCAACGGATTCCAGGATTTTATTGCAAAACCGATTTCCAAACTGGAACTTCATGACAAGCTGAGCAAGTGGATTCCGGCAGGCTATAAGCATCATATCGACCAGGAAGTAGAGCCGGAACTGATTACGGAGGACGAACTGGCAAGCATTTATATGGTGGATGTGAATGTTCGTAAAGCCACAGAACGGAAAAAGGGTACCATAGAGGATTATCTGGATATTCTGGAACTGTTTTTGGCAGATGGAACAGGCAAGCTGAAGCTGATTCGGAAGCTTGCTAAGGAAGAAGATTATGTAAATTACGATATCGAAACCCATGCATTGAAGAGTGCAGCCGCGAATATCGGAGCGGATAAGCTTTCAGAGAAAGCCAAAATGCATGAATTTGCAGCGAAGGAATGCCGACACGAGTTTATTCAGGAAAATGTGGAAGATTTGCTCAATAATTATGCGGCAATTCTGGGAGAGATTCGGAGAGTTCTGGTAAAGAAGGGTAGGATGAAGCCAAAGGATCCGAAGCGGACACGACGGCTGGATATGAAAGAGCTTACCGAGAAATTAAAATTTGCATTGATTGATTTGGAAAATTTCAACCCGAAATCTTCTTTGGAAACCGTTGAAGAATTGTTAGAATGTGATTTGCCTTCAGAGGCGGAGAAACGGTTGGAAAAAATAAAAACAAATCTGAAATTATATGAAGATGATGAGGCGGAGGAATCTCTGCAGCAACTTCTGGAAGAGTGTAATAAATGGTAGTTTGGAGGAATATGAGATGGAAAAGATGCGGATACTGGTAGTAGATGACAATACGGTAAACTTGGCAACCGTAGAGCAGGAATTGAAAGAAAAATATGAAGTAATTCCAATGCTTTCAGGAAGAAGAGCTGTCAAGTACCTGTACAGGGAAAAGGTGGATCTAATTCTTTTGGATGTCCAAATGCCGATTATGGATGGAATTGAGACTTTGAAAACCATAAGAACACAGGAAAATGGCGTAACGGTTCCGGTTATCTTTCTGACCACCAAGAAGGATAAGCTGACGGTAGTGGAAGGTGCCAAGCTGGGAATTATGGATTATATTACAAAGCCGGTGGATTCAGATGAGCTGCATGAGAGAATAGAAAAAGTGTTTAAGCGTCTGGGAATGCTTCCGATGGAGGAGGAGGAACTGTACGGACGGTTACAGGATATCCTTTCCGATATTCAAAAAGAGCATTTTAAGCAGGCAATATTTAAAACCGATGAGGTTTTAGGATACCAGATACAGGATGATGTATCAGGAAGAATGCGAAATGCAAAACAGAAGCTGGCAGACGGCGACTACGAGGCAGCGGAGAATATGGTGGCACGTGTGATTCGTATGATGGAAAAAAACGTGTATACTTTGAATAAATCGGCGGCACTTCCAATCGGAGTTGGTGAGATTAACGCCAGAGTCCTTTATATTCTGGATGATTTGGAGAATTTTAAAATCAAAAATGCAATTATGAAGATAAAGGATTTAAAGAAATTCGATTTGCCTCCGTTTGTAGCAAATGCTCTGGAGAAGGTTCTGGAGAAGCTGAAAGATTATGATGACGAGGAAGCAGAGAATCTGTTGCAGGATTTGATTGAGGAAATGAAAAAACCCAAAATGTTCAAAAAATAGGGAACCAAAAGAGGATGTCGCAAAAGAAGCTATTTTATATGTGCATAACTTTTATTATGAGAACTTTTGTTGCATTATAGTTCCAGTAAAAACAATGATAAAATCCTTTCGAACAAAATTTGAGAATTTTAGAATCTGTGGCTGAAAAAATGTTTTGTGTCTTTTTCACCGACTGAACTGCCTGCAAAGAATGTCCGACTGAAGGAAGACAAAAACGTGAACTTTCTAGTAGCATTAAATAGACGTCCTCACAGACGTTATAAAACCGCCGTATCAGAAACTCGAAACATTCTATTATAAAAACACGATAGAACGTTTCTCAAACAGTCTGATACGGCGGTTACGTTTTGTTCGGACGTCTATGTAAATGCTACACAAAAGTTCCCTAAAATGTCTTCATCCAGCGGACATTCTTTGCAGGCTGTACAGGCGTTGAAAAGACATAAATCACTACATCTTTCAGCCGCAGATTCGTAAAAATTTCGAATTATGTGAGATGATTTACATCATTGTTTTTACCGGAACTGTGATACAATACAACTTCTGATAATAAAAATTATGCACATATAAAAGAACCTTCTTTTGTGGCATCCTCTTTATTACAGTTGTTCAATAAAGCGTTGGAAGGCAGCAAAGCCAGAAGGATTCCGTTTAAATACGCCTGCGTTTTCCAGAATTTTTGTAAAGACAAAGCCTACTTCCTGCTGCAAGACAGTAGTAAGGGAAGCTTCATCCGTAATCGTATATTTTGGCAGGAATTCCTCCACCCATTGGGCATGTTTGGCAATCTTATCATTGGAACGAATATCTTTTTTCTCTAAAATATATTCTTTTAAAAGCTCCAGTTCGGTTTTTAAACGGGCAGGGAGTACCGCAAGTCCCATAACTTCAATCAAGCCGATGTTTTCTTTTTTTATGTGATGATATTCGCTGTGAGGATGGTAAACCCCCAGCGGATATTCCTCTGTTGTAAGATTGTTGCGAAGGGCCAAATCCAATTCATACATGGAATCCCGATAACGGGCAATGGGGGTAATGGTATTGTGATTTTCCCCATTTGTATGGGCAAACAGGAAAGCCTCTTCATCGGTATAATTTCTCCAAACCTCTAGAATATGTGATGCCAGAGCGATTACACGCTGCTCATCGTTACACCGGAGCCGCAGGATGGAAAGTGGCCATTTTACAATGCCAATCTGCACATCTTCATATCCCTTTACTGTAAATTCATATTCTACCGGAGCCTTTTCCATAGCAAAGGAGTAGCATCCCCCCTGAAAATGGTCGTGGGTCAGAATAGAGCCGCCTACAATGGGAAGGTCGGCATTGGAGCCTAAAAAGTAATGTGGAAATTGTTTCACAAAGTCAAAGAGCCGACGGAAAGTGGCTGATGTGATTTCCATAGGGGTATGCTGCTGATTGAATACGATACAATGCTCATTATAGTAAACATAAGGGGAGTATTGAAGAGCATACCCGGTATTCCCTAAGGTAAGGGGAATAATCCGGTGGTTTTCTCTGGCAGGATGGTTCAATCTTCCGGCATATCCCTCGTTCTCCATACAGAGAAGGCATTTCGGATAATCCACAGAAGCAGCCGATTTAGCGGCAGCGATGGCTTTCGGGTCTTTCTCCGGCTTGGAGAGGTTGATGGTGATATCAATGGTTCCGTACTCTGTATCCACCGTCCATTTCAAATCTTTGCAGACCCGGTATCTGCGGATATAGTCGGAGTTTTGGCTCAGTTCATAGTAATAATCCGTTGCCGCTTTAGGAGAACTGTCATATTTTTCCCAAAAAGTTTTTTGTACCTGTGCTGGCCGTGGCATAAGACAGTTCATCAGCTTGGTGTCAAACAGGTCCCGGGATACGGTATTGTCTTCCACCAGTCCATGGGAAACAGCGTAGGTTAAAAGTTTTTCCAAAATGGTTTCTAACTGCCAAAGCTCGGAGGGTGCCTCCGGTTCTGCGTAAGAATCCAGATTTAAAACATCTAAGATAAGATTTGTGGTGTAGATACGTTCTTCCGGTGGGGTAAGGCCTGTCCTTATGCCGTAGAGAACCAGTTGTTGGATTGCTTGATTAATCATATTAGCTCCTTCCTTAGAAAATACGTCTGACGCCGTCGCCAATCTCTGCTATATAAAAGTCAGCGGCATAACCGATTTTGTCCAGATATATATTTCCCACATTCTTCATAAAATTTCCTTCACAGCCGTTTTTTACAATGCTTACAGTGCAGCCGCCAAAACCGGCTCCGGTCATGCGGGAGCCAATGACGCCCTCCTGTGCAAGGGCAGCCTCCACAAGGGTATCCAGTTCCATGCCGGTTACCTCAAAGTCATCCCGCAGAGAATTGTGGGAAGCTACCATAAGCTCACCGAATTTTTCCAGATTCCCCTCCTGCAAAATCTTTACAGCCTCTACGGTTCGCAGATTTTCGGAAACCGCATGTTTGGCACGTTTTTTCCAATTTTCGTCACGGATAGCAGTCTGATAAAGGTCAAATTGTTCCCGGGTAAGGTCACCCAGAGAATCAATTCCCACCACCTCCTGAATCTGAGCCAAAGCTGCAGAACATTCCCGACGGCGTTCATTGTATAGAGAATCACACAGTCCCCGCTTTTTGTTGCTACAGGAAATAATGATTTTAGCGTCCTCTAAAAGTACCGGAACATATTCGTATTGAAGGGTATTGGTATCTAAAAAGATAGCGTGATCTTTTTTGCCCATAGCAATCGAGAACTGATCCATAATGCCGCAGGCTACATGGTTGTAGTGATTTTCCGAATATTGGCTAAGCTTTGCCATATCCGTAAGACTCAGTCCAAATCCGAAGAAGTCGTTCAGAAAAAAGGCGGTTCCCACTTCAATAGAAGCAGAGGAGGACAGACCGGAGCTGTTGGGAATCGTTCCGTATACCAAAAGGTCAAAGCCTTGGGGTACCGTGTAGCCGTTCTGTTCCAAAGTCCAGATAATTCCCATGGGATAGTTGACCCAGTGATTATCCTGCTGAATGGAAATATCCTCAAGAGACCGTTCTGAAATGCCTAAGGTTTTAAAATTTTCGGAATAGAAACGCATTTGACGGTCCTGACGTTTCCGAACCAGAAAATAAGTGCCGATGGTAAGGGCACAGGGAAATACGTGACCGCCGTTATAATCGGTGTGTTCGCCAATCAGATTGACTCTACCGGGAGAGAAGTAACAGCGGATATCTCCGCCCTCTCCAAAAGTATCATAAAAAATAGTGGTTAGCTGTTCTATCAAAACAAACCCTCCCTTTCTTGAAATAACACCATAAGATTGAGTCAAAAATAGCACGTAAAAAAGCGAGGTGTCAACTGTCTGCCGTGAAAAACCAAAAATTGTGCAATTATTACTAAAAGACCTTTGGTAAAAAGTAATAAAAAATGGAAACTAATTTTATGAAAATAGTTTCTTGAGCATAAAACCGGAACGTGGTACCATATAGGAAACTATATATTGAAAATGAGTTTCCGAATTTAAAAGTCAGGAGGAGAAACATGGAGTTACGGGAGAAGATTTTACTGGGGACATTACAGGCCTTCAATAAAAAAGGATTGAAGTTTACCATGGATGACATCTGCGGTATTTTGGGAATCAGTAAAAAAACCATTTATACAGTATTTAGGGATAAGGAAGAATTGTTTCTGGCAATGGTGGATTATCTCTTTGATACCATTAAGGAAAGCGAGCAGAAGGTTGTAAATGACGAGAGTCTGACTACGGTGGAGAAAATACACGGAGTGCTGGGAGTACTGCCGGAAGGCTATCGGGAAGTGAATTTCCAACAGTTATATCTGCTGAAGGATAAGTATCCTAATATTTACAAACAGGTAGAGATGCGTTTGGAGACAGGCTGGGAAACCACCATTGCACTTTTGGAACAGGGAATCCATGAAGGAGTCATACAGCCGATTAAGATACCGATTTTAAAGATGATGATGGAAGCGGCATTGGAGCAGTTTTTCCAGAGAGATATTCTGATACGCAACAATATCTCCTATGCGGAGGCATTGGATGAAGTGGTAAATATTTTGATGAACGGAATTGTTTTAACAGAAAAAGCGAGGTAAAGATATGAAAGAAAGGTCCAGAGAAATTTTTGGAAATCAGATGCCGGAAAGTGTCTGCCGGAAAGCACAGAAGTCCAAGAGAAAATACCAGAAAAAATTCGGTGAGGACAGTAAGGTAAATTATCCGGTGTACGTCTATCGGAATCAACATATTGGAGATATTCTGGGAGTGCAGGATATACGTCTGGAACAGAAGAAGGAGGAAGGGGAAGAATTTGACAGAGAAAAAGGAATTATCGTAGGAAATATCCGTATGGGATTCGGACATTACCGGATTTCCATGGCGATTGCCTCAGCGGCTCACGCCATGGGATACACTCCTTACTGGATGGATTTGAATTCCTATGAGCAGACCGTCTGTACCAAGGTTATCGGAGAGCAGAACCGCCTCTATTCCATGGGTTCAAGAATGTCGGGAAAGAGTAAGGTTTTTAACAAGGTGGTCTGGGAGCCTTTGAATTATGAAGGTTTCCGTAAACTGTCCTACAATGCTTCGGACCAGAAAAATGCAGAGCTGATGGCACCGGTGTATCGGAATATACCAAAAGAGATTCCGGTGGTTGCCACCCATGTGTGGCCGGCACAGGCAGCAGTCCATGCAGGAATGAAATATGTGGTAAATGCCATACCGGATAACTGGCCAATGGCATTGCATCTGGCAGAGGGTAGTATCCATACGGTTCAGACCCACTATGCGTATCAGGGCTACCGTATCTTAAACGGTATGAAGAAAAAAGAGGTTTTGAAGCCTATGCCGGAAAAAGATTTGGTCTACACCGGACATTATATCGACCATGAACTGGTAACCAATATTCCCACAGATTGTGAAGCCAGAAAGAAGAGAAAGGAAGAGAAAAAGCCGATGAGATTTCTTTTGACCATCGGAGGAGCGGGAGCACAAAAAGAGATTTTTGCAGAAATCATCCGCTACCTTCTTCCGGCTATCAGAGAAAAAAAGGCAACACTTTATATCAATGTGGGAGATTACCGGAATGTGTGGGAAGAATTGGCGGGAGAGATAGCAGGCTTAAGAGGACTGGCAGAGGAACATTTGAATGATTGGAAAGAAACCAAAAGCTTTGCAGAAGAGGCTTTGACAAAGGATATTAGCGGGATTCATGTTTTCTGGCATGAAAATATTTTTGAAGCAGTGTATTGTACGAATCTGTTGATGAGAAGCTGCGATGTGCTTGTGACAAAACCCAGTGAGCTGGCATTTTATCCGGTTCCCAAGTTGTTTATTCAGCGGGTCGGAGGACATGAGCAATGGGGAGCCATTCATTCCGCAGAGCTGGGAGAAGGAACTTTGGAATGTGAGGACATTCCACACACTTTGCAAATGTTGAAACTTTTTATGGAAGATGAACACTATCTTACGGATATGTGTGACAATATTGTAGCAAATAAAGAGGCAGGTATCTATGATGGAGCATATAAGGTGGTAGAGCTTGCCATGCAGAAGAAAAAATAGTTCAGAAAGAAAGGGGTTTTTATGAGACTGACAGGAAAAGAAAAAGCATCTTACGGTATGGGAGCAGTGGGAAAAGACATGGTATATATGCTCTCAGCAAGTTACATTTTATATTATTATCAGGATATTTTAGGGGTAAAGGCACTTGCCATGGGTGTCATACTGATGGCAGCCCGTGTGTTTGATGCCTTCAATGACCCAATCATGGGAATTTTGGTGGCAAAAACCAGAACCCGCTGGGGAAAATTCCGTCCATGGCTGTTTGTGGGAACCTTGCTAAATGCCGGTGTGCTGGTACTGTTGTTTGCGGCACCGCCATCTCTCAGCGGAAAAGGTTTAGTTGCCTATGCTGCCATTACCTATGTACTGTGGGGAGTTACTTACACAATGATGGATATTCCTTTTTGGTCCATGATTCCGGCATTCACAGAAGGAGGAAAAGAAAGGGAGAATTTATCCACCCTTGCCCGTTCCTGTGCCGGTGTAGGTTCTGCTCTGATTACCGTTATCACTATGAAATGTGTTTACTTTATGGGACAGGGAAATGAGCGGATAGGTTTTAAATGGTTCAGTCTGGTCATTGCCGTTATTTTTGTGATTGCCATTACAATTACCTGTCTGAGCATTAAGGAAAAATCCACAGTTGATGTGGAGGCGCCTTCCGTAGGTCAGATGTTCCGTGCATTGTTCCAGAATGATCAGGCGGTAGCGGTAGTTATGATTATTGTACTTATAAACTGTTCCCTTTATATTACCTCCAATCTGGTTATTTACTTCTTTAAATATGATTTTGGTGGAAGCCAGTGGTATAATAGCTATACGTTATTCAATATTTTTGGGGGAGCAATGCAGATTCTGTCGATGATGATATTTTATCCGCTGTTGCGTAAATTCATGGACAGCATCCGTATCTTCTATGTCAGCATTGTAATGGCAGTTATCGGATATGGCATTCTGCTGGGATTGATGGTTACAGGAGAAAAGAATATAATCCTTCTGTTTGTTCCGGGCTTTTTCATCTTTGCAGCATTCGGAATAGTGACCGTTTTGACAACCGTATTTTTGGCAAATACCGTAGATTATGGAGAAGTAAAAAACGGACGACGGGATGAAAGTGTGATTTTCTCCATGCAGACCTTTGTAGTAAAACTTGCCTCCGGTGTGGCAGCCATGGTAGCATCCGTTTGCCTTACCATATTCAATCTCAGTAATGATACTAGTCAAGCAGCAGAGGCGGCAGTTGCAGGAAGCTCTGTTATGGGACTTCGTTTAACCATGACCGTAATTCCGATTATCGGATTCTTAGTAGCAGTACTCCTCTTCCATAAAAAATATCTGTTGACGGAGAAAAAGATAGAAGAGATTAACGGAGAGTTGAAGAAAAGACACAGTATTCAGGAGTGAGGGGAAAATTATGATTTTAAGAGATAAGGAAAGTTTCCTATGTAGTACAAAACATAACTCTTATTGCTTTCGGGTTATGGAGACCGGGCATTTGGAGCATCTCTATTATGGAAGGAAAATTACAGCAAACACGCAGGAGGAATTGAGTGCCTGCGTGGAACCTCATGTTTTTCCTTTGGGAAACAGTATTACATATAATCAAAATCAGAAAAATTTTTCTCTGGAGGATGTCCGTCTGGAAATGTCCTCCTATGGAAAAGGGGATATCAGAGAGCCTCTGATAGAGGTGGTTCACAGCGATGGCAGCATAACCTCTGACTTTCTCTTTGAAAAGGCAGAGATCACAAAAGGAAAAGAAGAATTTGAAACCCTTCCCGGTTCCTATGGGACGGAGGATGAGGTAGAGCATCTTTTGGTGACCCTGCGGGATAAGCAGTATGATTTGAAACTGGAGCTTCATTATTACATTTACGAAGATTGTGATGTGATTACCCGATGTACCAAGCTGTGTAATGAAGGGAAAGAGCCGGTGGAATTAAAACGTCTGATGAGTATGCAGTTGGACTTTGATACGCCGGATTATGTCTTTACTACTTTTCATGGAGCCTGGGCAAGGGAAATGGAGAAAACCAGTTGCCGGATGACAGGGGGAAAGCTGGTAAATTCCTCTTATACCGGAACCTCCTCCAGCCGTTCCAATCCCTTTGTTATGTTAGAAAAGGAAACAACTACGGAGGATTATGGGGATTGTTATGGATTTAATCTGATATATAGCGGAAATCATTATGAGGCAGTTGAGGTTCACAGCGGCGGAAAAACCAGAATTGTGACGGGAATCAATCCTCAATCCTTTTCTTTTCGGATAGAACCGGGAGAGAGCTTTGAAGCTCCGGAGGCTGTCATGTCATACTCGGAAAAAGGCTGCAACGGCATGAGCCGGAATATGCACCGTTTTGTCCGTCAGCATATTGTGCGGGGTGTCTGGAAGGAACGACTGCGTCCCGTTCTTTTAAATAGCTGGGAGGCATCTTACTTTGATATCAATGAAAAGAAACTGCTGTCGCTGGCTAAGGCAGGAAAAGACGCCGGAGTAGAGTTGTTTGTCATGGATGACGGCTGGTTTGGAAACAGAGAGGATGATACACAGTCTTTGGGAGATTGGGAAGAGAATCCCAAAAAACTGCCCCATGGTCTGTCCGGGTTGTGCCAAAAGATAAAAGCTCTGGGTTTGGATTTTGGAATCTGGGTAGAGCCGGAGATGGTCAATGTCAAAAGCAGGCTCTATGAAGAACATCCCCAATGGGTAATGCAGATTCCGGGAAAACCCCACTCCGAGGGCAGAAACCAGAGGATTTTGGATATGGGACAGGCGGAGGTTCAGGACTATATCATCGAGACCATGAGCAGAGTATTTTCATCCGCAGATATTTCCTATGTAAAATGGGATATGAACCGTATTGTTTCGGATTATTATTCCGAAGCACTTCCACCGGAGCGTCAGGGAGAGGTGGCACACCGGTATGTGATGGGACTGTACCGTTGTATGAAAACCTTAACCCAACGGTTTCCTGATATTCTGTTTGAAGGGTGTTCCGCAGGAGGAAATCGTTTTGACTTAGGAATCCTGTGCTATTTTCCGCAAATATGGGCCAGCGACAACACAGATGCCCTATGCCGTGTGGATATTCAAAACGGATACAGCTATGGGTATCCTATGTCGGTGGTATCAGCCCATGTGTCTGCATGTCCCAATCATCAGACCCTTCGGAATACCCCGCTGGAGACAAGGTTCCATGTGGCATGCTTTGGTGTGCTGGGATATGAATGTAATTTTTCAGATATGAAAAAAGAAGAGTTGGAAGAAATCAAGGCACAGATTCAGCTCTATAAGGAGTGGAGGGAAGTCCTGCAAAAAGGCGAATTTTACCGGGGAAGAAACGGTAATGTCATAGAGTGGACCTGTGTGTCGCCGAATCGGAAGAAAGCTGTGGGCTTTCTGATGCAGAGGCTGACAAAAGCCAATGCCCAATGGGAATATTACAAACCAAAGGGATTGTGTGAGGAATACCGATACCATTTTTACAATCGAAAAGGAAAATATAATATCAAAGAATTTGGAGATTTAATCAATACCCAATCTCCGGTACACATTCGGCAGGATTCTCTGGCTCATAATCTGGTTGCAAAATTTGTAAAGCTGGAAGGCGAGACAGAAGATTGTTATGCCTACGGAGATACGCTGATGTATAGCGGTGTCCATTTGAAGCCGGCATTTGGCGGTACCGGATATAATGAAGATATCCGGTATTTCCCGGATTTTGCATCCCGTATCTATTTCATGGAAGCTGAGTAATGAGAGCCCCCGAAAAGGGGGTTCTTTTTTTGTTTTTTTTCCGTAGACTGATAAAAAACGGAAGACAGAAAAATGTATAACGGAAAATTAGAGAATCTTTTGAATCTGGCGTTAAATGCCACGGAGGAGGAACGGGAAAAATCGGCAGAGTTGAATGTTGGATATCAGCAGGCCACCAATACATGGGAGCTGATTGTAAAATATAACGGAAATATACAGAGACTGGAGGAAATGGGCGAAGGAATCACGGTGGAAGAGCTGACAAACGAATATGCCATTTTAAATGTGCCGGAACCACTAATTGATGCGGTGGCACAACAGGTTGAGGTGGAGTATGTGGAAAAACCGAAAAATCTTTTTTTCTCACTATTGGATGGGATAAGAGAGTCCTGTATCCTTCCGGTGCAGAGGGAGCCGCTGGCGTTGACCGGAAGGGGAGTCATTACCGCGGTAATCGATTCGGGAATCGATTATTTTCATCGGGATTTCAGGAATCGCAACGGCAGCACACGGATTTTGGATATCTGGGATCAAACGCTGACGGCCGGAGAGGGAGAACGAATCCCGGAGGGATTTCGCAGAGGTGTGGAGTATACAAGAGAGGAAATAAACCGGGCGTTAGATGCCGGAAGCAGGGAGGAGGGATTAAGGATTGTCAGAAGCCGGGACACCAGTGGTCACGGAACCCATGTGACAGGAATAGCGGCAGGAAACGGAAACGAATCCAACGGCAGATATCAGGGAGTTGCACCGGAAAGTGACCTTTTAATTGTAAAACTGGGTTATCCGGGGGAGCGTTCCTTTCCACGGACCACGGAGCTGATGACGGCACTGGATTATGTGTTGCGAAAATCCATTTCCTATGGAAAACCGGTAGCTGTCAATATCAGTATCGGAAATACCTACGGTGCCCACAGCGGAACAGCATTATTGGAAACCTTTATGAGTGATATTTCCAATTATGGAAAAAGTGTTATCTGTGTGGGAAGCGGAAACGAAGGTGCGGCACGTGGACACACCCGGGGAAGTCTGGTAGTGGGTATGCGAAAAGAGGTGGAGCTGGCGGTGGCTCCTTATGAAACTACCCTCAGTCTGCAAATCTGGAAAAGCTATGTGGATGACTTTGATATTGCACTGATTTCACCGTCAGGCAAACGAGTGGGTCCGTTGCAAAAGATTTTGGGAACACAGCGTTTTACGCTGGATGATACGGAGATATTACTCTATTACGGAGAACCTAGTCCGTACAGCGAATTTCAAGAAATCTATATTACCTTTCTTCCGATTAGGACTTATATCAACAGCGGTGTCTGGAGAGTAGAGCTGTTCCCCCGGAGGATTGTGTTAGGGATTTATAATATGTGGCTGCCAAGCGAGACAATTCTGAGTGCGGGAACGGGTTTTCTCTATCCTACGGAGGAGACCACCCTTACCATTCCGTCCACCGCAGCACGGGTCATTACGGTGGGAGCTTATGATGCAAGATTAAAACAGCTTGCCGATTTTTCGGGACGAGGTTTCACACGGCAGACCAATCAGATAAAGCCGGATATAGCCGCTCCCGGTGTGGATATCACTTCCTGTGCGGTGGGAGGTGGTTATGTGACTGCCTCGGGAACTTCCATGGCAACGCCTTTTGTGACGGGAAGTGCGGCACTTTTGATGGAATGGGGAATTGTCAATGGAAATGATTTGTTCCTTTACGGAGAGAAAGTAAAGGCATATCTGATGCATGGTGCCGGGCATATTGCAGCAGTGCAGGAGTATCCAAATCCCGAACTGGGCTGGGGAACACTTTGCGTGAGGGATAGTTTGCCGGTGTGAATTTAGGAATATCAAGGGGAGTCTGAACTTTTTAGCGGAAGAGAACAGTCTGCTCTTTTTTGTACGGGGACTGGACAACAGATTGTTTTTATTATAATCTTAATTATGTTAGAAATATTTCAACTGTTTTGGAATATGTTTGATACTTTTTTTGAGTCTGTAGAAGCGAGTGTAAAGGCCTATTTTCTGGCAGGAAAAATCAGTAGAGATGATTTGAATTGCATTTTTAGAAAATATGGCATTGCGTAACAAAAAGAATAATATTAGTAAATGGAAAGTACTATATGAATATTGAATTATTAAGAACATTGGGGAATGTAAAGAAATTTAATAAAGGCGAATTTATATGTCTAGAAAAGGAAGCAGGTAATACGGCGTATCTTCTGTTGCAGGGAAAAACAGAGGTTATCTTTCGTTCTTTTGAAGACAATAACTACAGAGTAGCAGAATTACAGCCGGGGACATTTTTTGGAGAAATGTCGCTGTTGGAAAATAAGGTCAGGAATGCTTCCGTTCAGTCCACAGTCGATAATACACTGGTTTTGGAAATTGAAAAAAAGCATTTTTTTGAAATATTACAAGCAGATAGCGAAATTGCATGGAATCTTATGAATACGCTTCTTGGTCGTATGGAGAATATGATGAATGGTTTGAGATTTAATAATATTGCATCCATTGCAGGATATAAAAAGAATTCATTATATCTTCAGATAAAGAAATTAAATAAAGAGCAATTTACTCAGATTGTAATGCAGGATACAGGATATGCATATAAACTGTTGAAATTTTTGAGCAGTTCTCTTGCAGAAATGAATGAAGAGATGCTCAGAGAAGAACAACTGTCACTCGAATGAGTGGCAGTTTTTTCTTCTATTTCTGGTACTTTCTGGGTTTTACAATTTTTTCACAAGACTTTTACATTATCATGATAGCATGGAGCGAAAAATCTTTCTACAATGGGAGCAGAAACAGAAAGAGGAAAGGAGAAAGCTACATGCCATCTACATATGCACATTACAGGATGGGGCAGGAGGTAAAGGAAAAATTACGGGGAGAAGAACGGAGGATAATAGCCGCACATTCGGAACTGTATCTGATTGGGCTTCATGGACCGGACATTTTTTTCTACTATAAACCCTTAAGAATCCATCCGGTAAACCAAATCGGATATGGAACCCACGGCAGAGCCGGGGCAGAATTTTTTGAGAGAGCGGCACAGGTAATCGAAAAACACAAGGATACAGAGGAGCGGGAAGCATATCTTGCATATGTTTACGGAGTAATTTGTCACTTTGCATTGGATGTTACCTGTCACGGATACATAGACCGCAGGATAGAGGAAAGCGGTATTACCCATACGGAGATTGAGGTGGAGTTTGACCGGGAGCTGATGTTGGTGGATGGATTAGATCCGCTGCGGCAGGAGTTGACCGGACATATTGTACCATCTTTGGAAAATGCAAAAGTCATAAAGGAATTTTACCCGGCGGCTACGGTGGAGCAAGTGCAGGAATCCTTGGAGAGTATGATTTTTCACAACCACTTGTTAATTACACCTTCAAAGGGAAAACGCTGGCTTGTTTGTGCGTTGTTAAAAGCTACGGGGAATTATAAAGAGATGCATGGCCTGATGGTAAATTATGAGAAAAACCCGGACTGTGAAATGAGTACGAAGAATCTGTCGGGGCTGTATCAGAATGCAAAGGAACTGGCAATCCGACTGATTTTGGAGTATGGAGATTATTTGGAAAACAAGAAACCTTTAGATGAGATATACCGGTATACCTTTGGAACAAAGGAGCCGGAGAAAGAGGAAAAAGCAGGATGAAATTTAAATTGACGAAAAGTGAAAAAAACTGGATTTTATATGATGTGGGAAATTCGGCGTTTGTATTGCTGATATCCACAATCATGCCGATTTATTTTAACTATCTGGCAGGCAATGCGGGACTGTCCTCCGTGGAGTATTTGGCTTACTGGGGATATGCGGCCTCTGCGGCAACCCTGATTATGCTTCTTCTGGGACCGGTATTCGGAACGCTGGCAGATACAAAGGGTTACAAAAAGCCGATTTTTACCACCTTTATCGTGGTGGGAGCCATAGGCTGTATCAGTCTGGGACTGGCAAAACAATGGGTGCTGTTTCTGGTGATTTTTGTTATTGCCAAGGTGGGCTTTTCCGGCAGCTTGATTTTTTACGATTCCATGCTGTCCGATGTAACAACAGAAGAGAGGATGGATGATGTGTCCTCCCAAGGCTTTGCGTGGGGGTACATAGGAAGCTGTATTCCTTTTGTCATATGTCTGGGATTGGTTCTGGGGGCAGAGAGTATCGGTCTGTCCATGGAGAGTGTCATGGCAATTGCCTTTGGAATCATTGCGGCATGGTGGCTGGTGTTTTCTATGCCGTTGATAAAAAACTATCAGCAAAAATATTATGTGGAGAAAAGAAAACATGCTGTGGCAGACAGCTTCAAACGTTTGGGAGAGACCTTTAAAAGTATCAGGAAAGAAAAGAAAATCTTCCTGTTTCTGCTGGCATTTTTCTTCTACATTGACGGAGTGTATACCATTATCGATATGGCAACAGCCTATGGCTCCGCTTTGGGATTGGACAGTACCGGTCTGTTGCTGGCATTGCTGGTAACTCAGATAGTGGCATTCCCTTTTGCGATTCTGTTTGGGAGATTGGCACAGAAATATGAAACAGCCAAGCTGATTATGCTCTGTATTTTTGCCTATCTGGGAATTGCGGTTTACGCAGTCTTTTTAAAGACACAGTTTCAGTTCTGGATACTGGCAATCTTCGTAGGAATGTTTCAGGGAGGAATACAGGCATTGTCCCGCTCCTACTTTACAAAAATTATTCCGGCAGAGCAGTCGGGAGAATATTTTGGCTTGATGGACATCTGCGGAAAGGGAGCTTCCTTTATGGGAACTGCCATTGTCAGCGGAGTATCTCAGTTAACCGGAGATATTAATAAAGGTGTGGGGATGATTGCAGTACTTTTTGTCATAGGGGCAATATGCTTTCGTATGGCAGTCAAAGAGGGGAACCCGGAGGAAGGAAACACTCCGGCTTCTGATGTGGTAAGTGAATTGACATATTTCTAGAATTTTATTATTATATTAATATACAAAAGAGAGAAAACCCTGCAATAGCAGGGCTTTTTCTTTCAAGAGACTGTAAAATTAGAATGGAAAGGAAGCGAATATGACATTTGGATATCTACTGATTGCATTGATTTTATTTTGCTGTATTTTGGCAGACCGGTTTTCAGGAAAATTCGGGATGCCGGCACTGATTCTGTTCATGGGTGTGGGTATGCTCTTTGGAAGTGACGGTCTGTTAAAAATACAGTTTGACAACTATGAGCTGGCAGAGCGGGTCTGCTCGGCGGCTTTGGTGTTTATCATGTTTTACGGAGGTTTTAATACAAATTGGAAGACGGCAAAAAACGTTGCGGTAAGAGCAATCCTGCTTTCTACGGTGGGCGTAGTGATAACAGCGGGCTTGACGGCAGTCTTTTGTTATTTTGCACTGGGACTTTCTGTTGTGGAGAGTTTTCTCATCGGTGCGGTATTGTCCTCCACAGATGCAGCCAGCGTATTTTCCATTTTGAGAGGAAAGAACCTGAATTTGAGGGAAGGAACGGCGCCTCTTTTGGAAATCGAAAGCGGTAGTAATGATCCAATGTCATATATGTTGACGGTTATCGGCATTTCCATGCTGGGTTCTCAGGGAACGGGAAATGTCTTTTGGATGATGTTTTCCGAGATTGTTTTCGGGATTCTGGTGGGTGTGGCAGTGGCTGCTCTCACAGTATTTTTAATGACAAAGACCAATTTTGTACCGGATGGTCTGGAAACCATTTTTGTAATAGCGGTTGTGATTTTTGCTTTTGGAATATCAGAATTAGTGGGAGGAAACGCTTATCTCAGCGTTTATCTGCTGGGCATTCTGCTGGGAAACAGCCGGATACATCATAAAGAGGTGGTAATCCCGTTTTTTGACGGTGTTACGGGGCTGGCACAGATATTGATTTTCTTCCTGTTGGGACTCTTAGCATTTCCTCACAAATTGCCGCAGATTATCATTCCGTCATTGTTGATTGCTTTGTTTTTGACTTTTGTGGCAAGGCCGGTAGCGGTCTTTGGTCTGCTGCTACCGTTTCGATGCAGTATCCGTCAATGCCTTTTGGTTTCATGGGCAGGCTTAAGAGGGGCTGCGTCCATTGTGTTTGCCATTATGGTAATTGCCGGAGGAGGAGATATTTCTTTAGATTTGTTCCACATCGTATTTATGGTGGCTCTTTTATCCGTAGCTATACAGGGAACGTTGATTCCAAAGGTGGCGGAGAAACTGGATATGGTGGATGATTCCGCAGATGTCAAAAAGACCTTTAATGATTATCAGGAGGAATTGGCAATGATGTTGATGCGGATGTTTATTCCAAAAGGGCATAACTGGGAGAATAAAAGAATCTGCGAGGTGGGGATTCCCACAGGGTCTCTGGCTTTGATGGTAAAACGGGAGGGTGAGACGATTATTCCCAACGGAGATTTGAAGATTCTGGCAGGGGACAGTGTGATTTTAAGTGTGCCTGCCTATGAATCACAGGAAAATGAAAATTTAGAGGAGGTTGTGGTGGAGAAAAACCACAGTTGGTGCAACCATACCATACAAGAACTGAACCTTCCTCAAAATCAGTTGATTGCATTGATTAAACGGGGAGATGAGAATATCATCCCAAGCGGAAGTACCTTGATTCATGAGGGAGATATTGTGGTATTGTACCGCTAGAAGAATAGCAAAAAGAGAGAATGGTGCATAGAGTAATAGGAAAGCAGAAACGGGGAGAAACCCATGCAGGAATATTACAAATTTGTAAATAGTCCGCTGCCTTATTCCTACAAGGCATTGGAACCCTACATTGATATACAGACGATGTATCTGCACCACGATAAACATTTACAGACTTATGTGGATAATCTGAACGCGGCGTTGTCAGATTATCCTTTTTTGCAGAATTTTTCTTTAGAACAGCTGCTCTGTAACTTGGAGAGTATTCCCACAGAAATTCAGATGGCAATCAGAAATAATGCAGGAGGGGTCTATAATCATCAACTGTATTTTAACGGAATGACGGGAAATTCTTTCAAAAAGCCGGTGGGAAGTCTGGCAAAAGCCATCGAAGGACAATACGGAAGTTTTGAAGAATTTCAAAAAGAATTTACAAAGGCAGCTTTAGGGGTTTTCGGGTCAGGGTATGCGTGGCTGGTAGTGAGGAAAAACGGAGAGTTGGACATTGTCCAGACCGCAAATCAGGATACACCTTTGGAACTGCACCTTATGCCGATATTGAATATTGATGTTTGGGAACATGCCTATTATCTGAAACATTTTAATCTGAGAAAAAATTATATTCCCGACTGGTTTCAGGTCGTGGATTGGGAGTGGGCAGAGGAAAGGTATCAGGAGCACAAACATGCCAAAACCATGATAGAGAAAACAGATTATGTGAATAAAGATTATTAAGAAGCATAATCTAGTAAAAAACAGAATCAGGTAAAGCAATGAGAAATTTGAATGCGGGAGATGAAGGAACTCTTGTACAATATTTACAGCTTGCTCTAAACCGGGCGGGATATCCCAACAAAATAGATGGTGTATTCGGAGATGAAACTTGCGAAGCATTGCGGGCATTTCAAAGAGGAGAAGGCGGATGTGAGGTAAATAACCGTGTATGGCAGAGGCTTTTGCCATACATAAAAGGGTATCAGACCCATGTGATAAAAAGAGGAGATACCCTGTGGAAAATTGCGGCAGAATATAATTCCACCCTGCCTTTGATTATGGCAGCAAATCCTATGGTCAGTCCCACAAATCTGGAGGTTGGAATGCCCGTAAAGGTACCCCTTCAAATGAAGATTACCCCTACGGATGTACCTTATTCCTCTTTGCTATTGGAGTGGGTCATTGACGGACTGATGGCACGGTATCCTTTTGTGGAACAGGGAAATATCGGAGACAGTGTCATGGGGAAAGAGATTCCTTATCTGAAAATCGGAAACGGAGATAAACAGGTATTTTACAATGCCTCCTTTCATGCCAACGAATGGATTAATACACCGATGCTGCTGAAGTTTGTGGAGGAGTACGCACAGGCCTTTGCAACCAACAGAGATTTGTATGGTGTCAATGCCAGAAGATTATTCCGGGAATATGAACTGTATCTGGTTCCTATGGTCAATCCCGATGGGGTAGATTTGGTCAACGGGATGCTGGACAGTGAAAAATATTATCAGCAGGCGGTGGCAATTGCCAGGAACTATCCTCAGATACCATTTCCGTCAGGGTGGAAAGCCAATATTGACGGCGTAGATTTGAACTTGCAGTATCCCGCAGGCTGGGAACAGGCAAGGGAGACAAAATTCCAACAAGGCTACACCAGTCCGGCACCAAGGGATTTTGTGGGAACAGCACCCTTAACTGCACCGGAAAGCCGTGCGGTTTATGAATTTACGAAGTACCATGATTTCCAACTGATTCTGGCATACCATACCCAAGGGGAGGTTATATATTGGAAATATCTGAATTACAATCCCAAGAATGCACTGGAAATCGGAGAATACTTCAGCAAAGTAAGCGGTTATGCATTGGAGGAGACACCTACGGAATCCGCTTATGCAGGATATAAGGATTGGTTCATTATGACCTATAACCGACCGGGCTATACCATCGAGACGGGAATGGGTGAGAGTCCGCTGCCGTTGTCGCAATTTGACCGAATCTATCAGGATAACCACGAAATCCTGTTAGGCGGAATGACCCAGATATAGGCGGGGGAACCGGATATGAAAAAGATAGAGAGAAAGAAAAAGACCGGACTGATTGTGCTGGCATTTGCAGGAGCTTTTCTTCTGGGAAGGGCTGCGGCATACTGGGGCGGGGAAAGTATCAGTACCTTCTTTGTAAAACAGGAGCAGGCAGAAAACTGGGGGCTTGGATTCGGAGAAGATGGAACCCAGCCCACGGGAACAGTCACGGCAGATGAACTGAAAAAATACGATGCTTATTATCTGGGAGATGAAAAAGAAAAGGTGCTGTATCTCACCTTTGACTGTGGATACGAGAACGGAAATACCGAGGCGATTCTGGATGCTTTAAAGAAACACAATGCAAAAGCCACCTTTTTCTGCGTAGGGAACTTTTTAGAAACCAGTCCTGAGCTGATAAAACGAATGGAGGCAGAAGGGCATACGGTGGGAAATCATACCTATCACCATCCCGATATGTCATCCATTGCAGATGAGGCGTCTTTCAAAAAAGAAGTGGATGATGTGGCAAAGCTTTACAAAGAAATTACCGGAGAAGAAATGACCAAATACTATCGTCCGCCTCAGGGAAAATTCAGTATAGAGAATCTGGAGATGGCAAAAAAACTGGGGTATAAAACCTTTTTCTGGAGTCTTGCCTATGTGGACTGGGATGTAAACAATCAGCCCACGAAACAGGAGGCCTTTGATAAGCTGCTGACCAGAGTTCATCCCGGAGCCATCGTGCTTTTGCACAACACCTCCAAGACCAACGGACAAATTCTGGATGAACTGCTGACGAAATGGGAGGAGATGGGATATACCTTTAAACCGCTGTCAGAACTGAAATAAAACATGATTGAGTATCCGCAGACCGGAACCTCCGAACAGGAGTGAAAAGTCAGCGGATACTTTTTTTGTTCCATAGAGAAAAATATGTTAAAATAAAAAAAGATGAAATTTGAAAAGAGTGACGCAATGAAAAAAATAGTGGCGGGCATTGTTGCCCATGTGGATTCAGGAAAGACAACCTTATCAGAGGCAATTTTATATAAAAGCGGAAGTATCCGTAAACTGGGGCGAGTGGACAAGCGGGATGCCTTTTTGGATACCAATCAGATGGAACGGGAACGGGGCATTACTATTTTCTCCAAACAGGCACAGGTAAGCTGGGAGAATACGGAAATAACGCTGTTGGACACGCCGGGTCATGTGGACTTTGCGGCGGAGATGGAGCGAACACTGCAAGTGTTGGACTATGCCATTTTGGTAATCAGCGGTGCCGACGGAGTGCAGGGGCATACGGAGACTCTCTGGAAGCTGTTGGAACGCTATCAGATACCGGTCTTTCTTTTTGTAAACAAAATGGATCAGGAAGGTACAGATCGGGAACGGCTGATGGCAGAGATAAAAGAACAGTTGGAAGAAAATTGTGTGTGCTTTACGGAGGCTGCTACAGAGGAATTTTATGAGAGTGTGGCAATGAGCGGAGAGGAAGCCTTGGAACAGTTTCTGGCAGAGGGAAAGGTATCGGGAGAGACGATACAGGAATATATCCAAAGCAGAAAGCTGTTTCCCTGTGTGTTCGGTTCTGCATTGAAATTGGAAGGCGTAGAAGAACTGCTGGATATGATTGACCGATATGCGAAGCAGAGAACCTATCCTGCGGAGTTTGGAGCAAAGGTCTTTAAGATTACCAGAGACGGAAATCAGAGGCTGACTCATCTAAAGGTAACCGGAGGAGCCCTAAAAGTACGTGATTTGCTGGATGGAGAAAAGGTCAGCCAGATACGGATTTATGCTGGGGAGAAATATGAGACAGCCGACGAAGTGCAGGCGGGGAGTATTTGTAGTGTTACAGGACTATCAGAGAGTTATTCGGGAGAGGGCTTCGGCTATAAAAATTCCGAAGACGAGACCCTGTTGGAGCCGGTAATGACCTATCGGTTGGAGACAGAAGAGGATTATGATGCGGCACTTTTGCTGCCGAAGCTGCGACAGTTAGAGGAAGAGGAGCCAAAGCTGCACGTTACATGGAAGGAAGAGCTGCGGGAAATTCAAGTACAGGTTATGGGAGAAGTGCAGCTTGAGATATTGAAACGTCTGATAGAAGAACGGTTTGGGGTAAAGGTGTCCTTCGGAGCAGGGAATATCGTATACAAGGAAACCATAGCCAATACCGTGGAGGGCGTAGGGCATTATGAGCCGCTGCGTCATTATGCGGAGGTACATCTGCTTATGGAACCGGGAGAACGGGGAAGTGGGCTGGTGTTCAAAACCGATTGCAGCGAGGACATTCTGGATAAGAACTGGCAGAGACTGATTCTGACCCATCTGGGGGAAAGGGAACATCCCGGGGTACTTACCGGTTCTGCTATCACAGACATGAAGATTACTCTGAAATCCGGTAAAGCCCATTTAAAACACACCGAGGGAGGCGATTTTCGGCAGGCAGTCTACCGTGGAATCCGTCAGGGATTGATGCAGGCGGAAAGTGTCTTGTTGGAGCCGTGTTATTCCTATCGTTTGGAGGTTCCCACGGAGCAGTTGGGAAGGGCAATCCATGACATAGAGCAGATGCATGGCAGTTTTGAACCTCCGGAGCAGGGAAAAGAGTTGACCATACTTAAGGGAAGTGTTCCTGTGGCGGCTCTGGGAGATTACCAGAGAGAGGTTACCGCATATACTCGGGGAAAGGGTCGGTTGTCCTGCACCTTGGAAGGCTATAGGGCCTGCCACAATACCGAAGAAGTGGTAGAGCAGATTGGTTATGATGCAGAGCGGGATGAGGCAAATCCTTCCGGCTCCGTATTTTGCAGTCACGGAGCAGGATTTTATGTGCCTTGGAAAGAAGTTCCGAAGCATATGCACTTGCCAAGCTGTCTGAAAAAGGATACAGTAATAGAAGAGGTGCGTCCCCGTTCTGTGGGAGTGACAAAAGAGTGGATGACCACAGAGGAAGTGGATGCTATTATAGAGAAAAGTGTTTCCGCCAACAAGAGAGAAAAACAGGGTTGGGAGAGAAAACAGTTACCGCCGCGAGAACGGATTACAAAGCCGTCTGCACCGAAAAAACAGGAGAAAAAAGAAGAGTATCTGCTGGTGGACGGGTACAACATTATTTTTGCATGGGAGGAACTGAGAGAACTGGCGAAGGTGACCATAGACGGAGCCAGAGGCAGGCTGATGGATATCCTGTGCAACTATCAGGGAATCCGAAAATGCAATCTGATTGTGGTTTTTGATGCTTACCGGGTACAGGGACACCCTACGGAAATTTCCGATTATCACAATATCCATGTGGTGTTCACGAAAGAAGCGGAAACCGCAGATCAGTATATCGAAAAATTTGCCCATGAGAATGGAAAAAAATATGATGTGACGGTGGCAACCTCCGACGGATTGGAGCAGATTATCATCCGTGGGCAGGGATGCCGTCTTATTTCCGCACGGGAGCTGGAAGAGGAAATAGCACGGAAGAGCAAAGAGATACTGGAAAACTACCGGGGGTGATTTTTTGCAGTTGGGAATGGATGTTTCATTAAAACAGACACAGAAATTAATGTTAACGCCGCAGATGGAGCAGGCGTTATCTGTGCTGCAAATGAATACCATGGAACTGAACCAATGTGTGGAAGAAGAATTGCTTTCCAATCCTATGCTGGCAGAAAAAGAACAAAAGGTAGAGCGATCCTATGGGGACACCATCGGATACCGCAAAAAGAGAAAATATACAGAAGGGGATTATCAAAGCTATATTGATTCCCTTACCGATGAAAAAGACAGTGAGATAGAATTAAAAGAGTACCTCAGAATCCAACTATATACCAAACATCTGTCAAACAAGTGGCAGAAGATAGCAGAATATCTTATTGAATGTCTGGAGGATACCGGATATCTAAAGATTGGGAATGAGGAACTGGCAGAGGCATTACATATGCCTTTAAAGCATATAACGGCAGAAATTCGTTTCTTGCAGAAGGAGATGGAACCCTGCGGCGTGTTCGCAAGGGATTTCAAAGAGTGCCTTCTGTTGCAGGCAGAGCGAAGATATGGGAAAAAATCAGAACTATACCGATTGATTGAACAATATTTAGAGGATGTGGCAGAGAACCGGATTCCGCGGATTTGTGAAAAATCCGGCTGGGAAAAAGAAAAGGTGCTGGAGCTGGTGGCAGAGCTGAAAACATTGGAGCCCATTCCCGGCAGAGGCTATGGAAAGCAGGAAAAAAACACCTTTCTATATCCTGACATTACCGTGAAGGAAAAAGACGGAAATCTCCAGATGATTTTAAACAGAGAAGGGATGCGAAGCCTGACTCTGAATGAAGAGTATCTTCCTTTTTTACAGCAGAATGGAAATCAGAAAGAGACAGAATATCTCAAAGAGCAATACCGGAATGCCAAGATGCTCATCAAGAATATTGCAAAGAGGGAAGAGACTCTGGCAAAAGTGACGGAGGCGATTATCCGGCGGCAGAGAGAATTTTTCCAGTATGGGAAGACCCATTTAAAACCTATGAATTTGTCGGATATCGCAGAGGATATCGATATGCATGAGTCCACAGTCAGCCGTGCGGTAAATGAAAAATATTTGGAGTGTCGGTGGGGAGTTTTTGAACTGAAATATTTCTTTTCCAATAAGCTTTCCGAGAAGAATGCATATACCTGTATTGAGGAATTAGTCAGAAACGAGAACAAAGCGAAACCTTACAGTGATTCCCAACTGGCAAAGAAACTGGAAGAGATGGGAATCCAGATTTCACGGCGTACCGTGGCAAAATACAGAGAGCAGTTGGAAATACCTACGGCACAGCTTCGGAAAGAATATACATAGATATACCGAAAGGAAAACAGGAGAACATACCATGAGCGAGAAAAAGAAAATAGAGGAACCGGTCATTATCCGATATGAAAAGGGTCTGCATGTGCGGGTGGCGGCGATGATTGTTCAGAGAGCAGACAAGCTGCAACATAAGTATCATGTGAATTTTTTTGTGAAGAGAGAAGGCTTGCATGAGGTTCCTTTAACCAGTATTTTGCTGGTGACCTCCTTAAAGGTAAAGATGAATGATGAAATTATTCTGATTACCCAAGGGGAAGAGATTCAGCAGGCCTCTGCGGAGATGAAACAGTTTTTGGAAAGTGATTTCAGTATCACCTCTACGGAAATCAATCAGATGGATACCCTGCTGCAGGACAATATCATTACCGCAGAAAGTGTTTACAGCAACATTGAAAGCGGTCTGGTGGTGGTGGACCTGCAGAATGTAATTATCATCTATAACAAAGAAGCGGAAAAACTGTTCGGAAAGCCGGCGGAAGAAGTGCTGGGCAAACGGGTGGAAGAAGTGATACCGGAGTCCAGACTGCCGGAGGTCATCCGCACAGAACAGCCGATTTTGGGATATACCAGAACCATCGGAAAGGCAACTGTGGTAATGAATTCTACCCCGATTATTGAGAACGGAAAATTAAGTGGAGCCATCAGTACCTTTGAAGATGTCTCCAAACTGATGGAAATCACATGGGAATTTGAAGAGGTTAAAGAGCTGAAAGAAAAGTACTATCAGATATTAGAAGCGGTTCAGGATGGTATCTGTGTCTTTGATCAAAAGGGAATTGTAACCTATTGCAACCGTGCTTATCGGGAGATTGTAGGGGAAGAAATAACCGAGGGTGTGGATATCCATAAAATATCTCCAAACGGAAACCGGGTAAAGGTTCTGGAAAAAGGACAGAAGATTATGGGAGCCATCAGCCACAAGAAAAACGGCAGAAGTATTGTGGCAAACATTGTGCCTATCATTGTCAATCAGCAGATTATGGGAGGAATCTCCGTTGTAAAAAATCTCAGCGAGATACAGGAATTGGTGGATAGAATCAGTCATCTGTCTGCCAGAACGGAATATCTGGAGGAAGAGCTGAACCGCAGACAAAAGCTGAATCCGGCATTTAACCGGATTGTGGGAATCAGCAGCAAGCTCTATGATGCCATGCGGCTGGCATCCAAAACCGCAGACAATAACTTTAATGTTTTGATTCGAGGAGAAAGTGGAACCGGAAAAGAGTTGATTGCAGAAGCAATCCATTATTCCAGCGAGCGGGCGAATCATGCGTTTGTAAGAGTAAACTGTGCGGCAATCCCGGAAAATCTTCTGGAAAGCGAATTGTTCGGTCATGTAAAAGGAGCCTATACCGGAGCCATCAAGACCAGAGTGGGAAAATTTGAGCTGGCAGATAAAGGAACCATCTTTTTGGATGAGATTGGCGAATTGGACAAATCCATGCAGGCAAAAATGCTTCGTGTCATCCAAAAGAAAGAATTTCAGCGTGTGGGTGACGATAAAACTATTACCGTGGATGCCAGAATCATAGCAGCCACCAACCGGAATCTGGAGGAAATGGTAGAGCAGGGAGACTTCCGGGAAGATTTGTACTATCGTCTGAATGTCATTCCAATCTGGCTGCCGCCTCTTCGGGAGCGAAAAGAAGATATTCCGGTATTGGCGGAACATTTTCTGGATAAGATTGCGGAGGAGATGCACAGTGAGCCAAAACGGATTGCACCGGAGGCAATGGAGGCGTTGATGAATTATTCGTGGCCGGGAAATATCCGTGAATTGGAAAATGTCATGGAACGGATTAATATTCTGGCAGACGGACAGGAAATCTATCCTACGGACTTGCCACATTATATCAATGAAAATTACAGTGCGAGAGCGGAAGAAATCCAGCAGGAAACAAAACCGGAGCCTAAACAGGAGGAGAAACAGGAAGAAGAGCCTCAGGGAATGAAAACGTGGGAAGAATATGAAAAAGAAATCATTGCTCAGGCCCTAAAAGAATACGGAAGCTATAATGCCGCAGGAAAAGCCTTGGGACTTACCCATAAAACAGTGGCGGCAAAGGCGAGAAAATACGGATTGGATGGGGATTGATAAAAATTACCAACCCAATCGGGTAAAAAAGAACAAGAAAAACAAAACAACGGGAAAAGAATAAAAATCGTGCGGCGAAAAAGCTGGCACGATTTTTGCTTTATATAAAAATATCATAAATATAATAAAATAACAGACAGGAGGGTTTTATTTATGGCAACAAAAATATATCAGTGCTTACAAAAAATTGGCAATAGCATTGTGGCAAACAAGGAGTTTTTAACAGATTTGGACAGAGCAATCGGTGATGCAGATCACGGTGCAAACATGGCAAGAGGATTTACTGAGGTTATGAATAACGTACCACAGGATGAGGAAAATATCGGTGCGGCGTTGAAAAAAACAGGTATGACCCTTTTATCAAAAGTAGGAGGAGCTTCCGGTCCTCTCTATGGAACCGCATACATGAAAGCGGCAGGTGCCGTACAGGGAAAGACCGAACTGAGCATTGAGGATTTAAAAGCAATGTTAGAGGCAGCTATCGGCGGAATAAAGTTGAGAGGAAAAGCAGAGCGTGGTGAAAAGACAATGTTAGATGCTTTGGAGCCGGCATTGGATGCATTAACCGGTGCTATCGAGAAAGGTGAGGATAGAGACACCTGCTTGAATCAGATGTGTGACGCAGCCAGAGAGGGTGTGGAGTTTACAAAAACCATTCGTGCAACCAAGGGGCGTGCAAGCTATCTGGGTGATAGAAGCATTGGACATCAGGACCCGGGAGCAACCTCTTCCCTGCTCACATTAGAGGCAATCCGTGATTTCTATGCGGAGAATAAATAAACGGAGGTAGACTATGGTAGGAATTGTAATCGTATCTCACAGTAAGAAAGCTGCCGAGGGAATCTATGAATTGGCAGTTCAGATGGCTGGGGCAAACCACAAAGTAGTAGCTGTAGGAGGAATGGAAGACGGAAGTATCGGTACAGATGCCATTCGTATCCAGCAGGGTATCATGGAAGCTGATGACGGCGAAGGAGTGGTATTGCTGGCAGACTTAGGCAGCGGTATTTTGAGTTCCCAGACTGCCATTGATTTATTAGAGGAGGATATCGAAGTAATTATTGCTGATGCACCGATATTGGAAGGAGCTATCAGTGCAGCGGTACAGGCAGCCATCGGCGGTACTTTAAAAGAAGTAGTTGAGGCGGCGGAGTTAGCAAAACAGGTGTCCAAATTAGATTAAAAGTTAAGAGGTGGAAAAATGAAATCAGCGACTTATACAATTAAAAACAAATTAGGAATCCATGCAAGACCTGCGGCAGATATTGCAAAACTGGTAGGAAAGCATAAAAGTACAGTAACTCTGGAGTTGGACGGAAAAACAGCCAATGCCAAAAGCATGCTGATGATTACAACTCTTGGAGCAAAAAAAGGAACAGAAGTGCTGGTAAAAGTATCCGGAGCAGATGAAGAAGAGGTGTTTGCCCAATTAGATGATATGTTCAGTCATGGATTTTATGAGGATTAGAGGTGTACAGAATGCAGATTAAAGGTAATGTCGTGGTAGAAGGCGTGGCCATTGGTACTCTGCAATTTTTAAATACTGACTACGAAAAGCAAATAGAAGATTATGTTGCAGGAGAAATAGCAGAAGAAAAAGGACGTTATCAGGAAGCTCTGGAATCGGCAAAAGAAGAGTTGGCAAAGCTGTTGGAAAAAAGAGAACAGTTAGCTGAGAGTGAAGTGGAGATTTTAGAGGCTCACCAGTTGTTTTTAGAGGACATTACTCTGGAAGATGCAGTTATGGGGTATCTGGAACAGAAGATGCCGGCACCTTTGGCGGTACGGCAAGCGGTGGAAGACTTCAAAGCAATGTTTGAAAGCATTGATGATGATTATTTGAGAGAACGTCAAAATGATATCGTAGATGTAGGAAACCGGATTCTCAGAAAACTGCTTCACATGAAAGAATTTGCCGTTGAAGGTGATTGTGCCGTGCTTTGTGCAAAAGACATCGAGCCGTCCATTATGGCAGGACTTTCGGAAAAGCAGGTAAAAGCAATCCTTTTGGAGAGCGGAAGTAAGACGTCCCATACCGTAATCATAGCAAAGGCAAAAGGTTTTGTAACCTTAGTAGGTGTGAATCTGGAAGATGCAGAGGCAGCAGACGGAGATAAGGTAATTGTAGATGCAAAGCAGGGAGTTGTCCTTGTGAAGCCTTCCGAACAGGAATTGGAAACCTATGAAAAACAATTACAGGAGCAGGAAAAAACAAAAGAATATCTGATGGAACGGGCAAAGCTGCCGGCAAAATCCAAAGATGGAAAAGAGTTTTTGGTGGCAGCCAACATCAGCGAGCCGGAGGATATGGAGAAAGCTACTCTTTGCGGATGCACAGGCGTGGGACTTTACCGGACGGAATTTTTCTTTATGGAATCCTCGGAGCTGCCTGAGGAAGAGGCACAATTTGAAGCTTATAAGAGTGTCATTGAAGAGGCACAGGGCGAGCTGTGTGTCATTCGGACGTTGGACATCGGTGGTGACAAGCATTGTGAATGTCTGGAGCTGCCACAGGAGGATAATCCGTTTTTGGGATACCGGGCAATTCGCATCTGCCTGAATCAAAAGGAAATGTTTAAGACCCAGCTACGGGCAATCCTGCGGGCAGGCAGCTATGGAAAAGTAGGAATTATGGTTCCTATGGTTACCACAGTTACTGAGATAAAGGAAACCAAAAAGCTGGTGGAAGAAATCAAGCAGGAACTGAAAGCAGAGGGAATTCCCTATGGAGAGGATGCACAGCTTGGTATTATGGTAGAGACACCGGCAAGTGCCATGATGGCTCCGGTACTTGCAAAGTATGTGGACTTCTTCAGTATCGGTACCAATGACCTTGTACAATATACCATGGCGGTAGACAGAGGAAATCAAAGTGTCAGCTATTTATATGATTATTTCCAGCCGGCAGTCATTCATGGAATTTACAGAGTGATTACCGCAGCCCATGAGGCAGGTATCTGGGTAGGCATGTGCGGAGAAATGGCGGGAGACAAATTGGCACTGCCGTTCTTAATGGGAATGGGAATCGATGAATTGAGTATGAGTGCTTCTCAGGCTCCGGTTGTAAAAGAACAGATTCGCAATCTGACCTGCGACATCTGTGACATGGAAGAACTTTTGAAGCTGGAGGATGCAGCACAGGTAAGAGCCTATTTAAAAGGCTTGGAATAAAAGGGATAACCCTAATTGGTAAAAAATATCAACTTGGAAAAAATTATCAATCAAAAAAAGTACTTAATAGCAAAAACCGGCAAATAAAATGGGGAAAAAGCTGGCACGGTTTTTGCTTAATAAATAAGTATCATATCACAAGAGCGAGAAGGAGGAACCAACTGTGAAAAAAATGATTAACAACCCAGACAATGTAGTAGACGAAATGTTAAGAGGCATGGTGGCAGCTCATCCGGATTATGTTAAGAGAGTAGACGGATGCGATGTATTGGTAAGAGCTAATGGCTCACAGGGAAAAGTAGTTTTAGTTAGTGGTGGCGGAAGCGGCCATGAACCGGCACACGGCGGTTATGTTGGAAAAGGAATGTTGGATGCAGCAGTTGCAGGAGCAATGTTTACTTCCCCGACACCGGATCAGGTTTATGAAGCAATCAAAGCAGCAGACGGCGGAAAAGGTGCTCTTTTGGTTATCAAGAACTATACCGGTGATGTTATGAACTTCGAGATGGCAGCAGAGATGGCTGAAGACGAAGGAATCCGTGTAGAAAAAGTAGTTGTAGATGATGACGTTGCAGTAGAGAACAGTACATGGACCACAGGAAGAAGAGGTATCGCAGGAACAATCTTCGTACATAAATGTGCAGGTGCATGTGCAGAAAAAGGCGGCGACTTAGACGAAGTAAAAGCAGTTGCAGAGAAAGTTATCGCAAATGTACGCAGTATGGGTATGGCATTAGCTCCTTGTACCGTTCCATCCGCAGGAAAACCAAGCTTTGACTTGGCAGAGGATGAGGTTGAAATCGGTATGGGTATCCATGGCGAGCCGGGTACTCACAGAGAGAAAATCCGTACAGTAGCAGAGACCACAGAGCATCTTCTGGACAAGATTCTGGCAGAAGGAATCTACAATGCAGGGGATGAAGTAGCTGTTATGGTAAATGGTTTGGGAGCAACTCCTTTACAGGAGCTTTACCTTGCAAACTTAACTGTATCTGACGTTTTAGCAAAGAAAAACATCAAAGTTGCTAAGACATTGGTAGGAAACTACATGACCTCCATCGATATGGCTGGTTACTCTGTATCCTTACTGAAATTAGATGCAGAATTAAAAGAATTATTGAATGCACCGGCTGATACACCGGCATTCAAAGAGGTTTAATCGTTTCGGATAACATATTAGCCCATTTTATTATATTTATATTGCTGTAAAAAAACCGGGAGGGTCCTGCTGATGCAGGGCTCTCCCTCCCTTTGTGCATACGACTTTTTTGTGGATTTTGGGAAAGGGTCTTATTGAGAAAATATAATGCTGTTTTTTGATAAGAAAATGGAAATTTTGACAAAATACTACAAATAAATTAGGATATAATAGAAAAAAGATTGAGAATTGAAAAAATTAATCCAAAGTTATAAAATAAAAAACAATAGGAGTTTAAGGTGTACAGAATAGTAGTATGTGATGATGACAAATACTTTGCAAAAGTATTGGGAAGCAAGATAAAAAGAGAATTAAACAGTCATGGAGAAGAATGTGTCGTTGAATATTATGTGGACGGAAAGGAAATGTTAAGCAGGATTGATACAAAGCCCATAGATGTACTATTCTTAGATATTGATATGCCGGAAGTCACAGGAATTGAGCTGGCAGAAACCATCCAGAGAGAAAATCTGGGAACCAATATTATATTTGTTACCAATCGGGAGGATTTAGTGTTTAAAGCCATCCATTATCAGCCATTCCGGTTTATCCGAAAAGATAAGGTGGATGAAGAACTGGCAGAGGCGGTTGCATCTTTAGTGAAGAAAATGCACAGTGAAGACCGTTTGATTGAGTTAAAGACCAAGGAAGGAACGGTGCTTTTGCCGGTAAAAAAGATTATCTATATGGAAAGCTGCAAACATTATCTGTTTGTCTATTGTGAAGATCACAGTTATGAGGTAAGGGATAAAATATCAAATTATGAAACAGAGCTTTCGGAATATGGATTCTTAAAAATACATAGAAGCTATCTGGTAAATGTGCGATTTATCCGGTCTATAAAATCCACAGGAGTGGAATTGGATAATGACGAACTTCTACCAATCAGCAGAGATAAATTACAAGAGATAAAGAAACTATATTTAGTTTATATGAGGAAATTTGTATATGGAAATCATTAGTTATGTTGCGGAGCATGCGGCAAGTGCCATTGATTGTATTCTGGTAATGTGGATTATGGTAAGCTTTTATGAACCAAAGAAGAAAATTCCATGGTGGAAATATCTTGTTTGGTTTATTGTATTGTTCATACCTGTAGGCTGCCTGAACGAATACTTTAATTTGCAGTGCGTGGTAAGTATTGCGACGATTTTTTTGTTTGCATTTCTGGAACTGAAAGGAAAGAATATAGAGAAGCTGATTGCAATTTTGGGTATTTTCATTATCATTGCCTTTATCAATGTGGGAACCATCCAGATGATATCCTTCTTCGGTAAAACACCCATTGATGTTCTGATAGTTCCGGGAAGCCTATTGCGGATTTTGGTACTGATTGTCAGCAAAGTTACTCTAGTAACAGCTTTAATTTTGATACGGCGTTTCTTTAACAAAGAACGTTATTTCAACAAAGAAGAATATATACTGGGCGTGGTATTGTATCTGATTTACACCACTGTGGCGACCATTGTCACCAAGATTATGGGAACGGTGGCGTTAAGCTTCAAGGAGCAGCTAAGCTTTTTTGCACTGACTATTCTGCTGTTTGTTATTAACCTCTTTCTGATATGGCTGATTCGGAAAATGAATTATCAGAACCGCTGCGAGGTGGAGAATACCATTCTAAAAGTACAGTTGGAACAGCAGGAGGTGCAGATTAACAATACGGAGCTGATGTATCAGAATGCCCGCAAGATGCGGCATGATATGAAGCATTATTTTACCACCTACCTGCAACTGTTAAACGAAGGGGAGGTAGAACTGGTAAAAGAAGAGATGCAAAAGGCATTGAACACAAAATTCGATACAGAAAATGTCTATTTTATGAAAAGCAAGCAGATTAATGCTGTCATCAATCAGAAGGCTATGGTGTGTAAAGAGAAGGAAATTTCCTTTGACGTACAGATTAGCGGAGAGTTCGAGTGGAGAAATGAAAGCAATATTGCCATCCTGCTTTCCAATCTTCTGGATAATGCCATAGAGGCAGAAGTCAAGGAGAATGAGAAAAAGGAAATGAAACTGAAAATGTTCACCTATAAGGAAAGCGTCAATATTATTGTAGAAAACAGAGTGGCAGAGTCGGTGTTGGAGAAAAATCCAATGTTAAAGACCACCAAGAAAAAGAAACAGAATCACGGAATCGGAATGGAGAGCATTCGGGAAATCGTGAAGCAGGAAGAGGGAACCATGGATATTTCCGAGGAAATCGGCTGGTTTATCATTCATATTTTGTTGCCGAAAAGGTAGGGAGTCGACAAAATATGTCAAAAATCTACAATTCATGCCTAAAATATGCAGTTGGTGCCAGGAATATTGAAAAATATACCAAGTTTTCTATAATAAAGTCATGGGAAGTGGAATCTTATGGGCTTTAGAAGATAAGAGCGGAAATAGGAAACAGTTCATCCAGAAAGATGAGCTGTTTCCTTATTTTTTTTCTATAAATTGTTTTAAATATGCAACAATTGGTGCCAGAAAAAAACGGTTGGTGCCAAAGGTATTGAAAAAATAAAAAGATTAAGTATGATGTAGAAAAAAGGGAGTGATTCGTTGACAAAGATAGCCGCAAAGATAAGCAGCTTCTTGTGTGCAAGAGGAGTTGTGGAAGAAGAAGAGAAAGAACTATATACCTATGGCTATGAAATTATTTTGGAAAACATAGGAAAAACCATACTGCTGTTAATAGTAGGCGGGATTGTACATAAATTTGTTGCCACTTGTATTTTTGTAGTAGGCTTTGTATCTTTACGAAGCAGTTGTGGCGGTTACCATGCAAAGAAAGCGTGGCAGTGTGACATACTTACACTACTTCTGTGGGGGAGTGTCATTGGTGGCATATCCTTTGTAAAAAATATATTGATGAATGGAAGAGTATTTCTTTACATATTCGTGCTGGTCAGTGAGTTGATAATTATTCACTATGCACCGGTGGAACATAAGAACAATCGATTGACAAAAGAGAAAAGAGAGAAGAACAGAAGACAAGCCTTGGTAATGGGAACGTTATATGGAATCTTAGTATTGCTGTTTTCTTTTGTGTCAATTGATTATGGTATAACCTTATCTCTTACATTATTAGAAGTAGCAATATTGATGATAATACCTAGTGAAGGGAGGATAAGCCATGAAGAAGCAGAACAGATTGGAAATGATGGTGAAAAAAGCTGGTGAAAAAGCAATCAGTAGTGCAAGCAACAAAGCATCTTTGTATTACTGCTATCAGCCAAAACAGCCAAAGGGATTAGAAAAGTTTAGCAAGTAAAAGTGCTTTTTTGCTGCAAAATCACACACAGGGCAGCAGGAAAACTTTCTAATGTGAGTATATTTTCATGAATTTCAATGATTCTTTAGGTTAAATAAAAAGGTCAGAACCCGCAAAGTGTCTCTCACAGAGCTACGTATCATGCCAACTTAGCTCTAAAATAAAAGTATATTGAAATTCATGGAAATATACTCACATCCCTAAGAAAAAGGTATCTCAAGATGTCCGCTGGAGATACCTTTTTTATTTAATGTTTTTTTAGATTTTTCTGAGCTGTGGACAGCATCAATTTAATGCGGTTCAGCTGATTTACCTCGGAGGCTCCCGGATCGTAGTCGATGGCTACAATATTTGCCAATGGATATTGATGACGCAGCTCTTTAATAACACCCTTGCCCACAATGTGGTTTGGCAGGCAGGCAAAAGGCTGGGTACATACAATGTTCGGAGTGCCGGTTTCAATCAATTCAATCATTTCTCCGGTCAGGAACCAACCCTCTCCGGTCTGATTACCAGGAGAAACGATGTGTTCCGCATGGGCAGCAGTTTCCTCAATGCGTGCCGGCGGAATAAAGTGTTTACTCTTCTCAAATTCATCTCTGGCGGCAGAGCGGAGCCATTCCAATCCTTTGATACCCATATTGCAGTAGATGGCAGATTTTTTGCTCATGCCCAGTTTTTCATGCTTAAAGTTGGCATTATAGAAGCAATACAGGAAGAAGTCTAACAAGTCAGGTACCACCGCTTCGGCACCTTCGGATTCCAGCAGGTCTACCAAAAAGTTATTGGCTGCCGGAGCGAATTTTGCCAGAATCTCGCCCACGATTCCAACTCTTGGCTTTTGAATATCCAGAATCGGAAGGTTGTCAAAATCACGGATAATCTCACGGCACATTTTTTTGTAGGTGCGGTGGGAAAGCATTTTATCCTGTGATAAGAAGGCGATACACTTCTCTTTCCATTTTTCATGCAGGGCATTGGCAGAACCCGGAACTGCCTCGTAAGGACGCATACGGTACAGACACCGGAGGAAAATATCTCCGAATACCAGACCGTACAGACCCTTCTGTACCAAAGTCGGAGTAAATTTAAAGCCCGGATTTTTCTCCAGAGAAGCAAGGTTGATGGAGATAACCGGAACATCCGGGTATCCTGCTTTTTCCAATGCACGGCGGATAAATCCGATGTAGTTGGAGGCACGACAGCCGCCTCCGGTCTGAGACATCAGAATAGCAGTTTTGCTCATATCATATTTGCCGGAAAGTACGGCATCCATAATCTGTCCCACCACCAGAAGAGACGGGTAGCAGGCATCGTTGTTCACAAAACGAAGTCCGGTGTTGACCGCATCCCGGTTGTCATTTCCCAATACCTCCAGATTGTAGCCGGAGGAACGGAAAGCCGGTGCGATGATGTCGAAATGAATCGGAGACATCTGCGGACATAAGATGGTATAGTTTTTCCGCATCTCTTCGGTAAAAATGGTACGGTTATAATTGGTCGGTTTGATTTCCCGTTTGATATTGTGTTTTTCACGGACACGGATGGCTGCCAAAAGAGAACGGATACGGATTCTTGCAGCACCTAAATTGTTTACCTCATCTATTTTCAAGCAGGTGTAAATCTTACCTGAATTTGAAAGAATGTCGTTGACACAGTCGGTGGTAACGGCATCCAGCCCGCAGCCAAAGGAATTTAACTGAATCAAATCCAGATTCTCCGTGGTTTTCACGTAGTTGGCGGCGGCGTAAAGTCTGGAGTGATACATCCATTGGTCCAGAACAATCAACGGACGGTCTACCTTTGACAGATGGGAAATGGAATCCTCTGTCAAAACCGCAATGCCGTAGGAGTTAATCAGCTCCGGGATACCGTGGTTGATTTCCGGGTCCACATGGTAAGGACGTCCTGCCAGAACGATGCCCCGTTTTCCGGTTTCTTCCAGATAACGCAGGGTTTCCTCACCTTTCCGTCGCATATCCTCCCGGGTATTTGCCAGTTCTGTCCATGCAGCTTCTGCGGCATTTCGGATTTCTTTCTCCGGGATTTGGAATTCCTTTGTAAATTCCTCCACCAATCGGTCAAAAAGAGCAGCTTTATTGCCGAAGGACATAAACGGATTCAGGAAACGAACCTGTCCGCTGGTAATCTCGTCTACGTTGTTTTTGATGTTCTCCGCATAGGAGGTGACAATCGGGCAGTTGTAATGGTTGTTGGCATCCTCAAACTCCTGTCTCTCATATGGGATACACGGATAGAAGATAAAGTCTACCTTCTGGTCAATCAGCCATTTCACATGTCCGTGAGCCAGCTTCGCCGGATAACATTCCGATTCGCTTGGAATGGATTCAATACCCAGCTCGTAAATTTTGCGGGTAGAAGCCGGGGAAAGTACAGTCTGGAAACCAAGTTCCCGGAAGAAAACAGCCCAGAAAGGATAGTTTTCATAAAAATTCAGGACTCTTGGAATACCCACTGTACCCCGGGTAGCTTTTTCGTCAGAAAGTGGTTCATAGTCAAATAATCTCTGGAACTTATATTCAAAGAGATTCGGAATCTGTTCTTTGTTCTTTTCTTTTCCCAGACCACGCTCACAGCGGTTTCCGGTAATATAGGAACGATTTCCGCTGAAACGGTTGATGGTCAAAAGACAATGGTTGGTACAGCCTTTACAACGTGTCAGCTTTGTGTCAAAGGTCAGGTTGCAGATTTCCTCAATGGAAAGCATGGAGGTCTCATGTCCTTCCTCATAGCGTTCTCTGGCAATGAGAGCGGCACCGAAGGCACCCATGATTCCCGCAATATCAGGACGGACTGCCTGACAGCCGGAAATTTTCTCGAAGCTTCTGAGGACGGCATCGTTATAGAAGGTACCACCCTGTACCACTACATTCTTGCCTAAATCGGAGGCATCGGAAAGCTTGATAACCTTGAATAAAGCGTTTTTAATAACAGAGTAAGCAAGACCGGAGGAAATATCCGCAACGGATGCACCCTCTTTTTGTGCCTGCTTTACCTTGGAATTCATAAACACGGTACAACGTGTTCCTAAGTCAATAGGGTTCTTTGCAAACAGAGCTTCTTTGGCAAAATCACGCACATCATAATTCAGGGATTTTGCAAAGGTCTCTATAAAGGAGCCGCATCCTGAGGAGCAGGCTTCATTTAATTGAACGCTGTCCACCGTCTGATTTTTGATACGGATACACTTCATGTCCTGTCCACCGATATCCAGAATACAGTCTACCTCCGGGTTGAAATAAGCCGCAGCATAGTAATGGGAAACGGTTTCTACCTCGCCATCATCCAACTGTAAGGCAGACTGAATCAGAGCTTCACCGTATCCGGTGGAGCAGGAGTAGACAATCTTTGCCTCCGCAGGAAGAAGCTCATGGATTTCCTTCATGGAACGGATGGTAGTGGCAAGAGGACTGCCGTTGTTGTTATCATAAAAAGAGTACAGCAGGGAGCCGTCCTCACCTACCAGAGCAACCTTTGTGGTGGTGGAACCTGCGTCGATTCCCAGATAACAGTTGCCTTTATAGGTGGATAAGTCGGCAGTCGGTACATGGTTACCGCTGTGTCTCTCTGTAAACTGGTCATATTCCTGCTGGGACGCAAAAAGCGGTTCCATACGCTCCACCTCAAATTCCATATGAATCTGGGAGGAGAGCATTTTCAGAATCTCCCGCAAGGTGGTTGTTTCGTTTTCCTTGTAATTCAGAGCAGAGCCGATTGCCGCAAACAGATGGGAATTGGGCGGTGTAATGGCATGCTCCTTGTCCAGATTTAAGGTACGGATAAAGGAAGCTTTTAATTCTGACAGAAAATGCAAAGGACCGCCTAAAAAGGCTACGTGTCCGCGAATTGGTTTTCCACAGGCAAGACCGCTGATGGTCTGGTTTACAACAGCCTGAAAAATAGAAGCTGCCAAATCTTCCTTGGTGGCACCTTCATTAATCAGAGGTTGGATATCCGTTTTGGCAAAAACACCACAGCGGGCGGCAATAGGATAGATAGCCTTATAATCCTTGGCGTATTCGTTCAATCCCATGGCATCGGTCTGAATCAAGGAAGCCATCTGGTCAATAAAAGAGCCTGTACCACCGGCACAGATACCGTTCATACGCTGTTCCACGTTGCCGCCTTCAAAATAAATGATTTTGGCATCCTCGCCGCCCAGCTCAATGGCAACATCCGTCTGTGGAGCATAGTGCTGCAAGGCGGTGGAAACAGAGATAACCTCCTGAACAAAAGGAATATGTAAATGCTTTGCTAAGGTCAGACCGCCGGAACCGGTAATCATGGGAGCTAAAAGCATATCCCCCTCTTTCCGGTAGGCTTTGTCCAAAAGAGCAGTTAAAGTCTCCTGAATATTGGCAAAATGACGCTCATAATCCGAGAAGACCAAATCGTTGTTTTCATCTAAAATTGCTATTTTTACGGTTGTGGAACCGATGTCAATACCAAGTTTGTAAAGCTTTTGATTTTCCATAAAATATCACCTGTTATTACCTATTAAAATATTACTTTTCCTAAAACATACCCATTCTACGACAGTAAGTGACAAAAAACAACCCCTTTTTGGGGATTTTATTCTTTCTTTAGAAAAGGGAATTCTAAAGAATTTGTGAAGATTTGGCACATTCGTTGACAAACAAAACCCGAAAAATTATAATGAGTAGACGATGCAGTATCCTTGAGGTACAGTGCTATGTGAAAGAAGAGATTGAGGTGCAAAATGAATTGGTTAAATAAATTAGAAAGAAAGATGGGAAAGTTTGCAATTCCAAACCTGAGCTTGTGGATTGTTATAACATATGCGATAGGATACATAATGATGTATATGACACCGGGATTACTTTCGTATCTGACTCTGGAGCCGTATCAGATTCTCCACGGTCAGGTGTGGCGGTTAATTACATGGATTCTGATTCCGCCGTCTTCCGGAAATATTTTTTTCTATATCATTATGATGATGCTTTACTATTCCCTTGGAACTTCCTTGGAACGGACATGGGGAACTTTCCGTTATAATGTTTATATTTTCGGAGGAATGCTGTTCACGGTGATCGGAGCTTTTGTGACCTATGCTATTTATTGTGTTATGGGAACCATTCCGGTGGGAATCGGATATTACGTGACCACTTATTATATCAACATGGCAATTTTCCTTGCCTTTGCGGTATGTTACCCGAATATGCAGATTCTGTTGTATTTTATCATACCGGTAAAAATGAAATGGATGGCATACATCTATGTGGCATTGATTGCCTTTGAATTTATCCAGACAGGAATGGCAGGAAGAATTGCAATTGTTGCATCCTTGTTAAACTTCTTGATTTTCTATCTGTCCACCAGAGATTACCGCAGGGTTTCTCCTAAGGAGATTCACCGCAAGAAGGTATTCCGGGAACAGACCAGAGAACCCAGAGGAAACGCCGCAGGCGGTGTGACAAAGCATAAATGTGCCGTGTGCGGAAGAACGGAGCAGGATGACCCGACGCTGGAATTCCGTTTCTGTTCCAAATGCGATGGAAACTATGAATATTGTCAGGATCATCTGTTTACTCATGAGCATGTAAAGAGACATTAGGGAAAAAGAGCCGGAAGGCTCTTTTTTGTTGCCACACGTTACACTTAATTGACAAAATCCCTGTAAAATCATATAATGAGAAAGATTTACCAGAAGATTTCAGGAGGATAGTTTATGGAAGGCGAAACAGTTTCCAAGAATTTTATTGAACAGATTATTGATAGAGATATAGAAGAAGGAAAATGCAAAGAGGTGGTAACACGTTTTCCGCCGGAACCAAACGGTTATCTGCATATCGGACATGCAAAATCCATTTTATTGAATTATGGACTGGCACAGGAATATCACGGAAAATTTCATATGCGTTTTGACGATACCAATCCCACAAAGGAAAAGGTAGAGTTTGTAGATTCTATTAAGAAGGATATTCAGTGGCTGGGTGCCGACTGGGGGGCCAACCTGTTTTTTGCCTCCGACTATTTCGGACAGATGTATGAAGCTGCTGTAAAATTAATTAAAAAAGGCAAAGCCTATGTGTCTGATTTGACAGCAGAGCAGATGCGTGAGTACAGAGGAACCTTAACAGAGCCGGGAAAGGATGATCCTTCCAGAGACAGAAGTGTGGAAGAGAATCTGGCTTTGTTCGAGGATATGAAAAACGGAAAATATCAGGACGGAGAGAAGGTTTTAAGAGCCAAAATAGATATGAGTTCTCCGAACATGAATATGAGGGACCCGGTTATCTATCGTGTGGCACATATGACCCACCACAATACCGGAGATACATGGTGCATCTACCCAATGTATGATTTTGCACATCCTATCGAGGATGCCATTGAAGGTGTAACCCATTCTATCTGTACCTTGGAGTTCGAGGATCACAGACCACTTTATGATTGGGTGGTAGGGGAACTGGAATATGAGAATCCGCCAAAACAGATTGAGTTTGCAAAACTGTATCTGACCAACGTGGTAACAGGAAAACGTTACATCAAAAAGCTGGTGGAAGATGGAATTGTAGACGGCTGGGATGACCCACGTCTGGTTTCCATTGCGGCACTCCGCAGAAGAGGATTCACACCGGAGTCCATCAAACGTTTCGTGGAGCTTTGCGGAGTTTCTAAGAGCAACAGTTCCGTGGACTATGCAATGCTGGAGTATTGTATAAGAGAAGACCTGAAGATGAAAAAGCCGAGAATGATGGCAGTTTTGGACCCAATCAAATTAATCATCGACAATTATCCAGAGGGAGAAGTAGAATATCTGGATGTGGCAAATAATTTGGAAAACGAAGAACTGGGAAGCAGAAAGGTTCCGTTCTGCCGGGAGCTGTATATTGACAGAGAAGATTTCATGGAGAATCCTCCTAAGAAATATTTCCGTCTGTTCCCGGGGAATGAGGTTCGTTTAATGCATGCTTACTTTGTAAAGTGCGAGAGCTTTGTAAAGGATGAAAACGGAAAGGTAACGGAGATTCACTGCACCTATGACCCGGAGACAAAACAGGGAACCGGATTTACAGGAAGAAAGGTCAAAGGAACCATCCACTGGGTTCCGGCACCTTTTGCAAAAAAATGTGAAATCCGTTTGTACGAAAACCTTGTGGATGAAGAAAAGGGCGTGTACAATAAAGAGGACGGAAGCTTGAATCTCAATCCGGATTCCTTGAAAATCTTAAAAGATTGTTATGTGGAGCCGGGATTGGAAAATGCAAAGGCTTATGACAGCTTCCAGTTTGTGAGACAGGGATATTTCTGTGTGGATGCAAAGGACTCGACGCCGGAACATCCGGTATATAACCGGATTGTTTCACTGAAAAGTTCCTTTAAGCTGCCGGCACAGTCATAGGAGTGAGAGGAAGAACATGAATTTACTATCAGGATTGGAAAAGTTTGGGTTTAGTATTGAAGAAGATATGGATATCTTCGCAGAAGAGAAGACAGAGGAAAAGAAGCAGACAGTGGTAACGGAAGAGGGAAAGGTGGAAGAGATTCCGCCGGAGGAAAGCTTTTTATTGGAAAAAGGTATCCGTTGTCCGGTTTGTGACAAGGTGTTTAAGACCAAGATGGTGAAAAACGGCAGAGTAAAACGCTTGGAGTCAGATAAGGATTTAAGACCTCGCCATCAGTATATCGATACCCTGAAATATGATATTGCATCCTGCCCGCATTGCGGTTATACGGCAATGGTGCGATTCTTTCCCCATTTAACCGGTGGTCAGATAAAGCTGATTACAGAGAATGTCTGTAAGAATTTCAAGCCTCAGCCGCAAAAGGAAGAACCACCTACCTACGATTATGATACCGCCATTGAGCGTTATAAGCTGGCCCTTTTCAATACGGTGGTAAAAAAAGGAAAAACCAGTGAGAAAGCATATACCTGCCTGAAAATTGCATGGCTCATCAGAGGAAAGGCAGAGACCATTACCGGAGACGGAGAGGCACAGAAACAGCTTCGTGCCCAATGTCAGAAAGAAGAGGCTGCCTTTTACCAGCAGGCCTATGACGGTTTGATGAAAGCGGTCAGCACAGAGATGTTTCCAATCTGCGGAATGGATCAGAGTACCGTAGACTATCTTCTGGCGACCATGTCCATTCACTACAAAAAGTATGATGTGGCTTCTAAGCTGTTGGCAGGCATTTTGACATCCCAGACAGCGGGAAGACAGATTAAGGATAAGGCACTGGGCTTGAAAGAAGAGGTCGTTGCCGAACTCAGAAAAGGAAAATAATAGGAGAAACAAGTGAACGAGATAATGATATCCCTTTCACATGACGAGAAAACTCCACTTTATCAGCAGATATACGAGCATATTAAAGGCGAGATTATAGACGGTAGGATTTCCTGTGGGGAAAAGTTACCGTCTACTCGTTTTTTAGCGGGTTATCTGCAGGTGAGCCGCAGTACGGTTGAACTGGCATATGAGCAGTTGGTGTCGGAGGGCTATATTGAGGCAAAACCATATCGGGGATATTTCGTGTGTGATGTAAGTGATTTGTATGACCTTGAGATAACTCTTGAGGAAGAACCGAAAACAGCAAAGAAGCAGAAACCGGAACAGAGGATAGACTTTTCGCCCAATGAGATAGATTTGGAGCATTTTGCTTTTAATGCATGGCGGAAGGTCAACAAAAATATGCTGTCCGAGGACAGCGGAGAGCTGTTCCGTGCCGGAGAAGGTGCCGGAGAACCGACATTTCGGGAGGCAATCTGTAATTATCTCTATCAGTCCAGAGGAGTGGTCTGTACACCGGACCGGATTATCGTAGGGGCTGGAAATGAATATCTGCTGATGCTGTTGGCACAGATTTTAGGAGAGGGCAGAACCGTAGCCATGGAGAGTCCTACCTATATGCAGGCGTACCAGACCTTTTGCAATCTGGGCTATCAGGTGTGCGGGATTGCCATGGATAAACAGGGAATGGATGTTGCAAAACTGCAACAGGAAAAGGCGGATATCGTATATGTGATGCCTTCCCATCAGTTTCCCATGGGAACGGTTATGCCTTTAAAACGACGGATGGAGCTGTTGAAATGGGCAGAGGCAAAGGACGCCTATATCATCGAAGATGACCACGACAGTGAGTTCCGTTATAAGGGAAAACCTATTCCATCCTTACAGGGAGCAGATAAAAAAGACCGGGTCATCTATCTGGGGACTTTTTCCAGAAGCATTGCACCGGCAATCCGTGTCAGCTACATGGTGTTGCCAAAACATTTGATGAAGGTGTATCGGGAACGCTGTTCTTTCTATGCCTCCACGGTGCCAAGAACACAGCAGATGGCATTGGCAGCTTTTATGCAGGAGGGGCATTTTGAACGCCACCTGAATAAAATGAGAAGCATTTACCGGAAAAAACATGATTTTCTGATGGAGGAGCTAAAAAAGAGAAACTGGGTCAGAAAGATATACGGAGACAATGCAGGAATGCATGTGCTGGTGGAAGTGAACTCCAAATTTACGGACGAAGAATTGAGAAAACTGGCATTGGGAATCGGTATAAGAATTTATCCGTTGTCGGAGTATGATATTTTAGGAGAACAAAAGACGGAATATCCCATGATTTTGCTGGGATACGGAAGCCTGTCGGAGGAAGAGATTAAGACTGGGCTGGAGGAACTGGATAAAATCATCGCATTTTTCTAATAAAAATCGTTTGGATGTGTATAATTTTTATTATAGGAAGTTATATTGTATTATAGTTTTGACAAAAACAAATTTTTAAATCATCTCACGAAATTCGGAATTTTTACGAATCTGCGACTGAAAGATGTTATGATTCCTGTCTTTTCAACGCCTGTACAGTCCGCGAGGATGTCCGTCAAAGGCAAGACATATTGCGTGAACTTTCGTGTAGCATTTATATAGACGTCCGAGCAAAACGTAACCGCCGTATCAGACTGTTTGAGAAACGTTCTATCTGATTCTTAATAATAGAACGTTTTGAGTTTCTGATACGGCGGTTTTATAACGTCTGTGAGGACGTCTATTTGATGTTACTAAAAAGTTCACGTCATGTCTCCTTTGACGGACATCCTTCGCGGACAGTTCAGTCGGTGAAAGAGACACGAAACATATTTTCAGCCGCAGATTCTAAAATTCTCGAATTTTGTTCGAAAAGATTTTAAATTTGCCTTTGTCAAAACTATAATACAACAAAAGTTCTTCTAATAAAAATTATCCATTTCCAAACTATCGGTTATAGAAAAATGTGATGATTATTTCATTCCTCGATATTTTTCTTCGCAGTATTTGCAACGGTAAATTTCTTTTTCCTCATCGGTCAGAATGAAAATCTGATCCAGCTCCTGCTCGATGGAAGTAATGCATCTTGGATTTTTGCATTTGATGACATTCACCACCTGTTTTGGCAGGTGTAGTTCTCTTTTTTCCACAATTTTATCACCTTTGATAATGTTGACGGTAATGTTGTGGTCGATAAAGCCCAAGATATCCAAATCTAAGGTATCAATGCTGCATTCTACTTTAATAATATCTTTTTTTCCCATCTTGTTGCTTCGGGCATTCTGGATAATGGCAACGGTGCAGTCTAATTTATCCAACTTTAAATCATGGTATATTTGAAGGCTCATACCTGCCTGAATGTGGTCGAGAACAAAGCCCTCATGGATTCCGCTGATATTTAGCATTGTAAGTTCCTCCTTATACTTGAATATTTAAAAGGGTCAGAATCAGAGCCATCCGCACGTAGACGCCGTACTGAGCCTGTTTGAAATAAACCGCCCGTGGATCCTCATCCACCTCTACGGATATTTCATTGACACGAGGCAGGGGATGAAGCACCATCATATCCTTTGGAGCCAGCTCCAGTTTTGCCTTGTCTAAGATATAAAAGTCTTTCATGCGGACGTAATCCTCTTCGTTGAAGAAACGCTCTCGCTGAACACGGGTCATGTAGAGAATGTCCAATTTTTCCATGGCATCCTCTAAACGGATAACCTCTTCAAAAGGAATATTATTTTTCTTTAATACATCCTCCCGAATATAGCTTGGCACTCTCAATTCTTCCGGTGAAATCAGAACAAAGCGGATACCCGGATAGCGGATTAAAGCATTAATCAGAGAGTGAACGGTACGTCCGAACTTCAAATCACCGCACAAACCAATGGTCAGATGGTCCAATCTGCCCTTTAAAGAACGTATTGTCAATAAATCGGTAAGTGTCTGAGTTGGATGTTGATGACCGCCGTCACCGGCGTTGATTACTGGAATATTGGAATGCTGGGAAGCAACCAGAGGGGCTCCTTCCTTAGGGTGACGCATTGCACAGATATCTGCGTAACAGGAAATAACACGAATTGTATCGGAAACACTTTCGCCTTTGGCTGCGGAACTGGAATCAGCACTGGAAAAACCTAAAACGCTGCCTCCTAAGTTCAACATGGCGGCTTCAAAAGATAAACGGGTTCTGGTACTCGGCTCATAAAAACAGGTAGCCAGCTTTTTGCCGTCACAGGCATGTGCATATTTCTGAGGATTCTTCTCGATGTCGTTGGCAAGGGTTAACAGCTCGTCCAACTCCTCCACAGAGAAATCCAATGGACTCATTAAATGTCGCATAATATTCCTCCTTTAGGTATTTTTACTATCATATAATAGATGATGAGAATTTTCAAGAGAAAAGAAATATCCCGGACATCTGCTAAACAGAATCCGGGATATTTAGGATTTTTTCAAAAATCAGTCCTGCCGCCATCCAGTAGGGAGCATAATCCAAACGGATCAAACCGTTGATATTGGAGGGTTTTCCGCTGTAGTCCCAAGGACACATATCATGGCGGCGTAAAAGAGAACCGCTGAGATATTCACAGGTAAAGATTCCCAATGTATAAACGCCACCCCGGAATACCGCCGGTTTATCGGAAATACGGCGGGAAATAGGGGCAATGAGAGCCGCCATGCCGTAGATGGGAAACATCCAGATGGAGGTCTGCCCTTTTAATTTGTAATTTTTTTCAGGGAGGGTGTGAAGGGAGGTAAAAAGAATCTCCATGCACCATCCGGTAATTCCACAAATCAAAAAATTTTTCTTCATAGAAAAAGTATGGAAGGAAGAGAGCGAGTTTATTCAAAAAATTGACTTACTTTTGATTTTCCTATATTATAAAAAGTGGATTTTTTTGCTTAATAGAAAAGAGGACGAATATGACAGAATTAAAAAAATTACTGGAAAGACTGGAATATGAATGTATACAGGGAAATACGGATATCAGTATTTCGGAACTGGTCTATGATTCCAGAAAAGCGGCAAAGGATGATTTGTTTGTCTGTATCAAAGGAACGGTAGTAGACGGACATGAGTTTATAGAAGAGGTTGCAGCCAAGGGAGTTTCGGTTGTGGTGGTACAGGAGGAAGTAAAGGCACCAGAGGGTGTGACGGTCATTAAGGTGGCAGACACCCGTTATGCACTGGCAATGCTTTCGGCAGCATTTTTTGATTATCCGGCAGAGACATTGAAGGTCATCGGAATCACCGGAACAAAGGGAAAAACCACCACCACCTACATGGTAAAATCCATTTTGGAGGCGGCAGGATATAAGGTGGGACTCATCGGAACCATTGAGGCCATCATCGGTGAGGAGACAATTCCAGCCAGCAATACCACACCGGAATCCTATATTATTCAGAACTATTTCCGCAAAATGCTGGATGCAGGCTGTGACTGCTGTGTCATGGAGGTTTCGTCACAGGGTCTGATGATGCACAGAGTAGCAGGCTTCCAGTTTGAACTGGGTATTTTTACCAATATAGAGCCGGATCATATCGGACCAAATGAGCATGCCTCCTTTGAGGAATACATGGAATGTAAAGGAATGCTTTTTCGTCAATGTAAGACAGGAATTGTCAATGCGGACGATAAGCATGTGCAGGAGGTTTTAAAGGGGCATACCTGTGAAGTGGAAACCTTTGGATTCAGCCAGCAGGCGGATTTGCGGGCTACCAATGTGGAATTGGTAAAACGTCCGGGATATCTGGGAGTTGCCTATACCGTAAAGGGATTGGTGAACTGTGATGTGGAGATAGATGTACCGGGAAAATTCAGCGTCTATAACTCGCTGACCGCCATCGCCATCTGCCGTCATTTTCAGGTGACAGAAGAGAATATGAAGAAAGCGTTAAAAGAGGCAAAGACCAAGGGCAGAATCGAAATGATTAAGGTGTCCGACGAATTTACCCTAATGATTGACTATGCCCACAATGCCATGAGTTTGGAGAGCCTTCTGACTACCTTAAAGGAATATCAGCCGAAGCGTCTGGTATGTCTCTTCGGATGCGGCGGAAACCGTTCTAAGCTTCGCCGTTATGAGATGGGCGAGGTATCGGGAAAACTGGCGGATTTGACCATTATTACTTCCGATAATCCGAGATTTGAGGAACCTCAGGCAATTATAGATGACATCAAGCAGGGTATGGCAAAGACTGACGGAAAATATGTGGAGATAGCAGACCGCAAGGAGGCAATCCGTTATGCCATAGAACACGGACAGCCGGGAGATGTGATTGTACTGGCAGGAAAGGGTCATGAGGACTATCAGGAAATCAAAGGAAAGAAATACCCGATGGATGAACGGGTACTGATTGCAGAGGTTTTAGAAGAACTGAAAGGCTAGGGATGGAATGGCATTGTATGCGGATATCATCATAGATATTTCACACGAAAAACTGGATAGAACCTTTCAATATATTGTGCCGGAGGAACTGGAGCAGACGTTGTGCATTGGTATGCCGGTGGAAATCCCTTTCGGAAACGGAAACCGCAAAATCACAGGGTATGTGGTAGACATTACGGAAGAACCCAAGTATGATGTGACAAAATTGAAAGAAATCTCCGGGATACAGGAAAAGGGAATTGCCGTGGAATCCCAGATGATAGCATTGGCGGCATGGATGAGACGTAATTACGGCGGAACCATGAACCATGCGTTAAAGACGGTAATCCCTATCAAACAAAAGGAAAATGAACGCAAAAAAGAAACCGTTTGTCTGGCGTTGGAGCCGGAAGAAGCCAGACAGAGATTTGAAGAGTGTAACCGAAAAAACAGTGTTGCCAGAGAAAGGCTTCTGGAGGCGTTGATAGAATATCGGGAACTGCCAAAAGAAGTGATTACCAAAAAACTGGAGGTATCCACCACAGTAATAAAAGCATTGTGCCAGCAGGGGATTGCAACGATACGCTCGGAACGGAATTATCGGAATCCGGTGCATGCGGTGAAACAGGAGCGGGCAGAGGTAATCCTGAATGAGGAACAAAGGGCAGCAGTCCAAAGTGTTTGGCAGGACTATGAACAGGGAATTTATCAGACCTACCTGCTGCACGGTGTAACCGGAAGCGGAAAAACCGAGGTTTATATGGAGCTGATTTCCCGGGTAATCGGGCAGGGACGGCAGGCCATTGTGCTGATACCGGAAATTGCCCTGACTTATCAGACGGTTATGCGGTTTTATAACCGTTTCGGAGACCGGGTATCCATTATGAATTCCCGATTGTCTGCGGGAGAGCGGTTTGATCAGTTTGAGCGGGCAAAAAAGGGAGAGATTGATGTGATGATAGGTCCCCGTTCTGCACTGTTCACGCCATTTTCAAATTTAGGACTTATTATTATAGACGAGGAGCATGAGGCGGCTTACAAAAGCGAACAGGTGCCTCGCTACCATGCCAGAGAGACAGCCATACAGCGGGCAAAGATGGCACAGGCCTCAGTGGTGCTGGGGTCGGCAACCCCATCCATTGAAAGCTATTACAAAGCTAAGAATGGGGAATATGTGCTGTTGCGTTTGCAAAAACGGGTACAGCAAAAGCCTTTGGCAGAATGTTATACCGTAGATTTGAGGGAAGAATTAAAAGAGGGGAACCGTTCCATACTTAGCAGAAAGTTACAGGAGCTGATGGAAGAACGGTTAGAAAAAAAGCAACAGACCATGTTATTTATCAATCGCAGAGGTCTGGCGGGATTTGTTTCCTGCAGAGCCTGCGGACATGTGATAAAATGTCCTCATTGTGATGTGTCCCTCAGTCAGCACACCGGAGGCAGGATGGTATGTCACTATTGCGGTTATGAGGAGCCGGAGCCAAAGGTATGTCCTTCCTGCGGTTCCAAATATATTAGCGGGTTTAAAGCGGGAACCCAGAAAATTGAGGAGATTGTAAAAAAGAGGTTTCCAAAGGCAAGAACCCTTCGGATGGACACGGACACCACCCGGAACAAGGACAGCTACGAAGAAATTTTATCTGCCTTTGCCAATCAGGAGGCGGACATTCTTGTGGGAACCCAGATGATTGTCAAGGGACACGATTTTCCAAATGTGACCTTGGTGGGAGTTCTGGCGGCAGATATGTCACTGTACCGGAATGATTTCCACGGGGCAGAGCGAACCTTTCAGCTTCTTACTCAGGCGGCAGGAAGAGCCGGAAGAGGAAAAGAGACAGGGGAGGTTGTGATTCAGACCTATACCCCGGAGCATTACAGTATTCAGGCGGCTGCGAAGCAGGAGTATGAGCTCTTTTATCAACAGGAAATTCTGTGCAGAGAGCTGATGAATTATCCTCCGGTCTGGAATCTGTTGTTGATTCTGGTTACCTCCAAAACCGAGGAGGAGGGAGAGGCAGCCGCACAGAGATTAAAGGAACAGACAGACAGAATATCCAGGGAGGCTGTGGTGATAGGTCCCGCCAGTCCCAGTGTGGGAAAGGTCAATGATATTTATAAAAGGGTGCTTTATATTAAGGCAAAATCCTATGAGCATTTGGTGGAAATAAAAGATAGATTAGAACAATATATGGAAAAAGAAGCAATGACAGCCAGCGTCGGAGTACAGTTTGATTTCAATCCGATGAGCGGTTTTTAAAGAAGGAGGAATAGCAATGGCACTTAGAAACATACGAATTCAGGGAGACGAAGTGTTAAATAAAAGATGCAGGGAAGTAACAGAGATGACCCCGAGAATACGGACTCTGATTGACGATATGATAGAGACCATGCATGATGCCAACGGTGTAGGTCTGGCGGCATGTCAGGTGGGCATTTTAAAACGACTGGTAGTAATTGATGTGGGAGAAGGCCCTATTGTTTTGATTAACCCGGAAATCATTGAAACAGACGGAGAACAGGTGGGAGACGAAGGGTGTCTCAGCCTGCCGGGAAAAGCAGGGCTTGTAACCCGTCCTAACTATGTCAAGGTACGTGCCTTGGATGAAAATATGGTGGAACGTGAGCTGGAGGGAACTGAGCTTCTGGCACGGGCATTCTGCCATGAGATAGACCATTTGGACGGACATATGTATACGGAACTTGTGGAAGGCGATGTCCATGATGTTACCTATGAGTATGAGGAGTAGGAAAAATGAGAATTATTTTTATGGGAACACCGGATTTTGCGGTGGGAACCTTTGAGGCATTACTGGAGGCAGGACATGAGATTGTGCTGACGGTAACACAGCCGGATAAACCGAAAGGAAGAAGCGGAAAGCTGCAGTTTCCTCCGGTAAAGGAGGCAGCAGTGGCACACGGCATTGAAGTATACCAGCCAAAACGAGTGCGGGAGCCGGAGTGTATAGAGTATCTAAAAAAATATCAGCCGGACTGTATCGTGGTGGTAGCCTTTGGACAGATTCTGCCAAAGGAGATTCTGGAAATGCCGAGGTATTGCTGTGTAAATGTCCATGCTTCTCTTCTTCCGAAATACCGGGGAGCGGCACCAATCCAGTGGGCAGTTATCAACGGAGAAAAAGTAACGGGAGTTACCACCATGCGGATGGATGAGGGACTGGATACCGGAGATATGATTCTAAAGGAAGAGGTAGAGCTGGCAGAAGATGAAACCGGAGGCAGCCTCTTTGACCGTCTTGCGGTGGTGGGAGCCAATCTGGCAGTAAAAACCCTTGCCGCATTGGAAGAGGGAACCGCTACCTTTACCAAACAGAACCATGAGGAAGCAACTCAGGTAGGGATGATAAAAAAACAGTTGGGAGAGTTGGATTTTTCCCAGCCTGCGGCGAAATTGGAATGTCTGGTGCGGGGATTAAATCCGTGGCCAAGCACATATACTTTTTATAATGGGAAAACCTTAAAAATATGGCGGGCAGAAGTAAAGCCGGGCGGTGATGCGTCCAAAGCGGGAACCGTAGTGGAGAGTGGCAAACGCAGCTTTGGTATCCAGACAGGAGACGGAATTTTGATTCCGTTGGAATTGCAGTTAGAAGGCAAAAAACGTATGGAGACAGAAGCTTTTCTATGTGGTGTGCATATGGAAGAAGGGACGAAGCTGGGGAGAACTGACGCATAAATTCAAGCAAATGCAAGGAGGAAATGAGTATGTATTATTGGTGGGACCAGACCTATATTCTGGTCATAATCGGAGCAATTATCTGTTTAATTGCGTCCGCAAGAGTGAGGACAACTTACGCAAAATATTCAAAAGACCGCAGTATGTCAGGAATGACAGGAGCGGAGGCGGCAGAGAGGATTCTGCGGAATGCGGGAATCCATGACGTTTCTATAGGTCATGTTTCGGGAAACCTGACTGACCACTACAATCCAAAGACGAAGATATTGAACCTTTCTGACAGCGTATATGGAAGTACCTCGGTGGCAGCCATCGGTGTGGCAGCCCATGAATGTGGTCATGCCATTCAGCATCAGGAGGGATATTTTCCGTTGAGCTTCAGAGGAGCCTTGGTGCCGGTGGCAAACTTTGGCTCTACCATGGCATGGCCGCTGATTATTATCGGACTGTTTTTCAACAGCCACACAGGAACATTTCTGATTCAGTTGGGAATTATGTTCTTTTCATTGGCGGTGCTGTTTCAGCTTGTAACTCTGCCGGTGGAGTTTAATGCATCTAATCGAGCAGTGCATATTTTAGGAAGCACAGGAATGTTACAGGATGATGAGTTGAAAAAGACAAGAAGAGTGCTGCGGGCAGCGGCATTGACCTATGTTGCCAGTGCGGCAGCGGCAATTTTACAGTTGTTAAGACTGGTGCTTTTGTTTGGAGGAAGAGATGACTGATGGAGTCAGCACAAGAGAAATCATACTGGATATTCTTTTGGCGGTAACACGGGACGGAGAGTACAGCCATCTGGCACTTTCCGGAACCTTAAATAAGTATCAATATCTGGAAAAACAGGAGCGGGCATTTATCACAAAGGTAACAGAGGGAACCTTGGAGCAGATGATAAAAATTGATTATATCATCAACTCTTTTTCCAATATCAGGGTTTCCAAAATGAAGCCGGTGATTCGCTGTATTCTGCGGAGTGCAGTGTATCAGATATGCTTTTTAGATGGGGTGCCGGATTCCGCCGCCTGTAATGAGGCGGTAAATCTGGCAGGAAAAAGAGGATTCCGAAATCTGAAGGGCTTTGTGAACGGAGTGTTACGCAATATTGCAAGAAAGAAAGAGCAGATTGTCTATCCTGATGAGAGGAAACAGCCACAGGAGGCTGTTTCGGTTCAGTATTCCCTTCCGCTATGGCTGGTGGAGCAATGGGAAACAGAATATGGCATGGACAAGACCAAAGCCATGGCAAAGGCACTTCTGGAGGAGAAGCCTACGGCTGTCCGTATAAACCTGAATCAGATTACAAAAGAGGAATTGATAAAACAGTTAAAGTCGGAAGGGGTAGACGTGACAGAGAGCAAAGAGCTGCCTTATGCCCTTTTTTTATCCGGCTATGATTATCTGAATAAACTTTCCGGTTTTCAAGAAGGCTGTTTTTATGTGCAGGATATCAGCTCCATGAAGGTGGCAGAAACTGCAGAACCTAAAGAGGGGGATGTGGTACTGGATGTCTGCGGAGCACCGGGAGGAAAAAGTATCCATATTGCCCAGATGCTTCAGGGAACGGGACAGGTAATTACCAGAGATTTGACGCCTTCAAAGGTGGCAAAGATAGAAGAAAACATAGCCAGATGCCGGGTGGAAAATATGCGGGCGGAATGTGCGGATGCCAGAGTGCCGGATGAAAGCCTGCGGGAGAAGGCGGATATTGTAATCGCAGATTTGCCTTGCTCCGGTCTGGGTGTCATAGGACGGAAAAAAGACATTAAGTATAAGATGACCCCGGAAAAAGAGCAGGAACTGGTGGCACTGCAAAGGGAAATCTTATCGGTGGTTCCGGCATATGTAAAATCCGGCGGTACGTTGGTTTACAGTACCTGTACCATTCATAAAACAGAAAATGAAGAAAATGTACAGTGGCTGTTGGAAAATCACAGAGAGCTGCATTTGGAATCCATGCAGCAGATATTCCCGGACGAGACAGGAAATGACGGCTTTTTTATTGCAAAGCTGAGAAAGAACTAGTTGTTACTATGAGTGAAAAAACAGATATAAAATCATTAAATTTCAAAGAATTGCAGGAGTATATGCTGTCCATAGGAGAAAAAAAATTCCGGGCAAAGCAGGTATACGAATGGCTTCACAGGAAACAGGTGCAAAGCTTTGGTGAGATGACCAATCTCTCGAAGAACTTGCAAAAAAAGCTGGAAGAACAGGCAGGCCTTACGGTTTTAGAACCGGTGGAGGTGCAGGTGTCCAAGCTGGACGGAACCAGAAAATATCTCTTTCGTCTGGAGGATGGGAATGTCATTGAGAGCGTGCTGATGAAATATAAACACGGAAACTCTGTCTGCATTTCCTCACAGGTGGGCTGCCGTATGGGCTGTCGTTTCTGTGCATCTACTTTGGACGGACTGGTGCGGGGTCTGACTCCGGGAGAAATGCTGGAACAGATTTACCGGATTGGTCAGGATATCGGTGAACGAATCTCCAATGTGGTGGTTATGGGAACCGGAGAGCCTTTGGACAATTATGAGAATCTAATAAAATTTATTGAAATGCTCACCGATGAAAACGGACTTCATATCAGCCAGAGAAATCTTACAGTTTCCACCTGCGGAATTGTACCGAAAATGCGGGAACTGGCAGACAGAAAACTGCAGATTACGCTGGCACTGTCTCTTCATGCCTCCAATCAGGAGAAGCGGAAGGAACTGATGCCGGTGGCAAATAAATATGAGATTTCGGAGGTTTTAGATGCCTGCCGATACTATTTTGAACAGACCGGACGTAGAATTACTTTTGAGTACAGTCTGGTAGGAGGGGTGAACGATACCGAAGAGGATGCCAAAGAGCTTAGCGGCTTGATTCGGGGAATGAACTGCCATGTAAATTTGATTCCGGTAAACCCTGTAAAAGAGCGGGATTATGTGCAATCGAATCAGCAGGTTATCCTGAATTTTAAAAATAAACTTGAAAAAAACGGAATAAATGTTACTATTAGAAGGGAAATGGGAAGAGATATAGACGGTGCCTGTGGACAATTACGCAAGAGATATATGGAAAGGTAGGTGGAGAGTTTGAAGACATTTTCAATATCGGACATAGGAAAGAACAGAGAAATGAATCAGGATTATGTATATACGTCGGAGAATGCTGTCGGAAACCTCCCGAACCTTTTTATTGTGGCAGATGGAATGGGAGGACACAAGGCGGGAGAATTTGCTTCCAAGTTTACAGTGGAGACCATCGTCGAAAGTGTCCGTACCAATGAACAAAAAGAACCGGTGCGGATTATTGAGGAGGCTATCCAGACTGCCAATAGGGAATTAATACAGAAAGCCCGTCAGGATGAAACTATGACGGGAATGGGAACTACGGTTGTTGTAGTGACAGTAATAGGGGATAAAGCCTTTGTTGCCAATGTGGGAGACAGCAGGATGTATGTGATTGGCAAAGAGATTACTCAGGTAACAAGAGACCATTCGCTGGTAGAGGAAATGGTACGGATGGGTGAACTGGCAAAGGATGCGGCAAAAGACCACCCCGACAAGAATATCATTACAAGAGCTGTAGGTGCGGCACAGGATGTAGATGTGGACTTTTTTGAAGTGGAATTATATCCGCAGGATTACATATTAATGTGCTCAGACGGACTGACCAACATGGTGGAGGATGAAGACATCCGAAGAATCGTGCAGAGTCAGCGGGATGTAGCAGAGAGAGTGGAAAAATTGGTGGAAACCGCCAATGACCACGGGGGACAGGATAATATAACGGTAGTTGTAATAGAACCGTTTTAAAAGAGGTGAATGGCATGTTGACAGAAGGAATGTTTATAGATGACCGCTATGAGGTGGTGGGAAAAATCGGAGCGGGCGGAATGTCCGACGTATATAAGGCAAAAGACCATACTTTAGGTCGTTTTGTGGCTATTAAGGTATTAAAACAGGAATTTTCGGAGGATGTGAATTTTGTCACAAAATTTCGTACAGAGGCACAGTCCGCAGCAGGACTGGAGCATCCGAATATTGTAAATATCTATGACGTAGGAAGTCAGGACGGTATGTATTATATCGTCATGGAATATGTGGAGGGAATTACCCTCAAGACCTATATTGAGAAAAAGGGACAGCTTTCCTTTAAAGAAGCCATCAGTATAGCCATACAGGTGGGACGGGGAATTGAAGCAGCCCATAATAAAAATATTATTCACAGAGATATCAAACCGCAGAATATTATTATTTCCACAGAAGGAAAGGTTAAGGTGACAGATTTCGGAATTGCCCGGGCAGCATCTGCCAACACTATCAATTCCGATGTCATGGGTTCCGTACACTATTCTTCCCCGGAACAGGCAAGAAACGGATTCGTAGACGGCAAAAGCGATATTTATTCTCTGGGTATTGTGATGTATGAGATGGTTACCGGACGTGTGCCTTTTGATGGAGATACGACGGTGGCAGTGGCCATCCAGCACTTACAAGAGGAAATGGTATCTCCAAGTGCCTATGCACCGGATCTGCCAATCAGTTTGGAGAAAATTATCCTGAAATGTACGCAGAAAAATGCGGACAGAAGATATGAGAATATGGCAGACCTTCTGGTGGATTTGAAAAAGTCATTGATTAATCCGGATGAAGATTTTGTGACAATCATTAATCCGGACACAGACGGAAAGACCAGAAAATTTGAAGAGGAAGATATAGAGCGTATCAAACAGGAGGCAGAGGGAATCGAGACTGCCGAGGAGGAAGAGGAGGAAGACGCCGAAGAGGAAGAAGGTGAACTGAATCCGAAAATGGAAAAAGCCGTGACCATCGCGGGAATCGTAGCAGCAGTTATTATTGTGGGAATTGTCATTTATCTGGTGGGAAGTATTTTCGGACTGTTTAAGTTCGGTTCCTCCGATAAAAAGGATGAAGATACAAACACCGAATCAGACAGTGGCAAGGTAGAGATGATTGACCTTAGGGGCATGACCTATGAGGAAGCAAAAGAAAAATTAAACGATTTGGGTCTTGGCATCAAAAAGGGCAAGACAGAGTCCTCTGACAAATACGAAGAAGGTCAGATTATTTCCCAGAACGTAGATAAGGGAGACATGGTTAAGAAAAATACCACCGTTACGGTTGTGATCAGCAGCGGTGCTGGAGATATTGAGATTCCAAACGTAGAGGGATTGGACGAAACCTCTGCCATTAACAAATTAAAAGATGCAGGATTCAAATATTCCAGAGATTATCAGAACAGCGATTCCGTAGCAAGTGGAAATGTCATTTCCCAGTCTCCGTCCGGTGGAAGCTCTGCGAAAAAGGGAGAGACCATTACCATTGTGGTTTCCCAAGGAAAAGAAGCGGTGTCCGTTCCGAATGTGGTAAATATTTCAGAGGCAGATGCCAAGAGCAAGTTATCCGCAGCGGGATTGACGGTTACAAGCGTCAGCAATGAGTACAGCGATACCATTGCAGCGGGCAATGTTATCAGCCAGAGTATTGCAGCGGGAAAATATGTAGATGCAGGAAGCAATATCAGTCTGGTTGTCAGCAGCGGACCAAAGACTACCTACTATAGATTTAGTGCCAATATTACAGCACCTGCCGACAGTTCAAGAGTAACGGGTGCCAACATTGTGCTGAAGGATGCCGATGGTTCTGTGATTGAAGAGTGGAATAATGTCAGCATATCCTCCTTCCCATTCCGGGCAGAGAAGAGCGATATTCCAAAGGCAAGCTCAGGAACCTTGGAGATTACTTGGTTACTGAATGACGGAACTACACAGTCACAGCATCAGTCTGTGAACTTTACAAAGCAATAGGAAAGAGCATGCTAGGAAAGATTGTAAAAGGAATTTCCGGGTTCTACTACGTTCACGTAGTAGGAGCCGGAATTTATGAATGTAAGGCAAAAGGAGTATTCCGAAATAAAAAAATCAAACCGCTGGTGGGAGATGATGTGGAAATCAGTATTTTGGACGAGGCAGAAAAAAAGGGAAACGTAGACCGGATTCTTCCTCGGAAAAATGAACTGATTCGTCCGGCAGTGGCAAATATTGATGAGGCACTGGTTATTTTTGCGGCGGCAAAGCCAAAGCCCAACTTTCATCTGTTGGACCGTTTTCTGGTGGGGATGGAATATCAGCAGATTCCGGTAACGGTCTGTTTTAACAAAATCGATTTGGTGGATGAAAAAACTCTGGAAGATTTGCAAAAAATCTATGAGCCAACAGGCTATGAGGTCTGTTTTTTCAGTGCAAAAGAGGGAATCGGACTAGAAGCAATCAAAAAGCGGATACAGGGAAAGACCATCGCAACCGCAGGTCCTTCTGGTGTGGGAAAATCTTCTTTGACCAATGCATTGCAGCCGAAGGCAGCCATGGAAACCGGAGGTCTGAGTGAGAAGATTGAGCGTGGAAAGCATACCACCCGACATTCGGAGCTGATTCACATTGAAGGAAATACCTATCTGATGGATACACCGGGATTTACTTCTTTGAACATACCGGGACTGGAAAAAGAAAATTTGCGGGATTGTTATCCTGAGTTTGTGGCACTGGAGCCGGGATGCCGTTTCCAAGGATGCAGCCATATACAGGAACCGGATTGTGCAGTAAAAGAGGCATTGGAGGCAGGAACAATCAGTCTGGTCAGATACGAAAATTATTGTATGCTCTACGAAGAGCTGAAAAACATGAAGAAATATTAGGAGGAAACAGAATGAGATGTTTATCACCATCCATCTTATCAGCAGATTTTTCAAAGCTGGGAGAACAGATACAGCGGATTGATGCAGCGGGAGCCGATTATGTGCATATTGATGTCATGGACGGACAGTTTGTTCCAAACATTTCCTTTGCGTTTCCGGTGATCAAAGCCATCCGTCCTTTGACAGAGCGGATTTTTGATGTACATCTGATGATAGAGGAGCCGATACGCTACGTGGAAGAGTTTGTGGAGGCGGGAGCCGACATTATTACAGTGCATGCAGAAGCCTGTAAGCATCTGGACAGAACCATAGAGCTGATAAAGGAAAAGGGTGTGCTGGCAGGAGTGGCATTGAATCCGGCAACTCCTTTGCAGGAATTAGAATATATTTTGCCAAAGGTGGATATGGTGCTTTTGATGAGTGTCAATCCGGGATTTGGCGGACAGGCATATATCTCTTACTGTACGGATAAAATCTATGATTTAAAACAGATGATAGACCGTAAGGGTTTAAAAACCGACATTGAGGTGGACGGCGGTGTCACCTTGAACAATGTAGAGGAAATCATGGAAGCCGGAGCCAATATCATTGTGGCGGGAAGTGCCGTGTTTAAAGGAAATATCGAAAATAATATTCAGGCTTTTTTGGAAAAGATGAAATAAAATCAGAGGAAATTATGAAGAAAGTATTACTAGTGTCCGGCGGAGAAATTGAGGATGCCTTCGCTCTGCAATATATCAAAGCACAGAGTTTTTCTCATGTGATAGCTATAGATTCGGGAATGGAATTTTTGTATCGCCATGGCTTGAAGCCGGATGTGATTGTGGGGGATTTTGACTCGGCAGAGGCTTCGGTTTTAGAAAAATACCGACAGATGCCGGGAATTGAATGGAGAAAATTTCAACCGCAAAAGGATGATACAGATACGGAGATAGCTGTTCTCACCGCATTGGAACAGGGAGCAGAGGAGCTTCATATATTGGGAGCTTTGGGAAGCCGGATAGACCACAGCTTGGCTAATATCCGTTTGTTGGGATTTTGCATGGAAAAAGGAGTAGACGCCTATCTGGTGGATGCACAGAACCGGATTCGTATGATGAATCAGCCTTTGGAGATGGAAAAAGACAACCAATATGGGAAGTATATTTCATTGATTCCCTTTATGGGAGATGTGGAGGGGCTGACCCTGCGGGGATTTGCCTATCCCTTGACAGACTATACCATGGGAGGCTACAATTCCATTGGTATCAGCAATGAAATTACAGAGAAAAAAGCTACGATTACTATGGAAAAGGGAACACTTTTGCTGATAGAATCGCGGGATGAAGAATAAATTGGAGGATTATTATGAAACTAGGAATCGACATTTACGGGCGATTTTCATGATTTTTCATATATCTTTTTGAAAAATGGTAACCTTTTGGAAGTCATGGTACAGCGAAAAATAAATCAAAAAAGCGTTGATATTTTCAAAATATGTGCGTATAATATGGTTAAGAACAGAAATGTTCTTCTTCATCATATTTGATGGGTCCTGTGACGGTTCCGACAGGACGGTAAAATAAAAATTGACCGAGCGATGAGTCCTGTGACGGTTCTGACAGGACGGTAAAATAAAAATTGACCGAATGATGAAGCTGATTACGAGAGGCTGAGAGGTCTCTCGTTTCTTTTTACTCAATCGAGTAGCTATTCCCAAAGGAGAAAAATTGAATGAGTTTACCAGAGAATGATTATCAAATTCTTAAGCTGACGGAGGATTTCTATAAAGCATATCCGAATCCGCCGTATAGAGAAATTTTAAAGAAAAAACAGAGAGCATATAATTGTTTGCTTTTTCAGTCGCATTATGATTATTTTATTTGCATTCCATATAGAACTGAGATTAGACATCAGTATGCGTTCCATTTTACAACTACGAAAAGATCTAAAGAGCACAAGTCCGGATTAGATTACAGTAAGATAGTTATTATAGCAAAGACAGAGTATATTGATTCTATAGATGCTACTATTGATAAGGATGAATTCAATGAGACGATGGTGAATTTGGAACGAATTAAGAAAGAAGCCTTCGACTATGTTGAAGAATATGTGGAACATATGAAGGGGATAAAGCAATTACATAAAAGAGAATTTGATAGAAGATATGGAATTTCACCATTGAAATATTTTCATAAAGAACTAGGGATATAGGGAATGCACTTGAAATTTAGAAAGTTAATTGTTTTCAAATTGTGTCAAGAGTGGTATAATATTATGCTGTATCAGACTCTTTTTGCTTGTAAATGGCAGAAAGGAGCTCGAAGTTGCAAGAATGACTTTGTATTGTATGTTCTCTGATGCTGTTGAGAATGATGTTATAGTAAAGAATCCAGTAACAAAATAAAAAACTCTGCTTATGATACGACTTTATTTAAATTGTTGGAATTACCATGAATTTATATGTCCATGTGACTGAAGAAGAGAAGGTAAAAGAGGTTGAAAAGATAGAAAGTGCCTTAAAAATTGTGTAGTAAATTGTGTAGTAAATTATAAGAGAAAGGCAGAAATCCTTATAAATTCAAGGAATTCTGGATAGGTGATAATAGATATGAAACTAGGAATTGTAGGATTACCAAACGTAGGAAAGAGTACTTTGTTTAACTCATTGACAAAAGCAGGAGCGGAGTCCGCAAACTATCCCTTTTGTACCATTGACCCGAATGTGGGAATCGTAACAGTACCGGATGAACGTTTGCAGAAGCTGGGAGATTTGTATCATTCTAAAAAAGTAACACCGGCAGTCATTGAATTTGTGGATATTGCAGGATTGGTAAAAGGAGCCAGCAAGGGCGAGGGACTGGGCAACCAGTTTTTGGCGAATATCCGTGAAGTGGATGCCATTGTGCATGTGGTTCGTTGCTTTGAGGATACCAATGTGGTTCATGTAGACGGAAGTGTAAACCCTGTTCGTGATATTGAGACCATTAATTTAGAATTGATATTTTCCGATATTGAGATTTTGGACAGAAGAATCGCAAAAACCACCAAGGGTGCCCGCATGGATAAGACTCTGGCTAAAGAGCTGGCACTTTTGGAGAGAATCAAGGCTCATCTGGAGGAAGGAAAGCTGGCAAAAACCTTTGAACTGGGTGAGGACGAAAATGAGGCAGAATGGTTTAAAGGCTATAATCTTCTGACCGCAAAGCCGGTAATCTATGCTGCCAATGTTTCCGAGGATGATTTGGCAGATGACGGAGCCGGAAATGCCCATGTACAGAAGGTAAGAGAACTGGCGAAAAACGAAGACTGTGAGGTATTCGTTATCTGTGCCCAGATTGAGCAGGAGATTGCGGAGTTGGATGACGAAGAAAAAGCCATGTTTTTAGAGGATTTGGGATTAAAAGAATCAGGATTGGAGAAATTAATCAAAGCCAGCTATTCTCTGTTGGGACTGATCAGTTATCTTACTGCCGGAGAGGACGAGACCAGAGCATGGACCATAAAGAAAGGTACAAAGGCACCGCAGGCGGCAGGAAAAATCCATACGGATTTTGAACGGGGATTTATCCGTGCGGAGGTAGTGAATTACCAGAATCTTTTGGAGTGCGGAAGTTTGTCTGCTGCAAAGGAAAAAGGTCTGGTAGGACTGGAAGGAAAAGAGTACGTGGTAAAAGACGGAGATGTTATTTTATTCCGTTTTAACGTATAAAAATTTTTCGCATAAGATATAAAAATGCCTTTGATTGGAGAGGGCTATGAGATTATGCGAACTCAGAGAAAAAGATGTCATAAATGTATGTGACTGCCGTTGTCTGGGGCATGTGATGGATTTGGACTTGGATGAATGTAATGGATGTATCCGGGCGTTGATTGTTCCGGGTCCCGCCCGTTTCTGGGGTTTTTTTGGAAGAGATTGTGAATTTTTCATCCCTTGGTGCGATATTGTAAAAATTGGTCCCGACATTATTCTGGTGGATGTAAAGGACGATGAAATCAGACACAAGTTGTAGCAGAATCTCCGAAAAGAGTTACATAATGTGGTATAAATTGGTTGACAATAATTTACAAAATGTTTATACTTATGCTATGAATACTCAAGGAGGAGTCTGGGATGAAATGTCCGTTTTGCAGCAGCGAAAATACAAGAGTCATTGACTCAAGACCGGCAGATGATAATAATTCAATTCGCCGCCGTAGATTATGTGATGATTGCGGAAAACGTTTTACTACTTATGAGAAGGTGGAGACCATTCCGTTGATTGTTATTAAAAAAGATAACAACAGGGAACAGTATGACCGTTCCAAGATTGAAGCAGGTGTATTAAGAGCCTGTCATAAGCGTCCGATTTCCATTAATCAGATTAATCAACTGGTGGATGAGGTGGAGACAGAAATTTTCAACCGTGAGGAAAAGGAAATCCCAAGTACGGTTATCGGCGAGATTGTTATGGATAAGCTGAAAGATTTAGAGGCGGTAGCCTATGTGAGATTTGCCTCTGTTTATCGTGAATTTAAAGATGTAAATACATTTATGAACGAATTGAAAAAAATTTTGGATAAGTAATCAAAATAGGTAAAGTTCTGCGGTCTTTTGACGATATATATATTGTCTAAAGGATTAGCAGAAAAGAATAAGGATGTTGATAGTATGAATATTTCAGGTATTCGTCCATATACAGGATATTATGATTACAATTCAATAAGAGAGATACAATCGCAGAGATTAGATACGGAAGAGTTACAGGCAGGAATGGAACAGTCCGGTGGACAGCCACAGCCGAAGATTAGCGAGGAAGAGCTGGCAAAGGCGAAGGAGAATCAGACCTTTGGTTCCGCACAGTATGCGGATACATATCAGGCAGACCGTCAGTATGAAATGAAGGGTGCCGACAGCGATATTTATAATCTGGATGTACAGCAGGCACTGTCTGAGATGCAAAAGGATCAGGTAATTCAACAGTATCAGTTCTTTGTGGGACGCAATGGAGTTGATGGTGGTCAGGGAGCACAATCGGCACCGGTAAGAGGCGTAGAAGATTTTACGTTATAATCAGAATAAAAATGATGGAAGAGGAAAGTGGAAACACTTTCCTTTTTTGATGTGGAAAATGGCATTCCAAGAGAATGATAAATAATTAACAAGCATAGTTGAAAAATAAAATTAGCAGGTATACAATAAAAACAGAACTATATGGAGAAGATGACAAAAGACCTTGGGGGAGGTAATAACATGTTTGAATTTGATGAATTTGTCAAAAAACTAAAAGACAATCCGAAAACTATCGTATTTTCGGAGGGAACAGATCCGCGTATCATTGAGGCGGCATCCAGACTTCTGGCAAGCAATTTTTTGCAGCCGATTCTGATTGGAAATGAAAAGGATGTCTGGGAGGAAGCACAGGAAACCGGTTATAATATCCGGGGAGCCAAAATTATTTCACCAAAGGATTATCCGCAGATGGACGAGATGGTGGCGGAATATTGTAGAATCAGAGCAGATAAGGGTGTGACAGAAGCGGAGGCTCGGGAAATCCTGCAAAAACCAAATTATTTTGGAACGATGCTGGTGAAAATGGGAGTGTATGACTCTCTGTTGGGCGGAGCCATTACTTCCGTAGCAGATACAGTAAAACCGGCATTGGAGTTAATCAAGACAAAGCCGGAAAATAAGATTGTTTCATCCTGTATTGTGCTGGCAAGACCGAGAGCAACCGGTGAACATGAGGTAATTGCTTTGGGGGACTGTGCCATAAATATTCATCCGACAGAAGAGGAACTGGTAGAGATTGCCTATGAAACTGCCAAGTGTGCGAAAATCTTCAATCTGAATCCGAAAGTGGCATTTTTGAGCTATTCCACACATGGTTCGGGAAAAGGAGAAGATGTAGAGAAGATGTGCAACGCTGCAAAGCGTATGGAAAAAGAACATCCTGAAATAGCAAGTATCGGAGAACTTCAGTTTGATGCGGCGGTGTCCCCGAAGGTTGCGGCAACGAAATGTCCGGGCTATGAGATTGCCGGTCATACAAATACTTTTATTTTCCCAGATTTGAATGCGGGAAATATCGGTTATAAGATTGCAAGATATCTGGGTAACTTTGAAGCCTATGGACCGATTCTTCTGGGGTTAAATGCTCCTATCAATACTCTCTCCAGAGAATGTACGGCCTTTGAGGTATATTCCATGGCAATTTTAACGGCAGCAATGGCAGAATAATCTACAAAAGTATATGGAAAAAAACTTGCACCTTTAGAAGATATAAGATAAGATATCCGTGTATGTTGAAAAAAAGGAGAGAACCATGAGAATATTGGCAGAGGATACGACATGTATCATAGTGGACTATCAGGAGAAAATTTTGCCTACTATCGCAAAGAAGGAAGAGCTGATAGAGACAAGCGTAAAACTGTTAAAAGGATTGAATATTCTTGGTGTTCCAATGCATATCACGGGACAATATACCAAAGGTCTTGGATTGAATATACCGGAAATTTGTGAAGCGGCTGGAACAGAAGAGTATACAGATAAACTGGTGTTTTCCTGTGCACAGGTGAAAGAGGTGCAGGAGGCGATTAAAGGGAAAAAGAATGTCATTGTCTGTGGGATTGAAGCCCATGTCTGTGTATTGCAGACCGTAATCGATTTAATCGAAATGGGATATCAGCCTGTCGTGGTAGAAGATTGTGTTTCTTCCAGAAATCTGAATGATAAAAAGATTGCAATGAAGCGGATGCAGGCAGAAGGGGCAATCATAACCACTTATGAATCCCTTTTATTTGAATTGCTGGGCAAAGCAGGAACAGACACTTTTAAACAGATTTCCAAGTTGGTGAAGTAATATGTTAGGACGATTCTATCCAGGAGAGTATGTAGATTCCACATATGGAATTGATTTTAAAGGTTTATATGAGGAAGGCTACCGAGGAATTATATTTGACATTGATAATACATTAGTGCCTCATGGGGCACCGGCGGACCAACGGGCGAAAGAATTATTTGCTCAGCTTAAAGAGCTGGGCTTTTCCTGTTGCCTGTTGTCCAATAATAAGGAACCGCGGGTGAAGATGTTTAATGATGAGGTGCAGGTTTCCTATATTTTTAAAGCAGGAAAACCGAAGGTTGCCGGATATGAAAAGGCAATGGAGGTAATGGGAACCCGTCGGGAGAATACAATTTTTGTGGGAGACCAGATTTTCACGGATGTATACGGTGCCAATCGTACCGGACTTCGTACTTTTTTGGTAAAACCCATTCATCCAAAGGAAGAGATACAGATTGTATTAAAAAGATATTTGGAAAAAATAGTATTGTTTTTCTATAAAAAACGGTTAAAAAAGGAGCAGAAAAAGAAATGAAAATTGCAATGGGAAATGATCATGCAGCGGTGGAAATGAAACAGGAAATCCAGAAATATTTGGAAGAAAAGGGATATGAAATCATTAATTTTGGAACAGACAGCCATGAAAGCTGCAATTATCCGGAATACGGACAGGCAGTGGGCGAGGCTGTTGTAAAGGGGGAGGCAGACTGTGGTATTTTAATCTGTGGAACCGGAGTGGGAATTTCAATAGCCGCAAATAAGGTACAGGGAGTCCGGGCAGCGGTTTGTTCAGAGCCTACTACGGCACGTTTGGTAAGGGAACATAACAATGCCAATATTATAGCTTTCGGTGCCAGAATCGTGGGAATGGAGACGGCAAAGAGCATTGTGGATGCGTACCTTGGAGCAGAATTTTTAGGAGGACGTCATCAGAAACGAGTAGATATGATTCATGAAATCGAGAAAAACAGGAAATAGTCTTGAAAAATATAGTATTTTAGTATAAAATGTGAAAAGCGAGATTATCACAAAGGGATAATCATACAAAATGAGGAGGAATATCTATTATGATATCAGCAGGTGATTTCAGAAACGGTATTACTATTGAGTTTGAAGGTAATATCTATCAGATTATCGAATTTCAGCACGTAAAACCAGGTAAGGGTGCAGCGTTTGTTAGAACAAAATTAAAAAATATCATCAACGGAGGTATTGTAGAGAAGACATTCAGACCGACAGAGAAGTGTCCGCAGGCACGTATTGACAGAGTGGATATGCAGTACTTATACTCAGACGGTGATTTATTCCATTTCATGGATGTGTCTACTTATGAGCAGATAGCATTAGATGCAGATACCATCGGTGATGCACTGAAATTTGTAAAAGAGAACGAAATGGTTAAGGTATGTTCCCATAACGGAAATGTATTTGCAGTAGAGCCGCCGTTATTCGTAGAGTTAGAGATTACGGATACAGAGCCGGGCTTCAAAGGTGATACCGCACAGGGAGCTACAAAACCGGCAATCGTTGAGACAGGAGCAAAGGTTCAGGTTCCATTGTTCGTAGAGCAGAACGATGTAATCAAGATTGATACCAGAACCGGCGAATATTTGTCCAGAATATAATCGAAGCAGGCAAGAGAGTTGCACACGGATATCGTGTTGCAGCTCTTTTTTTGTTTAATAGGAAATTCCTTTGGATTTCCTATTAAATAAAAACGCTCCGCGAGGATGTGCACTCGCAAAATTATAACACTTCTTAATATTTTATGAAGGATTATGAAGAAATGGCGAAGTCTATTGACAAATGGAAATATATGTATTATTGTACTAGGGAAATAATACAATAATGAAAACGGGAGGGTATCATGGAAACATTGATAGAAGTATCTCACTTGATGAAAATATATAATCCGGGCGAGAACGAAGTGAGAGCTTTAGATGATGTATCTTTGCAGATTAAGCAGGGAGAATTTGTGGCAATTATCGGGCAGTCCGGTTCCGGAAAGTCCACATTTATGAACATATTGGGATGTCTGGATATACCGACTTCCGGTAATTATTATCTGAATGGAAAAGATGTATCGGATTTAAGTGATGATGAGTTGTCAGAGATTCGTAATCAGGAGATAGGGTTCATTTTTCAGGGGTTCAATTTGATTCCGGGATTAACCGCACTTGAAAATGTAGAACTTCCGCTGATATATCGAAATGTTCCGGCAACAAAGAGAAGAGAGTTGGCAGTGGAGTCGCTGAAGAAAGTCGGGTTAGAGAAACGGATGGAGCATAAGCCGGCTGAAATGTCCGGTGGTCAACAGCAGAGGGTAGCCATTGCAAGAGCGTTGGCAGCGGCACCACCGATTATTCTGGCAGATGAACCCACCGGAAATCTGGATTCCAAATCCAGTCACGAGATTATGGAAATATTGGGAAAACTTCATGCAGAGGGAAAAACTGTAATATTAATTACGCATGATGATGGGATTGCGGCTTCTGCAAAACGTGTCATCCGTATTATGGATGGAAAAATAGAATTAGATGAGGAGAAACAGAATGAAAAAGATAAAGAGTAAGAAAAAAATTGTAATACCGGTGCTCGTCGGGGCTGTAATTGTGTTAGTGGCAGTGATAAAAATGAATACAGGAAAAGGGGATGAAATCCAAAGTGTTGATGTTGCCAAGGTGAAAAAAGGAACCGTGACGGCAACCTTAGAGACAAGCGGAATGGTGGACAGTGAAGATACACACAATTATGTGTCACCGGTAAATGCAAAGATTAATACGGTGTCTGTTCAAGTGGGTGATACCGTAAAAGCAGGAGACTATCTTTTAACTTACGATACCGAGTCCTTGGAAAAAAGTTATACAATCTCAGAATTAGAGTCCAAAGCGGAAGGTGCTGCAAGAAAAAAATCTCTTGAATTGAGCGAAAAAGGAAAAGTACAGGTTGCTGAGGCAGAAAGTAAAATAAATGCCAGTCAAGCAAATATCGATTCCTTAAACGGGCAGTTGGCAACACTTCAGTCACAGCTTGAAGCTGCAAGCGGGGAGAGTGCAGATGTGAGTGCCATTCAATCCTCTATATCAGAGGTTACAAAAAAATTGGAGGAAGAACAGGGCAGACTTGAAGAAGCAAAAGCAGAAAAAGAGAGTGCTTCCGCAAGTGTTCTGACAGACGCAGAAAGACAGGGGATTGAGTATTCACAGGAAGCGGCGAAATTGACACTCTCTCAATCCGCCAATGCACTTAAGGATGCAAAGGCAGGAATTATTGCTGAATCGGATGGAATTGTTACTGCCGTTACAGTCAGTGCCGGCGGAATGGCAGAAGAAGGTGCCAGCATGATTTCAGTTGCAAATACATCTTCCATGTGTGTGGATTTTCAGGTTTCAAAGCACAATCTGGAAAATCTTGCAGTAGGACAGAATGTAAAAATTGAGTGGATGGACAGTACATATGAAGGAGTGGTCAGCAGTATCAGCAGAACAGCACAGGCTGCACAGAGCACAAATGAAAATGCAAAATCAACCGCAACCATGACATCGGCAAAGGTACATATTAATAATCCGGATGATAAATTGATTATCGGACTGGATGCAAAACTTACAATTGAGTTGGGAACAGCAGAAAACGTGTTGTATGTGCCGCTGGCAGCAGTCAATACTGACTCAAAAGGTGATTTTGTCTATGTTTTAAAAGATAATATAGTTGAGAAAAAATATGTAACCACAGGAATGTCATCCAAAAATGACATTGTTATTACAGAAGGATTGAAAAAAGGTGAGGAAGTAATTACCACAATCGATTCAAATATTATGGATGGAATGTCGGCAGTGGCAAATGCATCTGATTCTGAGGATGAAAAAGAGTAGAGGAGGCAGATATGTCGCAATTTTTAGAATATTTAAAGATGGCTGTTTCCAATATTAAGACAAACAAGATGAGATCACTTTTAACGATGCTTGGCATCATCATCGGTATTTCATCCGTGTTGTTAATCGTATCCTTAGGGAATGGTGCAAAAAGTGTGATTACGGATGCTATGGCGGATATTGGTTCGGGGCAGATTGCAATTTACAGCTATGACGACAGCGAAACCTATGACATTACCAATGATGACATTGAGGCATTGTATGAGAAAGTAGATGGCATTCGTGCGATTTCAAGCAGTTATTCGGCAGAGGGCAGCCTGTATACAAAAAAGGGAGAGTTTAAAACCGACATAATCGGTCAAATGCCCGATTATCAATATTTTTCCTCAACCGGATTGTTAAAGGGAAGATATTTTACGGAAAAAGAGTATTTGTCAGGTCAGCAGGTAGCAGTAATAGGAGAAAAAGATGCCTTGCGTATTTTCGGTTCCACAGATGTCTTAAATAAAGAGATTAGCATGGATGTTATGGGTATGGAATTGACATTCCGTATTATCGGAGTGGAAGAGGCGGAAAAGGAGACGCTGTTTACATTCACATATGAAGATTCTCCCATATATCTTCAGGTGCCGTTGACAGTATTTTCGCAGATATATGGAATGGAGGATACCACCTATTGGAATATCATGATATTGGCAGAAGAGGGAGCGGATACCTATAAAATTGCATCCGAATCAACTGCATTATTAGAAAGACGTCATCAATGCAGCGAAGAAGGTATTTATCAAGTTGAAAATTTCAATGACTATATGAGCACTGTAAATAAGGTTATCAATGTGGTAACTGTCTTAGTATCACTTGTGGCAGCAATTTCGTTATTGGTGGGAGGAATCGGAGTTATGAATATTATGCTGGTTTCCGTAACGGAAAGAACCAGAGAAATCGGAATCCGCAAGGCATTGGGTGCAAAGACAAAATCCATTATGCTGCAGTTTCTCTCGGAATCAGCGATTATCACTTTGATTGGCGGTGCAATAGGCATTCTGTTGGGAGTGGGCGGAGCCTTTCTTGTGGCGGCAGTAGTGAGTACGGTAGAGCCGACTTTTGCCTTTACACCGAAAGTCGATCCGATTACCATCCTCGTAACAACATTGTTCTCGGTTGGCATCGGAATCTTCTTTGGAATATATCCGGCGAAAAAAGCGGCGAAATTAAGTCCTATTGAGGCGTTGCGAAGAAATTAAAATGACAAAAGAAAACAAATCTATCTATATTTTATAGAATACCGCCTTTCGTTTTTGGAATACTGTATAATAGGAAAATCCTGCGTCATGTAATAACTGAGGAACTTTTTTGAAATCGTAAGCAATATGTTCCGGTTTATGGGCGTCGGAACCGAGAGTAAGGATTTCCCCTCCCAGTTCCCGGTAGCGTTTTAAAGCTGCTTCCGTGGGATGGGGATGTCCCAATCCGTATTTCAGACCGGCGGTATTCAGTTCAATTCCCTTTCCGCGGGAAATTAACTGGCGAAAAATTTCATCTATGACATCGGAATACTTCTTATAAGAATATTCCGTGTTTTTGTTTGGACCATAGCGAACCACATAGTCGATATGACCATAGACGTCAAAATCATCAAAAACGGCCAGGTTTTCCAAAATAGACTCAAAATATTCCAAATAAGCTTCGTGTTCCGTTTTCCCTTCGTAATATTCGCCATAGTAAGGGTCAAAACCATGAACCACATGGGAGGAACCGATGACAAAATCAAAGTCATACTGTGACAGAAAATTGCGGTTCCAATCGGCAATCTGAGGCTGAAGTCCCAACTCTACGCCGATATGGATGGGAAATCTGTCCTTGTAAGCAAACTGATATTTTTTCATGCATTCTGTATATTTTTCAATATCAAAGACAAATAAATCCGGTTCATTAGGGTAGTCATAATCCATATGATCCGTAAAACAGATGCCGTCCAGACGGTTTGCAATCGCACTTTCAATCATAGCTTCTACGGGAGCGGTGCTGTCCCCGGAAAATTGTGTATGCATATGTGTATCCCAGAGCATGGGTGTAACCTCCTTGTGATAAGTTGAAATTTAATCTATTGTATCACACATTTTCGGAGAAAAAAACTGTTCCAGTTGTATGAATCACATGAATTATTGTAATAGTTTCTACAATTTGTCCCTTAAAAACCTTGGACAAAATAAAATATCTGTAAAAAAATAGTGAAAAGTTTAACAAACCGTAGAAATGCACTTGATATTTTTTGGAAAATTAGTTAAAATGTTAACAGTTGAGCTTGTATGCTCAAGAGTAAGAAAATTTATTCAAAATTTCTAGGAGGAATTACAAATGGCAGTAAGAGTAGCAATCAATGGATTTGGCCGTATCGGTCGTCTTGCATTCAGACAGATGTTTGGTGCAGAAGGATATGAAGTAGTAGCAATCAATGATTTAACAAGCCCTAAAATGTTAGCACACTTGTTAAAATATGATTCTTCTCAGGGTAAATATGAGAAAGCTGATACTGTAAGTGCTGGAGAAGATTCTATTACAGTTGATGGAAAAGAAATCAAAATCTACGCTTTCCCAGATGCAAACAATTGCCCATGGGGAGAGTTAAAAGTTGACGTTGTATTAGAGTGCTCCGGATTCTACACATCCAAAGAGAAAGCTCAGGCACACATCAACGCTGGTGCTCGTAAAGTAGTTATTTCCGCACCTGCAGGAAATGATCTTCCTACTATCGTATACAACACAAACCATGAGACATTAAAAGCTTCTGATACAATCATTTCAGCAGCTTCTTGTACAACAAACTGCTTAGCACCAATGGCAGATGCATTAAACAAATATGCAGCAATCCAGTCCGGTATCATGTGCACAATTCACGCTTACACAGGTGATCAGATGACATTAGACGGACCACAGAGAAAAGGTGATTTAAGAAGATCTCGTGCAGCAGCAGTTAATATCGTTCCAAACAGCACAGGTGCTGCAAAAGCAATCGGATTAGTTATCCCAGAGTTAAACGGTAAATTAATCGGTTCTGCACAGCGTGTTCCTACCCCAACAGGTTCTACAACTATCTTAACAGCAGTTGTTAAAGGTGCAGACGTAACTGTTGAAGGAATCAATGCAGCTATGAAAGCAGCAGCAAACGAGTCCTTCGGATACAATGAAGACGAAATCGTATCTTCCGATATCGTAGGAATGAGATTTGGTTCTTTATTCGATGCAACACAGACAATGGTATCTAAAGTTGCAGATGATTTATACGAAGTACAGGTTGTTTCTTGGTATGACAACGAGAACAGCTACACATCTCAGATGGTTCGTACAATCAAATACTTCTCTGAGTTAGCATAAGTTTCAACACTTATAGGACAGAGTAAAAAGACTCAACATGGGTCCGGTCTTTAAAGGGCCGGACCCATTTTTATTAAAATCCAGGAGGGAATTAAGAAAATGGGATTAAACAAAAAATCAGTAGACGACATTAATGTAAAGGGACTTCGTGTTCTTTGCCGTTGTGATTTCAACGTTCCTTTAAAAGACGGAAAAATCACAGATGAAAACCGTTTGGTAGCAGCACTTCCTACTATCAAAAAATTAGTAGCAGACGGCGGAAAAGTAATTCTCTGCTCTCATTTAGGAAAACCAAAGGGAGAGCCAAAACCGGAATTATCTTTAGCACCGGTTGCAGCAAGATTGTCTGAGTTATTAGGACAGGAAGTAAAATTTGCAGCAGACAATGAAGTTGTTGGTCCAAATGCAAAGGCAGCCGTAGAAACTATGAAAGACGGAGATGTAATCCTCTTAGAGAACACACGTTACAGAGCAGAAGAGACAAAGAACGGAGAGGCTTTCTCCAAAGATTTAGCTTCCTTATGTGACGTATTTGTAAATGATGCATTCGGAACAGCCCACAGAGCACATTGTTCTAACGTAGGTGTTGCTGAATTGGCAGATACCGCAGTAGTTGGTTACTTAATGCAGAAAGAAATTGATTTCTTAGGAAATGCAGTAGAGAATCCGGTAAGACCGTTTGTAGCTATCTTAGGCGGAGCAAAGGTTGCAGACAAGTTAAACGTTATCTCTAACTTATTAGAGAAATGTGATACATTAATCATCGGCGGTGGTATGGCTTATACCTTCTTAAAAGCACAGGGATACGAAATCGGTAAATCCTTGGTAGATGATACAAAATTAGACTACTGTAAAGAAATGTTGGAAAAAGCAGAAAAACTTGGCAAGAAATTATTGTTGCCGGTAGATTCTGTTACTATCACAGACTTCCCGAACCCAATCGATGCACCGGTTGATACAATCGTATATGATGTAGATAACATGCCGGCAGACCGTGAAGGATGCGATATTGGACCTAAGACAGCAGAAATGTTTGCAGATGCTGTAAAATCCGCTAAGACAGTTGTATGGAACGGACCGATGGGTGTATTTGAAAACCCTACTCTGGCAGCAGGAACCATTGCGGTAGCAAAGGCTTTGGCTGATACAGATGCAACAACCATCATCGGTGGTGGAGATTCTGCAGCAGCAGTTAACCAGTTAGGCTTTGGTGACAAGATGTCCCACATTTCTACAGGTGGCGGTGCTTCCTTAGAGTTCTTAGAAGGAAAAGAGTTACCGGGCGTAGCAGCAGCTAATGATAAGTAGAGCACTTGGTTCGAAGGAACTTGGCGACTGGCGAGCTGTACAGCGAAGCCAGAGCCTAGTGAATCGAACTTCCTTGTTTTTTATATAATAAATAAATACATACAAGAAGGAGATTAAAACAATGGCAAGAAAGAAAATTATTGCAGGAAACTGGAAAATGAACAAAACTCCAAGCGAGGCAGTAGCTTTAGTAAAGGAGTTAACTCCATTAGTAAAAAATGACGAAGTAGACGTAGTATTCTGTGTACCGGCTATCGACATCATTCCGGCTATGGAAGCAGCAAAAGGAACCAACATCAACATTGGTGCTGAGAATATGTATTTTGAGGAGAGCGGAGCTTACACAGGCGAAATCGCTCCAAACATGTTAGTAGATGCTGGCGTAAAATACGTAGTATTGGGACATTCTGAGAGAAGAGAATACTTCGCAGAGACAGACGAGACTGTAAACAAAAAAGTATTAAAAGCATTTGAGCATGGTATTACACCAATCATCTGCTGTGGTGAGTCTTTAACTCAGAGAAAACAGGGCATCTACATTGACTGGATTCGTATGCAGATTAAGATTGCATTCCAGGATGTAACAGCAGATCAGGCTAAGACAGCCGTTATCGCTTACGAGCCAATCTGGGCAATCGGAACAGGCGAGACAGCAACAGCAGATCAGGCAGAGGAAGTATGTGCAGCAATCCGTGCATGCATCGCTGAAGTATATGATGATGCAACAGCAGAAGCAATCCGTATCCAGTACGGCGGATCTGTAAATGCAGGAAATGCAGCAGAGTTATTCTCCAAACCGGATATCGATGGAGGATTAGTTGGTGGTGCTTCCTTAAAGGCAGATTTCGGAAAAATCGTAAACTACAAATAATCGAATTCTATTTTGGCAGATAAGCAGCGGTACCGGAATATGCCGCTGCTTATTCCAATTAGATGGACAGGAAATATGAGAAAAAAGATGCGAAAGAGAGGACTCCTTTTAGGATTACTGGCAGGAATACTGGTAATTGGCGGCTGTGGTACCGGAAATGGTTTCATGGAGGATTTGACCAAGGAGACTCAGTCAGATGCAGTGAGCGGAACTAAGTTAGAAACGGAAGACAGAGAAATCGAGCTGACAGACTTGGAGGAAGCTTACGAAACGATTTTGGAGCATTGTACAAAAGAATACATTGGAAATAAACCCATAGATGAGAACTTTTTAACATGGATGACTGCCAATTACGGAAGAGAAACCGTGATGGAGCTGGCAAGTGATGTGGAAGAGGGAGAGATGGATGTCAACCGATGGTATGAACTGACGGGAAATTCCATACAGGTTTTATGGGTGCTTTATTGCAGGGATACAGGATATCAGAGTGATACGCTGCAAAATGTTTATTTCAAAGAATGTGCCAGTGAAGACGAGATTGTGTTGGATTTTACCGGAGATATCAATCTCTCGGAGGGGTGGGCTACCACAAAATATATGGATAGCCAGAAAAACGAAATTTTCGACTGTTTTTCTTCGGATTTGATTATGGAAATGCAGAAGGCCGATATCATGATGATTAATAATGAATACACTTACAGTACCGGAGGTACGGCAATTCCGGGAAAGGCATATACTTTCCGGGCACAGCCTTCCAGAGTGGAAGTGTTAAAGCAACTTGGCGTGGATATCGTATCTGTGGCAAACAACCATGTGTATGACTATGGGCCGGAGGCATTGGTAGATACCCTTGAGACTTTGGAAAATGCAGAGATTCCCTATGTAGGTGCCGGACGCAATCTGAAAGAAGCCAAGAAAATTGTGTATTTTATTGCAAATGGTAAAAAAATTGCAATTGTTTCTGCAACACAGATAGAACGTTCCTATAATTACACCAAGGAAGCCACCAAAGATACGCCGGGAGTTTTGAAAACGCTGAATCCGGACAAATTTGTAGAAGTTATTAAAGAGGCAAGGAAAAACAGTGACTATGTGATTGTGTATCCCCACTGGGGCACTGAGGGAACCAATGTCTATGGTTCGGATCAGGAGGCTCTGGCAAAGACTTTTGCAGAGGCAGGAGCAGATGTGATTATCGGAGGGCATACCCATTGTTTGCAGGGATTTTCCTATGTGGATGGAGTTCCGGTCTTGTATAGCTTGGGAAATTTCTGGTTTAATTCCGCACGGCTGGAAACAGGAATGGCTCAGGTAAGGATTCAAAAGGACGGAGAATTGAAATTACGTTTTTTGCCTTGTATGCAGGAGAACACCAAGACGAGACTTTTGACAGAGGGTAGTGAACGCACAGAGGTGCTGGATTTTATGAGGCGGCTCTCTGACGGAGTGGAAATTGATGAAGACGGATATGTAACAAATTCGGCGAAGTAGTTGAAAAGGAGCCTGATTTGTTTTAATATAAAGAAGCTAAGAGTAATAAGAAAAGAGGATAAGAGTATGAGTAAAAAGACAAGAGTATTGATGATTTTAGATGGATATGGATTAAATGATACCATAAAAGGAAATGCCGTAGCTGAGGCAAGAACTCCGGTTATGGACAACCTGATGAAAGAGTATCCTTTTGTAAAGGGTAATGCCAGCGGAATGGCAGTAGGACTTCCGGATGGTCAGATGGGTAATTCCGAGGTAGGACATCTGAACATGGGTGCAGGACGTATCGTATATCAGGAGTTAACCAGAATCACAAAGGAAATCGAAGACGGAACCTTTTTTGAGAATCCGGCATTACTGGATGCGGTAAACAACTGTAAGGAAAACGACAGTGCACTTCATTTCTTCGGATTATTGTCCGACGGTGGTGTACATAGCCACAATACGCATCTCTATGGATTATTAGAGTTGGCTAAGAGAAACAGATTGTCAAATGTATATGTACATTGCTTCTTAGATGGACGTGACACACCTCCTACCAGCGGTAAAGATTTTGTAGCTGCCCTTAGCCGAGAAATGAAGAAAATCGGTATCGGTCAGGTTGCTTCTGTTATGGGCCGCTACTATGCGATGGACAGAGATAACAACTATGACCGTGTAAAATTGGCTTATGATGCCATAACAAAAGGAGAAGGTCTGACAGCCACAGATGCTGTAGAGGCAGTTCAGCAGTCTTACGACAGAGATGAAACAGATGAGTTCGTAAAACCGACCGTTATTATAGAAAACGGCGAACCCCTTGCTACTATTAAAGATAAGGATTCTGTTGTGTTCTTCAACTTCAGACCGGATCGTGCAAGAGAGATTACCAGAAGCTTCTGTGATGACGATTTTACAGGATTTGACAGAGGACAGAGAATTGATACCAAGTTCGTATGCTTCTCTGATTATGACCCTACGATTCCAAATAAAGAGGTTGCATTCCCGAAGGTTGCAGTAACTAATACCTTTGGTGAGTGGCTGGCAGCCAACAACATGACTCAGGCACGTATTGCAGAGACTGAGAAATATGCTCATGTTACCTTTTTCTTCAACGGCGGCGTAGAGGAGCCGAATGAGGGAGAGGACCGTATTTTAGTAAATTCTCCGAAGGTAGCTACCTATGATTTGAAACCGGAGATGAGTGCTTATGAGGTATGTGATAAGCTGACAGATGCCATCCGTTCCGGCAAATATGATGTAATCATCATCAACTTTGCAAACCCGGATATGGTTGGACATACCGGTGTGGAAGAGGCAGCCATCAAAGCCGTAGAAGCAGTGGATGAGTGTGTGGGAAAAGCCGTAGAGGCAATCAAAGAGGTAGATGGCGTGATGTTTATCTGTGCAGACCACGGAAATGCAGAACAGCTGATAGACTACCAGACCGAAGCACCGTTTACCGCACATACCACCAACAAAGTACCATTTATCTTGGTAAACTATGACCCGGATTACACTCTGAGAGAGGGTGGATGTCTGGCAGATATTGTTCCGACTCTGATTGAGACTATGGGTATGGAGCAGCCGACAGAGATGACAGGAAAATCTTTGTTGATTAAGAAATAAATTTCTTCACAGAATAATTAGGTTGTTGTAAAATCTCGGGATGTATATAATTTGTATTATCAACAGTTGCATTGTTTTACCGTTTTGACAAAAGCAAATTTATAATCTGTTCGAGGGAAAATCGAGAATTTTAGAACTTGTGACGGAAAACATGTTTCGTGTCTCTTTCACCGACTGAACAGTCCGCAAGGGATGTTCGTCAAAGGAGACATGACGTGAACTTTCTGGTGGCATTAAATAGATGTCCTTACAGACGCAATAAAACCGCAGTATCAGAAACTCGAAACGTTCTATTATTAAAAACCGGATAGAACGTTTCTTAGACAATCTGATACTGCGGTTACGTTTTGTTCGGACATCTATATAAATGCCACACGAAATTTCTCGCAACATGTCGGATCTTTGACGGACATCTCTGCGGACTGTACAGGCATTGAAAAGACAGGAATTATCACAGTTTTCCGTCACAGGTTCGTAAAAATTCCGAATTTCACGAGCAGGATTTTATAAATTTGCTTTTATCGAAAACGTGATAACATGCAACTGTTGATAATACAAATTAGGTACAACTAAAACTTTGCAATGACCAATTATTTTGTGGAGATATTGCGTTTATAAGCACAACTAATGAAAGGATGAAATATCACAAAAAAACTAATAAAAAAGGGAAAATTTTCTACATCCACGAAATCTAAAGTAGGGGCAAATCCGTTGACTTTCCAAAAGCGGCTGTATTATAATTTTTAGGTAATATGTAAAAAATAGGGGATTTTTTGACCCTGTTCAGAAAGCATAAGATGGAGGATACAAATCATGCAGGAATTTAAACCGGTAAAAGAAGGAAAAGTACGTGAAGTATACGACAACGGAGACAGCTTAATCATCGTGGCAACAGACCGTATTTCAGCGTTTGACCATATTCTGAAAAATCAGATTACACAAAAGGGTGCTATCTTGACCCAGATGTCCAAGTTCTGGTTTGATTTTACAAAGGATATTGTACCAAACCACATGCTTTCCATAGATGTGGCAGATATGCCGGAATTTTTCCGTCAGAAGCGTTTTGACGGAAACAGTATGGAGTGTAAAAAATTAGAGATGCTTCCGATTGAGTGTATTGTAAGAGGATACATAACAGGAAGCGGCTGGGAAAGCTACAAAGAGAACGGAACCGTTTGTGGAATCCGTTTGCCGGAAGGCTTAGAAGAGTCCCAGAAGCTGCCGGAACCGATTTATACACCGAGTACCAAGGCAGAGATTGGATTACATGATGAGAACATTTCCTTTGAGAGAAGTGTTGAGATATTGGAAGAACAGTATCCGGGAAAAGGAGCAGATTACGCACAACAGATTAAGGATTGCACCATTGCTCTTTACAAAAAATGTGCGGAATATGCATTAAGCAAGGGAATCATTATTGCGGATACCAAGTTTGAGTTCGGCTTGGATGAAAACGGAAAAGTGGTTTTGGGAGACGAAATGCTGACACCGGACAGCTCCCGTTTCTGGCCGTTGGAGGGCTATGAGGCAGGAAAATCTCAGCCATCCTTTGACAAACAGTTTGTAAGAGACTGGCTCAAAGCAAATCCGGACAGCGACTATCTTCTGCCGGAAGAAGTTGTGACGAAAACCGTAGACAAATACAAAGAAGCATTTGAAATGCTGACCGGAAAAAAATTCGTATAAAGAAAAACGGCATCATGTGCCGGCGGAAAGGTTAAGAGTGCTTTATGAAGAATCATAGATTGGAAACAAATACACCGTGGGATGGATTACATGAAGAATGTGGCGTTCTGGGAATGTATGATTTTGATGGAAATGATGTGGCATCCACCATTTATTACGGACTGTTTGCATTGCAGCACAGAGGACAGGAAAGCTGTGGTATTGCAGTCAGCGAGACAAACGGACCAAAGGGAAAGGTCACCACACATAAGGATATGGGATTGGTAAATGAAGTGTTTACCCAAGATGTACTGGAGGCAATGAAGGGGGACATCGGCGTAGGTCATGTGCGATACTCCACCGCAGGGGCATCCACCAGAGAAAACGCCCAGCCACTGGTATTAAACTATGTAAAAGGTACCTTGGGACTTGCTCACAACGGAAATCTGATTAATGCCAACGAGCTTCGCAAGGAACTGGAGTATACGGGAGCAATCTTCCAGACCACCATCGATTCGGAGGTCATTGCTTATCATATTGCCAGAGAACGTCTGAATTCCAAAACCGTTGAGGAGGCAGTCAGAAGAGCTTCTCAGAAGATAAAGGGAGCCTATGCACTGGTGGTTATGAGTCCGAGAAAGCTTATCGGAGCAAGGGACCCATACGGATTTAAACCCCTCTGTATCGGAAAAAGAGACAATGCTTACATTCTGGCATCGGAGACCTGTGCGTTGGATACTTTAGGAGCAGAGTACGTCAGAGATGTACTTCCGGGAGAAGTGGTTACCATTACACCGGAAAAAGGAATTGTATCGGATACCACCATGTGTCTTCCGAAAAAAGAAGAAGCCAGATGTATTTTTGAGTATATTTATTTTGCAAGACCGGACAGCCAGATTGACGGTGTGAGCGTTTATCAGTCCAGAATTTTGGCAGGCAGATTCTTAGCTATGGATTCTCCGGTGGAGGCAGATTTGGTAGTAGGTGTGCCGGAATCGGGAAATGCCGCAGCCCTTGGCTATGCTCTGGAGTCGGGAATCCCTTATGGAACGGCATTTGTAAAGAACGGATATGTGGGACGAACCTTTATTAAGCCAAAACAGAGCAACCGGGAGTCCAGCGTAAAGATAAAACTGAATGTGTTGAAAGAGGCAGTGGCAGGAAAGAGAGTCATTATGATTGACGATTCCATTGTCCGGGGAACCACCTCGGATCGGATTGTGCGGATGCTCAGAGATGCGGGAGCCACAGAGGTACATGTGCGGATTTCTTCACCGCCATTCTTGTGGCCATGCTATTTCGGAACCGATATACCGGAGAGAGAGCAGTTGATTGCCTATAACCGTACCATAGAGGAAATTGGAGAAGTGATTGGAGCCGATTCTTTGGGATATTTAAAAATCGAGCGTTTGGAAGAAATGGTAGATGGACTTCCGATTTGTAAGGGATGCTTTACCGGAACTTATCCGATGGAGCCGCCAAAGGAAGATATTCGCGGTGACTTCGAGAGATAAGAACGAAAGGAGATAAAAATATGAGTACAGATAGATATCAGAGCCCATTGTCAGAGCGTTATGCCAGCAAAGAGATGCAGTACATCTTTTCACCGGACATGAAATTCCGTACATGGAGAAAATTGTGGATTGCTTTGGCAGAGACAGAAATGGAGCTGGGACTTTCCGAGAACGGAAAGCCGGTCATTACCCAGGAGCAGATTGATGAATTAAAAGCGAATGCAGATAATATTAATTATGATGTGGCAAAAGAGCGGGAAAAACTGGTGCGTCATGATGTTATGAGCCATGTCTATGCTTACGGTCAGCAGTGTCCGAAGGCAGCGGGAATCATTCATCTGGGAGCAACTTCCTGTTATGTGGGAGATAACACCGACATTATTGTAATGAATGAGGCATTAAAATTAGTCCGCAAAAAATTGATAAACGTCATTGACGAACTGGCAAAATTTGCAGATGAATACAAGAATCTGCCAACCCTTGCCTTTACGCATTTCCAGCCGGCACAGCCTACAACCGTAGGAAAAAGAGCAACCTTGTGGATACAGGAATTTTTGTTGGATTTAGAGGATTTGGAATATGTACAGGGAACCTTAAAGCTGTTGGGCTCTAAGGGAACCACCGGAACTCAGGCAAGCTTTCAGGAGCTTTTTGCAGGAGATCAGGAAACCATAGATAAGATTGACCCGATGATTGCAAAGAAAATGGGATTTGAAGAGTGCTATCCGGTATCGGGACAGACTTATTCCCGTAAAGTGGATACCAGAGTGGCAAATGTTCTTGCGGGAATTGCAGCAAGTGCCCATAAAATGTCCAATGACATCCGTCTGTTACAGCACTTAAAAGAGGTGGAGGAGCCATTTGAGAAAAACCAGATTGGTTCTTCAGCAATGGCATATAAGAGAAATCCGATGAGAAGTGAGAGAATCGCTTCCCTTTCCAGATATGTGATGGTGGATGCCTTAAATCCTGCCATTACTTCAGCGACCCAGTGGTTTGAGAGAACCTTGGACGATTCTGCCAACAAACGATTGAGCATACCGGAAGGATTTCTTGCCATCGACGGAATTTTGGATTTGTGCCTGAACGTGGTAGACGGACTGGTGGTATACGATAAAGTTATCCGCAAACATATGATGGCAGAGTTGCCGTTCATGGCTACGGAAAACATTATGATGGATGCCGTAAAGAACGGCGGAAACCGTCAGGAAATGCATGAGAAGATTCGCCAGCTTTCCATGGAAGCAGGTAAAAATGTAAAAGTAGAGGGAAAAGACAACAATCTCTTGGAATTGATTGCCAATGACCCGTCTTTCAATTTGACATTGGAGGATTTAGAAAAATCTATGGACCCTGCAAAATATGTGGGACGAGCACCGTTGCAGGTGGAGAAATTCTTAAATGACGTAGTAAATCCGATTTTGGAGGAAAGAAAGGATTTGCTGGGTGTGGAGGTAGAGATTACGGTTTAACCGGAAACTATGGCTATGCTTGGAACGATTGTAAATACAGCGGCAGTAATTGCAGGAAGTTTACTGGGAATGTTGATTACTGCCCTTACGAAAAAATTTCAACTGAATGTGTCGGAACGGTTTTCCAAACGGATTATGCAGGCGTTGGGACTCTGTACCTTGTATATCGGAATCAGCGGAGCCTTGGCAGGAGAAAACACTCTAATACTGATTCTGTCTATGGTTATCGGAACTTTGATAGGAGAAGCTCTGGATTTGGATGAGAAAATTAACCGTCTGGGGGACTATTTGGAAAAAAGATTTCAAGGGACAGGAAAAGATGGAAAAAAGGGGATTGCGGAAGGCTTTGTCAGTGCCTCTCTATTGTTCTGTGTAGGTGCTATGACTATCGTAGGTTCCCTGCAAAGTGGTCTTACCGGAAATCACGAGACCTTGTTTGCCAAATCCATGCTGGACTTTGTGGCAGCCATTGTCTTTGCTTCTTCTCTGGGAATCGGAGTTATTTTTTCGGCGGCGTTTGTGTTTATCTATCAAGGAGCTATCACGGTTTTGGCACAATGGATATCACCATTCTTAACAGATACGGTAATTCAGGAAATGTCCTGTGCCGGCTATGTGATTATTCTGGCACTGGGATTGAATATGCTGGGAATTTCCAAATTTAAGGTGATGAACTTTGTTCCGGCGATTTTTCTGCCGATTCTGTTTTGCCAATTCTTTTAGCATACATAAAATATGAGGATGAGGTTATATTAAGAATAATAAAACTGTCTTGTAAAAAGGCAGTTTTTTTATTATGATATAGGAAATTCTAAGAAAATTCCCTGTATGATAAAAAGCCCCCGGGCAGAAAGGAGACACATATGAATAATTTTTATCCGATTACAGAAGTAAAAGCAAGACAGATTTTGGACTCCAGAGGAAACCCTACCGTAGAGGCAGAGGTAAAGGTGACAGATTATATTGTGGGGAGAGCAGCAGTTCCTTCCGGTGCCAGCACAGGAAGATTTGAGGCAGTGGAGCTGCGGGACGGCACAACAGAATATTTTGGACTGGCAGTACAAAATGCAGTCCGCCATGTAAATGAGAGAATTTCCAAGGAATTAGTGGGAATGAATGTGTTGGAGCAGGAGAATATTGATGCAAAAATGATTGCTCTTGACGGCACAGAGGACAAGAGTAATCTGGGAGCCAATGCAATGCTGGCGGTTTCTATGGCAACAGCCAGAGCTGCGGCAAATGCTTTGGAGATTCCTCTTTATCGTTATCTGGGAGGATGCCATACCCGTTTACTTCCGGTTCCTATGATGAATATTTTAAACGGCGGAAAACATGCGGATAACACCGTAGATTTTCAGGAGTTTATGATTATGCCTGTACAGGCGGAAAATTTTGCGGACGCTTTGCGAAAATGTGCAGAGGTTTATCACAACTTAAAGAAGATTTTAGATGAAAAAGGACTTTCCACCGGAGTGGGGGACGAAGGCGGCTTTGCCCCAGACTTGCCAGATGCAAAAGCGGTGCTGCGTTTGATTGTGAAAGCCATTGAAGCGGCAGGCTATGAGCCGGATGTGGATTTTAAAATTGCTTTGGATGTGGCAGCCAGCGAGCTTTACAATGCAGAGGACGGAATGTATCATTTTGAAGGAGAAGGGGAGATTAGAGGAGAAGAGGTTCTGCGTGACACCAATGAGATGATTGCCTACTATGAAGATTTAATCGAAGAGTTTCCGATTATCTCTATTGAGGATGGTCTGGATGAGGACGATTGGGACGGATGGAAGGAACTGACCAAACGTCTGGGAGATAAGATTCAGTTGGTGGGAGACGACTTGTTCGTAACCAATACCAAGCGTCTGGATTTGGGAATTAAATTCCATACCGGAAATGCAATTTTGGTAAAAGTAAATCAGATTGGAACCGTGACAGAAGCCATGGATGCCATTGAGCTGGCACAGAAAAACGGATTCAAGGCGGTCATTTCCCATCGTTCCGGGGAGACGGAGGATCACTTTATTGCCGATTTAGCCGTTGCGGTCAATGCAGGACAGATTAAGACCGGAGCACCGTGTCGAAGTGAGAGGGTGGCAAAATACAATCAGTTACTGCGAATTGAAGAAGAGATGAAGGAAGCGGCAAAATATACTAATCCTTTCAATAAAATATAGGTCTTGCACAGAAACTGGAAATATGATATAATTCTTTGAGTTACGTGTGGATAGAGACTACAGGAGGTGTCACTGGTGGCAGTTTTAAAGACAGTATTATCAGTAGTATTAATTATAATCAGTATCATATTGACAGTAATCATTTTGAAACAGGAAGGAAAATCAGCAGGACTCGGAGCTATTGCAGGAGCATCCGATACCTATTGGAGCAAGAATAAGAGCCGTTCCATGGAGGGAATCCTTGTAAAGGTTACCAGAGTTTTGGTTGCATTATTTCTTTTGATTTCGATTATATTAAATATTGGAAGTTTATAAAAATGAGGCTGTCTGTTGACAGCCTTTTTCGTTTAATAGGATAAAACAGGGAGAAAGATGGAATCAAAATTATTGGAAGAACGAAAAAAGAAAATATATGATTTGATGTGCAATGAGCTGTATGTTCCCATGAAGGAAAAGGAACTGGCAATTTTGCTTCAGATACCAAAGGAGCAGAGGCCGGAGCTAAAAGAGGTTTTAGAAGCTCTGTTGGATGAAGAGAAAATTACCATCAGCAAAAGGGGAAAGTATTCCAAGGCGGAGGAGAAAAAAGACCTTGTCAGTGGTGTTTTTGAAAGTCATCCCAAAGGCTTTGGATTTTTGCGGATAGAGGGAGAAGAGGAGGACATCTTCATCCCGGAATCTGAGGTAAATGGAGCCCTTCACATGGATACGGTGGAGGTCAGGGTACTGCCTGCTGCCAAAGGGAAACGGAAGGAAGGAACCATTGTCAGAATTCTGGAGCATGGTACCAATCGAATTGTGGGCACCTATGAGCCAAGCAAAAGTTTTGGGTTTGTGGTGCCGGACAACCAGAAGATTTTAAAGGATATTTATATCCCGAAGGAACGTTCCAAGGGAGCTGTGGCAGGTCATAAGGTGGTCTGTGAGATTACGGATTATGGACAGAAGAATCGGAATCCTGAGGGAAAAGTGGTGGAAATTCTGGGACATATCAATGACCCGGGAGTGGATATTCTGTCCATTGCCAAAGCTTATGATTTTCCTATTGAATTTTCTGAAAAGATGTTGCATCAGGCGGAGCGGGTGGCAAAGGATGTCAGCGAGGCAGACCGGGCAGGAAGGCTGGATGTCAGAGAATGGCAGACAGTAACCATCGACGGCGAGGATGCAAAGGATTTGGATGATGCAATCACCTTGACCGAAGAAGATGGCATCTATCAGTTGGGAGTCCATATTGCGGATGTAACCAACTATGTACAGGAGCATTCGGCGTTGGACGAGGAGGCAAAAAAAAGAGGCACCAGTGTGTATCTGGTGGACAGGGTAATACCTATGCTTCCCCATACACTTTCCAACGGAATCTGTTCTTTGAATCAGGGTGAAGACCGTCTGGCGTTAAGCTGTATTATGCGTGTGGATGAAAAGGGAAATGTACTGGATCACAGAATCGCTGAGACCGTTATCCGGGTGGACAAACGGATGAGCTATACCAGTGTGAAAAAGATTTTAGAGGATAGAGACCCGGAGGAATGTGGCAAATATGAGGAATTCATTCCCATGTTTGAGCGGATGGAAAAGCTGTCACAGATTCTGCGGAAAAGACGTATGAAACGGGGCTCCATCGACTTTGATTTTCCGGAGTCAAAGATGGTCTTGAATGAAAAGGGAGAACCGGTTGACATAAAACCATATGAGCGGAATGTGGCAACGAAGATTATCGAGGACTTTATGTTGCTTGCCAATGAAACGGTGGCAGAGGATTATTTCTGGCAGGAGCTTCCTTTTGTGTACCGGACGCACGAAAACCCGGACGAGGAAAAAATCAAAAAACTGGCAACCTTTATCAATAATTTCGGATACAGTATGCATATTGCCAGAGATGAGGTACATCCGAAGGAATTGCAGAAGCTGTTGCAGAAGTTAGAGGGTACGCCGGAGGAGGCACTTCTGAGCCGTCTGGTGCTGCGTTCCATGAAGCAGGCAAAATACACCACGGATTGTACCGGACATTTTGGTCTGGCGGCAAACTATTATTGTCATTTTACTTCCCCTATCCGAAGGTATCCTGATTTGCAGATACATCGGATTATCAAAGAAAATCTGCGGGGAAAAATGAATGAGACAAGAAGAGCACATTATGATAAAATATTACCGGAAGTAGCCAGGCGTTCCAGCCAGAGAGAACGACTGGCAGAGGAAGCGGAGAGAGAGACCAATAAGCTGAAAAAGGCAGAGTTTATGAGTTACCATATCGGGGAAGAATACGAAGGAGTGATTTCCGGGGTAACCCAGTATGGCATCTATGTGGAACTGCCCAATACCGTTGAGGGAATGGTACGGGTTACAGACATGACGGATGACTATTATGCATATTATGAAGAAAGCTATCAGTTGGTGGGAGAGGTTACCAACCGACGCTACAAACTGGGACAGAAGGTACGCATCCGGGTAAAAGATACCGATAAATTTTCAAGAACCATAGATTTTACATTGGTGGAGGAAGAAGATGGCGAAGGAAAACAGCAAATTGATTGCCAATAATAAAAAAGCCAGACATAATTATTTTTTAGAAGAGACCTATGAGGCAGGAATTGCTCTGCACGGTACGGAGGTAAAATCCCTCCGTATGGGAAAGTGCAGTATCAAAGAGTCGTTTATCCGTATTGAGAACGGAGAAATGATGATTTACGGAATGCATGTTTCTCCCTATGAAAAGGGAAATATTTTTAACAAAGACCCTATGCGTCCGAAAAAACTGCTGATGCACCGGGCGGAAATCCGAAAGCTACAGGGAAAACTGGCGGAACAGGGATATACCCTGGTTCCGGTTCAGGTTTATTTTAAAGGCGGTCTGGTGAAGGTGCAGGTTGCTCTGGCAAAAGGTAAAAAGCTTTATGATAAGCGTCAGGACATTGCTAAGAAAGACCAGCGAAGAGAGGCAGAGCGTGAATTTAAGGTAAAGAATCTTTATTAGTTTAGATAAGAGATTTTGCAAAAAATTCACAGGCTCTTTCTTGACGCAGCAAGGCTGCGTGCATATAATAGATACGGACAGGAGACTGTCTGATTGCATCTAAGATGCGGATAAATTTCATAAGGGGTAGTAATGGTTTCGACAGGGATGATGAAGCTGGAGAAGCGAGTCGAAAGAAGTGGCGTGAAACTTCAAAATTAAAATTAAACGCTGAAGATAATTTAGCATACGCTGCCTAGTTGCAGCAGTCCGACCTAAGGCACTCACACCTTAGGACCCGGGCTTCGACCATGTGAGAAACGACTTATGCTAAGCTTTGCACATAAGGGCGTAGAATGAAGCTACTAAAGCGGCAACTGTGTCTGTTTCAGGTGCCGTGGAGGGAATGTCAAAGGACAGACTACACTCGTAGAAGGACAGGGGATTTGTTTTTGGACACGGGTTCGACTCCCGTCTACTCCATTATAAAAGTCTAGTATTTACTAGGCTTTTTATTTTTTGTGTTGCATTTGTACAAAAACTAAAAAGGGAATACCATTTTGTGGAATGGTTTGTGTTAGATGGAAATACATTTATACTCTTAGAGAAAAGGAGCAGAATAGCTATGAAGAAAATTCTTGATGAAGGATAGCATTCCAATTGCTCTTTTGGTATAGAAAACGAATAATGATGACCATGTTTTTCTCATCATCAATGATATAGAAAGCAAGGTAATTGTTTACAATAATGAATCGGATACCCCACGAAGATAGAACCGGGTCGTCCACCAGACAGAACCTTTCGGGAAAATCAGCAAGGCTGTAAATTTTCTCTTCGGTTTCATCTAAAAGATTATCGGCAGCTTTTGGATTCTTTAGAACAAACTCAATGTGGTCTGTAGCATTAAGTAAGTCCCGTCGTGCTGCGTTTGTGATATGGATATCGTAACTCATCGTTTGCGGCGACTCCTAATTTCAGACATTGCTTCGGAGAATGACTTTGTGTTGCCTGTGACAACATCATCCAATCCCTCTTTTAACAGACCATATAATTCAAAGCGGCTTGTAAGTTCTTCGTAAGCTTCAATACTCATTACCGCAAGATCGCCCTTGCCATTCTTTGTAATGAATACCGGTTCAGAATAATTATGACAGAAAGTAGATATTTCATTGTAATTGTTTCTGAGATCGGCACTTGATTTTATAGTTGGCATAGATACACCTCCTTGTTGATAACAAAATTATACACAAATTTTGTTATGGAGTCAAATTTAAAAGTTCACATCAGGGTACGGGCTCCATTGGGTTATATTTTGGAAATTCTATCATTACGGAAAAGTTTATAAAAACACATGAGAAAGGGAGGGGATGTTTTATGAAAGAAAAAATGATGGATACCAATTATGCTTTTAAAAATTCTGAAAACGTTTTTGTTCCAAAGCAATATACAGAAGAGAAAAAAAGAACAACTTTATTACTGTGTATATTTGGAGGATGGCTTGGCATCCATAGATTTTACGCTGGGCATTATAAGATGGGAGTTTTATATTTTTTAACAGCCGGGGTATTTTTTGTCGGATGGATACGTGACATAGTGTGTTTGATGAACGGTTCTTTTTTTGAAAAATATGATGTGAAACAGCACAATAAAGCTGAAACTCTTAGAATACAAAAAGAAATGTATGAGAAATATCAATTAAATCCAACACCATTTCACATTCTTGCGAAAGAAATCAGTGCGGAGAACAAAAAAATGGAGAAGGCAGTGGAAAAGTATGTTGATGTAACCGGATTGGATTTAAAGACTGCAAGAAGAATTATGTTTCCTAACTATCATGATGGAAAAACACCGGAAGAAGTATGCGGAGAACAAAAAGAAATCAATCGGCAAAATAAAGAACAGTTCTGGAGTTCTTTAGAAACTTTATCAAACCTATCTTCGTCCTCGAAGGTAGTAAAATGTCCAAAATGCCATTCTACCAGCATATCTTATCAGGATAAAATTAGTATAGGACGTGCCATAGTCGGTGGAACTGTTGCCGGTAAAGAGGGAGCCGTTCTCGGAGGTCTGACAGGAGGAAAAGGCTATGCCGTATGCTTGAATTGCGGCAAACGGTGGAAAATCTGACGGAACAGCTCTTGATATTTACCAAGATGTACAGTATTATATGAAAGATAACCAGAGTTTGAACAGTTGGTTTTTTGTATATTCATTAAGGAGCATAGAAAATTGCATTTGTTTTTTGCTCAGAAAATCAATAAGAAAGCATAGGAGGTAACAACATGTCAAGAAATAGAAGAAAAAACGGAAACAAATGGATGGTAGTACTGGTGTGTGTAGTCATTGTAATTGCAGTACTGGGAATTCTTTTTAAAGTATTGATTTATGATACAGCAAAGGAAAAGGTGGCAGAAAAGATTGTCCAGAAAATGATAGAGACAGAACTGGCAAATGATGAAAGCGGCACCGGACAGGAAGCACAGGAGATTTACGATTCCATGACACAGGAGGAAAAGGATTCCTTAAACCGGATGGTGGAGGATAAGATGGACACCAAAACCATAAAAGAGGTAAAGGAATATGTGGAAGCGGGAGACCGGGAAGGTTTGAAGGCTTATGTCAAAGAAAGCTTCAGCGACAGTGATATTCAGGAAATGCGAGAAATTTACGAGAAGTATAAATAATGAATGGAAAAAATGCAACTTAGATGTGCATAACTTCTATGATTAGAAATTATGCACATCTAAGATTTTTTACATCATGAAAAATCTTTTCTGGAAAGCAAAGCCTCTTTAAAGCTAGGATGACAGTCCTCTTTTTCGGCAATTTGTTTTCCACGGTCAATATTGCAGGAAAAAGCTGCAAGTCTGGAACAGTCAAACTGAATCCGCTCAGAAAATTCCGAATAATAGATATGGAAAATCGGTTCGATACCTGCAAAAAATTCAGACCAGGAACCGGTGGAGGCAATGCACTTGAAAATGCGGGTAAGGCATTTGTCCATGACTTCTCCTGCATCCATCTCTGTAACCTCCTGTGTAAAGTGGTCAAAAAAAGTGGCTGCCAGCTCAAAGGAAATGGATGACATATTTGCCTCCGAGAGAGAATCCAGCATTTTTAGACGAAGGTCATGCATAGCCTCTGCTTCCGGGGAAGTATCCTTTGCTTTGTGGTTTCGGACACAGTCATTGTCAACCATATTGTAAATATTAATCAAATCGTCTTCGCTGAAAGTGCCCATACCATAGGCTCTGTTGAAGACGGAGTCAAAATTCCCCTCTGCATTGGCTGCCAGAAGTTCTTCAATAAATTCGGAATACCGGTCGGTATTATCTTCAAAATCATCAAACATCATAATAAAAAACCTCCTTATGTATACGGCAACAGCCGACTAAAAAACATTATATAAAAAAAATCTTCTTTTTGGAAGAGATTTTAAGCGTTATCTGTAAAGTGTCCAATTTAGCTTGCATTTAACAGGGTGATTTTTTATACTAAAACCAGAAGAAAATTTCCGAAATAAAGAAGGATGAAGATACAGAGGAGAGGGCAATGGCAAGATTAAAAGACACATACGAGGCAGGCGGATTTCTTTTTGAGACAAAGGAAGAGGCGGAACTGGCAGAACGGGAACTGGAGGGAATCCGTTATATTAAGACAAAAACGGATATGGAGAATCCGGAAATGGTGTTTCAGGTGTATGACAATCTGGTAACTCAGAGGCTATTCGAGACACCGGTGGGATATTGCTTTTTAAATGAACTGCGGGAATATTTGCTGAGAATACCGGCAATTCAAAACAGTGATATAAAAGACATTCCGATTATTCGTAAAAAAGAAGAAAAGAAGAGCAAGGCGGGAAATGAAGAACCGAAAAAGAAAAAAGCGGAGAAGCCAAAGAAAGAGCGGCAGGAACGGAACGTAGATTATAAGTCCCGGTGTAGGCTGTTTATGACCACAACCTTGATTTTGGCAATTTCCGTAATTACCATGATGTTTTTGGCATCCACAGCAGACAATGTCAATATCCTCAATTATGAAAACAAGCTGCTTGACAAATATTCTGCGTGGGAGCAGGAGTTGGAGGAACGGGAAGCAGCGGTAAAAGAATTGGAGCAGCAGTAGTTTCACAGTTTTTACATATTTATTGGCTATAATAAGAACAAGAATGAAGAGAGAATCAGGAGGCTGTTTCATGGAGCGATTAAAGATATTAGTAGTGGATGATGAGAGCCGTATGCGAAAGCTGGTGCGGGATTTTCTGACAAAGCAGAATTTTGAAGTGCTGGAAGCGGCAGACGGCGAGGAAGCATTAGATGTCTTTTACGGAGATAAAGAGATTGCACTTGTGATTTTGGATGTGATGATGCCTAAAATCAATGGATGGGATGTGTGCCGGGAGATTCGGGAAAATTCCAAGGTGCCAATTATTATGTTAACTGCAAAGAGCGATGAGAATGATGAATTGTTAGGGTTTGAGCTGGGAGTGGACGAGTACATTTCCAAGCCCTTCAGTCCCAAAATTCTGGTGGCGAGAGTAGAAGCGATTTTACGCCGCTCCAACAAGCTGAATGTGGAAGAATGCATAGAATTCGAAGGAATTGTCATAGATAAGGCAGCCCATCAGGTAAAAGTGGACGGGCAGCCCGTGGAGCTGAGCTTCAAAGAATTTGAACTGCTGACCTATTTTGTGGAAAATGCAGGAATTGCTCTGTCCAGAGAAAAAATACTGAACCATGTATGGAATTATGATTATTTCGGAGATGCCAGAACCATTGATACCCATGTGAAAAAGCTGCGAAGCAAGCTGGGAAATAAAGGAGAGTACATCAAGACCATCTGGGGAATGGGTTACAAGTTGGAAAAATAGGAAACTGCGATGAAGAAGAGATATTCGATTACAAAGCATATAGCATATACCATGATTGGATTAATTACCGGCACAGTATTATTGTGCTGGTTTTTGAATAGTACCTTTTTAGAATCCTTTTATATAGCCAACAAGCAGAAGGCACTGTTGGAGGGATTCCGAATGATTGATCATGCCATTGAAAAAGATATTTTTGAAAGTGATGAGTTTGACATTACCTTTGAAAAAATCTGTTCCAATGGAAATATTTCGATTCTGGTGCTGAGTCCGGATGCACAGGTGTTGCGTTCCTCTACCGGCAGCAGTGACAAATTAAAAATGCAGTTTTACAATGCACTGTACAGCGGTATGGAGGAAGAAAATACAGAGGTAATTAAAACTACGGACAATTACATTATAGAAAAACAGACAGATGAACGGATGGAAGGGGATTATCTGGTACTCTGGGGAACCCTTACGGATGGAAATCTGATTTTTATGAGGACAGCACTGGAGAGTATCAAAGAGAGCGTTACCATGGCAAATGAATTTCTGGCGTATGTGGGAAGTATTGCAGTGATACTCAGTGCGGTAATAGCGGTTTTTGTCAGCCGCAGGATTACAGGTCCCCTGTTACAGCTTACCAGAATTTCCAAGAGGATGACGGATTTGGATTTTGAAGCCAAATACAGACCGGCGGAACGACCAAATGAATTGGATGAGCTGGGAGAGCATATGAATACCCTGTCTGAAACGCTGGAGCGGACTATTTCTGAATTAAAAAGTGCCAATAATGAACTGAAAAAAGATATTGAACAAAAAGAAGAGATAGATGCCACCCGGAGGGAATTTCTCTCTAATGTATCCCATGAATTAAAGACACCTCTTGCTTTGATTCAGGGATATGCAGAAGGATTACAGGAATGTATCAATGATGACGAAGAGAGCAGAGAATTTTACTGTGAGGTCATTATGGATGAGGCTGATAAGATGAATAAGCTGGTGAAAAAGTTATTGACTCTGAATCAGCTTGAGTCGGGACAGGATGCAGTCTGCATGGAACGCTTTAATCTCACGGAGCTTTTAAACGGAGTGGTAAATAATGCTGCAATTTTGTTGAAACAAAAGGAAGCAATCGTTACCTATCCTACGGAGCCGATTTATGTGTGGGCAGATGAATTTAAGGTGGAAGAGGTTCTGACCAACTATCTGAGCAATGCCATCCATCATGTGGAGGAAATCCACGGAGAATGTCATATTGATATTAAATATACAGAAAGTGGTGACTGTGTCAGGGTCAGTGTTTTCAATACAGGTAAGAAGATTCCGGAAGAAGATATTGAAAATATCTGGGATAAATTTTATAAGGTGGACAAAGCCAGAACCCGGGAATACGGAGGAAGTGGAATCGGTCTATCCATTGTAAAAGCAATACAGGAATCCTTCCACAGAGAATGCGGTGTATGCAATCACGAAAACGGGGTGGAATTCTGGTTTGAATTGGACACCAATTCAAATAACAGTTGATATATAAGGGAAAATCTGTTAGCATAAAACGTAGATAAAAGACGATTTAAGGAGACTGGTATGAGACAAAAGAAATGCTTTTTGTGCATGCTCATGTGCGGCATTTTAATGTTGTTGGCAGGCTGTGGAGAGAAGCCATACGATTTGACTGAGGAAGAGCAGAATAAGATTGCCAGCTATGCGGCTCATGTGTTGACAAAGCACAATGGCAGACAGGTGGAAGGGTTAATCTATCTGGAACCGCAGGATTTGGAAACAGAAGAGGATGAGGAAGAAAAGAAACCGGAACAGACGGAGGATACACAGACCCAGAGTTCGGATAATACGGAAAATACCGGAAATGAAGTAACCACTGCTCCTCAGGAACAGGCTGTGACCATGGAACAGGCATTGAGCTTAGAATCCGGTCTGACTGCTGCATATACAGGATATGATGTGACCGATTCTTATGTGGAAGCAAATTATTTTTCCATGAATGCATCGTTGGGAAAGACTTATGTGGTAGTACATATAAATCTGAAATCCACAGGAGGAGATGTTTCCTGTGATATGATGGCAAAGAAGCTGAACTATCGTCTGAGCATAAACGGGGGAAAAGCAGTGGGAGCCCAGACCAGCATCCTTCTCAATGATTTGGGAACCTACCAGGGTACGGTAAATAGCACAGGAACAGACTGTGTACTGCTTTTTGAAGTGCCGGCAGAAAACGCAGAGGGAATTACCACATTGGATTTGAAGGTGGTTGCATCGGGGAAAACAAATACGGTAAAACTGCAATAATTGCTAAAAGAGTGAAAAATTCGAAAAAATATGAGTTTTTTTTGAAAAAATCGTGCAAACAATTTGAATGTTTGTTATAATAACTGTAATAAGCAAGCGACTCAGGAGGAGAATGGATATGGATACGAATATTCTTTTAGAGAACGGAACAAACGAGCTGGAAGTATTGGAATTTAAATTGGGGAATAATCATTATGGAATTAACGTAGCAAAGATTCGTGAACTTTTGACCTATCAGCCGGTAACGCCGATTCCAAATGCCGATGCCAGTGTAGAAGGAATTTTTATGCCTCGTGATACAATGATTACGGTTATCAATCTGAAAAATTGTCTTGGACTGGATAGTACCATTGAGAACAAAGGTCTGTTTATCATTACAAACTTTAATAAACTGAATGTCGCTTTTCATGTGGATGAGGTACTAGGAATCCATAGAGTTTCATGGGCGGATATTATCAAACCGGATTCCACCATTAATACTGAGAATAACGGAGTATCAACCGGAGTTATCAAGATAGAAGAGAAGTTAGTTATTATCCTTGACTTCGAGAAGATTGTAACGGATATCAGTCCTGAGACAGGATTGAAGGTATCTGCTATTGACGATATGGGTGAGCGTGAGAGATGTGATTCACCGATTCTGATAGCAGAGGATTCTCCATTGCTGAGCAAGCTGATTACAGAATGTTTGAAGAAGGCAGGATATACCAACCTGATTATTACCATGAATGGACAGGAGGCATGGGATAAGCTGGTACAGTATAAAAAAGAGGGAACTGCAAGAGATAAGGTACATTGTATCATTACCGATATCGAGATGCCGTTGATGGATGGACATCGTCTTACAAAGCTTGTAAAAGAGGATGAGGAATTAAAAGCAATACCGCTTATCATTTTCTCCTCCCTTGTAAATGATGAAATGAGAAGAAAAGGCGAAGCCCTTGGAGCAGATGCTCAGCTTACAAAACCGGAGATTGGTTTGTTGGTAGGAGCGATTGATGACTTGATTGATAAGTCAAGATAGTGGTTCAAAAGAACAAAAAGGAATTTAAGAGGGGTGTGATTGTTTAATCACATCCCTTAATAAGTATTAAGAGAGGTGAGAGCCGGGTGAGTAATACAGAGGATTATTTGGACAGTCTGCTGAATAATATCAATAGCGTAAATATGACGGGAAAAAACCAGCCCTCCAGAGAGGAGGATATTTCCACAGCCAAAAGCGAAGAAATCATAAGACGCTATAAGCAGGAGCAGGAATACAAGAGGGAAAAAGAGCAGAAGAGAGAAGAAGAACGCCGGCGAGAGCAGGAGTTTTTAAATACATTTGAAGAAGAACTGTCAGAGGAAGAAGCAGACGATTTTCTGCATCAGTTTGAGTTGGAGTTGGAAGCTGAAGATGGAAATTCCGGGGAACCTATAGAAAATCAGGAAAAACAGGCAGGCTTTTTTGAAAATATTGAGGGAATTGTAGAAAGTATATCAGGAAGCAGGGAACCGGCAAAACGGCCGGAAGCTTCCAAGGAGAAACTGGTACAGGGGGCTTTTGAGGAAGAACGTCTTACCCAGAACGAATCCCAATTTCTGTCAGATGTCCTTGGACCGGGAGTGGAATTGGAAGAGGTGGTTTCCAACAATATCCAACAGGATGTGTTGGGAGAACATGAAGAGGAGATTGCTTCACCGCATAGAGAAGAGGAGGAACCGGTGGAGAAGGCACCGGAAGAAGTGGTGTCCGCCTTAGAGGAAATTCCGGTAGAAGAATTGACAGAGGAAGAATTGATAGAGGAACTTTCACCGGAGGATTTGGAAGAGAAACTGGACAGTCAGGAGGAACAGCCGAAGGAACCGGAATATGCCACAGAAGAGGCAATGGAAGAAGGAGAAACCGGGGATGAGGATTTGCTGGATCTCCTGAGTGATATGCAGGATGATGAAGACATTTCCGAAATAGGGGATTTGTTAAAGGCAGATCAGGAAAATATTGAGCTGGAGGAATCCGGTTTGGAGACTCCGACGGCAGAAGGAATATCTCAACCGTCAGGTGGAAATTCGGAAGAAGAAACAGAAGAAGCTGACGGAAAAAAGAAGAAAGCTGCAGGGAAAGAGAAAAAAGGGCTGATTGGAAAACTGGCAGATATGCTCTTTGGAGATGACGAGGAAGAGACAAAAGCATCCGAGGATGTGGTGGTCCCGGAGATGGGGGATTTAGAGAATATTTCCGAGGAAAACCTTGAAATTCTCAAAGAACTGGAATCAGCAGAAAAAGTAGCGGCACCGGAGGAGCCGGAAGGCAAAAAGAAGAAACGTAAACGGGAGAAAAAAGAGAAGAAGGAAAAGAAACCAAAAGAGAAGAAAGAACGGAAGAAGCGGGAAAAGAAACCAAAACCGCCAAAGGAGAAGGATAATACGCCGCCGTTGCCGAAAAAGCCGGTAATATTAATCTTTTTGATGGCAGCATCTATTTTGGTATTGGTGCTTCTGATGTCAAAACTGATTGGATACACTTCCAGTATCAGTGCGGCAAAAGATGCTATGGACAATGCAGATTACATAGAGGCCTATAAAGAACTGTCCGGCTTGGAATTGAAAAAAGCCGACAAGAAGCTGTATACAAAGGCAGAGGCAATGGCATCGGTACAGGAACAGCATGATGCATATCTGACATTGATGTCAGCGGGAGAATATGAGATGGCACTGGATGCTTTGGTAAGAGGTGTGGGACGTTATGATGCGAAGCTGGCAACTGCCAAAAAATATGGTTTGGAAAAACAGCTGAATGTGATTGAGGCAGAAATTGAAGATGCTTTGGACACCCAGTTTGATATGACGGCTGATGATGCCAGAGAGTTGTACAGTATCCGAAAACGAAAAGATTACAGTATGCGGATACAGGAAATAATCGAAGAATTGAATTTAGGACAGGTTGAAGAATGATAGCAATTATTGACTACGATGCAGGTAATTTAAAAAGTGTGGAGAAAGCACTCTTGGCTTTAGGACAGGAAAGTGTGATTACCAGAGATTTTGCGACGCTGCGAAAGGCAGACAAGGTAATACTTCCGGGAGTGGGAGCTTTTGCACAGGCAATGGAGAATCTCAAAAAATATGAATTGGATAAAGTGATTCATGAGATAACAGAGCAGGGAACTCCTTTTTTGGGAATTTGTCTGGGATTACAGCTTTTGTTTGAAAGCAGTGAGGAAAGCCCGGGCGTGGAGGGACTTCATCTTCTGGAGGGACAGATTCTCCGCATACCGGATAAAGAGGGATTGAAAATTCCACATATAGGATGGAATTCATTGGAATTGGAGAATCAGGGAAGCCTTTTTGAGGGAATCAGCGGGAATCCTTATGTGTATTTTGTGCATTCCTATTATTTGAAGGCAGCAGACGAATCTATCGTGAAAGCATCTACAGAGTACAGCACCCATATCCATGCATCGGTGCAAAAGGACAATATTTTTGCCTGTCAGTTCCATCCGGAAAAAAGCAGTACTGTGGGATTGAAGATTTTAGATAATTTTGCAAAATGGCAGGGAGGAAAGAAATAATGTTTACGAAGCGGATTATTCCCTGTCTGGATGTCAATAACGGACGGGTGGTAAAAGGAATTAATTTTGTGAATTTACAGGATGCCGGTGATCCGGTGGAGGTTGCGGCTGCCTATGACAAGGCAGGAGCCGATGAGGTGGTTTTTTTGGATATTACAGCCACTTCCGATGCCCGGGGAACCGTTGTGGATATGGTACGCAAGGTTGCGGAAAAAGTATTTATTCCCTTTACGGTAGGGGGCGGAATCCGTACGGTGGAGGATTTCAAGGTGCTTCTGAGAGAGGGAGCAGACAAGATTTCTATTAACTCTTCAGCAATCAATAATCCACGGCTTATCAGTGATGCGGCAGATAAGTTCGGCAGCCAGTGCGTAGTGGTGGCCATTGATGCCAGAAGAAGAGCCGACGACAGTGGTTGGAACATCTACAAGAACGGCGGACGCATTGATGTGGGGATGGATGCCGTAGAGTGGGCAATGCAGGCTGACAAGCTGGGAGCGGGAGAAATTTTACTGACCAGCATGGACTGCGACGGAACCAAGGCGGGCTACGACATTGAACTGACCCGTATGATTGCAGAGAATGTGTCCATTCCGGTCATCGCCTCAGGAGGAGCAGGAACCAAGGAACATTTTTATGAGGCGTTGACAGAGGGAAAGGCAGATGCGGCATTGGCGGCTTCGCTGTTTCACTATAAGGAATTGGAAATCATGGATTTGAAGAATTATCTTGCAGAACAAGGGGTATCCGTAAGGAGATAGAACAATGGCTATGATAACGAATGATTGGCTGCCTGCTTTGCAGGAGGAATTTAAAAAGCCATATTACAGAAAATTATATCAGTTTGTGGGGGAGGAATATGCTAAAACAACCATATATCCTCCGGCAGATGATATTTTTAATGCACTTCATCTCACACCGCTGTCTCAAGTTAAGGTGCTGATTCTGGGACAGGATCCCTACCACAATGCAGGGCAGGCACACGGTCTTTGCTTTTCCGTAAAGCCGGAGGTGGACATTCCTCCATCTTTGGAGAATATTTACAAGGAATTGGAATCGGATTTGGGATGCTATATACCGGACAACGGTTATTTGGTGAAATGGGCTCAGCAGGGAGTACTTATGCTGAATACGGTGCTTACGGTTCGGGCACATCAGGCTAATTCTCATCAGGGTCAGGGATGGGAACAGTTTACCGATGCCATCATTCAGGCGGTCAATGCACAGGACAGACCCATTGTGTATCTGTTGTGGGGAAAACCGGCACAGAGTAAAATACCGATGTTGACCAATCCGAAGCATCTGATATTAAAAGCACCTCACCCAAGCCCTTTGTCGGCATACCGGGGATTTTTCGGATGCAAACATTTCAGTCAGGCGAATCAGTTCTTAGAAGAGCATGGTGTGGAGCCGATAGATTGGCAGATTGAGAATAAAAGCAAATAGATTACACTTGTGAACATTAAGGGATTATTATATAATGACGATATAGGGAATGAAAACATTAATACACGGATGTATAAGCAGAGTCAAAGGAGTGATGATATGTCTACATTATTTGGAAACAGTGGAATGTTTGGAAGTAGCAGTATATTTAGCGGAAACAGTTCCGTTTTAAGTGATTGGGCAAATATCCGCAGCGGAAACTACAAAAAGCTGATGAAGGCTTATTATGCGAAGACCAAGGAAACTTCTGATACGGATAGCAGTTCCAAGAAGACAGAGGCGGATGAGAAGACTTTAACAGCAGCCGAAAGCAGTGCACAGGGTTTGAAGAAAGCAGCAGATGCTCTGTTGGCAACTGGTAATAAATCCGTATTCAAAAAAGTGGACACCAAGGATGCGGACGGAAATGTAACTCAAGAATATGATACGGACAAGATTTACAATGCAGTAAATAAATTTGTTCAGAATTATAATGATGTACTCAGCAGTACGGAAAAGACCATTAACAGCGGGGTATCCAATAACAAAGCAAGCATGATTTCGGCTACGGAGGCCAAAGAGAGCCTTTTGAATGAGATTGGTATTACCATCAAATCCGATAACAGTCTGGAGATTGACAAAGAGGCATTCCAGAAAGCGGATATGTCCAAGGTAGAGGCATTGTTCAGCGGTAACAGCTCTTACGGATACCAGACATCTCTGCGGGCAGCATTGATTGATTATCATGCAGGCAGAGAAGCGGATACATATAATCGTTTTGGGAATTACAACAGCTATAACAGCGGAACAAATTTTAACAGTTGGTTTTAGGAGAAAAGAAGAGTTATGGATAAGAAAAAAAAGGGAATCGTAGCGGTACTGATTCTGGTCATTATCGTTTGTGCAGTGGGAATTGTATCTTACTTTGTAAAGCAGAACAAAGCGAAAGACGAAAATAAGAAGATTCAAAAGATTGCGAAGGAAGAGACAGAAGAGAAGACGGATGATGAGGTTTCCATTGATTTTGAAGCTTTGCAGCAGCAGAATGCTGATATTTATGCATGGATAAGAATACCGGAAACGCAGATTGATTATCCGATTTTACAGCATCCCAGTGATGATGCCTATTATTTGAATCATACCGTGGAGGGAACGGAAGGATTGCCGGGTTCTATCTACACGGAAAAGGTAAATAGTAAGGATTTTACGGATTTCAATACCGTGATTTATGGACATAATATGAAAAACGGCACCATGTTTAAGGATTTGCACAAATATGAAGAGGAAGCCTTTTTTAAAGAAAATCCTTATGTGTATATCTATCTGCCGGACAGGACTTTAAAATATCATATTGTTGCGGCGGTAACCTTTGATGACCGTTATATACCTTATAGCTACGATTTTAGCAAGAAAAAGGAATGTCAAAAGTTTTTGGATGATGTTCAAAGTGGTGTAATAAAGAATACCAAGGCAGTTTACGCCGAGGAACAGGAAATCACAACGGATGATAAGATAATTACCATGTCCACCTGTATTGCAAACCAGAATGAAAGACGCTGGATTGTGGTGGCAAAATTAGAAGAAGACAGTACACAGAAATAAAAGAAAGGCTTGGAAGCCCAAACTTCCAAGCCTTTTTCTTTTTGAAAATTAATTATCTGCCTCATCATCTGCTGACATAGAATAAACCTGACGTTTTCTTGCCATTTCATCACTTTCCAGATACTCGTCATAAGTGGTGATTTTATCAATCATGGTACCGTTTGGAAGAATCTCCATAATACGGTTTGCAGTAGTCTGGACAATCTGATGGTCTCTGGAAGCAAAGAGAATTACTCCCGGGAACTTGATAAGTCCGTTGTTCAATGCGGTGATGGACTCCATATCCAGATGGTCGGTAGGCTCATCCAGAATCAGTACGTTGGAAGCCTCAATCATCATACGAGAGAGAAGTACACGTACCTTTTCACCACCGGAAAGTACCCGCATTTTTTTCGTTCCGTCTTCTCCGGCGAACAACATTCTGCCAAGAAAACCACGGACGTAGGTGGCATCTTTAATTTCAGAGAACTGGGTCAGCCAGTCTACAATAATTAAATCTGTATCAAAAATTTCCGTGTTATCCTTCGGGAAGTAGGATTGGGAAGTGGTAACGCCCCAGTGATAGGTACCCTCATCCGGTTCCATTTCACCGGAAAGAATTTTAAACAGCACGGTTTTGGCAAATTCATTTCCGCCTACGAAAGCAATCTTATCGTCATGTCCTACGATAAACGAAATATTATCCAATACCTTGACACCGTCAATGGTCTTGCTGATTCCTTCCACAGATAAAACCTCATTTCCGATTTCACGCTCCGGACGGAAGTCGATATAAGGATACTTTCTGCTGGATGGTTTGATTTCGTCCAACTGGATTTTTTCCAGAGCCTTCTTACGGGAAGTTGCCTGTTTGGATTTAGAAGCATTGGCGGAGAAACGGGAGATAAACTCCTGTAATTCCTTGATTTTTTCTTCCTTTTTCTTGTTGGCTTCCTTCATCTGTTTCATTAAAAGCTGGCTGGATTCGTACCAGAAATCATAGTTTCCGGCATAAAGCTGAATTTTTCCATAATCAATATCAGCGGTATGGGTGCAGACTTTATTTAGAAAATAACGGTCATGGGAAACTACAATAACTGTATTGTCAAAGTTGATTAAAAATTCTTCCAACCATGCAATAGCATCCAAATCCAAGTGGTTGGTCGGCTCATCCAAAAGCAGGATATCAGGATTTCCAAACAAAGCCTGAGCCAATAAAACCTTAACCTTCATGGCACCCGGCAGGTCAGCCATCATAGAATAGTGATTTTCCGTAGGGATGCCCAGTCCGTTTAACAGCATGGCGGCATCTGCCTCGGCATTCCAACCGTCCATCTCAGCAAATTCTGCCTCCAGCTCACTGGCTTTGATACCGTCTTCGTCGGAAAAGTCCTCTTTTGCGTAAATGGCATCTTTTTCTTTCATAATGTCATAGAGGCGTTTGTTCCCCATGATGACAGTATCTAAAACAGTAAATTCATCATATTTGAAGTGATCCTGCTGTAAGAAGCTCAAACGTTGTCCCGGAGTGATGACGATGTCACCGTTGGTAGGTTCCAGCTGACCGGAAAGAATTTTTAAAAATGTGGATTTTCCTGCACCGTTGGCACCGATTAATCCGTAGCAGTTTCCTTCCGTAAATTTGATATTTACATCTTCAAATAAAGCTTTTTTTCCAAGTCTTAATGTAATGTTATTTGCACTAATCATAATTTCTGCCTTTCTGTCTGTATCGTTGTATGAATCCTTTAACATTGTACCGTAAAATCTACATTTTGCAAGTTTTTTTCTTTGAATACAGTGGGTTTTCTGATATAATTATTAATAACTGTATAAACCATCAGATAAGAGGTTTGTAAAATGAACGGAAAAGAAGTTGTGGAATTATTTGAATCACTGCCTTTCGGTATTTGTTTTTATACGTTGGACAGTGAGGAATTTAATCGAGAAAATTTTCAGTTTGAAATGGGAAACGAAGAGTTTTTCCAGTGTATCGGATATGAGAGAGAAAGGCTGAAAAATCGGGAAAACAGATTTGAGCATTTTTTAGATGGACAGGAGTATGAGAAGTTCTTGTCTACCATTGAGCGTGCAGTTGAGAATCCGGGCAGCATACAGGAGATTGATGTAGGAGTACGTCAGTGGAACGGCTCTGTCAGCTATGTAACCGGCAGGATGCGGCTGGTAAAAAATCCGGATCATAAGTATTGTATCTGTTGTGTGATTATTAACGTAGATCACTATGTCAGTGAGAACCAAAGCTTAGCCAGAAGGATACAGAAGAGTTATCAGGAGATGAACAGCCTGAATACGATTATCGAGCGTTTTCCGTCAGGAATGGCTGTGCTAAAGGGTGGCGTAGAATCACAGATAGTTATGGTAAATCAGGAATTTTTCCGTTCCACAGGATATAGTCTGGAGGAGATTCTGAACGGAAGCAGGAATCTTTTTGATTACTGTTATTCTGAGGATGCAGCCGTTTTAGAGGAGATGCAGGAGGAGTGCCTGCGGGAAAAAAGAGCGGTGGAGAGGGAAATGCGTCTGAGAGGCAAGGATGGAAACATTCACTGGATGTCCATGAGAGTCTGCCTTTATACTTACCGGGATGCTATTCCTTATTTTTTGATGGCATGCTGGGATATCTCAGACAGGAAGAGAATCGAGGATGAACTCCGTTTGCAAATGGAGAGAAATAAACTGGTGGAAGAACTGACGGCAGAGATTCCTATGGATTATGATGTTGTGAATCAATGCTTTAAGATAGACGATTCCATCAAAGAGCAGTATCAGTTCCCAAGCAATGATATCACTTTGGAGGAGTATACCAATCTTATTCATGAAGAGGAACGGGATGCTTTTGTAAGGACGGTAAAAAGAGCGGTTAGTAAGGAGACAGAGGGAACCTTTGAGTACCGGATAAGGTTGCAGGAGAAGGGAAAGAGAGCTGTATATAAATGGCATCGGACCAAATATCGGAGTATTGCCGGCAATGACGGAAAGATTATGCGGGTAATCGGGCGTATCTATAATATTGACAGAGAGAAGCGAATCCATAGCCAGTTGGAGGAAAAAGCTCGAAGAGATTCCATGACCCAGCTTTTAAACAAGCAGGCTCTCAAAGAAGAGATAGAAGATTTCCTGAGTGAGAAACCGCAGGGAATCCATGCTTTTATGGTAATTGATATTGACGATTTTAAGAAAATCAATGATACCTTTGGACATGTATTTGGAGATACCATCATCCAGGAGGTTTCGGAGAGACTTAAGGAACAGTTTCGAGGAATGGATATCATCGGACGGGTAGGCGGCGATGAGTTTGTGGTATGTATGAAATATACAAGCGTAGAACATGCCAAAGAAAAAGCAAAGACCCTCTGTGAGTCCATTAGGAAGAAATATTCCAGCAGTACCGCGGAACAGACCATTACCTGTAGTGTGGGAATCACCTTTTTTGGAGAAGGGGAAACATCGGATTATGAGGAGATGTTTTCCAAGGCAGACATGGCAATGTATCAGGCAAAGATGAGCGGAAAAAACGGTTATCAGATTGCGGATAAAAAGAACAGCTTCAAAGCAATAGCTGCCATCCGAAGAGAGAGGGAAGAAAAAGAGAAAGCAAAGGGAAATCATTTTGATAAAGAATTCCTGAAAAATTCTTTTGAACTGCTGTCTCATACCAAAGACATTGACGGGACAATTAATCTGCTGTTAGAGAGAGTGGGAAGAAGATATAACCTGAACATGGTAATGCTTCAGGAAAATAAAAATACTGCGGAACAGGCGGTGATGACCAATTATTGGGCAAGCAGTGCCGCATATATGAGAACTGATTTTGCAGAGAAAAAGCTGGAAATGTGGAAGGAGTACAAAAAAACAGACCGGTTATTGGTTGCAAATTGCAACCAGCGAAACATTTCCCCAAAAGATAAACAGATATTCCGGGAGCTGCAGGCGAAGGCATATGCGGAGTTTTATTTTGGAAAACCGGAAAATCGGGAGGGAAGCATCATATTCTGCGACTGTGAGGAGCCACGAGAATGGACGGAGTTTGAAGAGCTTACCTTGTATGAATTTACGCGTATGATGGCGGTATTTGTGGCAATACGAAGACATCAGGAGCAGGTCGAATATGAGATTCAGTATTTGCAGGAACAGGACCCGTTGACCGGCCTGTATAATTTGAAAACCTTTAAGAAAAAGGTGGAGCAAAGCCTTCCACTGATGGGAGTGGAGCAGGTCTATGCCATGGTATGTCTGGATATCAATGGATTTTCCTATATCAATGAGAACTTCGGGCACAGCGAAGGAGACCGGGTGCTGGAAAAGATTGCGGACTATATTATGGCAGAACCGAGTGTACGGTTTGCCTGCCGCAGATATGCGGATTTGTTCTTGATGATTACTCAGACAGAAACCAAGGAGATGTGTGTCAAGAAAATCCTGGAAGGGGAAATGAAATTCCGGGAATACATGAAGAAGAAATATCCCAGCGGAAACATCTGTGAAAATATTGGTGTGTACTTCTGGGAACACAATACCTATGATGTGGAGGAACTGATTGAGAATGCCAATTTGGCAAGGAAGGAAACGAAGAAGGATCAGGCATTTTGTCTTCAGGTGTATTCCGAATCCCTGAAAGAAGAAAAGAACCGGGAGAGAATCATTGCCGCCAGCTTCTATCCGGCGTTGAAAAACGGAGAATTTGAGATATATCTTCAGCCTAAATTTTTACTGGAGGAGAGGAAAATATACGGAGCAGAAGCGTTGGCACGGTGGAAGCGTCTGGACGGACGTTACCACAATCCCAATGAATTTATACCGGTGTTGGAGAAATTTGGTTACATCAATGATTTGGATTTCTATATTTTTGAGGAAACGGTAAAATATCTGGAGAAGTGGAACCGGGAAGGAAAACAACGGATGACTATTTCCTCCAATTTTTCAGGAAAGCATTTTGGAGAACAGCAGGGGGATTTTGTGGAGAAAATCTGTGCCATCGCGGACAAGTATGAGGTGGATTATTCTCAGTTAGAGCTTGAGATTACCGAAAGCGTGGCAGTGCAGGAACTGGAAAGACTGCAGGAAGTGCTTGTAGAATTGAGGAAAAAGGGATTCCGTATTGCTATCGATGATTTTGGAACCGGTTACTCATCCCTGAATATTCTCTTTGACATCAATGTGGATGTGGTGAAGATTGATAAGAGCTTTCTGGATACGGAATTATTTGAAAAGAGAAAGCAGTTGATTATGCACATCGGAGATATGGTGCATCTGGCAGAGGAAGAGATTATTTTCGAGGGAGTGGAGAAAGAAGAACAGATAGAATTTTTGAAAGAATGTGGTTATAAGTATGGACAAGGGTACATTTTTGATGAGCCAATCCGTGTTCTTGATTTTGAACAAAAATATCTGTATTAATTTTGGGGAAAAGTATTGATTTTTTGGCAAAATTTCTTTATATTACTATATTAGAGACATTGTGAAAACATTGTCAAGAAATTGATTCTTTTTTAATATCACAAGATATTAGCCGGTAGCCGCCGGTGTATAAAAAATTAGGAGGAAAAAGTATCATGAAACGATCAATGAAAACTATGGATGGTAACCATGCAGCAGCTCATGCTTCTTACGCATATACAGACGTTGCAGCAATCTATCCTATTACACCGTCATCCGTTATGGCAGAAGCTACAGATGAATGGGCAACACAGGGAAGAAAGAACATCTTCGGACGTCCTGTACAGGTAACAGAGATGCAGTCTGAGGCAGGTGCAGCAGGTACCGTACACGGTTCTTTAACAGCAGGTGCTTTGACAACTACTTACACAGCATCCCAGGGATTATTACTGATGATTCCAAACCTTTACAAAATCGCTGGTGAAGGACTTCCGGGTGTATTCAACGTATCCGCTCGTTGTGTAGCATCTCATGCTTTAAATATTTTTGGTGATCACTCTGATGTTTACGCTTGCCGTCAGACAGGTGTTGCAATGCTTTGTGAATCATCCGTACAGGAAGTAATGGATTTAACTCCGGTTGCTCACTGTGCAGCATTAGAAGGAAAACTTCCTTTCATCAACTTCTTTGATGGATTCCGTACATCTCACGAGATTCAGAAAATCGAGACATGGGATTACGAAGATTTAAAAGATATGGTAGATATGGACGCAATCGACGAGTTCCGTAAGAATGCGTTAAATCCAAATCATCCATGTCAGTTAGGTTCTGCACAGAACCCGGATATTTTCTTCCAGACAAGAGAGTCATGTAACTCTACATACGATGCTATGCCGGCAATCGTTCAGAAATACATGGACAAAGTAAACGAGAAGATTGGTACAGACTATAAATTATTCAACTACTACGGAGCTGCTGATGCAGAAAAAGTTATCATCGCTATGGGTTCCGTATGTGACACCATTGATGAGACTATCGACTACTTGATGGAGAGAGGCGAGAAAGTCGGCGTTGTAAAAGTTCGTCTTTACAGACCATTCTGCAAAGAAGCTTTAATCGAGGCAATTCCTGACACTGTTAAGACTATCGCAGTATTAGACAGAACAAAAGAGCCAGGTTCTCTCGGCGAGCCATTATACTTAGACGTAGTAGCAGCATTAAAGGGAAGCAAATTCGATTCCGTTAAGATTACAAGCGGACGTTACGGCTTAGGTTCTAAGGATACAACTCCTGGACAGATTATTGCTGTATACAACAACACAGAAAAAGAGAAATTCACCATCGGTATTTACGATGATGTTACAAATCTTTCCTTAGAGGTAACAGAGGATCCTGTAACCACACCGGAAGGAACCATCAACTGTAAATTCTGGGGTCTGGGTGCTGACGGTACTGTTGGTGCAAACAAGAACTCCATCAAGATTATCGGTGACAACACAGATATGTATGCACAGGCATACTTCGATTACGACTCCAAGAAGTCCGGCGGTGTTACCATGTCTCACTTACGTTTCGGTAAGAAAGCGATTAAGTCTACTTACTTAATCAAACAGGCAAACTTCGTAGCATGCCATAATCCTTCTTATGTTCGTAAGTACAACATGGTTCAGGAATTAGTACCGGGCGGAACATTCTTACTGAACTGCTCCTGGACACCGGAAGAGTTAGAGACTCACTTACCGGGACAGGTTAAGAGATATATCGCAGAGAACGATATCCAGTTCTACACCATCGACGGTATCAAGATTGGTAAAGAAATCGGACTTGGCGGACGTATCAATACCGTACTTCAGTCAGCATTCTTCAAACTGGCAGCTATTATCCCGGAGGAGACTGCAATCGACTTAATGAAAGCAGCTGCAAAAGCTACTTACGGTAAAAAAGGTGACAAGATTGTACAGATGAACTATGACGCTATCGATGCCGGAGCAACAGGCGTTGTTAAAATTGATGTACCTGCAAGCTGGAAAGATGCAAAAGACGAGAGCTTTGCACAGGTAGCAACAGGTGACAGAAAAGACGTTGTAGATTTCGTTAATAATATCCAGATTCCTGTAAACGCTCAGGAAGGTAACAAGATTCCTGTTTCTGTTGTAAAAGAGTACGAGCATGGTCAGACTCCATCCGGTGCTGCAGCATTCGAGAAACGTGGTATCGCAGTAGACGTTCCTGTATGGCATTCAGAGAACTGTATCCAGTGTAACATCTGTTCTTATGTATGTCCTCACGCAGTTATCCGTCCGGTTGCAATGACCGAGGAAGAAGCTGCAAAGGCTCCGGAAGGAATGCAGATGAAAGACATGAACGGAATGCCTGGATATAAATTTGCAATCACTGTATCAGCACTTGACTGTACAGGATGTGGTTCTTGTGTAAATGTATGTCCTGCAAAGGAAAAAGCAATTACAATGGAGAACTGCGAAGCAAACGTAGAAGAGCAGAAATTCTTCGATTTCGGTTTAACAGTAGCAAAGAAACCGGAAGTTGTAGAGAAATTCAAAGAGACAACCGTAAAAGGTTCTCAGTTCAAACAGCCATTGCTTGAGTTCTCAGGAGCTTGTGGCGGATGTGGTGAGACACCTTACGCTAAATTGATTACACAGTTATTCGGTGACAGAATGTACATCGCTAACGCAACAGGATGTTCTTCTATCTGGGGTAACTCCTCACCATCCACACCATACACAGTAAACGAAAAAGGACAGGGTCCTGCATGGTCTAACTCCTTATTCGAGGATGCTGCTGAGTTTGGTTATGGTATGTTATTAGGACACAAAGCTGTAAGAGCTAAATTACAGGAGAAAATCGAAGCATTAGTAGCAGAAGGAAAGAACGCTGATGTAAAAGCAGCAGGACAGGAATGGTTAGACACCTTCAACAGCGGTGTTACTAACGGAGCTGCTACAGATAAATTAATCGCAGCATTAGAGGCTTGCGGATGTGACGCTTCCAAAGAAATCCTTGCTGAGAAAGATTTCTTAGCTAAGAAATCACAGTGGATCTTCGGTGGTGACGGTTGGGCATACGACATCGGATTCGGTGGTGTTGACCACGTATTAGCAAGCGGACAGGATGTAAACATCATGGTATTCGATACAGAGGTTTACTCCAATACAGGTGGACAGTCCTCTAAGTCTACACCGACAGGTGCTATTGCACAGTTCGCAGCAGGCGGTAAAGAGGTTAAGAAGAAAGACTTAGCTTCCATCGCAATGAGCTATGGTTATGTATATGTTGCACAGATTGCTATGGGTTCTGATTACAACCAGTGCGTAAAAGCAATCGCAGAGGCAGAGGCATATCCGGGACCATCACTTATCATCGCATACGCTCCATGTATCAACCATGGTATCAAGGTTGGTATGAGCAAAGCTCAGACAGAGGAGAAATTAGCTGTTGAGGCTGGTTACTGGCATACATTCCGTTACAACCCAGCTCTCAAAGAGGAAGGCAAACCTGCATTCTCATTAGACAGCAAAGCTCCGACAGGAGACTACAAAGCATTCTTAAACGGAGAGGTTCGTTACAACGCATTAGCAAGATTTAACCCAGAAAGAGCAGAAGAATTATTTGCAAAATCTGAGGAGACTGCAAAAGAGCGTTATGAGTACCTGAACAAACTCATCACATTATACGGTGGAGAGCAGTAAGATTGTTTCTTAAAAATATAAAAGAAGACCACAGGCATTAGCTTGTGGTCTTTTTTTGATTTGAAGGAAAAGTATCGAAGGTCTTAAAATTGCAAATAGGATATTCTTTTGGTAAAATAAAAAAAACAGGTAGGTGGCATGAAACGGAGGTACCTATGAAGATATTGTATTTTGATATAGCGGCAATTATTATATTGGTTATTCTTTTGGTATCGCTGTTTTTTCGTAAGATGTTAAGTGGAAGGGCAAATAGATATCTGGTATTGCTTCTGGTAAATATTTTGCTTTCAGCCATTTTTGATTGTTGGTCAGAGGCATATCCCATATGGTTAAAACCAGAAGAATCCAATAGTCGCTTCCGTGAAATGTTATACTATAACTATTTTTTGTTTCGCAATCTCACTTCTTTGCTTTATCAGTTATATCTTTGTGCTATTACGGATACATGGCATATTTTACGAAAGAATAAATGGTTAAAACGACTTTTTATTGTGCCATATCTGGTAATTTGCGGTACATTGTTCAGCAATGTGTTTAACCATAAGGTATTTTACTTCGATGAAAATCTTGTATATACCAGAGGACCACTGCTTTATGTGCTGTATGCGGCCTCTCTTTTCTATTGCATATGTGGTCTGGTTTATCTGTTTATATACAGAAAAATGTTAAGGACTGACAAGCTGGTGGCTTTGGTTCTTATGTATCCCCTTAATATTCTTGCGATTCTTATCCAGTTGTTCAGCCCGAGGTATCTGGTGGAAATATTTATGACAGCCTTATCCATACTTTTGATTACCGTTGTGGTGCAACGACCGGAGGAAACGATTAACTCTATTATAGGAGTGCGTAGTCATATTGCCTATATATCGGATATGAAAAAAGCATTTCATATTCGTAAACCGATGCAGATTATTTTAATAAAGCTGGTAAATTATCATTCGCTTTTTGGGATTCTGGGAAATGATGTCTGTAATTTATTGATGAAAAAAATTGCGGCAGATTTGCTGCCGACTCAGGAAAAAATGCACTTTCCGATGGATTTGTATTATTTGGAGAATGGTTTGTTTGCACTGGTGACTGAGGAAGAACAATCGGAGCGGTTAAAGGCGGTGGCGGAACAAATATCTTCTGTTTTGACAAAAGCAATACCATTTGAGCAATTTGAAATTGAAATGAAACCCTGTATCTGTATTTTGCGGTGTCCTCAGGATATAGATAATTATGAAAGTCTGTTGTCCTTTGGAAATTCCTTTCATACATATCTTCCGTCGGGCGGAGTGGTCAATGATATGTCGGAAACAGAGGATCGTCGTCTGTTTCAACTGCGGAATGAGATGAATGGCATTATCAGTAACGCAATTGCAGAAAATCGCTTTGAGATGTATTATCAGCCGATTTATTCTATCAAAGAAAAAAGGTTTTTATCTGCGGAGGCTTTAATTCGTCTATATGATGAAAATTACGGATTTATTTCGCCGGGATTATTTATTGCTGCAGCAGAAAAAAATGGAATGATTCTCCAGATTGGCGATTTTGTATTGGAGGAAGTTTGCCGTTTTCTGGAAAAGTGTGGGAAAGCAAAACTGCCAATTGAATACATTGAGCTGAATCTGTCCATGGTGCAATGTATGCAGAAAGATTTGACGGAAAAAGTATTATATTATTTGAAAAAGTATCATTTAAGACCGGAGCAAATTAATTTGGAAATTACAGAGACTGCTGCCAATACGGCACAGGATATTGTAGAAGAAAATATAAAAAATCTATCAGAAAAAGGGCTTTATTTTTCCTTGGATGATTATGGAACCGGCTATTCCAATATCAGCAGAATCATGTCTCTTCCTTTCCATATTGTCAAATTGGATAAGAGCCTTGCGGACAGAGTAGATGACCCAAAAATAAAGATAGTGTTAAAAAACACCATTCGTATGTTAAAGGAAATAGGAATGGAAATCGTGGTGGAAGGTGTGGAAACCAAGGAAACTTTAGAGAAATTTACGGAGATGGAATGTGATTTTATTCAGGGATATTATTTTTCCAAACCTTTGCCGGAGCAGGAGTTTGTAAAATTTATACAGGAATCGATAAAGGAATAGAATGTATCCCACTGTGGACAAATCTAAAATTAGATGATAGAATAAACGCAGAATGTGTTTCATAGGAGGAGTCGGCTTATGCGGCTGATAATGAAAAGAAAACAAAAACCAATAAGCCGTCAGGTTAAAATACGGAGTGAAAAAGAGGAGAAGGATATGGACGATTATTTATTAAAACAGATTGATGAATTCAGAGAAAAAGCAGAGCAGTTGCAGGAGCTGATTAATACAAAGGAGACAAAGGTCAGAGAATTGCAGCTTTTGGTAGACGAAAGAGAGAGCAAAGCTTCTAAACTGAAATTGGTATTGGATGAGCGTCAAAAAGAAGCAGATTCACTTGTGGGGAATGTAGAAGAGCAGGTAGACGGACTGTTGAAAAAGATTGAAGAACAGCAGAATGCCAATACAGCAGAGATTAAGCAGGTTCTGGGGGATGTAACTACAGGATTAAACACAGTTAAAACTGACGTATCCGAAAAGGTACATACAGAAAATGTAAAATGCTACCGAAATATTCAGGGTCTTTTTGACGAATTTTCAGAGAATCAAAAAGAGGTTGAAATTGCAGATGAAAGTATGCAGAAAATCAAAAATCCTTTGGGAGCAGTGATTGGTTTGCTGATTGTAAATCTGGGTGCAACTATAGCAATTTTGTTGAACTTATTCGGAGTACTCAATTTTTAACGGAACCATTGTAATAAGTGAGGGAAAAAATTGGAGTATCAACAGGAAAATAAAGTATGGGTCATCGGACATAAGAATCCAGACACGGATTCCATATGTGCGGCAATTTGTTATGCGAATCTGAAGAATCAGCTTCAGGACGGATATCAGTATATTCCAAAACGGGCAGGAGCCATCAATGAAGAGACCAGATATGTCTTGGAACACTTTGGAGTGGAGCCGCCGGAGTATGCAGAAGATGCCGGAGCACAGGCAAAAGATATCGCTTTTCGCAAAACAGCAGGCGTGAGCAGCCACATTTCCTTAAAACGGGCATGGGAATTAATGAAAACCGAGAATGTGGTAACGCTGCCGGTGGTAAATGCAGCGGATAAATTAGAAGGACTTATCATCACAGGGGATATTGCACAGTCCTATATGGATGTATATGATAATCATATTTTATCCAGAGCCAGAACCCAGTATAAAAATATTGTGGAGACTTTGAACGGCACATTACTTGCCGGTAATGAGCATGCCTATTTTTTGCGTGGAAAAGTTGTAATCGCCACCGGAAGCAAGGATTTTATGGAAGAGAGCATCGAACCGGACGATCTTGTGATTGTAGGAGACCGGGATGAGTCCCATATTTGTGCCATTGAGGAAAATGCCAGTTGTCTGGTGGTAACCGGAGGAATTCAGGTTTCCATGGAAGTGCTGGAATTGGCAAACAAGCGGGATTGTGTTGTCATAGGAACCCCTTATGATACCTTTACGGCGGCACGTTTGATTAATCAGAGCATACCGATTAAATATTTTATGAGAAAAGAGAATCTGCATACCTTCGATATCGATGATTATGTGGATGAAATGAAAGAGATTATGTCAACCATGCGTCATCGGGATTTTCCGATTCTGGACGAGGAACAGAATTATCTGGGAATGGTTTCAAGACGTAATCTTTTAAATATGCACAAAAAGAAGATAATTTTGGTAGACCATAACGAGAAATCACAGGCGATTAACGGAATTACAGGAGCGGAGATTTTGGAAATCATTGACCACCATCGATTGGGAAGTCTGGAAACCATGTCCCCGGTATTTTTTAGAAATCAGCCTTTGGGATGTACCTCTACCATTGTATATCAGATGTATAAGGAGCAGGGAGTGAAGATTGAACCGAAGATTGCAGGTCTTTTGTTGTCTGCAATTCTTTCGGATACCCTGATGTTCCGTTCCCCTACCTGTACGGTGGTGGACGAGATGGCAGCCGAGGATTTGGCAGCATTGGCAAACGTGAATATCAATGAGCATGCCAATGCCATGTTCCGGGCAGGCTGTGACTTCCGTTCTAAGACTACAGAAGAAATTTTCTATCAGGATTTTAAAACCTTTCATGTGCAGGATATTCATTTTGGAGTGGCACAGATTAGTGCGGTCAGCCGGGATGAATTGTCGAAATTAAAAGAGAGAATGTTGGAGTATATGCAGCAGGTGCTGTTGGATAAGAAATTAGATTCAGTGTATATTATGTTAACTGACATTCTCAGCGAGGAAACAGAACTGCTCTGTAAAGGAGACGGGGCAGAAAAGATGGTGGAAAATGCATATCAACTGAAGCCGGAGAATGGTTCCGTGCTTTTAAAGGGCGTGGTATCCCGAAAGAAACAGTTGATTCCAAGCTTTATCACCGCTTTGCAGCAGGAGTAGAATAAATGGCAAAACAGATTTGGAAACCCGGAAATATGCTTTATCCATTGCCGGTGGTAATGGTTAGTGTAAGGGATAAAAAAGGAAATGACAATATTATCACGGTGGCATGGGCAGGAACAGTCTGCACCAATCCTCCGATGGTATCCATTTCCGTCAGACCGGAACGCCATTCTTATCAGATGATAAAGGAGAGCGGAGAGTTTGTCATAAATCTGGTGACAAAGGATTTGGTCTTTGCCACAGATTATTGTGGCGTGAAATCCGGCAGAGATGTAGACAAATTCAAAGAAATGAAGTTAAAGAAGGAAAAGGCAGAGAAGGTGGCGGCACCTTTGATTGCCCAGAGTCCGGTAAATCTGGAATGCAGAGTGACCGAGTGCAAGGAGCTGGGCTCTCATCATATGTTTGTGGCAGAGATTGTATCTGTCCACATTGATGAGAAGTATATGGATGAAAAAGGAAAGTTTCATCTGAATGAGACCGGGTTAGTTACCTATTCCCACGGAGAGTACTTCGCTTTGGGAAAACGGCTGGGAAGCTTCGGATATTCGGTGAAAAAGAAGTAGCGATTGCAAGAAACTGTTGAAAAAATCGTATCTTAGAATGTGCATAATTTCTTTTACAAGAATTTTTGTTGTATTGCAGTTTCGGTAAAAGCATATTTAAAATCTTTTCGAACAAAATCCGAGTATTTTAGAATCTGTGGCTGAAACTATGTTTTATGTCTCTTTCACCGACTGTACTGCCCACAAGTGATGTCCGACCGGAGGAAAACAAAAACGTGAACTTTTTAGCAGCATTAAATAGACGTCCTCACAGACGTTATAAAACCGCAGCATCAGAAACTCGAACCGTTCTATTATTAAGAACACGATAGAACGATTCTCAAACAGTCTGATGCTGCGGTTACGTTTTGCTCGGATGTCTATATAAATGCTGCACAAAAGTCCCCGAAAATGTATTCCTCCAGCGGACATCTCATGAGGACTGTACAGGCGTTGAAAAGACATAAATAATAACATCTTTCAGCCACAGGTTCGTAAAAATTCCGGATTTTGTGAGAAGATTTGAGAATATGCTTTTATCAAAACTGTGATAGAATATAACTTCTGATAAAAGAAATTATGCACATTCGAAAGAACGATTTTTTCGATAGTTTTTTGCAATCGCGGTTCTATTTCACCAACAAATCCATCAGATAAGCGTAGACCTCTTCGGATTGTTTTTTCCAATTTTCGCAGACCGCTTCCGCCATCTCCGTATTTTTTACTGTAAGGGTAAAGTCGATAACCGGATGATTGTGCTGTTTCAATTGGCAATGTACCGCATAATCCTGATTGGTGGTTTTGTAATAGTCAGCAAGGATATCGGCATCCTGCTTCAACTCAATCTGATTTGCGGAAAAATAATCGGCAACATCCTTGCGGATAGCTTCGGAAATCTTATCCTCAAAAAAATGCAAGGTTTCTTTTCCGGAGGCGGTAATCCGATACTGGGTATTGCTGTGGGTCGTTTCATAGGTAATCAGCTCCGATTCCAACAAATCATTGACCACCTGTTGTACCGTAAAATAGGTGGTATAATCTTTGTCCAAAAAGAAATTGGATATCTTTGTGTTGTTCAATGGAAAATCCACCTGTTCCAACATATATAAAATAATCAGTTTGTAAATTGTATTTGGTTCAGCCATAAAATCCCTTCTTTTTATAGTTCTGACAGACGTCCCTGATAGGTGTCACGCTCCTTGAGACGCCGCTGAATTTGGTTCAACACCCGTTTTTTGTGGATGCTCCATTCCGGTGCAAGTAAAAGCTTGCGGGGACCGTCACCGGTTAATCGGTGAATGACCACGTTCTGAGGAAGATATTCCAGACAGTCGATGATGAGTTCTACATATTCCTCCTGTGACAGTACAGAAAATCCCTCTTTTTTATAATAGTCTGCCAAATCCGTGTTTTCCAAAACGTGTAAAAGCTGAAGCTTTACTCCGTCTATGGGAAGAGTGGAAATTTTCTTTACCGATGACAACATCTGTTCATGGGTCTCCAATGGAAGTCCCAGAATCAAATGGGTGATAACGGAAATGCTCTGTGCTTTTAAAGAAAACACAGCCTTTTCGTAGCAGTCATAGTCAAAGCCCCGTCGGATAAAAGCGGCGGTCTGTGGATGGATGGTCTGCAATCCCAGCTCCACCCAGACAGGTTTTATCTGATTTAATTCCGATAAAAGTGTCAATATCTCGCTATCCAGACAATCCGGGCGGGTGGCAATGGAAAGAGCCACAATGTCAGGATGGCAGATTGCCTCTGAAAAAATTTTCCTTAAATAAGAAACGGGAGCATAGGTGTTGGTGTATGCTTGAAAATAGGCAATAAAAAGCCGACAGTCCGTCTTTTTTTGCAACAGCTTTTTCCCTTCTTCTATCTGCTTAGTAACAGAAAGGTCAACAGAAGAAGCAAAGTCTCCGGAGCCGCCTGCGGAGCAGAAAATGCAGCCACGGGTGTCCAGAGTACCGTCTCTGTTGGGACAGGTCATACCGCCGTTTAGAGCAATCCGGTACACCTTTTCTCCAAAGGTTTCTTTTAAATAATAATCTAATGAATAATAACGTTTTTCGTTCCAATATTTACGCATTGCCTCTTAATCATATCATTATCAATTTGACAAATCAAGGAAAAATAGGACTTCCACTTTCTTCTAAAGTATTGTATAATGGCGGTATCAGAAAAGTCGTTGTGCCATATCGGCATGTATTCCAGGCAGTTAAGGAGAAAAGAATGAGAGAGAAATATGAGAGTTTGTCTGTTTCCGTTTTGCGTGACTTGGCAAAAAGCAGAGGAATCGGCAAAGTGACATCAATGAAGAAAGCAGAGTTAGTAGAGGCAATGCTTGCAAAGGATGAGGAGGAAAAGAAACAGTCATCCGGCACAGCAGGTTCTGCTCCGAAAACCGAAGGAAAAGAAAAAACATTTCCGGGTGAGACGGAGATGAGTTTGGACAGCGGAATTACAACCGAAGGAATTTTGGAGGTTATGCCGGATGGATACGGCTTTATTCGGTGTGAGAACTATCTTCCGGGAGAGAAGGATGTATATGTATCCCCTTCCCAGATTCGGAAGTTTGATTTGAAAACCGGAGATATTATCAAAGGAAATACCAGAGTAAAAACTCAGGGAGAAAAATTCTCCGCTTTGTTATATGTAAAAACCATCAATGGATATCATCCGTCGGAGGCTCAGAAACGAAAGAACTTTGAGGATTTGACGCCGATTTTTCCGGATGAAAGATTGCATTTGGATCACGGACGGGGAACCAACATGGCAATGCGGATTGTGGATTTGGTATCACCGATTGGAAAGGGACAGCGTGGTATGATTGTGTCTCCGCCAAAGGCAGGTAAGACCACCCTGTTAAAAGCCGTTGCAAAATCCATTGTAAAGAGCAACCCGGAAATGCACCTGATTATCCTTCTGATTGATGAACGTCCGGAGGAGGTAACGGATATCAAGGAGGCAATCTGCGGAGACAATGTGGAGGTAATTTATTCCACCTTTGATGAGTTGCCGGAGCATCACAGAAGAGTTTCCGAGATGGTTATTGAGCGGGCAAAACGTTTGGTGGAACATAAGCGTGATGTAATGATTCTGTTGGATTCCATTACGAGACTGGCAAGAGCCTACAACTTAGTAGTGCCGCCTAGCGGAAGAACTCTGTCCGGTGGTTTAGACCCGGCAGCTTTGCATATGCCGAAACGATTTTTTGGTGCGGCAAGAAATATGAGAGAGGGCGGAAGCCTGACCATTTTGGCAACTGCATTGGTAGATACCGGAAGTAAGATGGATGATGTGGTTTATGAGGAATTTAAAGGAACCGGAAATATGGAGCTGGTTCTGGACAGAAAGCTTTCGGAGAAGAGAGTTTTTCCTGCTTTGGATATTGTGAAATCCGGTACACGCCGGGAGGATTTGCTGTTGGATGAAGAAGAACTGGAAGCAGTCAACATTATGCGTAAAGCAATCAACGGTATGCGAAAGGACGAGGCAGTGGAGAACATTCTCAATATGTTTGCTCGTACCAAAGACAACCGGGAATTTATCCAGGTAGTAAAGAAAAACAGAATTATATAAAAGAAGTTGTTAAGTAATTGAAAATGAAGAAATGTAAAATAACAGTCTTCTTGTTTTTGCTGGTTTTATGTATGGCAATTACGGGATGCACACAGACGCTGGAAAAAGGCGGGGAGCAGGAGGTTGAGAGTATTGACTCGTCAGAGGCGGCATATGAGGTCATTGATAACAATGAGCCGTCTTTTACCGAGGCAGAGATGACAACAGAGTCTTTTGAGACATATAGTGAGCTGGATAGTCTGGGCAGATGCGGTGTGGCATACGCCAATATCGGCAGAGAACTGATGCCTACGGAGGAACGGGGCAGTATCGGAATGATAAAGCCTTCCGGTTGGCAGACCATCAAATATGAAAATGTAGACGGGAAGTATCTGTATAACCGATGTCATTTAATCGGTTATCAGTTGACCGGAGAAAATGCAAACGAAAAGAATCTGATTACGGGAACCAGATATATGAATGTGCAGGGAATGTTGCCCTTTGAGGATGAGGTGGCAGACTATGTGCGGGAAACAGGAAACCATGTGCTTTATCGTGTAACCCCGGATTTTCAGGGAGATAATCTGGTGGCTTCCGGGGTGGAGATGGAGGCAAAATCCGTAGAAGACCAAGGGGCAGGAGTCAGCTTTCATGTATACGTCTATAATCGGCAGCCGGGGATATGGATTGATTATGCCAACGGAGACAGTCAACAGTTGGAAACAGCAGAGGAATCCGAAGAATGTACTTATATTATCAATAAAAACACGTGGAAATTTCACAAGTCCACCTGTTCCAGCGTAAGTCAAATGAAAGAGTCCAATAAGCTGACTTATACGGGAGACCGTCAGAAGTTGATGACAGCAGGCTACGAACCTTGTAAAAGTTGCAATCCATAGAAAAAAAATTAGTCAGAGGACTTGCATAACAGGTAAGTCTATGGTACAATAAGAAAGCTGTTTATCGGGATGTATAGTTAGAATTGACTATAAAACAGAATATATTATAGAAGTAAATTATTAAGATATTGAAGAGGTGAAAATCATGAGAGAAGGAATCCATCCAGACTATTATCAGGCAACTGTTACATGTAACTGTGGAAATACATTTGTAACAGGCTCAACAAAGGAAGATATTCACGTTGAGATTTGTTCTAAATGCCATCCATTCTACACAGGTCAGCAGAAAGCAACTCAGGCTCGTGGACGTATTGATAAATTCAATAAGAAATACGGCATGGACAACAAATAGGAAGAGATTTGTTTGCAAAAGGTTGAGGTTTGATATCTCAACCTTTTTTTAGAAAATGAGGGCTGGTTTTATGAGCTATTCGGGAATAGGCGGTCAGGCGGTCATGGAAGGTGTCATGATGCGTAATCAGGATAAGTATGCCGTGGCAGTGAGAAAGCCGGACCATGAGATTGTTGTGGATGTACAGCAGTGCAAAAGCAGCAAAGGAGAAGAAACAGTTAAAAAGATACCGATTATTAGAGGCGTATACAGCTTCATCAGTTCATTGGTGCTGGGAATGCGTACGCTTATGTACTCTGCTTCTTTTTATGAGGAAGAGGAAAAAGAACTGAACGAAGAGGAACAGAAGAAAAAAGAACGGAAAGAAAGCATGGAGATGGGGCTTACCGTATGTCTTTCTGTGGTGTTGGCAGTTGCGGTTTTTATGTTACTGCCTTACGGATTATCCTTGTTTTTTGAAAAATGGATTGCCTCTCCTACGGTACTGGCTTTGATAGAAGGAGTAATTCGTGTAATTATTTTTCTGGCATATATTATTTTGATTGCAGCCATGGATGATATTAAACGGGTATATATGTATCATGGTGCAGAACATAAATGTATTAACTGTATTGAACATGGAAAAGAATTAAATACGGAGAATGTGAAAGCAAGCTCCCGTCTCCACAAAAGATGTGGCACCAGCTTTCTATTTTTGGTGGTATTTATCAGTATCCTGTTTTTTGCGTGTATCCGTACGGATTCTGTGGCACTCCGCTTTGGTCTGCGTGTATTGCTGATACCGGTGATTGCGGGAGTCGCCTATGAATTTCTGCGTTTGGCGGGACGGAGTGAAAACTGTGTGGTAAATATTTTAAGCAAACCGGGACTTTGGCTACAAAAAATCACCACAAGGGAGCCGGATGAGGATATGATTGAGGTGGCCATTGCCTCCGTAGAAGCAGTTTTTGACTGGAAATCTTATATTGAGAAAATAAATAAATCAGAGCTCTGATTACATTATCTTGTAAAAAGATAATCAAGGAGTAAAGGATATGACATATAAAGAAGCATTGACAAATGGAGTGCAGGTATTGGAGCAGGCAGAGATTGACACGGCAAGAATCGATGCGTGGTATCTGTTGGAGCATACCTGTAATATCAACCGTCAGCATTACTATTTGAATGAGGACGGAGAACTGACAGAAGAAGAGCAGCACGAGTATCAGCTGGCAATTCATAAGCGGGCAGAACATGTGCCGCTGCAATATATCATCGGAGAACAGGAATTCATGGGAATGACCTTTAAGGTAAATCCCAACGTGCTGATTCCGAGACAGGACACCGAGACCTTGGTGGAAGAAGCACTGAAATTATGTAAACCAAACGGTCGGGTGTTGGATTTGTGCACCGGTTCCGGCTGTATCATCATCAGTTTGGTGCGGCATTTACCGGATTTAGAGGCCTATGCAGGGGATATTTCCAAACAGGCATTGAATACGGCGAAAGAAAATGCCAAGACTTACCAGACCGCAGTTACCTTTGAAAAAAGCGATTTGTTTGAGGCATTCAGCGGTAAATTTGATATGATTGTTTCAAATCCGCCTTATATCCCTACCGCAGAGATTGCGAATCTGATGCCGGAGGTACGGGATTTTGAGCCGATGGAGGCGTTGGACGGTCAGGAAGACGGACTTTATTTTTACCGGAAGATTGTGGCGGGAAGCGTGGAGTATCTGAAGGAGGACGGCTATCTGTGTTTGGAAATCGGATATGATCAGGCATCCGCAGTTACGGAAATGATGAAAAAGTTCGGATTTAAAGAGATTACGGTCTTAAAGGATCTTGCCGGATTGGACCGGGTGGTGCGTGGTCATTTGTAGCGGCTTTGGAAAAAGAAACCGTTGACCGAACCACAGGCAGAATCGTGCCGTTGAAAAAGGAAAGAGGAAGAGAAAATGTTTGATAGATTAGATGATACCGTAATGAGATATGAAGAAATGATGAATCAGTTGAGTGAGCCGGATGTGGCAAATGACGCGGAGCGTTTCCGCAAGCTGATGAAGGAGCAAAGCGATTTGGCTCCTATCGTAGAGACTTATAAGGAATATAAGAAAAGCAAGCAGGATATCGAGGATTCTCTGGCTATGTTAGAGGAAGAAAGCGACGAGGAAATGCGGGAGCTTGCAAAAGAGGAATTGAATGAATCCAAAGCCCGGGTAGAGGAACTGGAACAGAAATTAAAGCTGTTGCTGCTTCCAAAGGACCCGAATGATGATAAGAATGTTATTGTGGAAATCCGTGCCGGAGCCGGCGGAGACGAGGCGGCTCTTTTTGCGGCGGAGATTTACCGTATGTATGTCCATTATGCAGAGAGCCAGAGATGGAAGGTGGAAACCCTTGAGATGGAGGAAATTGGAATCGGCGGAATGAAGTCGGTAAACTTTATGATTTCCGGTCAGGGAGCTTATTCCAGAATGAAATATGAGTCCGGTGTACACCGGGTACAGCGTGTACCGGAAACTGAGTCCGGCGGACGCATTCATACTTCTACCATTACCGTGGCGGTAATGCCGGAGGCAGAGGAAGTGGATGTAAAGATTGATGAAAAGGATATCCGTATCGACGTTATGCGTGCTTCAGGAAACGGCGGACAGTGTGTCAATACCACTGACTCTGCGGTACGTCTGACCCACTACCCAACGGGAATCGTTATTTACAGCCAGACCGAAAAATCTCAGATTCAAAATAAGGAAAAGGCTTTTGCCCTTCTCCGTGCGAAATTATACGATATAGAATGTCAGAAAGCCCATGATGCGGAGGCAGACCTGCGAAGAAGTCAGGTCGGTACAGGAGACCGTTCTGAAAAAATCAGAACCTATAACTTCCCTCAGGGTCGTGTGACAGATCACAGAATCAATTTGACCTTGTATAAACTGGATAAGATTATGAACGGTGATATTCAGGAAATCATTGATGCATGTATTGCAGCAGACCAGGCTGCGAAACTGGCGAAGATGAACGAATAAGCTATGAGTGCAGAATAAAAATGGAGAGTCAGAATCTTGCTTGTAAGAGATTCTGGCTCTTCTTTTTATTCTGTAAGAATGCAAACGACACCGAGATGAAGCGAAGCGGAATTGAGGTGAACGTTTACATGGCACTCATAGCTTAGGAGTGAATGAAAACTAAATAAAAGCTCGGATTTACTGGCTTTCTATAATGATAAATGTTTATAAAAAGAAAACAATTGTAAAATGCATATAATTATGCTAGAATAATGTACAAAGAAAGAGAGGTGTATTTTATGCCACAGATTAGACCAATTACAGATTTGAGAAATACAAATGATATATCAGATGCATGTCATGCAGTCAAAGAGCCTATTTTTATTACAAAAAATGGATATGGTGATTTAGTTGTTATGAGTATAGAAACCTATGAACAGATAGTTGAAACTCAGACTATTGATAATGCAATCTCAGAAGCTGAAGAGGAGTATGAAGCAACAGGTATTTTACTTGATGCAGGAGAAACATTAGCCTCACTGAGGAGGAAGCATTTTGGTTAAACATACAATAAAAATGTTGCAGAGGGCATCGGATGACATTGACAATATTTATAATCATATAGCAGATGATTTCAAGGAAATAGGTACTGCTGAGAAATTGGCAGATGCTTTAGAGGATGCTATTTTGAGTTTAGGTGAAATGCCTTATCGTGGTTCAATTAGAAGAACAGGTGCCTTTGCTAATCGGGGATATCGACAAATTTTTGTGAAGAATTTTACAATTGTGTATCGTATTGACGAAGCAAAGAAGATGGTTGTGATTGTGACAGTTAGGTACACATCGAGTAGTTTCTGATAATAAATGATAGTGTGGAGAAACATGAAGCTATTTTTATAATATGAAGTTCTGCTAGCTAAATTGTACGTAACTGGAAGATTTTATATGGATAGCATCTGAATTATGAGAGAGATGTTAAGGACTGGGAGAAAACCAAGTTGGCACGATTGCAGAAAGAAGCTGAACTGACACAGCCGGACAGAAACAGGACATCAAAGGACAGAGGGGCGAGATAGCCCCTCTTATTGCTTGCATACGAAATTAGGGTGCTTTTTCTGCATTATTTATGCTGATACTGCCCATGCAGCTTGGTTTTCTTACCGCACTGAATGGCAAATTTCGGACAGCGGTGAAGACAACCTAAGCACATCGTACATTTTTCTTTTACCCAGACAGGACGCTTATCCTGCATTTCAATTGCATGGACAGGACATTTTTTTGCACACAGTCCGCAGCCAATGCAGGTATCTTCAACGGAGAGATTACTGGTATAACGGGTTTTGTTATCATATATTTGCTTACCGATAACGCCGGCAACATACGGCATGGTGATATGCATATGTTTTCCTGTAACTTTATTTGCGACCGCTTCTCTCAACTGCTGAATCTGTATATCTGCCTGATGATTAATTTCTTTTACACGCTCTTTGTCTGAAAGGTCATATATAGGCGTCCATGTGTCGGGCATTTTGACATCAAACATTGCGTCAAAGGGACAGACTTTTGCTTTCATACAGCGGTTTGCCATAGCTGCCGCAGCACCCGTTGTCGTTCCGAAAGTACCGACATAGTAAGTGTATGGCTTGACAGCATAATTCAGTTTTAGCCTTTCTAAAAACTCCTCTACGATACTTGGTATCGTCCAGTTGTATGTTGGAGAAATGATTCCCACATTTTCATTCGGCTCAACATCAAACTCGTTAATTCCCTTATCGATTGCATCAGGAATGGAAATGAGCCTTTCTTCGTCCTCTGCCAGTTGCTTTGCTACATATTGTGAGTTGCCTGTAGCACTAAAAAATATGATCATTTGCGTGTACTCTCCTTTTCAAGTGTTCCGAGCAAAAAGTCCATATAGGCTGATGCTTCTTTTCTTGTAATCGACTTATCTAGAAAGCAGGCTGATAAAATCATCTGTACCGTGTTGCTGTAGTGCTGTGCAATAATGTCATACGGCACAGGATATTTGTAAGAAAAAGGACACTCCGTCACCATATGATAAATTGTCTTTTTGATGTATCTGTCAAGCGACAGCAGCATGGCACCGTCAGCATGATTGTGCTTTAAGAGTTTATCAATCGACTTACGGTTTTCTTCCATATAATCGTAAACCATATCGAACAAAGCAAGCGTTCTTTTGTCATGCTCGATACTTTGAAAATCAGTAATTTTTATCTGCTCGCTTATTGATTCCCAACAATAATCCATCAAAACATAGATGTCCTCAAAGTAGTTATAGAAAGTGGAACGAGGATAATTTGTTTTATCGCAAAGTTCAGCAATCGTGATACCCTCCAGTTTTTTCTCCAGCAAAAGCTCAAATAGTCCTGCTGTAAAATCATTCAGCAGACGCTTTGTAAAGCTCTTGCTTTTATCAATCTGATCTAACTTCACCATTCTCCTCCTCAGTTAAAGCTCTTTCCTATAATTTTAACCATCCAAGCAGACGGCATAGTCTTAGATGCAAATCTGTAAAATTTGTAAAGTCCGCCGGGGGTATAAAGTGTATAGCCTTTTCTTGCAAGCTGTATGGATTTCCTTGTTATCTTTTTCATATCCAAAAACGGCAGCTTATCTACTTTGTCGCTCTGGCTTGTGCCGCCTTTGGGATTCATCTCGGTATCCATATTGCCGGGACACATGGCAAGAATATTTATGCCGTCTTTTTTACCGTTTTGGCATATTCAACGCAAAGTCCCGATGATGCTCCTGTTATGACTGCAATGTTCATATGAATAACCTTCAGTGGTGCTATTGTTTTATTGTGGACGGATGTCCATATATGTATAATAGTGCAAATTAAGCGATATTACAATAAACAGATAGCTGCAAAACTCCATTGGTGGACATTTGTGAGAAATTGTCCATCAACTTTTTCTATGTTTGATTATTTACGTGGACTAGGAATCACGAGATTTACCGCAGGTACAGCATTAAACAATATACCGTCAGTATCATTGCTGAAAGCCATAGGTTTTAAACAAGTTGGGACGGAAAAAGTGTCATTTTATAAAGATTCTGAAGGAAACGACATTGTATTTGAAGGTGGCATTTTTGAATTGAAAACAACAAGATAAATACCAATTTGGTGAAAAGAAAAATAAAATGAATTTGAAAAATTGTTGTAACATCTTTGTTCTTTGTTATAATGTAATTAGAAAAGGCAATCGCCACAGAGTGGTTAACCAATAAGTTGAGAATAAAGCCTTCCCTCACTCGCCAAAGTACAGGGAAGGTTTTGCTGTATTAGTGACAAAAGCATACAATAGATTGCAGGCAATCTATTGTCAAGAATAAATGAATGTCAGCAGTGCTAAGAGGAACATTCCAAATGCAGTTTTAAAACTGACAGCAGATTGTATCGAGGTTAATAGAAAGTTCAGATTTATGTTGTAAGGAACTGCACCGAACCGTTACTCTGTAAATAATAGTTTGGAAAGGATGCAGTTAAAATGAAAAATTCCATTTGAAAATGAAAGTTTTGATGTGATTACAAATAGGCATGGAGATTTTAATGCGAAAGAATTTTATCGCTTACTAAAAAAAGGTGGAATATTTATAACTGAGCAGGTTGGTGGAGATAATGATAGAGATTTGGTAGAAATGGTACTTCCAAATACAGAGAAACCATTTCCTCACTTAAATTTGAAAGAGCAGAAAAAAGTGTTTGAAGATGCAGGATTTCACATTATTGAGGAAGCGGAAGTCTATCGTCCAATTAAGTTTTATGATGTTGGTGCGTTTGTGTGGTTTGCACATATTATTGAATGGGAATTTCCTGGATTTTCAGTTGATAGATGCTTTGAACATTTAATAAAAATGCAAGAAAAAATTGAAGATGAAGGAAATATCGAAGGTACGATTCATCGTTATTTAATTGTAGCAAAGAAATAGATTGTTGTAATGCATTATGTAAAAGCCAAAGACTATACAAAGGAGCAACTTTAGAACATTTTACAATAGTTGCCCTTTGACTAATTATGTTATGCAGAAATAAACAATCGGAATTTATTGAGTTGACACAAAGATTTCCTAAATTTGCTCGGTGTTTTTTGTAGATAGCACGAATTCAGAAGCAAAGTGAGTGTTACATCTCTATAATGGAATCCTGTAAAGGAGAGATGTAATGATGGGAATAAAAGAAATAAAAGAAAACAAATTAAAAATGATTCTTCGTTTTTCGATTCCGAGCATCATAGCGATGCTTTTAGAAACGATAATCACAATAACCGACGGCTATTTCACTGGGAACTATGTGGGTGAAAATGCATTGGCAGCGATTAACATGGGATTGCCGATTCTTTATTTTTACCTGGGCATAGGGCTGTGCGTAGGTGTTGGTGGAACGGTAATCTGCGGAAAAATGCTTGGGGCAAAGGACAAACACAAGGCTTCTGAAGTATTTTCGCAGACGATTGTTACAGCTGCGATGGTTTGTATCCTAACGTCATTTGCTGTAGCCCTGCTGTTCTCCCCTATTCTTAGAGTGCTGAGAGCAGATGGGAATCTGTCTGTTTATTTCACGCAGTACTATAAAATCATGCTGTTCACTTATCCTATGATGGTGATTGGAACCATACTTGGAATGTTTATCCGTATGGACGGAAAACCTCAGGTGTGCATGATGGTTAGTATCGTAAGCTGCATTCTGAATACAGTGCTGGACTATATTTTGGTGGGCAGATTGGCACTGGGCGTACAGGGAAGTGCCATAGCGTCGTTTGTAGTGCAGGCGATTGCAGTCATTGTTCAAGTTGTTTATTTCATGGAAGCGTCACTCAATATACGGTTTCAGCGTTTCAGATTTGACAGGACCGTGAATAAAGAAACAATCTTAAATGGTTCATCAGAGTTTATTGGGGAGATGGCGAGTGCAATATCCATGTTTGCCTTTAACTATGTGCTAATGAAATATGTTGGAACAGAGGGTGTTGCCTCATTTACAATACTTGGTTTTGCAGTATATGGCTACAGTATGATTGCAATCGGATTCGGACAGGGATTGACCGCACTTGTAAGTGTTTGCTGGGGTGCAAAAGAATGGAAAACAGCAACGGAACTGCACAAGATAACGAATAGAATTCTGTTTGGAATTGGGATTTTGTTTGCAATATTCTTTGTGGTGTTGGGAAGACGATATGCCAGTATGTTTGGGTGTAGCAGAGGTGTTGAGGATATGGTATCGGAAGGATTTAGGTTTTACGCAGTCACATTCCTTATTATGGGATATAATGTGATTAATTCCATGTATTTTACCAGCTGTGGTGATGCTTTGAGTTCTGCAATCATCTCGTCCTTGAGAGGAATTGTGCTCCTTCTGGCATTTGTATTGATTTTCCCGGCTATATGGGGAATGACGGGAGTATGGATGGCTGCCCCGGCAACAGAGGCTTTAACAGCTATAGTGTCAGTATTTCTGATTATTAAGCAGAAAAAGATAATCGAAAGAAGGTGATTTGCGGTGAACGAGAACGACAACGCTGTGATTCGAAACACAGTTATTAACAAAGCCATTAACTACATCTTTGACAATTTGGATGAAGAAATTACTGTAGATGATGTGGCCAGACACTGCTGTTATTCTAAGTATCATCTGATGCGAATGTTCAAAGAGAATACCGATGAAGCATTGTACCAGTTTATTAAGCGTGTTCGTCTGGAAAGAAGTGCTTGGAGGCTCAAAGTTGAGAAGGATAAGAGCATATCAGAAATTGGTGTAGATTATGGCTATTCTTCTTCTAATTTTGCAACGGCATTTAAAAAGCATCTAAATATTTCACCGGCAGATTTTAGGAAGAAAAGTGAGCAAATGGTGGAGCAGAGTTCTTTTTCTCATGGAATATCCATCGACGAACTGGAAAAGTCAGAAAACCTAATCACTATTGAGGAGCTTGACAGCTTTTTGGTTGTGTATGAGCGTAAGAAAGGCAATTATAATAATTTACCGGAAGAATGGTGTGAGTTTATCAAAAAGTATGAGCACCTTTCTTCAGCGGATACGATTTATATAGAAGCCACAATTGATGATCCCTCTATTACAGATGAAAACAGATGCATGTATGAGCTGTGCCAGACAATTTCTCCGTATCACCCGGCACTGAAAGAGAATACCGGGATTCTTACTCATACCTTTGAAGGCGGTAAATATGCGGTTTACCACTATAAGGGATTTCCGCAGTTTCTGTTTATGGTATATCAGGAGGTCTTCTGCAGATGGCTTTCAAAGACAGGAAACCAACTTGATAAAAGACCAATCTTCGATATATACCGAAATGTGAGACAGGACGGATATATGGAAATCGATATTTGCTTTCCATTAAAATGAACAGTCTGTCATTCATTTAGAGAACGACAAACTTTGAAAAGACATTTAATAACAATGGTATTGACTCAGTGGGAGGATTAACAGATGAAAAATGGAATGATATATATTCATGGAAAGGGAGGGAATGTCGGAGAAGCCGAACATTATAAACCACTTTTTCCTGAATGTGATGTCATAGGGTTTGACTACAAGTCTGAAACACCATGGGATGCAAAGAAAGAATTTGTTCAGTTCTATAATGTATTTAGTAAAGAGCATGATATTGTAAGCATTATTGCAAACAGTATCGGAGCGTTTTTTTCTTTGAATGCGTTAGGAGATAGAAAGATTGAAAAGGCATATTTTATCTCGCCGGTCGTTAATATGGAAAAACTAATCTCAGATATGATGCGATGGACGAATGTTACAGAGGAAAATCTGAAAGAACGGGGATATATAGAAACTGCTTTTGGTGAGACTCTATCATGGGAGTACCTTTCCTGGGTAAGAAATCATCCTATTTCGTGGAATATTCCGACGAGGATTTTATATGGAAGTAAAGACCATCTGCAATCAATCGATACGATTCAGTCATTTGCAGAGCAGATTGGAGCAGAGGTTACTGTTATGGAGGATGGAGAACATTGGTTCCATACAGAGGAACAAATGGGATTTTTAGATAACTGGATTAGTAGATAGATTCCGGTTTGTTGAGTTAGAAAAATCGGAAGTTGTAGGAGTGTAGATGGATTACTATAAACAAATTTTTAAACGAAAGTCATTTCATCTGTTTAAGGAAACAGAGCAAATGACAAATGATGATGTAAATAAACTTAATACTTTCATTGGTTCTGTTAAATCCCTTAATCCTCAAATCAAAACAGAAATCCGTATAGTACCGGAAGCAGAAACTACCTGTAAGCGAGGTGGAGAGTATTGCATCTTATTTTACAGTGAACAAAAGGATGAGTATTTGAGAAACATTGGGTATATGGGTGAACAGATTGATTTGTATCTGGCTTCCGAGAATATTGGTGCATTGTGGTTTGGTATAGGAAAGCCGCAGAATATGCAGATGAACGGTCTGGATTTTGTGATTATGATTTCAATCGCAAAAATGCCTGAGGAAAAATTTCGCAAAGATATGTTTAAATCAAAAAGAAAGCCGATAGATGAAATATGGAATGGTGACACTTTAAATATCGCTGAGATTGTTCGTTTTGCTCCAAGTGCTTGTAATACACAACCGTGGATTACAGAAAATACAGGCAAGGAATTGATGATATATAGGTTAAAAAAACCGGGCAAAAGGGGCATTATGCCTGCCGATAAGGTTAGATATTACAATAAGATAGATATGGGGATTTATCTTTTTATGCTTGAAACTTGTCTTGAATATGAAAACTATTCTTATGATAGGACGTTGTATGCAGATACAACAGATGATAGTGTTGAGAAAACTTTAATAGCGAAATATGAGTATTCGTACAGATAAACAAAATAGAAGTTGTGGAGGAGTGCAATGAATAAAATTGGTACAAAAAAAATAGATACAGAACGTTGTACTTTGAGAAGAATTGTTCCAGATGATTATCAAATGATGTATGAAAACTGGGCAAAATACGAAGAGGTCTGCAGGTATTTTCCGTTTAATCCAATAACGGATATGGAATTATACAAAGAAAAGGTGCATAAATGGGTAGCCAATTATGAATCTGATACATATTTTCATTGGGTAATCGAATGGAAAGAAAATCATGAATTGATTGGAACGATTAATTTGGGAAATGTTGAAGAGTCGTGTTTTATGTCGGATACATGTTATATGCTTTCACCACAGTATTGGGGGCGAGGTATAATGACAGAAGTGGTTCAAGCTGTACTAAAATATGCATTTGATGAGATTGAATTAAATCGTGTTCAGGCTGAAGTATTTGACGGTAATGTTGCATCTGTACATGTATTAACAAAGTGTGGAATGCAGTTTGAAGGAATTGCCAGACAAAAGTATTACAAAAACAGCACATTTATTGACACTGCTCAGTATGCGATTCTTAAAAGTGATTTCAAAGAATAAATCCCAATTTTCTGTCTTTGTATAATAAAAGTAGCATAATTGCAATCAACAATATATTGGCTTGATTCAGGTATTGATGTACGATGATTTTGGAGGAGAGCAATTTGCTGGCGAAGAAGCAATATGGTATGAAGGAAAAGCACAATACGCAATGAACTATGTTGGTAGAGTAATCGGTCAGCAGTTCAGTGGTGATTTTTTAAAGGAATCACTTAGAAATGCAGATAGAAAAATGCCTTACCGGGGACCGGAATATTACCAGTCGGGGGAGTATATATATAAGTGCAATGTTGTAGGAGACTTTACGTGGTTTCAAGGCTACGAAGAAATCTATTGTAACAATGAAAAGGTGTATGAATGCTATTTTCATGGTGGATTGATGAAATAGATAACCCCCAATTTGTAGAAATGGATAAATCGTAATTTCCTGATGCTATCAAGAGAATTTAATTGATATTTTCTATCAATTAGTATATACTATGTATATACTAATTGTAAGGAGGTTGCCATATGCAAGCACAGGTAAAAGAATGGGGAAATAGTCAAGGAATCAGATTGCCAAAAGAAGTATTAAGAAGTGCAGGAATCGCATTGAATGAGTTTTTGGATGTCACGGTATCAGATGGTGTAATCACTTTAGTGAAATCATTTCGTCATAAAACTTTGGAAGAGAGAGCCGCTGAGTTTGATGGAAAGTTAATGCTTGATGGTGAATATGATTGGGGTGAACCTGTCGGAAGAGAGGTATGGTAATGGAATTTCTACATCAAGGAGATATTCTTAAGATTGAAAAAATAAAACATCCCGTATTGGTGGTTAGTAAGGATTTTTTTAATACGAGTGGGGAAATAATTGGATGTCCAATTATTAGAAATTCTACTCCGGGTCCGCTTCATATATGGATGTCTACAGAAGAAAATGAAGGTTATATACAATGTGAAAAACTTGCATTGTTAGATATGTCGCTTCGGGGTTACAAGAAAGTAGATAGATTGCCAATTTCAGAAATGATTAACGTATCTGATGCTATTCAGGGAATTTTTGAATACATTTGATGAGAATTCTAATATGAGAAAGATTTGAATTGACCAAAGGTCGATTGTATGGGAGCAGAAACACAGAAAATCGGAAATTGTAGAGGAGATAAATATGGATATACATAAATTTTGGAAAGCCGTTCTTGTGCAAGATGAGCAAGAAATCAGAAAATATTTTCATAAAGAAGCCTATGTTAATTGGCATTGTACAAACGAGCATTTTAATGTTGATGAATATATTGTTGCTAACTGTGAATATCCTGGAGATTGGGACGGGACAGTTGAAAGAATTGAAGTGATAAATGATTTAATCATTACAGTTGTTCTTGTCTATCCAAAAGATAAAAGTGCCTCTTTCCATGTAACATCATTCATAAAAATAGCAAATGATAAGATTATATCAATGGATGAATATTGGGCAGATGATAGCGATGCCCCACAATGGAGATTAAATAAACACATTGGAACGGCAATTAAACAAATCCCAATTTTAGGAGAGTATTATATATGAAAAGCCTCATTAGATTGACTGATTATAATGTGAATGATATTTATGATATTTTTAAATTGACAGATGAAATTAGAAAAGGAAAACATCAGGATTTTTTAAAAGGGAAAAGTGTTATTTTATTCTTTCCGAATACCAGCATTAGGACAAGAGTAACGTTTGAGAAAGGCATTTACTTGTTAGGTGGTCAGTCGATTCTTTTTCCAACAGATACTTTAGACAAAAAGGAAGATTTAAGGGATGTGTGCGGGTATTTGAATAATTGGGCTGATATGGTTATCGTACGGCATAAAGACATTTGTTTGCTTCAGAGCATGGCTGATTGTTTAAAAATACCTGTTATCAATGCTATGACGGATGTAAATCATCCTTGTGAGATGTTAACAGATATGTATGCCCTGTCAAAGATAAGAAAAGATTTCACAAAGGACAGATTTCTATTTGTCGGTGAAAGAGGAAATATCGGATTGGCGTGGAAGGAAGCTTCTGATGTCATGGGTTTCAGCTTGGAACAATGCTGTGGTCAGGGTTACGAAATGGATGGGTTGGTATCCTATAACAATATTTATGATGCAATACGTGGCAAAGATATTGTTTGTACTGACTCTCTGCCTACAAATGCTCTGGCAGATTTTAAGGAGTGCCAGGTTACGAATGGTGCAATGGAGATGGCAAACGAGGGGGCAATTCTAAATCCATGTCCACCTTTTTATCGCGGAGAAGAAGTTTCTGAGGAAGTAATGGAATCAAAGTATTTTGTCGGATATGGTTTCAAAAAATATCTTCTGGATGTTCAACAGGCAATTATGATGTATTGTTTGACTTGACAAACGTTGTTGATGGAAGAATGATAGCCGAGGAAGCTCAAAAATCCGTTGCAGAAGCGGATGTGGTTTGGTTGGCGGGGGGGGAGATACGCCTACACAGTTTGGTTATTTTCAAAAGTATGGTTTAGATACTATTATTAAGAAACATAAAGGGGTTATAGTTATAATTAGGGGATTACTCATTTTCCAATGGTAAAATTATCTGCGTGATAAATTTGCTTTTATCCTGATGCTGTGGTGGACCTTCCAGATAGACATGGCGAAATATCCCCTGTGGTTTTAAATTATGTTCCTTAGCATAGGTGAGAATTTTATTGTATAGCGTCGGAATTTCCTCATAAGCACCATGGTGATAGAAACTAACCGCTTTTATTGCGGGAAGATGTTCAATAAATTCGCCCTGACTATTCGGCGGAACAGCTACGCAGTAAGATATTTCTTCGGGATCGGATAGAGGGAATTCGATAAAGTACAAACGTTTTGAGGTATCTGCACCATAGATACGCAATGCATCCAAAGCAGTATCTCTGAGCAGCTTCGTCTTTTCTGCTATACTATTAGAACGAATCTTACGGCGATAAATGGTTTGAGGACTCAATTGTATTTCTTTAATATCACTAGAAGTGGCTTTCTGCCGTTCGTAAAGTTTCTCTATATTCAGATTCAGTTCATCTCGTAATTTTTCAAAACGCTGAATAATAACGGTAATATCCATGCTATTATGAAAATAACTGTGAATTTCATCTAAGGACAGTCCAAGATTTTGAAAGGTTCGAATTGTTCGAATCTGGGTAAATGTATCTATGGTATAAAAACGTTTTCCTGTATCCCCGTTTTTTACATCCGGTTTAATTAATCCGTGTTCCTCATAATTCAAAATGATTCGTCGGGTAATGCCAAGGAATTTTGCAATTTCACCTATGGTAAAGAGTTCTTTGTTATGATGCATAATCCTGTTCCTTATGAAAATATGATACTATTGTGAAAATACTTGTATCGTACATTGATGTACGGTGTAATATAATTATAGTAGATTGTGTCAAATTTACAATAGAAAAAGTAGGAAGGAGACAAAGGATATGAAAATAAAACGAAGATTATTCAGTTTACTTGTTACAATTTGCCTTGTGATAGGGCTTATGCCGATGACTGCATTTGCGGCGCCTACTTTTTACGGCCTATGGGTTGGCGGTGTGAAGGTAACCAGCGAGAATGCGGGAAATATCACTGGAGAGGGCATCGAAGAGGGTACGGTGATTTATGATAACAGTACAAAAACGCTGATTTTGAATAATGCCACCATTATCGGTTATAGTTCCGATGGCTATCAAACCAACACAGATTCAGCAGGAATCTATACGTTAGTGTCTAGTTTCAGCGGAGATTTGACAATTAAGCTGATTGGCGAGAATTGGATTGTCGGGGCACTTCATGGCAACGACGAAAGTAGTTATGGTATATATAATGGTGCTGATGGAAAGCTGAAATTTGAGGGCAGTGGTAAATTAAACGTATCATCTGCTTCAGGTAGCGGCTGGTCTATAGCAATTTATTCTCCGGATGGCGGTAATATTGAAGTGGGAGCAGGCTGTACCATTACTGCAAAGTCCGAGTCAAGCAAAGCAATCTACTTGCATTCTGGAAACAAAGTAATTTTAAATGATGCAAAGGTTGCTGCCGGAAATTCGTATGATGATGCCGCTTATGTAGAGGCAGGTGCCGATTTTGATCCGAAAAACTACAAATACGTAAAAATCAAACCGGCATCTATCCAAGATGTTACGGCAATCAATGTCATCGGTGTAACGACTCCGGTTATCGGTCAAACACCGGTTTATACCGCACCGTCATTTACCTCTACGCCTGCAAGTGCAGTTAGCGTTTGTGAAAACACAACGTATCGTTGGCTTAAAATTGCCAAAGATAGCTATACAGGAGGCAACGATGACATTTGGAGTGTGATGACGTCTAATGAAAGATTTGCGGCAGGTTATTATTATTGTTATGGCATAGAATTTCAAGCAAAGGACGGATATGAACTTTCAAGAACCATAACCGGCACAATCAACGGCAGTGCTTGTACTGATATTGTTGTCAGTGAGGACTATCCGGTTAAGCTGCAAACTGTGTTTGGTCCACTGGTTGCAACGAGTTCCGGGGAATCTGACAACAGTTCAGGCGAGGAATCTAGCAAGCCTTCACCGCGAATGCTAAACGGCAATGGAACAACGGTAAGTGCCGGCAACAAGAAAACCTTGTCATTCCGTTCGAGTGCTCCGCTCGTAGACTTTATCCGTGTAGAAATGGATGGAAAAGAACTGGACAAAAAATATTATACAGTGAAGGAAGGCAGTACCATCGTTACCCTGAACGAAGACTATGTTTCGACCCTTTCCGTTGGCGAGCATATTATCGGCATCGTATCGAAAAATGGTACGGCAACTGCAAAATTTACTGTTAAGGCTATGAGTCAGACGGTCGTAACCGGTGATAAACAGAATTCTAAGCTGGGTATAATGTCTCCACAGACCGGCGACAATAGCAATCTATTCCTGTGGACAACACTGCTGCTGGTAAGCAGTTGTGGAGTTTTCGGAACTGTGGTTTACGGGAAAAAGAAAAGAGCAAAATAATTTAATATGAGAGTGATTTAAAAAAGAAAAAAATGAATTTAAAAACCTCTAGGTTGTAGTATGTACCGACCTCCAATTGTTAGATTTTATGGTCTAACTTTTGGGGGTCGGTACAGTAATCTGGAGGTTTTTTAATGATGTACAATCTCCCGTGGAAGTGTGCCAAACAATCGGTTGCCTCAATAAGAAAAATATGCTATTATTGACTAAAGTCAAGAGTAAAGAATATATTAAAGTTAAAGGAGAAAGAAAATGCCAAAAGGATTGCAGAAAAAAGGAGTTATCAGAAGAAATAAAATGCTCTTAGCAGCAGTTCAGATGTTTTTGGAAAAAGGATACGACAAGACAACGACAGCGGCAATTGCAAAAAAGGCAGGTATGGCACCATCCTCTTTTTTTGCAGCTTTTAAAGATAAGGAAGAATTGCTGCTGACTTTGGTACAGCAGATGTTTAACAGTCAGTTTGAGAATGCGGAAGAGTTTTTAGATGAGCAGAAGGATCCGCTGATACTCTATGGAATAGAGACGGCATTGCAACTGCATATTACAGAGTTGTCAGAACCAATCCGGGAATTATACGTGATGGCATACTCGCTTCCGACAACTTGTGAATATATTTATAAAAGTACAGCAGAGAAACTGTGTAAGATTTTTGCCGACTATATGCCGGAAGCAGAAGCAAAGGATTTCTATGAGATGGAGATTGCTTCTGCAGGGATTACCCGTGGATTTATGGCACAGCATTGTCATATGTATTTTACGATAGAGGATAAGATAAAACGTCATTTACAGTGCTGTTTTACACTCTATCAGGTACCAAAGGAAAAGCAGGATGCGGTGATCCGTGTAGTATTGGCGGCAGATTTACAATCAGCAGCACAAAAGCTGATTGAAGATACGATTCAAAAAGCACAGCAGGGATTTGAAGTAGTTATGACAACAGGTGGGGCAAAAGGTGCCTGGAAAAAAGCGTAAAGGAGAAGAATTTATGAAAGAGGGAATGTTGAAAAAGACACTTTGTATCATGATGGCTATGTCAGTATGTCTGACATCCATATCATTGACGGCGTTAGCGGATGAGGTCGATGATTCTACATGTCCAGCGGCAGCGGATGGAAAACATGTTCCGGACTGGGACAGAAAAGAAGTAAAAAAAGAGGCAACCTGTACGGAAGACGGAGAATACTGCTTAATCTGTAAACTCTGTGATCAGCAGTATTTACAAGTGATTCCGGCAACGGGGCATCAGGAGGTCAAGGATCAGAAAGTGGAAGCAACCTGTACGCAAACCGGACTGACGGAAGGAAGCCACTGTTCTGTATGCGGTGAAGTCATCGTCGAACAGGAAGTAATACCGGCAACCGGACATAAAGCAGTAACGGATCAGCAGACTGCGGCAACCTGTACGAAAGCAGGACTGACGGAAGGAAACCACTGTTCTGTCTGTGGCGAAGTCATCATCGAACAGGAAGTAATACCGGCAACGGGACATTTATCTATCATAGTGGCACATCGGGAAGGAACCTGTATGACACGGGAAAGATGGACACATCAATGTCTAATAGATGGAGCGTTGTGGGAAGAGGTGGGAACATACGGTTCTCATAACTGGACAGTTGTACCAGCTGTGAAAGCAACCTGTACGAAAAATGGACTGACCGTTGGAATCCGTTGTTCTGTCTGTGGAACGGTTCGGCAGGCACAGGAGACGATTAAGGCAACAGGGCATAGGTATGGTCCTTATGTTTATATTGAAGAAGAGACGGGAAATATCGAATTTGAAGAAAGATGTGGGTATTGTGGTAAGGTTCAAAAAGATAGTACAATAGAAGAATTGAAAGTCTGCATCCCCGAAGATACAGGTTGTGTTTTTTATGGTGAAGATGGTAAAGAACTTAAAAAGATCAGTGATAAGCTTCAGTTCTATACAAGCACCTCAGATGATGGAGCACAAAATGTATTCTATGCAGATAACAGTGACAATTCACAATTAAGGAATTTTTCAGCAGAATCAGAAGATGGGATTCACAATCTGGCGGTAAATGTTAGTGAGACTGGAACGATACAGATGAATTCACCGGATGGAACAGAGCAAATGGGAATTGAGATGTCATTAATAGATCGACAAAAATCGATACTGTTTTTCAAAGAGAATCACAGTATCGCAACTATTACAGATATAAAACAGGATGGCAATTCTGTAATATTGGAATCAGAAAATGGCAATAAGCTTACGCTCTCCAGTGAAGATGTGAAATATGAGATAGGAGATATTGACGATTCGGACGATAGTTATATTGTCGCAGAGCGAGTAGAAGGCGAAGAGAATACGGTTCGATTGTCAACGCAGTCCGCAGATTCTATAAGTGAGGAACAAAAAGAGACAGACACAGAAGAGTCTAATCAGACAGAAGAAATCACTACAGATGAGGTGGCGGACACAACAGAAGTATTTGAGCCGGTTCAGATTGTATTTGGAATCGTTGATCTGCCGCAAGAAGAAACTACCGAGACGAATACTGGGACAATCGAACCATTCACAGAAGATGATGAGACGATAGAAAAATTTGAAGAGGAGAGCCCTTCTAATGTTATCATAAAATTTGTTGATCCTGAAGAAGAAAAGAAAAAGGAGGAAGAAAAGAAAAAGGAGGAAGAAAAGAAAAAGGAGGAAGAAAAGACGATAATAAACTTCTGTTTTGAACCTTTAGAAACGGCCTGTCAAAATAGAAGATATGGTCATTGTGTATTTACAAAGAAAAAGGACGACTATACACATACCTGTAAGCATAGAAGGTGTGATAATACTGAACCTCATTGGTATGATAATGGAAAGTGTTGTGTCTGCGGATTTAAGCACAAAAAACATGAATGGCGATATTATGATAATCAATATGAAGAATGTGCCGTGTGTCATTTAAAGGAGCCGATTGAGTATAAAGATTATGGCGACGGGCTCTACTGTATCTCTAAAAGAACTTGTCATGTAGTAAAGCATAGCTATCAGAATGGAACATGTACACGGTGCGGTTTTGAGCATGTAGAGCATAAATACCAATATACTTCCCTGGACGAAAAAGATAAGTGTACCGTCTGTGGAAAAGAGGTTTCACATAAATGGGTAAGTAATAAAAACGGAAAATGTGTATGTCAGTACTGTGGACATGAAGAACCACATAGCTACAAAAAAACTATCGCCAACATTAAAACATGCAGACGGTGCGGTGCAATAGACCGAGATATAAAAACAACTCCAACTCAGCCGAAAAAATATTATGAATAGTTACGAAAGGGCAGAAGCCCATATGAATAGAAAGTAAATATTATAATTTACCGGAGAAGGTAAAGATTAACAGGCAAACAGGTGTCAAGAAAAAATGCTTGACACCCGTTTGCCTTTATGATAATCTATCCTAGGTGAGAAATGATGGAAGAAAAGGTAGAACAGGCATATCTCTATGATTTTTATGGAGAATTGCTAAACGAGCATCAGAGAAGAATCTATGAATATTTTGTATTTGAAGATTTATCTTTAGCGGAGATTGCAGCGGAGGAGGGCATCAGCAGACAGGGTGTCCATGATATGGTAAAACGTTGTACCAAGACGCTGGAGGGTTATGAAGAAAAGCTGCATCTGATTGCAAAGTTTCAGAGAGCCAAGCAGAAGGTTGAGAGAATCCATCATCTGACACAAAAGTTTGAAGAGAAACAGGACGAAGCAATTATGGAGGAAATCGAAAAGATTTCCAATGAGATATTAGAGGAGCTGTAAGATGGCATTTGACAGTTTATCAGAAAAACTGCAAAACGTATTTAAAGGACTTCGGAGCAAAGGACGCCTCAGCGAAGAGGATGTCAAGGCAGCTTTGAAGGAAGTAAAGATGGCACTGTTAGAGGCAGATGTCAACTTCAAAGTGGTGAAAGGCTTTGTAAAATCCATTCAGGAACAGACGGTGGGAACGGATGTATTGAATGGACTGAACCCGGCACAGACAGTTATCAAAATCGTAAATGATGAAATGGTGAAACTCATGGGTTCCGAGACCACAGAGATTGAATTGCGTCCGGGACAGGAAATTACCGTGATTATGATGGTTGGTCTACAGGGTGCAGGTAAGACCACTACTACGGCAAAGATTGCAGGAAAGCTGAAACAGAAGGGTAAGAAGCCGTTGCTGGCAGCTTGTGATATCTATCGTCCGGCAGCCATCGAACAGTTACAGATTAATGGACAGAAGCAGGATGTGGAAGTCTTTACCATGGGAGATAAGAACAGTCCGGTGGATATTGCGAAAGCAGCGGTGGAGCATGCGACTAAGAACGGACAGAATGTGGTGATTCTGGATACCGCAGGACGGCTTCATGTGGATGAAGAGATGATGCAGGAGCTGGCATCAATTAAAGAAAATGTTGATGTGGCACAGACGATTCTGGTGGTGGATGCCATGACCGGACAGGATGCGGTAAATGTAGCCGGAATGTTCGATGAAAAGATTGGCATTGACGGCGTGGTGCTGACGAAATTAGACGGCGATACCAGAGGCGGTGCGGCACTTTCCATTAGGGCGGTGACCGGAAAACCGATTTTATATATAGGTATGGGAGAGAAACTCTCCGATTTGGAACAGTTCTATCCGGATCGTATGGCGAGCCGAATCTTGGGTATGGGAGATGTGCTGACCCTGATTGAAAAAGCACAGGCAGAGATTGATGAAGACCAGGCCCGTAAGATGGAGCAGAAGATAAAAAAAGCCGAGTTTGGTTTTGATGATTATCTGGAGTCCATGAATCAGATGAAGAAGATGGGGGGTCTGTCCAGCGTTCTGAGTATGATGCCGGGAATCGGCGGCAGTCAGATTGCAGAGATTGAAAATGCCATGGATGAAAAGAAGATGGCACAGATTGAGGGAATTATTTATTCCATGACTCCAAAGGAGCGGGCGAACCCGAGTATTTTAAATCCAAGCAGAAAACGCAGAATCGCAGACGGAGCCGGGGTAGATATTGCCGAGGTAAACCGTTTGGTAAAACAGTTTGAACAGTCCAGAAAGATGATGAAGCAGATGCCGGGTCTGATGGGCGGCAAAGGTGGTAAAAGAGGAAGATTCAAATTTCCTTTTTAACATATAATCAATGACCTATGAGGAGGTGAAAGTAATGGCAGTAAAGATCAGATTAAGAAGAATGGGACAGAAAAAGGCTCCTTTCTATAGAATCGTAGTTGCAGATTCCAGATCTCCGAGAGACGGAAGATTCATCGAGGAAATCGGAACTTACGATCCAACAAGAGATCCAAGCGAATATCATGTAAATGAGGAATTAGCAAAGAAATGGTTAGCTAACGGTGCAAAACCAACTGACACTGTAAGCAGAATTTTCAAAGCAGCTGGTATTGAGAAATAATTGGTGAGGTGGATGTAATGAAAGAATTAGTAGAAGTAATTGCAAAATCACTCGTTGATTATCCGGATGAAGTTCAGGTAACAGAAACCGAGAATGACAAGTCCATTGTCTTAGAATTAAAGGTTGCCCAGTCTGATATGGGCAAAGTAATCGGCAAACAGGGACGAATTGCAAAAGCAATCCGTTCAGTTGTCAAAGTAGCTGCATCCAAAGAAGATAAAAAAGTTATTGTAGAGATTATGCAGTAGAAATAAGCAGCTCCCAAAGGGCTGCTTGTTTTGATATTAGGAGTAAATATTTTATATGGAAGAATTATATCAGGTAGGTGCCATTACCCAGACTCACGGAATTAGGGGCGAGGTCAAGGTATTTCCAATGACGGATGATATTTCCCGTTTTAAAAATATGAAGGAACTGATTCTGGATACGGGAAAAGAGCGATTGAAGCTGGAGGTCACCGGTGCCAGACCACAAAAAAATCTGGTGATATTAAAATTTAAGGGTATTGATAATATCAATGATGTTGAAAAATATAAAGGCTGCGGTCTTTTTGTCTCAAAGGAGAACCGAGTCAAACTGAAAAAAGATGAATATTTTATCGCTGATTTAATAGGAACAAAAGCCATAGATGAACAGGAAGAAGAAATCGGCACCATAGTTGATGTATTGCAGACCGGTGCCAATGATGTTTATGTGGTGAAAACACCGCAGAAAAAGGAAGTACTGATTCCGGCAATTAAAGATTGTATTTTAGAGGTGGATGTAGAAGCCGGATATGTGAAGCTGCATCTGTTGCCGGGGCTTTTGGACTTGAATGAGAAAAAGTAGAGGGAACAGGATGAATTTTCATATATTGACATTATTTCCGGATATGGTGGAGCAAGGGTTGAATACCAGTATCATCGGAAGAGCGGTGGAAAAGGGAACTCTGTCCATTGAAACTGTTAACATTCGGGACTATACCATAGAAAAACACAAAAAAGTAGATGATTATCCTTACGGAGGCGGAGCCGGTATGGTTATGCAGGCACAACCGATTTATGATGCTTATCTTGCAGTAGTAGAGAAAATCGGTTACCGTCCCAGATGTATTTATCTGACACCTCAGGGTTCTCTGTTTTGCCAGCAGACAGCAAAGGAACTGGCGAAGGAAGAAGACGTCATTTTGCTGTGCGGGCATTATGAGGGAATTGATGAACGGGTGTTAGAAGAGATTGTCACCGATTATATTTCCATCGGCGACTATGTGCTGACGGGAGGCGAGCTGCCTGCCATGGTAATGGTGGATGCCATTTCCCGTATGGTGCCGGGGGTACTCAGCAATCAGGAATCCGGGGAGACGGAATCCTTAGAGGGCAACCTGTTGGAATATCCTCAATATTCCAGACCGGAGACATGGAATGGAAAAAGTGTACCGTCGATTCTCTTATCCGGCAATCACCAGAAGGTGGATGAATGGCGAAGAGAGCAGTCCATCTTGAGAACCAAAGAGCGGAGACCGGATTTGTTCGAGAAGGCGGAGCTGACAGAAGCAGAGAGAGCGAAATACCAATAGAGAGACTGTTATAACAGTTTCTCTTTCTTTTTTGTATAAAATGTTAAGAAAATATAAAATCTAAAAAATAGCAGTTGACAAAGAAAAACATCAGTGCTATCTTAAATACATGGATGTTAGCACTCCAAACAAATGAGTGCTAACAAATGCGATTCAGATAAGGAGCAGTAATATGCCAGAGCTTGACGAGAGAAAAACCAAAATCTTAAAAGCGATTATCCGTAATTATTTAGAAACCGGAGAGCCGGTAGGATCCAGAACCATATCCAAATATACAGATTTAAATCTGAGTTCTGCAACCATCCGAAATGAGATGGCGGATTTGGAAGAGTTGGGTTACATCTTACAGCCGCATACCTCGGCGGGAAGGATTCCTTCCGACAAAGGATACCGTTTCTATGTGGACCATCTGATTGAGGAAAAAGATCAGGAAGTCACTCAGATGAAAGAGTTTATGATTGAACACACGGAAAAGGTAGAGCAGGTATTGAAACAGGTGGCAAAGATGTTGGCTGCCAATACCAACTACGCAGCAATGATTACCACGCCGCGATATCAGCAGAGCAAGGTAAAATTTATTCAGCTTTCGCATGTGGACGAGGACCAGATTCTGGCAGTCATTGTAAGAGAAGGAAATATTGTAAAAAACAAGATTATTTCCGTCAGCGAGCCATTGGATAACGAGCGGTTGTTGAAACTTAATATTCTGCTGAATACAAATCTGAACGGGTTGTCCATTGACCAGATTAATCTGGGAATGATTTCTCTGCTGAAGGAACAGGCAGGAATCGACAGCGGAATTGTCAGCGATGTGCTGGATGCCGTTGCAGAAGCCATCGGAGAGGATGAAGATTTACAGATTTATACCAGTGGAGCAACCAATATTTTTAAATATCCAGAGTTGAGCGATTCCAAGAGTGCCAGTGAATTGATTGCAGCTTTTGAAGAAAAACAGGAGCTTGCGAATCTCGTGAATGAGCAATTTAATTCTGATGAAAATACAGGCATTCAGGTTTATATAGGAAGTGAAACCCCAATCCAGACCATGAAAGATTGCAGCGTAGTAACCGCAACCTACGAGTTAGGGGAAGGAGTAAAGGGAACCGTTGGAATTATAGGTCCAAAACGTATGGATTATGAAAACGTAATGGACAATTTAAAAACCTTAAAGGCACAGTTGGATGATATTTTCCACAAGCCGAAGGGATAAGATAGAGAAAGGTGGAAAGACATGGCAGAGAATAAAAAAGATGAAGAAATCCTGGAAGAAATTTTAGAAGATTTAGAGGAGGAAGCATCTGCCAAGGAAACGGAGCAGGAAGAAACCAAAGAAGAGGTTGAAGAAAAAGAAACTTCAGAGGAACAGCCAAAGGAAGAGAAGAAGTCTAAATCCAAAAAGAAAAAGGATAAAAAAGATGAGCAGATTGAGGAACTTCAAGATCAGGTAAAACGACAGATGGCGGAATTTGATAATTTCCGTAAACGTACGGAAAAAGAAAAAAACCAGATGTTTGAAGTGGGAGCCAAAAGTATCATCGAGAAGATTCTTCCGGTGGTAGATAATTTTGAGAGAGGCTTAGCATCCATTCCGGAGGAAGAGCAGGGAAGTGCTTTTGCAGATGGAATGAATATGATATACAAGCAGCTTCTGAATGAACTGGAGCAGGCAGGTGTGGCAGTCATTGAAGCAGTGGGAAAGGAATTTGATCCGGAGTATCACAATGCTGTAATGCAAGTAGAGAACGACGAGTTAGAGCCGGGAACCATTGCACAGGAATTACAAAAGGGTTACACATACCGAGATAGTGTGGTACGCCACAGTATGGTAGCAGTAGTTCAGGAATAAAAACGCAAACAAAAAACAATTCATATATTTTAGGAGGAATGAATCATGGGTAAGATTATAGGTATTGACTTAGGTACAACAAATAGTTGCGTAGCAGTTATGGAAGGTGGAAAACCGGTTGTTATCGCAAATACAGAAGGAGCAAGAACCACACCGTCTGTTGTAGCTTTTACAAAGACAGGTGAGAGATTAGTAGGTGAGCCTGCAAAACGTCAGGCGGTTACAAACGCAGAGAAAACCATTTCATCCATCAAAAGAGAGATGGGTACAGATTACAAAAAACAGATTGATGACAAGAAATACTCTCCACAGGAGATTTCCGCAATGATTCTTCAGAAATTAAAAGCAGATGCAGAAGGATATCTGGGAGAAAAAGTTTCAGAAGCGGTTATTACAGTTCCGGCTTACTTCAATGACGCACAGCGTCAGGCAACCAAAGATGCCGGTAAGATTGCAGGTCTGGATGTAAAACGTATCATCAATGAGCCGACAGCAGCAGCATTGGCTTATGGTCTTGACAATGAAAAAGAGCAGAAAATCATGGTATACGACTTAGGTGGCGGTACATTTGATGTTTCCATCATCGAAATCGGTGAAGGCGTTATCGAAGTATTATCCACATCCGGTAACAACAGATTAGGTGGAGATGACTTTGACCAGAAGATTACTGACTGGATGCTGGCTGAATTTAAGAAAGCAGAAGGCGTAGATTTATCCACAGATAAGATGGCACTTCAGAGATTAAAAGAAGCAGCAGAGAAAGCAAAGAAAGAATTGTCTTCCGCTACAACTACAAATATCAACCTGCCGTTTATCACAGCAACTGCTGAGGGACCAAAACACTTTGATATGAACTTAACACGTGCGAAATTCGATGAATTAACACATGATTTAGTAGAGAAAACAGCAGAGCCGGTACAGAACGCATTGAGAGATGCTGGAATCACAACCGCAGACTTAGGTCAGGTATTGTTGGTTGGTGGTTCTACCCGTATCCCGGCAGTACAGGATAAAGTAAAACAGTTGACAGGCAAAGAGCCAAGCAAATCCTTGAACCCGGATGAGTGTGTAGCATTGGGTGCGTCCATTCAGGGTGGTAAATTAGCAGGCGATGCAGGTGCAGGCGAAATCCTGTTGTTGGATGTAACACCATTATCTCTGTCTATTGAGACCATGGGTGGTGTGGCAACCAGATTAATCGAGAGAAATACAACAATCCCGACTAAGAAGAGTCAGATTTTCTCAACAGCAGCAGATAATCAGACAGCTGTAGACATCAATGTTGTACAGGGTGAGAGACAGTTCGCAAGAGATAACAAATCTCTGGGTCAGTTCCGTCTGGATGGTATCCCGCCAGCACGTCGTGGAGTACCACAGATTGAAGTTACCTTTGATATTGATGCAAACGGTATTGTAAACGTATCCGCAAAGGATTTGGGAACCGGAAAAGAGCAGCACATCACAATTACAGCAGGCTCCAATATGTCTGACGAGGATATTGAAAAGGCAGTAAAGGAGGCAGCTGAGTTTGAGGCACAGGATAAGAAGAGAAAAGAAGCTATCGATGTGAGAAACGATGCAGATGCATTCGTATTCCAGACCGAAAAAGCATTAGAGGAAGTAGGCGACGGAATTGATGCTGCAGATAAATCAGCCGTAGAGGCAGACCTGAATGCTTTGAAAGCAATGGTGGAAGCACATCAGAACGCAGAAGAGATGACAGAGGATCAGGTAGCTGAGATGAAAGCTGCAAAAGAGAAGCTGACAGAGAGTGCACAGAAGGTATTTGCCAAGATGTATGAGCAGGCACAGGCAGCACAGGGTGCCGGAGCAGGTCCTGACATGGGAGCGGGCCCTGATATGGGCAACATGGGCGGAAATGCCGATGATGATGTGGTAGATGCAGATTATAAAGAAGTGTAGACCGAGAACATTGATTAAGGAAAATAAAAACAAAGGGTTGGCGGGATAATCTGTCAACCCTTACAAACGGTAAGAGGGAAATTGATATGGCAGAACAAAAAAGAGATTATTATGAAGTGTTAGGCGTCGAAAAAAACGCTGATGATGCTGCTATCAAAAAAGCGTATCGTGCACTTGCCAAAAAGTATCATCCTGATATGAATCCGGGGGATGCTGAAGCAGAGAAAAAGTTCAAAGAAGCATCGGAAGCATATGCAGTATTAAGTGATGCAGATAAAAGGAGACAGTATGACCAGTTCGGTCACGCCGCATTTGAAGGCGGTGCCGGCGGAGCAGGGGGCTTTGATTTTTCCGGTATGGATTTCGGCGATATTTTCGGTGATATTTTTGGGGATTTCTTTGGCGGAGGTTCCAGAGGAAGTGCCAACAATGGTCCGAGAAAGGGAGCCAATCTAAGAGCCAGCGTAAGGGTATCCTTTGAGGAAGCGGTTTTCGGATGCGAGAAACAGATAGAAATTGTCTTAAAAGATGAATGTAAAACTTGTGGTGGCTCCGGTGCGAAACCAGGTACCACAAAAGAGAAATGTCCGAAATGTGGCGGCAAGGGAAAAGTCATGTATACCCAACAGTCCTTTTTTGGAATGGTGCAGAATGTCCAGACATGTCCGGAATGTCAGGGTACCGGACAGATTATTAAGGAAAAATGTGGTGACTGTCATGGAAGCGGCTATATTGCCAGCAAAAAGAAAATCAGCGTGACTATTCCGGCAGGTATTGACAACAGACAGAGTGTGCGTATCCGGGATAAAGGAGAGCCGGGAATCAATGGCGGACCAAGAGGAGACTTGCTGGTAGAGGTAATTGTAAGCAGTCATCCGATATTCCAGAGACAGGATATGAATATCTACTCAACAGCACCGATTTCCTTTGCACAGGCGGCATTGGGTGGTGAAGTGCGTATCAGCACCATCGACGGTGACATCTTGTATGATGTGAAACCGGGAACTCAGACTGATACAAAGATTCGTCTGAAAGGAAAAGGTGTACCGTCCCTCAGAAATAAAAATGTCCGTGGTGACCACTATGTAACATTGGTGGTACAAGTACCTACGAACTTGAACAATGAGGCAAAAGAGGCACTTCGCAAATTTGATGAAGCCAGCGGAGATTCTCTGGGAAAACAAAACGGTGCGGCAGGCAATGCTGAGAAGCCAAAAAAGAAAGGCTTTATGGATAAATTAAAAGAATCCTTTGATGACATATAATAAAAGAAGAAATTTGTAGAAAAATAGGGCAAATGGACCATGGATTTTTACTTCTACATGTTGTATACTGATTTCGTTGGAATAGTTAAACTGTGCCATATGTTGTGGGAGACATAGGTTGGGCATATCCCCGTGATAAAAGGAGAGTAAACTATGAGTCAGCAGACGAAGGCTGCCAACGATGCCAAAGAGCAGTTTCAGCAGTGGTGTTTTCAAGAAACAGTAGAATTAGAGAGGAAAAAACAAGATTTCGGAGACGAAAAACAGGCATTCGAAGAGGAGAAGCGTTCTTTTGAATTGGAGCGAAAAGAATTCAAGCGTAAAAAAGAAATGGAAAGTCAACGTTTGAAGCAGCAGGAGCATCTTCTGAATATGAAAAGGCATATTTTGGAAGAAGAGCTTCGGAAATTGGCAGGTGACAAGGAACAAATCGAAAGAGAAAAGCAATTTTATGAGAGGAAAGCCGAAAATGAGAGAAGAAATCATACCTCGTCTTCCACGGAAGGAAATGTTGTAAAAGGAGAACTGTTTTTTAAAGGTGTGAGAAATGAGCTTGCACTTAAGAAACGCTACAAGGATTTGATTAAGATATATCATCCCGATAATCTTGACGGTGATACGGGTACCATTCAGGAAATTAATCGGGAATATGAGAGATTGAAAAAAGTATTTTAAAGAGAGCACAGATAATGCTTTGATTATCTGTGCCTTTTTGTCTGAAAACATAGGGGCAAAGTCGTGAAAAAACAGAAAAAAACACAATTTTTTAAAAATGTTGAGAACATATACAAAGGGGAGCATAATAATGAAAAAACAACGAAAAAATTGGAAAAACGGAGGAGGCATATGAAAGAATACTTAAGAAAAGCAGAGATGAAAAAGAAACTGACAACGGTCATTAAAGTAATTGTTGTACTTTTTGTGGTTGCGATTATTATTTCTTATATTGGTGCAACCTTTGTGAAAAACAGTTTTCAGAAATTTTATGAAGGAACTTACAGAGACGCAGAGAAAGTATTGGAACTGCAGAGTAGTCTGGAAGAATTGACGAAGAATATGTTGTGGACAGCAACAGCTATGGACCCGGCTGTTATGCAGGAGCGTATGGAGCATGGACAGGAACTTTATGAAGACTTTGACAAGGATGCCGAATATCTGGAAAAGAACTTTGAGGATGAAAAATTGAGAAAAGAACTGAAGAGTTCTACGGATGATTTCGGAGTAGCAATCCATGAGGTAATGGTAACGGCTGGACAGTCAGGAAACCTCAAAGCAATTCAGGTTTTTGATGAGAAATATGTACCTTGCATGGAAGAGGTGGATAAAGTAATCGAAGACATGAACAAATCTGTGGATGACCGGGCAGAAGATGAATTTATGACGGCACAGTATGCATCTTTGTATATTCTCATTCTGGTAGTTGTTGTGGTGATTACTTGTATCATAATCAGTGTTTCCATGGCTCGTAATCTCACAAGGATGATTACGGAACCAATCGGAGAACTGGAGGAGGCAGCAGGAAAGCTGCAACGGGGAGATTTGGATATTCAAATCAACTACGTTGGAGAAGATGAATTGGGAAAACTGGCGGATGCTTATCGGAATACCTGTGAGACACTTCGTTTAGTCATCGGAGATTTGAAATATATTATGACAGAGTTGAAACAGGGTAATTTCCGGGTAGAATCTCAATGCGAAGAAAGTTATGTGGGAGATTTCAGAGCAATCATTGACGATTTAAAAGATATGGTAAATAAGCAAAGTGATACACTGAAACAGATTAATGAAGCATCAGAACAGGTGGCTTTGGGAGCAGATCAGATGGCGGAAACTGCACAGGGGCTGGCAGAAGGTGCCACAGAACAGGCAGGAGCCGTACAACAACTTACCGCAACCATCGACAGTGTGACCGGCTCCGTGGAGGAAAGTGCAGAGGCAAACCGCAAGGCTTACGAAGAAGCAGGTCTTTATCAGCGGCAGGCACAGATGAGCCATCAGGAGATGACTCAGTTGACGCAGGCGATGGAGCGTATTAGCAGTGCTTCTCAGGAAATTGAGAATATAATCAGTGAAATTCAGACCAATCTGTTGTCCTTAAATGCCTCCATCGAAGCGGCAAGAGCCGGTGAGGCAGGAAGAGGGTTCGCAGTAGTGGCAGAACAGATTGGAAAACTGGCAAATGATAGTGCGGAGTCGGCAGTAAGAACCAGACAGTTGATTCAGAATGCCTTATCTGAAATAGAGAGCGGTAATGAGATTACCAACCGTACGCAAAAGGCGTTGGAACAGGTAATTGCAGGTATTGAATATCTTTCGGAGGCAGTAAAGACATCCAGCGATATTTCCGTAACCCATGTCAGCAGTATGAAAGAGGTGGAGATGGGCTCGGGTCAGATTTCCGATGTAGTACAAACCAATTCGGCGGTGGCACAGGAAACTTCGGCTACCAGTGAAGAGTTATCTGCACAGGCGGCAACCTTGAGTGATTTGACCGGGCAGTTCCGACTGAGATAAAATTTTTAGACAGAAAAAGGAGAGTTTGCGAAACTTCTCAATCTGTGCTAGAATGTTTTATAATTGCGATGTTTGAAAAGGTCCCATGGACCTTTTCTGAATTTTACCGGAAACGGAATAAGGAATGGATGAATTATGAGATGGAATAAATTTACAATTAAAACCACAACAGAAGCGGAAGATTATTTAAGTGCAATGCTGGATGAAATCGGAGTGGAGGGAATTGAGATAGAGGATAACATTCCTCTTTCCAAAGAGGACCAGTCCACCATGTTTATTGATTTTCCACCGGAATTGCCGGAGGATGACGGGACAAGCAAAGTTAGCTTTTATATTGATGAAAAAGAAGATTATGAGGAAATATTAGAGCAGGTAAAGGCCGGTATTGAAGAGTGGCGGCAGTTTGTGGACATTGGAGAGGGAACCATTACCCAAAGCACCACAGAGGATATTGACTGGCAGAACAATTGGAAACAGTTCTTTTCTTCTTTTTACATTGATGACATTTTAATCAAACCAACATGGGAAGAATTAAAGGAAGAGGACAAGGACAAGTTTTTGATTGAAATTGATCCGGGCGTTTCCTTTGGAACCGGAAAGCATGAGACGACACAGCTCTGTATCCGTCAGCTTCGCAAATATATGAAGGACGGAGAAAAAATACTGGATGTGGGATGTGGAAGCGGAATCCTCTCCATTGTGGCATTGAAGCTGGGAGCCGGTGAAGTTGTGGGAACGGATATTGACGAAAACTGTATGACTTCCACCTATGAGAACATGGAAGTCAACGGACTGGATAAGGCTCAGGGAACCTTCTATGTGGGAAATCTGATTGATGATGAGGAACTGCAAAGAAAAGTGGGCACGGAATGTTATGACATTGTAGTGGCAAATATTTTGGCGGATGTGATTATTCCTTTGGCTCCGGTAATTCCGGCACGCTTGAAAAAGGATGGAATTTTCATTACCTCAGGAATCATTGATTTCAAGGAGGAAGAGGTAAAACAGGCAATACAGCAGGCAGGCTTTGAGATATTGGAAACCAACCATCAGGGCGAATGGGTAAATATCACAGCCAGAAAGAAATAGGAAGTATATGCATCAGTTTTTTGTAGAAGATGAAAATATCGGAACAGAATATATTACCATTACCGGCAGTGATGTGAATCATATTCGGAATGTGCTTAGAATGAAGCCGGGAGAGAAAGTGCGAATCAGCAATGGCAGCGGCAGGGATTTCTTCGGAATCATTGAAGAGTTAAGAGAAGAGGCAGTGGAAGTAAAGATTACGGAAGAGGAAGCAGAGGGAACGGAGCTTCCCAATCAGATTTATCTGTTTCAGGCATTGCCCAAAGGAGAACGGATGGAGTATGTCATCCAGAAGGCTGTGGAACTGGGAGTACATGAAATTATTCCGGTAACAATGAAATATTGCGTTGTGAAACTGGATGAGAAGAAAGCGAAGAAAAAGCAGGGGCGGTGGCAGGCAATCGCAGAGAGTGCGGCAAAGCAGGCGAAGCGGAGCCGGATACCGGAAATAAAGCCGGTAATGAGCTATAAAGAAGCAGTCGCCTACGCAAAGCAATGTAAGATACAGTTTGTGCCTTATGAGAATGAGCGGGGAATGCAAGGAACAAAAGAAGCCCTTGCGGGTATTCAGCCGGGAGATTCCATCAGTGTGATGATTGGACCGGAGGGAGGATTTTCAGAGGAAGAGATTGCGTATGTGCGGGATGAGATGCAAGTGATTTCTCTGGGAAAAAGGATTCTGCGTACCGATACGGCAGCCATTACCATGATGAGTATGCTGATGCTGGAAATCGAGATGAAAGCGGATTTGGAAGAAGAAAAGAAAAAATCGAGATAGAAAGAAGAATGAAGATGGAAGCATATCTGGATAATTCTGCCACCACGAAATGTTCGGAGGCAGTAAAGGAAATTATGCTGGAAGTAATGATGAAGGATTTTGGAAACCCGTCATCACTTCACAAAAAGGGCTACGAAGCAGAAGCGTATATCAAGCATGCAAAGGAGCAGATAGCCAAGACCTTAAAGGTTTCCGAGAAAGAAATTATTTTGACATCCGGTGGAACAGAGTCCAATAATATGGCAATATTTGGAGCAGCGGAGGCGAATAAGCGGGCGGGAATGCATGTGATTACCACTGCCATAGAGCATGCCTCGGTGTCTGCACCTATGAAACGTTTGGAAGAACTGGGATATGAGGTAACTTATCTGGGAGTAGATGAGAACGGTGTTATTTCATTAGAAGAGCTGGAGGTCGCTTTGCGGGACGATACCATATTGGTGTCTATGATGCAGGTCAATAATGAGATAGGAGCCATAGAGCCTATTGAGGAAGCGGCGGCATTGATTAAGCGGAAAAATCCCAACACCCTGATTCATGTGGATGCAATTCAGTCCTATGGAAAAATGAAGATTTTTCCGAAAAGAATGGGAATTGATATGTTATCGGTCAGTGGACATAAGCTGCACGGACCAAAGGGCGTAGGATTTTTGTATGTAAAAGAGCGAACCAAATTAAAACCGCTGATTTACGGCGGAGGTCAGCAAAAGGGAATGCGTTCCGGTACGGAAAATGTTCCGGCCATTGCGGGACTGGGAGTTGCCTGTGAAGAAGCCTACGGAAAATTAGAAGAAAATAGAAAACATTTGTATGAATTAAAGCAGATATTTACAGAGAAAATACAGGAAATAGAGGATGTGCATATCAACGGTCCTCTGTTGGAGGAAGGAGCACCTCATATTGTCAGTGTAAGCTTTGGAGGAATTGATAAGAGCGAGGCTTTGTTACACGCTTTGGAAGAGAGGGGAATCTATGTCTCTTCCGGTTCTGCCTGTTCTTCCAACGGCAAGAAAAAGAATGCCAGTGACACCATGCTGGCAATCCATCAGCCGGAAAAATATCAGGGAGCTACGCTGCGGTTTAGCTTTTGCCCGGAGACAACGGTGGAAGAAATTACCTATGCATTACAGGTTTTAGAAGAGGAATTGCCGATTCGGAGAAAATTCACCCATTATTAACAGAGAGAGGAAAGAACATGTATCAATCGTTTTTAATCAAATATGCAGAAATTGCAATCAAAGGAAAGAACCGTCATCTTTTTGAGGATGCTTTGGTGAGCCGGATGGTTCATGCATTGGAACCGGTGGACGGAGAATTTAAAGTGAGAAAAGAGCAGGGCAGAATCTATGTGGAGGCTCTTGGCGACTATGATTATGAGGAAGTCATTACGGCACTGAGCCATGTATTTGGAATCGTGGGAATCTGTCCGGTGGTGATTGTGGAGGACGAAGGCTTTGATGCCCTTGCAGAGGAAGTGGTAAGCTATATCGATAAAGTTTATCCGGATAAAAACCTTACTTTTAAAGTGGATGCAAGACGTGCCAGAAAGAACTACCCTATGGATTCCATGGAAATCAATGCGGAGCTGGGAGGAAGGATTTTAGATGCCTATCCTCAGATGAAGGTGGATGTACACAATCCTGACATCAAAATCCATGTGGAAATCCGAAACCAGATTAATATTTATTCCCAAGAGATTCCGGGACCGGGAGGAATGCCGGTGGGAACCAACGGAAAAGCCATGCTGTTGTTATCCGGCGGAATTGACAGTCCGGTGGCAGGTTACATGATTGCAAAGCGTGGCGTAAAAATCGATGCCACTTATTTCCATGCACCGCCTTATACCAGTGAACGTGCAAAACAGAAAGTAGTGGATTTGGCAAAATTAGTGGCGAAATATGCAGGTCCTATTGATTTGCATGTGGTTAACTTTACGGACATTCAGTTATATATCTATGAGAAATGTCCACATGACGAGCTGACCATCATCATGCGGCGTTATATGATGAAAATTGCAGAGCATTTCGCAAAGGAAAATAAGTGTCTGGGACTGATTACCGGAGAAAGTATCGGACAGGTGGCAAGTCAGACCATGCAGTCCTTAGCGGCAACCAATGAGGTGTGTACCCTTCCGGTTTACCGTCCGTTGATTGGAATGGACAAGCAGGAAATTGTAACCATCTCAGAAAAAATTGATACCTATGAGACTTCCATCCAGCCATTCGAGGATTGCTGCACCATTTTTGTGGCAAAGCATCCGGTGACAAAGCCGAATATCAATGTAATTAAATGTTCGGAGAAACGCCTAGAGGAAAAGATAGATGAGCTGGTACAGACAGCCATAGAGACCACAGAGGTTTTACACATTCAATAAGGCGGAGTACCAATTATTTCCACAAAAAAAGAGGATGGTAACATCCTCTTTCAAAATCATTTGTATTATACAAGATAAGGTTTTAAGATTTCCATGATAGAATCTACTTCGTCTTCGGAAGTGGTGTGAATTGCCAAATCAATCGGTTTGGATAAATCCAAAGAGAAGATACCCATAATAGATTTTGCGTCAATCACATATCTTCCGGAAATCAAATCAAAATCAAATTCAAACTGTGTGATTGCATTTACGAATGATTTTACCTTATCAATGGAGTTTAAAGAAATTTGTACTGTTTTCATAGATAGACCTCCCTTGGTACTATTAGTGTTTGTTTAAGTGTAATCTTTTTAGGAAAAAAAGTCAACAGAGCGAAGGAAAAAGTATGAGAAAAGCAGCATTACACAATTTAGGATGCAAAGTAAATTCTTATGAGACAGAAGCCATGCAACAGATGTTGGAACAGGCAGGGTACGAGATTGTACCTTTTCAAGAGCAGGCAGATGTCTATATTATCAATACCTGTTCCGTAACAAATATGGCAGACCGTAAGTCCCGCCAGATGATTCACCGGGCAAAAAAACAGAATCCTCAAGCGGTAATTGTGGCGGCGGGCTGTTATGTGCAGACTGCCGCAGAGCGGGGAGCGGTGGATGAAACCATTGATATTATTATCGGAAATAACAAAAAACATGAGCTGGTACAGCAGCTGGAAGAATATTTTTCAAAACAGCAAAAAGTAAAAGCCATGATAGATATCAATGATGCAGGGGAAGCGTACGAAGAGCTTTCCTTAAATCGGACCGCAGAGCACACACGGGCATTTATCAAGGTGCAGGACGGATGTAATCAGTTTTGCAGCTACTGTATTATTCCTTATGCAAGGGGAAGGGTGCGAAGCCGGAAACGGGAAGATGTGTTAAAAGAGATAAGACAGCTTGCAGAGAACGGCTATCAGGAAGTGGTGCTTACGGGAATCCATCTCAGCTCCTACGGAGTGGATATTGGGGATTCCCTGTTGCATTTAATTGAGGAAGTCCATAAGATTGAGGGTATAGCCAGAATCCGTCTGGGGTCTTTGGAACCGAAGATTGTAACCGAAGAGTTTGCAAAACGGTTAGCAGAGCTGCCCAAAATCTGTCCTCATTTTCATCTGTCTTTGCAAAGCGGCTGCGATGCCACCTTGCAGCGGATGAACCGAAAATATAATACTGCGGAATATCAAAAGGGCTGTGAACTTTTAAGAAAATATTTTGACCATCCGGCAATTACCACGGATGTGATTGTGGGATTCCCACAGGAAAGTGAAGAAGAATTTTTGCAGACGAAAAAATATCTGGAAGAGATTCATTTTTATGAGATGCATATCTTTAAATATTCCAAAAGAGAAGGTACAAAGGCTGCAAAAATGCCGGGACAGATACCGGAAACGGTGAAAACCGAAAGAAGTAATGAGCTTTTAGAGCTGGAGAAAAAGATGTCTCAGGAGTTCAGAGAGTACTATCTGGGAAAAGAGACGGAGGTGCTTTTAGAGGAAGAGACTGTCATTGACGGAGTCACCTATTATGTGGGATTTACCAAGGAATATGTGAAGGTAGCGGTAAAATCAGAGAAGAATTTATCCAATCAGTTGGTAAAGGGCAGAATAGAAAGAGCATTGACAGAGCAAGTATATCTTATGGTTGAATTTTAACAGGGGATATATTAAAATAATGAGTGACAGACATGGGAACGAAAGAGCAATAAGGACGTGAAAAAATGCAGGATTTAAACAATACTCAATACTTCAAAGTACAGAAAGAACCACAGATGAAGGTCAAGGATGTCATCAAACTGGTGTATCATGCACTATCCGAGAAAGGATACAATCCGGTAAACCAGATGGTAGGTTATATTATGTCGGGAGATCCTACTTATATTACCAGTCATCGGAATGCCAGAAGCCTGATTATGAAAGTGGAACGTGACGAGCTGGTGGAAGAGCTTCTCAAGGAATATATCAACAACCATTCGTGGGAATAGGGACGGAGGAACTATGAGAAGTATCGGACTGGATTACGGTTCGAAGACCGTAGGGGTGGCGATAAGCGACCCACTTGGAATTACGGCACAGGGAATCGAGATTATCCGAAGAGAGTCTCCCAAGAAACTGAGGAGGACTCTGGCGAGAATTGAAGAACTGATTGCAGAATATGAAGTGACAGAGATTGTTTTGGGATATCCAAGGAATATGAATCACACGGAGGGCGAGCGGTGCCAGAAGACCTTGGAATTTAAGGAAATGTTGGAGAGAAGAACCGGACTGCCGGTAATTCTCTGGGATGAACGGCTGACAACAGTATCCGCAGACCATGCAATGATGGAAGGCGGTATCCGCAGAGAAGACAGAAAGAATCATGTGGATAAGCTGGCAGCAGTTTTTATTTTGCAGGGATACCTGGACGCACAGCTTTTTCAGAAAGAAGAGAATAAGAAAGAATAGAATAGGGAAAAATAATGGAGACAGTACAATTTTTTGACGAAGAGTCAAACACTTACATAGATTTCTATGTATTGGAACAGACGAGAATCAGTAATGTAGATTATCTGTTAGTTACAGTAGATGAGACAGGGGACACAGACGCATTGATTTTAAAGGATATATCACAGAGTCAGGATGCAGACGCCCTGTATGAGATTGTAGAAGAGGAAGCAGAGCTGAACGCAGTGGCAAAGGTGTTTTCAGAGCTGATTGGCGATGAAGCCAGCTTAGAATTTTAATTGGACTTTAACAGGCAGGTGAAAATATGAACCGGAACGATTGGAAGAGCCTTTTGCGTGAAAAGGGTCTCAAGGCAACAAACCAGAGAATTTTGATTCTGGAAGCTTTGGCAGATAGTGAGGACAGGCATCTGACTGTGGAAGAAATATATGATAGCATCAAGGCGGAATTTCCGGGTATCGGATTAGCTACGGTCTATCGGAATATACAATTGCTATTGAGCCTTAATTTGATTGAGAGTATCAGTTTTGGTGACGGATGCACACGTTATGAGATTGGAAAACTGGAAGCAGATGTGGAGCAGCACCGTCATCATCATTTAGTATGTAAAGAATGCAAAAAAGTCATTTCTTTTCGGGATGATTTATTGGAAGAATTAGAACAAAAGATTTATGATACGGTATCTTTTCAAGTGATAGATCATGAAGTTAAGCTCTATGGCTATTGTAAAGACTGTTTGAAGAAACGGAATAAAAAATAGCATGGAGGAATTATGTTGAAAAAAAAGAAAAACTCAAAATTGAAAATCATTCCATTGGGAGGATTGGAACAGATTGGAATGAACATTACTGCCTTTGAATATGAAGACAGTATTATTGTGGTGGACTGCGGTTTGTCATTTCCTGAAGATGATATGCTGGGAATTGATTTGGTTATCCCGGATATCACATATTTAAAGGAAAATATTGATAAAGTAAAGGGCTTTTTTATTACGCATGGACATGAGGATCACATTGGAGCAATCCCATATGTTTTAAAGGAAATCAATGTGCCAATCTATGCCACAAAGCTGACCTTGGGTATTATCGAGCATAAGCTGCGTGAGCACAATATGCTGACCAAGGTAAAACGCAAGGTGGTAAAATACGGACAGCATATTAATTTGGGCTGTTTCCGTGTGGAATTCATCAAGACAAATCACAGTATTCAGGATGCGGCAGCTCTTGCCATCTATTCTCCGGCAGGTATTGTGGTACACACCGGAGACTTTAAGGTGGATTATACGCCGGTATTCGGTGATGCCATCGACTTACAGCGGTTTGGTGAGATTGGAAAAAAAGGCGTGCTGGCGTTGATGTGTGACAGTACCAATGCGGAGCGTCCGGGCTTTACCATGTCGGAGAAGACCGTGGGTACTACCTTTGACAATATCTTTTCCGAGCATAAGAATACACGTATTATCATTGCCACCTTTGCATCCAACGTGGATCGTGTGCAGCAGATTATCAATTCTGCAGAAAAATTTGGCAGAAAAGTAGCGGTGGAAGGAAGAAGTATGGTAAATATTATTTCTACCGCATCTGAATTGGGATATTTGAAAATACCGGAGAACACATTGGTGGAGACAGAGCAGCTTCGCAATTACCCGGATGAAAAGACAGTTCTGATTACCACGGGAAGTCAGGGAGAATCCATGGCGGCATTGTCCCGTATGGCAAACGGAACCCATAAGAAGATTACCATTAAACCAAAGGATACCATTATTTTCAGTTCTAACCCGATACCGGGAAATGAGAAAGCGGTTTCCCATGTTATCAATGAACTGTTCCAGAAGGGAGCAGATGTTATCTTCCAGGATGCCCATGTATCCGGCCATGCCTGTCAGGAGGAAATTAAGCTGATTTACTCTTTGGTAAAACCGAAATATGCCATTCCGGTACACGGAGAATATAAACATCTGATGGCACAGGCGAAAGTGGCAGAGGAACTGGGAATCTCTAAGGATGACATTTTTATTCTTTCTTCCGGTGATGTACTGGAATTAGACGAAGAGAGTGCTGAGGTAACCGGAAGAGTTCATGTGGGCAATGTAATGGTAGACGGATTGGGCGTAGGTGATGTAGGAAATATCGTACTGCGTGATAGACAGCATTTGGCAGAAGATGGAATTATTATTGTAGTATTGACCTTGGAAAACGGTTCCGGTCAGGTCTTGGCAGGCCCGGATATTGTATCCAGAGGTTTTGTGTATGTGAGAGGGGCAGAGGATCTGATGGAGGATGCCAAAGCCGTTCTGAACGAGACTATGGAATACTGCATGGATAGAAATATTACCGATTGGGGCAAGATAAAGACGGAAATCAAAGATGCTCTGGGAGAATTTGTATGGAGAGAGACAAAACGCCGTCCGATGATTATGCCGATTATAATGGAAGTGTAGGAAATGAGTACAGTAGAGGAAAGCTTGGAAGGCTTAGTGGAAGCAGTCAAGAATAGTCAGGAGTACAGAGATTTTCTCTCGGCGAAGCAAAAGATTGACGAAGATGTTCAACTGAAACAAAAGCTGAACCAGTTTCGCAGAGAGAATTTTAAAATACAGAACAATACCGGAAACGAAGCTCTTTATCATGGTGTGGATAACATGGAAAGAGACTTGGCAAAGTTTCGGGAAAATCCTATCGTAGATGAATTTCTGACAGCGGAGCTGGCTCTGTGCCGTATGGTGCAGAATATCAACTGGAAGCTGATTGGAGCTTTAGATTTCGATGTGGATTTTATAGAAGACTAAGAGGAAGTTGTCAAATGATAGTAGAGGAAAGGCTGGTAACCTATATCAATTCTCTGGATAGAGGAAATACAGAGCTTCTGGATGCGATAGAGGCGGAGGCTGTCAGAGATTACGTTCCCATTATCCGCAAGGAAATGCAGAGTTTTCTGAAAATGATGTTGCAGCTTCATCAGCCTCAGCGGATTCTGGAGGTGGGAACCGCAGTGGGGTTTTCTGCAATTTTGATGGCAGAATACAATCCAAAGCCCTGTGAAATTACCACCATTGAGAATTATGAAAAACGGATTCCCATTGCAAGGGAGAACTTTAAAAGAGCAGGCAAACAGGATATGATTGAGCTGTTGGAGGGTGATGCAACCCAGGTTTTAAAGATGCTGCAGGAGCCGTTTGATTTTATTTTTATGGATGCGGCAAAGGGACAGTATCTGAATTTCCTGCCGGATATTTTAAGGCTTTTGTCCCCGGGAGGGATTCTGATTTCCGATAATGTATTGCAGGATGGAGACATTGTGGAATCCAGATTTGCAGTAACCAGAAGGAATCGTACCATCCACAAAAGGATGCGGGAATATCTGTACGAATTGACGCATCACGAGGAATTAGTGACAACGGTGCTGCCTGTGGGGGATGGAATCACAGTCAGCGTAAAGAAGGGAAGAACGACATGAGATATCCAGAATTATTAGTACCTGCCAGCAGTTTGGAGGTATTAAAGATAGCAGTTATATTTGGTGCCGACGCAGTTTATATCGGCGGAGAGGCATTCGGGCTTCGAGCAAAGGCAAAAAATTTCAGTAATGAGGAAATTCGGGAAGGAATTGCTTTTGCACATGAGCATGGAGTGAAAGTTTACATAACTGCAAACATTCTGGCTCATAATTATGATTTGGAAGGTGTGCGGAATTATTTTTCAGAGCTGAAGGAAATTAAACCGGATGCGTTGATTATTTCTGACCCGGGTGTGTTTACCATAGCAAAGGAAATCTGCCCGGAGATAGAGATTCATATTTCCACACAGGCAAATAATACCAATTACGGAACCTATCGTTTCTGGTATCAGCAGGGAGCAAAGCGGGTGGTTTCCGCCAGAGAGCTTTCTCTCAGAGAAATTCGAGAGATACGGGAGCATATCCCGGAGAACATGGAGATAGAAACCTTTATCCATGGTGCTATGTGTATTTCCTATTCCGGCAGATGTCTGTTGAGTAATTTTTTTACCGGAAGGGATGCAAACCACGGTGCCTGTACCCATCCTTGCCGATGGAAATATTCTATCGTAGAGGAAACCAGACCGGGAGAATATATGCCGGTCTATGAGAATGAGCGGGGAACCTATATTTTTAATTCCAAGGATTTGTGTATGATTGAACACATACCTGAACTGATGGAGGCTGGAATCGACAGCTTCAAGATAGAAGGTCGTATGAAGACTGCTCTTTACGTGGCAACGGTGGCAAGGACTTACCGGAAAGCCATTGACGACTATCAAAAGGATCCGAAGCTCTATGAACAGAATATGGACTGGTATCGGGAACAGATTTCTAACTGCACCTATCGTCAGTTTACCACCGGATTCTTTTTCGGAAAGCCGGATGAGACGGCACAGATTTATGATAGCAATACCTATCTCAAGGAATACACCTATCTGGGAATTGTGGGAGAACCGGATGAAAACGGACGTTACCGTATTGAACAGAGGAATAAATTTTCCGTAGGAGAGGTCATTGAGGTGATGAAGCCTAACGGAGAAAATCATGTAGTGACGGTACAGAAAATTTTTAATGAAGAGGGAGAGGAGATGGAATCAGCTCCTCATCCGAAGCAGGTTTTATATATTGATTTGGGCGAAAAGTTAGAACTCTATGATATTCTTAGAAGAAAAGAGGAGGAGTAGACATGGAACAGGGAAAATATGTTGCATATGTAGGTACTTATACCCATGAACACAGCGTGGGAATTCATATCTATGATTTGGATGTGGAAACAGGTACCATGACAGAAAAAAAAGTAGTACCTATCAACAATCCTTCCGATTTAATTGTTTCCAACAGCGGAAAATTCCTTTACTCTATTGCAGATGAGGGAGTAGAAGCCTTTGCCATACAGCCGGACGGAGATTTAGAGCCAATCAATGAGAAATGGATTGGAGGCATGAGAGGCTGTTATGTGGAATTGGATGACAAGGATCAATATCTTTTTGTAGGAGGATATCATGATGGCAGAGTCAGCATGATGAAGTTAGCAGAGGACGGAAGCATTGTGGACATTGCAGACGGTATTTTCCACAAAGGTTTGGGAAGAGGTGTGGCAGAGCGAAGCTCCAGACCCCATGTAAGCTGTGTAAAGGTCACTCCGGATCAGAAATTTCTCTGTGCCGTGGACAGCGGACTGGACCATGTAAAGGTGTATCGTATTGATTATAACCGGGGAAGAATTAAGTTAGCAGATATTTTGCGTTGTGATTTGGATTCCGGTCCAAGGATGATTCGTTTCAGTACCGATGGCAGGTTTGCCTATGTTCTCTGTGAATTGAAGAATGAGATTCAGGTCTATAAATATAGAGTAGAGGATGAACAGCCGGTATTTGAAAAGATTCAGACGGTATCAACAGCAGTTGAGACAGAGGGAATCAGTTGTAATGCTTCCGGTATTGAACATTCCGCAGACGGAGAGTATCTCTTCGCCTCCAATGTAGGTATCAATGATGTGGTTATCTACAAGATTGATAAAGAAACCGGGATGTTGGAGCTTAAGATGGAAACCAGAATCAGCGGAGACTATCCGAAGGCATTGGCAGTATTGCCGGACCGGAACCATTTTGTCAGTCTCAACCATGATTCCAATGAGATTCGTACCTTTAAGATTTTATATGAGAAAAATTGCTGCTTGATGGATAATCCTCCGATTTCCATTGAGACACCGAACTGCATCTATATTCATAAATTGAGATAGAAAAGACAACTACAAAAAGGGAGTTTCCGAATGACCGGGAACTCCCTTTTGTATATCCGATATTATTTATTTCTCATATTGGCACGTTTCCGCATGGTAGGATCTAAAATCCGTTTGCGGATACGGAGACTTTCCGGCGTAACCTCTAACAATTCGTCGGTATCAATAAAATCCAATGCCTGCTCCAGACTGAGAATTTTAGGGGGTGTCAGTGTCAATGCCTCATCTGCGGAGGAAGAACGGGTATTGGTCAGGTGTTTTTTCTTGCACACATTCAGTTCGATATCCTCAGCTTTTGCACATTGTCCCACTACCATACCGGAGTAAACCTTTTCGCCCGGTCCGATGAAGAGTGTTCCACGCTCTTGAGCGGAGAAAAGACCATAGGTGACGGATTCACCGGATTCAAAGGCAATCAGGGAACCCTGTTTACGGTATTGGATATCCCCTTTATATGGCTCATAGCCGTTGAAAATCGTATTGATGATACCGTTTCCCTTGGTATCAGTTAAAAATTCTCCACGGTAGCCGATTAATCCACGGGAAGGGATGTTAAATTCCAGACGGGTATAGCCGCCGGTAATCGGTGTCATGTTGCGAAGCTCGCCTTTTCTCTGACTTAATTTATCAATGACGGAACCGGTAAATTCATCCGGTACATCAATATAAGCCAATTCCATTGGCTCCAGACGTTTTCCGTTTTCGTCTGTGTGGTATAAAACTTCGGCTTTGCTGACAGCAAACTCGTAGCCCTCTCGACGCATATTTTCAATCAGAACTGATAAATGAAGTTCGCCTCTGCCGGAAACCTTGTAGCTGTCGGCACTGTCAGTTTCCTCTACTCGTAGAGAAACGTCGGTGTTTAACTCACGGAACAGTCTGTCACGGATATGACGGGAGGTTACAAACTTACCTTCCTGACCTGCTAAAGGACTGTCATTTACCACAAAGTTCATGGATATGGTTGGTTCCGAAATTTTCTGGAACGGAATTGCCACAGGATTTTCCGGGGAACAGATGGTATCTCCGATGTGGATATCCGCAATACCGGAAATAGCAACGATGGAACCGATGCCGGCTTCTGTTACATCCACTTTATTCAGTCCGTCAAACTCATATAATTTGCTGATACGGACTTTCTGCTGCTTGTCCGGTTCGTGGTGGTTCACAACCACAGCCTCCTGATTGATTTTTAAACAGCCGTTATCCACCTTTCCTACACCGATACGTCCCACATACTCATTGTAGTCAATGGTACTGATTAAAACCTGAGTGTTGGCATCCGGGTCCCCGGTAGGAGCAGGAATATAATCGATGATAGTTTCAAATAAAGGAGTCATATCCTTCCGCTCATCAGACAAATCCTTTACGGCATAACCATCTCTTGCGGAAGCATAGATAAACGGACATTCCAACTGTTCGTCGGAAGCATCCAAATCCATAAATAACTCTAAAACCTCGTCAATGACATCATCCGGCCGAGCCTCCGGGCGGTCGATTTTGTTGATACATACCACCACCGGAAGGTCCAAAGCCAAAGCTTTCATCAATACAAATTTTGTCTGAGGCATGGCACCTTCAAAAGCATCCACCACCAGAACTACGCCGTCTACCATTTTCAGTACACGTTCCACTTCGCCACCGAAGTCTGCATGTCCCGGAGTGTCAATAATATTAATTTTGATATCCTTATAAAATACGGCTGTATTTTTAGAGAGAATCGTGATGCCACGTTCTCTTTCTATATCGTTGGAATCCATCACACGTTCCTGTACCTCCTGATTGGCACGAAATACGCCGCTCTGTTTTAACAGCTCGTCCACCAAAGTGGTTTTGCCGTGGTCAACGTGAGCGATAATGGCAATGTTACGGATGTCCTCTCTTTGCATTTTCATATTAAATATCCTTCTTTCTTTTTCACTACTTTCAGTCTAACCCTTACATTTTACCATAAAAATATGAAATGACAATACCTGTATGTTTCTCTAATTTCCAATAATTCCCTGCAAAAATCAAAGACATGAGACTTTTGTCAACTTGATTCTGTGAGACATTTGTATATACTATACTGTAGAGATAGGATTTGGAAATGGAGTTAATAACACAGATGAGAAAAGAACTTACAAATTACAAGACGATAATGGTTATTCTTGCATTGGCACTTTTTAGCTTTACCTTTCTTGGAACGGAGTATATGTTCGACAATATGATGGCATATGTAACGGATTCACCGGGAGTGGTAATGGCACAAAGCTATATTTTGGGAATCAGCGTTATAGGTTTCTTGCTTTTTCCTCTGATACAACGGCACATTCCGAAAACCATGAAATATCTGGTGGCTTTTGTAGGTGTTATCTTAGAAATTATAGGTGTTTTTGTGATTCAGCAGCACATGTCTTATACAGCTATTCTGATATCCGGATGTATGGTATTCCTTTTATTGGGGATTGTGGGAAGTGCGGTTCACTATATGGCGGCCTGTGTGTTGAATAAGAGCAGAAATCTGGCAAAAATTGTTGGAATATCCTATGCCGTGGGAATTTTGTTTCAGTTTATCAATAATAATTGCATTAAAAATGACATGATGGAATCCATTGTGTTGTCGGTATCTATGACCATATTGGTTATTTTGATGGCAGTATTAGAAAAAGATTCCTTTGACAAGACAGAGAACATAGAAATGGAGAAAGAAAAAAATACATATGTTTTGAAAAATCCTATGGTGGCAGGTATCATGCTGATTATCATTGTGGCACTCATGACTTGTGTATTTGCAGCATTGGATAATGCGGTAACCTTAGTGCATGCCACCGGAAGCGTGGATATCGGACAGTGGCCAAGACTGCTTTTGGCACTCAGCGGATTGATGGCAGGGTTGTTATTTGATATCAGAGAACGGCGGTATATGAATATGATGATGTATTGCGTTACTCTTTTATCGACTGCCTGTGTGGTAATTATTGAATTTGGAGGAGCATTTCTCTTGGGACTTACGGTGTTCTATCTGTCTGCCGGATTCTTTGTGGTGTTTTTTACCACAGGATTTATAGATTTATCCTATCATATGAATGTCCCGGAGCTATGGGCCGGACTGGGACGGGCAGTAAACAATGCCTGTGCGGTTATAACAGGAGCATTGTCGGTGTCTCTTTTGACCACCCAAAACGATATGATGATAATAATTATTGCTTTGGCGTTGTTTGCATTGATAAGTGTAATGATTTATATATATACAAATCAGTTTGAGGTACATATTGCGGAGCCGGAAGAAGATATAAAAACCAAAAACCAGGAGGATGCAGAAAAATTTGCAAATTTTTCTGTGGCATATTCCCTTACCAAGCGAGAGCAGGAGGTTATGGAAATGCTGTTATCCTCAGATGACAGTGTACAGGAGATAGCAGATGCCCTTTTTATATCAAGGGCAGCATTGTATCGGCATATTGGAAGCCTCAACGAGAAAACAGAAACAAAATCCAGAATTGGACTGATTCAATTTTATTACGGGTGGAATGAAAAATAGAGACAAATGTAAACTCCAGAAATTTCTGAAAATATGATAAATTTTTTATAAAAAATAAAGGAGGAATGGAAGGTTAAAGGAGAGGAGGCGGAAGAATGAAAAAATATGCAATATTGTTGCTGGCATGTCTGTTATTGCTTTTGCCGGGGTGTGGGAAAGCAGAATCCGAAACAAAGCCTAAGGATGAGACCGAAACTTCAGAATCTAAGCAAGATGATTTGAAGGATTTGGAGTATGTAGCAATCCTTCGGGTAAAAATCAATCCGGAGATGAATTTGTTTTTGGATGCCGAAAATCAGGTTTTGGCTGTGGAGTATCTGAATGATGATGCAAAAGAGGCGTTTTCCAAGCTGACCATGAAAGGAATTACCTTGGAAGAGGCAATGAAACAGGTAATAGCAACATCGGTGGAAAGGGGATATCTTACCGATGGAAAAACCATATCCGTAGATGTGGTGGAATCAGATGAAAAACAGATTGCAGTACAGGAATTAACGGATAAAATACAAGCATCCGTACAGCAGGGACTCTCAGAACAACAGATAGGTGCAAAATTGGAGCTGTCTGTTGCAGGAGAGATACAGGAGCAGGAAGAGATTCCGGCAGTGCAACCGGAGAGTGTACAGACCTCGGAAACACCGAAGAATCCATGTAGTGTATGTGGAGGAACCGGAAACTGTCAGGAGTGTAAAGGAGACGGATATCGGGGAAGCGGCTATACCGTATCCTGTCCGAGATGCCACGGTTCTTTGACAGAGACCTGTATTTACTGTGATGCAGCAGGAAACAGCAATAAACATGAAGGGGTATGTGATTTCCCAAATTGTATGGGAGCTCATATATATGCATGTACCACATGTAAGGGAGGTTCGTCACCGGTTACTTGTAACAGTTGCGGAGGAACCGGGAATTGTTCCGCATGTAATGGTACAGGCGAAAAATAAAGGAGGACTACAATATGAAAGAAAGACTGCGTAAGATTTTTATGGGCGTTTTGGTAATGTGCCTGACTCTGACTCTGGTCTATGTGCCAATGCAGGTTAAGGCAGATGGCGATATTGCTACCGTGGAGTTAAACGGTGCCACCACCATTGAAGGGGGAGTATTTCAAGCTACCGGCGGAAAAGCAGAGATTAGCATTGCCGGAATTAAGAAAACGGGAACAGAGAAGGAATTTTCAAATATCGGACTAAATGATACCATTGTAATTGTTTTGACTGCCGAGGATGGAAAGAAAGGCGTTTTGAGAACCGGAGGTGGTAGTGGATTGACCTTGCCGGAACCAACTACTTCTGGTCAGATTACTACTTATACATTTACCCTTGCAGGTATCGGTTTAACCGGTGAACAAGGAAGCAACTTTGCGGCATTAAATTTTGAATTTGAAGACAATAATCCGGGTGCAGGAGATCCACCACCGCCGGGAGAAGGAGACCCATTGCCGGGTGAGGAGGAGAAAAGCGATTGGAGTTTGGATCTTCGGATAGGCAGTACAGAATATCATGATATAAAGGGTGATTCTTCTTATGAAATCTCCAGTATGGAAGATATTAAGAACATTACGGTATTGAAGCAGACCAAAAACGACGAGGCAAGTGTAGATGTAGTAAATGAAATCCAGACACAGACCGGAGATTCCAGCAAATCTATGTCTACCACCTGTTTGGATGAACAGGGAAGAGGTGTTTTGGAAGTATATACGATTTCTGAAGAAACAAATTATGTGACATTGAATTTAACGTCTCACTACAGAGATTTGGGCGTGAATTTAGAGGATTTCTATGTTACCAATATTACATTTTATGTAGAGGGTTTCAAAGGAATGGAAGTAACCTCTGATATTCCGGAGCCGGATATGTTTGACAGTGTATCTTCTTCTGATATCGTGGATTTGAAAAATACAACAGCAGCAAATCCGGCTGAGATTAACAAATATTATGGCAGTGATACCATTAGAATTAATGGGTATGCAGGAACGGCTGTAACCACCGTTGCACTGGGCGAGGGAATCAACCCGAAGGCGGTTACCATTAGCGGTACACAGGTTACTTTTAAATCCGCATATTATGCATCCGTACCGCTGGTAATTACATTGGCAGACGGAACCACCGGTTATGTTACCATTAACAGATTGGGAGTCCAAATCAGTGATTATAATGCCAATGCAACCAATACAAATCACGGAAATCAGCCGGGCTATACACTGACAGGTACTCCGTATGCAGGAAAATATAATATCGTAGCAAATTTCTATTATGATTCAGCAAAGAGCTATCGGGATTATAATGTGGTTGCAACTTTGACCTATGGGGACGGACGTACGGAAGTCAAAACAGTTGAAGGTGTTTATGAGAGCCCATGTGTAAATGTCGGAACAAAAGGTGGAGACTACATTGTTTATTCCGGTGATGAAGACTCTGCCCCTGTAAAGGTATCCGTTACTGTTGTGAAGGCAGGAACCTCAGATACTACCTTTGCTGGAGCATCCTTTGGTGCAGGTAAAGGTGTTGAATTTTCACGTGACACAGCCAGATAGCAGGAGGTAGACTTATGAGAAGCTTAAAGAAAAGTATAGTGACGATTATGGCAGGAATTATGATATTTTTAGCTGCCTCAAGTACCATAGAAGCAAAGAATATTACATCGGTGAATGCCACAGCGGCAAATGGCAAAATTACCGTATCCGGTACAGCGGAGGAAGGGACACTTGCCTGTGCAGTGCTGGTATATGACGAGACAGAGACAAATCTGCTAAGTATGGAAACCTGTGGGGTTGCCGCCGATAGTACCTATTCCTACACCTTGGGAATGAAATTTGCCAACGGAACCTATGTGGTAAAGGTAGCCGATTATGACGGTGGCAGTTATACAACCACAAAGGTAACGGTTTCCGGCAGCACAAGTGCAGGAACAGAGACCCAAGCATCATCGGAGACAAAAGTATCACCGAAGACCGGAGATGTAAATCCGATAGCAGGGGTATTTACCTTGATTCTGATTGCAGGTGCCGGTGTGGTGCTTACATCCAAAAAGAAAGCAAATTAAGAGATAGTGAAAACAGGGGCTGTTTGTGACAGTCCCTGTTTTCATGTGTCTTTTCCCGACAGAAAGAATAAATATAGTTATCGACAAAAGATGTGAAGTTTTTTGGCTGGGGACAACTATGATAGAGTGGCAAAAGATGTTCTAGTATGGAAGGGAGAAGAAACATGGCAGATAAATTATTTGAAAATAACCAGGTTACGATTATGGGAGAGGTGGTTTCGGAATTTTCATTCAGTCACGAGGTGTACGGGGAAGGATTTTATCTGGTGGATGTTGCAGTCAGCAGATTAAGTGATTCCGTGGACTACATACCGTTGATGGTTTCCGAGAGACTGGTGGATGTCACACAGAACTATATCGGAGAGACAATTTTGGTCAACGGACAATTCCGCTCTTATAATCGGCATGAGGAGAAGAAAAACCGACTGGTACTTTCTGTTTTTGTCAGAGAATGGGAATTTGTGGACTATATTGAAGATGAGGTAAAAAGCAACCAGATTTATCTGGACGGATATATTTGCAAGGAGCCGATTTATCGTAAAACACCTCTGGGAAGAGAGATTGCGGATTTGTTGGTGGCAGTAAACCGTTCCTATGGAAAATCAGACTATATTCCGTGTATCTGTTGGGGCAGAAACGCCCGATATGCCTCCGGTTTTGAGGTAGGAAGCCACGTGGAGGTTTTTGGAAGGATTCAGAGCAGAGAGTACCTGAAAAAGATTGGAGAGGATGAGACGGAACGCCGGATTGCTTATGAGGTTTCTGTCAGCAAAATAGAGTTTTTTGAGTAAAATTTGCTTTTTTATGTAATATGTGGTATTTTAATCAAATCTGGAAGCATAAGAAAAGGTCACGAAAGCGGAGGCATTATGGAAAAGGGTATGATTCAGATTTATTATGGAGAGGGCAGAGGGAAATCCACTGCTGCTCTGGGTAATGCATTGAGAAAAGCAGATTCAGGAAAAAATGTGATTATCATACAGTTTTTAAAGGGAAAGCTGGAGGAACCACAGGAGTTTTTACAGAGGCTGGAGCCGGAGATTAAATTTTTCCGTTTTGAGAAGCTGGCAGAGTGTTTTGCGGATCTGACGGAGGAAGAAAAGCAGGAGGAATCCGTGAACATGAAAAACGGATTGAATTTTGCGAGAAAGGTGCTGGCCACCAGTGAATGCAATCTGTTGGTATTGGACGAGGTTTTGGGACTGGTGGATGCCAATATCATTTCCATCGAGGAACTGAAATCCGTGATTGAGGCGAAGACCGAGGATACGGAAGTGATTCTCACCGGAAGAGTATTGCCAAAAGAGCTTTATGACATGGCAGACGAGGTCTACAATATCGAAGCAGAAAAATAAATTGACAAAGACTGTCATATGGTGTTATAGTTAGCACAAGCTATAACAATAGAACATAATATAAAAGGTAGAGGTTGCGTGATTCATCAGTAGCATTTTGGATGCGGCAGAGGCAGAAGAAAGAATGTGAAAGGGGAGAACGCCGAAAGAGTATAAGTTCTGCAATTATATTTTTGGGCATAGAGTGAAGAATTCTATGACTCTCATCTAATCTCAGATGGAGGCGCTATCCTTACAGCACAGACTCATTGTTTGGTTTGTGAATGACAGAAATAGAAGCCGACTGCTGAGTCGGCTTTTTATTCGTATATAGGAAGTTCCGTAGGAATTCCCTATACATTGATTATTTATGAAAAATGGAGGAAAAGGGATGTCTATTTTTAAGGGAGCAGGAGTTGCCATTGTGACTCCGATGAAGGACAATTTAGAGGTAAATTACGACAAATTGGAAGAATTAATCGAGTACCAGATTGATCAGGGAACCGACAGTATTATCATTGCAGGAACCACGGGGGAAAGTTCTACACTGAGTGTAGAAGAGCATTTGCAGGTGATCAAAGCTGCGATAGAATTTACCAAGGGAAGAATCCCGGTAGTGGCAGGAACCGGTTCTAATTGCACACAGACAGCCATACAGCTGAGTAAGGAAGCGGAGGAAGCAGGAGCAGACGGACTTCTGATTGTGACTCCGTATTACAATAAAGCAACACAGGGCGGTTTAATCAAACATTATACAATGATTGCAAATGAGACAAAGGCACCGATTATCATGTACAATGTTCCTAGCAGAACCGGCTGCAATATTTTACCGGAAACAGCCGCACATCTTTACAAGAATGTAGAAAATATAGTAGGATTAAAAGAGGCAACAGGTAATCTGGCTCAGGCGTCAAAGACCATGTATCTCACAGACGGAAAACTGGATATGTATTCCGGCGAGGATGGTCTGGTAGTACCGTTGATGTCCATTGGAGCCATCGGTGTGATTTCCGTATGGTCCAACATTGCACCGAAGGATGTACATGATATGTGCATGAGCTATTTAGAGGGAGATATCCAAAAAGCACTGGAGATACAGAGAAAGGGACTACCACTGGTAGATGCCCTGTTTTCAGAGGTCAATCCGATTCCGGTAAAGAAAGCAATGAACTTATTGGGAATGGAAGTGGGACCACTTAGATTACCATTGACTGAGATGGAAGAGAAAAATACAGAGATACTGAAAGGAGTTATGGAAGCATACGGCTTTCAACTTGCATAGGAGAAAAAAATGACGAGAGTAATTATGCACGGCTGTAACGGCAAAATGGGTCAGGTAATTACCGGACTCTGCAAAGAAGACAGCGAGGTAGAAATTGTAGCAGGAATTGATGTTTCAGACCATATCCAGAATGAATATCCGGTATACGGAAGTCTCTGGGACTGTAAAGAGGAGGCAGATGTCATCGTAGATTTTGCATCGGCAAAAGCGGCAGACGCTCTTTTGGATTACAGTGTAGAGAAGAAAATTCCTGTAGTTGTTTGTACCACCGGCTTATCGGAGGAACAGCTTCAGAAAGTGGAGGAAGCTTCCAAAGAGGTCGCAGTTTTAAAATCAGCCAATATGTCCTTGGGCATTAACACTTTGATGGAGCTTTTGAGAAAAGCAGCAGCTGTTCTGGCACCTGCGGGCTTTGATATGGAGATTGTAGAAAAGCATCACAATCAGAAAGTGGATGCACCAAGCGGCACCGCACTTGCTCTGGCAGATACGTTACAGGAAGCTTTGGAGGAGACATATGAGTATAAGTATGACCGAAGCAAAGAACGTAAGAAGAGAGAAAAAAATGAAATAGGAATCTCAGCGGTCAGAGGCGGAAATATTGTAGGAGAACATGAGGTCATATTTGCAGGCGTTGATGAAGTGATTGAATTCAAACACACGGCATATTCCAAAGCTATTTTTGGAAAGGGGGCTGTAGAAGCAGCGAAATTCTTAAAGGGAAAAGGAGCTGGCTTCTACGATATGAGTGATGTCATCAAAGCAGCAAACAGCTAAGGGCGAAGGAGGATGTATGGAGGACAGAGATCTGAAGTATCTAAAAACGTTGTCAAAGCAGTATCCGACAATCGCAGCGGCAGCCACAGAGATTATTAACTTACAGGCAATCTTAAGTCTGCCGAAGGGAACAGAGCATTTTATTACCGATATTCACGGGGAATATGAACAATTCCAGCATATTTTGAAAAACGGTTCGGGGGCAATCCGCAAAAAGATTGAGGAAGAGTTCGGCAATGCCTTCAGTGCAGTGGAAAAAAAGAACCTTGCGACCCTAATCTATTATCCGGAATTAAAGTTAGAGCAGGTAGAAAAGGAAGAAGAAAATATGGAAGACTGGTATAGCGTTATGCTGTACCGGTTAATCTGCGTTTGTAAAAGTGCTTCTTCCAAATATACACGTTCCAAGGTGCGTAAGGCACTTCCAAAGGAATTTGCATATGTTATTGAGGAACTGTTGACCGGAAGACCGGACGTTTCGGATCAGGAAGCATATTACAATGAGATTATCCATTCCGTTATCCGCACGGGTAGGGCACAGGAGCTGATTATTGCCCTGTGTAATCTGATACGCCGTCTGGTGGTAGACCATCTCCACGTGGTGGGAGATATTTTTGACCGAGGACCGTATCCGTATATGATTATGGATGATTTGATGGAGCATCACTCTGTGGATATTCAATGGGGCAATCACGATATCCTGTGGATGGGTGCAGCAGCGGGAAATACGGCATGTATTGCGAATGTACTGCGAATTTCCGCAAAATACGGAAATCTGAATATTCTGGAGGACGGCTATGGTATCAATCTGGTTCCGCTGGCCCGTCTTGCCATGACCCAGTATGCGGACGATAAGTGTGAATGCTTCAAATTGGATTTCAGAGAAGATGAGTATGATGTAAAGGATGCACAGCTGGATGAGAAGATACACAAAGCAATCAGTATTATTCAGTTCAAACTGGAAGGTCAGCTTATCAAGGAACATCCGGAATTTGATATGGAAAAACGTCTGCTGTTGGATAAGATGGATTTGGAACGGGGAGTAGTAAATGTGGAAGGCGTGGAATATCCCCTCAAAGATACCTATTTCCCGACGGTGGATCCAAAAGACCCTTATCAGCTAACACAGGAGGAAGCTGACGTTGTAGATCGGCTGAAGATGGCATTTGTAAATTGTGAGCGGTTACAAAAGCATGTGAGATTCCTCCTTACCAAAGGAAGCTTTTATAAAGTACATAACGGAAATCTTCTCTATCACGGTTGCGTGCCGATGAATGAGGACGGTTCCTTTACCAAAGTAAATATTTACGGAAAGAAATATGCCGGAAAAGAGCTTTACGATGTGCTGGAGAATTATGTGAGAAAAGGCTACTATTCTCTGGACAAGGAAGAAAAGAAAAAAGGTGTGGATATTTTCTGGTTTGGTTGGGAAAACCAAAATTCACCGGTATTCGGAAAACAGAAGATGACCACCTTTGAGCGTTACTTTATCGCGGATAAAGAAACCCATAAAGAGCCGAAGAATCCATATTACCACCTGTTGGAGCAGGAGGAGATTGTCAATAAGATTCTGGCAGAATTCGGACTGGATAATGAGGATGCCCACATTATCAACGGTCATATTCCGGTGGAGTCCAAGCGTGGAGAATCACCGATAAAATGCAACGGAAAGCTGTTAATCATTGACGGTGGATTTTCCAAGGCATATCAGGGTAAGACCGGAATTGCGGGATACACTTTAATCTATAATTCCTATGGATTGATACTGGCTGCCCATGATCCTTTTGAATCTATGGAAAAGGCGGTTAAAGAGGGAAGCGATATTCATTCCCATCAGATGCTGGTGGAGCGTGTAGTTAAGCGAAGAAGAGTGGCAGATACAGATGCGGGACGCACCATCAAAGAAAATATTAAGGAATTGGAAAAACTTTTACAGGCATACCGGGAAGGTACCATTGTAGAAAATGCATAAAATTCATCCCTGTTGTAAAAAATGAAGAGGAAAAAATCGCGAAAATACTTGCATATTGGGAGAATTTATGGTATTGTTAACGAGTTGTGATAAAAGAGATGGTCCTCTGTTACATTAGGTATTAAGAACATCCAAAGGATTAGGAGGAAACAACATGAACGCAAGTGAAATTATTAAAAACATTGAGGCAGAGCAGTTAAAAGCAGAAGTACCTGAGTTTTCCGTTGGTGATACTGTAAGAGTACATGCGAAAATCAAAGAGGGAAACCGTGAAAGAATCCAGGTTTTCGAAGGTATCGTATTGAAACGTCAGGGCGGAAGCAACAGAGAGACATTTACAGTTCGTAAATTTTCAAATGGCGTAGGAGTTGAGAAGACTTGGCCATTACATTCTCCAAACGTTGACAAAATCGAAGTAGTAAGAAAAGGTAAAGTAAGAAGAGCGAAATTATACTACTTGAGAGATCGCGTTGGTAAGAAAGCGAAAGTAAAAGAATTAGTAAAATAAGCCATGCGAAAGGAACAGGTACTTCGGTAGTTGTTCCTTTTTTGCTATGTATGCGTAAAGAGGTCCCAAAGGACTCTTTCGTGGTGGAGGAACGAAGATGCACTTACGCAGAAGAAGCGGATTGAATTTTTCCAGACGCAGAAGAAAAGTAAACAAGACGGCAGCCAGAGAAGCTATGACATGGGTGGGGGAGATTGTTCTTGCCATAGTAGTAACTTTGGTTTTTATGTATTTTTTCGGATTTCACACTGCTGTAGCGGGACAATCCATGTTGGAAACCTTAAAAGACGGAGATGAAATACTGGTAAACCGGTTTATCTATAAAATCAAACAGCCCAAGGCAAACGATGTCATTGTTTTTTTACCCAATGGAAATGAAAAATCCCATTACTATGTAAAGCGGGTCATCGGTGTGCCGGGAGATACGGTTCAGATTAAAAACGGAGCGGTCTATGTAAACGGAGAACTGTTTGAAGAAAAGGTGGAGGTCTCCGCCATCGAGAATCCTGAACTGGCAGAAGATGAAATTAAAGTAGGGGAAGATGAGTACTTCGTTTTGGGAGATAACCGGAATAACAGCGAAGACAGCCGTTATGCCAATATAGGAAATATTAAAAAAGAGTATATCGAAGGCAAGGCATGGTTCGTAGTGTCGCCTTTTGATGATTTTGGATTTGTAAAGTAGAGGTAGAGTATGCAATTTCAATGGTATCCTGGACATATGACAAAAGCAAAACGTCAGATGCAGGAAGATATGAAACTGATAGATTTGGTAATTGAACTGGTGGATGCCAGAATTCCCATGAGCAGCCGGAATCCGGATATTGATGAACTGGGAAAAAATAAGGCCCGCCTGATTCTGTTAAATAAAGCAGATTTGGCAGATGACAAGGCAAGCAGTGCATGGATGAGCTTTTTCAAAGAAAAGGGCTATTATGTGGTAAAGGTGGATGCCAGAAACAAGGGTTGTATGAAAGCCATTTCCTCGGTAATTGCCGAGGCATGTAAGGAAAAGACGGAAAGAGACCGGAAAAGAGGAATCAAAAACCGTCCGGTGCGGGCAATGGTAGTGGGGATTCCCAATGTGGGAAAATCCACATTTATCAATACCTTTGCAGGAAAAGCCTGTGCTAAAACCGGTAACAAGCCGGGAGTGACCAAGGGAAAACAATGGATTCGTCTGAACAAAAGTGTGGAGCTGTTGGACACACCGGGAATCCTCTGGCCAAAATTTGAAGACCAGAGTGTGGGATTACGGCTGGCATTGATTGGTTCTATTAAAGACGAAATTTTAAATATTGATGAATTGGCATTGGCTTTGATTGAATTATTAAAAGAGTATTACAGTGGTGTTCTGACAGAACGCTATGGGGTGGATGAAAAACAAGCCACGGCAGATATTCTGATGGAGATAGCCAAAAACCGGAATTGTATCAAAGCGGGAAATGAGTTGGATTACAGCAAAGCCGCTGTTCTTTTGCTGGATGAGTTCCGAAGCGGAAAATTGGGAGAGATTACTCTTGAATTTCCTGCATGAGTAGAATAGAATAGAGGTTAGAGAAAAGAGAAAGGTCACAGATATGGCAGAGAACGATAAGGAAGAAAAGATAACGGCAAAGGAAGTTCTGAGTCTGGTTATCTATTTTGCGATTGTAATTATTGCAATGTTTTTGATTATTCATTTTGTAGGACAGAGAACAGAGGTTAGCGGAACTTCTATGGAGAATACCCTGAATGATGGGGATAATTTGATTGTAGACAAGATTAGCTATCGTTTTCGGAATCCGGAGAGATTCGATATTATCATCTTTCCGTATCAGTATGAAGAGGATACTTATTATATTAAGCGTATCATCGGTCTGCCGGGCGAGACGGTGCAGATTGATGAGGAAGGAAATATTTACATCGACGGAGAAGTGCTGAATGAGTCTTACGGAAGAGAAGTTATTCAGAATCCGGGCTTGGCAAAGGATGCTATTAAGCTAGAAGAAGATGAGTATTTTGTGCTGGGAGATAACCGGAATAACAGTTCGGACAGCCGAGACCCCAGTGTAGGTATTATCTACCGGACGGATATTATCGGAAGAGCATGGCTTCGTATTTATCCTTTCAAGGATTTCGGATTCATCAAGCACCAGTAGGAGGAAACTTTGGAGAAAGAAAAGACAATCGGAGCAATCAAAAAAGAATTTCAGGCAGCAGAGGACACGATGCTGCCTGTTTTTGTGGAAACATACGCAGCGGATGGAAGAAGCGGCGTACAGGCGTTGGTAAATCAGGCGAAGAAGCGTTTGCAGAAGTTAGAGGAAGAACGGGAGAGAATCCATCAGTTGGGTAAGTATGAGAGAGAGTATGCCCAATATGGTTATATCTGCGGTATTGACGAGGTGGGAAGAGGCCCTTTGGCGGGACCGGTGGTGGCAGGAGCCGTCATTTTGCCAAAGGACTGTGAAATTCTCTATATCAATGATTCCAAGAAGCTTTCCGCAAAAAGAAGAGAAGAACTTTATGACATCATCATGGAGCGGGCGGTGGCAACGGGAATCGGAATGGTCAGTCCACAGAGAATAGATGAAATCAATATCCTGCAGGCGACCTATGAGGCAATGCGGGAAGCTATAAGCAAATTATCTGTTACACCCGATATATTATTAAACGATGCAGTAACCATTCCTCAGGTGGATATCCCACAGGTGCCAATCATCAAGGGAGATGCCAAGAGCATTTCCATCGGGGCAGCCAGCATCATTGCAAAGGTTACCAGAGACCGTCTGATGGAAGAGTATGAGAAGATTATGCCGGAGTACGGTTTTGCCTCCAATAAAGGTTATGGCTCCGGGGCACATATTGAGGCAATTAAGAAATACGGACCCAGTCCAATACATCGGATGACTTTTATTAAGAATTTTTTGTAGAGGACAGGAATGGAATAGTAGTTAAAACAAGGAGGTACGGATATGCAGATTTCAGATATGCTGGGAAAATACAATCAGAATACTGCTTCCGTGACTGCCAAGGAACAGACAGCGAAAGCCGGAACACAGGAGTTGACCGGAACGCTGGCAGGACTAAAGGAAGGGAATATTTTTGAGGGAACCGTAAAATCCGCAAGAAACGGGCAGGTAGTACTCGTACTTGCCAACGGAGAAAGCATTACGGCGAGAATAGAGGGAAAGATTGATTTGCAGTTGAATCAATCTATGTTTTTTGAGGTAAAATCCAATACCCAGACACAGATTGCCATCAAACCCTATCTCAACGGAAACGGGGGCAATCCTACGTTATTTCGTGCATTGACGGAGGCTGGTCTGGCTGCCACAGAGGAAAATCTGGAAATGGTAAAAACTATGATGGAGGAACAGATGCCCATTGACCGTCAGAGCCTTGGGAACATGGCAAAACAGATTGCCTCTTTTCCGGGAACGGATGTGTCCGCGTTGGTACAGATGAACCGACTGGGAATTCCGGTAACTGAGGGGAATATCCAACAGTTTTTGAACTATCGGGAGGATGCCGCTTCTATCATGGGGGAATTGGAAGGGATTATAGAGGAGCTACCGCAAAGTTTTAAAGCAGAGAATTTAACGGCAGAGCAGATGCGAAATCAAAACGGAGAATTGTTAAAGATTTTTTTTCCGGAACAGCAGAGTGCAGAGAATGTACCACAGATAAAAGAGGTAAATACCGCCGCAGTACACCCGGGTGAGAGACCGTGGATTCCCCAGAATATCGAAGAAGTGGAAGTGCCGCCGGAAAAACTGTTGATGGAGGAACAGACCGGAGCTGAAAGGGGAGCGGCACAGTTGTTGACAGAAGAAGAAAACGTCAATCTCAGGCAGCAGTTAGAACAGTTAGGCATGGGAGAAAATAAAGCCTTATTTGACGAAACAGGACAGCTTAGGGGAACGCCGGAGGAATTTTTACAGAAGCTGCAAACCCAGTTGGAGCAGATGAAAAATTTGCCGAAGCAGGAATTGGAACAGCTTTTTTCAGGAAAGGAATATCAAAAGCTTTTAAAAGAAGCAATCGGAAAGCAATGGTTCATACAGCCGGAACAGGTGGGAAAAGAGAATACTGTAAAGGAATTGTATGAGAAGCTGCAAGACCAGATGGGACGTCTGGAGGAATTTGCCAAGCAGAATCACTTAGAGCATACGGGATTCAAACAGGCGGTTTCCACGGTAAGGAATAATATTGAATTTATGAACCAGATTAATCATATCTACAATTTTGTTCAGATACCTTTAAAGATGCAGATGCAGAATGTCAACAGCCAGTTGTATGTATATAGCAATAAAAAGAACTTAAGGGACCCGGAGGGGGAATTGAGTGCATTTTTACATCTGGATATGGATCATCTGGGCAGTACGGATGTTTCGGTAAAAATGAAAGGGACACAGGTAAACACCCAGTTTTATATGGAGGATGATGAGTCCTATGATTTGATTCTAAGCCACGCGGAAGAACTGGCAAAAAAGCTGGAGCAGAAAGGATATCAATGTGAGATTCAGGTACAGAATGACAAAAAGAAGGTGGATTTTGTGGAAGATTTTCTGAAACAGGATTTGCCAAGTACCGGAAGACTTCGCAGATATTCCTTTGATATGAGGGCGTAGAGATGGAGAGAGAAAAAATAAAGACAGCGGTTGCCATTGCTTATGAGCCGGGGGATGAGGCACCGAAGATACTGGCAACGGGAAAAGGCGAAATTGCAGAGAAAATTATCGAAAAGGCAAAGGAAGAGGATGTTCCGTTTTACAAGGACAGCAAATTGGCAAATACCCTTTCCAAGCTGGAAATCGGAGATATGATTCCGCCGGAACTGTATGAGGTAGTGGCGGAGATTCTGGTTTTTGTGGATAAGATGGACCGCATGAAAAGTAAAATGGGGATTGAGACATAGATGAATCAGAGAATGTTGGGCGGAGTGTATGAGGAACAGGCGGCAGCTTTTTTGGAACAACAGGGATATAGTGTGTTGGAGAAGAATTATCGCTGCCGTATGGGAGAGATTGATTTAATCGCTATGGACGGTGAGTATCTGGTATTTGTGGAGGTAAAATACCGCAGTAACGGGCAGAAGGGAAATCCCGTGGAGGCGGTGGACAGCCGGAAACAGAGAACCATATCCAAGGTGGCAGCATATTATCTGATGAGCCATGGAATGAGTATGGAGCAACCCTGCCGTTTTGATGTAGTGGGAATATTAGGGGAAGAAATAACGCTGATCAAAGATGCTTTTCCTTACAGGGAAAGATAAGGGATTTGTTATTTCTGAAAGGATAAGAGATGAAACTGGAAGATTTCAAGAAAAAGAATGAAAAGGATATATTTGAATTACAGCAGAGGGAGGAAGTACCCCTGCTTTTTTACAAAAGATTACAGGAGATTCCGTGGATAAAGCATTGCTTTACCACCCGTGGAGGCGGTGTGAGCCAAGGGATTTTCACCAGCATGAATCTGAGCTTTACCAGAGGGGATGAGAGAGAAGCCGTAGAGGAGAATTTTCATCGGATTGCAAAGGCAATGGGTACGGATTACGGAAAATTCGTGTTTACGGACCAGACCCATACCACAAATGTTTGGAAGGTGGAGGCAAGGGATGCGGGAGCAGGTATTTTGCGGGAAAGAGGTTATCATGATGTGGATGGTCTGATTACCGATGTGCCGGGAATGGTGCTGTCTACCTTTTATGCGGATTGTGTTCCCCTTTATTTTGTGGATACAGAGCATCATGCCATAGGGTTAAGTCACTCAGGATGGCGGGGAACCGTAGGACGCATGGGGCGTGTGACCATAGAAGCAATGAACCGGGAATATGGAACAAAACCGGAACAGTTACTCTGTGCCATAGGACCGTCTATCTGTCAGGATTGTTATGAGGTCAGCCAGGATGTGGCAGAGGAATTTCAGCGGGAATTTGGTTTGCGGGCAGAGGAACTTTTGATTTCCAAGGGCGGAGGAAAATATTTGCTGGACTTGTGGAGGGCAAATGAAATCGTTTTGGAGGAAGCGGGAATAAGCAGAACTCAGATTGTAACCACCAATCTCTGTACCTGTTGTAATCCGAAGCTGTTGTTTTCCCATCGGGCCAGTCAGGGAAAACGTGGGAATCTGGGAGCGTTTCTCAGTATTTCGCAGTAAAGAATAAAAGAGTAAATGAGAGCCTTAAGAAAATCTTTCGATTTTCCTAAGGTTCTTTTTCTTGTGGGAAGAAAAGTACCATGCTACACTAGTGTATGACAAGTGATAGTACACATAATACGCACAGGAAGGAGGAATCATGTGCTGAATTTAAATTTTCGTGACACAAAGCCGATTTATATCCAGATTAAAGACGGTATTAAAAAATTGATTATAACGGGGGCAATCTGTGCAGATGAAAAGGTTCCATCAGTAAGAGAACTAGCGGAAAGTCTGGCAATTAATCCCAATACCATACAGAAGGCATATAAGGAATTGGAGACAGAAGGATATCTGTACAGTGTTTCCGGCAAAGGAACCTTTGCATCCTCGGATGTGATTGCAGAGCCGGGAAGAAAGCAGGAACTGATGAGGGATTTTGAGGAGGTAACGGAGGAATTGTTGTATCTCACCGTTACGTCGCAGGAATTGAAGAACTGCATTGACGAGATAGCCAAGAGGAGGATGGAAGAATGATACAAGTAGAAAATCTGGTAAAGGAATTTGATGGATTCCGTGCGTTGGATGGAACGAATCTCCATGTGGGAAAAGGAACGATTTATGGGTTGGTAGGTCCTAATGGAGCAGGAAAATCTACATTGATTCGCCATCTGACCGGTATTTATAAACAAGATGAGGGTGAAGTAAAGATTGCAGGAGAGCCGGTATTTGAGAATCCGGCAGCAAAAAGCAAATTTGCTTATATTCCTGATGATTTATTTTATTTCATGCAGGCAGATACCTTGGAGATGAAACGCTTTTATCAGGGAATTTATCCTGAGTTCGATGGAGAACTTTTTGACCGGATTGGGAAAGCCTTTCCGGGAATAGACCCAAAGCAAAGTATCCGCAGACTTTCCAAAGGAATGCAAAAGCAGGTGGCATTCTGGCTCGCCATTAGCTGCAGACCGGAAATACTGATTTTAGATGAACCGGTGGATGGTCTGGACCCGGTCATGCGGCGTCAGATATGGAGACTAATTTTGCAGGATGTGACCGAACACGGAACTACGGTTTTGGTGTCCTCTCATAATTTAAGAGAGCTGGAGGATGTCTGTGACCATGTGGGGATTATGAATCATGGGAAAGTGATAATTGAACGCTCCTTAAGTGATTTGCAGGGAAGCGTATGTAAGATACAGGTGGCATTCCAAAATGAGATGCCAAAGCTGCCGCCGGAGTTTGATGTATTGCATATGGTCAATACCGGAAGAGTATATACCCTGATTGTACGGGGAGATGCTGCGGCGGTACAGGAGGTGCTGGGAGCCATGAATCCGATGCTGATGGATGTACTCCCGCTTAGTTTGGAGGAAATATTTATCTATGAATTAGGAGGTGCAGACTATGCCGTACAAGACATCTTGTTTTAATAAGACGATTTTCAAGAAAAACATTACGCATTTTTGGCCAATCTGGGCAATCTGGCTGGTGGTTCAGATTTTGGTACTTCCGGTAAACATTTTCCTGCTGACCGGGGATGATTATTTGCGAAGAATCGGTGACGGAGAAAATATGGCACAGATTAAAATGCAGAATTATATCAATGCACTGGATATTGCCACAGAACCCATTCTTATTTTTATAGCTGCACTCATCTGTGCCATGGCAGTATTTTATTATCTTTACCAGAGTAGGAGCTGCAATATGATGCATGCACTTCCGGTAAGCAGAAAAGAACTGTTTGTGACGAATTATCTGTCCGGCTTGCTCTTTTTAATGATTCCTCAGGCAATTTCTTTTTTAATAAGTATCTTTGTTTGTCTGGGAAGAAATATTACAGATTTAAAATATCTGTTGTGGAGCTTTTTGATGATTTTAGGCATGGCATTTTTTGCATATAATTTTGCGATTTTTGCAGGAATGTTAACCGGACAATTTGTAATTATGCCAATCTTTTTCTTCCTTTTGAACTTTCTGGTCTTAGGAATACGGATGATTTTAGAAGGAATCATTATGCAGTCTGTCTATGGAATGCGGATGGTTTATGAGATGGGAAAAGAGGAAGTCCTGTCACCGCTTTATTATTTGACCAAGAAAGTATCTCTGGTGTTGAACTATTCAGAGGGAGGAGATGCCTATCAGATTGTTGTGACAGGAGGAAAAGAGATTGCATGGTACGTTCTGGCAGCAGTTGTTTTCTTAGTACTGAGTTATATTTGCTATAAGAAAAAACAAATAGAAACCGTGGGAGATTTTATCGTGATTTCGTGGGTAAAACCGATTTTCCGATGGGGAGCAGTCCTATGTGGTTCCGGTGTGGCGGTGATACTGGGAAATGAGATTGTGGAGAACATGATGGGAGGAAACAGCATTCTTCCGGGATTGGTATGTGCAGTTATAGTGGGAGCCATTGTGTTCTTTTTGGCAGAGATGCTTTTAGAGAAAAAATTTAAAGTGTTCAGTAAAAAAAGATTATAGGAATGCTGCGGAGTCTTGGGAATATCATTGATAATTCTCTGTGCTGTCCAGATGGACGTCATGGGATTTGAGAAAAAGATACCGGAGACTTCACAGATAAAACAGGCTTATATTCTAATGGATTTTTATGTAGAAGGGGATGAGAAAGAAGAAATCAATGAAATTCGAGAGATTCATCAGATGCTGTTACAGGAAAAAGAGGTAATTCAGGAAGCCGTAAAGGATGAAACGGATACCATGTATGTTACCCTTTGTTATATAATGAAAGACGGAAGCAAACAGGAACGTACCTACGAGATTCCGTGCACAGAAAAATATTATAATCAAAACGATTCCGTTTTACGGAAGATTGTGGAAAAAGAAAATCAATATGAGAATTATATGAAAGGAACTTTCGGGAAAAACTATAAAGAGAGTGTTCCGGTGGCAGCATCTATCGATATGTTCCATCCGGAGAACGATACACAGGAGAATATCAATCTTGGAAGTGAAACGGCGGCAAAGCTTTATGAGGCAATCCAGGCAGATGCAAAAGAAGGAAATCTCAAAGTGATGCCATATGAGTTGGGACAAAAAGAAAATTACTATAATGCTATCTATATAGAATTTTACAATCCAAAGGGATATCAGAGTGTTTTCCCGGAAGAGGCATATGATGATATCTATGCCTATGAGTCAGAGGGTAGCACGGGAGCTTATATTGAATTTTCAAAAGATTGCAGTCATATATTGGAGGTGTTGCAGCAGGCGGATATTTTCAATGAGAATTATAAGCTGATAACCTATGAAGAATTTAACAGAGAAATAGACAAACAATAGAAAAGACGCACTTCCTTTGGGACTCCTGTTTAAAAATGCTTTACAAGAAACGGCAGATATTGTAAAATCAAGCGGACGGGGATTAAGAAAGGAAGAGTGCATATGAGTAAACCGGTTGTAGCAATCGTAGGACGCCCAAATGTGGGAAAGTCTACACTTTTTAACGTGCTGGCAGGAGAGAGGATATCCATTGTTCAGGATACACCGGGAGTAACCAGAGACCGGATATATGCGGAAGTGACCTGGTTAGATAAAGCATTTACATTAATAGATACCGGAGGAATTGAACCGGACAGCAAAGATATTATATTGTCACAAATGAGAGAGCAGGCGGAGATTGCCATTGATACGGCAGATGTGATTATTTTTATTACAGATGTCCGTCAGGGTTTGCAGGATTCGGATGCTAAGGTGGCAGATATGCTGCGGCGTTCACAAAAGCCGGTGGTATTGGTAGTAAATAAAGTAGATAACTTTGATAAGTTTATGCCGGATGTGTATGAGTTTTATAATCTGGGAATCGGAGATCCGGTTCCGGTTTCGGCGGCATCCCGTTTAGGAATCGGAGATATGCTGGATGTAGTGGTGGAACATTTTCCGAAGGACAGTGCACAGGAGATAGAGGATGAAAGACCGCGAATCGCAATCGTGGGAAAACCGAATGTGGGAAAATCTTCTATGATTAACCGTATGTTGGGAGAACAGCGTGTCATTGTTTCAGATATAGCGGGAACCACCAGAGACGCCATCGACACCAATGTGAAATACGATGGAAAGGATTATGTTTTCATCGATACGGCGGGACTGAGAAGAAAGAATAAGATTAAAGAAGAGATAGAGCGTTACAGTATTATCCGTGCAGTAACTGCCGTGGAACGGGCGGATGTGGTCATTGTAGTTATTGATGCCACGGAGGGAGTTACGGAGCAGGATGCCAAGATTGCAGGCATAGCCCATGAGCGGGGAAAAGGAATTATCATAGCTGTTAATAAGTGGGACGCCATTGAGAAGAATGACAAAACCGTAAAAGAACATACAGATAGAATTCGTCAGATACTCAGCTTTATGCCTTATGCGGAAATATTGTTTGTTTCTGCAAAAACAGGGCAGCGGATGCATAAAATATTTGATATGATAGATATGGTCATTGAAAATAACAGTATGCGGGTTGCCACAGGTGTATTAAATGAGATTATGACAGAGGCAGTTGCCATGCAGCAGCCACCTTCCGATAAAGGAAAGAGACTCAAGCTTTACTATATTACACAAGTTGCGGTAAAGCCGCCTACATTTGTAATTTTTGTAAATGATAAACAATTGATGCATTTTTCTTATACCAGATATATTGAGAACCGGATTCGGGATGCTTTTGGATTCCGGGGCACATCACTGAAGTTTATCATACGCGAGAGAAAGGAAGGGTAGGGATGGTAGTCAGCAGAATCCTATGTATCTTAATCGGTTATATCGCAGGACTGTTTCAGACCGGATATATATATGGAAAGACCCAGAACATTGACATCCGACAGCATGGCAGCGGAAATGCAGGAACCACCAATACGCTGCGAACCTTGGGACTGAAAGCGGGAGCAATTACTTTTGCAGGAGACTGCGGAAAGGCAATCGTAGCAATTTTGGTTACGTGGCTGATTTTCCATAACAGATATCCGGATGTTGTAAAGCTTTTGGAACTTTACGCCGGACTGGGAGCAATTTTAGGACATAATTTTCCTTTTTATATGAAATTTAAAGGAGGAAAGGGCATCGCCTGTACCACAGGTGTGATTATAGCCTTTCATTGGCAGATGGCACCGCTTTGTATTCTGGTGTTCATTGCCACAGTACTTATTACAAAATATGTGTCTTTTGGTTCTATCTTATTAGTTTCGGTATTTTTGGTGGAATTAATTGTCTTTGGACAGACAGGACATCTGCCGATTGCCAACAGTTATCTTCCTGAAATATATATTTTAGGAGCAATCTTTACAGGAATGGCAATCTGGAGACACCGAGCAAATATCAAGAGGCTTTTAAGTGGAACAGAAAATAAATTTATAATAAAAGAGATGTTGAAGAAGAAATAAGAAGGATGGAAACATCCTTCTTTTTTGATGGTTAAATTTGAATATAAAGCGGACAGATCCGCAGGAACAAAGTGGGCAAGCCCACATTAGCTTTCCATCCCCTCACTCATGAGGGGCTCGCACACTTTGCGTGCCGAGTGTGGTCAGCTTTAGCTGACATCTTCCTCTCACGCGAGTGCACATCCTCGCGGAGCATTTTAATTTAATAGGAAATCCAAAGGAATTTCCTATTAAATTAAATAAAAAAAGAACGGCTGGGCTGCCGTTCTTTTTTGGGTAATGAGAAAATGAAAAACTATTTTGTTAACTTGTTTGATGATGAATTTATTGTAATAAGAAATTATGACAAATCTTTGACTACAATCTAAAAAAATTATGAAAAAATCTAAAAAAATAGGAAAGTTTTATTTTGGAAAAGCATTGGAATAAATAAAAGAATGAAAGAAAAAAAGAGAATAAACCAATCGACACTTCTCGAGCCAAAAGAATATAGGTATTAAGAGAAAAAGACAAGAATAATCGACCAAATCGACGAAATGGCAAAACCGCATCGACGGAAAAAGCTGATTTTGAACAGTATAGTTACCTCCAAAATCAGCGAAGGAGGTGCGGGAGATGGATAGATTTTGGTATTGGCTAGCAAAATTACTATAAAAATCTAACTGAAAAATGTGACAACAGAGTGCATTACTATTGCAAATGAATTTTCATATGGATATAATAATCCTATCGTGTGTAAGGAGAAAATTATGATGGAATTTACTACATATGTAGGAATAATTTTGAATTGTTTTATTTGCATGATAGTAATGGACGAATTGTCGGAAATGAAGATTCCGAAAAAGAGATACTTTGCAAAATCAGTATTACTTATCGGAGCAGATTTTTTTCTTTGGTTCATGGTAACCGAAAAGGGAGAGTTATGGAATATATTAGCCATGTTGCTAGAAGTTATGGGATACTGTATTTATCTTGCAATATTAAAATCAAAGCAATCTAAATTTTTGAAAATATTTGCGATTGCTATGATAGCACAAATAACAAAAGTAATCATTGCATTGCCATCAGCAATTTTTGTCACTGGAATTGAAATGATATTAAATAATACCAAATACCAGAGTCAACTTTTGCTGTTAGCGTATGTGATGGAACTGGTCTTATTGTATATATGTTGTAGAGTTATTAGAAGATTCAAATTGCAGCAACTATTAAAAAATCATAGAGCACAATATGTAATTACATTTGTAGGAGTATTATTTTATTTTTCAAAATTAGTTATCAGTGTGTTTCATAATAATGTAAATAGTGTGTTTTTATATATAGCAATTACAGTTTTAATCATGGGAATTTTTTGGGGAGTTTATGGCTTATTAATTGGTACTATGATGAAAAAGAGAAAAAGCTATTGTGGGAAGACAATCGACAGATGTCCCAGCGAATCCATCGGTCGAAAGAGATTCTTCCGGCACTGAGCAGTGCATTGGATAATTTGAAAACAGACCATGATACGGAAGAGGTTTATAATATATTAGGGGAGATACATCAGTTGTGTGAGGAGCAGATGGAGGATTATAAAGCATTGGATAGTCAGAGTAAGATATTTCCGGCAACGGGAATCTATTTATTGGATGAGCAGATACAGGTATATAATACAGAGGCAGAAAAAAAGGGAATTCATTTTGATGTTTTTGTGAGCGAACCTTTGTCCGACGTGCTAAAGCACAGAAAGATAAAAGAATTGGATTTTCTAAGATTAATTGGAGATTTGATGAGAAATGCCTTCCGTTCCATAGAAAAGAAGGAAGATGGAACAGGAAATATCTTATTGGTTATGGGCGTCATTGGGGATATTTTGCAGATAGATATCTATGATGACGGCGTAGCCTTTCCGCTTTTTATTTTAGATGAATTTGGAAAAAGAGGTAATACAGAAGGCGGAACCGGAAACGGTGTTACTGATATGCTGGAATTGTTGGAAAAGCATAAAGCCACATATCAATTGACGGAATATGAAAAGGAAGATACTTTTACAAAGGGAATCAGCATCATCTGGGACGGTAAGAACGGAAGATGGATAGACTCTTATCGAAGCTCAGAGATTTCGCCAAAGAGCATCCTATGTTCAAAAGAAATATTTTAGAAGCTTTGTGTGCGGAGCGTGATTATGTTGGAATATGTGAAATACATAGAAGCAATAGGGATTGTTGTAAAATGCATAATTTGTATAATCCTTATGGACAAATTCGTAGATTTGGAATCAAATCAAAAAACGTATATGTCCAAGGGAATATTAGTAGGTGTTAATTTTTGTGTATGGATTTTGGCGAAAAGAATGGGGGTGTTATGGTTTATATTAGCCGAGCTATTAGATATTTTAGAATACTATATTTATCTTATGGTGTCAAAAAAGACGAAAGTGATAAAAGCATTGGCGATTATTATGGCATCAAAAATAGTAGCTCAAGTAATGGGATTGGCAGTATCCTTTATTATTTCATTGCTGGATATGGTGAGTCATAATAAATTTTATAGTTCTCTTTTACTTCTGGGGTATCTGTTAAATTTTATTTTAGTATATTTGTTTTGTGTTCTCAATAAACGATATAAATTTCAGCAATTGTTAAAAAAGAAAAGAATACAATATGCATTTGTAATGATTGGAATGATTTTTGTACTTGCCAAACTTATGTTACAGATTTTTTATGATAGTACAGAGAATGGAGGAAATGTTTTTCTATATGTGGCACTTACCATTCTTGTTATGGGAATCATTCTCGGAACCCTTTGGCTCATTGATTGGTACTATGATGAAAAAGAGAAAAAGCTATTGTGGGAAGACAATCGACAGATGTCTCAGAGGATTCATCGGTCGAAGGAAATTCTTCCGGCACTGAATAGTGCATTGGATAACTTGAAAACGGATCATGATGCGGAAGAGGTTTATCATATATTGGGGGAGATACATCAATTGTGTGAGGAGCAGATGGAAGATTATAAAGCATTGGATAGTCAGAGTAAGATATTTCCGGCAACGGGAATCTATCTGCTGGATGAGCAGATACAACTGTACAATACAGAGGCAGAGGAGAAAGGAATCCGTTTTGATGTCTTTGTGAGCGAACCACTGTCGGATGTGTTAAAGTACAGAAAGATAAAAGAATTAGATTTTTTAAGGCTGATAGGAGATTTAATGAGAAATGCCTTCCGTTCCATAGAAAAGAAGGAAGATGGAACAGGAAATATCTTATTGGTTATGGGCATCATTGGGGATGTTTTGCAGATAGATATCTATGATGACGGTGTAGCCTTTCCGCTTTCTATTTTAGATGAATTCGGAAAAAGAGGTAATACAGAGGGTGGAACCGGAAACGGTGTTACTGATATGCTGGAATTGTTAGAAAAGCATCAAGCCACATATCAATTGACAGAATATGCGAGGGAAGATACTTTTACAAAGGGAATTAGTATCATCTGGGACGGGAAGAACGAAAGATGGATAGACTCTTACCGAAACTCAGAGATTTCCACCAAAAGTATTCTACTTCCCAAAGAATTTTAATTTCATTTTTGAAATAAATTCTCCGTTGCTGGGACGACCGTTTTTGTTGTTGATTTCATAAGGATAGTATTTGGACAGTGTTACGATGCTTGTATTAGTCCAAACTCGTTCTATGGCGAGACGTATGGCACGTTCAATATTAGAAGGCGTACTGTGATATTGTCTTGCAAGCATAGGATATATAACCTTAGAAACCTGCAGTGAATCATCCGGGTGGTCAGCAATGAACATAAAAGCAGCAATCAGATAATCGGTTCCGGAATATTGGGACAGGAAGCCCATGTTTTCCAATTCCCGTTGGATATGATTTCGCAGTATGATTTTTTCGTCTTCATAAGGAGACGGAGCAGTATCATGGTATTTATATATTTTTTCAATAATATCCAAAACCTGATTGGCGGTATAGCTGGCATTGGTCTTTTGAAATATAAAATCAATTTTTAAATCATAACGCAGGTATTGAGATATGGAGGAAGAACAATTATTGGTTGTTACCACAACAAAAGGCTGAGAAATAGGCATGGCTCTCATTTTTTCAGCAAAAGTAATGCCGTTTCCCTCTTCTAATTCCAAGTCTAAAATCACTACGTCAGGAGTCTTTGTTTTTAATAAATTTAGACCTTCCTCTTCTTTTCCTGTTTCAGCACACAGTTCCAGACGTTCGTGGGAATGAATACTATGTCTGAATTCAGCACGTTTGTCAAGATTGTCTTCTACCAATAAAATTCTTATTTTATGATTCATATTTCGTACCTCACCATTACCTTTATAAGAAGTATGGTACTATTATACCACAAACAAAAATAATTTCGACACTTCTCGACGCAAAAAATCCCATAAATAAGCCTTTTTTGGAGAAAAAACAAAAAAATCGACATAAAGGGCAAAAATTTTCGACGGACAAAGCTGAACAAGAATTGTATAATCGGCTCATATGGAGTGAAAATCTATATGTTTAGAAGGAGTTGTATTTATACAGATAGGAGTACTAGAGAGAAATTGCTACTGACGGAATAAGAGTAACAAAAATAAGAGAAAAGCAATCAGTATTATACTAGAAAATGTGAAATATCAAACTTGCCTTAGAAACAATGCCGGATAAAATTATGGGATTGGGAAGTGAAAAACTATATAAAAGGTGTAGCAAAGAACTTTAAGTAAATCTGTGAAGGCAAGGTGATAGGGAGTGGTACACATAGTATAATTGGCTGATTGCTTTTTTCTTGCAAAGAGGAGTTTTAATTCCAAAATAGAAATAAAAAATCGACATTTATTAAAAAATAGTCGACAGACAAAAAAGCAAAGGAACGTTATACTCTATCATTGATAAAAACTTTAGGAGGAGAAATTATGAAAAAAACAAAATTACGGGATATCATACTGATTATACTTCTGATACTTGTAGAAGCATTTTTTATTTTAATAGGTCCAAAGCTGTGGGGAGGAGCGGTAGCATATAAGCTGTGGGGACGCTTTAATCTCATCATGGCTATTGTGCTGTTGATTGTCACATGGATATACAAAGCGAAGAATAAATAAAAAATATATCGATTTTGTTAATATAATAAGAACCAAAGTGAGAGATGTTTTCGCCTGCAATCAGAGTGAGAGACATCTCTTTTTTGTCGAAAATATTACCGGAGTTCTTTTCCGGCTCTTGAAATTATCTTGACTTTGCATATCAGAAATGATAGGATATTACTTACACAAGATATGGTGTTGAGAGGGTTAAAAAATAAAAGATTCATACAAAATGTAGATGACATAAAATCTATAAAGTTCGACAAAGGACAAAAGAATATTCTATCGTCAGAAAATATGAGAAAGGATGAATGAGATGGATAAAAATGTCAAGGTAATTAAGAAAGACGGAACAAAAGAAGATTTTAACGTACAAAAGGTAGTTGTGGCAGTCAACAAGTCTGCATACAGAGCATTGATTACATTTACGGAAGAGGAATTGAAGTTTATCTGCCAGTTTGTGGAAGAAAAAGTAGAAGAGATGCAGATTACGGAGATTCCGATTGCTACCATGCACAATATTGTGGAGGGAGCATTGGAGCGTGTGAATCCTATTGTGGCAAAGAGCTACCGTGATTATAGAAATTACAAGCAGGATTTCGTACAGATGTTGGACGAGGTATATAAGAAAAGCCAGTCCATCATGTATATCGGTGACAAGGAGAATTCCAATACGGACAGTGCCTTGGTATCCACAAAACGAAGCCTGATATTCAATGAATTGAACAAGGAATTGTATAAGAAATTCTTCATGACCACAGAAGAGATTCAGGCATGCCGGGACGGTTACATCTATGTTCACGATATGTCTGCCAGAAGAGATACCATGAACTGCTGTCTCTTTGATGTGGAGAACGTTCTCCGTGGTGGTTTTGAGATGGGAAACCTCTGGTATAATGAGCCGAAGACTTTGGATGTTGCATTCGACGTCATCGGGGACATTGTGCTCAGTGCAGCCAGCCAGCAGTACGGCGGATTTACCGTACCGAATGTGGAAAAGATTCTGGAGCCATATGCACAGAAATCTTATAAGAAGTATAAAGAAAAATATATGAGTCTCGGATTAAGCGAGGAGCGTGCGGAGGAAGAGACTCTTAAAAATATAGAGAGAGACTTTGAACAGGGCGTTCAGGGATGGGAGTACAAATTTAATTCGGTTTCCTCCAGTCGTGGAGATTATCCGTTCATTACCATGACCTTTGGAAACGGAACAAAGCCTTTTGAAAAAATGGCTTCTATTGCCATGTTGAAGGTGCGTCAGAAGGGACAGGGAAGAGATGGGCACAGAAAACCGGTACTATTCCCGAAACTGGTATTTTTATATGATGAAAATCTGCATGGTCCGGGCAAGGAGTTAGAAGATGTTTTTGAAGCAGGTATCGAATGCTCCAGACATACCATGTATCCGGATTGGCTCAGCCTTACCGGAAAAGGTTATATTGCATCTATGTACAAACAGTACGGAGAGGTTATCAGTCCTATGGGATGCCGTGCATTCCTGTCTCCGTGGTACATTGAGGGCGGTATGTATCCGAAGGATGAAAATGACAGACCACGTTTCGTGGGAAGATTCAATATCGGTGTAGTCAGTCTTCATTTGCCGATGATTCTGGCAAAGTCAAGACAGGAAGGTAAAGATTTTTATGAGGTGCTGGACTACTATCTGGAGCTGATTCGTCAGATTCATATTCGTACCTATGCATATTTAGGCGAGATGCGGGCATCTACCAATCCATTGGCTTACTGTGAAGGCGGTTTTTATGGTGGAAATCTCCACTATAACGACAGAATCAAACCGTTGTTAAAAACAGCTACCGCATCCTTTGGAATTACGGCATTTAATGAATTGCAGCAGTTGTACAACGGCAAATCCTTGGTGGAGGACGGACAGTTTGCCATTGAGGTATTAGAGCATATCAATAAAAAGGTAACGGAATTTAAAGAGGCAGACGGCAATCTTTATGCTATTTATGCTACTCCGGCAGAGAATCTCTGCGGCTTGCAGGTAAAGCAGTTCCGTGCAAAATACGGCATTATTGAGAATGTTTCCGACCGTGAATATGTCAGCAACGGATTCCATTGTCATGTGACAGAGGATATTACTCCGATTCAGAAACAGGATTTGGAGTACCGTTTCTGGGAGCTTTCCAACGGTGGTAAGATTCAGTATGTAAAATATCCGATTAACTATAATCGGGAGGCGGTAAAAACTTTAGTCAGAAGAGCCATGGATATGGGATTTTATGAAGGCGTAAACCTGTCTCTGGCATATTGCGATGACTGCGGTCATCAGGAATTGGAGATGGATGTATGTCCGAAATGCGGAAGCCGCAATCTTACAAAAATTGACCGTATGAATGGATATCTTTCCTATTCCAGAGTAAAGGGAGATACCAGACTGAATGATGCCAAGATGGCGGAGATAGCAGAGAGAAAGAGCATGTAGGAGGCAGAATGCGTTATCATAATATTACAAAGGACGATATGTTGAATGGAGACGGGCTTCGGACCGTTCTCTGGGTATCCGGCTGTGACCATTGTTGCAAGGATTGCCAAAATCCCATTACATGGGACCCTAACGGTGGGTTAGTGTTTGATGCAGAGGCAAAAGAGGAGTTATACGAGGTGTTGGGAAGGGATTATATTTCCGGTCTGACTCTCAGCGGAGGTGACCCGCTTTACGCCACCAATCGGGATGAAATACTGAAACTGGTAAAGGAAGTCAAAGAGAAGTTCCCTACCAAAACCATCTGGATGTACACCGGATTTTTGTGGGAGAGTATCAAAGATTTGGAAATCATGAATTATATAGATGTTCTGGTGGATGGTGAATTTGAAGTGGACAAAAAGGATGTCCAGCTTTTCTGGAGAGGAAGTGCCAACCAGAGAGTCATTGATGTGCCAAAGACAAAAGAAAGCGGAGAAGTGGTACTTCATTGTGAATAGGAGAGCATATGGAAACTATTAGAATTAAATATTTTACAGACAAAATTGACAAACTGGAATATATCGACGGAAAATCCGACTGGATTGATTTGCGGGCAAGTGAGACCATATCCTTAAAAGCCGGAGAATTTAAACTGATTCCATTAGGAGTGGCAATGGAGCTGCCGAAGGGGTATGAGGCACATATTGTGCCAAGAAGTTCGACTTTTAAAAATTACGGAATTATCCAGACCAATAGCTGTGGCATTGTAGACTGTACCTATTGCGGAGACGAGGATATGTGGAGAATGCCGGTTTATGCCACCAGAGATACGGTTATCGGAGAAAACGAAAGAATCTGTCAGTTCCGTATTTTTGAAAATATGCCCCAAATTAACTTTGATGAGGTGGAAAGCTTGGGAAATGCCAATCGTGGCGGCTTTGGAACCACCGGAAAAAAATAATCCGTCAAACTGCACAAGAAAAGAGAGAAACTTTGTGGAATCCCTGTATAGTAAAAATACAGGGATTTTTTTATAGTAATACTAACGAAAATCAGATTTGCAGGAGGAGATAAAATGGCAAGTTTATCATTGAAAAATATAGGAAAACGTTATCCCAACGGATTCGAGGCAGTGAAAGATTTTAATTTGGAAATCGAGGACAAAGAATTTATTATTTTTGTAGGTCCTTCCGGCTGTGGAAAATCCACCACTCTGAGAATGATAGCAGGATTGGAGGATATTACAGATGGAGAACTCTATATCGATGGAAAGAAAATGAATGATGTGGAGCCGAAAGACAGAGATATTGCGATGGTATTCCAGAACTACGCACTTTATCCTCATATGACGGTATTTGACAATATGGCATTTGGATTAAAGTTGCGGAAAGTATCTAAGGAAGAGATTAAGGAAAAGGTTATAGAGGCAGCTAAAATTCTGGATTTGGAGAAGCTTTTGGACCGTAAACCGAAGGCACTTTCCGGCGGACAGAGACAGAGGGTTGCCATGGGTCGTGCCATTGTAAGAAATCCAAAGGTATTTTTGATGGATGAACCTTTATCAAACTTGGATGCAAAACTGCGTGTACAGATGCGTTCTGAGATTGCAAGTCTTCATCAGCGTCTGGGGGCCACCATCATTTACGTTACCCATGACCAGACAGAGGCCATGACTCTGGGAACTAGAATTGTAGTATTAAAAGATGGAGTAATTCAGCAGGTGGATTCTCCGAAAAAATTATACAATGAACCGGATAATCTTTTTGTGGCAGGCTTTATCGGCTCCCCACAGATGAACTTTATTGATGCTACTTGCGTGGTGGAGGGAGAGAAGGTAAGTCTGAAATTTGGAGAGTTTTCTGCTACCTTACCGCCGGTAAAGGCTAAGAAGCTCATTGACGGAGGTTACAACGGAAAAACCGTGGTAATGGGAATTCGTCCGGATGACATTGACGATTCTGAAATCAGCATTGAAACCCATAAGGAATCTCTGATTGAAGCAGATGTTACCGGATATGAACTTTTAGGTTCCGAGGTTTTGCTTTATTATCAAGTGGCAGATGTGGCAATGACAGCACGGATTCCGGCAAGAACCACAGCACAGATGGGAGATCATATCAAGTTGGCACTGGATGCAGAGAAAATTCATGTATTTGATAAAGAGACAGAGCTGACTATTACAAATTAACTCTAAATTCTATGGAAATGATTGGAATTTAAAGGAAATTGTTTTATAATGGAAAAAGAATTTAGAACGAAAGATGGAGAAGCTATGCTACACGTTTTTATCATTAATTCTTTTTCCGGAAATGAGAAAAAAACCATAGGTATCCGTGAGAAACTGGAGCATATAAAAAATATGGAATATCTGGTATTCAATTCGGAGTATCCGGGACATGAAGGAGTGCTGGCAAAACAGATTTGTGACCTTTTCCCGGAGGAAAAGATACGTTTTTATGCCTGTGGGGGTTCAGGAACCTTTCGGAACATCTTAAAAATGATACCTGCTGACCGGGTCATTGAGCTGGCAGAACTGCCATGCGGATTGAGCAATGACTTTTTGAATCTATATGGTTCGGAACGGGAAAAGTTTGAGGATTTAGAAAATCTGGTTTATGGACAGGCTGAGGATTTGGATTATCTGAAAACTACGGTAGGAGCAGGACACAATACAGTATCGGTAGGATTCGACGGAACTATTGTAAAGGGAGCCCTTATTTTAAAGAAGCTTCCTTTTTTCCGTGGAATGCTGCCGTATTTTCTTGTTTCCATTGTGGCTGTATTGCATACGGATATTCCGGAACTTCAGATTATTGCAGACGGAGAAGTTTTTGAGGGACGTTTTTACGAGATTGCCGTAGGAAATGGCAACAGATTGGGTGGAATTTTTCACTTTGGAAAGAAAGCTCATGCAAAGAATGGAAAAATGCAGCTGATTATGGTGCCCACCAAGGGCTTTTGGTATAAAATCCATATGATGTATGCAGCAATGTTGAATCATCAGGAACTGCTGGAGCGAAGAGCTATCTGTCGAATGGTAAAATCTTTGGAAATCCACAGTTTGGACGGAAGGGAAATGATTGTCAATGTGGATGGGGAACTGGAGAAAGCGAAAAAAGTCCGCATTGATATTTGCGAGAATGGGATGCATTTTGTGGAGCCAAAGAATTTGGATAGGAGTAAATTGTTATGGAAGTAAGAAGTCCTCTTGTACAAAAAATCATGCTTTGGGATTATGTGGTGGTGGGAACATTGCTGTTTATCATCATGGGAACGGAACAAACAGAGTTCCGGCTGTTGGAAATCGGAATGATGGTCTTGTTGCTGATCGGTGGTGCTGTACTTTTTTTCCAGACCTGTCTCAGAAAAACCGCAGATATTTATCAAGGTCTTGTTTTTACAACCGTTTTTGAGTTGTTGAGCATTGGAACAGCGATTTATTATGCAGATCCGATTATTATACATCTGTTGTTTGTGCTGATTATTATTACCATTGCTGTGTATCGTAATTTTCAACTTTGTGAATTGTCTTTGGTAGTGACATTTCTTCAATATCTCTTCTATTTTGGTCTGGTGCGGGAAGAAGTGATAACCATAGGAATTGAGACAGACCGAATGGTATGGGCAGCAGTAGGTGTCATGGGCTCCGGGGTGGTGTTGGCAACCATTATCGGAAATGAAGAGAAAAACAGACGGGTCATTCGGGAGAACCGAAGGACTTCTTTGGATATGCTAAAATTGGTAGAAATGAAAAAAGAAGAAGCTGAGCATATGGCAAATGTAAAAAGTGCTTTTCTGGCAAATATGTCTCATGAGATAAGGACGCCAATCAATGCCGTATTGGGAATGAATGAACTGATTCTGAGGGAAGCTAATCAGAAAGAGGTTTTGGATTATGCCTACAATATTGAACTGGCAGGGAAAGCACTGTTATCCATTGTCAATGATATTTTGGATATTTCCAAGATAGAGTCCGGCAAGACAGAACTGGTATCGGGAGAATACAATGTGGCTTCTTCCCTTTACAATTTTATTGAAATGTCACGGGCAAGAGCGGAGAAAAAAGGAATTCTTCTAAAAGTAGATATTGCGGAAAATCTTCCCAGTAAGATGTACGGAGATGAGATGCGGTTGAAGCAGATTTATACCAATATCCTGAATAATGCCATTAAATATACGGAAAAGGGAGAGATTACCCTTACGCTGACAGGAGAGGAAATCGGCGATGATAAAATTTTTACTAAAGCAACCATCTCCGATACCGGTATCGGAATCCGGGAAGAGGATTTGGATAAGATTTTTGATGCTTTTCAGCGGGTAGATGAGGAGAAGAACCAGAAAATTGAAGGTACGGGACTGGGCATGTCCATTACCAAACAGCTGGTGGAACTCATGGGCGGAAAAATATATGTGGAAAGTGAATACGGAAAAGGAAGTACATTTCATGTAGAACTGGTACAGGGAATTGTGGATCGGACCCCCATCGGAAGAATTGATCAGGCGGTGGAGCAGAGCCGGGAGATAGAAAAGCACAAAAGAGCGGTACTTTTGGCACCGGAGGCAAAACTGCTGGTGGTAGATGACAATCAGATGAATCTGAATGTTATGAAAGGATTGTTGAAGAGAACGGAAATGCAGGTGGATTTGGCTTTAAGCGGAAAGGAAGCCTTAGAAGCCGTTACAAAGACGTCATATGATGTGATTCTGATGGATCATATGATGCCGGAAATGGATGGCGTGGAGGCACTGCATAGGTTACGGGAATTGAAAGAAAATCAAAATCCACAGGCAAAGGTGATTGTACTGACTGCAAATGCGGCAATCGGTTCCAGAGAAGAATATCTGAAAATGGGATTTGACGATTATCTTTCCAAACCTATTGAAGCCATGAACTTGGAAAATATGATAAAGAAGTATCTTCCGAAAGAATTGGTGCATGAGATAGAGGAGGTTGTAGAGGAGACGCAGAATCTGGAAGAGATTGATCTTTTGGAAGAAAAACTGCGTCCTTTTGGAATCCATTTAAAGCAGGGTCTGATTTATGTAGAAGGAGAATTGGAACAATATGTGGATATGGTAAAATTATTCCTGCGGCAGTCAGAGGCAAGAAAAGAAAAAATGAGAGGTTTTTTAAAAGAGGGGAATACTGAGGAATATACCATTGAAGTACATGCGTTAAAGAGTAACGGAAAAATGATTGGCAGCAGAAAAATGTCCGAGTTGGCCTATGAGATGGAAATACAGGGAAGAAATGGGAATTTGGAATATCTGCGACAGAATCAGGCGAAACTGGAAGAAGGATGGGAAGAATTGGAGCAGGGACTTCACATACTGATGGAAGAACAGCAAAAAAAAGTAATGGAAGAAACGGTAGAAACCATGACGCCGGAAGAAGTTCAGGTAAGAGTAGAAAGGCTGCGGAACGCCATAGAAGAGATGGATGTGGAAGCGGCACAGGAGGAATTGGAGACTTTGCTCTGCGGGGAGATGGAGCAATCTCAGAGAGAGAGATTCATGCAGGTACGGAATTGTCTGGAAGAATTTTCTTATCAGGAAGCATTGGAAATTCTGAAATAGCATATGGAAGGTGATAAGGATGGCAGATGGAAACCAGTGGCTGGAAATCTTAGAAGAAATCAAAGAAATCTCTGGATTGAACAGTATTTTATACACAAAAGAAGGGGAGGTGGCGGCCACCACGTTCCCGGAAGAAACCATAGAGGAATCCTGTTACGATTATCAGGTAGGAGAAGAACCTTATCTGTTTCGAATCCAAGCCAAGGGAGAAGAAGCAAAGCTGGTGGGCAGACTGGCTGCGGCACAACTATCACGGGCCATGGAATGGGAGAGCAAAAAACTGGACCGAAAAGTATTTATCCGCAATGTACTGTTCCAAAGATGTTCCCAGGAAGAACTTAACCGGCAGGCGAAAAAGCTTTGGATTGAAGAGTCAAAATGGCTGGTGTATCTCATTGAAACAGAGGAAAAAGAGCGACCGGCATGTATGGAAATCATTCGTCAGCTTTCTTTGGAACCTCAAAAGGATTTTCTGGTGGAAGAGAACAAAGGGAAAATCCTTCTGGTAAAGGATATAAAAAATAAAGCTCCTGAAGAATTGGAGCAGATTCCACGGCTTCTGGCAGACACCCTGCGTTCTGAATTAATGATTCCGGTAAGGATTGGATGCGGAAGACAAACCGAAGGTCTGGCAGAACTTCCGCAGGGATATGAACAGGCACGGCTGGCATTGGAAATCGGAAAAATTTTTTATGCACAAAAGGATATTGTATCCTATGAGCATCTGGGACTTGGAAATATGATTTATGATATGTCACCTGCAAAATGCCGACAGTTTGTGGATGAGGTATTCGGCGGCAGAGAAAATGGATTGGACGAAGAGACACTGCATATGGTGCAGAAATTTTTTGAGAACAATTTAAATATTTCCGAAACAGCAAGACAGATGTATGTACATCGGAATACATTGGTTTACCGTTTGGAGCGTTTGGAGAAAATGCTGGGAGTAGATATCCGTAAATTTGAAGATGCCGTGAAGGTGCAGACAGCTTTTATGGTGTTGGATTACCTCCGGTACTTAGACAGAAAAAAAGAGTAAAAAAAGCGGAATGATTTCTTTACAAGGGAAGAGTTGGCATGTTACAATAATACAAAATATAGTGCAAAATAGCATAATAGACCCAATACTGTGGGATGAAGATAAGAAGTATATAAAGATATCTGAGGAGGAAGATATATGCGGGACAAAAGAATAGAACAGGCGATAGAGGAAGGAAAGGCACATTTATATAAGCAGCTGGCAGACAGTGAAGCACGACTGAACAAAGCCAACCGCTATTTCTTTTATGGCGGATTGATTGTCTGCCTGTTTTTTGTAGTAATGTCTTTTTTAGATCCGGGAGTATTTGCAAAAAACAGTAAGATATTTATTTACATACAAATAGGTCTTGTGGCAGTATTTACAGTCTTTGGATTTTATCGTAATTATAAGGACCAGTCCAAGGCTTTTCAAACCAGAGAAGTGTTGGTAATTCTGATGGCATTGGTGTTTTTCTTTGCAAACCTTTCTTCCGCTAATGTGGGAGTGTTGTTTGCAGTCTATACTGTGGCTATCAGTGCAATGATGTATGACGATACGAAGATGATAGACCGCTGCATGGTTTGTATTCTGGCAGTATCCGTCTGGAAGCTTTGTTATCTCTGGGTAAAAGAAAGCCCGGATACTATGGCGGGCAGGATGGCATATATCGGACAGTTCCTGTTGGTGTTCATGTTGGTATTTGCCATGATGCAGATTGCAAGGTTAAATCATCTCTTTAATGAAGCCAGCAGAATTGCAATTATGGAAAAACAAAAAGAACAGGAGCATATTCTGGAAGAGGTTTTGAATATTGTTGAGGTAGTACAGAAGGGTTCCATGGATGTCAGTGAGATTATTGCAAATCTTAGGGAGTCCTCTGAGACAGTTTCTACTTCCATCGAGGAGATTAGCTATGGTAACCAGAACACCTGTGAGAGTGTAGAACATCAGACACAGATGACCCAGGCAATTTCAGAGAATATTTCTGTGGCAGCAGAGAGAACCAATGAGATGGCAGACGCCTTTGAAATTGTAGAAAAAGAAGTAAAACATGGAATGGAATTGATGGATGTTTTAAACAAACAGTCCGATTTGATTGCGGATAAGAGTGCTATGGCGGTAGAGGCAATGGAGAAACTCAGTAAGCGAACATTGGATATGAGAAGCTTTGCGGAAGAGATTTTCGGTATTTCCAGTCAAACCAATCTTTTGGCATTGAATGCTTCTATTGAAGCGGCAAGAGCCGGAGAGGCAGGAAAGGGATTTGCAGTTGTGGCAGACGAGATTCGGGAGTTGTCCGAGCAAACTCGTCAGACTACAGAAAAGATTACAACTTTGATTGAGGAACTGAATACTGAGGCGGAGAATGTATCCACTGCGGTAGGAATGGCAAAAGAGGCTGTATCTACCCAGAATCAGGCGATTTCAGAGACAGGAAGTGCTTTCTCCAATGTAGGTGATAAGGTCAGCAACTTAACGGGACTGGTGCAGGATATCAGACAGAGTGCATCTTCCCTGATTGATTCTAACAATGCCATTGTGGATAGTATTTCACAGCTTTCCGCGGTAACCGAAGAGGTAACGGCAAGCTCCGATGCAGTCAGCGAGATTGCGGAAGATAACAAGGAAAGTGCAGTGAATGCTAACAGCCTGTTGGATGAGGTAATTAAGACTTCTCATAAACTGGATCAGTTTATTCAGAAAAATTAGGAAAAATAAAAGACAGGTTATAATAAAAGGGTATATGATTTTTGAAAATCATATACCCTCTTTTTATCCCAAATGTTCCCGGTATTTTCGGATACATTCCTGAAACAGCTCCACAGCTTTTGTGCCACAGCCATCCTCCATGCACTGGGTGGTTTCTTTTAAAATATTACAAACATTCTCTTTTCCGATAAATTCTGAGTAATCGGTCCATGCAGAAATGGAAGCAGTATAAAAGGCGTTCATAACCAGTGGGGAAATACAATTCCCACTTAATACCACAATGGTCCTTCGATAGATAAAAAGTGCAGTGGCAAAGGTTTGGATGTCAGCGGTAAGGGCTTCTTCTAAATCTCCCTGCAACTTTCTTAATTGTGTAATATCCTCCGGGGTATGATTCTTTGCAAGAATTTCAAGGGCAGGACATTCCAGATAAAGTCTGCAATCCAACAGACTGTTAATCATTTTTTTGTCCGGCATACCGCCTCGGTAGCGGATGATTGCGAATAGAGTATCCAGATTTCCGGTGCTGGTATAATCTGCCACATAGACGCCTTTTCTGGAAACCACATCTAAAAACCCAATTCGTGACAATTCTCGGATTCCATCGTGAACAATGGTTTTGCTGATATTCATTTCATCGGCCAGCTCCCGTTCCGAAGGAAGACGGTCTCCCGGCTTTAATTCGCCGGATAAAATCATTTCTTCCAATTGTGATATAAATAATTCTTTGATTGAAAGTGCCTTAATCTCTTTAAAATTCAAAACATATTCCTCGTTTCTTTTCCAAATATAAGCAATATCATAGTAAACAGTAACAGAGAAAATGAGAAATGTCAATAAAAGAACATGGTCAGACCACAACCAGTCAAAAATGAAAAAGCAAGTTTGGCGATTGTGCGAATTTACAAAGAAGCGACTTTGTTAGAAAATAAACAAAGAAGACAGATATCGAAATTTGCAAAAAATTTCGGGAATTTTAGATAGAAAGGAGGAAGAGAATTGGAACCAAAAATCATTGCGATGGCGGGAAAAGGCGGCGTAGGAAAGACTTCTCTGGCGGCAGCCATGGTAAAGGTATTGGTGCAAGCATATCCGGGCAAGAAAATCTTGGCAATTGATGCGGACCCGGCGGTGGGACTTTCTACCGCACTGGGTATTGAAGTGGGAATGACGGTGGATGATATTCGCAAAGAAGTTGTTGCAAGTGCCGAGGATGGTGATACCAAAACGGCAGTGGAGCTTTTGGGTGAAGCCAGATATCGGATTTTCGATGCATTAGTAGAACAGAATGGATTTTCCTTTATTGCAATAGGGAGACCGGAAGCAGCAGGATGCTATTGCAAAATTAACAGCTATCTAAAGGAAGTCATTCGGATTCTGTCTGAGAATTTTGATTACATTGTCATTGACGGCGAAGCGGGGATTGAACAGATTAACCGTCGTGTTATGGAAAAAGTCACCCATTTAATGTTGATTACAGATTCCAGCAGAAAGGGAACACAGGTGGTGCAGACCATAAAGAAAGTAGCGGATGAACTGGTAATGTATGAAGAAGCAGGAGTTATTATCAATCGTTTGCCGGATATGGAAGTAATTCAATACATGGATTTAGCGGATTTACCTGTTTTAGCAGCCATACCTGCAGATGCTTCCTTAGCAGAATTTGATTTAAAGGGCGAGAATGTATTTTATCTGTCGGAGGAAGCGGCTATTGTGCGGGGAGCAAGGGAAGCACTGAAAAAGATAAAAATTTTGGATGAAGAGGGAAGTGCATGAAGGACTTAAAACATTTATATTATTTTGAAAAACTATTAGAAGACGCCAATAACGAACTGGTGCGGCAGGCACAGGAGGAAGGACGTATCTGCGTGGGCAGTGTCTGCTATCAGGTACCGGAAGTGTTATTGGATTTGCCGGGAACTTTTACCGTGCGTTTAAGGGCACCCCGGACCGGTTCTATGGAGATGGGAACCTATTATCTTACCAGCTTTTTATGTGAATATTCCAGAGCATTGCTGGAACGGGCAATCGAGGGCGGATATCAGTTTTTGGATTGCCTGATGGCACCGGATGCCTGTACCATGATTAACCGTTGTGTGGAAAATATGGAACTTTTACATACCATGACCAAAGAGAAATTTTTCTACAAATATTTAGAAGTACCTATGAAAGCCGATGACAACGGATTAAATCTTTATGTATCAGAATGCCGCCACAAGATTCTGGATGGATTAACGGAAGTGTACGGTATTGATACCAGTGATGCAGCACTGCGAAAAGCTGTGGAGAATCACAATAAGGTGTGTAAGTTGATTACGGAAATTGGAGATTTTCGCAAGGAGATGAATCCTCGTATTACGGGATATGAGTTTCATATCATTTGTATGGCGACCTATGTCTGTCCAAAGGATATGCTTCTGGAAAAATTGGAGGAGACCTTGGAGGAAATTAAAAACAGAGAACCGGATGCGAAGCCGCAGTACCGTGCCAGAGTAGTGGTTGCAGGTTCTGAAATTGATGATGTGGATATGATTAAGCTGGTGGAAGAATCCGGGGCATTGGTTGTGGCAGACCGTTTCTGTTACGGTTCCTTGCCGGGACGGGAAGTAATTGAGTTAAACGATACAGAAGATGTGTTAACTCAGATTTGCCGCCATTATATGATGCATTGTATGTGTCCACGCCATATGGACACACCGAAGATGAATCGAAGAAAAGAGTATATCAATGAGCTTGCAAAAGAATATCATGCAGACGGTATTATTTTTGAACAGATGAAATTCTGTGATCCGTGGGCTTATGAGCGGATGGTAGGGACTTATGATTTGAGAGAAAAATACGGATATCCGGTATTGTCCATCGACCGTCCGTATGCAGTAGGTTCTTCGGGACAGGTGCGTACCCGTGTACAGGCCTTCGTGGAAAGTATTGAAATCAAGAAAATTCAGGGAGGTGTGAAATAATGGGAAAAGCAGTGGGAAGTGAGAGATTAGGAGATCTTTACAACGGAACCAAAGTCCGAAAACGCCGTGAATGGAGAGGGTTCAAAGATACTTGGTATGATTATACCCGTTGGTTAAAAATTATGGGAGTGTTGCTGAAATTCATGGCAAAACCCCGGAATGTCAAAGCATTTTTCCGTTATCGCTGGATGCTGAATTACTTGGCAGTGCCGATGATGATTGACAAGCATACCGTGGGACTTCGTGGAAACCATTTACGGATTGCCCATGAAGAGTACGATTTAGTTGCGGAAGATATCGCAAAAATGTTAGATAACATTTTCCGTGCTGACAGAAATATCGGAAATGATGTGGAGTTTTCCAAAAAGATTGTCTTATTAGATGAGAATGAAATGAGCCAGATTATGTGCGGTTTTCCGAACTTGATTGGATTAAGCTGGGAGATTCCTTCCGTATATGTATCCGTATTATTGCAGGGAGATGCGGTGACCCATTATCTGGATGTAATTCAGGAATTTGGAATGCCGGGAGATGTCTGTCCGATGCCGGCAGCAGAGGCAGGTGTATGTATTGATGATGACATTCCGATTTTCGGAGCCTGTGCCGTACAGTGTAATACCACCTGTGACGGCTCCTTGATGGGAAATGGAATTATTTCCAGAAGACTGGAATCAGAAGGAATTCCATGTTTTCAGCTTGCCACTCCGCTTCGTCATACAGAGGAAGGAGTGCAGGAATATGCCGCACAGGAAATTCGGAATGCCATCAAATTCATTGAAGAGCATACCGGTGAGAAATGGGATTGGGATGCTTATTTTACCTGTGCAAAACGTTTTAATGCGGAGACTAGAGAACGAATTGAATGGATGGAAATGTCCCGTACCGATTATCCACAGGTATTTGGTGCAAACTTAGCACTTTATGCAGAAACGACCTATATGGCAATTGGCGGAAAGGTACCGGCTTTTGTGGAGGCAGACCGGAAAATCACAAAGCTGGCACTGGAGTCTTATAACAGAAAAGAAATGCTTGTCCCGGAATATCGCCATCGTGCCATTATCTGGGGTGTGCAGGCACAGTACTATACAGACTTTTTACCTTGGTTACAGAATTGCTGGGGAATCCTTCCATTGGTAGATATGCTGAGTCTGGTATCTATGGAAATGATATCAGAGGATGACCCGGAACAGGCAATTTACGATATGGCCCATTTATATGAAAACATGATTATGCGAAACCGTACTCATGGAGGCTATGAAGTACTGTTGGATGATTTGTGGAGATTTTGCGAGTACTTCCGTGCGGATATGGTGATTCTCTGGGAGCATATGAGCTGTAAAGCATTGGACGGTATGCATGGTATGTTTGAGCAGCAGGCAAGGGAACATGGCATCAAATTAATATGGGTAGGTCATGATTTGATGGATCCCCGTGTGGTACCAAGGGCAAACACCCGTGATGACGTAAACCGCTATATGAGGTCTGTGCTGCGGGAAGAGCCGTTGGACCCAAGCTTAGAGGAAGTAGACGATGCCATTTCATGGTAGCGGCAAGGTAAAGAGTTGAAAGGAGTAAGAAAAAGATGAAATATTATGGTGGATGTGATTCGGGCAGTACATATACAAAATGTGTCATCATTGATGAAAACGGTAAATTGGTGTCTGATGTAACCCTTCGCAGCCGTATCAATGCAGTATTAAGTGCAGAGGATGCGTTAAAGCAGGCAATAGAAAAAATTCCGGAATTGAATTCAGCAGAGGATTTAGATTATCTGGTGGGAACCGGGTACGGACGAAACAAGGTTCCTTTTGCAGATGAGAATATTTCCGAAATCAGTTGTCATGCAATGGGAGTACATGTGGCGGACCCAAAGGTAAAAGCAATTATAGATATCGGTGGACAGGACGTTAAGGGCATTGCCATTGATGATGACGGAACGGTTTTGAATTTTGCCATGAATGATAAGTGTGCCGCAGGTACAGGCAGATTTTTTGAGGCAATGGCAAAAGCCTTTGAGATGGATTTGTCAGAGTTCTCCAAATTATCCTTAAAAGCCAAAAACGTGATTCCCATTACCGCACAATGTACCGTGTTTGCGGAATCAGAGGTAATTTCCCTTGTGGGAGAGGGAAAACCTATGGATGAAATTGCAGCAGGAATTGAACTGTCGGTTGCCAAAAGATGTTTTGTTATGAGCAAGAAGGCAGGAGCAGTAGATAAGATTACCTTGACAGGCGGATGTGCCAAAAATGACGGATTAAAGGAAGCCATCGAAAAGGTATTAAATCTGAAAGTCATAGAGCTTCCAATCGACCCACAGTTGATGGGAGCCTTGGGTGCAGCAGAGTTTGCCCGTCAAAAGGGAATGGCACGTTAGAAAGGAGAGCATATGGCAACATTGTTAAAAATAATATTGATTATAGCGATTGTGCTGGTTTGTCTGTTTGTTCTTTCTTTTGTGGTTTATTTCTTTAATCTGGATATGAAGCTGACCTCTGCGTTGGAACCATTATTAGAAAAGCATTATGACAAGATTAAGAGAAACAGAAAGATATAGCTATGAAGTTGTATGATGAAACCATTAAAGAATGGCTGAAGATATTGGACTCCCTGCAGGGTAGAGAATTGGATGTAAAAAAGGGGGAGGACTGGAAGGATATCGGAAATGCCAACATGATTTTACGGAGCGATATGGCGTATGAACTGGGCGGAAATCATCTTCCGGCTTTGAGTGGAATGACCCTTACAGCCGATACATCCCTTGTTCCTAGAGATGAAGTGCTGCTCTATGGAAAGGATTTGGGAGAAATTCATGAAGATACCCCCTATGCAAGGCTGGCGGTTCTTCGCGTAAAAGAAGACAGTATGGGTGAGGGAAATGCCTTGTATCAGGCCATTCGCAAGATGGAATACACCAAGTACCATTTGAATCCCGAGGGGTTTATGATGCGTATTTCGGCGGCAAGCCAGCGGGAAATGGTGAGGATTGGGAAAACAGCATTGGAAAAAGGTCTGGGATTTGAACAGATTGGAAAACTTTTTTTACAGTCTTACCACAAAAACCCGCAGGTAGAGGCTGTAAAATTAGTGTTTATTACCCTTTCGGATTTTCCCTATGAGGAACTGGAAATATATATAAAAAAAGCAGAAGAAATTACCAAGGCAATCGATCATATCTTAAAAAATCTATCTATGGACTGTAACGTCTGCAGCTTGAAACAAATATGTGACGAGGTAGAGGGTATGAAAGAATTGCATTTTGGAACCACACAACAATAAAAGAGAGGAAGGAATCAGACTATGCCTGAAATGAGTAAAGCAGTCATCCCACCACATATGGGAGACAAAAATCCAAGTGAGAAAATTTTAAAGCTGGGAAAAAAGATTACCGATGTTATGGCACACAAGATGAAAGGGGTTACGGTAGACGATGCAGAGTACTGGGGACTGGCAGAAATCGTAACGGAGGAAATGGCAGACATTGCACTGACCATGGAACTGCGTCATCACTATAAAATCGAAGAACTCTGGAAGATGAATCACGTGACAGAAGAAGGAAAAGAGCATTTCCAGAAGGTTTTAGATGAGATGGCTTACATCGGATTGATTGAGTATGATTATGGTAATAACTATGACCATAACGGAGCAATTCCGGGACCGACAGACCGCAGATATTGTCTTCCGATGTTTGTGCCGGGTTCCGCAGAATTATTCAATATGGAAGAGGGACCGGAGGGAAATAAACGTCTGAGAGAGCATCCGGCGTTGGCAAGCTTCTTTGAGCGTATGACCTTCGTTCCGTTGGATGGACTTACCCATATGGTGCCACCGGGAGGTGCAGGAATCGGTATGCATGTTATTCCGGTGGAAAAAGCCATCAAGACGGAACCGGGAACCATGGATTTAGAGCAGATTTCCTATTGGTTAAAAAAATACGAAGGACATATCGGTGTGGGACAGTGTTCCTGCCGTGCCAGCAGAAAAGCTCTCGACGAAGGCTGTGCCGATGATGAGATGAACTGGTGCGTTGGCGTAGGTGATTTCGCAGACTATTGCCGTGAGACCGGAAAGGGTCATGATATTACCTATGAAGAGGCAATGGAGATTTTCAAAAAAGCAGAGGACAATGGATTTGTTCACCAGATTACAAACATCGATGGTGAGAACAAAATTTTTGGTATCTGTAACTGTAATGTCAATATCTGTAATGCCCTTAGAACATCACAGTTGTTCAATACCCCGAATATGAGCCGCAGTGCTTATACGGCAAAAGTAGAAAAAGACAAATGTGTTGCCTGTGGTAAATGTGTAGAATACTGTCCGGCAGGAGCAGTAAAATTGGGACAGAAGCTCTGCAAAAAGGATGGTACAGAGGTAGAATATCCAAAACATGTACTGCCGGATAAGGTAAACTGGGGACCGGATAAATATGATGAGGATTATCGGGATAACAACCGTATCAACTGTTATGAAACAGGTACCGCTCCATGTAAAGCTGCCTGTCCTGCCCATATTGCCGTACAGGGATATATCCAGAAAGCAAAAGAGGGAAAATATCAAGAAGCATTGGCGTTGATTAAAAAAGACAATCCATTCCCGGCAATCTGCGGACGCGTATGTAACAGAAGATGTGAGATGGCTTGTACCCGTGGAACCATTGATCAGGCAGTTGCCATTGACGATATTAAAAAATTCATTGCGGAGCAGGATTTAAGAAAAGAAACCAGATACATACCGGAGGTTGTAATAGCTTCCAGCCGTCTGACACACTGGGAGCAGAAAATTGCCATTATAGGAGCAGGCCCGGCAGGACTTTCCTGTGCATATTATCTGGCAACCAAAGGATATAAACCAACGGTATTTGAAAAACACAGCCGTCCGGGCGGAATGATGACCTATGGTATTCCATCCTATAAATTGGAAAAAGATGTTATTGAGGCGGAAATCGATGTGCTTCGTGAACTGGGCGTAGAAATCCGTTGCGGTGTGGAAGTGGGAAAAGATGTGACCTTAGAGGAACTTCGCAGTCAGGGATATCAGGCCTTTTATGTGGCAATCGGATGTCAGGGAGGAAAGATTCCGCCAATTCCGGGCAATGATGCCGAGGGTATTGATATTGCAGTAAGTTTCCTTCATAGAGCTACAGAGAATCAGGAACAGAAGATGGAAGGAAGAGTCGTGGTTGTTGGCGGAGGTAACGTGGCTATCGACTGTGCAAGAACCGCACACCGTTTTGGCTCCAAGGAAGTGTCCATGTACTGTCTGGAATCCAGAGATACCATGCCGGCATCTTTAGATGAGATTGAAGAGACCTTAGAAGAGGATATTGCCATCAACAATAGCTGGGGACCAAAGGAAATTCTCAAAGATGAATTTGGAAAAGTAAAAGCAATCGTCTTCAAAAAATGTACTTCTGTTAAAGACGAAACCGGAAAATTCAATCCACAGTATGATGAAAATGATACGGTTACCGTAGAATGTGAGAATATTATTTTTGCTATCGGACAGGGAATCGAATGGGGAAATCTGTTAGAAGGCTCCAAAGTAGAATTCTGGCATGGCAATTATCCGGTGGCAGATGCGTTGACCTATCAGACCGCAGAGCCGGATATCTTCGTAGGAGGAGATGTTTACAGCGGACCGAAGTTCGTTATCGATGCTATTGAGGCAGGAAAGAATGCAGCAGAATCCTTACACCGCTATGTACATCCGGGTGCAAGCATGACCATTGGACGGAACCGCCGTGACTTCCATGAACTCAACAAAGAGGATATCGCTGTGGAGAATTACGATACAGCAGGAAGACAGGAAGCAGGACTGGACAACAGCATTGACCATAAGATGTCCTTCCGGGATGCTCATAAGACTTTGACGGCAGAACAGGTGCATGCAGAGGCAAGCCGTTGCTTAAGCTGTGGAGCCTCTGTGGTGGATGAGAATAAGTGTATCGGATGTGGCGTCTGCACAACCAAATGTGAATTTGATGCTATCAAGCTGCACAGAGACCATCCGGAAATGACAAATATGCGTAAATCGGAGGATAAGTTTAAAGCAATTGGGCCATATGCGGTAAAACGTGCCATCAAGATTGCCTTTGCACCAAAAACGGAGGCAGAAAAACAGGCACAGAGAGAGCATAAAGAGTATAAGAGAAACCATAAATAATAATTCCTAAAAGAAGAGGGTGTCCCCGTTGCTGGGGCACCCTTTTTATGTTCAACCAGCTTCTTCCGTATTGAAAATCCTAAATAGCATATGTTATACTAAACAAGTATGGCAAATTTTGCTATGAATCAAAGAAAGAGGGACGAAAATGGCAGGAAAACAGACATATGATGCCGAAAATATAGCAGTATTAGAAGGATTGGAAGCGGTCAGAAAAAGACCGGGTATGTATATTGGAAGTGTTACCAGAAAAGGATTGAATCATCTGATTTATGAGATTGTAGATAATGCGGTGGACGAGCATCTGGCAGGAGTCTGCGATACTATATGGGTTACTTTGGAGGCAGACGGCTCCTGTACCGTAGAGGATAACGGACGAGGGGTTCCGGTGGGAATGCATCAAAAGGGTGTCTCAGCGGCTAGATTGGTGTTTACCACCCTTCACGCCGGAGGTAAGTTCGACGATTCCGCTTATAAGACCAGCGGTGGTCTTCACGGGGTAGGTTCCTCGGTGGTCAATGCACTGTCCACTTATATGGACGTAGAAATCAGCAGAGAAGGTGCGATACATCACGACCGCTATGAGCGGGGAATTCCGGTGATTGAACTGGAGAAGGGATTGCTTCCTGTGATTGGAAAGACTAAGAAGACAGGAACAAAAATCAACTTTTTGCCGGACCCGGAGATTTTTGAAAAGACAAGATTTAAAGAGGATGAGGTCAAAAGCCGTTTACATGAGACCGCCTATCTGAATCCCCAGTTGACTATTATCTATGAGGATAAGCGAGGGGAAGAGATTGAACATATCGAATACCATGAGGAAGAGGGAATTATCGGTTTCGTCAAGGATTTGAATAAGAAATGTGAAAGACTTCATGATGTGATTTATTTTCAGGGAGTCAGCGAAGGTATTACGGTGGAGGCGGCAATTCAGTATACCACGGAATTCCATGAGAATATTTTTGGATTCTGTAACAATATCTACAATGCCGAGGGCGGAGCCCATATCACCGGATTTAAGACGGTGTTTACCAATATTATCAACCAGTATGCCAGAGAGTTGGGAATTCTCAAGGAAAAGGATGCTAACTTTACCGGAGCAGATGTGAGAAACGGTATGACGGCGGTGATTTCCATCAAGCACCCGGATCCGAGATTTGAGGGACAGACCAAGACGAAGCTGGACAATCAGGATGCAGCAAGAGCTACGGCAAAGATTACCGGAGATGAGATTCAGTTGTATTTTGACCGGAATTTGGAAGTGTTAAAGGCAGTAATTTCCTGTGCGGAAAAGGCGGCGAAAATCCGCAAGACAGAGGAACGTGCCAAAACAAATCTTTTAACCAAGCAGAAGTTTTCCTTTGATTCCAACGGAAAGCTGGCAAACTGCGAGAGCAGAGATGCCTCTAAATGCGAAATCTTTATCGTAGAGGGAGATTCTGCGGGAGGCTCGGCAAAGACTGCAAGAGACCGGAATTATCAGGCTATCCTGCCGATTCGGGGTAAGATATTGAACGTGGAAAAAGCCACCATTGACAAAGTCCTTGCCAATGCGGAGATTAAAACCATGATTAATGCCTTTGGCTGTGGATTTTCCGAGGGCTATGGCAATGACTTTGATATTACCAAGTTAAGATACGATAAGATTATTATTATGGCAGATGCGGACGTGGACGGAGCTCATATCTCCACCCTGCTGTTGACGCTGTTTTACCGGTTCATGCCGGAACTGATACAGGAGGGACATGTGTATATCGCCATGCCACCCCTATACAAAGCCATTCCAAGCAAGGGTGAGGAAGAGTATCTTTATGATGATGCGGCATTAGAGCGGTACCGTAAGACTCATAAAGGTTCCTTTACCCTGCAAAGATACAAAGGTTTAGGAGAGATGGATGCTTCCCAGTTGTGGGAAACCACCTTAGACCCGGAAACCCGTGTGTTGAAGCAGGTGGTCATTGAGGACGGAAGAATGGCATCGGATGTAACGGAAATGCTGATGGGAAATGATGTACCGCCGAGACGGGCATTTATTTATGAGCATGCCAATGATGCGGAATTGGATGTATAGGAGGTTAAGACATGGAAGTAAAAGAGCATTTGATAAAAACAGAATATTCTGAGGTTATGCAAAAGTCTTACATCGACTATGCAATGAGCGTCATTGTGGCACGTGCCCTGCCGGATATTAGGGACGGTTTAAAGCCGGTACAGCGGCGTACCCTGTATGATATGTATGAGCTGGGCATCCGGTACGATAAACCATACCGGAAGAGTGCCAGAATCGTAGGAGATACCATGGGTAAGTATCATCCTCACGGTGACAGCTCCATCTATGAAGCTTTGGTAGTCATGTCTCAAGAATTTAAAAAAGGACTGCCGCTGGTGGACGGACACGGTAATTTCGGCTCTATTGAAGGAGACGGAGCAGCAGCCATGCGTTATACCGAAGCAAGACTGCAAAAAATTACCCAGGAGGCATATTTGGCAGATTTGGACAAGGATGTCGTAGACTTTGTACCGAATTTCGATGAAACAGAGAAGGAGCCGGAGGTGCTTCCGGTGAAGGTGCCGAACATTCTGATTAACGGAGCAGAGGGAATCGCCGTAGGTATGGCAACCAGCATTCCGCCTCACAATTTCGGAGAGGTCATTGAGGGTGTTAAGGCGTACATGAAAAATCCAGACATCAACACCGAGCAGATGATGGAATATATCAAAGGACCGGATTTTCCAACGGGAGGAATTGTCACCAACAAGGATGATTTGCTGGCGATTTATTCCACCGGAGCCGGAAAAATCAAAATCCGGGGAAAAGTCGAGATAGAAAAGGTAAAAGGCGGCAAAGAACGTCTGGTGATTACCGAGATTCCATATACCATGATAGGAGCCAATATCGGTAAATTTTTAAATGATGTCTACGGATTGGTGGAATCCAAAGCCACCAATGACATTGTGGATATCTCCAATCAGTCCTCCAAAGAGGGAATCCGTATTGTGTTGGAACTGAAAAAGGGAGCAGATGCAGAGAATCTCTGTAACCTGCTTTACAAGAAGACAAAGTTAGAGGATACCTTTGGTGTCAATATGCTGGCAGTGGCAGACGGAAAGCCGGAGACCATGGGAGTGGTGCCGATGATTCGTCATCATGTAAATTTCCAGTATGAGATTGCCACCAGAAAATATAAGACATTATTGGCAAAAGAGATGGACAAGCGGGAGGTACAGGAAGGATTAATCAAGGCATGTGACGTCATTGACTTGATTATTGAGATTCTCCGTGGCTCCAAAAATATCAAAGAAGCCAAGGCGTGTCTGGTAGAAGGAAGGACCGAAGGGATTAAGTTCAAATCCAAACAATCTGAGAAGGATGCGGCAAATCTGCATTTTACCGAGAAACAGGCAAGTGCGATTCTGGAAATGCGTCTGTATAAATTAATCGGATTGGAAATTGAGGCCTTATTAAAAGACCATGAGGAAACCGTAAAAAATATTGCAAAATATGAGGATATTTTAAGTAACCGTTCCGTAATGGCAAAGGTTATCATCAAGGAACTGGATGCCTTTAAAAAGGAATATGCCACAGAGCGAAAAACCGTCATCGACAACGTGGCGGCAGCAGTGGTGGAGGAAAAGAAAATCGAAGAGCAGGATGTGGTCTTTTTGATGGACCGCTTCGGCTATGGCAGATGTGTGGATGAAGCAACCTATGAGCGAAACAAAGAGGCAGCAGATGCGGAAAATAAATATGTGATTCCGTGTAAAAATACAGACCGTTTGTGTGTCTTTACAAACCACGGGCAGCTTCACATGGTAAAAATTCTGGATGTGCCATTTGGTAAATTCCGTGACAAGGGGCAGCCGATTGATAATCTGAGCAACTATGACAGTAGTCAGGAAGAACTGGTCTATCTTATGAATCTGGAAAGCCTGAAAGAGAAAAAGGTGCTTTTCGGAACCAAGCAGGGAATGTTAAAGGTGGTGGACGGCAGTGAATTTGATGTGTCGAAACGGACCACGGCAGCCACCAAGCTGGGCGAAGGAGACGAGGTACTGGCGGTACAGGCTCTGGAGGACGGCGACACATTGGTTATGCAGTCGGAAAAGGATTATTTCTTAAGAATTGACCCGGCAGAAATCCCGCAGAAGAAAAAAGGAGCCATCGGTGTGCGGGGAATCCGTTTAGGAACAGCGGATGTGCTGACCGCCATTCATGTGCTGAATCAGGGAGAAAATAGCAGTGTTATGGTGGGAGAAAAAGAAATTGTATTGAACCGGCTTCATATCGGAAAGAGAGATACCAAGGGCGTAAAGAAATGACATATGAACAGGCGAGAGCATTTGTAGAGACAACCAAACAATATGGAAGTATTCTGGGACTGGACAGTATCCGAAATCTGATGGAAGAACTGGGAAATATACAGGAGCAGTTACCTTGTATTCACATTGCGGGAACCAACGGAAAAGGGTCAGTGGGAGCTTTTCTCTCAGCTATATTGACGGAAAACGGCTACAAGGTGGGACGTTATCAGTCTCCGGCAGTTTTCTGTCAGAGGGAAATCTATCGTATCGGAGAGGAAATTATCAGCAAAGAGGATTACGGAAATATTATGGAACCGGTACAAAAAGCCTGTGAGAGACTGGTGGAGGCAGGAAAGCCTCATCCCACTTCTTTTGAGGTGGAAACCGCCGCAGCATTCCTTTATTTTTATCAAAAGCAATGCGATATGGTGCTGTTAGAGGTGGGCATGGGAGGAATTGAGGATGCCACCAACATCATTGAGAAACCGCTGTGCTCCGTGATTACCGCTGTTGGAATGGACCATATGCAATTTTTAGGAAATACTTTAACGGAGATTGCAAAAGCCAAGGCGGGAATCATCAAAGAGGGATGTTCCGTGGTGGCATTGGCACAGGAAAAAGAAGTGGAAAAGGTCATAGAAGACACAGCCCAAAGAAAAGATGCGAATCTGACCTTTGCCCAATGGAAAGAGATAAAAGCGGAATTTACGGAAGAAGGGATGGGATTATATCATCCCCGGTATGGAAATCTGATGGCGCAGTTAAGAGGAAACTATCAGAAGCAGAATCTGGTACTGGCATTGGAAGTGTTGGATGTTTTAGCCCGGAAAGGCTATGGAACAGAGTCGGAAAAAGTGAGGACAGGTGTAGAAAAAGCCTGCTGGGAAGGCAGATTTGAAAGGATTTTAAAGGAACCGGAGGTTATCATAGACGGTGCCCACAATCCGGCTGCCGCAGAGCAACTGTTTTCCTCCATACAAAATTATTTTACAAATCGAAAAATAATTTATATAATAGGGGTGCTTGCAGATAAAGAGCATGGTAAAATGTTAGAAAGACTTCTGCCTTTGGCACAGACGGCGTATCTGGTAACACCGGATAACCCCAGAGCATTGCGTGCCGAGAAATTAGCGGAGGAAGCGGAAGTATACAGGGAACAGATTCATGTGGAAGAATCCGTGGAAGACGCTTTAGAAAAGGCGGTGGAGGAAGCCAAACGTGAGGATGGAGTAGTGATTGCATGGGGATCCCTCTCTTATCTGGGAGAAATCAGAGAAAGTATAGGAAAGTACAGGTGAAATACCATGGATGAGAATAAAATCAAACAGGGCGTACGGTTGATTCTGGAGGGAATCGGCGAGGATTGCCAACGGGAGGGACTGGTGGAGACCCCGGACCGTATTGCCAGAATGTATCAGGAGATTTTCGGCGGTTTAGAGGAAGATGCCGCCAAACCGCTGTCGAAAACTTTTTCGGTACAGGACAATGAGATGGTGTTGGAAAAGGATATTGTCTTTTATTCCACTTGTGAGCATCATCTGCTGCCTTTTTACGGAAAGGCACATGTGGCGTATATCCCGGACGGAAAGGTTGTGGGATTGAGCAAGCTGGCGAGAACCGTGGAAGTCTACGCCAAAAGACCCCAGCTGCAGGAGCAGTTAAGTGCCCAGATAGCAGATGCTTTGATGGAGCATTTAAAGCCAAAGGGAGCCATGGTAATGATTGAAGCAGAGCATATGTGTATGACGATGCGTGGAATCAAAAAGCCGGGGAGCAAAACCGTAACCTATGTAACACGTGGGGTTTTTGAAGAAGACATGGAATTGCAAAATAAATTTTTTATGATGGTAAAATAGATGGAAAACGTAAATAAACTCTTGGAAGACCGGGAATATCAGCAGCAGATAAAACAACTGGAGGAATTGGAAAAAGAGCGTGTATACTGTGGGCATGGAGTGGAGCATTTGCTGGCAGTTGCCAGAATCGCCCAGTTGGAAAATCTGGAATCCGGTTGGAATATGAAAAAAGAGAGTATTTATCTTGCAGCATTGCTGCACGATTTAGGGAGAATAGAGGAATATTTACAGGGGATACCCCATGATAAGGCAGGTGAGAAAAAAGCAGAATATTTTTTGAATAAGCTAAATCTTACCACAGAAGAGAAACAGGAGATTGCCGGGGCAGTCTCTGGTCATAGAAACAAGGGAAAAAGACAGGAGCAGTCCTTGGCAGAGCTGATAAAAAGAGCAGATAAAAGCTCTCGTAATTGCCGATTCTGTAAAGCGTACGATACCTGTAAATGGAGTGAAGAAGCGAAGAATCAAAAGTTATGGCATTAAAACAGACGAGGTGCAGTATGAAAGAGAAAATTGAAAAGATTACAATAGGAAACAGGGAATTCGACGTTAAAAATCATACCTATGTCATGGGTATTTTAAATGTAACGCCGGATTCCTTTTCTGATGGCGGAAAATACAACACATTGGATCAGGCATTGTTCCACGCACAGGAAATGGTGGATCAGGGTGTGGATATCATCGACGTGGGAGGAGAATCTACCCGTCCGGGTTATACCATGATTTCCGATGAAGAGGAAATCCAGCGGACAGTTCCGGTGGTGGAAGCTTTGAAGGAACGTTTTGAAGTGCCAATCTCCATAGATACATATAAAAGCAAGGTGGCAAAGGCAAATATCAAGGCAGGTGTGGATTTAATCAATGACATCTGGGGATTGAAATATGATGAAAAAATGGCGAAGGTAATTGCCGATGCCAAGCTTCCATGCTGTCTGATGCACAACCGCAAGGAAGCCAATTACAAGAAATTTTTAAAAGAGATGAAAGCAGACTTGAAAGAAAGCATCCGGCTTGCCAAGGAGGCAGGGATTAAAAACAAACGGATTATTTTGGACCCCGGTGTAGGATTCGGGAAAACCTATGAGAATAATTTGGAGGCAATCCGCTGTCTGGATGTCTTAGAGGAAATGGGATATCCGGTATTGCTGGGAACCAGCCGGAAGTCTGTTATTGGACTGTCTTTGGATTTGCCCAGTGAAGAGAGAGTGGAGGGGACACTGGTAACCACAGTATTTGGGGTTATGCAGGGAGCAGCCTTTGTGAGAGTCCATGATGTAAAAGAAAATAAGCGGGCAATCACCATGGCAGAAGCAATTTTAGGAAGGAAAGACCTGTAAGACATGGATAAGATTAAGATAAAGAATCTGGAGGTATTTGCAAATCACGGTGTATTTCCGGAGGAGACAAAACTGGGACAAAAATTCCTGATAAATGCAACTTTATATACAGACACCCGCAAAGCAGGAACAAAAGATACTTTGGAGGAATCCATCCATTACGGCGAAGTCAGCCAGTATATGACAGAGTTTATGAAAAAGAATACCTATCAATTGATAGAGGCTGCGGCGGAGCAGTTGGCGGAGGCGTTGCTGAGGGAAAACCCAAGGCTGCGTCAGATAAAGCTGGAGATTCAAAAACCTTGGGCACCTATCGGACTGCCGCTGGAGGCGGTATCCGTAGAGATTATCCGTGGATGGCATAAGGTATACCTTTCCTTCGGATCTAATCTGGGCAACCGGGAGGAGTATATTCGTCAGGGAATCGAAAAATTGAGTCGCCATGAGGCTTGCAGAGTTTTAAAAGTATCAAAATTGATTCAGACGGAACCCTACGGCGGTGTGGAGCAGGAGGATTTTCTAAACGGCTGTCTGGAAATGGAGACACTTCTGACGCCGGAGGAGCTGTTGGAACTGCTTCATGGAATCGAAGCGGAAGCGGGAAGGGAGCGGAAGATTCATTGGGGTCCACGCACACTGGATATGGATATTTTGTTCTATGACAGAGAATGCATAGAAACAGAGGATTTGTTGATTCCCCATGGGGATTTACAAAACCGCAGATTTGTACTGGAACCCTTGGAGGAACTTGCACCGAACTTCCGGCATCCGGTAATCGGAAAGACCGTGAAGGAGATGTTGGAAGAACTGGAGTAGACGAAAGAGAAAGGAGGCAGAAAAAATGCTGGGATACCGAAAAACGATGGGAGCATGTCTGTCTGTATTTGGTGGTTTTTTAGCCATGCATATGATTTACGGAGCTCTTTATTATGAGAGAGAAACCCTCTTTCATATTATGATTTATTCGGCTCTTTTTCTGCTGCCTCCGCTACTTGCTTTTTTCATTTCAAAAAATCAGAGAATGGTAGAATTGATTACCCTGTTCTGCATTTTGATGGCGACGTACATGATTTCCGTAGAAGTGGGGAATCTGATTCATCCGATTCTGGTGTTCTGCTGTGCGGCAATCATGATTGCCCTGTTTGCAGACGAGCTGTTGTTCTATATTTATGCCATAGGCTCGGTGATAATTTTAATCGTTATGCCATTGGTATATCCGAAATTCCTGCATGGAGAAATGACACCGATAAAATATACCATGTATGTGGTAATCTATGGTATTCTGATTATCAGTCTTTTGATTGTAGTACATTTTTATGAAATATATAAAAAAGACCTTATTGCCAAGGCAGAGGAAGCCATTGTGGCAAATCGGAGTAAAAGTACTTTTCTTGCCAATATGAGTCATGAGATCCGAACACCGATGAATGCCATTGTGGGAATGAGTGAGCTTTTGATGCAGGGCGAACTGTCGGCAACCCAACGGGAATATGTGGATACCATAAGAAGTGCTTCGGACAATCTGCTGGCAATTATCAATGATATTTTGGATTTTTCCAAGATGGATGCAGAAAAACTGGAATTGGCAGAGGTGCCTTATGATTTGGGGAAAGTAGTAAATGATTTACAGAATCTAATTACCACCCGGCTGATAGGAAAAGATGTTATTCTGCTGATTCAGATGGAAGAGGATATTCCGAGTCTCTTAGAAGGAGATGACGGAAGAATCCGGCAGATGCTGTTAAACATTCTCTCCAATGCGGTAAAATTTACGGAAAAGGGAAAGATTCTGTTACAGGTGGAGTGGGAAAGGAAAGCCGAAAAGAAATGTGAATTGATTTTCCGGGTGTCAGATACGGGAATTGGTATCCGAAAAGAGGAAATGGGAAGTCTGTTTACTGCATTTTCTCAGGCGGATTATAAGAAGAACCGACAGCAGGAGGGAACCGGACTGGGGCTTGCCATTACAAAAAAGATTGCAGAACAGATGCATGGAAATATTGAAATTGAGAGTACTTACGGAGAAGGCACGGTAGTTACCATTCGGGTAGAACAGAGGATACTGGAAGAAGAACCCTTTGCAAAAATGGAATGCCCGGATCAGTATCGGATTTACGTGTATGAGCCAAATCGTTCCTATATGGAGAGTATTCTGGAAAGTGGAAACAGAATGCATTTGCAGACGATGCCGGTGCGGAGTCTTGGAAAACTGGAAGAAATAATTGCCGATGAACCGGGAGCTATTTTATTCTATGACTATGTCAGCGGACAGAAACGGATTGGAGAGTATGCAAAGACCGCAGAAAATGTCCGGTTTGTTGCCATGGCGGGAATCCAGGAAGAAATCGGAATCTCAGGAAAGATGAATAAGGTAATTGTGAGAAAGCCGGTTCATATTTACAACATGGCAGCTGCAATCAGAGAAGATGCGGAGAATCAAAGACAGGAGCAGGCAGAAAATGTTCAATTTGTGGCACCGGGAGCTGAGGTACTGGTGGTAGATGATAATTACGTGAATTTAAAGGTGGTAGAAAGCCTGCTTCAGATTTTTGAGTTAAATGTAACCACAGTGTCCAGTGGTTATGACTGTATCCGTTTGTTAGAAACGGGACATTCCTATGATATTATTTTTATGGATCACATGATGCCGTATCTAGATGGTGTGGAAACCACCCGGATTATCCGTGACAAAGAACGGGTCAGCGGAGAACATCAAGTGGTAATTGCATTGTCGGCAAATGCTGTCAACGGTGCGGGAAAGTATTTCCGGGAACAGGGCATGGACGATTTTATCTCTAAACCGGTAAATTTAAAACGACTGGAAGCCCTTTTGCGGGAATGGATACCGGAAGAAAAGCAAAGAGAAACCGAAAAGAAAACAGCGGAGAGTACCGAAATCAAAACAGCATCTGAGATGTTGAATATGAAAAAAGGTATGGAGAGCGTCGGAAACCGGAAAGAAGTGTACCTGAGTGTTCTGGAGGTGGCAGTTCGGGAAGGAAAAGAGAAACTTCCGATGATTGAAAAGTATCAGAAAGAACAGGATTACCAGAATTATATTATCGAGGTACATGCCTTAAAGAGCAGCATGGCAGGAATTGGAGCCTATGGACTGTCTACCATGGCAAAGGAACACGAGTATGCAGGTAAGTCACAAAACTATGTCTTTATTGAGAATCATGTTCAGGAACTTTTAAAAGCATATAGAGAAGTACTGGAAGAAATCAAAGAAATTTTGAGAAAAGAATCTTCAGAAGAAGTAGAAGAGGAAAAGAAAGAGGATGCGGAGGTATCTTTGGACAAAATCAAAGAGGCTCTGATGGATTACGATGCGCAGGAAGCTTGTATCAGAATCAAGGCGGCAATGAAGCATGAAAAATGGAGAGAAAAATTGCAGACCATATTGGTACATGCGGGAATGCTGGAGTACGAGAGAGCGTTAGAAGAACTAAAGGAGTTAGAGGAGTTAGAGGATGAAGAAGATCTTGTTTGATTTGGACGGAACCATTACGGATTCCTTTGAGGGAATTACAAAATGTGTACAGTATGCTCTGAAGCATAAGGGCATAGAAGTGGAAAATCTGGATGATTTGAGAAGCTATATCGGACCGCCTTTGAAATATTCGTTTCAGAAAAATTATGATTTTGATGATGAAACCACAAGTTATCTGATTGAAAAATACCGAGAGCGTTTTGACAAGGTTGGGATTTTTGAGAACCGTTTATATGACGGGGTGGAGGAATGTCTGAAAGCCTTAAAAGAGAAGGGATACCCGTTGGCTTTGGCATCCTCAAAGCCGGAAGAAGCATGCAAAAAGATATTGGAAAAACACGGACTGGATGGGTATTTTGATGAAATTGTGGGAGCGACATTGGATGAACGGATTTCCACAAAACAGGAAGTATTACAGGAAGTGTTCCGAAGAATGAAGGTGGAGAATCCCAGAGAATGTCTTCTGATTGGGGATACGATTTTTGATGTGGAAGGGGCAAAGGAAGCCGGAATGGAATGCATCGGTGTGTCCTATGGATTTGGAGATAAAAAAGAGATGGAGCAGGCAGGAGCATTGGTGGTCTGTGACAATTTAAAGGAAGTGGAGAAATATATTGAACAATATCAAGATTAACCGGGCATGGGCAATTGTGTATCCGGTGGGAATTTATTATGTAATTACAAATGTGGCAACCTTTCTGATTTGTCTGTTTGTGCCATTAACCAATGAAAGCTATGGATTTATCAAGGTGTTGTCCACTTTGCTGACCCTCCCGTTTATTTATAGAATTTATCGGGCAGATGAAATGCGGCGGGGGTATTTGGAACCTGAGTGGAAAACGGTCATAAAAAGCTTCCGAAAGGAAATTTCTGTGATTGTGGGTATTGCTCTTATGGCGGCCTGCCTATCCGTTGTTTTAAATAACATTCTGGCGTGGACGCCGCTGATAGAAACTTCTAAGAGCTATCAGCAGGTGGCAAAAGCCTTTTTTGGCGGAGGAATCATTTTTGAAATTTTAGGACCTTGTATTTTGGTTCCTATATTGGAGGAATATGTATTTCGGGGACTGGTTTACCGCAGGTTGCGGGAATGGCTTTCCCTTCCATGGGCGGTGGGAATTTCCGCAGTAATTTTCGGAGTAATGCATATGAATCTGGTACAGTTCATCTATGCGGGGCTGTTGGGAATTTTCCTTGCACTTTGTGCGGAACGGACAGAATATCTGTACGGTGCCATTGCCGGACATATGGCGGCTAATACCATATCGGTAATTCGGACAGAGACAGAATGGCTGAAATGGATGGAACATCCCTTTGGGGTAAAGCTGTGTATGACCATCGGTCTGGGACTGGTTTTTGTGGGATTAGCAGTCATTATTTTCCGAAAAAAGAGAGATACAATTTAGACACAATTTAATAAAAAAGAGAAAACAAAGAGGTTTTTAGAAAAAAAGTTTTTGCGGGATTTGAGAAAAATCCAACAAAATTGTTTCTAAAAACCTTTTTTAATGAAAAAATAAAAATAAATAATCTGACAATATAAAAATGTAAACAGTAAAGACGAATAATCAGATTATTTAAGTGAAAAAAGTGTTTACACGAAAAAAAAACAGGTGTATCATAAATGTTAGAAAAAACGTAAAAGGTGCAACAGACAGAAGGCACAGAAAGGAAGAGGTATGAAGACACAGATGAACGAGAGTACTGCAACAGCAAAAGGATTGTATGATCCGAGTTTTGAGCATGATAACTGCGGTATCGGTTCCGTTGTAAATATCAAAGGAATCAAGACCCATGAAACCGTAGAAAATGCATTGAAGATTGTAGAAAATTTGAAACACAGAGCAGGAAAAGACGCCGAGGGTAAAACCGGTGACGGTGTTGGTATTCTGTTACAGATTTCACATAAATTTTTTAAAAAGGCATGTGAACCTTTGGGAATCCAGTTGGGAGAAGAGCGGGATTACGGAATCGGAATGTTTTTCTTTCCACAGGAAGAACTGAAGCGGAATCAGGCAAAGAAAATGTTCGAGGTTATCATTGAAAAAGAGGGGATGGAATTTTTAGGTTGGAGAGAGGTTCCTACAGACCCGAAGACTTTGGGACAGAAAGCCATCGATTGTATGCCTTATATCATGCAGGGCTTTGTAAAACGTCCGGCAGACTGTCCGAAGGGACTGGATTTTGACCGGAAGCTGTATGTTGCCAGAAGAGTGTTCGAGCAGAGTAATGACGATACCTATGTGGTTTCCTTCTCCAGCAGAACCATCGTATACAAGGGAATGTTCTTAGTGGAGCAGCTTCGATTGTTTTTCAAGGATTTGCAGGATAAGGATTATGAATCTGCCATTGCAACGGTACACTCCCGTTTCTCTACCAATACCAATCCAAGCTGGGAGAGAGCCCATCCGAACCGTTTTATCGTACATAACGGTGAGATTAATACCATTCGAGGTAATGCAGATAAGATGCTTGCCCGCGAGGAGACGATGGAATCCGAGCATTTAAAAGGCGAATTGCAGAAGGTGCTTCCGGTGGTCAATACCGCAGGTTCCGACTCCGCCATGCTGGATAACACGCTGGAATTTTTGGTAATGAGCGGTATGGAGCTTCCACTGGCGGTTATGATTACCATTCCTGAGCCTTGGGCAAATAACAGTATTATGAGCCAGAAGAAAAAAGACTTTTATCAGTATTATGCAACCATGATGGAGCCATGGGACGGCCCGGCTTCGATTCTCTTTTCTGACGGAGATATTATGGGAGCGGTTCTGGACCGTAACGGATTGAGACCTTCCAGATATTACATTACAAACGACGATTATCTGATTCTTTCCTCAGAAGTGGGAGTTTTGGAGATTGAGCCGGAGCGTATCAAAGTAAAAGAAAGACTTCGCCCGGGTAAAATGCTTTTGGTAGATACCGTAAAGGGAGAGGTCATTGACGATGAGGAGTTAAAAGACCGTTATGCGGACAAACAGCCGTATGGTGAGTGGTTGGACCGCAATCTGGTAGAGTTGAAGGATTTGAAGATTCCTAATGAGCGTGTAATGGAATACAAAAAAGAAGAATTGAGAAGAATGCAGAAGGCATTTGGATATACCTATGAATCCACCAGAGATACCATTCTTCCGATGGCACAGAACGGAGCAGAATCCATTGCAGCCATGGGTATTGATTCTCCGATTCCGGTGTTATCTAATGATCAGCAGCCGTTGTTTAACTATTTTAAACAGCTCTTTGCACAGGTTACCAACCCGCCAATCGACTGTATTCGTGAGGAAGTAGTAACATCCACCACAGTATACATCGGAGAGGACGGAAACCTCCTGGAAGAGCAGGCAATCAACTGTCAGGTGTTAAAGATTCACAACCCAATTCTGACAAATACGGATTTGATGAAGATTCGTACCATGAAACGAGATGGATTTAAGGTTGTGACTTTGCCGATTACTTATTATAAGAATACCAGCCTGCAGAAAGCTTTGGATCATCTCTTTGTGGAGGCGGACAGAGCTCATAGGGACGGAGCCAATATCCTGATTCTTTCCGACCGTGGTGTGGATGAGAACCATGTGGCAATTCCTTCACTGTTGGCAGTGGCAGCATTGAACCAGCATTTGGTCGAGACAAAGAAACGCACCAGCCTTGCCATGATTCTGGAATCCGGTGAGCCGAGAGAGGTACATCATTTTGCTACTCTGTTGGGATACGGTGCCTGTGCCATCAATCCTTATCTGGTACAGGATACGATCAAAAATCTCATTGATGAGCATATGTTAGACAAGGATTATTATGCAGCCATCGACGATTACAATAATGCAGTTATTCACGGAATTGTAAAGATTGCTTCCAAAATGGGTATTTCCACCATTCAGTCCTATCAGGGTTCCAAGATTTTCGAGGCAATCGGTATAGATTCCGAGGTCATTGATAAATACTTTACCAATACCGTCAGCAGAATCGGCGGTATCAATTTAGCAGATATTGAAAAAGCAGTAGATACACTTCATTCCGAGGCTTACGATCCGTTGGGGCTGGAAACAGATTTGACCTTGGACTCCAAAGGACGCCATAAGATGAGAAGTGGAGCAGAGGAACATCTCTATAATCCTCAGACCATCCATCTGTTACAGGAGGCAACCAGAAGAGGAGATTATGGATTGTTCAAAGAATATTCCAAGCTCTTAGACGGAGAAGAGAGAGCCTTGAATATCCGTGGCTTGATGGATTTCAATTATCCGAAGAAAGGAATTCCGATTGAGGAAGTGGAGAGCGTGGATTCCATTGTGACCCGTTTTAAAACAGGAGCCATGTCCTACGGTTCTATTTCTCAGGAGGCACATGAGACACTGGCTATCGCTATGAATAAACTTCACGGAAAATCCAACTCCGGTGAAGGTGGAGAGAGCTTAGAGAGACTGACCGTCGGAAAAGACGGACTGAATAAATGCTCTGCCATTAAGCAGGTGGCAAGCGGACGTTTCGGTGTTACCAGCCGTTATCTGGTAAGTGCCAAGGAGATTCAGATTAAGATGGCCCAGGGAGCAAAACCGGGCGAAGGCGGACATCTTCCGGCAGGAAAGGTTTATCCTTGGATTGCAAAAACCAGACACTCCACACCGGGCGTAAGTCTGATTTCTCCGCCACCTCACCATGATATCTATTCCATTGAGGATTTGGAACAGTTGATTTTTGATTTGAAGAATTCCAATAGAGATGCCAGAATTTCCGTAAAACTGGTATCCGAGGCGGGAGTGGGAACCGTTGCGGCAGGTGTTGCCAAGGCAGGAGCACAGGTTATCCTGATTTCCGGCTATGACGGCGGAACCGGTGCTGCACCGAGCAGCTCCATCCATAACGCAGGACTTCCGTGGGAGCTGGGACTGGCAGAGACCCATCAGACTCTGATTATGAACGGACTTAGAAATAAAGTCAGAATCGAGACAGACGGAAAGCTGATGACCGGAAGGGATGTTGCTATTGCAGCACTTCTGGGAGCAGAGGAATTTGGTTTTGCTACGGCTCCGTTGGTAAGTATGGGCTGTGTTATGATGCGTGTCTGCAACTTAGATACCTGTCCGGTGGGAATTGCAACCCAGAACCCGGAGCTTCGCAAGCGTTTCAAAGGAAAACCGGAATATGTTATGAACTTTATGCGGTTTGTGGCAGAAGAACTTCGTGAATATATGGCAAAATTGGGCGTACGCACTGTGGATGAACTGGTAGGACGTTCCGATTTACTGAAGGTAAGGGATGAGCTGACAGAGCGTCAGAAGAAAGTAGATTTATCACGGATTCTGAATAATCCGTTTGCAGGACCGAAGGAGAAGGTAACCTTTGATCCGAAACAGGTATATGATTTTGAATTGGAGAAGACCGCTGATGAGAAGGTGCTGTTAAAGCAGTTAAAAGCAGCCTTAGATTCCGGTCAGAAACGATGCATTGAAATTGAACTGACCAATACGGATCGTTCTTTTGGTACGATTTTCGGTTCGGAAATCACAAAGAAATATCATGATACTCTGGAAGAAGATACTTATGTGGTAAAATGCAGCGGTGCCGGCGGACAGAGCTTTGGAGCATTTATTCCGAAAGGCCTGACTCTGGAACTGGTGGGAGACAGTAACGATTATTTCGGAAAAGGTCTTTCCGGCGGAAAGCTGGTGGTTTATCCGCCGACAGGTTCGAATTTCAAAGCGGACGAAAATATCATTATCGGAAACGTGGCACTTTACGGAGCTACCAGCGGAAAAGCATTTATCAATGGTGTGGCAGGAGAGCGTTTCTGTGTTCGTAACTCAGGAGCCATTGCGGTAGTAGAAGGTGTGGGAGACCACGGCTGTGAGTACATGACCGGAGGACGTGTGGTTGTCTTAGGAAAGACGGGCAAAAACTTTGCGGCAGGTATGAGCGGCGGTATTGCCTATGTGCTGGATGAGGACAGCGATTTATATATGAGAACCAACAAAGAGATGGTTTCTATGGAAGAGATTACTTCCAAATATGATGTTTTGGAATTAAAGGAAATGATAAAAGAGCATGTGGCACTTACCAATTCCGAAAAAGGAAAGATGATTCTGGATAATTTCAGCGAATATCTGCCGAAATTCAAGAAGGTAATACCATTTGACTATAACCGTATGCTGATGACCATTGTTCAGATGGAAGAAAAAGGTCTGAACGCAGAGCAGGCACAGATTGAAGCATTTTATGCCAACACAAAGAGATAGGAGGGAGATGGAACCATGGGAAAATCAACAGGTTTTATGGAATATAACAGAGAGAATACGACAGCGATTGAACCGAAGGAACGTATCAAGAATTTCAACGAGTTCCATATTCCTCTGTCAAAGGAAAAAAGAAGGGAACAGGGAGCTAGATGTATGGATTGCGGGGTACCGTTCTGCCAGTCCGGTATGACCATTATGGGAATGACCAGCGGATGTCCGCTACACAATCTGGTACCGGAGTGGAATGACTTGGTATACCGAGACAATTTGGAACGGGCATATGCCAGACTGACCAAGACGAACAATTTTCCGGAGTTTACCTCCAGAGTATGTCCGGCACTCTGCGAAAAAGCTTGTACCTGCAGTCTTTATGGAGATGCCGTTACTGTGCGGGAAAATGAAAACAGTATCATAGAGAATGCCTATGAAAAGGGCTATGCCAAGGCAAAACCGCCAAAGGTACGTAGCGGTAAGAAGGTGGCAGTTATCGGCTCCGGTCCTGCGGGACTGGCAGCGGCTGACCAGTTGAACAAGCGTGGTCATTCCGTAACCGTATATGAGAGGGATGACCGTGTAGGCGGACTTCTGATGTATGGTATTCCGAATATGAAGCTGGAAAAACAGTACATTGACCGGAAAGTAGAGGTTATGAAGGAAGAAGGAGTAGAGTTTATTACCGGTGTCAATGTGGGAAAAGACATAAAATCGGCAAAACTCTTAAAAGAATATGACCGGGTTATCTTAGCCTGCGGAGCCAAGAATCCACGGGATATCAAAGCACCGGGAAGAGATGCAGAGGGCATTTATTTTGCAGTGGACTTTTTGAGTTCCACCACCAAGAGCCTTTTGGATTCTGAATTAAAGGATAATAAATACATTTCCGCAAAAGGAAAAAATGTCATTATTATCGGTGGCGGTGATACCGGAAACGACTGTGTGGGAACCTGTATCCGCCACGGAGCAAAGAGTGTGACCCAGTTGGAAATGATGCCGAAGGCACCGGATGAGAGAGCGGAAAACAACCCGTGGCCGGAATGGCCGAAGGTTTCCAAGACCGATTACGGTCAGGAGGAGGCAATCGCAGTTTTTGGACATGACCCTCGTATTTATCAGACTACGGTAAAAGAGTTCTTAAAGGATAAAAAGGGTGCGGTCTGCGGCGTAAAAACTGTCAAGATGGAAAGTAAGAAGGATGAAAAAACAGGACGCATGGTTATGGCAGAGGTAGAAGGAAGCGAAGCAGTACTGGATGCCGAGCTGGTTCTGATTGCAGCAGGATTTTTGGGAACAGAAAAATATGTTGCAGATGCCTTTGGCGTGAAGATGAATGAGCGGACCAATGTGGCAACGGAGCCGGAACATCATGCTACCAGCGTAGAGCGTGTTTATGTGGCAGGAGATATGCACAGAGGACAGTCTTTGGTTGTATGGGCAATCCGCGAAGGACGTGAGGCGGCAAGAGAAGTGGATGAGAGCCTGATGGGCTATACTTATCTGGCACGTTAAATAGAGGAAAAAGTTGTTATACTATGGTGGTATAACAACTTTTTTATTTCATGTGTTCACAAACCCCTATGATTTGTGCTACAATAAATCTGGTTATAATTATGTAAATGTTAGGTGAGATTATGGGAAGAAAAGCAATCTTTTTTGACATAGACGGAACGCTATGGGATGAAAAATTTCAAATACCGGACAGCACCAGAGAGGCTTTTTGCCGTTTGAAAGAGAACGGGCATTTAACCTTTATCTGTACGGGGAGAACTATGTCCTATATTCAGGATGCGAGGTTACTTTCCTTAGGCTTTGACGGAATAGTTGCGGGCTGCGGTACCTATGTAGAAAAGGGAAAAGAAGTGCTTTTCTATAAAAAGATAGAACCTGAAGTTTTAAAGCATACACTGGGAGTATTACAACCCTTTCACTATCCCGTTGTTTTGGAGGGGCGGGAGCATCTCTATGTGGATGAGGAAACCTTTGGAGATGATCCGTTTTTACAGGTGTTGAAAAAATCTGTGCCGGATAAATTAATTCCAATTTCCGGTAATGAGGATTGTTGGGAAGCCAGCAAGCTTAGTATTGATGTCCGAGGGCGGGAATGCCGTGAGATTTTAGAAGGTCTGTCGGAGTATTATGATGTAATTTATCATGGGACAGACTTTGTAGAACTTGTGCCCAAGAACTTCTCAAAGGCCACAGGAATTGCATGTGCATGTGAAAAATTAGGGATTGCACATGAGGATACCTATGCTTTTGGGGACAGTATGAATGACTATGATATGATTCACTATGTGAAGACCGGAATTGTTATGGGAAATGGATTGGATGAAATTAAGGCAATTGCGGATTATGTCACGAGTGAGCTCCATGAGGACGGTATCTATAACGGACTGCGTCATTTTGCGTTGATTTAGCGGGAAGTCTGTGCCGTTCTATGAAAAAAAGAGCAGGAGGAACGGCATGATTAAAATATATAAGACAGAAGAGAGCATTGTACATGAGATTGAGAAGAGCGAAGAGGGAGCATGGATAAATATGGTTTCTCCGAATATGGAGGAATGTATGAAGATTGCGGAGCAGTTTGACATTGATATCGGAGATGTGAGAGCAGCACTGGATGATGAGGAGAGTTCCCGTATTGATTTAGAGGACGGCTATACCTTGATTCTGGTGGATATTCCCTCTGTGGAAATCCGTCATAAAAGAGAAGCCTACACTACAATCCCGTTGGGTATTATCTTGGTGGACGGAGTGATTATTACCGTTTGCGGTGAAGAGACCCCGGTGTTAGAGGCCTTTGAAAAGAGAAGAGTGAGGGATTTTTCCACGAAGAAAAAGATGCGGTTCGTGTATCAGATTCTGTATCGCTCCACCAGCATATATCAAAATTATCTGAGGGTTATTGATAAAAGAAGAAGAGAGATTGAAGAACATATCAGTGATGATGACACCGAAGATACCGATTTGATTGACCTTCATGAGTTGGAATCCAACTTGGTATATTTTGCCACATCACTTCGTGCAAACGGCGTAGTGTTGGATCGCCTTACCAGATATGAGAGGTTGAAACAGTTCCCGGAAGACAGAGAGATTCTGGAGGATGTAATTGTAGAAAATAAGCAGGCAATCGAAATGACCGCTATTTATCGTGATATTATCAATGGTACCAGAGAATTGCTGTCTACGATTATTGATAACCGATTGAATAATGTGATGAAATATCTGACATCCATTACCCTTGTTATGGCTATTCCAACGGTTATATCGGGAATCTATGGTATGAATGTCAGCGGAAAATGGATGCCATTTTCCAATGTACCTTATGGATTTTATATCGTATGCGGAATTATGATTGTGATATCAGCCATAGTATTGCTGATTTTAAAGAAACGAAAGATGATGTAAAAAATAAAGCTTATAATAGCGACCATACAGGAAAGAAACATAGTCCTATATGGTCGTTATTTTTTAGTTGGATTGGCATAAGAATGTTAATAATTCTCCTATCCCCATATGAAAACAATAGAAAACTGCAAATGAAGGAGGATTTGTCTATGTATCAAGACAAAAAATTATATGCTTTATTCCGTAAAAAATGTGGTAGAAGGTTTTGAGGAAATAGATTATAATGATGGGGTAAGAACTTTGTTCTTATATACAGATGGAGAATATGGGGGCAGTCCGGAATTAAAACGTCTGCTGACCTATATCAAGCACAGCACAGCGGAAAATGCTGCTGATGAAGAGCTTAAGACACTCCATGCAATGATAGAACAAATCAAGGGTAATTCAGAGATAGGGGTGAAATATATGCATGTGCGTGAAATGATGGCGGATACTATAAAGGATGCAATTGATAAGGGTATGAAACAAGGCATAGAACGAGGCATAGAACAGGGTATGAAACAAGGCATAGAACAAGGCAGGGAAGTTGGTATACAGGCTTTGATAGAAACATGCAAGGATATGGGGTTGTCCAAACGGGATACACAACAGTACGTGGAAACAAAATTTTCAATGTCCCAAAATACAGCAGGGAATTTTATGACAAAGTATTGGAAATAGATGTGAATGGAATATGTGAATCATTGATTTTCTACGCCCCACGGTGGATACCGGGAGAATGCGTGAGAGCGTGTTTTAGGTATGCACTATGGGGTGTTTTCGGCTGATTGAAAAAATAAACAACCTTAAGAGATTTATTTTATGATGATAGAGATAAGAAAGAAAAGAATAATATGGGTACTCTGCACCATCCTGTGGATGCTGTTGATTTTTAGTTTTTCGGCACAGCCTGCAGAGGAATCCTCGGGAACAAGCGGTTATGTGGCAACGTTATTTGCAAAAACCTTTGTGCCTCAATATGAGGAATGGAGTGAAAGCAGGCAAGAGAAGTTTATAGAAAAAATCAATCTTCCAATCAGAAAAGGCGGACATTTTACGGAATATATGGTGTTGGGTGGATTGATATATATGAGTTTTTACACCTGCAGACATATAAAAAGAAGAGGAACCGTGAGCGTTCTGGTTGGTGTGCTATACGCCGGAAGTGACGAGTCCCATCAGTTATTCGTGCCGGGACGGAGTGGGCAGATAACGGATGTGCTTTTGGATAGCTGCGGCTGCGTAGTGGGAGTCCTTTTGGTGATGAGTATCGTAAAGAAAATAGAAGCAAAGAATAAAGGAGTATAGGAACATGAAAACAGAGAGTGAATTGCGAAGAATGTTACGGGAGATAGACCACAAAGGATATCCGGCGTATAAAGGAACCAAAGGGAGTTATCGTTTTTCGAAATATGTGCTGTCCATAGATCATGTGCAGGGGGACCCGTTTGCGGCACCTTCTAAGGTCAGTATTCATATAGAAGGAAAGGATACAGGATTTGATTCTTATTTTTATGATTCAGCCTGTAAAAGAATTGCATTTCAGGATTATCTGCTGCGAGGGGTAGCAAGACAGATTCGGGAATATTCTTTTAAAGCAAAGGGTTCAGGAAAAAGCGGATTGTTGGGCATCAGCCAGCCGGGACAGGAGATATTGGAGCGGAGTGCCTGTGTCATAAATCCGAAGGATGGAAAAATAACGGTGCGGATGGAAGTGGGATTTCCGGCAAACGGAAGAACCATTAATGCCGGGGAATTGGAAAAGATTCTCTTTGACTTTTTACCAAAATGCATCGAAAAGACATTATATGCATCTGCCCACAGGAGAGAACAGATGGAGCAGGTGGTACATCTGGCAGAGGACCAGCAGTATATCCGGGAAGAATTAAAGAAGAAAAAGCTGGTGGCTTTTGTGGCAAACGGTGCCATCCTTCCGAGAAAATCAGGGGTATCCATGCTGCCTATGAAGGAGGCGGTGCCATTCCAATCCCCAAAATCTTTGGAGATTACATTGGAACTTCCGCATTACGGTACTTTAAAAGGAATGGGAGTCCCACAGGGAATCACATTGATTGTGGGAGGCGGTTACCACGGAAAATCCACCCTCTTAAAGGCATTAGAGCTGGGCGTATATAACCATATCAAGGGAGATGGAAGGGAATACGTGATTACCGATGAAACAGCCATGAAGTTGCGGGCAGAGGATGGAAGAAGTATTCAGAAGGTGGATATTTCCATGTTTATCAATCATCTTCCAAATAAAAAAGATACGGTATCCTTTTATACGGAGGATGCCAGCGGAAGCACCTCTCAGGCGGCAAACACCGTAGAGGCGATGGAAATGGGAGCAGAGGTTTTTCTGATAGACGAGGACACCAGTGCCACCAACTTTATGATAAGAGATGAATTGATGCAGAGAGTAGTGGTTCGGGAAATGGAGCCGATTATCCCCTTTATTGACCGAGTACGGGAATTGTATGAGAGCTGGGGAATTTCTACAATTTTAGTGGCGGGCAGTTCGGGAGCTTATTTTAAGGAGGCAGATACGGTTATTCAGATGAAAGAGTATGTGCCAATGGAAATCACAGAGCTTGCAAAAAAAGAGGCAGCACATTTTCCGGCAGCCGTATCCAAAGTAGAGCCGGCAGAGAAACCGGGAACCCAGCGGATTGTAAAAAGAGACAGCGGATTTCAAAAAGAAACCAGAATAAAAACAAAGACAATGGGAAAAGAAGGCTTTTCCATTAATAAGGAAAATGCAGACCTTCGTCTGGTGGAACAGCTGGTGGACAGCGAGCAGTTAAATTCCCTTGCCCAGATTGTAAAATATATGAAGCTGCATATTTTTGACGGCAAAAAAACTTTGGGACAAGGGGTAGAGGAGTTGTGGAAAAAAATAGAGCAGCAGGGAATTGCCGCCTTTTGCGAGGGAACACCCGCAGGAAATCTGACTCTGCCGAGGAAACAGGAAATCTATGCGGCATTGAACCGTTGCCGGAATCTGATAAAAGTAGAGTAAAAATTATTTGATATGTAGATTCTAATTATAAATTATTTATTAAATCATAAAATGATTATTGACAAAGAAATAACATAGTGTTATTTTATGTACATAAGGTTAGCACTCAAATCGAGTGAGTGCTAATAAAATAGAAAAGCAAGAAGAGATATAAGGAGGAATCAGAATGAAGTTAGTACCATTAAGTGACAGAGTTGTGTTAAAACAGGTAGAAGCTGAGGAGACAACCAAGTCCGGAATTATCTTAACAAGTGCAGCACAGGAGAAACCACAGGAAGCTGAAGTAATTGCAGTGGGACCGGGTGGAATGATAGACGGAAAAGAAGTAACCATGCAGGTAAAAGAAGGTCAGAAGGTTATTTATTCCAAATATGCAGGAACAGAAGTAAAATTAGACGGCGAAGAATATATCATCGTAAGACAGAATGATATTTTAGCAGTAGTAGAGTAAATAAAATAAAAATTGGAGGCAGATTAAAATGGCAAAGGAATTAAAATATGGAACAGAAGCCAGAGCAGCATTAGAGGCAGGCGTTAATAAATTAGCAGATACCGTAAGAGTAACACTGGGACCGAAAGGAAGAAACGTCGTATTAGACAAATCCTTTGGTGTACCACTTATTACCAATGACGGTGTAACCATCGCAAAAGAGATTGAGTTAGAGGATACCTTTGAGAATATGGGAGCACAGCTGGTAAAAGAAGTGGCAACTAAGACCAATGATGTTGCCGGAGACGGAACCACAACAGCTACCGTATTAGCACAGGCTATGATTAAAGAAGGTATGAAGAACTTAGAGGCAGGAGCAAATCCGATTATCTTGAGAAGAGGTATGAAAAAAGCTACAGATACAGCCGTAGAGGCAATCGCATCCATGAGCCAGAAGGTAAACGGCAAAGACCAGATTGCAAAGGTTGCAGCTATTTCCGCAGGGGACGAAGAGGTTGGTAATTTGGTTGCAGACGCAATGGAAAAGGTTTCCAACGACGGTGTTATTACCATTGAGGAATCCAAGACCATGCAGACAGAACTGGATTTAGTAGAAGGTATGCAGTTTGACCGTGGATACATTTCCGCATACATGGCAACAGATATGGATAAGATGGAAGCTATTTTAGACGATCCATATATTCTGATTACCGATAAGAAGATTAGCAACATTCAGGAAATCCTTCCGATTTTAGAGCAGATTGTACAGTCCGGTTCCAGATTGTTAATCATTGCAGAGGACATTGAAGGGGAAGCACTTACCACTTTGATTGTCAATAAACTTCGCGGAACTTTCAATGTGGTAGCTGTAAAGGCACCGGGATATGGTGACAGAAGAAAAGCTATGTTAGAGGATATTGCCATCTTAACAGGCGGTCAGGTTATTTCTGAGGAATTAGGTTTAGAGTTAAAAGATACCACATTGGATATGTTAGGTCGTGCAAAATCCGTAAAGGTTCAGAAAGAGAATACCGTTATCGTAGACGGAGAAGGAGACAAAGAAGCTATTCAGGGTAGAATCGCACAGATTCGTTCTCAGATTGAGGATACTACATCTGAATTTGACAAAGAGAAATTACAGGAGCGTCTGGCAAAATTAGCAGGCGGTGTTGCAGTTATCCGTGTAGGTGCCGCAACAGAGACAGAGATGAAAGAGAGCAAGCTGCGTATGGAGGATGCTTTAAATGCAACCAGAGCAGCAGTGGAAGAAGGAATTATCGCAGGCGGCGGTTCTGCTTACATCCACGCTTCCAAAGAGGTGGCAAAACTGGCTGAGACCTTAGAAGGCGATGAGAAGACTGGAGCAAAAGTAATTCTGAAAGCTTTAGAAGCACCGTTGTACTTCATTTCTGCAAATGCAGGTTTAGAGGGTGCGGTTATCATCAACAAAGTAAAAGAATCCACACCGGGTGTAGGTTTTGATGCAGCAAAAGAGGAATATGTAAATATGGTAGAGGCAGGAATCTTAGACCCTGTAAAAGTAACCAGAAGTGCATTACAGAATGCAACCAGTGTGGCATCTACCTTACTGACAACAGAATCCGTAGTAGCAAATATTAAAGAGGAAACCCCACAGATGCCGGCAGGCGGCGGAATGGGTATGATGTAAGCCTATGAAAATTGTCATTTTGACAGAGAATACCGTGTATCGGCGAGGTCTGCTCGCCGAGCACGGTCTTTCTCTATATATAGAAGAAAAAGGAAAAAAATATTTATTTGATACCGGTCAAAGCGGTGTTTTTTTGAAAAATGCCAAAGAGCTGGGTGTGAATCTGGAGGATCTGGATGGCATCATACTAAGCCATGGTCATTACGATCATTGTGGAGGATTGGAAGAATTTGTAAAGCAGTATGAGCCGCCTAAGATTTATGTGAGACGGGAAGCCTTTGAGGAAAAGTTTCATCAGGGGGAACCGGAGGCAGAGCCAAAAGATATCGGAATACCATGGAAGAAAGAACTGATAGAGGGCAAGCTGGTCTATACAGAGGATTTTCAGGAAATTGATGAAAATATTTATGTGCTGGGGAATATTCCCATGGAAAATGATTTTGAAGCTGTGGCAAAGGGAATGCTGGTAAGAAAAAATCAGCTGTGTGTGCCGGATTGTATGAGTGATGAACAGATGTTGGTCATCCGAAGCAAAGAAGGACTTCATGTTTTTGTAGGCTGTGCTCATGTAGGCATTATCAATGCTCTTTCCTATGTGGAGAAAACTTTTCCGGGAGAAAAGATTGTTTCGTTATTGGCAGGAATGCATCTGTCCACAGCACCAAAAGAGCAGGTGGAACGAACCATACAGGAACTGGAAAAAAGAGAAATTCCGTTATTAATGCCGCTCCATTGTACCGGACCGGCAGTCATCGGAAAATTAAAGCAGAGCTTTCCGAATACTTGTAAAATGGTACATACAGGGAAAACAATCATAGAAGCATAATGGACTTTTTTATGACCTCACATGGTATACATTACTACATTTACACAGAAAAAAAAGTGTGTTAGAATTGCCTTGTTTAGGAAAAACGAAACGAGGAATGAGGTAATATAATATGGGAAAAGTTGCAATTCTTACAGACAGTAACAGCGGAATTCTCCAAGCTGAGGCAGAGGAATTGGGAATTCAGGTAGTACCTATGCCGTTTATGATTGAAGGTAAGACTTTTTATGAGGGAATTGACCTGACACAGGAAGATTTTTATAAAAAATTAGCGGAAAATGTGGAGATTTCCACATCTATGCCGGAGCCGGGAAGCGTTATGGATTTGTGGGACAAATTATTAGAGACCCATGATGAAGTGGTATATATTCCCATGTCCAGCGGTCTGAGCAGTTCTTGTGAGACGGCTATGATGCTGGCACAGGACTATGATGGAAAAGTACAGGTTGTCAATAACCAGCGGATTTCCGTTACCATGCGTCAGTCCGTGTTGGATGCCTTAGAATTGGCAGAAGAAGGCAGAAGTGCCGCAGAAATCAAAAAGATTCTGGAAGATGCCAAATTTGATTCCAGTATCTATATTATGGTAGACACTCTTTATTATCTGAAGAAAGGCGGACGTATTACTCCGGCGGCGGCGGCATTCGGAGAATTGTTAAAGATTAAACCGGTTTTGCAGATTCAGGGAGAGAAGCTGGATGCTTTTGCCAAAGCCAGAACCGTAAAGAAAGCAAAACAGATTATGATTAAGGCAATACAGGATGATCTTGCCAATCGTTTTCAGGATCCGGCGGCTGAGAAAGCCTATATATCCATGGCATATACCCATGATTTAGAAGCGGCAGAAGAATTTAAAGCAGAGGTGCAGGAGATATTCCCAAACCATGAGATTTATATGCAGGCATTGCCTTTGAGTATTTCCTGTCACATTGGACCGGGAGCTTTGGCGGTAACCTGTACACAGACCATTGACCATCGGAAATAAAATAAAAAAACGCCTATGCGGGCGTTTTTTTTGTGCGGTTTTTCCAGATGAGATAGGCTGCCATATTTGGAATCCCTGCCAGAACCCATGCGGCAGGACTGGCGAGACATACGGCACGGTAACCCCAGGAATCAAGGAAGAAGTAGATGACAATCACCCGTCCTACCAATTCCAAAAAGCCTCCAATCATCGGAACGATACCTTTTCCCAATCCCTGTAATGCTGTCCGGTACAAAAAGAGTATGGACAAAAAGAAGAAGAAAACGGAAATGGTTTTTAAGTATCTGGTGGCATAGGAAGTAACCTCCGCAGTAGGATTGGAAAGGAACAGTTTCATCATACTGCCTCCGCCAAAAACGCAGATGAGAGCCGCAAGTATGGTCAGCAGGATGGAGATAAAAAATGCTTTTCGCATACCGTCATAAATCCGCTCATATTCTCCGGCTCCCAGATTCTGTCCGCAATAGGTAGACATGGTGGTTCCCAGAGTCGGCATCGGCTGTGTGGAAAGCTGTTCTACCTTCATAGCGGCGGTAAAAGAAGCTACGACGCTGGAGCCGAAAATATTTACCGCAGATTGCAAAATCATGGTTCCGATGGCGGTAATGGAATAATTTAGAGCCATCGGAATACCGATTTTCATTAAATCCCACACCCCTTGTCGGTCAAAATAGTAATCCCCTCTGGTAGTTCTCAGAATTTCAAATTTCCAAAACATATAAATTAAAGACAAAACGGCGGAAATGCCCTGTGCCAGAACAGTGGCATAGGCGGCACCGTCAGCTCCCATATGAAAGAAACGGATAAAGGTATAATCCAGAAAAATATTCAACAGGGAAGAAAAAATCAAAAAATAGAGAGGGGTTTTGCTGTCACCGATACCTCTTAATATAGAGGAAACGGAGTTGTAAAACATGGTAACCATAATGCCCCAGAAAATAATTTTAACATAGGAATCTGCCATGTCCAGAATATTGGCAGGGGTTTTCATAAAAATCAACATGCTCCGGGAGGTGGTAACCGTCAGAGCCGTTACCACTACAGAAATCAAAAAAGTCAGCATCAGGGACAAGGCTACATAGTGTTTTAAAAGTTTATAATTCTTAGAACCGTAGGCCTGTGCCACCATAACACCGAATCCCTGAGAGATTCCGATGGCAAAATAAAGAACCAGAAACATAATAGAGCCGGTGGAGCCCACCGCTGCCAGTGCATCTTCTCCCAGATATTGACCCACGATAATGGCATCCACCATATTGTAAAATTGCTGAAATATATTACCTAATAAAACCGGAAGCGAAAACCATAGAATCAGTTTCAAGGGACTTCCGGAAGTCATATTCTTTTCCATGAGAACTCCTTTGTATCTAAAAAAATTGGAATTTAACTTATCACATGCCGTTCATTATAACACAAAAACAAACTATTGCCAAAACCAAAAAAAGAAGCTATGCTTTTACCATGGACATTAATTTAGAATACTATAAAATTTTTTATTATGTAGGAAAAAAGAAGAGCATTACACTGGCGGCAGAGGAACTGGCTATTTCTCAGCCGGCGGTCAGTCAGGCAATAAAACATCTGGAAAGTAGTCTTGGTACACCGCTATTTGTGCGGACCTCCAAGGGAGTGCGTCTTACCACGGAGGGTGAGGTTTTGTATTCCTATGTAAAGAGAGGATACGAGTCCATCAAACTGGGAGAAAAGAAATTCCTAGAGCTGTTGGATTTGGAGGAAGGAGAGCTTTGTATCGGTGCCAGTGACATGACTCTTCAATTCTATCTTTTGGAATATTTGGAAAAATTCCATGAAAAATATCCCAAAATCCGTGTGACGGTAAAAAATGCACCGACGCCGGAGACTTTGAAAATGCTGCAGGAGGGCTTGATTGATTTTGGAGTGGTCAGTACCCCTATCCGAAAACGGCTGGATTTAAATTTCCGCAAGGTACGTGATATTCAGGATGTTTTTGTAGTGGGAAAGAAATTCCGCTATCTGGCAGAAAAGAAGCTGGAGTATAAGGAACTGGAATCCTTGCCGGTGATGTGTCTGGAGGGAACCACCTCCACCAGAGCCTATGTGGAGGACTTTTTGCAGGAAAATGGAGTACAGCTGGTGCCGGAATTTGAGCTGGCAACCAGTGCCATGCTGTTGCAGTTTGCCATCAAAGGCTTTGGAGTAGCAAGCGTGGTGGAAGATTTTGCCAAGGATGCAATGGAAAGGGAGGAGGTATTCCGCCTGCATTTCGAAGAGGAAATCCCCAAAAGACATTTTTGTATCGTAACGGATGAAAAAATGCCTACATCTGCGGCTGCCAGACGTTTTTTACAGTTCTTGGAGGAAAACAGTACGCAGACAAAAGACAAGATATAAGAAAAAATTATGACAAATATAAAAAATATTGATTTTACTTATGGCAAACTTTCGTGTATAATCATAAAGTAAAAACGGAAAATTTGGCAGAGCGTTTTTACGCCCTGCCCTTTTTATGCAATCAGATATTACATTTTATTACTTATGGGAGGAACATAAAATGGTAAAAGCAGTAGTAGGAGCAAACTGGGGAGATGAAGGAAAGGGAAAGATTACGGATATGCTGGCCAAAGAGGCAGATATTATCGTACGCTTTCAGGGTGGAGCAAATGCAGGTCATACCATCGTAAATGACTATGGAAAATTTGCGTTACATACCCTGCCGTCCGGTGTGTTCTACGATCATACCACCAGCATTATCGGAAACGGAGTGGCGTTGAATATTCCGGTACTCTTTAATGAGATTAAATCCATCACAGACAGAGATGTGCCAATGCCGAAGATTCTGGTTTCAGACCGGGCTCAGATTGTTATGTCCTATCATATTCTGTTTGACCAGTATGAGGAGGAGCGTCTGGGAGGAAAATCCTTTGGCTCCACTAAGTCGGGAATTGCACCATTTTATTCTGATAAATATGCGAAAATTGGTTTTCAGGTCAGCGAAATCTTTGATGATGAACTGATTGAGGAAAAAGCGGAACGTGTCTGTGAGCAGAAAAATGTACTGTTAGAGCATTTGTATCACAAACCGCTGTTGAAACCGGAAGAGATTGTGAAAGAGTTAAAGGAATACAGAGAGATGGTGGCACCGTATGTGTGTGACGTATCCTCTTATTTATACAAGGCAATCCAAGAGGGAAAAAATATTCTGTTGGAGGGACAGTTGGGAACCTTAAAAGACCCGGATCACGGAATTTATCCGATGGTAACCTCTTCTTCCACATTAGCTGCCTATGGAGCCATCGGTGCAGGAATTCCGCCATACGAAATCAAGAAAGTGATTACCGTATGTAAGGCATATTCTTCTGCCGTAGGAGCCGGAGAATTTGTCAGCGAGATTTTTGGCGAGGAAGCAGATGAGCTTCGTAAACGAGGCGGTGACGGAGGTGAGTTCGGAGCAACCACCGGACGACCGAGAAGAATGGGATGGTTCGATGCGGTGGCATCTAAATATGGATGTCGTCTTCAGGGAACCACAGACGTTGCCTTTACCGTATTGGATGTGCTGGGATATCTGGATGAGATTCCGGTATGTATCGGATATGAAATTGACGGAAAAGTGACCACAGAATTTCCAACCACAGCATTGCTGAAAAAAGCAAAACCGGTCTATGAAATTTTGCCGGGATGGAATTGTGATATCCGGGGAATTAAGAAATACGAAGACCTTCCTGAAAATTGCAGAAACTATATTGAATTTGTAGAACGTCATATCGGATTCCCGATTACCATGGTATCCAACGGTCCGGGCAGAGATGATATTATCTATCGTTCTTAATGAAAAATAAAAAAATCTGATGGATTATTCTCCGTCAGATTTTTTTGTGTCGTTTTTTCCCTCTTCATCGGAACTCTTTAACATCCGGTAAATAAAAGTATAAATCCAAATCAGGACAGGAAGGACAATCGTACAATAAATAGAAACCTTCAACCAAGCCATAGCCTGAGGACTTCCGATGATGGCAAGTACCAGACTGGAAATATACAGTCCCGCCAGTAGGATTACCGTTAGAATTGCTAAAATCTGTTTTGCTTTTTTCATGGGGACTCCTTTCTCCATTCGATATTATATCATAAGTCCGCATAAGTCCGCAGTGCACACTCGGGAGCCGTTTGCTCCCTCGTTCGCGGGCTTCGCCCTATGTCGCATCCACAGACAACCTCGTCTGCAAGCAGACGGTTTGTCTCTGCCTGCCGACGCACTGCTCATTGCCTTCGCGTACATTATATCATAAAAACTCCCTACGGAAAATGGGAGGTTTTTATTGCATGGGAAAATGAAACATAGTAAAATAGTCCTAGTGAGGTTGGAAAAGAATGGAGAATTTTCGTAAGATTCTGGATGGAATGAATACGGCAGCAATCTGTATCATTGAAAAAGAGAGTCATACAATTATATATTATAATCAGACGTTCAAAAAATTTGTACCGACGGCAGAAATCAGTCTGGGATGTTATGAAATCGGATTGGATTTTTGTGAGCAATGTCCGGTTAAAAGCTACGAGAAACAGCTGGAAGAGGGCGGAGTGTTTTTACGGAACAGCAGATATTTTGGCGGTCCGGTGGAGATTATGGTGGATGAGATTATGTGGGAAGAGATGTTTCCGTCTTATATTATTACCATAATTCCCCAGATGGCATCCGAAGAAATCCGAGATTATTATATCCATGACCGGGCAATGGACATGGTAGTGGATAAAATATGTAAAGAAGCTATCTGCTGTAATCTTACGCAGAACACTTACAAGAATTTCAAATGGGATGAGAATAACCGGTTTCAGTGTACCGGTGAAGGAAAAGTAGATGAGATTTTAGAAGAGCTGGTGAAAAGGATGCTTCCGGCAGACCAGCGTCGTTGCAGAAAAGTAAATACGGCAAAGAAGATGGAAAGCTATTTTAGAAATGGTGGAAAATGTCTCTATGATGAATTGCAGTTGCGAACATCGGGAGATGACTACAAATGGATTTCCAACCGGGTACTTCCTCTGGAAAATGTTGATAACGAGGACCAGATGGCGGTTATCATATTGCGGGATATCCACACCAGACGGAGTCTTCAGGAGCAGATGAGGCACAATCTTGCAGCCACTTATAAAGCCATCCCCGGCGGCGTATGTAGCATTATGCTGGATGACAAGCTGACCATGATTAGTGCAAATCAGGAATTTTATAAAATGCTGGGCAAGCAGGAAGAGGATTATGCCGATGGCTATCTGGGACAGATTCATCCGATGGACAGAAACCGGGTGGCTGAGTATGTTCATAAAATCAGAGAAAACGGAGGAACCATTGATATTACCTATCGTCTTACGGATATACGGGGAGAAATCCATTGGGTACAGGCAAGGGGGATTCCTTACGGAGAGGCAAACGGCTATCCGGTCTATTTGATGCTGCGGACAGATATTACCCTGATAATGGCAGCACAGAAACAGATTGAGGAAGAACAGGCAAAGTTCAAGCGGTATGCGGACAAGGTCATTGATACTCTGAGCAATCTGGTGGAATTCCGGGATGTGGATTCGGGAGAGCATATCAAACGAACCAAAAATCTTACCAGAATCATGTTGGAATGTTATAACCGAAAGTTCCCGGAGCAGGTCATTGAAAAGGAGAGAATGGAAAAAATTGTTCTGGCGTCAGCTCTGCATGATGTGGGAAAGATTACCATTTCGGATACCATTTTAAATAAACCGGGCAAGCTGACAGAAGAGGAAATGGAGATTATGAAAACCCACACCACCAAGGGTTATGAAATTATCGAGGCTCTGGATTTAAATGAGGATGCACAGCAGAAACAATACAGTATGGACATTGCCAAGTATCACCATGAGCGGTGGGATGGGAATGGCTATCCGGAACAGTTAAAGGGAGATGAAATTCCTTTTTGGAGTCAGGTGGTCAGTATTGTGGATGTCTATGATGCACTGGTCAGTACCAGAGTTTACAAGGAGGCTTACACCCATGAGCAGGCAATGGAGATGATTCTGAATGGGGAATGCGGAGTATTCAATCCGCTTCTTTTGGAATGTCTGCAGGATACGGCGGAGCTCTTGAAAAATGAATACAAATAAGATATAATGTCCTACGTGGCATTCACCGAAGCGTTGCGAGGCAGAATACATAGTATCAAAATAGAGAATAAGGATGGAAAGATATATGGCACTTTTAAAAGAATGGCAGAAAATTGCTTATGACGAAAATATGGACAAGGGAAAACTGCAGCAGTTCTGGCAGAATTATTTCCTGTTGGAAAAGGGAATCTATGAGAAATTGCTGGAAAATCCGGAAGAAGCAGTAACAGGAACTGTGAAGGAATTAGCGGATAAATACGAAATCAGCGTTTTGGAGATGACAGGATTCTTAGACGGTATCAATGACAGCTTAAAGGAGCCGAATCCAATTGAGACCATGGAAGAGGATACACAGGTAAGTCTGGACTTTGATAATGAGCTGCTTTACAAAAATATGGTAGACGCTAAAGCGGACTGGTTATATGAGCTGCCACAGTGGGATGAGATTTTTACACCGGAGAGAAAGCACGAGCTGTATTTGGAACAGAAAAAGTCAGGAACCATCGTGAAGGAAGAGAAGATTTATCCAAACGATCCGTGTCCATGCGGAAGCGGCAAAAAATACAAAAAATGCTGCGGAAGAAAATAAATAAAAAACTTCTTTACAGATAAAGAAAAAAAGGCTACAATACAGGCAGAATAAAATAACACGTTGAAGAGAAGAGTAGATATCGAAAGTATGACAGAGAGAACCGCCGAAGCAAAGCTTCGAGCTGCAAGCGGTTTGATACGGAAGATATGGAAGACCACCTCGGAGTGACCCTTAATCGGGTACGGTGATTCCGTTATCATCAAAAGAGAGGCTTTGCATCTGTGAATATATGAAGATGGATTTCCCAGGATATATTTTATGGAGAGGCAGGGCAAGCAGGGTGGAACCGCGTGAGATACGTCCATGCATTACAATTTGTAGTGCATGGACTTTTTGTTATGGCGACGAGGAAAATGGACACTGTGCTTGCACAAGTGGACATTTGACGACCGCTAATCAGAGCGAGATTCGCAAAGCGTATCTCGTCTCTGTTTTTAAAAATTTGTATGGATGTATGAAAAAGGAGGACGAAGTATGTGTAAGCTGAAGAAATTTGTGGAAACACTCACCGAAGAGACAACCATGAGTAAAAAGGAATATGTTTTGACAATGACTACCTGCCTTTTGGGCGGGTTAGTAATCGGAATGTTATGCTCACCGAGAAAGTATACGAAAATCGGATGCGAAAACGGAAGCAATAACAGTAATAACAGAGTCAGCAATGACGAAGCAAAGCGACAGAAAGATTGTAAAAAAGAAAAGAGAAAAAACAAAGATAGAATAGGAGACAACTAAAATGAAAATCACATTAAAAGACGGAAGTATCAAAGAGTACAGTGAAGCAATGAGTGCCTATGATATTACCAGAGATATCAGCGAGGGACTGGCGAGAGCAGCTTGTGCCGTGGAAATCAACGGAGAGGTAAAGGATTTGAGAACCGTAATCGACGAAGATTGTGAATTGAACGTGCTGACTGCTAAGGATGCAGACGGTATCCGTACCGTGCGTCATACCTGTTCCCATGTGCTGGCAGAAGCGGTAAAGAGACTTTATCCAAATGCCAAGCTGGCAATCGGACCGTCCATAGACGAAGGATTTTATTATGATTTTGAAGCAGAGCCGTTTTCCAGAGAAGATTTGGACAATCTGGAAAAAGAAATGAAAAAAATCATCAAAGAGGGCAATCGCTTGGAAAAATTTACACTTCCGAGAGAAGAAGCCATTGCATACATGAAAGAAAAAGAGGAACCATATAAAGTAGAACTGATTGAAGATTTACCGGAGGATGCAGAGATTTCTTTCTATAAACAGGGCGAGGGATTTACCGACCTCTGTGCCGGTCCTCATTTAATGAATACCAAGGGAATCAAAGCGTTTAAACTGATTTCTTCTTCCATGGCATACTGGAGAGGGGATTCCAACAAAGCACAGTTACAGCGTATTTACGGAACAGCCTTTGCCACAAAGGATGAATTGAATGCATATTTGGAGCATTTAGAGGATATCAAAAAACGTGACCACAATAAGCTGGGACGTGAAATGGAATTATTTACCACCGTAGATGTCATTGGTCAGGGATTACCTCTGTTAATGCCGAAGGGTGCTAAGATTATTCAGACTTTACAGAGATGGATTGAGGACTTGGAGGACAATGAGTGGGGATATATCCGTACCAAAACGCCGTTGATGGCAAAATCTGATTTATATAAGATTTCCGGACACTGGGATCATTATACAGACGGAATGTTCGTGCTGGGAGACGAGGAAAAGGATAAAGAGGTATTTGCTCTTCGTCCGATGACCTGTCCGTTCCAGTATTATGTATACAAAAATTCCCAGCATTCCTACCGGGAGTTACCGCTCCGTTATGGTGAGACTTCCACCTTGTTCCGTAATGAGGATTCGGGAGAAATGCACGGACTTACCAGAGTTCGTCAGTTTACCATTTCAGAGGGACATCTGATTGTAAGACCGGACCAGATGGTAGAAGAGTTCAAAGGATGTCTGGCATTGGCAAAATATTGTCTGGAGACACTTGGAGTGGAGGAGGATGTAACCTACCATCTTTCTAAATGGGACCCGAATAACCGTGAAAAATATATCGGAGAGCCGGAGGTTTGGGAAGAGACTGAACAGCATATGCGGGAAATCATGCAGGAGCTTGAGATTCCGTTTGTGGAGGATGTGGGAGAGGCTGCATTCTACGGACCAAAAATTGATATCAATGCAAAAAATGTATACGGCAAAGAGGACACCATGATTACCATTCAGTGGGATGCACTTTTAGCAGAGCAGTTCGATATGTATTATATTGACCAGAACGGTGACAAGGTACGTCCGTATATTATCCATCGTACCTCTTTGGGCTGTTACGAGAGAACCCTTGCATGGCTGATTGAAAAATATGCCGGAAAATTCCCGACTTGGCTTTGCCCGGAACAGGTGCGTATCCTGCCAATTTCCGACAAATATGAAGCATATGCCAGAAAGGTAGAGGCAGAGTTAAAGAAAAACGGCGTACTGGCAACAGTGGATACCCGTTCTGAGAAAATCGGATATAAGATTCGTGAAAGCCGTCTGGCTCGGATACCATATATGCTGGTAGTGGGAGAAAAAGAAGAAGCAGAGGGAACTGTTTCTGTCAGAAGCCGTTTTGCCGGAGACGAAGGAAGTAAGAGCATAGAGACATTTATAGAGCAGATTTGCGAAGAAATCCGCACCAAAGAAATCCGCAAAGAAGAGACAGCGGAAGAAAAATAAGGAATGAATAAATCTCCTTTTCTTTACACACCCTAAAAGGGCAATAATAAAGAAAGGAGATTTTTCTATGACAAAATTAGAATGTTCTGTGGACAACTGTATGTATAATGATGACCAGTGCTGCTGTAAGGGAGATATTCTTATTACAGGAAAAGATGCGAAAAACACAAGCGAAACCTGCTGCGGAAGCTTCCATCAGCGTAAGGACGGCGGTGCCAAAAATGCCGTAGGTCATAAAAGTGAAACCATTGATGTGGATTGTGAGGCAGTAAAGTGCAGGTTCAATGAGGCGTGTAAATGTAGTGCGGAACGCATTGGTATCGTAGGAGGATGTGCAACAAAGAGCTGTGACACACAATGTGCCAGTTTTTGGTGTCAATAAATAGGGAATAAAGGAGAAACTTCACGAAAAAATTCTATATGCCACTTGTAAAAAGCGGTTATAAGAAGTACAATAGTAGCATAATTGCAGTTGTACGAAAGAATTTTTTCGTGGAGGCATTACATGAGAAAGAAGTCGCATATTTCATTAGCCAGAGATATTGTCCGTCATACGGATGATGAAGAGTTAAAAGAGCATAAGTGGGCTTTTTATTTAGGAAGTATCCTGCCGGATATTAAGCCATCATTTCTCTATCGCAAACACGAGATATCAGCAACATTTGATAAAGTAAAAGAAGAGATTAAGATTTTGTCGGAACAGCGACAGGAGAAAAAGGGACGGAAGAGGAAATATTATCGGAATCTCGGACAGGTTACCCATTATATTGCGGATTATTTCACGTTTCCACATAACAAGATTTATCCGGGTGGATTTAAGGACCATTGTTCCTATGAGGAAAAGCTGAAACTGAGGTTGCGGGAATATCTGAAGCACGGACAGGCGTATAGAGAGAAGATAAAACAGCACGAATTTATAGATTCGGATGCGATTTGTGACTTTATTGAAAAAAGCCACGAGGAATATTTGAAACGAAAGATTGATATTGATGAGGATATCAAACATATTGTATCATTAAATCACCAGGTGGTAGAGGGGATTAAACAACTGGCTCAGAAGGGCAGGATGAAGCATGAACTCAAAAGAGGAGATGCTTGAGCGGTTGTTACAGGAAGATGTCAATGAATATGAACATTAATTTTCCACATCTGAATATTTATTTGGAGCATGTGGGAAATAGCTTTACAATTTTTGGAATATCCATCGCATATTACGGTGTAATCATTGCTATCGGTATGCTGGCGGGTATTCTGATGGCTACATATGAAGCCAAGAGAACCGGACAGAATCCCGAAGATTATTTTGATTTGGCAATCGTTGCCATTATTTTTTCCATTATTGGAGCGAGAGCTTATTATGTAATCTTTTCGTGGGATAAATACAAAGATAATCTGCTGAACATATTCCGTTTACGGCAAGGCGGATTGGCAATCTACGGAGGTGTCATTGCTGCAATTATTACAACTTTAGTTTTCGCGAAGATTAAGAACCTCTCTTTTCCAAAGCTGGCAGATACTGCCGGACTAGGATTGATTCTGGGGCAGATAATAGGAAGGTGGGGAAACTTTTTTAATCGCGAGGCCTTCGGCGGATATACAGACGGACTTTTGGCAATGCAGATTCCGGTGGATGCTGTAAGAGACAGTAGCGATATCACAGCGGAAATGCTGGAACACATTGTGGAAGTGGGAGAAATTTCATATATTCAGGTACATCCGACTTTTTTATATGAATCATTATGGAACCTGGCTGTTTTGGGAATCTTACTGATTGTAAGACACCATAAAAAATTCGAGGGAGAAGTTTTTCTGTTGTATTTAATCGGATACGGTATAGGGCGTTTTTGGATAGAGGCATTGCGGACAGACCAGTTGCTGATTCCATCAACGACCATAGCGGTGTCACAGGTGTTGGCAGCGGTGCTTGTGGTTGTATCTGCGGTGATACTGCTGGTATCCAGAAGAAAACATTAGTGGTATGGTTTTTTGGAAACTAAGGAGCGGTACGAATGCAAGAAAGAGACATATTGCGGGAAGAGATTGAGCGAGCAAGAAGAAGATTAGATGCTGCCCTGGAAAATGGGACAGATGTGGATGAATACTATCGAATCAGTGTGGAGTTAGATAAAAAGATAGAAGCTTACATTGATTTTTGCGAAAAAGAACAAGTGAATGTTTAAAATAGACAAAAGAAGATAGAAAAAAGCAGAGAATGGCAAATTCGCCATTCTCTATTTTTTTTGCCCAAAAACCCTTGATTTTTGGGTGGTTGTGGGGTAAAATGGTTATAAAAGTGGAGGAAAGTGGTAGAAGGTGGCACAAAGTGGTGGATAAGTTGATAACTTTGTGGATAATCACAGAAGTGCCAGACAGGTGAGTTCTTATGTTCATGGGAGAATACAATCACACAATTGATGCAAAGGGCAGAATGATTGTTCCGTCCAAATTCAGAGAACTTTTGGGCAACGAATTTGTTGTGACAAAGGGCTTGGACGGCTGTTTGTTTGTGTATCCCAATGAAGAATGGAAGAACATTGAAGAAAAGTTCCGCACTGTACCGCTTACCACAAAAGATGCCAGAAAATTCTCCAGATTCTTCTTTGCAGGAGCAGCAACCTGTGAGGTGGACAAGCAGGGTAGAATCTTGATTCCACCGGTGCTGAGAGAATTTGCGGACATACAGAAGGATGTTGTATCTGTGGGCGTGTTGAACCGAATTGAAATCTGGAGCAAAGACAGATGGGTGGACAACAATACCTATGATGATATGGATGAGATAGCAGAACATATGGCAGAGTTGGGCTTGAGTATTTAACAGGAGGCATGCATGGAATTCCGGCACAAATCAGTACTTTTAGAGGAAACCATTGAAAATCTGAATATTAAACCGGATGGAATCTATGTGGATGGAACATTAGGAGGAGCAGGACATGCCTATGAGGTTGCTAAAAGACTGACAGAGGGCGGACGGCTGATTGGGATTGACCAGGATGCAGATGCCATTGCAGCAGCCAGCCAGAAACTGGAACCGCTGAAGAACAGGGTAACCATTGTAAGAAACAATTACTGTAATATGAAAGAAGAGCTGCAAAAGCTGGGGATTTCCGGTGTAGATGGAATCCTTTTGGATTTGGGAGTATCCTCTTTTCAACTGGACACACCGGAGAGAGGATTTACTTACCGGGAAGAGGATGCACCGCTGGATATGCGGATGGATCAGAGAAACAGCCGGACGGCAAAGGATATTGTAAATCAGTATAGCGAAAAAGAACTTTATCGTATTATCCGGGATTTCGGAGAAGACCGGTTTGCCAAAAACATTGCAAAGCATATTGTGGCGGCAAGACAGGAAAAAGAGATTGAAACAACCGGAGAACTGACAGAGATTATCCGGGCGTCCATTCCCAAAAAGGTACAGGCAGCAGGAGGACATCCGGCGAAGAGAACCTTTCAGGCAATTCGGATTGAGTTAAACCGGGAACTGGAAGTTTTACAGGATACGTTAGATGAAATGATAGAACTTTTAAATGAGGATGGAAGAATTTGCATTATTACCTTCCACTCATTAGAGGATAGAATCGTAAAAACTATTTTTAAGAAAAATGAAAATCCATGTACCTGTCCAAGTGACTTTCCGGTCTGTGTATGTGGAAAAAAATCCAAAGGGAAAGTCATAAGCAGAAAACCGATTTTGCCAAAGGAAGAGGAGTTAGAGGAAAATTCCAGAGCGAAGAGTGCAAAATTACGTGTTTTTGAAAAGCACTGTGAGTAACAGGAAGGTGCGGAAGGGAAAAGGTGTTGTAGATGGCGAGTAAAAGGATGTACACGTTTGTAGATGGTAACACGGTACGCAAGGCAGAGGCGGTACCGGATTACCGAAGAGAACAGAGAGAACGGGAAAGAGAAGAAGTCCGAAGAAGAAACCGCAAAGCAGCAAGAAGAAATCAGGAGCGGGAACTGCGGATGAACCGTGGTTATCTGGTGTTTTTATCTATCGCTGTGGGAATTACCTGTCTGGTTTCAGCGGCATACATACAGCTCCAGTCGGATATTACCACACATATGAAGAATATCTCAGCATTGGAGAGTGAGATTGCAGATTTAAAGACAGACAATGATACCACCTTAAAGAGAATCAATACCTCTGTGGATTTGAACCAGATTAAGGAAAAGGCAATTGGAGAACTGGGCATGGTATATGCTTCACAGGATCAGGTTGCTTATTATAGTATAGAAGATACGGACTATATGACACAGTATAGCGATATTCCGGCAAAATAAAGTGAAGCAGGTGGCGTTTTGACAGCAAAGAGAAAAAAAGAGCTGGCAAAATTTCCGATTCGGATGCGGAAAAAGCTGGTAGTTACATTTGGGATGATTACAGTTCTTCTGGTGGCATTGATAGGAAGACTGATGTATATTGAAGCGAGCAGCGGCGAAAAGTATGAGAAAATCGTACTTTCCCAGCAGGAGTATGACAGTACGATTCTGCCTTACCAGAGAGGAGATATCGTGGATGTCAAAGGTACGGTGCTGGCGACCAGTACAGATGTTTATAATGTGATTTTGGATTGTAAGGTGCTTACCAGTAAAGAGGATTATATAGAACCAACTATTGATGCATTGACGGAGTGTTTTGAGGAACTTTCCTCTGAGGAATTACATCAGTTGGTAGAGGAAAAGCCGGGCAGTCAGTATAATAAATTATTAAAAAAACTTCCATATGACCGGATTCAGAAATTTGTAGAAATGCAGAACGATACGGAAGGACATCCTTATATCAAAGGCGTCTGGTTTGAAAAAGAGTATCTTCGCAGCTATCCATACGGTTCTCTGGCGGCATCAGCCATTGGATTTACCACTTCGGGAAATATGGGAATCGGAGGTCTTGAAGATTCCTATAATGACGTACTGAACGGTGTGGACGGAAGGGAATACGGATATTTAAATAGTGATAATAATTTTGAAAAAACAGTAAAAGAACCCGTCAACGGACAGAATATCATGACTACCATAGATGTGAATATACAGTCGGTTGTGGAGAAAAAGATAGAAGAATTTAACGAGGCGTACAGGGATGCGGCTTATGAAGGTGCCGGAAGCAAGAATACCGGAGTTATTGTAATGAATCCACAAAATGGAGAGATTCTTGCCATGGCAAATTATCCTACCTTTGATTTGAACAATCCAAGGGATTTAAGTGCTTCTTATAGTCAGGAAGAAATAGATGCAATGAGCGAAGAGGAGCAGTTGGATGCCCTCAATGACATTTGGGAAAATTTCTGTATTACCTACACATACGAACCGGGTTCTACCGTAAAACCTCTTACGGTAGCCACCGGTTTGGAAACCGGAACCTTATCGGGAGAAGAGAGTTATTACTGTGACGGTTATGAGTGGGTAGGCGGACATCAGATACACTGTGTAAACAGAAACGGTCACGGACAGTTGACCATAGAACAGGCAATTATGGCATCCTGCAACGATGCATTAATGCAGATGTCTTATTCCATTCAGAAAGAAAATCTGATTGATTATCAGAAGATATTCGGTTTTGGACAAAAAACAAATATTGATTTACCGGGGGAGGCCAGAACCGACACCCTGGTATATACTTTAGATACCATGGATGATGCTTCTTTAGCCACTAACTCCTTTGGTCAGAACTTCAATGTCACCATGGTACAGATGGCAAGTGCCTTCTCCTCCTTAATCAATGGGGGTGATTATTATCAGCCCCATATGGTAAAAAAAATCATGGACGAAAATGGAAACGTCATGGAAGATATACAGGGAACGGTATTAAAGCAGACCGTTTCAAAGGAAACCAGTGACCAGGTAAAGGAATATCTTTATAAGACGGTTTCCGACCCTGCAGGAACCGGAAAAACAGCCAAGGTTGCCGGTTATTCCATGGGTGGAAAGACAGGTACGGCACAGAAGCAGCCCCGAGAGGAACGAAAATATCTCGTATCCTTTATCGGCTATGCACCGCAGGATAACCCACAGGTTTTAATTTATGTGGTTGTGGATGAGCCGAATGCTTTGGATCAGGCACACAGCTCTTTTGCACAGAATATTGCAAGAGAGATTATGGAAGAGGTACTTCCGTATCTGGGAATTTACCCGGATGAAGAATACGATCCGGCAGGCGTGGTGGATTTGGACATTATGGGAAATCCAACCTAAGGCTTGTGATATTTAGGAATCGTCACATAACCTCGTAAAAGTTGTAATAGATTATACTAACTTCTTTTATGAGGTTTTCTTATGCATCGGAATAAAACAGCTTATCGAAAGAAAATCATGGTGTTTATGATTGTAGTTGTGGCAATCGTTTTATTTTTGATTGGAAGACTGGTCTATCTTATGATTTTCTGCTCCGAATATTATGGGAGAAAAGCGGAAGACCTTCACGAAAGAGAAAGAGACATCAAAGCTGCAAGGGGAGAAATCATAGACAGAAACGGCGTGGTACTGGCGGAAAACAAAACAGTCTGTACCATTTCGGTAATACATAGTCAGGTAAAGGAACCGGAGCTGGTAATTTCCATGCTGGCGAAGGAACTGGAGATGGACGAGGCAGAGGTTCGGAAACGGGTGGAAAAGGTTTCCTCCATAGAACGAATCAAGACCAACGTAGATAAAAAGACGGGAGATGCCATCAGAGCCTACGGTTATGCAGGAGTAAAAATAGATGAGGATTATAAACGTTACTATCCCTATGATACCCTAGCCTCCAAAGTGCTGGGATTTACCGGAGGGGACAATCAGGGAATCGTCGGTTTGGAAGTGAAATATGACAAGTATTTACAAGGGGAAAACGGAAAGATTCTGACACTGACGGATGCCAGAGGTGTGGAGATTGAAAATGCAGGAGAGCGGCGGCAGGAGCCGGTGGACGGCAATGATTTGCACATCAGTCTGGATTACAATATCCAGATGTATGCGGAGCAGGCGGCGAAAAAAGCCATGGAAGAGCATGGGGCAGAACGGGTTTCCGTATTGATGATGAATCCACAGAACGGAGAAATCCTTGCCATGGTCAATGTGCCGGAATTTAATCTGAACGAACCTTTTACCATTAACGGGGAGGTAGAGACCAATCAGGATAAATTGAATACCATGTGGCGAAACGCCTGTATCAATGATACCTATGAGCCGGGTTCTACCTTTAAGATTATTACAGCCTCCGCAGCATTAGAAGAAGGAGTGGTAACCCTTGAAGATAAATTCAACTGTCCGGGATATAAAATTGTGGAGGACAGGAAAATCCGGTGTGCCAAGGTGGGCGGACACGGACAGGAAGATTTTACCCAAGGTATCATGAATTCCTGCAATCCGGTGTTCATTGAATTGGGATTGCGGCTGGGAAGTGAGAAATATTACTCTTATTTCAAAAAATTTGGTCTGCTGCAAAAAACAAATGTAGATTTGCCCGGAGAAGCGGCTACAATTATGCATAATCCTAAGAACATCGGGCAGGTGGAGCTGGCAACCATTTCCTTTGGTCAGTCCTTTCAGATTACACCAATTCAGCTGGCAACCACGGTTTCTTCCATCATCAACGGCGGAAATCGTATTACACCTCATCTGGGGTTATATGTAACTGACGAAGAGGGAAAGACGGCAAAAACCTTTCAATATGAGACTCAGGAAGGAATTGTTAGCGAGAAAACCAGTGAAACCATGAAAATGCTGTTGGAAAAGGTGGTCAGTGAGGGCGGAGGAAAAAATGCAGCCATAGAAGGCTTTTCTATCGGTGGGAAGACAGCAACCTCCCAGACGCTGCCCCGAAGTGCCAACAAATATATCTCTTCTTTTTTAGGATTTGCACCGGCAGATGACCCACAGGTACTGGCGTTGGTTATTATCCATGACCCGAAGGGTGTCTACTATGGCGGAACCATTGCGGCACCGGTGGTAAAAGATATTTTTGAAAATGTTTTGCCATATCTTGGAATCGAGGGAAAATAAGGGCTGGAAAGCCCATGAAAAAAACGTGGATATCTTGCACATTGCAGGAAAATAACGTATACTAGATAAGTTAGAGAAAACAAAAATAATCAGCAGGGCTGAGAAAATACATGAGGTGGAAAATATGTCGTATCAAGTAGTTATTCCGGTAATCATAGCTTTTGTTATCAGTGCGGTGTTAGGACCCATTGTCATTCCGTTTTTGCGGAGACTGAAAGTAGGACAGACGGAGAGAGAGGAATTGAAATCCCATCTGAAAAAAGCGGGAACACCCACTATGGGAGGAATTATCATATTGGTAAGTGTGATTGTCACATCGTTGCTGTATATAAAAGATTATCCTAAAATTATTCCGATTTTATTTGTAACGGTGGGCTTTGGCATTGTAGGATTTCTGGATGATTATCTGAAGGTGGTGCTGAAACGCTCCGACGGACTTTTGGCATGGCAGAAAATGCTCTGTCAGATTGTGATTACGGCAATTTTTGTGTTTTACATTATCAATTATACAGATGTTTCCTTGACGATGCTGATTCCGTTTTCAGGAGGAAAATACCTGAATCTGGGATGGCTGGCAATACCGGTAATGTTCCTTGCGGTAATCGGAACGGTAAACGGGGTAAACTTTACCGATGGACTGGACGGTCTTGCCTCCAGTGTTACGGTTTTGGTGGCTACCTTCTTTTCCGTGGTGGCAGTGGGAACCGGAAGCGGAATTGAACCGATTACCTGTGCAGTAGTAGGGGCATTGTTGGGATTTTTATTGTTCAATGTATATCCGGCAAGGGTGTTTATGGGAGATACCGGTTCTCTGGCACTGGGAGGATTTGTTGCGGCAAGTGCCTATATGATGCAGATGCCGATTTTTATACTGATTGTAGGATTGATTTACTGGATTGAAATTTTATCGGTTATGATACAGGTTACCTATTTCAAAAAGACAGGCGGAAAGAGAATCTTCAAGATGGCTCCGATACATCATCACTTTGAACTTTGCGGATGGTCAGAGACCAGGGTGGTGGCAGTATTTTCTATTGCCACGGCAATCCTCTGTCTGATAGGTTTGCTTGCACTTTAGGAGGATGAATGAGATGGAGTTAAAGGGGAAAAGAGCTTTGGTCATCGGTGCCGGAAAAAGCGGAATCGCCGGGGGAAAGCTGTTAAAAGATAAGGGAGCCGTCGTGACACTATACGACGGCAATGAGAAGCTCTCAGCGGAAAAGTTAAAAGAGCAGGCACCGTATCTGGCGGACTGTGAGATTGTTATAGGGAAATTTCCGGAAGAGCTTTTAAAGAATACGGATGTGGCGATTATCAGTCCCGGCGTACCTACGGATTTGCCTTTTGTAAAGCAGATAGAAGAAGCGGGCATTCCGCTGTGGGGTGAGATTGAGTTGGCATATAGAGTGGCAAAGGGACATTTGCTTGCCATCACGGGAACCAACGGCAAAACCACAACTACAGCCCTTCTGGGTGAGATTATGCAGGCATACTGCAAAGATGTCCGGGTGGTTGGAAACATCGGAACACCGTATACGGAGCTGGCGGCAGATACCACGGAAGAAAGTGTTACCGTGGCAGAGATTTCCAGTTTTCAGTTGGAGACGGCAGATACCTTTCATCCACAGATTTGTGCCATTTTGAATATCACGCCGGATCATTTGAACCGTCATGGAACCATGGAAAATTATATCCGAATAAAGGAAAGTATTACCAAGAATCTGGAAAAAGATGAGACCTGTGTGTTGAATTATGAGGACAGCGTACTTCAGGAATTTGGGAAAGGTTTACATAACAATGTAATCTTTTTCAGCAGCAAGCGTCCTTTAGAAAAGGGATTGTATTATGAGGACGGCAGCATCTACTATGCCAAAGAAGAGGGAATCGAAGAAGTGATAGCGGTTTCTGAACTGAATATTCTGGGATTGCATAACTATGAGAATGTGATGGCGGCAGTTGCCATGGCGGAAAGTTACGGAGTCCCAATGAAAGTAATTCGGGAAACATTACGTTCTTTCAAAGCGGTGGAACACCGGATTGAGTACGTGACAGAAAAACGGGGAGTCAGATTTTATAATGATTCTAAGGGAACCAACACAGATGCGGCAATTCAGGGAATACGGGCAATGACGGCACCGACCCTTTTAATCGGCGGTGGTTATGACAAACAGGTTGCCTTTGATACATGGATTGAGGCTTTTGACAATAAAGTGAAAAAGCTGGTTTTAATTGGACAGACGAGGGAGAAGATTGCAGATTGTGCCAGAAGCCATGGCTTTTCTCATATCCAACTGGCGGACAGCTTAGAGGAGGCAATCGATATCTGCTATGCCAGTGCCGAAGCAGGAGATGCGGTGTTGCTTTCACCGGCATGTGCCAGCTGGGGGATGTTTGACAATTATGAACAGCGTGGGGATTTGTTCAAGGAATATGTAAGAAGCTTAAAGGAGTAATGCATGGGCAAAAAGCGGGAGCGAGGAAAGAGTACAACTTTAAGATATTTTGATTACAGTCTGCTGTTTATTATTATTTTTCTGGTCTGTTTTGGTCTGGTTATGCTGTATTCTACCAGTTCCTATGATGGTCAGGTAAAATTCGGAGACAGTGCCTATTATGTAAAAAAACAGTTTTTTGCCACAAGTCTGGGATTTATGGCGATGTATATTATCTCACGGATTGATTACCATGTTTGGATGAAATTTGCAGGGCTGGCTTACTTTGGAGCCTTGCTCATCTGTACAGCGGTTATTTTTATCGGTCAGGAATACAATGGACAGAAAAGATGGCTGAAAATCGGACCTTTGTCCTTCCAGCCCTCAGAGTTTGCTAAGATTGCCATCATTTTGTTTTTGGCAGTGCTTATCAGCCGGATGCCAAAGCAGATGAAAAAGTTTAAAACAGTCATTAAGGTATTGCTGATTACCATACCGATTGTGGGAGTCATCGCTTACAACAACCTGAGTACGGCAATTATTATCTTGGGAATTGCGGTGGTGATGTCCTTTGTGGCAAGTCCAAACTATGCACAGTTTTTTGCTCTTGGAGGTTTGGGAGTTGCCTTTGGAAGCGTTTTTATCTATCTGGAGCGTTACCGTGCAGAGCGAATTAAAATTTGGCTGAATCCGGAGGATTATGAGAAGGGATATCAGACTCTTCAAGGACTCTATGCCATCGGTTCCGGTAAACTTTTTGGAAAAGGTCTGGGAGAAAGTATGCAGAAGCTGGGCTTTCTGCCGGAGGCACAAAACGATATGATTTTTTCCATCATCTGTGAAGAGTTGGGATTGTTCGGAGCCGTTTGCGTGATTCTGCTGTTTTTACTGATGCTCTGGCGTTTTATGGTCATAGCCAACAATGCGGCAGATTTATATGGAGCATTACTGGTGGTGGGAATTATGGCTCACATTTCGATACAGGTTATTTTAAATATCGCAGTTGTGACAAATTCCATTCCAAATACAGGTATTACACTACCGTTTATCAGTTATGGAGGAACATCGGTCCTGTTCCTGCTTTCCGAGATGGGGCTGGCACTCAGCGTCTCAAGAGGAATCAGGCTGGACGAGACAAAGTAGCCTATGGGAAAAAAAGTAGTAAAAATAATACTGTGGATGTTGCTGACGCTGATTTTGCTGCTGGCAGTCTTCGGGGTGGTATCCTATAAAGTATTTACAGTGGAAAAAGTAGAGGTAACAGGAAGTAGCATTTATCAGGATGAGGTCATCAAACAATGGGTTCTGGATGATGATTACTCATGGAATTCCATGTATGTGTACCTCAAATACAAACTGAGAGATGCCACGGAAATGCCATTTTTGGAAAATCCGAAAGTTCGCTTAAAAGCCCCCCATACTCTGGTAATACAGGTAAGGGAGAAGGAGATGATTGGCTGCATCTATATTCCGTCGGTGGGACAGAACGCTTATTTTGACAAAGACGGAGTGGTGGTAGAGACATCCTCAGAGCGAATTGAAGGAATTATGGAAATTACCGGCGTAGATGTGGAAGAGGTTACCTTACATAAAAAGATACCGATTAAGAAGAAATCTGTATTAAAATCTCTGCTGACTGTGACACAGGGATTGAAAAAATATGAGATTCTTCCAAACTCCATCCATTACGATGAATATTCCAATATGATATTGGGATATGAAACTGTAACGGTAAATTTTGGGGATTCCGAGAATATTACGGAAAAAATGGCGACTCTTGCGGTTATTTATCCGCAGTTGGAAGGAATGAGCGGAACCCTGCATATGGAAAATTGGTCAGAGGACAACACAGACGTTCCTTTTGAAAAACAAGAATAATTCAAAAAAATTAGATTTTTTAGTTGATTAATTTACGGAAAAATTATATTATATTTGTATGTGTATATAATTGAGACAGATAAATTTTATTTCAGATAAATTTGTGGGAAGAAAAAGGAGGAAGAACCTTGTTAGAGATTAAGACAACAGAAGCAGATTCCAGTGCAAAAATTATTGTAATCGGTGTAGGTGGTGCTGGAAATAATGCTGTGAATAGAATGATTGATGAGAATATTGGCGGTGTAGAATTCATCGGCGTTAACACAGATAAGCAGGCATTGATGCTTTGTAAAGCACCAACCCTGATTCAGATTGGTGAGAAGCTGACCAAAGGATTGGGTGCAGGAGCACAGCCGGAGATTGGCGAGAAAGCAGCAGAAGAGAGCGTAGAGGATTTGACAAATGCTATCAAGGGTGCGGACATGGTATTCGTAACCTGTGGTATGGGCGGCGGAACCGGAACCGGTGCGGCACCGGTTGTGGCAAAGATTGCCAAAGAGATGGATATCCTTACCGTAGGTGTAGTGACAAAGCCTTTCAAATTCGAGGCAAAGGCTCGTATGGTCAATGCTCTTTCCGGTATCGAGAAATTAAGAGATGCAGTGGATACTTTAATTGTTATCCCAAATGATAAATTATTGGAGATTGTGGATAGAAGAACCACAATGCCGGATGCGTTAAAGAAAGCAGACGAAGTATTACAGCAGGCAGTACAAGGTATTACAGACCTGATTAACTTACCTGCATTGATTAACTTGGATTTTGCAGATGTTCAGACTGTTATGAAGGACAAGGGTATGGCACATATCGGTATCGGTATGGCAAAGGGTGATGAGAAGGCTATCGAGGCTGTGAAGCTGGCAGTTGCCAGTCCGTTGTTGGAGACCACCATTACAGGAGCCTCCCATGTTATCATCAATATTTCCGGTGATATTTCCCTTATGGATGCCAACGATGCGGCAAGCTACGTTCAGGATCTTGCGGGAGATAATGCAAATATCATCTTCGGTGCGAAGTATGACGAGACCATGACAGATGAGGCAACCATCACAGTCATTGCAACGGGACTTGAGACACCGTCTGCAAGCAAAATTATGCCGAACCTGAAATATCAGCCGACCCAGACACCGACCAGACCGGTGACTTCCGGCTATACGGCAAGACCGCAGACCACTCAGACAGCGGTACCGCCGACCACTCAGGCACAGCAGATGCCAAAGACTACATTAAACGGAATCCAGAAACCGGCAAATCCGGTAAGCAATGTACCGGAGAAGGACATTCAGATTCCGGCATTTCTCAAGAATACAAGAAAATAATTGACACATATAAGGTATCACAGACGCCATCTTAAGATGGCGTCTTTTTTGTTTAATAGGAAATTCCTTTGGATTTCCTATTAAACAAAAACGCTCCGCGAGGATGTGCACGAAAAATCTGTCAAAAAAAGAGGATGAAAGGGCAAAAGACGGGGTATGGTTTTGACAAAAACCGAAAGGCTTTTCCGCTATAATGAACTCATCTGTTGAAGTGAGGGAAGCGGAGGTGAAAAGTGCATTATGAATTCTATTTAGATGTCTATGTTATGACAAACTTTTTTTTCGACTATCTGACCCTTTTGACCATTCGGGAACTGCGGAGCAAAGGGGGCTCCATGAAACGTCTGGCGGCTGCGGCTTTGTTTGGAGTGGTTTGCAGCACTTTTCTGATGTTGAAAAGCAAAGGGGCATTGTGGTATTTCATAACCGTACATCTTATGGTAAATCCGCTGATGGTTTATATAAGCTTTCGGCAGAAACGATGGAAGGAGTTTTTAACAGACTATGCAATCTGTTATGTTTTAATTCTTCTGTTGGGCGGTATTGTCAGTTGGGTTGCTCAGAATAGCTTTCTGGGTCAGTATCTGTGGATGGTGGCAGGGGCAGCGGCTCTTATGATGACAGTCGTAATGATTCTCTATAGGAGCGGAAGAGAAGAAGAACAGATTTATGATATCAGAATACAAAAAGGGGAGACTGTGTTGGAGGAAAAGGGATTTTACGATACCGGAAACCTTCTGATGGACCCCTATTTAAAAGTCCCGGTCAGTCTGATAGGGAAAAACACGTTGGAAAAAATAGAAGGTGTAAGAGAGCTCCCTTTCCGTTATATTCCCTTCGTTTCTTTGGGAAAAGAACACGGAATCGTCAAGGCGGTTACACTGGATGTATTGTATATACAGATGAAAGAAAGGGAAGTTGTGGTAAAACCGGCAGTTTTCGCCGTGGTGGAGGATGAATTTTTAAAAAGTAATGAATATCAGGTAATTCTAAACGGGAGATTAAAATAGAAGGAGCGAAGAAATATGTACATAAAAATGAACTTACAGAACCGCATGGGAATTCGGATTATGCCGTCAATTTACAGTCTGTTTGTAAAAAAACAGAATGAGGTGCATTATATAGGAGGCAGTGAAGTACTTCCGGCACCTTTGGATTCCATCGCAGAGGCACAGTATATTGACGGACTGGTCAATGGTGAGGTGGAGGAACTAAAAGAAGCACGTTCCATGCTGATAGAACATAATCTGCGGCTGGTGGTCTATATTGCAAAGAAATTTGACAATACAGGAGTGGGGGTGGAAGATTTGATTTCCATAGGAACCATCGGTCTTATCAAATCCATCAATACTTTCAACCCGGAAAAAAATATAAAACTTGCCACATATGCGTCACGGTGTATTGAAAATGAGATACTGATGTATCTTCGCAGAAATAATAAGACCAAGTTGGAGGTAAGCATTGATGAACCGCTGAATGTGGATTATGACGGAAATGAGCTGCTGCTTTCCGATGTGCTTGGCACGGAAGAAGACATTATCTATCGGGATATTGAAAATGAAGTGGAGGAACAGCTTTTAAGAGAAGCTATTAAAAAGCTGTCTAAAAGGGAGCGGACAATCGTGGAGCTGCGATTCGGCCTGGGAACCCAAAACGGAGAAGAAATGACCCAGAAAGAAGTGGCGGACTTGCTGGGAATTTCCCAATCCTATATTTCCCGATTGGAGAAAAAAATCATGAAACGGCTGAAAAAAGAGATTGTAAAATTTGAATAAAATATTTGAATTGCATATACAATTCAACAAAAGATATGGTATAATGTACGCGAACGAGGGAGCAAGCGGCTCCCGAGTGTGCACTGCGGACTTATGATATAATAAAAAAGGAGAAGGGCCTATGAAATTGGAGTTTTTGGGGGCAGATCATGAGGTAACCGGAAGTTGTCATTATCTGCAAATAGGGAAGATACATATATTGATTGACTGCGGAATGGAGCAGGGACCGGATTTATACGTGAATCAGGAGATACCGGTAAATGCGGCAATGATAGATTATGTGCTGATTACCCACGCACACATTGACCATTCGGGATTGCTGCCATTGTTATACAGTCATGGATTTCGGGGAAAAATCTATGCCACCAATGCCACCACGGAATTGTGTGGGATTATGTTAAAGGACAGTGCCCATATTCAGCAATTTGAAGCAGAGTGGAAAAATCGAAAGGCGAGACGTTCCGGCAAACCGGAAGTAGTGCCTCTTTATGATATGAATGACGCTTTGGGCGTGTTGGAGCATTTCATTCCTTGTCCATACAATACGAAAATAGAGATTGCACCGGAGCTCACCATTCGATTTGTAGATGCGGGGCATCTGTTGGGTTCCTCTTCCATCGAGGTATGGGCAGCGGAGGAGGAAACACAGACCAAATTAGTATTTTCGGGAGATATCGGACATGGAAACAAGCCGTTAATCAAAGACCCGCAGTTTATTGAAGAAGCGGATTACGTCATTATGGAATCCACCTATGGAGATAAGCTGCATGAGACATCCATAGATTATGCCAAGGCTCTGGCAGAGGTGGTTACAGAGACCTTTGGCAGAGGGGGAAATGTGGTAATTCCGGCTTTTTCTGTAGGAAGAACCCAGGAGCTGCTTTACTTTTTCCGAAAGATAAAAACGGAAAATCTGACACCCCAGTACCCGGATTTTGAAGTGTATATCGACAGCCCGCTTGCGGTGGAAGCAACCAATATTTTTCATAAAAATATAGAAGAATGTTTTGATGCGGAGGCACTGGATTTAGTTAGCCGGGGAATCAACCCTATCCGGTTTGAGGGATTGCGGGTAGCGGTAACCAGCGAAGAGTCCAAGATGATTAATTTTAACGAAAAACCGAAGGTTATCATTTCTGCCTCGGGTATGTGTGAGGCAGGAAGAATCCGCCATCATTTAAAACACAATCTCTGGCGTTCCGATTCAACGGTGGTGTTTGTAGGATTTCAGGTGCCGGGAACACTGGGAAATTCTCTGTTAAACGGGGCAAAGGAAGTCCGCCTTTTCGGAGAGACTATTGAGGTCAATGCAAAAATTCTGAATCTGCCGGGCTTAAGCGGTCATGCGGACAAACGGAAACTGACCGACTGGATTTGTGCCTTTCAAAAGCCGCCAAAAAGAGTCTTTGTGGTACACGGAGATGACGAGGTCTGTGAGTCCTTTGTCCGGTATTTGAAGGAAGAGACAGGACTGAATGCAGTGGCACCTTATAGCGGAGACATCTATGATTTAGAGACCAATACCCGGATTGCAGAAGGCTCCAGAGAGATTGTCAAGAAGAAGCCAAAGAGCAGCAAGGCGGTTTCCAATGTATTTGCAAGGCTGTTGGCAGCAGGTGAGCGTCTGATTGCAGTTATTCATAAAAATGAGGGACTGGCAAATAAGGATGCTGCCAAATTTGCAGATCAGATAAATTCTCTGTGCGATAAGTGGGACAGATAATATTTTGAGGTATTAAAAAGAGCTGCCGCAAAAAAGTAATTTTATATGCACATAATTTTTATTATCAGAAGTTATATTGTATCACAGTTCCGATAAAAACAATGATGTAAATCATCTCGCAAAATGTGGAATTTTTACGAATCTGCGGCTGAAAGATGTAATGATTTATGTCTTTTCAACGCCTGAACAGCCCGCGGAGGATGTACGCTGGATGAAGACATTTTAGGGGACTTTCGTGTATCATTTACATAGACGTCCGAGCAAAACATAACCGCAGCATCAGACTGTTTGAGAATTGTTCTATCGTGGTTTCATAATAGAACGATTCGAGTTTCTGATACTGCGGTTTTATCATGTCTGTGAGGACGTCTATTTAATGATACTAGAAAGTTCACGTTCTTGTCTTCCTCTAGTCGTACATCCTCTTCGGGCTGTTCAGTCGGTGAAAGAGACACAAAACATTTTTTCAGCCACAGATTCTAAAATGCTCACATTTTGTTCGAAAGGATTTTATCATTGTTTTTACCGGAACTGTACACAACAAAAGTTCTGATAATAAAAATTATGTGAACCTAAAATTACTTTTTTGTGGCAGCCATTTTTACACCTTAGGTTTTGCTATTTGAGATTCAGATAGTTTTTCATGCTTTTGAGGGCGGATTTTTCCAGTCTTGATACCTGTGCCTGTGAGATATGGATTTCATCGGCAACCTCCATCTGGGTTTTTCCCTCAAAAAACCGAAGCTGTATGATATAATTTTCACGCTCGTTTAAGCGTTTCATGGCATCGTTCAAAGACAGCTCCTCCACCCACTTTTCCTCTTTGTTTTTTTTGTCGCTGATTTGATCCATCACATAGAGGGTGTCCCCGCCGTCGGTATACACCGGGTCATAGAGGCTGAGGGGACTTTGGATGGCATCTAAGGCAAAAACAATATCCTCTTTTGGAATACCGGTTTCCTTGGAAATATCCTCCAGCGTCGGTTCCGTGGAGGCAGTACGGGTGAGAATCTCCTTGGCATGGATTGCCTTATAAGCGGTATCTCGAAGGGAACGGCTGACACGGATAGAGTTGTTGTCCCTTAAATATCTGCGAATCTCTCCAATAATCATGGGAACGGCATAAGTGGAAAATTTTACTCCCATAGTAGGGTCAAAATTATCAATGGATTTAATAAGACCGATACATCCGATTTGAAATAAATCATCCACATTTTCATTGTGATTGGAAAAGCGTTTGATGACACTTAAGACTAACCTTAAGTTTCCCTTAATGTAGGTTTCTCTGGCAGCCATGTCTCCCTCTTTAATTCGCTTGAACAATTCTTCTTTTTCGCTTTCCTTTAAGATGGGAAGTTTTGCGGTATTGACACCGCAGATTTCAACTTTATAAGCTGCCATATCGATTCCTCCTAGTAACTGACAGATGACCTGTCTATGTAGGAAAAAGAAGATGGTATTAGGATGTACAAAGGCGTGGAAAGTTATTCAAGAATTCTCTTTATTTTCTAAAAATGATATGATAAAATTAGCACAAGAAATAGGACACAAAAGGGATTAGAAAGAGGCGGCCTATGAGAGATTTGATTGATGAGAGAAATGCAAGGGAAAAAATCAAAAGCAGCATTATCAAACGGGCAAATGTGCATTATATGACCCCGGAAGAACTGGTGAGAATAAAAGAAGAAGAGGATAAGAAAAAAGCTCAGGAAATTTATGAGCGTCTTCAGGCAGAAGCCAAAGAAGATGAAGAAAAGAAAGCCGAAGAGAGACGTCAGGCAATGGAGCAGAGACAAAAGGAGGAGCTGGGCTATAACGAAGCCACCAACTCTCCGTCGGGAGCTTATGGAACCAAAGCAGTGGATGATGTTACCAGAGAGCAGATTAACGCAATCTTATCAGAAAAACAGGTCGCATTGGAACATGTAATAGAAGAAGTGAAGCATGAGGAGGAGTGACATCTATGAAGGAACCAAAGAAAGAAAATCTGGAAGAGGAGAAGAAAGAAAAAGAATTAAATGCGGAGTGGCCTCAGGACGCTCAGGACGAACTTCAAGATTTTATTGAATCACAGGGAATTTACATCCGTCAGTAAGTCCTTTGGAGGAAAATGAAAATTGCGTTTAAAGGCACGCAGAAAAGTAGAATATTCTTTAAAGCCGCAGAGTTCGGCAGCTTTCATGACTGGTACACCGTCTTTGATGAGTTCAGAGGCGTGTAGCAGTCTTTTTTGTTCAATGTAATTGTGGAGGGTGTAACCGGTTTCCTCTTTAAAACGATGCATGAGGTAATATTTGCTCAGATACAATTTTCCCGCAAGGGTTTCGTTGGAAAGGTCCTCGTCCAGATGGGTGTTGATATAGCGGATAAGCTCGGCAATCTGTTTGTCATAGGTAAGATCTGTCTCATCCGCACAAAAGGAGGTGTCCAGAAAAACACGGTTAATGTAAACCAGCAGTTGGAGAAAATAGGTATCGCTGAGCAAATCATGCCCGAAATCCGTACTTTTTAAGCTGTTTTCCAGATTGTCGATGATGGTTTGAATCTCAGCCTGCAGGGAAGAACGCACCCGTATCAGGTTGAAGCTCTTTTCCAGACTTTCCTCGAAACAGGAGGAAAGGTCGCAGTCCTTGCGGTGCTGGCTTTGGATAAAATCATTCTGAACCCAGATGACAATACGTTCGTAAGTACTGTTTTCATCAATCACCGGTTTGTGGATATCGTGGTGGCGAACCAGTAGAATATCCCACGGTTTTAAATGGTAGGATTTTCCTTCTACAATATAAGTTACATTGCCGGAGAGGAAAATGACAATCTTATCAAAGTCATGATAGTGAAAATCAAAATCACGTTTGACCTTGTCCTTTAAGTGAAAAAGTCTGAAATTCTGCTGTAAATAGCCGCTTTTTAAATTTTCTTCCAATGGATACATAGTTTTACACTCCGTAGATTATGATAATTTTATTGTACAGCACTTTTTGCATACTATCAAGCATTAATTACACTAGGAAATGCAAATAAATAGAATATAATAAAAGTATCAAAGGGAACAGCTTGACGGAAGGAGCGAAGGTTTATGGAGACAATCACATTAAAAAAATATAGAGGACGGGGAAATAATTATCTGATTCTGGATCCAAATAAAAATGAAGTATTTTTGCAGGAGAGAAATATCGAAATGCTCTGCAAAAGAAATTTTGGAGCGAATGCATCCGGCTTGTTATACGGACCGATTATGGAGAATGACAAGATTATTGTGAGAATGTATGACAAAGATGGCAGAGAAGCAGAGCAGTACGAAGGCGGTATCTGTGTTTTTGCAAAGTATCTGTTGGATGACGGATATATCCAGAAAGATGAATTTGTGCTGGCAGATGAAAAAGGCGGAGTAGAAATGCACTTTTTCAACAAGGAAATGGCACACTTTTTAACCGGCGGAGTAAAAGAAGAAGAAAGCTATACCGTAGCAGAGAACTTTTTCTCCTAAAAACCGCTCCTATTTTTATATAAATGAACATAGCCCTCCGGGAAGGAAGGCTCTGTGGTGAAGAATCCTGTAAAGCAGGATTCTTTTTATTTAATAGGAAATTCCTTTGGATTTCCTATTAAATAAAAACGCTCCGCGAGGATGTGCATTCAGCACACTTTTTTAGTTGTTGCAAAAATCCGATTGTGTTATAATGTTCAAGAATGCATTGAGCCGTGCAAAAATACGAAGAAGCAAATTGCCTGCTTACAGGCAAATTTGATGATTCGTATTTTTATAGGGCGAAAGCCCGTGAGCGAGCAACGAAAGTTGCGAGCTTGCACGGCGAAAAAAGCTGTGAGGTAAGGAAAGGCGAAAGCCCGTGAGCGAGCAACGAAAGTTGCGAGCAAGCACGGCGAAAAAAGCTGTGAGGTAAGGAAGGGCGAAAGCCCGTGAGCGAGCAACGAAGGTTGCGAGCTTGCACGGCGAAAAAGCTGTGAGGTAAGGAAGGGCGAAAGCCCGTGAGCGAGCAACGGAGGTTGCGAGCTTGGATGGTATCGGAGTAGAGAAGAGGGGAAAAGAAATGGTATACAACGATGTATTAGAGGCAATCGGGCACACACCCATGATTCGCCTAAATCGTATGAATAAACCGGGCAATGCCCAGGTATTGGTAAAATTTGAAGGAATGAACGTAGGCGGCTCCATTAAAACCAGAACAGCCTACAACATGATTGCAGATGCAGAAAAAAGGGGAATCATCGATAAGGATACCATTATCGTGGAGCCTACCAGTGGAAATCAGGGAATCGGTCTGGCATTGATTGGAGCGGTAAAGGGATATAAAACTATCATTATCATGCCGGATTCGGTCAGCGAGGAACGGAGAAAGCTGGTAAGACATTACGGAGCAGAGGTAATACTTATCCATGATGCGGGAAATATCGGGGACTGTATTGAGGAATGTCTGCAAACCGCATTGCGGATGAAGGCGGAAAATCCAAAGGTTTTCGTACCCCAGCAATTTGAAAATCCGGCAAATCCTATGGTACATAGACATCATACGGGACTAGAGATATTAGAACAGGTGGCAGGTCCTATTCATGGCTTTTGCTCGGGAATCGGAACCGGAGGAACCATTACCGGAATCGGCGAGGTGTTAAAGGCACAGAACCCGGAGATTGAAATTTGGGCGGTGGAGCCGGAGCATGCGGCAATTCTTGCCGGAGGAACCATCGGAACACATCTTCAGATGGGAATCGGAGACGGAGTAATCCCGGATATCCTGAATCAGGAAATTTATGATAACATCTATATTGTAACAGACGAAGAAGCAATCCAGACTGCCAAAGATTTGGCTCGTCTGGAAGGCATTATGTGCGGAATATCCAGCGGAACCAATGTTGCGGCGGCATTAAAGCTGGCAGAAAAACTGGGTGAGGGAAAAACTGTTGTCACGGTATTGCCGGATACGGCAGAGAGATATTTTTCTACACCGCTTTTTGAAAACGAATAAAAGGAGAACTACCATGAAAAAAATATTAGATTTGATTACCGAAGAAGTGACAAAAGCATTTACCGATTGTGGGTATGATGAGAAATATGGAAGGGTAACCTTATCCAACCGCCCGGATTTGTGCGAATTTCAGTGTAACGGAGCCATGGCGGCAGCCAAGGAATACAAGTGTGCCCCTTTTATGATTTCCGACAAAGTGGCAGAGGCATTGCAGGACAGTTCCATGTTTACCTCGGTGGAATCTGTAAAGCCGGGATTTTTGAATTTGAAGCTGTCAGAAGAATATCTGTCACAGTATCTGGTTTCCATGCAGGAGGATGAGGGCAGATACGGCTGTGAAAAAACAAAAGAGCCAAAGAAAATTATCATTGATTACGGCGGACCGAATGTGGCAAAACCCCTTCATGTAGGTCATCTGCGTTCTGCGATTATCGGAGAGAGTATCAAGAGAATCGGAAAATATATGGGTCACGAGATGATTGGAGATGTGCATCTGGGCGACTGGGGACTTCAGATGGGACTTATCATTACCGAGTTAAAAGAGAGAAAACCGGATTTGGTATATTTCGATGAATCCTATGAGGGCGAGTATCCGATAAAACCGCCTTTTACCATTTCAGAGCTGGAAGAGATTTATCCGACTGCCAGCGGAAAATCCAAAGAGGATGAAGCCTACAAAGAGCAGGCAATGAAGGCAACCTCCGAGTTACAGGCAGGAAGAAAGGGATATCAGGCATTGCTGTCTCATATTCTGAATGTGTCTGTTACGGATCTGAAGAAAAACTATGAAAATCTGAAGGTTTCCTTTGAACTTTGGAAGGGCGAATCCGATGCTCAGCCATATGTACCGCAGATGGTGGAGAAGATGAAAGAAGAGGGCTTTGCTTATATGAGCGAAGGTGCCTTGGTAGTGGATGTGGCAAAGGAGGATGACACCAAAGAGATACCGCCGTGTATCATCTTAAAATCCGACGGTGCTTCTCTTTACAGTACCACCGATTTGGCAACCCTGATTATGCGTCGGGAGGAAATAGACCCGGATGAGGTCATCTATGTGGTGGATAAACGACAGGAAATGCATTTTATTCAGGTATTCCGCTGTGCGAAAAAGACCGGTATCGTAAAAGAAGAGACACAGTTGAAATTCCATGGTTTCGGAACCATGAACGGAAAAGACGGAAAACCGTTTAAAACTCGTGAAGGCGGCGTTATGCGGTTAGAAACTTTAATGCAGAATATCAATGAAAAGATGTTTGAAAAGATTACCGAGAATCATACGGTAGACGAGAAAGAGGCAGAGAAGACCGCAAAAATCGTAGCCCTTTCTGCTATTAAATACGGTGATTTGAGCAATCAGGCATCCAAGGATTATATCTTTGATATTGACCGCTTTACTTCCTTTGAGGGAAATACCGGACCATATATTCTGTATACCATTGTGCGAATCAAATCCATCCTTGCAAAATATAAGGAAAGCGGAAAAAATGCAGATTCCGCAAAGATTCTTCCGGCACACTCCGAAAGTGAAAAAGGATTGATGTTAGAGCTTAGTAAATTTAATGGTGTGATAGAAAATGCCTATGAAGAAACCGCACCACACAAAATCTGCTCTTATATTTATGATTTGTCCAATGCCTTCAATCACTTTTACCATGAGACAAAAATCATGGCAGAGGAGGACGAGACGGTACAGGCAGGCTACATCAAACTGCTGGAACTGACCAAATCTATTCTGGAGACCTGCATCGATTTGCTGGGATTCGAGGCACCGGAGAAGATGTAGAGGAGAAAATATGCGGGAACAATTAACAAAACAGGATGTCCAAAAAATTGAAGAGGAGATAGAATACCGGAAACTGGTGCTTCGGAAGGAATTGATTGAATCGGTAAAAGAGGCTAGAGCCCAGGGAGATTTAAGCGAGAATTTCGAGTATCATGCGGCAAAAAAAGAAAAAAATAAAAATGAAAGCCGTATCCGGTATCTGGAGAGAATGTTAAAGACTGCCAGTGTGATTTCCGATGATTCCAAGGAAGATGAGGTGGGACTGAACAACAAAGTGACGGTTTATTTTGAAGAGGATGACGAGACAGAGGTTTACAAGCTGGTAACCAGCGTTAGGGGAAATTCTCTGAAAAATTATATCAGTATCGAGTCACCCATCGGAAAGGCAATCAAAGGAGCAAAGGTGGGAGAGAGGGTTTTTGTAAAAATCAATGAAAATGCCGGCTATTATCTGCAAATCAAAGATATAGAAAAATCTACGGATGAGGAAGAAGACAGTATTCGCAAATATTAAAAGTATCGTGATAGTTGATTTTGTTTCTGGAAATCAACAGTTCATCCATTGAGAGAATAAGAGGTTTCAAGTATACTTAAATTAAAGTTACTTGAAACTTTTTTGTTTAATAGGAAATTCCTTTGGATTTCCTATTAAACAAAAACGCTCCGCAGGGATGTGCACTCGCGTGAAAGGAAGATGTCAGCTAAAGCTGACCACGCTCAGCACGCAAAGTGTGCGAGCCCCTCATGAGTGAGGGGTGGGGAGATGATATGGGCTTGCCCACTTTGTTCTTGTGAAACAAATGAGGAAGATAGGGTGCAGGTGTCGCAGTATTTTGAGAAGGAGACAGATATGGAGAATATAAAACTGGCAAAAAACATTAGTTTTTTGCGAAAACAAAGGGGAATTACCCAGGATGTACTGGCAGATTTTCTGGGAGTTACCAAGGCATCCGTATCAAAATGGGAAACGGGTCAGGGAATGCCGGATATCGTACAGCTTCCCCGGATGGCAGCCTATTTTGATGTCAGTATTGACGAGCTGATGGGATATCAGGCTCAACTGACTGAGGAGGAGATTCAAAAAGCATATCAGAGCTTTGCATTGGCTTTTGGACAGAAGTCCTTTGAGGAGGTAATGAAGGAAAGCCGCCAGTTTGTGAAAGAGTATTATTCCTGTTATCCGGCGGTGGTGCAGATGATTTTACTGTGGCTGAATCATTATAATCTGGCAAAGACAGAAACAGAACAACAGCAGATATTAAAAGACATATTGGAACTGTGTGAACATGTGGAACACCATTGTGGTGACAGAGGATTGTGCAGTGATGCCATGATTTTAAAAAATATGACACGGCTGTTAATGGGGGAAACCAAAGAACTGATTGAGGAATTGGAACCGCTGCATCATCCACAAAGATTGGAAAAACAGGCGGAGGGACTGTTGATTCAGGCATATCAGATGCAGGGGGAACAGAGAAAAGGGAATATGTTCAACCAATATATGATTTATAGCCATCTCTTGGCATTGGTGGGAGACAGTATTGCCTATCTGATGCAGCACTTAGGAGATAAAGCCGGAGAGGAAACCATAGAACGGTTAGAAAAAGTGATAGATACCTATCAGTTGGAAAAACTTCATCCAAATACCACCTTACAGTTTAAATATACAGCGGCATTATTTTATTGTGTACAGGGACAAAAAGAGCGAGCCTTGGAAAAATTGGAGCGTTTTGTAAAAGACGGCGTGCGGGAGATAAAAGCAGGAATCACATTACATGGGGATACTTATTTTACGGACATTGAAGAATATTTCCGGGAATATGGGATAAGCAAGACGGCTCCGAGAGGGACAAAGACCATTTTGGATTCCATAGGAGAAAATCTGCAGCATCCGTTATTTTCTGTTTTAGCACAAGAGCCGGAATTTGAAGCCCTAAAACAATATATGAAACAGGAGGGAGGAACCAAAGATGAGCTTGGATAATTTACAGGAATTTTTACCGTTTTTGATACCGGTAATTCTGTTGGAAGTAATTTTGCTGATTATTACGTTGCGTCATATTTTGACCCATGAACATTACAAAAGGGGAAACCGGACGTTGTGGGTAATCGTGTCTATTGTGGGAATGCAGTTTTGGGGAGCGATTCTGTATTTTGCTCTGGGAAAAGAGGATGGTTAAATGAATAGTCTGGAAGTAAAGGGGATTTCCAAATCCTTTGGAGAAAAAAAGGTGTTACAGGATTTAAGCTTTTCGGTAAAGAAACACTCCATTTATGGATTCGTAGGAAAAAACGGAGCCGGAAAAACCACCACCATGAAAATGATTTTAGGATTGTTGCAGGCGGATGCAGGGGAAATTCTGGTGGAGGGAGAACCGGTTACCTATGGAGCCAATAAAACAAACAGATTTATTGGATATCTTCCTGACGTACCGGAATTTTATTCTTATATGACACCGGAGGAATATCTGGATTTCTGCGGGGATATTGCAGGAATTCCCTTGGCAGAAAAGAAACAGAAAATTGAAAAAATGTTGCAACTGGTGGGATTAGAGCAGGAAAAAAGGAAGATACAGGGTTTTTCCCGGGGAATGAAGCAGAGACTGGGGATTGCCCAGGCATTGATTACAGAGCCAAAGCTACTCATCTGTGATGAGCCAACCTCCGCCTTGGACCCGGCAGGAAGAAAAGAAATTCTGGATATTTTACAGGCGGCAGGAAAGGAAACCACGATTCTTTTTTCCACCCATATATTGACGGATGTGGAACGGATTTGTGATGAAATTGGAATTTTGCATGATGGAAGTCTCGTCTGGCAAGGTAGTATGGAAGAGGTACGCCGTCAGGTCAAAGAGCGAGGATTGGAACCGGTGCAAGTGGTGGAGCCTGCGTTGGAGCCACTGTTTTTGGAGGTGACGGGAGCATGAGACAATTTCTGGCTTTTACAAAAAAAGAGTGGAGAGAGCAGCTTCGGACGGGGAAATTCTGGGTTCTGGCAATTTTGTTTTTATTGTTTGGAGTGTCTGCTCCGGCAATGGCAAAAATGACGCCGTGGCTTTATGAAACCATGCGGGATTCACTGGCGGAGCAGGGCTTGGTGGTACAGGCAGTAACCGTGACGGCGTTTACTTCCTGGCAGCAGTTTTACAAAAATGTCTCTATTATGCTTCTGGTTTTTGTAATCATGGCATCAGGAACCCTGACCGGAGAGTATCAGAGGGAAACCCTGATTCCGGTTTTGACCAAAGGTCTCCCACGGTGGAAGGTTATCGTCTCCAAAAGTTTGATGCAGATATTGTGTTGGAGTATCTGTTATTGGATGGCGTTTGGTGTAACTCAACTTTACACCTTCTGGTTTTGGCGGGAAGACGAGGTAAAGCATTGGTTTTTGGCGGGAAGTTGTATTTATTTTATGGGAATCTGGCTGATATTGTTGATGGTGCTGATATCTACATGGTTGGAAAATAATCTGAACGTGCTGTTGGGAGTAGGGGGAGTGACCCTTCTCTGTTATCTGGCTGGGATGTGGAAAAAGACCGCTTCTTGGATGCCTACCAGATTGTTGCAGGCAGGAAAGCTGTTGGAAGGAGCCTTGAAACCCAAGGATTTCTTTGGAGCTATTGGAATGGCATTGGCATTTGGTGTCCTGTTTATGATGTTGGCAATCGCTGTATTTAATAAGAAAAAAATATAAAAACCTTTGACTTTTTTATAAAAATTCTGCTACAATAACTAACGTCGAGTAGCGAAAAGCGTAAGTCCAGATAGGGGCTTACGCTTTTTTTGTGTGGTAAATTGGGAGGAAGCTTACCGGATAAGACTGTAATAACAGCTTTATAAGTAAAATTCCAACTCGTATGTAACAGTAAAGGAGTGTTTTTAATGAATGAAAAAGAAACAATGAATAAAATGGGAGTCATGAGAATTGACAAGTTGTTGTTGTCCATGGGAATTCCCATTATTTTATCCATGATGATGCAGGCACTTTACAATATTGTGGACAGTGCCTTTGTGTCCAATATGGCAGAAAATGGGGAGGCGGCGTTAAATGCATTGACTTTAGCGTTTCCGGTGCAGATGCTGATGGTTGCAATAGGAATCGGAACCGGTGTGGGAACCAATGCACTTTTGTCCAAAAGTCTGGGACAGGGAAACAAGGAAAAAGTAAACCGGGTGGCAGGAAATTCTGTATTTCTTTTGGAATTGCTTTTTTCCCGATTTTTGAAAAGTTGTTACAGGCAACCGGACGTTCTATGTATTCTACCATTGCACAGATAGGGGGAGCGGTTACCAATATTATTCTGGACCCGATTTTAATCTATGGCTTACTGGGAGCACCTAAAATGGGAGTAAAAGGAGCGGCATATGCAACCGTTATCGGACAAATCGTATCTTTTCTGTTAGTGTTAGTGTTCCATCTGAGACATAACAAAGAGATTCAGAATGGATTCTGTTACATGAAACCGTCAGGCAAAATCATAAAAGAAATCTATGCCATCGGATTTCCGGCTATGATTGCACAGGATTTGATGTCGGTAATGACCTATGGATTAAATATTATCTTTGTAAAAATCGATGAGACGGTAGTTACAGCCTACGGACTCTATTATAAAATCCAACAGTTCGTGCTTTTTGCAGCCTTCGGTCTGAGGGATGCCATTACACCGATTGTATCCTTCAATCACGGTATGCAGAGTAAAAAACGTGTAAAAGAGGGAATCAGATACGGAATGCTCTACACGATAATCATTATGGTTGTGGGATTGGTGATTTTGGAGATTTTTGCAAAACCTTTTGCATCCGTATTCGGTTTGTCGGGAGAGACAGAACAGTTGTGTATCGGAGCAATGCGAATCGTATCCTTGAGTTTTGTGTTTGCGGGAGCGAATATTGCGTTACAGGGAATCTTTCAGGCATTGGATTCCGGCTTGGAATCCTTGGTCATTTCGGTATGCCGACAGATATTATTCGTACTTCCGGTGGCATGGGGATTTTCCCTGCTTGCCAGAAATAATGCACAGTTTGTATGGGCAATCTGGCTGACATTTCCCATTGCGGAACTGGTATCCATGCTGATAGCGTTGGTATTTATGAGAAATATTACAAAAAATAAAATTGAAGGACTGGAGGGGTAAAAATGAAAAACAGAATTATTACCATTAGCCGTGAGTTTGGCAGCGGCGGAAGATATATTGGAGAAGAGACGGCAAAAAAGCTGGGAATTGCTTATTATGACAAAGAAATCATTGCAAAAACAGCAGAAGCCACCGGATTTTCTCAAGACTTTATAGAAAAAAAGGGAGAGTATTCTCCAACTAAAAGCTTGTTTGCCTATGCCTTTGTGGGAAGAGACAGCCTCGGTTCTTCCACAGATGATTATCTCTATAAAGTGCAGCGGGACATTATCATGGAGCTGGCAGAACGTGAACCCTGCGTGATTGTGGGACGGTGTGCAGATTATATCTTAAAAGACCGGGAAGATTGTATCAATATTTTTATCCATGGGGAAAAGAAAGAAAAGATAGAACGAATTCAGGAAATCTGTCAGGTTTCTCCGGCAGAGGCGGAAAAAAGAATCAAGGATATGGACAAAAAGAGAAGCGTTCATTACAAATATTATACCGATAGAGAGTGGGGAAATGTCAAAAATTATGCACTGACCTTAAATAGCAGTGTCTTGGGATATGAGAAGTGTATAGAGCTGATTGCGGATATATATCGTTAAGAAGAGCTATTTTAAATGAAATTGTCACAAAACAAGCTTTGTGCAGCATTTACATAGACGTCCGAGCAAAACGTAACCGCAGCATCAGACTGTTTGAGAATCGTTCTATCGTGTTCTTAATAATAGAACGGTTCGAGTTTCTGATGCTGCGGTTTTATGACGTCTGTGAGGACGTCTATTTAATGCTGCTAAAAAGTTCACGCTTTTGTTTTCCTTCGGTCGGACATCACTTGTGGACAGTGCAGTCGGTGAAAGAGACATAAAACATAGTTTCAGCCGCAGATTCTAAAATGCTTTTTTGCGGCAGCTTCATTTAATAACCCAGCTCTTCGCCTACGAGAAGAACCTTGATTCTGCCCGGTGTTCCGCTTCTTCTGGTAATTACGGTGTGATTGCAGACACAGTCCGGGGAGAGACAGTCAGCACAATATCCGGTTTTAGCACAAGGGGTATTGCGGTTCAAACGGTTGCAGTTTGGCGGAGCCGCATAGTTTCTTGCCCGCAGGATGGCATCCGCTTCGTGAAGTGCCACTTTGTTCATGCCGCAGATAATCAGTACATTAGAAGGACCGAAAATCAGAGCGGATACACGGTTTCCGGTTCCGTCGATGTTTACCAGCTCGCCATCCATGGTAATGGCATTGGTGCTCATCAGATAGTAGTCGCAGAAAAATGCCTTGCGGTAAATCTCCTGTACCTCTTCCGGAGAGGCAGCTTTGGAACGGTCATAGAGGGTAATGTCCTTGCGGGAGGTTAATGCATCCATAACACCGCTTTCCCCCAAAGTCATGGAGCCGCCGAAGTTGACGGTGGATTCTGCCGGAATCAGTTCCATGACTCTTTTTACAGCATCCTCTTTCGTTGGACAGTAAAATCCATCCATCTGACGTTTTTTTAAATTGGCAATGATAGTGGCTGCCTGATTTTCATAAAAGGTTTGTTTTGGACTCATATGTGATACTCCTTTCCATTTCTTAAAAAGAGTATAGCACATGCTTGCAATCGAGGCAAAAAGAAGGTATGATTAACTTTTGGAAGTGAGGAAAAGAATATGCAGAAAAAGAAACGAATGCGAGATTATTATAAACCATATAGAAAGATTTTTTATGCAGATATGTTTTTTGCTATTTTAGCATCTATTATCACGCTGCTGATTCCGTTGGTGGTTCGCTATATTACCTCAACGGTTATTTATTTTGCACCAGAGGAAGCCTTGCAGACCATTTTGAAGCTGGGACTTTTAATGACGGGATTGATATTGTTTCAATGTTACTGTAATTATTTTATTGCCAACTACGGTCATGTAATGGGAGCCAAAATTGAATACGATATGAGAGCGGAGATATTTGCCCATTATCAGAAGCTTCCTTTTTCTTTTTATGACAATCAAAAGGTGGGACAGCTATTGTCCAGAATTACCTCCGATTTGTTTGACATCACAGAGCTTTTACACCATGGTCCTGAAAATGTAGTGATTTCGGTAATGAAATTCGTGGGAGCCTTTATTATCTTATTTACCATCAGTCCGAAGCTGACACTGGCTGCCTTTGCACTGATACCCTTCATGTTTCTGTATGCGTGGTTTTTTAATAAGAAAATGAAACGGGCATTTTCCAGAAACCGTGTGAAGATAGCGGAAATCAATGCACAGATTGAGGATAATCTGTCGGGAATCCGTGTGGTAAAATCCTTTGCCAACGAAGCAGTGGAGGAAGAAAAGTTCAAAAAGGGAAATGACGGATTTTTAGATGCCAAAAAGAACAGTTATCTCTACATGGGAGGTTATCATTCAGGACTGACTGCTTTTATCAATATGATTACGGTAATCGTTCTGGTAACAGGAGGAATCCTGATTACAAAAGCCCAGGTCAGCGTCACAGATTTGGTAACTTTTCTGTTGTATATCAGCATTATGACCGATCCGGTCCGAACCATGATTGATTTTGCGGAGATGTTTCAGAACGGATATTCCGGTTACGAGCGTTTTCAGGAAATACTTGCCATTGAGCCGGATATTCAGGACAGTCAAGGAAGCGAAGTGTTAGAGAATGTGCAGGGAACCATCGATTTTGAAAATGTATCCTTCCGATATGAAGAAAACTCTGAAAAGGTATTGAGCCATATTGATTTGCATGTGGATGCGGGAGAGTACCTTGCGTTGGTGGGTTCCTCAGGAGCAGGAAAGACCACCTTGTGTAATCTGATTCCGAGATTTTATGATGTTACCGGAGGAAGTGTCAAGATTGACGGTAAGGATGTAAGGGATTTGACGTTGAAGAGCCTGCGGGATCATATCGGAATTGTGCAGCAGGATGTCTACCTTTTTGTGGGAACCGTGTATGACAATATTGCCTACGGAAAACCGGGGGCAACAAGAGAGGAAGTCATAGAGGCGGCGAAAAATGCCAATGCCCATGAATTTATTATGAATCTGCCGGATGGATACGATACGGATATCGGTCAAAGGGGCGTGAAGCTTTCCGGCGGTCAAAAACAGCGGATTTCCATTGCAAGAGTATTTTTAAAAAATCCTCCAATTCTGATTTTTGATGAGGCAACCTCGGCCCTTGACAACGAAAGTGAGCGGGTGGTGCAGGAATCCTTGGAGAAACTGGCGAAAGACCGTACCACTTTTGTTATTGCACATCGGTTGTCCACCATCCGAAATGCGAAAAAGATATTGGTTTTGACAGAAAAGGGAATTGAGGAAGAAGGTACCCATCAGGAGCTGATGGAGAAAAAGGGAATCTATGAAGGACTGTACAGTATGCAGTTTGAGAGTTAAGCCTGTCTTGACAGAGGGAGTATAATGAAAGAAGCAGAAAAGAAAAGGAGAGATTCACATGACAAAGATTGATATTATTTCCGGTTTTTTGGGAGCAGGAAAGACTACATTGATAAAGAAAATGATAGATGAAGTATATCAGGGAGAAAAGATTGTACTGATTGAGAATGAATTTGGTGAAGTGGGCATTGACGGAGGCTTTTTGAAGGATGCCGGTATTGAGATTACGGAAATGAACAGCGGATGTATCTGCTGCTCATTAGTAGGAGATTTTGGAAAGAATCTGAATGAGGTGATACAGAAATTCCATCCTGACCGCATTTTAATCGAGCCGTCCGGCGTGGGTAAGCTCTCAGATGTTATGAAATCCGTTATTGATATTGAGAAAGAGCAGGATGTGAAATTAAATGCACTGGTTACAGTGGTAAACGCATTAAAGGCATCCAAACAGATGAAGGCATTCGGTGAATTTTTTAATAATCAGATTGAGTATGCCACCACGGTTGTACTCAGCAGAACCCAGAAGACCACAGAGGCACAGTTGGAGCTTTGTGTAAAGCAGATTCAGGAGTTGAATCCTAAGGCAGCAATTATTACCACACCTTGGGATGAAATCAAGGGAAGTCAGATTCTCAAGGTAATTGAGGGACAGGACAATATGGAAGCGGAGATGATGGCGGAGGCACACCATGCAGAGGAACACCATCACGACCATGAGCATGGCGAGGATTGCACCTGCGGATGCCATGACCATGAGCATCATCATGACCATGAGCATCATCACGACCATGACCACGGTCATCATCACGCAGATGAGATATTTACAAGCTGGGGGAAAGAGACACCTCACAAATACACAAAAGAAACTATCGAAGATATCTTAAAAGCCTTCTGTGATACAGAGGATTACGGAATCGTATTACGTGCAAAGGGAATGGTTCCGGCAGAGGACGGCACATGGATTTATTTTGATATGGTATCAGGAGAATACGAAATTCGCAGCGGAGAGCCGGATTATACAGGAAGACTCTGCGTCATCGGAACCAATATTGACGAGCATAAATTAGAGACATTGTTTGGACTTGCTTAAAAGAGCAGGGATACGGAAGGAGGCTCTCACGTGGAAGAGATACCGGTATATTTATTTACAGGTTTTATGGACAGCGGAAAAACCTCGCTGATTTTGGAAACCCTGTTGGAGAATGATTTCACAGAGGATGAAGAAGGGGTAATTATTGCCTGCGAGGACGGCGAAATCGAATATGATGAGGCACAACTGGAAAAGATTAATATGAATCTGGTAACCGTAGATGAGGAAGAAGAGTATACGGCAGAGTTTTTGCAAAAGGTGCAGACCACCTATCATCCAAAGGTAGTATTTGTGGAATATAACGGAACCTGGGGTATGGACACCTTCAAAGAAACCCCGATGCCAAAGGACTGGGTATTGGTGCAGTCATTGGCAACCGCAGACGCCACAACCTTTGAGATGTATCTGAATAATATGCGGACCATGATTATGGAGCAGCTTTTTGATGCGGATGTGGTAATCTTTAACCGCTGTGATGATGACACTCCACGGGAGAAATTCCGAAGAAATGTCAAGGCATTAAACCGAAAAGCACAGATTGTCTATGAGCGGACAGACGGAACTTTGGATGAGCGGGAGTTAGAAGATGTTCCTTTTGATACAGACGTGGACTTGATAGAGCTTTCCGATGCAGATTACGGATTGTGGTATCTGGATGCTATGGACAATCCTAAGAAATATGACGGAAAAAAAGTAAAGTTTTTGGCATTGGTATATAATCCGGCAAAAATGAAGAAAGGAACCTTTGTGCCGGGACGTTTTGCCATGACCTGCTGTGTGGAGGACATCACTTTTATCGGCTTCAAATGTAAATACCCGGATTCCGATAAAGTTGCCCACAAATCATGGATTGAAATTACCGCAGAGGTTCGGGTGGAATTTGCAAAAGAGTACCGTGGAAAGGGTCCGGTGCTGTATCCGGTAGAAATTAAGCCGGCAGAAAAACCGGAAGATGAGTTGGTATACTTTAATTAAGGGCAAAAAATTCGTCAAATTGCACAATGACAGTTGTTTTTTTCCGTGCTAACATGAAGCACACCGATGAATAACAACATAAAAGAGGAGGTCATGTATGACGGATAGTGAAAAATTAGATTTGTTGATTGAAGATATGGGAACTATGAAAACCGAAATAGGAACCATAAAGACCGAAATAGGCACTATGAAAACTGAAATGCAAACCATAAAGACTGAAATGGGAACCATGAAACAAGATATCCGAGAATTAAAGAAGGATACTGCCAATATTAAATTGCAAATTGAGAATGAAATAATAGTGAATATTAAACGGGTAGCCGAAGGGCATTTGGATTTATCGAGGAATCTCCATGAAGCCATGAAACCAAACCAGGAAGTTGAGATGTTGGCAATTAAAGTGCGTGGACTGCAAACCGATGTCAGGGAGATAAAACAAAAACTATCATAAAATGGATATAGTCCAATCTAGGACTATCGTGGTAAAATTACCGTCTTAAGCAGTAGCTTGAGGCGGTTTTTTTGTTTAATAGGAAATTCCTTTGGATTTCCTATTAAACAAAACGCTCCGCGAGGATGTGCACTCGCGTGAGAGGAAGATGTCAGCTAAAGCTGACCACGCTCAGCACACTTCTTTGTAGAGAAAAGATGTTGATTTTTATAGGAAAAAAACACTATGTTTTCTTGCGAATAGAGAAAAAATTTATTATAATAAAAAAAGGTTACAAGATACTCAAGGGGGATGTTATGCGTACAAAAGCAAAAATAAAGGGAAAAGTAGCCATTGTTTTATCTTTGGCTTTAGTAGGGAGTATGTTGTTACCGATAAGAATCGGTACGAAAACCGCACAGGCGGCGGAAGTACCGACAGTAAGGGAAGTAAATTTAAATAATAATGGAACGATTCCGGGGATTACCAATCCAAACCAGCCGGGTGCATCTACAGATGCGTGGAGCGGAAGTTATGTGTATCTGGGGAAATATTGGCAGGATAGTGATACCAATGGAGACGGGAAGGTGGATACCTCAGATGAAAAGTCAGCCATAAAATGGCGTGTTTTAAGCACGGAAAATGACAGCAACGGAGATAACAATGGAGATAGTCTGTTGCTTATGTCAGATAAAGTCTTAGACAGAGTTGTGTTTTCAGAAGATGGAGAGACCTTATGGGAAGGAAGTAATATCAGAGAATGGCTGAATTCAAGAGAATATCAGGATAATCCGAGATATAGTTATACTCCGGGAGGTTTCTTAAATACGGCGTTTAGTCCGACAGAGCAGGCTGCTATCAAATCCACCACAAAGCCGGAAGGAAGTTCTTTGGATTATACACAAGAAGATGAGAACATTAGCTTTTTATCATCGGCACTTACAGGAGATAAGATTTTCCTGCCCAGTGCAGAGGAACTGGACACGGCCGCCTATGGTTTCTATCATTATGGCTGTTGGAGTTACGATGGATGCATAAGTACAGCTGTTGCCTATACAAATTTCTCAAGGAGATTAGGAGTGGGGTATTACCTGAATCAAGATTTAAATGTAATATCTACCAACTATTGGCTCCGTTCTGCTTGTGAACTGCGATGGAGTAATGAGGGTACAGAGAGACGTTGTGGGGTTTGCAGTAAAGACTATTATTTTGATTGTGTATCTACGGATATGCCTGAAACCAGTATTGGTGTCGCCCCAGCTTTGAATCTGGATACTTCCTCAATTTTGTTTACGTCAAAAAGTAATGTTGATAAGGCAAAGACCTTTCAGCGTACCGGTTCCGGTAGCAATGTAGATGCATGGAAGCTGACGTTGCAGGATGGGGAAGACTTTTCGGCAAACAGAATTGAAGGAGAAACCGGAAGCGTTTCTCCGGGAGGCACCATACATGTCAAGGTTACCAATGTGCCGACTCTTACCACAGGGAATGCTTATACCCAGATTTCTGTCATGCTGGTGGATGATACGGGAACCGTTATGGCATACGGTAAGGTTGCGGATTATGATAGAGAAACAGGGATTACCATAGAAGGAAGTCCGGTGACTGCCGATGTAATTCCGGTGGAGATTCCCGCAGATATATCGGAGGGAGAGTATACGCTGAAAATTTTTGCCGAGGATGTAAATTCCAAAGGAACAGATAATGCCGTAGATTTTGCCAGTAACATGGCAGAACTGGAAGTGACTATTGAGAATGCTATTCCACAGCCGAAAATTCAGAATGTGAATTTTGGAGTTACAGGCATCCAAAATCCGGGACAGCCCGACTCTATATATGAAGATTGGGGCGGAGGTTCCGGAAACTATGTGTATTTTGGAAGCTATTGGCAGAAGGATACCAATGGTGACGGTATAGCGGATGTTTCGGATGATAAGGAACCTATTAGATGGAAGGTGTTGAGTACGGAAAATGACAGTACCGGAGGAAATCAGCCGGACAGCCTGCTATTGTATTCCGATAAGATATTGGATTATATGGTATTTAATTATTTTGACAATATCAATTGTAATGCAGAGGGCCATTATTATAAAATAATAAACGGAGAACTGTCACAATATGATGCAAATGATTACAGCTATAGTGATGTTCGAGCGTGGCTGAATTCATGTGATTTCGACAATAGTGGTAATTATACGAGTAATGGTTTTTTGGAGAATGCCTTTGATGAAAAAGAGAGGAGAGTAATCAAGGACACGGAAAAGGCACAGGGGGAAAATGTAGAGGCGGTATTTTTCAGCGGTGAAGAAGAAGTTACTTCATCGGCAATAGAGCAAGATAAAATTTTCCTGTTAAGTCCGGCAGAAATTGCCTCATCTGATTATGGATTCTTTTATAAAATGATATCGCTTTGGGATATATTTACAGGGAATGAGATAACGTTTAATGAAACCATGACATCAGATGCCACAGAATTTGCATTAAAAAATGGCACATTTACCCATTTAGGAGAATATACGATGCTTCTGAGAGGAGGAAGTGAAGCTGATACTCAGTATTCGGCATGTATCTTTAATGGTTTTGGAATTAATCGTTACGGAATAAGAGGAGGGCTAGGCGATGGGAGTGTACCGGGTGTTGCCCCTGCCCTCAATTTAGACAGAGATGCGATACTTTTTATCTCCGCAGAGGGAACCAATCATACTGAAAATTTTGGAACCACCGAAAAGAACCGATATAATGATACATGGACACTGGTGTTGAAGGACGGAACAGGCTTTGTGGCAGAACGGAAGGTGGGAGACACCAGTAGTGTGGCACCGGGAGGCAGCGTAACCATAACGGTAACTTCTTTGGCAAGCGGCAATGTAAGACCATATACCCAGATGTCTGCAATGCTAGTGGACAGCAACGGTACCACAGTTGCCTACGGAAAAATATCTGAGAATATAGCGACAGGAGATGTGACAGTGACATTGCCGGAAGGCATTTCTCCGGGAGCATATAGTCTGAAAGTCTTTGAGGAATCTGTATCGGGGACGGGGAATGTGGAGTCTCAGAGCTTCGGGGCTGCAAGGAATATGACAGCAACAACGGCGGAAGAAGCTTCTATGGAAGTAAATTCTCTGAGAGTTTTTGAAGGCTCAGGCTCGGGGAAGAAGAACATGGAAGGTTATGCCAGCGACATGGTATCCATAGAGTTGATTGTGGAGACAGAAGGCAGCGGAGAGCCGTCGAAAAATACAGAGGATACGGGACAGTCCGGCTCTAATTCAAAGACTGCGGATAATTCGGGACAGACAGAGGATGCAGAGCCACAGGAGAAGAAGACAAGCCCGAAAACCGGAGAGGAAGGATTTTTTGGTAAAATACTATTTGACAAATGGTTCAAAAAGTATTAGTCTATATTACAGATAGAACAAACCGTTGAAAAAGAGTAGTAGACGTTTTACTGAAGTTGCAGAGAGCTGCAGGTGGTGGGATTGCAGTACGGAAGGATTCGTTGAATGGACTTTTGAGGGCAGCCTGAAGAGATAGCTAGTAGGGTGTGCCGGGAACCAAACCCGTTATCAATGAGGCATGTATGATAGTGCATGATAGAGAGGACATTCGTCAATTTGAGTGGTACCGCGATGATAGGATTTTATCACCGTCTCAAGCAATAGCTTGAGGCGGTTTTTTGTATTCTGAAAAATAAGCGGAAAGCATTGACGATTGTATCTGCGTTTGTTCTGGACAAATCAACCAGCCAGAAGGCAGAAAGAAAGAGGTAAAGAAAATGAAAAAAAGAGTATTGGCAGTAATGATGACAATGGCACTTGCAGCAACAGCACTTGTAGGCTGCGGTAGCGACAGCAGTTCCAAATCCGATAAGGCGGAATATACCATCGGTATTTCACAGTTTGCAGAGCATGGTTCTCTGGATAACTGTAGAGAAGGATTCTTAGAGGGGTTAAAAGAAGCAGGCATTGAAGAGGGTAAAAATCTGAAAGTATATTATGACAATGCACAGACAGATACAGGAACAGCCGGAACCATTGCAGACAGTTATGTATCCAAGAAAGTAGATTTGGTGTGTGCCATTGCAACTCCGAGTGCTATGAGTGCTTACAACTCCTGTATGAAAGCAGATATTCCGGTGGTTTATACAGCAGTATCTGACCCGGTGGGAGCAGGTCTTGCAAAAAAAGACGGAGCGAATGCAGGGAATGTAACCGGTTCTTGTGATTTACTTCCGGTGGAAGAACAGTTAAAAATGATTCGTGCTATGATGCCGGAGGCAAAGAAAATCGGTATTCTGTATACCACAAGCGAAGCAAACTCTGTCAGCACCATCAAGGAGTATAAAGAAAAAGCCGGAGACTACGGATTTGAAATTGTAGATACCGGAATTAACACCATTGCAGATGTAGATTTGGCAGCTTCCGATTTAGTTGGAAAAGTAGATTGTATTTGTAATCTTACCGACAATACCGTAGTTCAGGCATTGCAGACAGTAATCGAAAAAGCCAACGCGAAAAACATTCCGGTATTTGGAAGTGAGATTGAACAGGTAAAAGCAGGCTGTGTAGCAGCCATGGGAATTGATTACTTTGAATTGGGTAAAAAGACCGGAGCCATGGCAGCAAAAATCTTAAAGGGTGAGGCAACCGCAGAGGAAACCGAGTATATCAAAAATGCAGATTCCGCACTCTATGTCAACACAGCGGCAGCAGATAAAATCGGCATGCAGCTGGATGCAGATTACATTTCCGGTGCAGCAGAAACATTTACGGAGATTACCGTAGAATAAAAACGGATGAAAAGCTTGGAGGTAATAACGTGGCACTAGTATTAAGTGTGTTAGAACAAGGCATGATTTATGCCATCATGGCATTAGGCGTATATATCACATATAAAATTCTGGATTTTCCGGATTTAACCGTAGACGGCAGCTTCCCTTTGGGGGCTGCCATTACGGCTGTTATGATAACAAAAGGAATAAACCCGGTCATTACGTTGTTTGTATCTTTTGCAGCGGGAGCTTTTGTGGGAGTTTTGACAGGAATTATCCATGTAAAATTGAAGGTGCGGGATTTGTTGTCGGGAATCATTATGATGACGGCATTGTATACCGTCAATCTGAGAATTGCGGGACGTGCCAATCTGCCGATTTATACGGAGAAAACCATTTTTGACAACGATTTGGTCAACAGTATTTTTAAAGGGAAAGCAGCAACCTTCAGTACGGTGATTATCGTTCTGGTAATTACTTTGATTATGAAATTCTTACTGGACTGGTACATGAGTACAAAATCGGGATTTTTGCTCAGGGCAGTGGGCGATAATGACACCATTGTAACTTCCATGGGTGTGGATAAGGGACTGGTAAAAATTGCAGGTCTTGCCATTGCAAACGGACTGGTAACCCTAAGTGGTTGCATCTATACCCAGCAGCAGAGATACTTTGATGTATCCATGGGAACCGGAACTGTGGTAATTGGCCTTGCCAGCGTCATTATCGGAACCAGCCTTTTCAAAAAAGTAACCTTTTTCCGTGTGACTACCAGTGTTGTTATCGGCTCTATCATTTACAAAGCCTGTGTTGCCATCGCCATCAGTTTTGGTTTGCAGTCCACGGATTTGAAGCTGGTAACAGCAATTCTCTTCCTTATTATTTTGGTGGTCAGCATGGATAGAAAGAAGAAGGTGAAAAACAATGCTTGAATTAAAGAATATTAACAAAAATTATAATCCGGGAACAGTAAATGAGCTGTGTCTCTTTGAAGATTTTAACCTGACCATTAGGGACGGAGAGTTTGTGTCCGTGGTGGGAAGTAACGGCTCGGGAAAAACTTCCATGCTGAATATTATCTGTGGAACCATCCCGGTGGATTCCGGTTCTATTCTGGTAAATGGAACAGATATTGTAAATAAAAAAGACTATATCCGTCACCGGAAAATCGGCAGGGTATATCAGGACCCGGCGAAGGGAACCTGTCCCAGCATGACGATTCTGGAAAATATGTCTATTGCAGACAACAAAGGAAAAGGATATGGACTGGGAAGAGGAGTCAATAAAGCGAGAGCGGAACAGTACCGGGAGATGCTTCGGGATTTGAACTTGGGACTGGAAAATCAGATGGAAACGAAGGTGGGCTCCCTTTCCGGTGGTCAGCGTCAGACCCTAGCACTTCTGATGGCAACCATGAATCCTATTGAGTTTTTGATTTTGGATGAACATACAGCGGCCCTTGACCCGAAAACAGCGGAATTGATTATGGAACTGACAGACAAGATTGTAAAGGAAAAGAAGGTTACCACCATCATGGTAACCCACAATCTGCGGTATGCGGTAGAATACGGAAATCGGCTGATTATGATGCATCAGGGAAATGCCATCATTGATAAGGCGGGAACGGAAAAAGCAGCGATTCAGGTGGATGACATTTTAAAGACCTTTAATGAAATCAGTATTGAGTGTGGAAATTAAGGTTTTTTGAGAAAAAAACGATGATTATTGGATAAATTTACATTTTTTTGGAAGTGTACATTTTTTCCGAAGGCTGTTGCGGAATAGCTAAAAATTTAGTATCATAAGGTTGTTATACAGGAGAAAACAGGAGATGGAAAGTTAAGGGATACAATCCTTGATTTTCTAATCCAAATAATGAAATGGGAGGAAACTATGTATCCAATTGTAAAAAAGGAGAAGCTGGCAGATAAAATTTATCTGATGGATGTAAAGGCACCTAGAGTGGCAAAATCCTGTCTGCCGGGACAATTTATTATCGTGAAAATCGATGAAGAAGGTGAGAGAATTCCTCTTACTATCTGTGACTATGACAAAGAGGCAGGAACAGTCACCATCGTATTTCAGGTGGTGGGAGCTTCCACACAGAGAATGACAGCTTTGGAGGTAGGAGATGCGTTCCGTGACTTTGTAGGTCCGTTGGGCTGTCCGTCTGAGTTCTGTAGTGAAGATGTAGAAGAGTTAAAGAAGAAAAAGATTCTTTTCGTAGCCGGCGGTGTAGGAGCTGCTCCGGTATATCCACAGGTAAAGTGGATGCGTGAAAACGGAATAGATGTGGATGTCATTGTTGGTTCTAAAACCAAAGATATGCTGATTCTGGAAAAAGAGATGGAAGCAGTAGCAGGAAATCTGTATGTAACCACAGATGACGGTACATATGGACGTTCCGGCATGGTAACCACAGTCATTGAGGACCTGGTAAAAGAAGGTAAGAATTATGATGTATGTGTTGCTATCGGACCAATGATTATGATGAAATTCGTCTGTCTTTTGACGAAAAAATTAGAGATACCAACCATAGTATCCATGAACCCGATAATGGTAGACGGTACCGGAATGTGCGGAGCATGCCGTCTGACCGTAGGTGATGAGGTGAAATTTGCCTGTGTAGACGGACCGGAATTTGACGGTCATCTGGTAGATTTCGATCAGGCAATGAAGAGACAGCAGATGTATAAGACAGAAGAGGGAAGAGCAATGCTCAAGCTTCAGGAAGGCGACACCCATCACGGCGGATGCGGACATTGTGGAGGTGACAAATAATGGATGTATTAAAGAAGACTCCTGTCAGAGAGCAGGAACCAAAGGTAAGAGCAACAAACTTCGACGAAGTATGTTTAGGATATAACAAAGAAGAGGCAATGGAGGAGGCATCCCGCTGCATCAACTGTAAGAATGCAAAATGTATCGAGGGTTGTCCGGTATCCATTAACATCCCTGCATTTATCGAGCAGGTTAAGGATGGAAATTTTGAGGAGGCTTCCAAAGTCATCGGAAAATCTTCCGCATTGCCGGCTGTTTGTGGACGTGTCTGCCCGCAGGAAAGCCAGTGTGAAGGAAAATGTATCCGTGGTATCAAGGGAGAACCGATTTCCATCGGTAAATTAGAGAGATTCGTGGCCGATTGGGCAAGAGAGAACGGTATTAAACCGGAGAAAGCAGAGAAGATGAACGGTCACAAGGTGGCTGTTATCGGTTCCGGTCCTGCTGGTCTGACCTGTGCCGGAGATTTGGCAAAAATGGGCTATGATGTAACCATTTTTGAGGCACTGCATGAGCCGGGCGGCGTATTAATCTATGGTATTCCTGAATTCCGTCTGCCAAAGAGTGATGTAGTGGCAAAAGAGATTGAGAATGTAAAAGCCTTAGGTGTTAAGATTGAGACCAACGTAGTTATCGGAAAGGCTACTACCATTGATGAATTGATGGACGAGGAAGGCTTTGAAGCAGTATTCATCGGTTCCGGTGCCGGACTTCCGAAATTTATGGGCATTCCGGGAGAGCAGGCAAACGGCGTATTTTCTGCCAACGAGTTCCTGACCCGTAACAATCTGATGAAAGCCTTTAAGGATGAGTATGACACACCGATTATGAAGGGCAAAAAAGTAGCCGTTGTAGGTGGCGGTAACGTTGCTATGGATGCGGCAAGAACGGCATTGAGACTGGGTGCTGAGGTTCACATCGTATATCGTCGAAGCGAGGAAGAGCTTCCGGCGAGAGTGGAAGAAGTACATCATGCAAAAGAAGAGGGTATTATCTTTGATTTGCTGACCAATCCGGTGGAAATCTTAGTAGACGAAAACGGATGGGTGAAAGGCATGACCTGTATTAAGATGGAACTGGGCGAGCCGGATGCTTCCGGAAGAAGAAGACCGGTAGAAATCAAAGGCTCCGAATTTGATTTAGAACTGGATACAGTCATCATGTCTCTGGGAACATCTCCAAATCCGTTGATTTCCTCCACCACTGAGGGACTGGATGTCAACAAATGGAAATGTATCGTAGCAGACGAGAACAACGGAAAGACCACAAAAGAAGGAGTATACGCCGGTGGTGATGCCGTAACAGGAGCAGCAACAGTTATCCTTGCCATGGGTGCAGGAAAAGCGGCAGCGAAAGGTATTGATGAATATCTCAGCGGAGAATAAAAAGCATATGAAAAAATCAGAAGTATATTTTACATCCTTTAAGGCAACAGGCAATGAAAATTTATTGCAGAAGCTGCACCGTCTGATGAAGACCGCAGGCTTTGAAAGTATTGACTTTCAGGACAAATATGCTGCCATCAAGATTCATTTTGGAGAATATGGAAATCTGGCATTTTTAAGACCAAATTATGCCAGAGTTGTGGCAGATTATGTAAAGGAGCTGGGGGGAAAACCGTTTTTAACCGACTGCAACACCCTGTATGTGGGAAGCAGGAAGAATGCATTGGATCATCTGGAGACAGCCTATGTCAATGGATTTTCTCCTTATCAGACCGGATGCCATGTCATCATAGGAGACGGCTTAAAGGGAACAGATGAGACCTTAGTACCCATTGACGGAGAGTATGTAAAGGAAGCAAAAATCGGACATGCTATCATGGATGCGGATATTTTTATTTCCCTGACCCACTTCAAAGGTCATGAGATGGCGGGATTCGGAGGAACATTGAAAAATATCGGAATGGGCTGCGGTTCCAGAGCCGGAAAGATGGAACAGCACTGTGACGGAAAACCTAGTGTCAACCAAAACGCCTGTGTGGGCTGTGGTGCCTGCGGAAAAATCTGTGCCCACGGTGCACCGCAGATAGCAGAGGGAAAAGCCACCATTGACCATGAGAAATGTGTGGGCTGTGGACGCTGCCTTGCAGTCTGTCCGAAGGATGCTATTTCCGCAGATTTCAGTGATTCTATTGCCATGTTGAATTACAAAATGGCAGAGTATAGTCTGGCTGTCTGCAAAGACCGCCCGTGTTTCCATGTGTCTTTAATCTGTGATGTTTCGCCAAACTGTGACTGTCATGCGGAAAATGATATTCCGATTATCCCGAATGTGGGAATGTTGGCGTCCTTTGATCCGGTGGCATTGGATCAGGCGTGTGCGGATTTGTGTAATCAGATGACTCCGGTGGAGAACAGTATTCTGGGCGAGAATCTGAAAAAACATGAGAACTGCGAAGAATACGACCATTTCCATATGACCCACCCGGATACAGAATGGAAATCCTGTATCTCTCATGCGGTAAAGATTGGATTGGGAACAGATCAGTATGAATTGATTACGATATAAAAGATATTATTTTTTATATTTGAACAAGAAAAAGGTTCTAACCTTTATTTTTTAGTAAAAGTTGGAACCTTTCATTTTTTAAACCTTTATTTAATCCAGATTGACTTTTTTCTTCATCAGAAGACCGCTACCTATGAAAGCTGCCACTGCAACCACGGCACTGCTGAGCATGCTTAAATTATAAGTTTTCATAAGGAAAACCACTTCCTGTGAAACATCGATACTGTTCATGGAAAATGCGGTGTAAGTACTGCTGAAAAGCTGTAACAGGAAAGAGATTCCAAAGAAACTCAGGAAAGAGCCTGCTACTTTGTGTTTCTGCCACAACTGACCGATACAAATGCTTACATAAGGAAGCAGAATACCGGAAAGGCAACTGATAATCAGGAAGAGTACAAAATATAAAACGGTCTGTACGCCACCCATGCCGCAGAAGGTTCTGGTAAGTCCGTCAAATCCGCCGTAAGCGTTAAGGAACTTAGAAATTTCTTCAAAGACATAGTTGTTGGCAAAAATGCAAAAGATACTTAAAAATATCAAAATTGTCTCTGAAATGAACCAAGTAAAAGCGGTTACCAGTTTGCTGATTAAAAGCTGCCAGGAGGTTACCGGCAGAGTGTGCATCAGGTAGCCTTCGTTGGAAAACAGATTTTTATAAAACCGTACAATCAGATAAATGTAGGAGGCGATGGATATTACAATCAAACCTACCACATAGATAAATACGGAAAGGATGTTAAAAATTGCCATAACCGTAGAACTGTCTGCATTTCCAGAGCTCATAATGGACTGGGCAACAATACGTCCTAAGATGGTTATAACCACCAATACCAGATAAAGCGGAAGCATCAGCTTTGAAGTTTCCTTAAATTCATGTTTGATTAATTTTCCTAACATTTGAACACCTCCCGGAATAATGCATCTACGGATTTGCCTTCTTCCTCACGGATGCTTTCTACGGAGGAGTTTCTTACAATCTGTCCGTTTTTGATGAAGATTACCTGATCTAAAATATTTTCAATGTCAGCAATGAGATGTGTAGAAATCAAAATGCTGGCATGTTCATCATAGTTGGTAATAATTGTGTTTAAAATGTAATCTCTTGCCGCAGGGTCTACACCGGCAATCGGTTCGTCTAAGACATAAAGGTCAGCACGGCGGGACATTACCAGAATCAACTGTACCTTCTCCTTTGTACCTTTAGACATGGTTTTTAATTTTTGTTTTGGGTTGATATTTAATTTTTCCAGCATATCGTAGGCACGTTCTTCTTCAAAATCCTCATAAAAGTCCTTGAAGAAGGCAATGATTTCATTGACCCGCATGCTGCCTCCTAAATAAGTGTGGTCCGGCAGATAAGAAATGATTTTCTTAGAAGCAACTCCCACAGGAAATTCCCTTACATAGATTTCTCCGGCAGTAGGGGTAAGCAGACCGTTCATAATTTTGATTAATGTGGTCTTACCGCTGCCATTGGGACCTAAGAGCCCGATAATGTGTCCCTCCTCAATATCCAGATTGATATTGGCAAGGGCGGTTGTAGAACCGAAAGTTTTTGTCAGATTTTTGCACGTTACTAAACTCATCGTCATCTCTCCCTAATTGTGTTGTTGAATTAATTGAATAGTTTCTTCTTTTGAAATACCTAACATTTTCATTGCGGCAAAAAATTCATCAATTTTTTCCGCTGCCAGTTTTTGCTTTAATTCTTCTATCATGTTTGTATCCTCCGTAATAAAACGACCGCTGGTACGCTGGCTGTAAACAAGCCCGGTTTTTTCTAATTCAGACAGTGCCTTCTGCATGGTGTTGGGATTGACAGAAGCTTCGGATGCCAATTCCCGAACTGCGGGAAGCTTATCGCCGGGTTTGTAGATACCGGAGATAATATCCATCTGGATCCGCTCCACAATCTGAAGAAAGATAGGGCGGTCAGAGCTAAGGTTCCATGACATAATTTCACCTCTTTCTCGTGTTGTGATACATTGCAAATGTATTACTGTACTAGTTGATTAATACAATAATACAGACAGAAAGAATTGTCAATAGTTTTTTGAAAAAAATAGGACTGTCATGAAAAAATCTTTCCATGACAGTCCTGTCTTTTCAATTGCTTACCGCATCAAACACTCCATCAGCTTCGTATTAATCTCCGGTTCCATAAAGCAGAAGCGGATATACTTGTTATCCAGAAATGGGAAGGTGGAGCAGTTACGAATCATCATACATTCCCGAATCGTACGGTCAAACATTTCTTCCGCAGTCATTTCCTCTCCCAACAGCTTCACCAGCATAAAGTTGGCGGTGGGTTCGTATGCCTTAAAGGACGGATGGTTTTGAAATGCATCGTATAGGCGGGCACGCTCCGAGGAAATCAATTTGCGGGTTCGTTCTATATACTCGGTATCCTGAAACATCAGCTCTCCGGCAATTACTGCAAGGGAGTTGATGGTCCATGGATTCTGCCGGGTGTTGATGGATTTTACCAAATCGCAGTTGCCGGTAATGGCATAGCCAAGACGAAGTCCCGGTGCTGCAAAGAATTTGGAGGTTCCTCGGAGAATGATAATATTGTTATAGTAGTGGGTCAGGGGAACCGCTGTGATTTCTTCCATATTTTCTGCAAATTCCACATAGGTTTCATCCACCATAACGAAAATGCCATACTGCTTGCAGACATCCAGAATCCGTCGCATATCCTTTCGGGTAATGGCGGAAGAAGTAGGATTGTTGGGATTGCAGATAACCAAAAGGTCAATATTTTCATTGAGGTGGGAAGTGAAGTCTTCCACATTCAGACGGAAATCATCCTTTTCCTTCAAAGGATAGTAGAGGGTGGTGCCGCCTCCTAGAGAAATTTCACGCTCATATTCTGAATAGGTAGGTCCGATAACCATAGCTTTTTTCGGATGTTCAATCTGAATAAAGAGGGAAATCAGCTCTGTGGAGCCGTTCCCCACGATAATATGGGAAATATCACTGCCTACATATTGGGAAATGCATTTGCGAAGGGAGGTATATTCCCGGTCGGGATAGGTGGTTATGGCATCCACTTTTTCGGAAAGGGTTTTTCGCAGCAAGGGGGAAATCCCTAAAGGATTGACATTGGCACTAAAGCTGGTAATGTCCTCTTTTTTGATGCCGTAAATGGCTTCTATTTTTTCTAAATCACTGCCGTGAAAATGATCTTGATGTTGTAGCATAATGGTACCTCCTAAAGGGTTCGGGTCAAGAAAGATTCCTTGCACGAACCTATCAAATAGTTTATAATCTATTATAGCGAAATTGGGCGAAAAAGCAATATAAACCAGATAAGCAGGTGACAGTTTGCGTAGACGGATATATAATCTGGCAAATGGAAAGTTTGATGAGGAAAAACCGGAGCTTGTTTTCTCGGAGGAACGGCTGGAGATTCAGGTGGTAGAAGGACAGCCTTATCGTGGTTCTTTTCAGATAAAAAGTGCCAATGGGGCGTCCATGCGGGGAATCGTGTATTCCTCCAATGTGCGGATGGAATGTTTGAATCCACAGTTTGAAGGACAGGATGTACAGATTCGGTTTGAATTTCAGAGTGCGGAATTAATAGAAGGTGGTATTCAAAAGGGTGAATTTACGGTTATCTGTAACCAGAATGAATATAACCTTCCTTTTGTGGTGCATATTACGCGGTTGTATGCAGATTCCTCCATGGGAAGAATCCGTACGCTTCACGACTTTGCCATGCTGGCGGCACAGGAGAGAGAGGAAGCCTATAAGATTTTTATTTCTCCGTTGTTTAAAAACCTGCTCCGTGGCGGCAATGTCAAAGAACGGTTACTCTATGAGGGATTGTCTAAACCACCGGTAACCATGCAGAATCTGGAAGAATTTTTAATCGGAATCAGGCAAAAGGCAAAGATAGAACTGAGTCTGGAGACAGAGGAAGAAAATTTTGGAAATATAGAAGAGCAGCGAAAGGAAAGTCTTAGAATCCGAAAGAATCAGTGGGGCTATATGGAACTCCGGCTGAAAAGTGACACAGAGTTTCTGGTGTTGCAAAAGGAGCGGATGACCACAGATGATTTTGTGGGAAATCTTGCGGTTGTGGATTATTATATAGATGAGAAAAAGTTACATAGCGGAAAAAATTACGGAGTTATTACCATAGAGAGCCCGTATCAGACACTGGAATATACGGTGCGGATACAGCAGAATCCACAGAGCGAACCGGGAGAGCGGGACAGTCAGGAAGTCCGCAGGATGAAGGCACGGTTTACGGAAATTTATGTGGATTTCCGGTTGAAAAAGATTACCGTAGGGGCTTGGGCAACGGAAAGTTTGGAGATTTTGAATCATTTCACAGCCCTGTTCCCGGAGGAAGACTGGTATGCCCTGATGAAAGCACAGGTCTACCTGATTAACAGACAGAAGCAGGAGGCAGTCTGGATTCTGGACGAGAAGAAGCGGAGTATTCAGGATAAAGAGAGCAGCCAGTGGGCGTATTATCTGTATCTGATGACTCTGATTATCCGTGAGGACAAATATGCGGACCGTGTATTAAAAACCATTGAGGAAATCTGCCATAAGCATCCGGAGGATGACAGACTGGCTTGGATTCTGCTTTTTTTACGGGAGGATTATTTCCTGAACAGTTCCAGAAAATATCAGGCATTGAAGGATATGATACAAAAAGGAATCAATAGTCCTTATCTCTATGTGGAGGCATGCCTGTTGATTCGGCAGGAACCATATTTATTGACGGAGTTGGGAAGGTTTGAGATAAGTCTTCTCACATGGATGAAACGGCGGGATGTCCTGAGTGCCGAGGTGGCGGTGCAGGTAATGGGGCATGCGGCAAGTTTAACTGTTTTTCAAAGAAATGTGTACGAGATTCTCTGTGGCTGCTATCAGGTTTATCCCAAAAAAGAGATGCTTGCCGTAATCTGTTCCTATCTGATGAAAGGACAGCAGTTTGCCACAGAATATCATGGATGGTACGAGCGGGGAATTGAAGAGGATTTGCGGATTGCCGGATTGTATGAGGCGTTTATCAATTCCATGAACCGCTGGGAAGTGCGGGAGGTACCGAAGATTGTGCAGATGTATTTCCGGTATCACAGTGCCTTGTCCTATACGCAAAAAGCGGTGTTATATGTAAATATCATTGCCAATAAAAAGAACCAGCCGTCGGTATACGAGAGCTATGAACGGATTATGGAGACCTTTGCCATAGAACAGATATTAGAACGTCATATCGACGATAATCTGGCTGTGATTTACGACACATTTTTGCAGCCGGCGATGATAAATACGAAGGTGGCAGAGGCTCTGGGGGATGTGGTATATACCCATAAGCTGACCTGCTTTGATGAAAATGTGGTGCGGATTTATGTGGTACATCCACAGCTAAAGCATGGACAGGCCGTAGGCTTGGTAAACGGATGTGCTTATTTTTCCATCTATGGGTCAGAGTATATGATTTTTCTGGAGGACCGATGGGGAAACCGTTACGCCTCCAGCATGGATTACCAGTTGGAAAAATTGATGAAACCGGGAAAATATATGGAAAAATGTATGGAGGAAGCACCTCATGCATTGCCATTTCTGGTACATTATTTTGATAAAAAGATATCCCATGAGAGTTTTAAGGAAACAGATTTAGAATTTTTACAGAATTTCATGGAGTCGGAGGAGGTCAGCGAGGCATACCGTACCAGATTGTGTCCTGAAGTAATCCGATTTTATCAGGACAGACAGATTCCGTTTGAACTGAGTGATTATCTTACCAGAATGAATCCGTCACTGCTGAACCAGAGTGCCAGAAATGATATGATAGAACTATTGATTGAAAAGGGAAATTATGAGCTGGCATACCGTTGGATGATACGGTTCGGAGTGGAACAGACAGATAAATCCCGTCTGGTGACAGTGGCAAGCTATATGATAGAAAAACAGTCAGGAGAGGAAGAGGACTTTTTAATCTATCTGGCAACAGAGGCGTTTTTAAGCGGAAAGTATAATGACAGGATTTTGGAGTACCTGTGCAATTACTATGAAGGACCTACAAAGGTGCTGGGAGCCATTTGGAAGGCAGCTTCGGAATTTGGACTGGATACCTTTGATTTGGAAGAGCGGTTGCTGGCACAGATGCTTTACACCACAGAATATGTGGAGGGTATTGAGGATATTTTCCGGCACTTTAGCCAGAGTGGCGGAAGAGATGTGATACAGGAGGCATTTTTGAATTATTTCTGTCAGATGTATTTTGTGGAACATGCACTGATATCCGAGAAGCTGATGGAGATGGTGGCATTTTGGTATCAGCAGGGAGCAGAGTTGATTACGGTCTGCAAGCTTGCCTTTTTGAAATATCTGTCGGCAAACCGGACAGAGCAGCAACACTACGCTGAGATTCTGGAGACATGGCTGAAGGAATTTACGGAGAAAAAAATATGGTTTCCGTTTTATAAGAAGTTTGACAGAGCCTTGCTGCAAAAATATCATTTATATGACAAGATTTTCGTAGAATATCGGGGAGAAAAAAATCAGGAAGTGAAAATCCATTATTGTGTGGATGGAAGCGGAGAATATCAGACAGAGCGGATGCCGGAGATTTACCATGGTATTTATGTCAAAGCCTTTGTTTTGTTTTTCGGAGAAAATCTGGAATATTACATCAGTCAGGAGGATGGGGAGAAACAGGTTATTACCGAGAGTAACCGGATTTCCGGCAACGATGTAGTGGAAGAGAACGAAGAGAGCCGTTATGATATGATTAACAGTATGCTTTTGAATATCACGGTCAAGGAGAAGGAAAAGACAGAGTATTATATGCAGCAGTATGAGAAAAAGGACTGCATCAGCAAAAAGGCATTTCGGATTTTATAAAAGGAGCAGACATGGGAGAGAAGCATTTGGACAAATTATATATTGGAATTGATTTGGGCGAAGAGTCTGTCATGTTAAGCTATTATCACCGGGGAATGGAAGTGCCAAGTACCATCAGCACCATTGCCGGAAGCGGCAATTATCAGATACCTTTGGCAATGGCAAAGCGTATCGGCATGGGGCAATGGACCTATGGACAGGATGCACAGCGTCTGGAGAGAGAGGGAAAGGGAATTCTTGTGGACCGCCTTTTGGAGCGGGGGGCAAGAGGCGAAAGCATAGAAATAGAGGGCAGAGAATATCAGATTTCCGAATTGTTTATCCTGTATCTCAAAAAAATCTTACAGATGCCCAATAAGCTGGATATCAGCCGACCTGTTGCAAAGCTGGTATTGGCAGTGCGGAAAATGAATCCAGAGTATATGGAACTGTTTGAAAACCTTCGGAAAAAGCTGGGATTTTCTGTGGAGGAGTTTGAGGTAATTGACCACAAAGAGTGTTTCTATTTTTATAGCTGCAATCAGGAGGAAGCATTGAAACAGCATCAGGTGGGCTTGTTCGATTGTCGGGAAACTGAGATGGTGTACTATGATTTGAGTAAAAAAAGAGGAACCCGGCCTACGGTTGTAGAGATAGAGGAATGCACATTGGGAAATCTGGAAGGGGATTATGACAAAAGTTTTCTGGAAATGGCACAGACCGTCCTTGGCGGGAAAATCACCTCTGCGGTATATTTCGTGGGGGATATTTTCGAGGGAAACTGGATGGAGGAATCCCTGCGGTATGTCTGCCGGGGAAGACGGGCATTTATAGGAAAAAATCTCTATTCCATGGGAGCCTGTTTTGCCGCATATTTAAAAGGCAATGAAGAGGAGTGGGGATACGTTTATCTGGGAGAAAGTGAGTTTAAGATGAACATCAGCCTAAAGGTTTGGGAACATTCGGAATTGAAGTTCTATACCTTGGTGGAGGCAGGGGAGAACTGGTATCATAACCGCCATAGCTGTCAGGTGCTTTTGGATGGAACCAATACGGTGGATTTGTGGTTGCAGCATCCTTTTGGAAGAGAAGCCAGAATTGAAAATTTAGAGCTGGCAGATTTACCTCAAAGACCAAATAAAACCACCAGAATCTCCATTACGGCTGATACGTTGTCAGATACCAGTGTGGAGATTACCATTCAGGATTTAGGGTTTGGAGAGATTTTTCCCACCAGCGGAAAAATATGGAAATACAAGATGGAGTTTTAAAGGAGACAGAGCATGGGACAGTTAATTCTGTGTAACAGAAATCTTGCAAAAAACGCATATAGATTGGAAAATGCAGATTTGAACCTCTATTCGCTGGAAGAACTGAGTTATTATCTGTTACAGAATACCTACCAGTTAGAGCCGGATTTTATGAACGGTGATTTTTGTCATTGGGTGCAGGAAGAATTAAAGGAAGAAGAACTGGCCAAGGAGCTGCAAAGAGATATCAAGGAGAATCGGGGAATCGGAGTTTTTGTACAGAGGATTCTGATGCACACAGGATATGCTGACCGGGATGAGATACAAAGAGTGTTGGAGGTACTGCAGGAACTGGAGCATAAGAGTGAGGCGGAAAAGGGAAAGCTGCGGGCAGACCGATTGATGAAAAAACAGCGGTATACAGCGGCAATCACAGAATACAAAAAGATTCTGGAAAGAGAGGATTTAAGCTCTAATCCCGTTTTGGAGGGAAACATCCTGCACAATATCGGAACTGCCTATGTGGGATTGTTCCTTTTTGCTCAGGCAGCGGAATATTACGGTGCGGCCTATGGGAAGAATAATAATCAGGAGTCACTAAAGGATGAGTTGTACTGCCTCAAACTGTCGGGACAGGATGAGCGTGAGCGTCAATGTGCCATGGAGAATCATCTGGGACAGGAGATTTTAAATGGCTATGCCAAAGAAATGCAGGAAATCATCAACTCAGCATGGGAGGACGAGGTGTCGGAGAAAATCCGCCGCATGGAACGGGAAAGTATCGAAGAGGCATATGAGGAAGCGGCACGAAAACAGATTGAAAAATGGAAAACAGATTATGAAAGATATAGCGGGTTATAGAAATGAAATGGTGGAAGAGACGTAAGAAAAAAGATAAAAGAATAGAAGACATGATGGAGCAGATTCAGTTGGAATCAGGCATGGGGGAGGCTTCGGAGCAGAAAGAGACGCAAACCGAGCATGATATGCTGGAACGGTGCGAGGAGCTTATAGAGATGATGCGGGAACTGGAGGAAGCAAAGTCTGAGTACCGTGTGGTAACGGATTATCTGAAGGATATCCAGATTATCAAAGAAATTCCCCAGGAGGATATGGAGGAAGTGCAGGAGATTGCCGGAAATGTGGCAAAACTGAATCAGGCAAGAGACAACTATCTTCATACCACCAAGAAACTTTCCGATGCACAGTTTTTACAGATACAGCAGGATGAAAAAGAGATACCTGAGGCGATTCGCCGATTGGAGGCCAACGAGGCGTACGAGGCAGCCACCAAAAGAGATATGAACTATCTGGAAGGGGAAAAGCAGCAGTGGGTGTATTGCATGGAGGAAGTGAAGGATGAGATGCGAAAGCTTAGGATTACATCCTATGTGCTGTTCGGAATCTTTGTGATTATGCTGGCTGTTGTGCTGGTGCTTCAGGTGGGCTGGAAAGTGGATACAAGATGGATTTTTACCATTATGATAGCAGCTATGGCAATCGGCGGTTTTTTCGTGTATTTCCGTATGCAGTATAACCGGAAACTGTTGAAAAAGTGCGAGGTCAATATCAATCACGCCATATCTCTTTCCAACAAGGTAAAATTCAAGTATGTCAATACCAAGAATGCAGTGGATTATGCCTGTGAAAAATATCATGTACACAATTCCAGAGAGCTTATTTATATCTGGGAGCAATACCGCGATACCTTAAAGGAAAAAGAAAGATATATCCAAACCAACGAAGATTTGGAATATTACAATGCAAAGCTGGTGCGGAAATTAAAGCAATATCAGTTGTATGATGCCAAGGTCTGGGTGCGAAACCCGGAGGCAGTCTATAACTCCAAAGAGATGGTGGAGGTACAGCATAATCTCATCAGCCGTAGACAGAAGTTGAGGGAAAGAATTGAGTATACCACCCAGTCCATAGAGGAACTGCGGAAGGAAGTGGAGCCTTATGCAAGAACCCATAGTCAGATGATACCGGAATTGCAGCAAATCTTAGAGTTGTTGGATAAATAGATGGGCTGTTGTCAAAAAGAGGATTTTAAAAAGCCTCTTTTTGCAACAGTCCATCTTTTATGCACAAAAAGAGAAGATATGCATACTTTTAAAGTAAAGGAAAAAAGGAGCGAAAGAATGGGTAATTGCAATAAGAATTACATGGGACAAAGAGAATCCTGCGAACAGTATGATATGTCTTCCTGCCCGGAATATGCACTGGCGATGGCCTATGTGCCGTGGCAGCACTTTAATCATGTATATGAGCCGGATCGTGCCCTGCAGGTGGGAACGATTTTTCCGGAATTGAATAAACCGTTTTACGGAAGAAAGGGGATGCGGTCATGATGAATCAGCAGATGAGCCAGAAACAGCTGATGCAGTGGATTAATATGGTCAGCTTTGCAGTCAATGATATTCTCCTTTATCTGGATACCCACCCGGATGATGAAGAAGCTTTGAACTATTTCAATCATTATAAAGAGATGAGAAAGCAGGCACTTCGTGCCTATGCAGACCAGTACGGACCGCTTACCATTGACACAGCACAGGTCAGCAATCACTGGTGCTGGGCAACCCAGCCTTGGCCATGGGAAGGGGGAACGTGTTAAACAATGTGGAATTATGAGAAAAGATTACAGTATCCAATTAACATTACACAGACCAATCCGAAAATAGCACAGGTTATCATCAGTCAGTTCGGAGGACCGGATGGGGAGCTTGCAGCATCTATGCGGTATCTGTCTCAGAGATACACCATGCCTTATCGTGAAGTGGCAGGACTGCTGACCGATATCGGAACGGAGGAGCTTGCCCACTTGGAAATGGTGTCTACGATAGTCCATCAGCTTACCAGAAATTTGTCACCGGAGGAAATTAAAGCCTCGGGCTTTGATAAATATTATGTGGATCATACATTGGGAATCTGGCCGCAGGCGGCAGGCGGCGTTCCATTTAATGCCAATCAGTTCCAGTCCAAAGGAGATGCCATTACAGATTTGATGGAAGATATGGCAGCAGAACAGAAGGCAAGAACCACCTATGACAACATCCTGCGTCTGGTAAAGGACCCGGAGGTCTGTGACCCAATCCGTTTCCTGCGGGCAAGAGAAATCGTCCATTTCCAGAGATTTGGCGAAGGACTTCGGAAAGTACAGGAGGATTTGGATCCGAAAAACTTTTATGCATACAACCCTGAATTTGACCGTTAATTCAGTAAATTCGAAAGGTATCGGGAAGGTTTTTTGCTTTCCGGTACCTTTTGACATGAAATGGGGATTGGGATAGAATGGTAGAGATATATTAGGAGGAATACATATGAAAAAAGCATTTTTGGAGGCTTTTCCCCATACGATTCCCATTTTTGCAGGCTTCTGTTTTCTGGGAATGACCTATGGAATCTATATGAATGTGTCCGGCTTTAGTTTTTGGTATCCTATGCTGATGAGCCTGACGATTTTTGCCGGGTCTGTAGAATTTGTAACGGTAAATCTGCTGTTGGGTGCCTTTAATCCGATACAGGCATTGGTGATGGCATTGATGATTAATGCCAGACATCTCTTTTATGGAATTTCCATGTTGGACAAGTATAAGGATACCGGATGGAAGAAATTTTATTTGATTTTCGGTATGTGTGATGAGAGCTTTTCTATCAATTATACAGCAGAAATTCCAGAGGATGTAGATAGGGGATGGTTCATGTTCTTTGTGAATCTGCTGAATCAATTTTATTGGGTTTTAGGGGCAACCTTGGGAGGCGTATTCGGTTCTCTGATACATTTTAATACGGAGGGGTTAGAGTTTGTAATGACTGCCCTTTTTGTAGTGATTTTTATGGACCAGTGGATGAGGAAGAAAAATCATACGGCGTCCTTTGTGGGATTGGGCTTGTCACTGATATGTCTTCTGGTGTTTGGAGCCGAAGACTTTATGATTCCGGCAATGCTGGGGATTCTGGGAGTAATGACACTATTGAGAAAACCGTTGGAGAAAGGTGGTGAGGCAGCATGACATTGACAGAACAAATCATTACCATCGGAATGGTGGCGCTGGGGACGATGATGACCCGTTTTCTGCCCTTTTTACTTTTTCCGGCAGACAAGCCTACGCCGAAGTATGTGCAGTATCTGGGAAAGGTGTTGCCGGCAGCGGTCTTTGGACTTCTGGTCATCTACTGTCTGAAGGATGTGAGTGTTTTTACCGGAAGTCATGGCATCCCGGAACTGATTGCCATAGGGGTGGTAGTGCTGTTACATCTTTGGAAAAAGCAGATGCTGTTATCCATCGCCGGAGGAACCATCTGCTATATGTTGTTAGTGCAGTTGGTTTTTTGAGAAAAATAGAATGTAAATGAGAATCATTATCAATAATGTTGACTTTTTGACAACCCTAAAATATAATAAGAAAAGAATGGGAGAGAAAAGAGGTTTTTAATGACATTAGATGAATTACCAATCAGAACAAAAGCCACCATTACCAAGGTAGGCGGAGAGGGAGAATTGAGATGCAGGCTTCTGGACATGGGACTGATTCCCAAGACAGAGGTGGAGATTATAAAGGTGGCACCGATGGGAGATCCCATTGAGTTGGAAATCCGGGGGTATTCTTTGACCATCCGAAAAGAGGATGCGGCAAAAATTGAAGTGACGGAGGAAAAATCATGATTTTTGCATTAATTGGAAATCAGAACTGCGGTAAGACTACTCTGTTTAATCAGTTGACCGGAGCAAACCAGCATGTAGGAAATTTCCCAGGGGTTACGGTGGACCAGAAAGTGGGAGAAATCAAAGAGAAACGGGAGTGTTCGGTGGTGGATTTGCCGGGAATCTATTCCCTGCGTCCCTATACCAGTGAGGAAATTGTTACCAGAGATTTTCTGATTAACGAGAAACCGGACGCCATTATCAATATTGTGGATGCCACCAATATTGAGAGAAATCTGTATCTGACCTTGCAGTTGATGGAGATGCAGATACCTATGGTACTGGCATTGAATATGATGGATGAGGTTCGGAATAACGGCGGTTCCATCAATATTCAGGAAATGTCCAAAAAACTGGGAATTCCGGTGGTGCCTATTGCAGCGGCAAAGGCAGAGGGAATCTCAGAGCTAGTGGAGAAAGTTATTCATGTGGCAAAGCACAAAAAGTATCCTCAGGTAACGGATTTTTGTGAACAGGGACAGCCGGTACACCGCTGTATCCACGCACTATCCCTTCAGGTGGAGGATCATGCACAGAATCTGGGGATTTCTCCGCGTTTTGCGGCAACCAAGATTGTAGAAAATGATGAGGCAATTATTGAAAAATTAATGCTGAGTCAAAATGAGTTTGAGATGATGCAGCATTCCATCGAGGAGATGGAGGCGGACCACCATATGGACCGCAATGCGGCTTTGGCAGATATGCGGTATACTTTTATCGAAAAAGTGTGCAGCGATACGGTCATACATCCGAAACAGAGCAAGGAGCATCTGAGGAGCGAGCGGATTGACCGGATACTTACCAACAAGTATCTGGCAATTCCAATGTTTTTGGCAATTATGATGATGATTTTCTGGCTGACCTTCGGTGTAATCGGAGCATGGCTCAGTGATTTGTTGAGCATAGGCATTGAGGCATTGACCAATCTATGTGACAGAGGGCTTACGGCATACGGAATCAATCCGGTTATTCACAGCCTGATTATTGACGGTATGTTTGCGGGAGTGGGCAGTGTGCTGAGCTTTCTGCCGGTTATCGTAGTACTGTTTTTCTTTTTGTCCATACTGGAGGACTCGGGCTATATGGCAAGGGTGGCTTTCGTGATGGATAAGCTTCTCAGAAAAATAGGGTTGTCGGGAAGAAGCTTTGTACCGATGCTGATTGGCTTTGGATGTACGGTTCCGGCAGTCATGGCAACCAGAACCCTGTCCTCGGACCGGGATAGAAAAATGACCATTATGCTGACACCTTTTATTAGCTGTTCTGCCAAAATTCCGGTATATTCCGTGTTCGCTATGGCATTTTTCCCGAAGCACACGGCACTTGTAATGATGGGACTGTATGTGACAGGAATCGTGGTGGCAATTTTGATTTCACTGATTTTTAAAAACACCTTGTTCCGTGGAAAGCCGGTACCTTTTGTGATGGAACTTCCCAATTATCGGCTGCCGGCAGTCAAAAGTGTTTTTCAGTTAATGTGGGATAAGGCAAAGGATTTTATCCAGAGAGCCTTTACCGTTATTTTCGTGGCAACTATCATCATCTGGTTTTTACAGACCTTTGACACCAGAATCAATGTGGTGACAGACAGTTCCCAGAGCCTTCTGGCTTTGATTGGAAGATGGATTGCACCGATATTTACGCCGTTAGGCTTTGGAGATTGGAGAATATCCACCTCCCTAATTACCGGATTTACGGCAAAAGAGGCTGTGGTCAGCACCATGAGCGTACTCTGCGGAACCAGTGTGGCAAATCTGTCAGAGACACTCAGTAGCTTTTTCACCCCTCTTTCCGCCATCAGCTTCTTAGTCTTTACGTTATTGTATACCCCTTGCGTGGCAGCCATTGCAGCCATCAAGCGGGAGATGGGAAGTGCATGGCAGGCATTGGGCGTGGTAATTATGCAGTGCGGTATCGCATGGATTGCAGGTCTTTTGGTATTTCAGATTGGAAGCCTGTTTTAAGGAAAGAAAATGATGGGAATCTTAGATTACATATTAATAATTATTATCGGAATTGCTGTGTTTTTTGCCTTATTTTCCATGTGGAAAAAGAGAAAAAACGGCGGTTGTATGGGATGTAGCGGCGAAAATTGTGTGTATTGTAAGAAAAAGGAAAAAGAAAAGTATTAAATTCAGTACAATGGGAAAAATATCTTGTCAGAATGGGATTCATATGTTAGATTATTAGTAGAATGTTAAATAATTAACAATATACTGCGAAAAGATGATGTATTGAGATTAGGAGGAGCCTATGAGAGGAATTCAAACACCGGTATCAGAAATCAGACACCAAATTTTTACAGAAATTGCAAAAGCGGCCTATGAGTCGGATAATATCAATGATGCTATTGAGGCTATCCCATTTACGGTATGTCCGGGAGAAATCGCCACATACCGGGAAAGTATTTTCCATGAAAGAGCCATTGCGTCAGAGCGTGTGCGTCTTGCAATGGGTATGTCTTTAAGACCGGAGAACCGGGTAGTTCATTTGACCAGCGGATTAGAAGAGAGTAATATTGCGGAAAAATATTATGAGCCGCCTCTCATGCAGGTAATTCCATCTGCCTGTAATCTCTGCGAAGATAAAAAATATGAAGTTTCCAATATGTGTCAGGGATGTATTGCACACCCTTGTATGGAGGTTTGTCCGAAGGGAGCCATTTCCCATGTAAAAGGAAAAGCCTTTATCGACCAAGAAAAATGTATCAAGTGCGGAAAGTGTAAATCTGTCTGCCCATACGATGCCATTGCCAAAAAAGAGAGACCTTGCTCTATGGCATGTGGTGTAGGAGCCATTGGAACAGATAAATACGGACGTGCGGAAATTGATGCAGAGAAATGTGTTTCCTGTGGTCAGTGTATGGTAAGCTGTCCATTCGGAGCCATTGCGGATAAATCTCAGATATTCCAGTTAATCCGTTGTATGAAAGAAGGCGGAAAGGTTATTGCTGAGGTGGCACCTGCCTTTGTGGGACAGTTCGGACCGGATGCGACGCCGAGAAATGTCAAAGCAGCTTTGTTGGAGCTGGGATTTTCGGATGTTGTGGAGACCGCTTTAGGTGCGGATATCGGAGCTGTAGCGGAAGCTCACCATTATGCAAACCATGTGGCAACCGGAGAATTGCCGTTCCTGTTGACCTCCTGTTGTCCGTCATGGGCAATGCTGGCAAAGACCCAGTTCCCGGATTTGATTGAGAGCGTATCTTCCGAGCTGACACCGATGGTAGCAACGGCACGAAGCATTAAGAAAGAACATCCGGATGCAAAGGTGGTATTTATCGGACCTTGTGCGGCGAAGAAACTGGAAGCCAGCCGTCATGATGTGCGAAGTGACGTAGACTTTGTCATTACCTTTGAAGAATTGAGCGGAATGTTCGAGGCAAAGGGTATTAATCCAAATGCAATCGAAGGAGACCGTTCTATGCATGATGCAACGGCAACCGGACGTGGATATGCGGTGGCAGGAGGTGTTGCGGAAGCAGTTACCAACTGTATCCATGAATATTACCCGGATGTGGAGGTTAAGATTGAGCATGCGGAGGGTCTGGCAGAGTGTAAGAAAGTTTTAATGCTTGCCAAAGCAGGTAAGAAAAACGGCTGTATGATTGAAGGAATGGGATGTCCGGGCGGTTGTGTAGCAGGAGCCGGAACCATTCTTCCGATTCCGAAGGCAAAGGTAGAGGTGGATAAGATGAAGAAAGCTTCCACACGCCAGATACCGCCGAAGGAATTGCGTGAGATAGAATTAGATTAATTTTCCATTGAGGAAAGGGGATAAAAGGAAGAAAAATGTAGAAGATACCAACAGGGAATGTATGAAAATTCCCAGGGAGGTGTTTTCGGATGTTAAACTTTTATTACCTGGACCCGAAAGGTTACAAGAATGCGAGATTCAGCATTACCAATTTAAACGGGATGACATATCGGGATGATTTGAAATTCGATATTACCAATTTGAACGGAATCACCGGAAGAGATGAGTTTCGATTCAGCATTACCAACTTGAACGGAATCACCAATCGTGATGATTTGAAGTTTGATATTACGAATTTGAACGGAATTACAAAATAAAATAAATCCCGACAGTTGAAGGAACGCCATGGATGTTATATAATAATTCATGGCGTTTTGTATGTGGATTGGAATTTAATAGAACAACTGAAATTCCAATTTGATGAGAAAAGGAGATAGATTATGACAAAGGTAAGAACAAGATACGCACCAAGCCCAACAGGAAAAATGCACGTGGGAAATCTGCGGTCCGCACTGTATGAATTTCTGATTGCAAAGCATGCAGGCGGAGATTTTATGCTTCGTATAGAGGATACCGATCAGGAACGGTTTGTGGAGGGTGCCACAGAGATTATTTACCGCACCATGGCAACTGCGGGATTGCTCCATGATGAGGGACCGGATAAGGACGGAGGATACGGTCCGTATATCCAGAGTGAGCGTATGAAAACCGGAATCTATATGGATTATGCAAAGGAACTGGTGGAAAAAGGTGAGGCTTACTATTGCTTCTGTGATAAGGAACGATTGGAATCCATAAGAACAGAAGTGGTGGAGGGAAAAGAGATTGTCATGTATGACAAGCATTGTCTGTCCCTGTCTAAAGAAGAAGTGGAGGCAAATCTGGCTTCCGGAAAACCTTTTGTAATCCGACAGAACATCCCAAATGAGGGAACCACCACCTTTCATGATGAGCTTTATGGAGATATTACAGTGGAAAATGCAGAGCTGGATGACATGATTTTGATAAAATCCGACGGTTATCCGACCTATAATTTTGCCAATGTTGTGGATGACCACACCATGAACATTACTCATGTAGTAAGGGGAAATGAATATCTGTCCTCGGCACCGAAGTATCAGCGTCTTTATGATGCATTCGGATGGGAGTCACCGGTATATATTCATCTTCCGTTGATTACCGATGAAAATCACAAGAAACTCAGCAAACGAAGCGGACATGCTTCCTTTGAAGATTTGCTGGAGCAGGGATTTTTGCCGGAAGCCATAGTAAATTACATTGCACTTCTGGGCTGGAGTCCTGAGGACAACCGGGAAATTTTTACATTGGATGAGTTGATTGCACAGTTTGATTATCACAGAATCAACAAATCTCCGGCAGTTTTTGATATTGTAAAGCTGCGTTGGATGAATGGAGAATACTTAAAGGCTATGGATTTTGATGCTTTTTATGAAAAAGCAGAGCCATATCTGAAAGAAGCCATTACCAAAGATTATGATTTACGGAAAATAGCAGCTATGGTAAAAACCAGAATTGAGGTATTTCCTGATATTGCAGAGCATGTGGATTTCTTTGAGGCGGTACCGGAGTATGACATTTCCATGTATGCCCACAAAAAGATGAAAACCACACCGGAGACCTCTTTGGAGGTATTAAAAGAGATTCTTCCACGGTTAGAGCAGCAGGAGGATTACTCCAATGATGCACTGTATGCGATGCTGTGTGAATATGTAAAAGAAAAAGAATGTAAAAACGGTTATGTGATGTGGCCAATCCGTACGGCAGTTTCCGGAAAGCAGATGACACCGGGAGGAGCCACAGAACTGATGGAGGTATTGGGAAAAGAAGAATCCATTGCCAGAATCAAAGCTGCCATCGCAAAATTAGAAAGCGAAACAGCAGTATAACCTGAATGGGAATAGAAATGAAATCGTCTTTTAATAAATCACAATCTAAGGCAATTTCCCATGGAGAGGGACCGGCATTAATTCTTGCCGGTCCGGGAAGTGGGAAAACTCTTGTCATTACCCAGAGAGTTAAAAATTTAATCATAAAAGAACATGTAGCACCGGAAAAAATCCTTGTGATTACTTTTACCAAGGCAGCAGCACAGGAGATGAAGCTGCGGTTTGTAAAACTGATGGAGGGGAAAAGCTGTCCGGTTACTTTTGGTACCTTTCATGCGGTCTTTTTTTCTATATTGAAAAATGCCTATCATTACACGGCACAGAATATTATCCGGGAGGAGCAGAAGTATCAGTTTTTGCGGGAAATCATAGGAAAAATGCAGTTGGAGTATGAGGATGAAGGAGAGTTTTTAGGCAATCTTCTCTCAGAAATCAGTCTGGTAAAAAATGAGGGAATCCCGGTGGAACACTACTATGCAAAAAGCTGCGGCGAAGAGATTTTCCGTAAGATTTTCCGGGAATATGCCACAAAGATGGGCAGGGCAAGGCTGATTGATTTTGATGATATGCTGGTTTATACCTACGAACTGTTTCGGGAGCGTCGGGATATATTGGCACTTTGGCAGAAACAATTTTCCTATATTCTGATTGATGAGTTTCAAGACATTAATAAGTTGCAATATGAGATTGTGAAGATGCTGGCAAAGCCGGAGGATAATTTGTTTGTGGTGGGGGATGATGACCAATCCATCTACCGTTTTAGAGGGGCGAAGCCAGAAATTATGTTAAACTTTAAGAAAGACTATCCAAAAGTGGAAGAGATTCTATTGGATGTAAACTATCGTTCCGGCGGAAAAATCATAGAACGGGCAGGAAACTTGATTGCAAATAACCAGACAAGGTTTTCTAAGAAAATTCAGGCGGCAAAAGCAGAAGGGGAAGATGTGCATTTTCAGGTATGTAAAAACCAATGGGAAGAAAGTGAGGCAATCATTGCCGGAATCCGAAAACATCTGGAACAGGGAATTCCTTATGAAGAAATGGCAATACTTTACCGAACCAATACCCAGCCTCGGATTTTAGTGGAACAGCTTTTGAATCACAATATCCCTTTTTGGTCCAGAGATAAGATTCCAAATATCTATGAGCATTGGATGGCAAAGGATATTTTTACATATATACAGATTGCACAGGGAAGCCGGGAACGGGGAGATTTTCTGAAAATTATGAATCGTCCGAAACGTTATATCGGAAGAGACAGTCTGGAGGAGCCCTATGTTGCCTTTGATGTGTGGGAAGAGTATTATAAGGAACAGCCATGGGTTGCGGAGCGGATTGAGCGGTTGGAATATGATGTCAAAATGCTTTCCGGTATGAAACCCTATGCGGCTATGAACTATATCCGCCACGGAATCGGATATGATGATTTTGTTCGGGAGTACGCAGAGTATCGTCATATCAAGACGGAAGAACTGATAGAGATTTTGGATGAATTGCAGGAGGGTGCCAGAGAATACAATTCCTATGAGGCGTGGTTCTTACACATGCAGGAATACAAAGAAGAGTTGGAAGAAATGGCAAAGAAAAATAGTGTCCAAAAGGAAGGGGTAACCCTTGCCACCCTGCACAGTGCCAAGGGATTGGAATATGAGGTGGTTTATATTGTAGATGTGAATGAAAAAATTATGCCATACAAAAAAGCCGTCCTCTCTCAAGAAATAGAAGAGGAACGGCGAATGTTCTACGTGGGCATGACCCGTGCAAAATCAAAATTATATTTGAGTTCCGTCAAAGAATACAACGGAAAAAATGTGGAGATATCCAGATTTATCAAAGAGGCTGGGATTTAATCCATAGCCTCATATTCTGCTTCGTCCAAAAGTTCATCAAAACGGTCGGCAACGGCTTCGTATTCCTCATCGCTGTCGATGTTTTCCAGAGAAGGATTTCCCTCTTCATCTTCAAAATAGCGGTAGATGAAAACCTCCCCTTCTGCATTTTCGTTTCCGTCTTCATCCAGAGGAAGGAGAACAATATAGTTCTGTTCGTCTAATTCAAAAATTGTGAGAATGGCACATTCCACTTCGGAGCCATCGTCTAAAGACAGAGTTACTTGCATATCTGTTTCGTCATCCATTGGATTTTGGTTGTTTGTTCCCATAGTTGTGTTTCCTTTCTTGATTAGATAATAGCCTGAATATATAAATCAGGACGTTCATTTAAGTCTATAAAATCTTTTTCGTCTAGTTGAATGACCGGACGGGTCAGCCGTTGGGTAATCATTATGATTTTACCGGTCTGTCCGTTGCTGAGCAATACGTCATTGTTGAGATAAGCATTTGCAATGTGTTCTAAGAAACAGAGGATAAACTGTGGTTTGTAGCGGTTTAGTCCCTCCAGTTCAAAGGAAGCAATTACTTCAAAAGGACAAAGTCCCCGACGATAGCTCCGGTTGGAAGTCATGGCATCATAGACATCTGCAATGGCAACGATACCTGCGGTGTCATCAATCTTTTCGGTGGTAAGACCCAAAGGATAGCCGGTGCCGTCACAGCGTTCATGATGCATTAATGCCGCATTTCGAACCCGGGGGTCTACTTTTTGGTCTTTCAGTAATTCATAGCCCAACCGTGGATGCTGTTTGACAATTTCGTATTCGGCCTTGGTAAGAGAGCCTCTTTTTTGGATAATTTCATTTGGAATCTTGCATTTTCCAATATCATGCATCAGACCTGCCAGAGTCAGATTATCCAGTTCTTCATCTGAATATTCCAGCCACATACCGAACATTCTGGCAATGATACCCACATTCAGACTGTGGGCATAGGTGGAATCGTCAATCTGCCGCATATTGTGCAATTTATCAAACATGGAAATGGTGGTAGACTGTTTTCCGAAGAGACTGATAGCTTGGGAAATAAGCTCTGCCTGATCCACAGGATTAGTATGGTCAATAAGATTGTTTAAAGAAAATTTAATAAAATCTATTTTCTTTGTGTAATCATCTTTGAACTTTTTGAAAGCACTGCTATTTTGAATTCGCTGGGAATAGGACAGATTTACGTTTTCTGTTCTTGCCATGTTTTCAATTGCCGCAGTGGGAATCATACCATCTACAATTTTGGCAGATGGTATACCATAATATTCCATGTGAACAATCATCTGATTGGTCAAAGAAATATCTTTGTCCACAATTAGCTGTCCCTGTTTTGACAAAACCCGTGCAGCGGTAATCATTCCCGGTTTTAGATCTTTCGTTTTAACTGTATGCATGCCTTACCTCGCTCGTTGAAATATCCTTTAAAAATATTTTAAAGCATGGCGGACAAAAGTCAAGAAATTTTATAAGGGTGTATACAAATCTAGGGAAAAAAGATATAATAATACAGACGAAAAAGTAAAGGCGGAAAGAGACATGAACATAAAGGTACAGGCAGGAAATTATGAAAAAATGGGAATTACAAAATGTGGAAATGATGTTATTTTTACATTTCAATGTCCGAGGGAAACTGCCTGTGCAATTTTATTGTTTGATAAAGCAGGAAAGAAGTTAAAAGCACGGGTTACAGTCCCGAAAGAATACTGCATCGGCTCGGTACGTTCTATACGGCTTCTGGATTTCTCCACGGAAGAATATGATTATTGTTATGAGATAGACGGGAAAAAGCAACGAGACCCTTATGGAGTACGGGTGATAGGACGTGAGATTTGGGCAGACAAAAAGCGGGATTTAAAATCCGAAGTCTTACTCAGTGGATTCCCGGAAGAGGAATTTGCGTGGGGAGAGGATAAGGCACCGGAGATACCGGCACAGGAGATGATTATGTACAAGCTTCATGTCCGGGGCTTTTCCATGGAACGTCCGGGAAAGAAAAGGGGAACCTTTGCGGCGTTGGCTGACAGTGTAGAAGAATTAAAGGAACTGGGAATTACTTCCTTAGAAGTGATGCCGGTCTATGAATTTGAAGAGTGGATGGAGCCGGAGAAAATCAATTTCTGGGGATATGCACCCAGCGACTATTTTGCGGTAAAGGCTTCCTATGCCTATACGGATAAGCCGGAATGTGAATTAAAGAAACTGATTCAAAAGCTGCATAACCATAAGATGGAATTTATTATGGAAATGCATTTTGACAATAAAATAAATCCTAATTTAATTATTGAAGTATTGCGGTTCTGGTTGAAGGAATATCATGTGGATGGTTTTAAATTATTGGGAGAAAAACTTCCGATTGAGGCGGTGGTAAAGGATCCGTATCTCAGCAGGACCAAGATTTTTTATGAGGGATTCCCCTATGAGCTGATTCAAAAAGAGAAATATGATAATCTCTATGTTTATAACGAAGAATTTCTCTATCCTGCCAGAAAGATGCTGAATCATCTGGGAGGAGATATGACAGAATTTTTAGGGCAGATGAGAAAACAACAGGAAACCCAGCATTTTGTGAATTATATCAGCAACAATAACACCTTTACGCTGGCAGATGTGTTTTCTTATAACGAAAAACACAACAGTGCGAATGGAGAAGAAAATCTGGACGGAAACGATTGGAATTTCAGTTCCAATTATGGAATTGAGGGAAGAACCAGAAAAGCCTTTGTGAAAAGAATCCGGGAAAAGCAGATACGCAATGCATTGGCTGTGCTATATCTGGGACAGGGAATTCCATTGTTGTGGAGTGGTGATGAAGCGGCCAATTCTCAAGAGGGAAATAATAACGCTTATTGTCAGGATAATAAAATCGGATGGATAAACTGGAAAAAGGGCAGGGAGCAGGAAAGGCTCCGTGAGTTTGTACGACAGATGATTGCTTTTCGGAAAGCACATCCTATATTATCCATGAAGGAGCCTTTTAGGAGAAACGATTACAAAAAGCTGGGATATCCTGATTTGTCCTATCACGGTGCAGAGGCTTGGATTTCCGATATCCGGGGAACCACAAGATCTGTGGGAGTGATGTATACAGAGAACTATGCACAGGAGGAAACGCCAAAAGAAGCGGATACATTCCTCTATATCGGATATAATTTTTATATGGGGATGCAGAATTTTGCACTTCCCAAGCTGCCAAAGGGAAAGCATTGGTATCTGGTGATGAGTACGGAGGAGGAAGAACCTTTCCTGCCGGAACCGAAAAAGCTGGAGAAAAATTACTATGAGACCTTTGGACAGACGATTTGTATTTTGCAAGGCAGGTAAATGAAATGAAAATGTGGCAGCATTTAAAGACCATCATGCACCATAAGAATCTGGTTCGTGCCGGATGCTTCAAGGTCGGTTTGTACCGACAGGGAATTATGCATGACTGGAGTAAGTACAGTCCCGTGGAATTTCTGGTGGGCTGCAAATATTATCAGGGAAATATGAGTCCCAACAATGCAGAGCGGAAGGATAAGGGTTATTCCTCCGCATGGCTGCATCACAAAGGAAGAAACAAGCACCATATGGAATACTGGATTGATTACAGTGTCAATAAGGATGAGGGAATCTGCGGAATGAAAATGCCGGTAAACTATGTGGTGGAAATGTTTATCGATCGGGTTTCCGCCTCGAAAAACTATCAGAAGGAGGCGTATACCGACCGGAGTCCGCTGGAATACTACGAGAATGGAAAGAATATACATATTCTTCATCCTGAGACGAAAGAGCTTTTGGAAAAGCTTTTGTATATGCTGGCGGAAGAAGGGGAGGAAAAGACCTACGATTATATTAGACGAGAAGTCTTACACAATAAAAATAGTGAGAGAAGAGAGGAAAAGAAATGTTAAACGACAAGAAAGTACTTTATAGTGGAATGCAGGCAACAGGAACCCTGACCTTGGGAAATTATTTGGGAGCATTGAAAAACTGGGTAGAATTGACGGATGAATATGAATGTATCTATGGAGTTATGGATTTACATTCCCTGACTGTTCGTCAGGTGCCGGCGGATTTTCGTAAAAATGCCAGAGCTTTATATGCCCTTTATGTGGCGGCAGGCTTAGACCCGGAAAAGAACTGTATCTATTATCAATCCCATGTGTCCGGTCATGCGGAGCTGGGTTGGATATTGGATTGCTTTACCTATATGGGAGAGTTGAACAGAATGACCCAGTTTAAGGATAAAGCTGCAAAACATGCAGATAATATCAACGCAGGTCTCTATACATATCCGGTATTGATGGCAGCAGATATCCTGTTATATCAGGCGGATGTTGTGCCGGTGGGCGTGGATCAAAAGCAGCATTTGGAGATAACCAGAGATATTGCGGAGCGTTTTAACCATATTTACGGAGATGTGTTTACCATCCCGGAGCCATACATCGGTAAAAAAGGTGCAAAAATCATGAGCTTGCAGGAGCCAACTAAGAAAATGTCCAAGTCAGATGAGAATGTCAATGCCACCATTCTTCTGTTGGATGACACCGACACCATTATCCGTAAATTTAAACGTGCTGTTACGGATTCCGAGAGTGAAGTGCGGTATGCAGAGGAAAAACCGGGAATCAGCAATCTGATGGATATTTACAGTGCAGTAACCGGAAAGACCTATGAGGAAATTGAGAAAGAATTTGCCGGAAAAGGTTATGGAGATTTCAAACTGGCAGTGGGAGAAACTGTAGCTGACCATTTAAAACCATTGCAAAACCGTTATGAAGAGCTGATGAAGGACAAAGGATACATTGAAAGCATGATTAAAATGAATGATGAGAAAGCTGCTTACTATGCATCCAAAACCCTTCGTAAGGTTCAGAAAAAAGTGGGACTTACGGAGAGAATCAGATAAGAAGAAAGGTGAAAAAACATGAGTAACATAAAAATTACAGAGCAGATTAAATATATTGGAGCAAATGATAAAACATTGGATTTGTTTGAAAGCCAATACAGGATTCCCAACGGAGTTTCCTACAATTCCTATTTGATTTTAGATGAAAAGATTGCAGTTATGGATACAGTAGATACCAGAGCCACCGGAGAATGGCTTCGAAAAATGAATCTGGAGCTGGCGGGAAGAGAGCCGGATTATCTGGTGGTATCCCATATGGAGCCGGATCATGCGGCGAACATCCAGCTTCTGGCAGAGCGTTTTCCTCAGATGAAAATTGTGGCTAATGCCAAAACCGTACCGATGATGGGACAGTTTTTTACCATGGACTTTGCGGACCGGGTAGTGACGGTGGCAGAGGGAGATACCTTGGAATTGGGAAAACATACGTTGCAATTTTTCATGGCACCGATGGTTCACTGGCCGGAGGTTATGGTTGCTTATGAGCAGTCCGAAAAAATTCTTTTCAGTGCAGACGGATTTGGAAAATTCGGAAGTCTGGATACCGAAGAGGAATGGCTTGATGAGGCAAGAAGATATTTTATCAATATCGTTGGAAAATACGGAAATCCGGTACAAAATTTATTGAAAAAAGCAGCCACACTGGATATCCAGATGATTGCACCGCTGCACGGACCGATTCTAAAGGAAGATTTGGGCTATTATATCGGAAAATATCTGACATGGAGCAGCTATGAGCCGGAGGAGGAAGGAATCCTTTTGGCATACGCATCCATTCACGGAAATACCAGAATTGCAGCAGAGAAAATGGCAGGACTTTTGGAAGAAGCAGGAGCAAAAAAAGTGGTATTGATGGATTTGGCAAGGGACGATATGGCACAGGCAGTTGCCAATGCCTTCCGATTTGATAAGATGGTGCTTGCCAGCCCAACCTATGACGGCGGACTCTTCCCTTGTATGGAAGATTTCCTGCATCACTTGAAAGCCAAGAGCTACCAGAAGCGTACGGTGGCATTAATCGAAAACGGTTCCTGGGGACCGATGGCAGCAAAATGTATGCGTGGTATCTTAGGGGAAATGAAAGACATTACGGTTCTGGATGATGTGGTTACCATCAAGTCCTCCATGAAACCGGAGAATGTAGCACAGATGCGTGAACTGGCAGAGAAGATTGTGTAGAAAAATATAAAATAAAAAGGTGTTTCGCACACAGCGAAACACCTTTTTATTTTTCCGTAGCGATTGGGGGATATATTAAATATCCTCCGCATGCTCTAGGAAATACGCCTCTGCCTCGGCATTCCACAATCCGTTGTTCTCTGCCACATATTTGGCAAGAGTTTTGTGGAATTCGTCACTGCCGCCAAAGGAACTGACATCCGTCACAGGGAAGGATTTTCCGGAATATACAATCTTCTTGCCTCCCGGCATATTCGGAAGGTTCAGGATGGAATCGCATACCTGATCCAGTCCCATGATATGGGTGGCAATCTTGGATACATTTACCACCTTATCCTCAATGAGAGCAATGGCGTCCTTCATATCCTGGGTATTGCTGCCGCTGGTGCCTACAAAATGAGTGGCATTGTAGTGGATGTTATAAAAGTTAATGGTGGAGGCAAACTTAGAGTCCGCAGGTCCGGCAAAGAAATTCAGACATCCGTCAAATGCCAGAAGCTGTTCTGCCTGAGTTACCAAATTCTCCTTTGCCGCCATCAGGAAAATATCATCGAAGCCTTTGCTCTCCGGTGTCAAAGGTTTCAGAGCGGATATCAGGTCGTCATCATCGGAGGTTAGCACATAGTGAAGCTCTACACCGAAGTCAGCCGCTTCTTCCACCGGGTACAGGCGTTTTGCCATATCCAGCTTTTCCTGTGTACGTCCCGTTACCACCAGAGTTTTCGGGCGTTTTTGTGTGTTATGGATGGCGTAATCAATGGCGAGGAAGCCCATAGGACCCGTACCGCCTAAAATTGCCAGAGAACCGCCTTCTTTGATTCCCATAGTGTGGTCGTAGTCATTGCGGTCTCTCAGATGGAAGCTTGCCTTAAAACCTGCCACAATACAGGACAGAGGCTCCACCAAGGCACCTTCAAAGAAAGAGTCTCCGCGGTAAGGCAGAAGACAGCCTTTTTCAATAGCTTCGTTCATAATCAGAGCATAAGTGGCTTCTCCACCCACATATGGGAAAGAATAACCCAGAGAAAAGGTATCCGCACGACCCAGATTCGGCTGTGCCACAAATTTATCTCCCGGTTTGTAGAGATGTTCCCATTTCTTTCCTACCTTTTCAATGACGCCACAGAACTCATGACCCATGATAACCGGGTTTTCTGCAAGGTTGTCCGGCAGCTTTTTGTGCTTTGCTCCCTGATTGGATACTTTATAGGTTGACATACAGAGACTGTCCGTGACAATGCGGGCAATCATCTCGTCATCCTGCATAGGAGGGAGAGGAAACTCTTCCAAACGTAAATCCTTTACACCATAAATTCGTACTGCTTTTGTGTTCATAGAAACCTCCTTTGTAAACAATATTTGCCTATATTATAAAAAAGAAATAAAAATAATACAATACCGGGGTAGAAAAGTATGGTTGAAATATATAATTGAAATGATATAATAGGTAGCGTATGTAAAGGAGCAGAAGAAAAAGAGGCGAGACAGATGAATCAAAAAGTATTTGAAGAATATGCTATACCCAAAGCGGTGTTTACCATGGCATTGCCTACGGTCTTAAGTATGCTGGTAACCGTATTTTACAATATGGCGGATACATTTTTCGTGGGACAGACTGGGGATGCCAATCAGGTGGCGGCAGTATCCTTAACCACACCGGTGTTTTTAATGCTGATGGCTATCGGAAATATCTTTGGAATCGGGGGAAGTTCCTATATTTCCAGACTTTTGGGAGAAGGAAAAAAGGATCAAGTAAAATATGTCAGCGGATTTTGCTTCTATGGATGTATTGTTTTTGGATTAATTATGATGGGAATCTTTCTGGGAGGAATGGAGAGTATTCTGGGACTTATCGGAGCCAGTGAAAACACCTATCAGTTTTCCAAAGAATATTTGACTTACATAGGATATGGGGCAATTTTTGTGGTGGTATCCAATGCCTATGGAAACATTGTAAGGGGAGAGGGAGCCGCACGGATTTCCATGATTGGAATGATGATTGGAACCATTGTCAATATTGTATTGGACCCGGTAATGATACTCTGGATGGATATGGGAGTTGCCGGAGCAGCGGTGGCAACCATTATCGGAAATATCTGTGCCGTTATTTTTTATCTGGTGTATATTTTGCGGGGAAATACCCTGCTATCCGTAGCACCAAAGCATTTTAAGATGTCGGAAGGGATTATCGGAAGTGTGTTTGCCATCGGAATCCCAGCATCCTTTAATAATATTCTCATGAGCGTATCGAATATTGTACTTAATATTTATCTGGCATCCTATGGGGACGACGCGGTGGCAGGAATGGGAGTTGCCATGAAGATTAATATTCTGGTGGTACTGACCTGTCTGGGTGTCGGAATGGGAGTACAGCCGCTGGTGGGCTACAATTACGGAGCTAAGAATTATAATCGCATGAGAGGTGTCATGAAATTTGGTATTTTATGTAATGTAGTCATAGGTTCCACCATAACCCTGATGTACTGTCTTTTCACAAAACCGATTGTGCAGGCGTTCATCAATGATGATTCCGTGGTAAGATACGGAGTACAGATGCTTCGGGTTCTGATGATATCGGCACCGTTTTTAGGAATCATGTTTGTTTTGAACTTTTCTTTTCAGGGAATGGGAAAGGCATTGCCGTCTCTGATTCTGTCGGTAGGACGGCAGGGATTGTTTTTCTTCCCGATATTGATTGCGGCAAATCATTTCTTTGGACTGAACGGCATCATTTATGCACAGCCCCTTGCCGATGTGGCAGCGGTTTGTATCGCAACGGCCATGTTTTTCTATATTAACCGTAAGTTGAAAGCAGAGGTGCAGAATGGATGATAAGACCAATGTAATGCGGGTGTTGGATCAGAAAAAGATTCCTTATGAGCATTACAGTTACGATAATTCCCAGGCATGGAGCGGGGCAGAGGTTGCAAAAATGCTGGGACAGGATCCGAAAAAAGTCTATAAAACTTTGGTAACTGTGGGAAAAAGCAAAAAGAATTATGTCTTTGTAATTCCGGTGGAAGAGGAACTGGATTTGAAAAAAGCTGCTAAAGCAGTTGGCGAAAAGTCCATAGAAATGTTAAAATCAAAAGAGCTTTTACCGTTGACGGGTTATGTCCATGGAGGATGTTCTCCCATTGGTATGAAAAAGAGCTTTTCCACCGTATTGCATGAAACAGCAAAAGCACAGGATACCATCATTTTCAGTGCAGGAAAGATTGGGTATCAGGTGGAAGTATCCCCAAATGAGTTGGCAAAGGTGATTCGTTTTACCTTTGCAGACTTGATTAAATAAGAGGAGGAAATATGATAAAAGCAATTTTAAGAGGAATGGTAATCGGAGTAGCCAATATTATACCGGGAGTCAGCGGAGGAACGATGGCAGTTGCCATGGGAATTTATGATAAGCTGATACATGCGGCTACCCATTTGTTTTCAGAATTTAAGAAAAGTATGAAGGTGCTGATACCGATTCTGATTGGAGCGGTTTTAGGAATCGTGATTGTGGCAAAGATTATCGAATATGCCTTTGAGGTGGTTCCGATACAGACCAATCTATTGTTTATCGGTTTGATTGTAGGAGCTCTTCCGGCTATGACCCAGAAAGTCAAGGGGAATACCATCCGGTTAAGCCATATTCTGGCATGCGTATTGTTTTTCGTGCTGGTGGTGGCAATGGCAGCCATGGGTGAGACCACCGGAAAGTCTGCGGAGCTTACGGTTTCTGTGGTAAATTGCCTGAAACTCTTTGGTGTAGGCGTGATTGCCGCAGCTACTATGGTGATACCGGGAGTCAGCGGTTCCATGATTTTGATGCTGCTGGGATATTATAATCCGGTATTAAAGATGATTAATAATTTTGTGGAGCATTTGGCCAGCGGAAATGTGCAGGGAATGTTAAGTGACTGTGCTTTTCTGGTACCTTTCGGCATCGGAGTGGTGGTTGGAATCTTTGCCATTGCAAAAATCATCGAAAAAATATTTGAAAAATATCCGTTACAGGCATATTGGGCAATTATTGGACTGATTGTGGCATCGCCGGTAGCCATTGTCCTTGTAAATGATTTTTCCGGTATTAATCTGATATCCATTCTCACAGGAGCTGTGATGTTAGTCATCGGAATTGTTGTTTCAAAGAAGCTGGGCGGGGAATAGAGCAGCCATATCTGAAGGCAGTGGAGCATAAAACTCCATTGCCTTTTTTGTAATTGGATGAGTAAAAGCCAACCGATAGGCATGGAGAGCCTGCCGTTCCATCTGTCTGTTGTGGGGATGGTAGAGATAGTCTCCAATCAAAGGATAGCCCAAGTGTTTCATATGCACCCGTATCTGGTGGGTGCGTCCCGTTTCCAGTTGTAAGGAAAGCAGGGTAAGTCCCTTTGATACTGCCAAAACCTTATAGTGGGTTACGGCACGGTCCCCGTGTTCATAATTGATACAGCGGGTAATGGCAGAGCCATCTTCCCTTCCAATCGGGGCATCTATGGTGCCTTCTCCCTCCAGAACACCGTCAACAATAGCCAGATAGGTTCGGGAAATTTCCCGTTCTGCCATGGCTTTGGAGAGAACGGAGGCACTGAGCATGTGCTTTGCCAAGATGGTAAGCCCGGTGGTGTCCCGGTCTAAACGGTTCATACAGCGGAACACATAGGGTTCATTTTTTTGCTGAAAATAGTAGGCAATTCCGTTGGCAAGGGTGTTTTCATAATGATTCAGAGAAGGATGGACAGGCATATCAGCAGGCTTGTTTACCACTAAAATATCCTCATCCTCGTATACGATTTCAAAGGGCAGAGGTACCGGAAGAATTTTTGGGGAGGAAGAGTCTTCTTCCAATGTAACCGTCAGCACATCTCCGACGTAGAGCATATCCCGGACATAGAGCCATTCTTCGCCTCGTAAAATGCTTCGGGGAGTCTTTTTCAGATGGACAATTACCCCATGGGAATAACCCTGTTCTTTCAGAAAATCTCCCACTGTTATATTTTTTTCTATATGATAAGTCAAAATTCGCGTCATATTTTCTCACCCAAGCCAATTATACAGAGAAAGCGGAAAAAAGAAAAGAGGAAAGGCACTAGGACCTGTCACATTTCATACAATGATAAAAACGGCTTTAAGGTGTAAATGTGAAAACTTTTTTATCTCCTCTTACGATTGAAGAAGAAAAAGAATGCATAGCGAAAATGAAGGAAGGAGACCTTAAAGCAAAGCATCAGTTGATTGAACACAACCTGAGACTAGTGGCACATGTGGCAAAGAAGTATCAGAGCCCGGAAGAAGATATGGAGGATTTGATTTCCATAGGAACCATAGGGCTGATTAAGGCGGTGGAGACATTTCAGTCGGACCGTCAGATTAAACTGGCAACCTATGCGGCAAGGTGTATTGACAATGAGCTGCTGATGTATTTTCGGGGAAAGAAAAAGACCTCCAGAGAGGTGTCGCTTTATGAACCAATCGGAACAGATAAAGAGGGAAATCAGATTAGTCTTTTGGACATTGCGGCGGCGGAGGAAATAGATGTGGTTCAAAAGATGGAAGAAAGTGAGAACGTCCGGCGTCTTTACCGGTTGATTCCCCGGGTTTTGAATCCTAGGGAGCAGACCGTAATTTCTATGCGGTATGGAATCTTGGGAAAGGATTCCATTACTCAGCGGGAAGTGGCAAAACAGTTGGGGATATCCCGCTCTTATGTCAGCAGAATCGAAAAAAAGGCATTGACAAAGCTGAGAAAAAGCTTTGAACAGGAAGAAAATGCCGGATAGTTCTTGAAAAAGATGAAATCTGTGATACAATGATTTCATCTTTTTTATTCTGTGACAAATCGTCACCATTTCCAACGGAAGTAAGGAGGAAAATTGTATAGTATTGTAACCACGGCAGCTCTGCATGGGATAGAAGCCATTCCCGTTACGGTGGAAGCAGATGTGGGGAACGGACTGCCGGCATTTGAGATGGTAGGCTTTTTGGCATCGGAGGTCAAGGAGGCAAAGGAGCGGGTGCGGACTGCCCTGAAAAACTGCGGCTATCAGCTTCCGGCAAAACGGATTACCATCAGCTTTTCCCCGGCATCCATCCGAAAGGCAGGGGCAGGATATGATTTGGCAATCGCTGTTGCCATCCTCACGGCTCTGGGAGAACTTTCACAAGAGAATGTAAAGGACAAGGTGTTCTTGGGAGAACTGAGTCTCAGTGGAAAGGTACTGCCTGTTCGCGGAATTTTACCTATGACGGCAAAAATGCTGGAGGAAGGATGGACAAGCTGTATTGTACCTGTCAATAACCGGAGGGAGGCAACCCTTTTGCCCCGGATGGAGGTACGGGGAGTGGGAGATTTAGAAGAGGTCATTGATTGGCTGAAGGGAAGAAAGACAGAGCTTATTAATATAGAAGAAAGACACTCAAAAAAGAAAGAACTGCCGGATTTTTCGGAGGTAAACGGACAAAAGGCAGTGAAGCGTGCCTGTGAGGTGGCGGTGGCAGGACGTCATAATTTTATGATGATTGGCCCGCCGGGAGCAGGAAAAACCATGATTGCAAAACGAATTCCTTCGATTTTACCGCCTATGTCAGAGCAGGAAAGGCTAGAAGTCTCAAAAATATACAGCGTCTGTGGTATGTTGGAAGATGGGGAGGGATTGATGGAACAGCGTCCTTTTCGGAACCCTCATCACACCATATCCAAAACAGGAATGGCGGGAGGCGGAGGAAGCCCCAGACCGGGAGAAATCAGCCTTGCCCACAACGGTGTGCTGTTTTTGGACGAGCTGACGGAATTTTCAAAGCCGTCCTTGGAAATCCTGCGGCAGCCATTAGAGGAACATCAGATACGTCTGGTACGGGCCAATGGAAATTACCGTTATCCGGCAGATTTTATGCTGGTGGCAGCGATGAATCCCTGCAACTGCGGATACTATCCCGATATGCAGAAATGTCGTTGTTCCCTTAAAGAAATCAGAGGATATCAAAACAGAATCAGCCAGCCGCTGTTGGATCGCATTGACATCTGTGTGGAGGCAAAAGCCATTGCCTATGGGGAACTGGTGAAAACAGAGGAAAATGAAAGCTCCGCACAGATACGCAAACGAGTGATGCAAGCCCACGAAATACAGAGGAAAAGGTATGCAGCCTGTAATTTTCGCTATAACAGTCAAATTCCTTCCAAGGACATAAATCTGTACTGTAAGCTTGAAAAAAAACAGGAAAAGGAGATGCAGAAAATTTACGAAAATCTGGAATTAACAGTCCGTTCCTACCACAAAATTCTAAAGACTGCCAGAACCATTGCGGATTTGGAAGGTTGTGAAAATATAGAGATGAAGCATCTGTATGAGGCGGTATGTTACCGTAGTTTGGATAAAAAATTCTGGGAGAGAACATATGATATATAAAGAAAATGAGATACGCGGAATTTCCTGCGAAAGCACAGAATATCCACGGCGGTTAAGACAGATAAAAAATAACCCGAAGGTTCTGTATGTAAAAGGCAGACTGCCGGATGAGAGGAAAAAAAGCGTTGCCATCGTGGGAGCCAGAAAATGCAGTGAATACGGATATTATATGGCAAAGAAGCTGGGAAAGGCGTTGGGACGCAACGGAATCAATGTCATCAGCGGTATGGCAGAAGGAATTGATGCGGCAGGACATCTGGGAGCCATGGAAGGCGGAGGAGAAACCTTTGCGGTTTTGGGCTGTGGAGCAGATATCTGTTATCCCAAAGGAAACCGAAGACTCTATGAGGAAATTTGTGAAAAAGGGGGAGTGCTGTCGGAATATCCTAAGGGAACAGAACCAAAAAATTATTATTTTCCCATGAGAAACCGAATTATCAGCGGATTGGCAGATATTGTAGTGGTGATAGAGGCCAGAAAGAAAAGCGGTTCTCTGATTACTGCGGATTTGGCATTGGAACAGGGAAGAGAAGTTTACGTCCTTCCCGGCAGGGTAACGGACACCTTGAGCTACGGCTGTAACCGCCTGATAAGAGATGGTGCGGGAATCATTTTGTCGGTGGAAGATTTTTTGACAGAGTGCGGTGTTTTGGAAAAAAGAGGGGAAAATTTAGCGGAAAATATAAAAGTGTCACTTGCAAAAGAAGAAACCTTGGTGTATAGTTGTTTAGGCTTAGAGCCAAAAAGCATAGACGATATTTTAGAGGAAACGGGGTTGGAGCCGTCCTGTGCAGCCGGGGTTTTAATACAGCTGCAAATGAAGGGACTGCTTCGGGAATCCTTTAAAAATCATTATATAAAAAAAGAGTAATGAAAAAGAGGGGCTTTCTGATGGCAAAATATTTAGTAATCGTAGAGTCACCGGCTAAGGTGAAGACAATCAAAAAATTTCTGGGAAAGAATTATGAGGTCGTGGCGTCCAACGGACATGTCCGCGATTTACCAAAGAGTCAGCTCGGCATAGATGTAGAGCATGATTACGAGCCGAAGTACATTACAATCCGCGGAAAAGGAGATATCCTGGCGAAGCTTCGAAAAGAAGTAAAAAAGGCAGAGAAAATCTATCTGGCAACGGACCCCGACCGCGAGGGAGAGGCAATTTCATGGCACCTCTCCCAAGCGTTAAAGATGGAGGGGAAAAAGGTATATCGTATCAGCTTCAATGAAATTACCAAAAGTGCAGTAAAAGCATCTTTAAAAGAGGCAAGAGAAATTGATATGGATTTAGTCAACGCACAGCAGGCCAGAAGAATGTTAGACCGTATGGTGGGGTACCGCATCAGTCCTCTGCTGTGGGCAAAGGTAAAAAGAGGCTTAAGTGCGGGAAGAGTACAGTCTGTGGCTCTCCGTATCATCTGCGACAGGGAAGAGGAAATCAATGCGTTTATCCCGGAAGAATACTGGACACTGGATGCGGAACTTTCCGTTGAGGGAGAGAAGAAGCCGCTGGTGGCAAAATTCTATGGAGATGAAAACGGTAAGATGACGGTAACCTCTCAGGAACAGATGGATGCCATTATCAAGGAATTAGAAGGACAGAACTATCAGGTGCTGGAGGTAAAAAAGGGAGAGCGTATTAAGAAAGCCCCGCTTCCGTTTACCACCAGTACGTTACAGCAGGAAGCTTCCAAGGTGCTGAATTTTTCCACCCAGAAGACCATGCGGCTGGCACAGCAGCTCTATGAAGGTGTGGACATCAAGGGCAGCGGTACCGTCGGTTTGATTACCTATCTGAGAACCGATTCTACCCGTATTTCAGAAGAAGCAGACAAAGCGGCCAGAAGCTATATCGGAGAAACCTTCGGGGAAAAGTATGTGGCGACTGCCGTGACGGCAAAGACAGGTGGAAATAAAATACAGGATGCCCACGAAGCCATCCGTCCGTCGGATATCGGAAGAACACCGGCGGCAGTGAAGGATTCTTTAAGCAGAGACCAGTTCCGCCTGTATCAGTTGATTTGGAAACGTTTTGCGGCAAGCCGCATGAGCAATGCCAGATATGACACCACCTCCGTCAAAATCGGAGCAGGGAAATATCGTTTTACCGTGTCTGCCTCAAAGGTGGCGTTTGACGGATTTATGTCGGTGTATACCAGTGGTGATGACGAGAAAGTCAATGGAAATGTATTGCTGAAGTCTTTGGATAAGGATTCGGTACTGAGTCTGAAGTCCACCGAGCCAAAACAGCATTTTACGCAGCCGCCGGCACATTATACGGAGGCATCTTTGGTTAAGACCTTAGAGGAACTGGGAATCGGAAGACCGAGTACCTATGCACCGACCATTACTACGATTTTGGCAAGAAGATATATTGTAAAAGAGAATAAGAACCTGTATGTGACAGAATTGGGAGAAGTGGTAAACGCCATGATGAAGGATGCATTTCCGAGTATTGTGGATGAACGTTTTACTGCAAATATGGAATCTCTTTTGGACAGCATTGAAGAGGGTAAAATTAACTGGAAAACCGTAATTGAAAATTTCTACCCGGATTTGGACCGTGCCGTAGTGCAGGCAGAAAAAGAGCTGGAAAAGGTTCAGATTGAGGACGAGGTAACGGATGTTGTCTGTGAACTCTGCGGAAGAAATATGGTAGTCAAATACGGACCTCACGGCAAGTTTCTGGCATGTCCGGGATTCCCGGATTGCCGCAACACCAAGCCATATCTGGAAAAAACGGGAATTGCCTGTCCTCTCTGCGGAAAAGAGGTTGTGATTAAAAAGACCAAAAAAGGCAGAAAGTATTATGGCTGTGAGAATAATCCGGAATGTGAATTTATGTCATGGCAAAAGCCTTCCGAGATAAAATGTGAGAAATGCGGAAGCTTTATGGTGGAGAAAGGAAACAAAACCGTATGCTCCAATGAGAAATGCGGATTTGTAATTAACAATACAAAGAAATAGTGAATTTATAAAAAAAGGTTGAATTGTCAGACAAAAAATGATACGATATGAAATATAGAACCCGATAAAGAAAGCTGGGAGGGAATAGAATGAGCGTTCAGTTGTTGGACAAAACCAGAAAAATAAACAAGTTATTGCATAATAACAGCTCATCCAAGGTGGTTTTTAATGATATCTGTGAAGTTTTAACAGATATCTTGAAATCAGATATATTGGTTATCAGTAAGAAGGGCAAGGTCCTTGGAAGCAGTGCTACCAAAGATATGGAAGAAATCAAAGAGTTGATTGTAGATGAAGTGGGAGGATACATTGATTCGGAGTTAAATGAACGGCTACTGGGAATTTTGTCTACCAAAGAGAATGTCAATCTGGAAACCTTGGGATTTCTCTCGGATATCAAACGTTACACAGCCATTATCACACCGATTGATATTGCCGGTGAACGGCTGGGTACTCTGTTCATCTACCGGGATACGGGAATGTATGATATTGATGATATTATTCTCAGTGAATATGGAACCACGGTTGTGGGACTGGAGATGATGCGTTCCGTACATGAGGAGAATGCAGAGGAAGAGCGGAAAATACAGATTGTGAAATCGGCAATCAGTACTTTATCCTTTTCCGAACTGGAGGCCATTACTCATATCTTCGACGAGTTGGAGGGCAATGAGGGCATTCTGGTGGCAAGCAGGATTGCAGACCGGGTGGGAATCACAAGATCGGTAATAGTCAATGCTTTGCGGAAGTTTGAGAGTGCCGGTGTGATTGAATCCAGAAGCTCCGGCATGAAAGGAACCTACATTAAGGTAGTCAATGACGTAGTATTTGATGAGTTGGATAAATTAAAAAAACAAAACGAAAAAGTATAAAAGGATTTTAAGAAATAAAAGGATTTATAGTATTCTATGAATCCTTTTTTTGTTTTTCAAAAGAGGGAAAAACAAAGATGTAGTATTTAAAATGACAAAATTCCACAAGATAATGTAAAAAAGTACAAAAAAGCACTTGTGTTTTTTACAGGATAATTTATAATAGAATAAGATTAGGATGACTATATCTAGTTTCCAAATTCTGGGAAAATACAAAGTGTAGTTGTACGTCAGAGGGAAAGGAGCAGAAAATGATTAATTCAAGTGCCTATAATTACATCAATGTATTGGATAAGGCGGCGGATGCCAGTTGGCTGAGAGAGTCTGCTATTACCAATAATATTGCCAATGTGGACACGCCGGGATACAAACGGCAGGATGTGGATTTTGAGGGACTGTTAAAAACAGAACTTCGCCGAAGTAAATATGAGTCTTTGGACAACAAAGTAAAGAACATCCATTTGAATCATTTGAATGCAAAGACGTATACCGATTCCGCAAACTACTCTTATCGTCTGGATGACAATAACGTAGACATTGATACGGAAGAAGTTGAACTGGCGTCCGAACAGCTCCGCTATACGGGACTGGCAAACAGTATTACACATGAATTTACCAGATTAAAGAGCGTAATGGGATAGGAGGTAGCGTATGGGTTTATTTCAGTCCTTTGATATCAGTGCCACCGGAATGACTGCACAGAGATTCCGTACGGATATCATTGCAGAAAATGTAGCAAATGTAAACACGACCAGAACAGAAGACGGAACACCATACCGCAGAAAAATCGTGACTTTTCAAGAAAAGAATGTCACGCCTTTTTCCAATGTGCTTCAGGGAACCAGAGAACAGTATACCGGAAACGGAGTAAAGGTTGTTTCCGTAAAAGAGGACACAGAGAGCGATTTTGTGATGAAGTACGACCCTTCCCATCCCGATGCAGATGAGAACGGCTATGTGTCTTATCCGAATGTCAACATTGTAACAGAAATGACGAACCTGATTGATGCCAGCAGGTCTTATGAGGCAAATGCCACGGCATTTGATGCCAGTAAATCCATGGCACAGACAGGATTACAGATAGGAAAAGGCTAAGGGGGAAATATAGATGGATATTTCGGCAATTTCAAATGTATCATCTGATTACATAAAAGCGGCGATAGAGAAATCCTCGGAGCCAAAGGACGGAAGCTTCAATACCATGTTTCAGTCCATGCTGAATATGGTAGATGAAACCAATGATTTTCAGAATGCTGCAGAATCAGCAGAAATCCAGTTCGCACTGGGAGAATCCACCAGTACACATGATTTGCAGATTGCTCAGGAGAAGGCAAATGTAGCTCTGCAGTATACGGTGGCAGTGCGTGACAAACTGATTGAAGCATACAAAGAGATTATGAACATGCAGATATAGTATGGAGTGAGTAGGGAATGCAGGAAAGATTACGACAGATTTGGGATAGAATCGTAGCATGGTGGAAAAAATTCAATACCAAACAGAAGGCGTTGCTGATTAGTCTTACGGCAATCGTGTTCGTAGCACTTGCCATATTGGCGTTTGTGATGACCCGTCCGAAAATGGTAACGCTGATTACCTGTGAATCCGCAAAAGAGGCGGGAACAGTAAAAGAACTGTTGGAGGGTGAAAGCATTTATTATGAAACATCCAATGACGGACTGGCATTTCAGGTAAAACAGGAGGATGAGGCAAATGCATCCATCCTTTTGGGCTCCAACGATATTCCTACGGAAGGATATTCCATAGACAAGGTGTTTGATGGAGGATTTTCTTCCACAGAGGCAGATAAGTCAAAGAAATATCAGCTTTATATGGAGGAAAGGTTTGCGGACCAGTTGTCGCAGTTGTCCAATGTAGAATCGGCAACCGTATCTCTTTCCGTACCGACGGATGACGGAACTATTATTTCCCAAGGACAGGAGACCTATGCCAGTGTTATTCTGACGTTGGATGGGGAGATGGATGAAGACCAGGCGGCAGGTATTGCAAAATTCATAGCCACAGAAGTTGGAAATGATACCACGGACCGCATTACCATTATGGATTCGGAAACCAATCTGCTCTTCTCCGGTGGAGACAGTACTTCGGTAGGAGGAGTGGCAAGCAGCAATCTGTCCTATCAGACAAAGGTGGAGAATCTCTTTAAAAGCAATGTCAAGGATGTCATCATGGGAACCAACGTCTATGACAATGTAGAGGTAGGTCTGAATCTGAATTTAGATTTTGATCAGGAGAATATTACGGATCATCATTACTATGTGGATGAAGGTCAGGAACAGGGATACTTAGACAGTGAAAGCATCTACGAATCCAATTCCACAGGCGGGGCGGCTGCCACACCGGGAACGGATGCCAATGATGATACTACATATATGATGCAGGACGGAGAATATACAGAGTCCTCTATTTCTGACATTACAAGGGATTACAGTCCCAGTGAGAAAATCACAGAGATTCAGGGAGCAGTGGGGGATGTACAGTATGACTCTTCTTCCATTACGGTTGTGTGTAGTGTGAATAAGGTATATGACGAAGATACCATGAAGGAGTCGGGGGAGCTGGATAATCAGACTTTCGACCAGTTTGCCGCAGAAAACAGTGAGCGGACAAAATTAGATGTAGACCAGGATCTTTATACCATGGTGGCAAATGCCACAGGAATTCCGCAGGAAAATATTTCTATTGTGGCTTACGAGGTTCCGTATTTCCAATGGTCTGAGGATTCCGGAAGAACAGTCAGTGATTATTTGCAGATTGCTTTAGCAGTTCTGATTTTTGCATTGCTGGGTTATGTGGTATTCCGTAGCACCAGAAAAGAGCAGGTGGAGGAAATCGAGCCGGAGCTGTCTGTAGAGACATTGCTTGAGACTACCAAAGAAGCAGAATTGGAAGATATTGGAATGAACGAGAAGTCAGAAGCTCGTATTTTGATAGAAAAGTTTGTAGACGAAAATCCGGAAGCCGTGGCATCCTTGCTGCGGAACTGGTTAAGTGATGAGTGGGAATAGTATGGCGAATGATGAATTATCAGGTGTTCAGAAAGCTGCGATTTTGCTGATTGCATTGGGACCCGAAAAGTCCGCAGCAATTTTCAAACACTTAAAGGAAGATGAAATTGAAGAATTGACTTTGGAGATTGCGAATACCAGAAGTATTTCTCCGCAGGCAAAGGAAGATGTTCTCAATGAGTTTTATCAGGTTTGTCTGGCACAGCAGTATATTGCCGAGGGTGGTATCGGCTATGCCAAAGACCTGTTGGAGAAAGCTCTGGGAGAAGAAAAGGCACAGGATGTTATCACGAAACTGACAGCATCCTTACAGGTGCGTCCGTTTGAATTTATCCGAAAGACAGACCCGAGTCAGGTGCTGAACTTTATTCAGGACGAGCATCCGCAGACCATCGCTATGATTCTCTCCTATCTGGCACCGGGACAGTCGGCAATGATTTTGGGGGCATTGACACCGGAGAAACAGGCAGAGGTTGCAAAGCGTATTGCTATGATGGACCGTACTTCACCGGATGTTATCAAGGAAGTAGAGCGAGTGTTGGAACGAAAGCTGGCATCCTTGCTGAATCAGGATTACACCATTGCCGGCGGCGTAGACGCAATCGTAGATATTTTGAATACCGTAGACCGTGGAACAGAGAAACATATCATGGAATCTTTGGAAATCGAGCAGCCTGAGCTTGCCGATGAAATCCGTAAGAAAATGTTTGTATTCGAGGATATCCTGTTGTTGGATGACAGAGCCATCCAGCGTGTACTCCGAGATGTGGATAATAACGATTTGGGAATTGCATTGAAGGGTGCCAACGAAGAGGTACAGAATGTTATCTTTAAGAACCTGTCCAAACGTCTTGCGGCTATGATTAAAGAGGACATGGAATTTATGGGTCCTGTTCGTATGAAGGATGTTGAAGAAGCACAGCAGAAGATTGTTGGTATTATTCGTAAATTAGAGGATTCCGCGGAGATTGTTATTTCCAGAGGCGGAGGTGACGAGATCATTGTCTAATCTTTATAAACAGCGTTTTGTCCAAACGGGAGAACAGACTGCCAGAGTTATCAATTCCAATCAGATGGTGGCGGAGAAAATTGAAGAGCTGGCAAAAAAGATGCGTCGTCAGGCAGACGGAGAACAGAACTTTACCGAAGGCTTTTCCGAAGGTCTGCAGGCGGAGCAGGTGGAGGAAATTCTTCAGGAGCCGGAAGTGGATTATGTTGCAGAAGCAAAGGCAGAGGCTGAGCAGATTTTAGCTCAGGCAAAGGCAGAAGCGGATGCAATACTGATTGAGGCTGAGAATCAGAAGCAGACCGTGCTGGAGATAGCCAAGGAAGAAGGAAAACAGCGAGGTTATCAGGAAGGACAGGCAAAGGCAGAGGCTGAGAGTATTCAGGCGAAAAAAAAGTTTGACGAGATGGAAGCTGCGTTGCAGCAACAGTATCGGGAACAGCTGGAGCGTATGGAGCCGGAACTGGTGGAAGTCATTGCACGGGTATTTGAAAAGGTTTTCCATATTCAATTTGGAGATAAGACAGAGATATTGCTGGCACTTGTTTCCGATGCCATTATGGAGATTGAGGGCAGTAAAGAATTTCGTATCCGTGTGTCCAATGTAAATTTTGAATTTATGGATAGCCATAAAGCTGAGATAGAGGAACGGGTGGGAAATGACGTTTCTTTAGAGATTATTGCGGATTCTCTTTTGGAAGAGAATCAATGTACCATAGAGACTGATTCGGGAATGTTCGATTGCAGTCTGGGAGTACAGTTGGAGAATCTGATTAAGGATTTAAAGAGTTTGAGTATAGATTAGGTGAGATACGTGGCATACAAAGCAGAAAAATATTTGCAGTTGGCAGAAAAAACATATTTTAACCGGCTTGGCAAGGTGGTAAAGATTGTAGGACTTACCATAGAGTCCGTGGGACCGGATGCCAAAATTAACGATTTGTGCCGTATCATCATTGATAAGACAAAGGGAATATCCGTCATGGCAGAAGTAGTGGGCTTTCGGGATAAACGGCTCCTGCTGATGCCTTTTGACAATATTGAAGGCTTGGGAGTTGGATGTATCGTAGAAAATACGGGACATCCATTATCTGTTTTGGTGGGAGATGGATTGCTGGGACATACGTTGGACGGAATCGGAAGACCAACCGATGTGGAGAGCTTGGAGCTGGATGAGGAGTATCCGGTGGAGGCGACACCGCCGGACCCTATGGCGAGAGAGATTATCAATACTGTGCTGCCTCTGGGCGTAAAAGCGGTGGACGGACTGATTACCGTGGGAAAGGGACAGCGTATCGGAATCTTTGCAGGCTCCGGTGTGGGAAAAAGTACTCTGATGGGTATGTTTGCCAGAAACACCCGGGCAGATATAAATGTCATTGCATTGATTGGTGAGCGTGGACGAGAAGTGCGGGAGTTCGTAGAGAGAGATTTGGGAGAGGAAGGTATGAAACGTTCCGTGGTAGTAATAGCTACCTCGGATAAACCAGCGTTAATCCGTAACAAGGCAGCCAAAACCGCCACAGCTATTGCGGAGTATTTTAGAGACCAAGGGAAGGATGTCTTATTGATGATGGATTCCCTGACCCGTTTTTCTATGGCACAGAGAGAAATCGGACTTGCTTCCGGGGAACCTCCGGTAACCAGAGGATATCCGCCCAGCGTATATTCGGAGATGCCGAAGCTGTTGGAGCGGGCAGGAAACTCGGATGTAGGCTCCATCACAGGATTGTATACCGTATTGGTGGATGGTGATGATTTTAACGAGCCTATTACCGATACCGCCAGAAGCATTCTGGATGGGCATATCATGTTGAACCGGAAACTGGCACATAAGAATCATTATCCTGCCATTGATGTGATGCAGAGTATCTCCCGTGTTATGAGTGCTATTGTGGACGAAGAACATAAGGAGGCGTCCGGCAGGCTGAAAAATGTGCTGGCAACCTATACGGAAGCTGAGGATTTAATCAATATCGGAGCTTACAAAAAGGGTTCCAATCCGGAAATTGATTATGCAATCAAAAAAATCAATGCGGTAAACGAATATTTGATGCAGCGAACCGATGAAAAGTTTGATTTTGAAGAGGAATTGGAACTGTTGAAAAATTTATTCCAAGATTAGGAGGCTGTTAAATGGCAAAGTTTGTCTATAAGATGCAGAATATCCTTGATTTAAAGCAAAAAGTGGAGAATCAGCAAAAAATAGAATATGGACTTGCCAATACAAAGCTGCGAGAAGAAGAGGAAAAGCTGCGGGAGCTTCTGGTTCGTCAGGCGGGCTATGAAAGCCGTGCCAGAGAGCTGGTAAAAGGAAAGATAGACATTCACGAAATCAGAACCTGCAAGCAGGCCATTGAAGCAATGAAATCTGCGGTTCGTACCCAGATGATTCAGGTGCATGTGGCAGAGAAAAATGTAGAGCTGGCAAGAAATAGGCTGAATCAGGTGATGATGGAGCGCAAAACCTACGAAAAACTGAGGGAGAAAGCGTTTGAAGAATTTAAACAGGAGATTGCTTACGAGGAAAATCGGGAGATTGACCAGTTAGTAAGTTATAATTTTCACAAAGAGTAAAGAGGTGACAATATGGCAGACGATAATATGACACAGGATGGAAAACTGGATAAAAAGGCAGCAAAGAAAGCGGAAAAAGCACGGAAAAAAGAAGAGAAAAAGAACCGTAAGCTGGCAAAAAAAGAAGCAAAGAATCAGTTGGACGGAGACTATCAGGAAGAAGAAAGTACCGGCAGTAAGATAGCGGTGTTTTTGGTAACCCTGATTATCATTGCCATCTGGGTGGCAATTTTGGGAGTGCTGATTCATTTTGATGTAGGTGGATTCGGCTCTACGGTTATGCAGCCGATTTTAAAAGATGTACCGTACATCAATAAGATTTTGCCAAAGACAGAGGAGGAAGAGAATAAGGATTCCGACAAATATCCGTACAAAAACTTAGATGAGGCAATCGCCTATATCAAAGAGTTGGAAAAAGAACTGGCAGACGCAAAAGACAGCAATTCCGAAAACGATGCCTATGTGGCAGATTTGGAATCTCAGGCGGCACAGTGGCAGGAATACAAGGCAAACGAAGCAAAATATGAAGAAGAAAAAGCAAAATTTTATGAAGAGGTTGTTTTTTCCGACCAAGCACCCGATATAAATGAATATAAGAAATATTATGAAAGTATTGACCCTGAAAATGCAGAAGCCCTGTACAAGCAGGTAGTGGAGCAACAGCAGGAGGATGAACAGATTCAGGACTATGTGAAAGCATATTCCCAGATGAAACCGAAGCAGGCAGCGGCAATCTTTGATACTATGACAGATGATTTAGAGCTGGTTGCAAAAATCTTATCTGCCATGAACGCAGATGCAAGAGGTGATATTCTCGGCAACATGAATACGGATACAGCAGCAAAAGTAACCAAACTCATGGAGCCTTAGAATATAAATAAGAACATTGAAAATTCAATAGAAAGGAGGACGAAGCATGACAAGTGCAAATGTTTCGCAAATGACGCGGGATGTGTCGTTTCAAACAAATGCATCCTCAAAGCAGGGGAAAGAAGAATTTGTAAAATCAGAATTTCTGAATCTTTTCAGCAATGCATCCAACCGATTCGGTAAAGTGCAAAAACAGGATTCGTCGATGGCAGAAGTTCAGAAACCGCAGAACACAGAGATTTCCAAGACGGAATACGAAAAGTATTCGGGAAAGGAAGACAGGATTGTTCAGAAAGTAACCGGGGAAAAAGCGGTGGATGAGACAGAAGCGACCCAGAAGCTGGAAGAGTTTGCGGAGGAAGTATCACAGCAGATACAGGACAGTCTGGGAATAACGAAGGAACAGCTGGAAGAAGCCATGAGTGAACTGGGACTGACCTTTGTAAATCTCTTGGAGCCTCAAAATCTGGCGGCATTGGCAACCAAGCTTACCGGAAGTGAGGATAGCTTGAGTCTCATTATGAATGCGGATTTCCAAGGATTGATGCAGAGTGTGGAGATTCTGGGAGAGGATCTGATGCAGGAATTAGGAGTGACACCGGAGGAACTGAACCAGCTGGTAATGCAGAGTCAGCAAAGTCAGAGTGAAGTACCGGAACAGATTTTTGCAGAGGAAACCGAAATGACGGATGTGGTACAGGAACTGCCGGAAGAAATACCGGAGGAACTGAGACAGAATGTAGAAAAAACAGAAACCACAGATGTGCAGGATGAGGAGGTACAGACCACCACGACGCAGCAGACCGTTGCGGTAGGAGAGGAAGAAGAAACTTTCCAAGAAGAAATGACGGACACATCGAAAGATAGCCAGCCGGAAGAATCTTCTCAAGAAAAGCTGCTTGCAGGAAAAGAAAACGTAGTGACAGGTTCCGTAAAAGTGGAAAGAGGCTTTGAGGCTGCGGTAACAAAGACTGCGGCAGTGCCACAGCAGCAACCGGTAGATACAGCGGATATTCTGAAACAGATTACAGATTTTACAAGAGTGATGTATCAGGAAAATGCTACAACCATGGAAATGCAGTTGAATCCGGAACATCTTGGAAAGCTTTATGTACAGCTTACCTCGAAAGACGGAGCGGTAACCGCACAGTTGGCGGCACAGAATGAGATTGCAAAAGAAGCAATCGAAAGTCAGATTTCCGTTTTGAAGGAGAATCTGAATCAGCAGGGTGTAAAAGTAGAAGCCGTAGAAGTAACCATTGCCAGCCACGAGTTTGAAAGAAACTTAGATGAGAATCAGCAGAACCGGGGCGAAGAAGAGCAGAAGGAACAGGCGGCAAAGAACACCAGAAGAAGTCTCAATATCAATAGTCTGGATGAACTGTCGGGATTGATGTCAGAAGAAGAAATGCTGGCGGCAAAGATTATGAGAGACAATGGAAACAGCGTAGATTACACAGCATAAGAAAGGAGAGAAGATATGGCGATTATTCAGCAGGTAGAAGATGGTAAGCTTGTGGACCAGACCGGATCGGCAACATCATCCAAAACCACAGCAAAAGCCGGAGGAGAACTGGATAAAGAAGCATTTTTACAGCTCTTAGTAGCTCAGATGCAGTATCAGGACCCGTTAGAGCCTACAGATAATACAGAATATATTTCCCAGTTGGCAACTTTCTCCCAGTTAGAGGAAACTCAGAATCTGAATCAGACCATGACAGAAGATGCAGCCTACAACCTTGTGGGAAAACAGGTAATCATGAAGGTGACAAATTCGCAAACCGGAGAAACCTCTTATGCCAGCGGCATGGTGGATTACGTGTTAAGACAGAACGGAGGGGTATATCTTTCCATTAACGATTCCCTTTATTCTATTGAGGATTTGGATACCGTAGCAGATGGAGATTACTATACTGCATCCATATTGGCAAAAACTTTTTCAGATGAAGTGGCAGCACTGCCGAGTGTAGATCAGTTGACACTTTCCGATGAAGCAAAACTGTCAGAATTGGGTTCCGTTTATTCTAACATGACAGATTACCAGAAAGGCTTTCTTTCAGAAGATACCGTAAACCGTTTTAACGAGCTGGTAAATAAGATGGCGGAATTGAGAAAAGAGCATCCGGTAGAAGGTAGCGGGGATGAATCTGAAGAGCCGACGGAGGAAGTAGAATAAAAGGGAGATGGAATGATGAATCGGATAGGACAACAGTTTACTTCCATTGAACAGGTTTCTGACCAGTATTTAAATCAAAAAAGTGTTAATCATCCGACAGAAAGTTCCGATATATCTTTTGAAGAGATTTTAAGACAAAAGCAGGGATTGGCGGAAACGTCGGAACTGAAATTTTCAAAACATGCAGCCATGAGGCTGGAGAGCCGGAACATCAACTTAACGGATGAACAGAATGTCCGGTTGGAATCAGGAGTTCAAAAGGCAAGTGAAAAAGGAATTAACGAGTCTTTAGTACTTGTGGATTCGTTGGCATTTATTGTAAATGTACCAAACAAGACAGTGGTAACGGCAATCGACCAACAGGAAGCCACAGAAAATATTTTTACAAACATTGACGGAGCCGTAATTATTTAGCTGGACCTTTTAGGAAGCTAATGTCTTTGACTGACAGATAAGACAGTTTGCGGACCGCGATAGGAGGTCATTCATTATGATGAGAGCATTATATTCTGGTGTATCGGGATTAAAAACACACCAGACAAAGATGGATGTCATCGGTAACAACATTGCGAACGTAAATACCGTTGCGTTCAAATCTTCTTCCGTAACATTCAGTGAAATTATGTACCAGACAACCTCCGGTGCGTCCGGGGCAAATGCCCTGACCGGTACCGGTGGTATTAACCCAAAACAGATTGGTCTCGGTGTTTCCACTGGTTCCACCTCTGTAAATATTACAGGAGCAGGAGCTTCCCAGACTACCGGCGGAGCTTTTGACTTGAAATTAAACGACAGTAATTCGGCAACCAGTTTCTTCATCGTAAACAGTGGTTCCGGAACACAGTTTACAAGAGCCGGTTCTTTCTATGTGGATGGAGCAGGAAATCTCTGTATGTCATCTACCGGATATAACGTCATGGGATGGCAGGTAGACCCTACCACCGGTGATATCAAAAAGGATACGGTATCAGCTTTGCGTATTATGAGCGATGCCAACCGTACTTCTGCACCGGAGGCTACCGTGAACGGAGTCTGCTCAGGCGTACTGGATAAAAACAGCAGCGATGTAACCAGTGCAAAGGGTTACACCATGAGCTTGAATTTTTATGATGCATTAGGTTATTCCTATGTTGCAAAATTTTCTGTAAAGGAAAGCAATAGAGACACCGGAATGTATACCGTAGAGCTGAGTGATATTCTGGATGCCAATAATCAGTCTATTTTAGACCAGACAAAATATGACGCGGTAAGCGAAACCTATGACCCGGCATATCTGGCTACCATTTTCGGAGCTCAGAAAACCACCAACACCACTTTTTCAGCAAAGGCAGGATGGTCAGTAAGCGATGCACCGAACAATGTGTTTGAAAACAATGGAAAACTGTATCAGTATGATGCGGGAAGCAATTCGCTGGTAGAGGTTACCGGAGATGCGGTAAGCGGATATACACAGGTACTGGGCGGAGAAACAAAGACCATGGCAGAGGCATTCGGAGTTTCTAACTTTGCTACAAATGTAACGGTAACCAACGGCGTGGTAACAGCAGATGTGCCAAGCTCCAGCTATAATTTGAAATTCAATGAGACCACCGGTGTATTTGAATATGTGGGAGCTCAGGGACAGGACAATGTATTCTTGAATCTGACAGACTCCATCGGCGGACAGTTTGCCAATATCGATATCGATTTCTCGCAGACCAAATGGTTTGATAACGGTGGAGTGTCTACCTTGGGAACCAAACCGGGGGACATCGATGGAGCCACCGGAAAAGGAAAGAAGCTGGGAGATATGATTGGTGTATTCGTAGATACCAATGGTAAAATCTATGGTTCCTACGACAATGGTAACACCGTACTTCTGGGACAGATTGCAGTGGCACAGTTTGCAAATGCCATGGGTCTGGAGAAGGTTGGAGATAACTGTTACACAGCAACCTTAAACTCAGGAGATTTTGATGGAATCGGTGTGGATATTACAGCCAACGGAGGAAGTATGTCCACCGGAACACTGGAGATGTCAAACGTGGATTTATCCACAGAGTTTACCGATATGATTACCACTCAGAGAGGGTTCCAGGCAAACTCCAGAATCATTACCACATCCGATACGCTTTTGGAAGAATTAATCAATTTGAAACGATAGTCTGAAAAATAGAAAAACAGATATATAGGGGAGGGATAATTTATCCCTCCCCTATATCTTGTAGAGAACGCATATGGAAGAATTTTGATACAAAAACTTCCAAAATATGTGTTTTTTTCTTAAATAATTGTCAAAACAAGTAAAAATTATCGCAAATAACGTAGACAAGGAACGAAAAATCTAGTAAGATGTGTATAGGGATTTTAAGATGAATAATAGGACTTGGAATAGGTAGGTGGACAGATTGGATATTGCATCTTTGGCAGGTCTCGTTCTTGGATTGGTCATGGTTGTTGTTGGTATTATAACAAGTGGTGGCGTTTCCGCATTTGGAGATTTTATTGATATACCTTCCGTCGTCATTACAATCGGAGGTTCTCTTTCCGGTGTTTTGATGTCGAATAAGGTGCCGGATTTTATAAACGGACTGAAGGGTATGAAGCTGATTTTCAAGACGGAGACAGCGGATGCCGGTGAAGTAATACGAAATATTATCAATTTATCGAATATAGCCAGAAAGGAAGGTTTGCTGGCGTTAGAGGAAGCAGCATCGGGAATAGAAGATGCTTTCCTGAAGAAGGGAATCATGCTGGTAGTAGACGGTACGGACCCTGAATTGGTAAGAGGAATATTGGAAACAGATTTAGTATGTGTGGAAGACCGACATAAGAAGGTAATCGGATTCTGGGAGAAGTGGGGCGAACTTGGTCCTGCCTGGGGAATGATTGGAACTCTAATCGGTCTTGTTAACATGTTAAATAAGATGAGTGACCCGTCTTCCATCGGACCATCCATGGCGACGGCGTTGATTACAACTTTGTATGGTTCTTTGATTGCGAACTGGATTTGTAGTCCTACCGCAGAAAAATTAAAGACCTTGAATGCAAATGAGATTATGATGAAGGAAGTAACAGTGGAAGGACTTTTGTCTATTCAGGCAGGAGAAAACCCACGTGTTATAGAAGAAAAACTGAAATCATTCTTATCTCCGGCGGTAAGAGAAGGATTTTCCTCTGAAGGCGGAGCCGGAGGTGACGAATAGTGGCGAAGAAGAAGCGGGAAGAGGCACCAAAGGGTTCACCGGCATGGATGGCGACGTTTAGTGACTTGATGAATTTGTTATTGTGCTTTTTCGTGTTACTGTTCTCAATGTCCACGGTGGATGCACAGAAGTTTGAAATGATTGTGGCATCTATGCAGAGCAGTTTCAGCATCCTTCCCTCAGGAGGTTCCTCCATGGGTGAAGGGCAGATGGTATCCGCAGGTGTAAGCCAACTGGAATTTTTGGATAATTATTATAAAGAGGATACAAATTCCAATTCTGAAACAGAAAATGAAAATGATACGCAAAACAACCAGTCTCAGCAGAGTGTGGAGGAAGCTTATCAGGAACAGGCTCTGGCAGAATCAGAGAAAATGGCAGAAGAGATTGAGGAAATGGCAGAAGCCGGAGGTATTCAGGATCAGGTGGAGGTAGATTTCAATGCCCAATATGTATTGCTGACCTTGAATGGAGCGTTGCTGTTCGATTCCGGTTCTTCTGATATTCGGGAAGATGCCTATCTGTTAGTTGATAAGATAGGAGCGATTCTGAACAATTATAATCAGAATATTATTGAAATAGAGGGACACACAGACAATGTGCCTATAAGCGGTGGCAAATATGAGAATAACAATGTGCTGTCCATGTACCGTGCACTTACGGTGGCGGATTATATTCGGGAGATTACGTCGTTGGATCCGGGATTGATTAAATCTTCGGGACGAGGAGATTATGTTCCTGTGGCAGATAATTCTACGCCGGAGGGACGGGCGAGAAACCGAAGAGTAGAGATTAAGATTTACAATTCTTATAATTCTATGGAAGGTGAATAGAGAGGTAGAACATGAAGAAAAATTTAATGTCAGTTTTGATACTAGCTTTAGTGTTTGTGAATATCATATTAACAGCGGTACTTGCATTTTCCATTATTCCGTCGGTGAAGAAAACCAATCAGCTGGTAGATACCATCAGTTCCGCTATCAGTCTGGAATTGGAGGGCGGAAAGCAGAACAAATCTTCCAGTGTACCGATGAGCCAGATTGCTACCTATGATTTGGAAGATGACATGACCATCAACTTCAAGCAGGGTTCGGATGACAAAGCCCATTATGTGGTTTTGAAGGCGTCCATTTCCATGGATACCAAAAGTGACGGATACAAGGAATATGGTGAGAAAATCAGTGAAAAAGAAAGTATTATCAAAAATGAGATTAACAACGTAGTATCCAGTTATACATATGAAGAGTTCCGGGATAATCAGCAGGAGGTTCAGGATGAGATTCTCAGCAATCTGCAGGGATTGTTTGATTCGGACTTTATTGTAAGCGTGGGATTCTCCAGTGTGACATGCCAGTAAGTAAGACAGATGTTGGGAAAATAAGAGTAGACAGGTGGTGAGGATTGCATGGGCGAGGTCTTATCGCAAAATGAGATAGACAATTTGCTGCAGGCGTTAAGCAGTGGTGAATTGGATGCAGAAGAAATTAAAGACAGTGATGAGAAGCAGGTCAAAAATTATGACTTTGCAAGGCCGGCAAAATTCTCCAAAGAACATCTGCGTACTCTTGAAATTATATTTGAGCATTATGGCAGATTGCTTTCCACCAACCTTCCGGTGTATTTGCGGAAGACCATTCAGGTGGAGGTCATGAACTCGGAGGCAGTTTCTTATTCTGAGTTTTCCAATGCGCTATCCAATCCGGTGCTTTTGGGAATTATCAATTTCGCTCCCTTAAAGGGAAATATCATTCTGGAGATAGCATCGAATCTGGGTTATGCCATGGTGGACAGAATGTTGGGAGGAGCGGGAGAACCGCTGGATAAAACCAGAGAATTTTCAGAGATAGAGCTATTGATTATCGAGAGAATCTTGACCGTTTGTGTCAACCTGTTGAGAGAACCTTGGGAAAATGTTGTGGACATTCATCCACGGCTGGAGCGAATTGAAACAAATTCACAGTTTGCTCAGATTATATCCCCAAGTGAGATGATAGCCATTGTCACTATCAATATTAAGGTGGGAGATGTGGAGGGATTGATGAATGTCTGTCTTCCGTATCTTACCTTAGAAGATGTTATGGATAAATTGAATACCAAGTACTGGTATTCAACTATGCAGGATCGGGATGAGCAGCAATATATGGATGCCATCGAGAGCCTGATTTCAAAAGCATCCATTCCAATTAAAGCCGTGTTGGGAACCAGTTCCATATCGGTCAGCGACTTTTCTACATTGCAGCCGGGAGATATTATCCGGCTGGATACGAAAGTAGATGATGAGTTGGATGTTTTTGTGGGAAATATTAGGAAGTTTACTGCGTTGCCGGGAGCATCCGGTGACAAATACGCAGTGAGAGTCACATCAATTATAAGAGAGGAGCAGTGAGATAATGGATGGAATACTATCGCAGGAAGAGATTAATGCATTGCTAAATGATGCAGCACCATCTTCCAAGCAGCCAGCGGCAGATCCTCCTTTGACAGAGAATGAAATCGATGCCATTGGGGAAATTGCAAATATCAGTATGGGAACTGCGGCAACTACATTATTCTCGCTGGTAAACCGGAAGGTAGAGATTTCCACACCGGTGGTAACCGAAGCTACTTGGGAAGATGTGGTAAGGGATTATGAAAAGCCTTGTGTTTTCATCCGAATTGCCTATACTGTAGGATTGGATGGAAGTAACCTCTTGGTTTTAAGAGAAAATGATGTTAAAATTATTACAGACTTGATGATGGGTGGAGATGGAACCAATACAGACGGCGAACTTGGAGAATTACATTTGAGTGCTATCTGTGAAGCTATGAACCAGATGATGGGTTCCTCCGCAACCTCCATGTCATCCATGTTGAACAAGACCATTGATATCAGCCCGCCGCAGGCGGATTTGATAGATTTGCAGATGAGTGTGGACGAGGGTTCCATAGATGAATTTCTCTTAGGAAACTTCGTAAAGATTTCTTTTAAGATGGAAATCGGAGATTTGGTAAACAGCGAGATTATGCAGTTGTATCCAATTTCATTTGCAAGAGAAATGTGTGCAAGCGTAACTCAGAATATGGAAGTGGATTCTGCATCCATGGCACCGGAAGCTCCGGCAGAGCCTCAGGCACCACAACAGGCAGCACAGCCTAGTCCACAGCCGGTACCGCAGCCAATGCCACAGCAGATGCAGGGACAGCCAATGATGGGACAGCCGATGATGGGGCAGCCAATGATGGGACAACCGATGATGCCGGATATGTCTCAGATGTATGCACCACAACAGCAGGTCAATGTACAGCCGGCACAGTTCCAGCCGTTTATGGGAGACTTGGGAGGGGCATTCCAAAAGGAAAATATCGATTTGATTATGGATGTTCCGCTGGAGGTAACCGTAGAATTGGGACGTACCAGCAAGTCGATTCAGGATATTCTGGATTTTGCACCGGGAACGATTATCGAGCTGAACAAGATAGCAGGTGAGCCAATCGACGTTCTGGTAAACGGAAAGTATGTGGCGAAAGGTGAAGTAGTAGTTATCGAGGAAAGCTTTGGTATTCGAATCACTGAGATAGTAAAGTAATATTAACAAAGAAATAGAAACAAGGAGATAACAATATGGCAAAGAATATTTTAATTTGTGATGATGCAGCATTTATGAGAATGATGATTAAGGACATTCTTACAAAAAACGGCTACAATATTGCAGGAGAGGCTGAAAATGGTTTGAAAGCGGTTGAGAAATACAACGAGACCAAACCGGATTTAGTTCTTATGGATATTACCATGCCGGAGATGGATGGAATCCAGGCACTGAAAAAAATTAAAGAAGCCGACGCAAACGCAGCTGTTATCATGTGTTCAGCAATGGGACAGCAGGCAATGGTTATTGAAGCCATTCAGTCGGGAGCCAAGGACTTTATTGTAAAACCGTTCCAGGCAGAACGTGTTATTGAAGCTGTAAAAAAAGTAGTTGGTTAATATGATACTATTGCAGACAAAGACTTCCAGCTTTAGCAGTTTTATGCAGTTGCTGGGAGTGTTGCTGATTTTTGTTTTTGTACTGGCATTGACTTATTTTACTACTAAGTGGATTGCAGGCTATCAGAAAGGAAAATCATACAATAAGAACCTCAGGGTGATTGAAACGCTGAAACTGACTCAGAACAAATACATACAGATTGTGGAGGCGGGAGAGGTTTATCTGGTTATCGGAATCGGAAAGGATGAGATTACTATGCTCACCACTCTGACGTCGGAGCAGTTGAAGGACTTGGATACTTATGAGGTAATGAAACAGGCAGAGGCAGGCGAGAGTTTTCAGGATGTTCTGAACAAAATCAAACAGCACCTGCCAAAGAAGTAGGCAGATAACATGAAAAAGTTCAAGAAGGCATATTGTGTCGTTTCCATGGTGTTTGCGACAGTTGTGATTGCTTTGGCTATTTCTGCGTGTTTTTTTTCACAGAAAGTATATGCGGCACCACAATCAGAAGAAACACAGGTTTTGGCAACGGCATCAGAGGATGTAAACAATGGTTTTTCCATTGTTTATAATAATGGAGAGGGAAGCCTTTCGGCTCCAATCCGTATTTTGCTGGTTTTGACAGTGATAACTTTGGCACCGTCCATTCTTATCATGCTTACGTCATTTACCAGAATTATTATTGTATTGCATTTTTTGCGAAGTGCTATCGGTACACAGACTTCACCGCCCAATCAGGTGTTGATAGGTCTGGCATTGTTCCTGACACTTTTCATTATGTCTCCGGTATTTTCGCAGATTAACGAGGAGGCAATCAAACCCTTAGATGCAGGGGAAATTACGCAGGAACAGGCACTGGAAATTGGAATGCAGCCGATTCGTGAGTTCATGTATGGACAGACACAGGTAAAGGATATCAACCTTTTCTGTGAGATTGCAGATGTGACTTACGAGGAAGAGGAGGATATTCCGAATAATGTATTGATTCCAGCCTTTATCATCAGTGAGTTAAGGACGGCTTTCATTATCGGATTTTTGATTTATATTCCGTTTATTGTCATTGATATGGTGGTGTCATCAATTCTGATGTCTATGGGTATGATGATGCTTCCGCCAACAACGATTTCGCTTCCGTTTAAGATATTATTGTTTATTCTTGCAGACGGATGGGATTTGGTTATCGGAAACTTAGTAAAAACATTCTATTGACATGGAATGAGAGAGGGTGACAGATGTGATTACACAGGGAGAGGTTCTGGATATTGCCAGCCAGACCATTTATACCATTATTATTGTGGCAGCACCATTGCTGCTGGTATCTTTGATTGTGGGATTGGTGGTCAGTATATTCCAGACAGTAACCTCCATACAGGAGCAGACATTGACTTTTGTGCCGAAAATTCTGGCAGTATTTATCGGGTTGATGATTTTCGGCTCATGGATGCTTACCCAGTTGACAGAGTACGTCACAAATTTATGGTCTAATTTTGGGGTATATCTGAGTTAGATAATTATGGTAAATTTGAGTTTTTCACTGATTACATTTGAATATTTTTTGATGATATTGGTCAGAGTGGCAACCTTTGTCTTTGTGGCTCCATTTTTTGGGATGACCAATACACCGTTTCGGGTCAAGATAGGGTTTTCGGTATTTGTCTCATTGCTTTTATTCCAGATTTTACCGAAAACGGGCCTTGACTATCAGGGCGTGTTTGGATTTGCCGCTATCATCGTTAAGGAGGGAATTACAGGACTGCTGATAGGTTTTGCGGCAAGCATTTGTAATTCCATTATTTTATTAGCGGGAAATATGATTGATATGGAAATAGGGTTATCTATGGCAACCACCTTTGATCCTATGACCAATTCACAGGTAAATATTACCGGTAATCTGTACAATTACTTTATTTTGATGCTTCTGATTGTGACGGATATGCATCACTATATCCTGCGTGCAGTGGTGGATTCCTATCAACTGATTCCCATAGCAGGGCAGAACTTTGACTGGGAGCATTTATTTACGTCCTTTTTAGCTTTTGTGACGGATTTGTTTGTCATAGCTTTTCGGATTATTTTACCTATATTTGTGGTAAGCATGATTTTGAATGCGATTCTGGGAATCATGGCAAAGGTGGCTCCCCAGATGAATATGTTTGCCATCGGTATGCAGTTGAAGCTGTTGGTAGGATTTGTAATTCTGTTTCTTACCATTCGGATGCTGCCGAACATCTCAAATTTTATATTTGAGGAAATGAAACGGATGATTGTATCGTTTATAGAAGGAATGTATTGATTTGGAAGAAAGAAATCTCTACTTGGAATATAATCTTCAATGGTTTGCAAAAGACGGTCCCGGCGGCGAAAAGACAGAGCCGGCGACAGCGAAGAAATTAAAGGATGCCAGAGAAGAGGGTAAGGTTGCAAAGAGCAAGGAATTGAATTCCGCAGCGGATTTGATTGCTCTGTTTCTCATATTAAAAATATTTGTTTCCTATGTAGGCTCCGGGTTTATGGGAGAGTTTTCTGCCGTATATAATAAAATCCCGGAGGTGGCTGCCATCGGCGGCAAGGATTTGAGTTCTCAAACCGTTATGCAGGTTATGAGGATGAGTATGTGGGATTCCATCAAGATTATGCTTCCCTTCCTTTTGATTGGAGCCGTGGTGGCACTATTGGTAAGCATCGTGCAGGTGGGATGGAAGGTCAGTACAAAGCCTATGCAGCCAAAGCTGGACAAGTTTAATCCTTTAAACGGATTTAAGCGGATGTTTTCCAAGGAATCGCTGTTTGAACTGGTCAAGTCCATTTTAAAGATTGTTTTAATCTGTTATGTGGCATATACCTGTATTCGGGATGAGCAGGACAATCTGTTTATTCTGTATGAGGTTCCTCTGTCACAGGCAATTTTGCTCTGCGGTTCCATTATCATAGATACGGGACTGAAAATCAGTCTGGTTTATCTGGTGGTGGGTATTGCCGATTGGGCATATCAGAAGCACAAATTTAACGAAGAGATGAAGATGACCAAGCAGGAGGTCCGGGATGAATTTAAGAATACCGAAGGAAATCCTGAGATTAAAAGTCGCCAGCGGTCCAAGATGCGTGAGGTATCCCAGCGTCGTATGATGCAGGATGTGCCTAAGGCAGATGTGGTTATCACGAACCCGACCCATTTGGCGGTAGCCATAGCATATGACAATGAAACTGCCAAGGCACCTATCGTTCTGGCAAAGGGAGAAGATTACCTTGCCATGAAGATTCGTGAGGCTGCCACAGAGAACAATATAGAAATCGTAGAGAATAAACCACTTGCCAGAACTCTTTACGCCACGGTAGATGTGGGAGAAGAGATTCCGCCGGAACTGTATCAGGCAGTTGCAGAGGTACTGGCAATGGTATACCATACAAAGAATAGAGGATAAAGGACAGAAAGGAGGAAATAGCCATGAAAAAAGCAGATTTAGGGATAGCGGCTTATTTGTTGTGTGCGGTTATTTTCTTCATTATTCCCATACCAAACATTTTACTGGATGTCATGCTAGCCATTAATATATCCATTGCATTGATTATCCTGTTCAATGCTTTATTCGCACAGGAAGTTCTGGATATGTCCTTCTTCCCTACATTGCTGTTGTTTACTACTATTTTCCGTATTTCTTTAAACGTGTCTTCCACACGTTTGATTCTGACTACAGGAGACCCGGGTAATGTAGTGGAAACCTTTGGCGGATTCGTAGGTGGAGGCGATATGATTATCGGTTCCATCGTATTTATCGTTTTGATTTTAATTCAGTTTATTGTTATCAATAAAGGTTCGGAACGTGTATCCGAAGTAACCGCACGTTTTACCTTGGATGCGATGCCGGGTAAACAGATGGCGATTGATGCGGACTTGAACACCGGAACCATCAATGAGAAACAGGCCAGAGAGAGAAGAGAAAAGATACAGGCGGAGGCAAGCTTCTTCGGAGCCATGGATGGTGCTACGAAGTATGTAAAGGGAGATGCCACTGCCGGTCTGGTAATCACGCTGATTAACCTTATCGGCGGTACCGCCATGGGTATGACCAGACAGGGGTTGGAGTTTGCAGACGCCATTCAGCAATATGGTATTCTGACCATCGGTGATGGTCTGGTAAGTCAGATTCCCTCGCTTTTAATTTCTCTGTCCACAGGTATTTTGGTTACCAAAGCTTCTAAGGAAGCAGATTTTGGCGAGGTACTTGTCAAACAGCTTTTCGGTATTCCGAAGGTGTTATATCTGGTGGGTGGCACCATGGTATTTTTAGGTGTGGTAACACCATTGAATATATTCCTGTTTGGAGCTATCGGCGGAGTATTTCTTCTTACCGGTAAGAAAATGCAGGATTCCATCGGAGTGGAAAGTATCGAGGACGAGGTGGCAGAAGAGGAAGCCGAAGCGGAGGAAATCCGAAAGCCGGAGAATGTTACCTCTCTGTTACAGGTGGATCCTATTGAGCTGGAGTTTGGATACGGTATCATTCCGCTGGCAGATGTAAATCAAGGGGGAGACCTGCTGGACCGTGTGGTTATGATAAGACGGCAGATTGCTCTGGAGCTTGGTACGGTAGTGCCGATTATCCGCTTGAGGGATAATATCCAGTTGAATCCGAATCAGTATATTATTAAAATAAAAGGGATACAGGTGACAGAGGGAGAGATTCTCTTTGACCACTACATGGCAATGAATCCGGGATATGTAACCGAGGAAATCACAGGTATTCCAACCTTTGAGCCATCCTTCCATCTTCCGGCAATCTGGATTACGGAAAGCCAGCGGGAACGGGCAGAAAGTCTGGGATATACGGTGGTGGACCCGCCATCCATCATTGCAACCCATCTGACGGAGGTCATTAAGAGCCACATAGCAGAGCTTTTGACCAGACAGGATGTACAGAATCTGGTAAACAATATCAAAGAGAGCAATCCGGCACTGGTGGAGGAACTGATACCGAAGCTGTTAGGATTGGGCGAAATACAGAAGGTATTGCAGAATCTTTTACGGGAAGGTATTTCTATCAGAGACCTGCTTACCATTTTTGAGACTCTGGCAGACCATGCGGCTACCTCCAGAGATACGGATGTTTTGACAGAGTATGTCCGGCAAAGCTTAAAACGAGCCATTTCCACCAAGTATTTCCCGGCAAATGAGGTTACCAGCGTGGTAACTCTGGACCCGAAGGTGGAGCAGGATATCATGTCTTCCGTAAAACAGACGGAGCAGGGTGCATACCTGACTTTAGACCCGGAAAAGACCAGAGCCATTATGGATTCGGTGGAGACCGAGATTGCGAAACTGGAGAATATGGGAAAGAATCCGATTATCGTGACTTCGCCGATTGTGCGAATGTATTTTAAAAAACTGACAGAAGAGTACTTTAAAGATTTGATTGTAGTTTCCTATAACGAGGTGGAATCCAATGTGGAGCTGCAGTCAGTTGGGATGGTGACTAGCTAATGACAATTAATAAATTCCAAGGAAAAACAGAAGAAGAGGCAATTGAAAAAGCAAAGCAGGAGATGGGAGAAAATGTGGTCATCATGAATGTGAAGACCATCAAGCCAAAGGGGGTTGCCAGCCTCTTTAAGAAAACCATTTACGAGGTAACTGCGGCAAAAGAAGAGACAGAGCAGGTAAATCCGGTGGCGGCTTTTAATTCCCCTATGAAAATGCATGAACAGATTAATCTGGCAGCAGATGATCCCATACAGATGCCGCCTTATGAGCGGAAAGAAACGGAACAGCCTACCGTAAAAAAAGATATATTTGCGGAGGTATTAAAAGAGAGCAAACCGGAGAAAGACGGAATTGAACAGCGTTTGGATAATTTACAGAATATGATTGAACATCGTTTTTCCGAGGAAGAGCACAGAGAGGAACCGAAGGAAGAGGTTCCTACGCAGAATAAGACGGAGAGCTTTCAGTTTGTGAAGATGCTGTACAAGACGCTTCTAAATAACGATGTCAATGAAAAGTACGCAAATCAGATATTGGATGAGCTGGAAAGTGTGATGAAAAAGGGCAACAGCGTAGATTATATCTTATCCAATGTCTATCAGAAGATGATTTTGAAATTCGGACAGCCGAAAACCATAGATTTGACAGGAAAGAAACCGAAGGTAGTGTTTGTTATCGGGCCTACGGGAGTGGGAAAAACCACAACCATTGCCAAGATTGCATCCAAATACAAGGTAGAGCAGGGAAAGAAGGTAGCATTTTTGACCGCAGATACTTATCGGATTGCTGCGGCAGAACAGCTTCGGACCTATGCCAATATTTTGGATGAGCCTTTTTCCATTATCTATTCCGCAGAAGAAATGAATCAGGCAATTGAGAATGTGGGAGATTACGATTTGGTACTGGTGGATACCGCAGGATTTTCCCATAAAAGCGACAGCCAGAGGGAGGATATCAAGCGGCTGATTGAATCCGTGGATGAGAAATACGATAAGTCCGTGTATCTGGTGCTGAGTGCAACCACAAAATACAAGGATTTGTTGGAAATCATAGATATTTACAATGAAATTGCAGACTATAAGATTATTTTTACGAAGCTGGATGAGACCTCAACCTATGGAAATCTGCTGAATGTAAAGCTGTATTCCAATGCAGAGTTATCTTATATCACCAACGGTCAGAACGTGCCGGATGATATTGAGATTTTTGACACGCAGAAAATCGTAAAGAATCTGTTAGGAGGAAGATAACTCATGGACCAGGCAGAAGGAATCAGAAATGTAATTAAAAGACAAAATCAGAGGATGGTGTCGAATCATGCCAGAGTCATTACCATTACCAGCGGAAAAGGTGGAGTGGGAAAGTCCAATGTGGCAGTAAATATGGCAATTCAATTGTCGAAATTGGGAAAAAGAGTTATAATCTTTGATGCAGACCTTGGGTTGGCAAATGTAGAGGTTATGTTCGGGGCAATTCCAAAATATAATTTGAGTGATTTGATTTATAAGGGAAGAGATATCCGGGAAATCATTACGGAAGGGCCTATGGGAATCGGTTTTATTTCCGGTGGTTCCGGTATTGTAAACATGAACAATCTCTCCAAAGATCAGATTGTGTATTTGGTACACTGCCTGTCCAAGCTGGATGAGATGGCAGATGTGATATTGATTGATACAGGAGCAGGAGTGGCAGACAGTGTGTTGGAATTTGTAATTGCCAGTCCGGAAGTGTTTTTGGTAACCACACCGGAGCCTAGCTCTCTGACAGATTCCTATTCTTTGATGAAGGCATTACATCGGAATCCGGGATTTTTGAAAAACGGAACGAAAATCAATGTAATTGCCAACAAAGTAAATAGTGTGGAAGAGGGGAGAACCGTCTATGAAAAACTGAATTCCGTGGTATCACAGTTTTTACACGGATCTTTGAATTATATGGGGATGATTCCGCAGGATGCAAATCTGGAGAAGGCAGTACGCCAGCAGAAAATTGTTTCCGTGGTATCCCCGGATACAAACGCATCCAGAGCGTTTGAGGTATTGGCAAAAAATCTTGTGAATGAGGAGCAGAGCCAGTTTGTAATGAAACGAGGCTTTTCACAATTTTTTTCGAATATGATATACAAAAGAACTTACTAGTTTTAGGAGCAACAGAGGTGGAGACATGGTTTCAAATGTTTTGCGACCGGGAGATAAGGTGGAAATCCGTATCTTACAGCAGATAGAAAAGCAGAAGGAAACAGGAGAGATTCCCCATATCTATAAAAGCAGAGTTCAGGAACTGAATGATGACGGAACCATTGATATTTTGATGCCTATGGAGGAAGGGAAGTACATCCTTTTGCATCTGGGAGTCCGTTTTGAATTTGTCTTCTATTCCGGAGGAAATCTGTACAAAGGAATCGGTACCATTCAGGAACGTTTCAAAAGCAATAATATCTATATGTTGAGGATTGGCATGAAAACCCCTTTGAGCAAATTGCAAAGAAGGGAATATTATCGCTTTTCCTGTGTGTTGGAGTTCAAATATTACCACATTACCGGAGAACAGATGGAAATGAAAAAAGAGGAAGACATTCTGGACAGCCTGCGGGATGAAGATTTCTTTAAAAAGGAGAAGAAAGGCATGATTCTGGATATCAGCGGAGGCGGAGCCAGATTTGTGTGTGATGAGGCTGTTGAGAAGGGAGAATATCTGTTGTCGGTACTTCATCTGGTCAGCGAAAAGATGGATAAGGTTTATTATATCCGCAGCAGAGTGCTGACAAGTACCAAATTGGAGGCACCGGAACCGAAATTTGAACACCGCATGGAGTTCGTGAATGTGAATAATCACACAAGGGAAGATATTATCCGTTACATATTTGAAGAGGAGCGAAGACTGCGAAGCAGCGAGAAAAGGTGATAGAATGAAAAATATTTTAGTTGTAGATGACTCTGCACTTATGAGAAGGGTTATATGTGATATAATCAATACAGATAGTTCATTTCAGGCGAAGGATGTCTGCAGAGATGGTCTGGAAGCCTATGAAAAATTAAAGAAAACCTCGTATGATGCGGTAATTCTGGATGTGAATATGCCGAAGATGGACGGATTGGAGCTGTTGGAAAAGCTTCAGGAAGAACATATCAAAGCAACGGTTATTATGGTAAGTACCCTGACTACCAAAGAGGCGGAGGTTACCATTCTTGCGATGGAACGGGGAGCCGTGGATTTTGTGGAGAAGCCTACCAACATTATTGAAGCAAAGGGAGGCAGCTTCAAGAGACATTTGCTGGAAGTGTTGCGGGCAGTATTGGACCAGCCGGGTTCTAAGACAGAGCCGATGGAACCAAAGCCTGTTTCCGTACATCGAGAGCCGGCAAGATGTCCCAAAGGGAACAAGCTGGTTGCTCTGGCGTGTTCTACCGGAGGTCCCAAAGCCTTACAGAGTGTGATTCCGCTTTTGCCGAAGAATCTGGATGCACCGGTGGTGTTGGTTCAGCATATGCCGGCAGGATTTACCAAATCTATGGCAGACAGATTGGACGAGCTCAGCGAGATTTCTGTAAAAGAGGCAGAGGAAAGGGACGTTCTTCAGAAGGGAACTGTCTATATAGCACCGGGCGGTAAACATATGCTTGTCACGAAGCAGGAAGATGGAAGACACAAAATTGTGCTCAGTGACGCACCGGCAATCGGAGGATTAAAGCCCTGTGCCAATGTTACATATGAGTCATTGTTTGAATGTGGCTATGATGAAGTGGTCTGTGTGGTGCTGACCGGAATGGGAGCCGATGGAACCCAAGGAATAACAGCATTGAAAAAGCACAAACAAGTCTATACAATAGCCCAGGATGCCAAGAGTTGCGTGGTATATGGTATGCCAAAGGCAATCGCAGAGGCCGGAGCGGTGGACGAAGTGGTTACTTTGACAGAAATCGCCAACTCAATAACTAAGAATGTGGGGGTAAGATGACATGGACGTAAGCCAATATCTTGAAATTTTTATCGATGAGACAAACGGTCATTTGCAGAGCTTAAGCGATTGTATTATGACGTTGGAGAAAGAGCCTGAGAATAAGGAAACAATAAATGAAATTTTCAGGGCTGCACATTCGTTGAAAGGAATGGCAGGAACTATGGGATTCAAACGTATGCAGCGTCTGACCCATGATATGGAGAATGTGTTCCAGGAAATCCGAAGTGACAAAATGAAAGTTACCAGCGGATTGATTGATGTACTTTTTGATTGTCTGGATGCTATAGATGGCTATTTGGAGAATATCAAAGCCAGCTCAGACGAAGGTACAAACGAAAACGAAGCAATTATCAAAGAGTTAAATGATATTCTGGCAGCAGGAACCGGGGAAGTTCCAGAGGCAGAGACCGCTGTTCAGGAAGAGGCACCGGCGGAGGAACAGTCGGGCGGAGAACCGGATAAGAGTTATCTGGACTTTGATTTAAACAATAAAGAAAAAGACGATATCAAAGCAGCTCAGGATGCGGGACAGAAAGTTTATGCAATCAAAGTAAACATTCAAAAGGACTGTCTGCTGAAAGCAGCCCGTGCATTTTTGGTATTCAAAGCAGTGGAGGATTTTGGAAATATCATCGTATATCGTCCATCTTCACAGGATATTGAGGATGAGAAGTTTGAACTGGACTTTTCTTTCTTCTTAGCAACCGAGGAAACAGATTTTGAAAAAATCAAAGCGGCAGCATCTGCGGTTTCTGAGATTGAATCCGTAACAGGAGAAGAGATACCGGTGGCGGCATTCGAGGGCAATGAGGAGATAAAAGAAGAGCCAGCCAAAGAAAAAGAAGAACCGGCTGTTGTAGAAGAAAAGAAAGAAGAACCGGCAGCACCTGTTAAGACAGAGACAAAACCGGCGGCAAAGAGTAATAAAACAGCAAAACCGGTAACCAACAGAACCATCCGTGTGGATATTGAGAAGCTGGATGCGTTGATGAATCAGGTCAGCGAGCTGATTATTGCAAAGAACAGTCTGGTATCCATCAATAATCTGGGAACAGATGATACCCGCAATCAGGTATTCCAGGAACAGATTGAATATTTGGAGAGAATTACCACCAGCCTTCATGAATCCGTTATGAAGGTACGAATGGTTCCGATTGAAAGTGTTGTAAATAAATTCCCACGAATGATTCGTGATTTATCTAAGAAATTGAACAAGAAGATGGAACTTACCATGACTGGTGAAGATACGGAGTTAGACAGAACGGTAGTGGATCAGTTGGGAGATCCGTTACAGCATTTGCTTCGTAATTCCGCGGATCACGGCTTGGAAAATGCAGAACTTCGTGCAGAGAGAGGTAAGAGTGAGGTAGGCTCCATTTACCTGAACGCATTCCAGGAAGGAAATAATGTTATCATCGAAGTAGGAGATGATGGTAACGGTATTGATACAGAGAGCGTAAAAGCCAAAGCGATTGAGAGAGGTATCATTACCCCTGAGGCAGCAGAGCAGATGAGCCAGAAAGAGATTATCGATCTCTTGTTCCTGCCAAGCTTCTCCATGGCAAAACAGATTTCCGATATTTCCGGAAGAGGTGTTGGTCTGGACGTTGTTAAATCCAATATCGAGGCATTGGGCGGTGACGTAGAAGTACGCTCCAAACTGGGAGAAGGAACCAAGTTTATTGTAAGACTTCCGTTGACATTGGCAATCATTCAGGCGTTGATGGTAGAAATCAGAGATGAGAAGTATGCCATTGCCTTGGGTTCCATTCAGACCATTGAATATATTTCCACCAGCGATATTAAATATGTGGAGTCACAGGAGGTTATCCATATCCGTGGCACCGTTATTCCTTTAATCCGTATGGATCAGGAGCTGGATTTCGAGTCTGTAGAAGACGGAGAAAATCTGACGGTCGTAATTGTACAGAAGGGAGAAAAGATGGCAGGTCTTGTCATCGATAACCTGATTGGTCAGCAGGAAATCGTTATCAAATCCCTTGGCGAATATATCAAAACAACAAAACTGATTAGCGGAGCCACCATTTTAGGTGACGGCGAGGTTGCTCTGATCTTAGATGTCAATACATTAATGTAAGGGAGGTATTTACGATGGCGGATTATTTAGAAAAAGTAGAAGATGAGATTAAGCAATACATTGTGGTTAATTTTGGAAACGAGCATTACGGAATCGATATTTCCTACGTGGACAATATCGTGCGGATGCAGAAGATTACCAGAGTTCCGAAAGCACAGGTATATTTTAAAGGAGTCATTAATCTCCGCGGGGAAGTAATACCGGTTATGAGCATTCGTCTGAAAATGGGATTAGAGGCGGATGAATTTACAAACTCCAGCCGTATTATCATCCTCAAAATAGAGGAGAGAGGCACCATAGGAGTCATTGTAGATGAGGTAAAAGAGGTTGTTACTCTGGGAGTCGGTGAGATTGACAGGGTTACGCATAACACAAAAGATATCAAAAGTACCTTTATCAATGGTATCGGTAAAAATGGGGAGGAACTGATTTCCCTGTTTGATATCAATAGCCTGATAGAAGAAAGAGAAAATGCATAAAAGAATTTGGATATAGCGTTTCCGCTATATCCAATCTTTATATGTAAAAAGGAGAAGCAGGAGGCAATATGGGGAAATTTAGTTTAGAAGAAGTAAATGAACTGTATATGGATGTCCTGAAGGAGATCGGTAATATCGGTTCAGGAAATGCGACAACGGCGATTGCCAATATGTTGAATTTGAAATTGAATATGAACGTACCGAAGGTAGAACTGTTGAAAGTGGAGCAGTTGGGCTCGGCAATTTCGGATGAAGAAGAGACCATTGTGGGAATCTTTTTGGGACTGGAGCAGGATATTGAAGGAAGCATGATGTTTCTGTTAAAATTAGACTCTGCTCATTATCTGGTAAATCGTCTGATGGGAAAAGATCCGGATGACAGAACAGAATTTTCAGAGATGGATTTATCTGCTTTGAAGGAAATCGGAAATATTATTGCCGGTTCCTATCTGTCGGCATTGTCTACCATGACAAACATGGTAATTGCACCGACGATTCCATACATATCTGTGGATATGGCGGCAGCAATTTTAAGTGTTCCGGCAATTATGTTCGGACAGTATGGTGACAATGCACTTTTAATCGAAACGGAATTCGGAGATGATGTTATGATAGAGGGATATTTTATCCTTCTGCCGGAATTGGATTCCTATGACAAGATACTACAGTCACTTGGAATTCAGATATAAGGAGAAGTAATACAATGGGAATGATAAAAGTCGGAATGGCTGATTTAAATATCGGAAAATCCCCAGATGTTATTACTACGATAGGACTGGGCTCATGTATCGGAATAGCAGTCTATGATTCGGTAACAAAAATCGGTGGACTGGCCCATATCATGCTGCCGGATAGTACCAGAATGAAGAATAACTCAAATGTTGCAAAATTTGCAGATACGGGAATTGAAGAACTGATAAAAAAGATGACAGAAGCCGGTGCTTCCAAAACCAGAATGGTGGCAAAGATAGCCGGTGGAGCGAGAATGTTCGAGGTAAGTGGTCTGTCTGACGTAGGTAATATCGGAGCAAAAAATGCGGAGGCTTCCAAGAAAAAATTAAAGGAGCTGGGAATCCGCCTGATTGCTGAGGATACGGGATTGAATTATGGTCGTACAGTAGAATTGAATTGTGCAAACGGAGATTTTTTAATTAAGTCTGTGGGAAAAGAAAATAAGATTATTTAATGTGAGGAACAGAGAATGAAAACAAAACCAATTCCTGCCATCATTATGTTGATAGCAGGATTTGTAACCTGTATCATGTCCATCTATAATCATTTGGATTTAGGGACATTTACAAAAACACTTCTGCTGGTTTTGATTATTTTTTACCTGTTTGGAATTGTGATAAAGATTGTGCTGGATAAGAATTTCCCTGTTATGAGTGAGGAGGAATCGGAAGAAGAGGAATCCCCGGAGGGAGAGTCAGAAACAGAAGCAGAAGAAGGCAATACGGCTGAACAGCCGGAAACACAGGACGAGGAAGAGGCAGCGACGGAAGAAGAGAACATCTAGTTTAATTGTGGAGGCTTTTTATGAAAGCGGTCGAGAAACAAAAGCTTTGGGATAAATACAGAAAGAAACCCACACCGGAAATACGGGAACAGATTATACTGGAATATGCACCGCTGGTTAAAATCGTAGCGGGAAGATTGAGTATGTATCTCGGCGGAAATGTGGAGTATGACGATTTGGTCAGCTATGGGATTTTTGGTTTGATAGATGCTATTGATAAATTTGATATGGAAAAGGATGTCAAATTTGAGACTTACGCCAGCCTGAGAATCCGTGGGTCAATTCTGGATCAGATTCGCAAGATGGACTGGATACCCCGGACAGTGCGGCAGAAACAAAAAAAGATAGACGAAGCAATCAAAAAGCTGGAGATGGAAAAAGGAAAGAATCCCACCGATGAGATGCTGGCGGAAGAGCTGGGCGTGTCGGGGGATGAACTTTTGAACTGGCAGACCCAGTTAAAAGTCACAAACGTAATATCTTTAAATGAGTTTGTGGAAACAGGAAGCGAACCGGTAATGGATGCAAGGGGAAATTCCCATTTTGCACAGCCGGAATCCGTAATGGAAGAGAGTGAATTAAAGGATAAGCTCCAGGAGGCGTTGGCTCTTTTAACGGAGAAGGAACAGAAAGTAATTTTATTATATTATTATGAGGATTTAACACTGAAAGAAATCAGCAGGATATTGGAAGTATCGGAGTCAAGAGTGTCACAGCTTCATACGAAAGCATTACAGAAGATGAAGAAGAAAATGGGTCCGTATATGAATGTATTGACAGACTGATGCAGGGGGAAATACAATGAATGGCTATTTTCAATTACAGGTAAAGCCTGAAGGAGTTTTTGTAAAAATATATCCGCCTACAGAAGGCGGAGAGGCAGTAAAATTTAAAGAATTGACGGATTATCTGGGATTTCGCCAGTTGGAGCAGTATAATGTCAAAGAGTTAAATGATGCTGTGAAGAATCAGTCGGAAATTACAGAGGTGGCAGTGGCACCTCCTATGGAATTGTTTGTAAACGAGAGTATGGATATAGAGGTTTCTTTGGATAAAATGCAGGTGGTTTGCAGATTTTATCCTCCATCCAATGGTGGTCAGGTGATGGATGCAGCAGAAATCGTCAATGATTTGGCTTATAAACATATCCGCTACGGTGTAGATCAGGAGCAGATACAGGAGTTCCTGATGAAACGGGAATATTGTAAAGATTATATTTTTGCCAAAGGAACCGAACCGGTTCACGGTACAGATGCAAGAATAAAATATTATTTTAATACCGATGTAAATTTAAAACCGAAAAAAAATGAAGACGGAACGGTGGATTACAGAGAATTGAATACCATCAGTCATGTAAATGCAGGAGATTTATTGGCGAAATTGATTCCTGAGGATCCGGGAATGCCGGGAAAGGATGTTTACGGAACAGAGATAAGACCAAGGACAGTAAAAAAGGCTACGCTCGAATACGGAAATCATATTCAGATTAATGAGGACCGGACAGAGATTTTTTCGGAAGTAACGGGACATGTCAGCCTTGTAAACGGAAAGGTCTTTGTGTCTGATGTCTATGAGGTGCCGGCAGATGTAGATAACTCCATCGGAAATGTAGAATACAGCGGAAATGTTCACGTGAAAGGTAATGTAAAGGGTGGATTTTCCGTAAAAGCAGAGGGAGATATTATTGTAGAAGGCGTTGTGGAAGATGCGGAGTTAGAAGCCGGCGGTCAGATTGTTGTAAAACGGGGGATTCACGGAAAGACCAAAGGTGTTTTAAAAGCAGCCGGAAATATTATCTGCCAATTTATTGAAAATGCGACGGTTTCTTCCGGCGGATTTATCGAGACAGATTGTATTTTGCACAGCAATGTGTCAGCCTTCAGTGAGGTACATGCCAACGGAAGAAAAGGATTTATTACCGGCGGAACCATCCGTGCGGGAATGTTGGTGGAAGCACAGACCATCGGTTCCGAGATGGGGGCTGCCACCCGTGTAGAAGTAGGAACGGACCCGGCTAAAAAAGAACGTTTTTTGGAATTAAAGACGATTCTGGCAGAGGGGAATTCAGAGCTTGAAAAAATAAAATTGATTCTGGCCACTTATACGAAGAAATTGCAAAGCGGGGAAAAATTGCCGCCGGAAAAAATGGGATATGTGCAAAAGCTGGCATATTCCTATAAGGCGAAACAAAGTATTTTGGAGCCGGCACAGGAAGAGTACAATATTTTGCAGAGAGAATTATCTATGGCGAACAGTGCGAAGGTACAGATAAAGAAGAGCATTTATCCGGGAGTTACTATCTCAATTTCTGAGATGGAGATGATGATAAAGGATGAGCAGAGTTTTTGTCAGTTTACAAAGCGGGATGGAGAAATTGTAAGGAGTACATTATGACAATCAGACCGGTAGATTTTGCAACAATACAGAGAACAGATGATGTGGGAGCTATGAAACACCAGCAGGACACAAAGCCGGTGGCAGAGCAGCAGACCATTCAGGTGGAAATTGCGAAACAGGAACAGAATAGTTCCACCCAGGTACGCCACGCCAATGATACGTCCAATGACGGTGAGGGCTTTGATGCCAGAGAACAGGGAAAGAACCGTTATAGAAAGCAGAAGGGCGGCAAGGGGAAAGCAGAGAAAAAAGAAGATGGCAAGGTAATTGCCAAGTCTGCCAAGGGCGGATTCGATATAAAAATATAGGGAGCACAACATGACAGTAATAGAAATATGCCTGATTTTAGCAGGACTGGTTCTGATGGTGGGGAGCTTTTTTATTACGGAAAAGCTGTCTCCAAAGGAATTGGATAAAATAGCGGAGCTGAGTAAGGAAGAGATTTCCCATATTGTAAAAAAAGAGACAGCGGCTTCAGAAGAGAATATCAAAGAGCAGATGGGCGAGAAGCTGGAAGAGGCTCTCTTAAAATTGGAACGGGAATCCGACAAAGAGACCAATGAGAAAATCATGGCAATCAGTGAGTATTCCGATACGGTGTTGGAATCCATCAACAAAAGCCATAATGAGATTATGTTCCTTTACAGTATGCTGGGGGACAAACATAAAGAAATTACAGACTTTGCCAACGGTTTGCAGAGCCGTGTGGAAGAATTGCAAAAGAATATTTCAGAGGAAGCCCTGTTGGAGACTTTGAAAAACGTAGAGACAGAGCATGGGAATTCCATAGAATTTATGGATGCCGTAGCAAAGACCAATGAAGAAATGCTGGAAGAGGTTCGTGCCATTCATGCACAGGATGGAGATGCGGAGTCGGAAGAGACAGCAGGAAGTAACAATAATGAGCGTATTTTGGAACTTCGGGCACAGGGAATGAATGAGGTTGCCATCGCAAAAGAATTGGGATTGGGACTGGGTGAAGTACGTCTGGTCATTGATTTGTACGAGAAAGAGGAGTCATAAAGTGAAGCTGAAATATTATCTACGGGGATTGGGCATCGGAATTCTGATTACCACCATTATATTTATGATTTTTATCCGGATGGACAAAAATCATCTTATAACGGATAAAGAGATTATGGCTAGGGCTGAAAAACTGGGCATGGTCATGCAGGAGGAAGATGATTCTAAGACATTGGAGCAATTAAAAGAAGAGACAGAAAAATCCAAAGAAGAGGAAGGGCAGCAAACGCCGGAGGATACACAAAATACAACGGAAAATACAGAGGATGGTCAGGAGCAGAATACTCCACAGACCGTAGAGCAGGTACAGTTCAATATTTTGCCGGGCGAGTATTCGGATGTGATTTCCCAGAAGCTTTTTGATGCAGGATTGATTGATGATAAAGCGGCATTCAACGAATTTATCATTAATTCGGACTACGATAATTTTATCCAGACCGGAGATTTTACCATTCCAAAAGGAGCCAGCTATGAGGAAATTGCAAAAATATTGACTACCAAGAAAGAGAATCGTTAAAAACGGGGGTTATCCCCGTTTTTTTGTGGAAAACACTTGCAGTTATAATACCTTTGTGCTATAATTTTCAAGGCTCAATTTAATTAAACACATGTACGGACTGAAAAACAGGTGCCGAAAGGTCGTTTTTTTAGAGTGAAGTACATGGAAGAACACAACCAAATGGAGGAAAAAAGATGAGTGTTATTTCAATGAAACAGTTATTAGAAGCAGGTGTTCATTTTGGACATCAGACCAGAAGATGGAACCCGAAAATGGCTCCATATATCTACACACAGAGAAACGGAATCCATATTATCGACTTACAGAAATCCGTTGGAAAAGTAGACGAGGCATACAAAGCAGTTTCTGATTTGGCAGCAGAAGGAGGAACCATCCTTTTTGTTGGAACAAAGAAACAGGCACAGGATGCAATTAAGACAGAGGCAGAGAGATGCGGCATGTACTACGTAAACGAGAGATGGTTAGGTGGTATGCTGACAAACTTTAAAACCATTCAGAGCCGTATTGACAGATTAAAAGCAATCGAGACAATGGCAGAAGACGGAACTTTTGATGTATTACCGAAAAAAGAAGTTATCGCTCTGAAGAAAGAATGGGATAAATTAGAGAAAAACCTTGGCGGAATCAAAGACATGAAGAGACTGCCGGATGCAATCTTCGTAGTAGATCCTAAGAAAGAGAGAATCTGTGTACAGGAGGCTCACACATTAGGAATCACTTTAATCGGTATTGCAGATACAAACAGCGATCCGGAAGAGTTAGATTATGTAATTCCTGGAAATGATGACGCAATCCGTGCCGTAAAATTAATCGTTTCCAAAATGGCAGATGCAGTTGTTGAGGCAAATCAGGGAACTGTAGATGTAGAGGAAGCAGTAGAAGAAGTGGAAGAAGAAGTAGAAGCATAATCAATCAGTAAATTCACAGGACAGACATTTTGCCTGTCCTGTATTCTGTGTATAATGGAGGAGAAAAAAATGGCTATTACAGCAGCAATGGTAAAAGATTTACGTGAGCAGACCGGAGCAGGAATGATGGACTGCAAAAAAGCTTTGACTGAGACAAACGGAGATATGGAAGCCGCAGTAGACTTCTTACGTGAGAAAGGTCTTGCTACCGCTCAGAAAAAAGCAGGAAGAATCGCAGCAGAGGGTATTGTTGTTACCAAGTTATCCGATGATGCAAAGAGTGCAGTTGCAGTAGAGGTAAACTCTGAGACAGACTTTGTCGCAAAAAATGAGAAATTCCAGAACTATGTTGCAGAGGTTGCAGCACAGGCTTTAACAACAACAGCAGCAGATATCGAGGCATTTTTAGCAGAGCCTTGGGCTGCAGATACAAGCAAAACCGTAAGCGAAGAATTAGCAGCACAGATTGCTGTTATCGGTGAGAATATGAACATCCGTCGTTTTGAGCAGGTAAAAGAGGAGAACGGATTTATCGCTTCTTACATCCATGCAGGCGGAAAAATCGGTGTTTTGGTAGACGTTGAGACAGACGTTATCAACGATGACATCAAAGAGATGGCAAAAAATGTTGCTATGCAGGCAGCGGCTTTAAAACCTCTTTACACCAGCAGAGATGAAGTAGACAACGACTACATCGAGAAAGAGAAAGAAATCTTAATGGTACAGGCTAAGAACGAGAAACCGGATGCAAATGAGAAGATTTTGAACGGTATGGTTATGGGTCGTATCAACAAAGAGTTAAAAGAAATCTGTCTGTTGGATCAGGTTTATGTAAAAGCTGAGGACGGCAAACAGGCAGTTGGCAAATATGTAGAAGAAGTTGCAAAAGCCAACGGAGCTAAAATTACCATCAAGAAATTCGTTCGTTATGAGACAGGCGAAGGACTTGAGAAGAAAGAAGAAGATTTCGCAGCAGAAGTTGCAAAACAGATGGGACAGTAATTTTTCCAATAAATGTGTTTGCAAAAGCTCTAAAAGGGATTCTTTTGAATCCTTTTTGGGGCTTTTTTTGTATGCCTGAATACACTAATAAGGAAAATAATTATTAAGGTATGCATTATGAGAGGAAATTATGTATCGTTATCATTAGAAACCCATTTATTTTTCGGAAGAATTATGAAGGAACATTCCCTGTTCCTTTTAGCAGGATTTCCGGCAAAGAATGAGGATTATATACGCAAGGCAGATTGGTTCCGAAGGGAATTTGAGGAATTTCTCTGTGAGGTTGTAGAGATAAGCCAGAATCAAATCGGAAGAAGTGTGTTAGAATCCGGGGAGATTGTGACAGAATTCACCTTGGGAGCAGAGCGAAGAACCAGTTTTTTGACAGGGATAGAAATTGACAGCGAAATTACAATGGCAGAGAAAAATTTAAGAACAGGAAGAGATTGTGGAAGAGAGCGTATTGCCATAAGAAGAATACGCAATTTGAACCAGAGAGCTTTGCGGCTGGTAAACGGATTGATTGCATTCAAAGAAAACATTTTGCGGAATATGATGGAATGTCATCTGTTCACCTTTAATTACCAGCTTTTAATCGAGCATATCCTGCGGGAAGCCAGATTATACCGTGGAATGTTGATGGAGTTGGAGCGAACAGGAAATATCAGCAATAGAGATATGCTGTGGATGGAACGGTTCTGGAATCAGATTATGATGGAACATGCATTATTTATCCGTGGACTTTTAGACCCTACGGAAGAGGAACTGATTATGACAGCAGACGGATTTGCCGAGGATTACAAAGAACTGTTGGAGCAGGCAAGGGAAAAAGACTGTGAGGTAACGAAGGATCTCACTGCCAGAACCCTTCAGACAACAGAAAAATATCGGGATTTCAAAGCGGCAGGAACAAAAGGAATTACGGAATGTGAGATAGCGGGATTGATTCTGCCGTTGCTGGCAGACCATGTTTTGAGAGAAGCCAATCATTATCTGCGGTTACTGGAAACCGAGTGTGAGGAATAGAAGGAGATTCAAAGATGGAGTTATGTCAATATCCGAAAAAAGAGAACGTGCGTAGATTTGAAATAGAGGCAATTCAGATTCCCATCGTATATAACAAATACGGTGACCATGATCCTGACGGATTGCTTTATGTCCTTTCACAGGATGCAGAGAGGATAAAAATAGGAGCATTGGAGAATTTTCAAAAAGAGATTCCTCAGCCTTATGAAGAAGTAAAGCCATTGGTTATCCGGGCAAATGTGGGGGACGAAGTGCATGTTCTATTCCGCCATCATTTAAAGAGAAATCTTTCTATTCATATACAAGGTGTAGAATATGATGTGCAGACCTCTGACGGAGCCAGTGTTGGATTTAACAGAGACAGTACCACCAGCTCAGAAATAGAGTATGTCTGGTATGCAAAAAAAGAAGGGGTCTATCTTTTTCAGGATTTAGGAGATGCCAGAAGCAGCGAAGAGGGAACCAATGTACACGGATTATTCGGAGCCTTGATTGTAGAACCGCCGGAGGCAAAATGGCTGAATCCCCAGACGGGGGAATGTCTGGACAGCGGACTGTTTGCAGATATTTATACTCCGGGACAACCGGCATTCCGGGAGTATGCGGTATTTTTCCATGATGAACTGGAAATAAAGGATAAGGATGGTATGCAGCCTATGGATCATCATACAGGCTTGCCTTCAGCCCCCACAGCCATAAGCTATCGTTCAGAACCCATGAGAAATCGGGAACCGCTGACAGAGGACCCGGCGGATTTGGGAGAAGATGTGTCTATGAGCTCATGGGTTTACGGAGACCCGGCACCGCCAATTCTCAGAGCTTATGTGGGAGACCCGGCAAAAATCCGACTGATTCATGGAGGAGTTAAGGAAACTCATGTTTTTCATCTCCACAATCATCAATGGAAGCTAGAGGGGGAAAATCCCGTATCTACGGTAATCGATTCTATTTCCATCAGCCCGCAGGAGTGTTATACACTGGATATCCTCTATGGAGCGGGAAGTAAAAACGGAGTGATAGGAGATGTGATTTTCCATTGCCATCTGTACCCTCATTTTCACGAGGGAATGTGGACACTTTGGAGAATCCATGATCGTCTGGAAGACGGAACAGGGACCCTGCCGGACGGAACACCGATTCCACCCCTTCTGCCACTAAAGGACAGGAAGAGACCACCAAAAAAAGACGAAAAACACCCGGGATATCCAAATTTTATTGATGGAACCGTGGGAGAGGCACCGCTGCAACCGCCGTTGGGAATATTGGATGAAGAAGGGAATACTGTTACAGAGCCTACAGAACTGGAGGAAGCAAACTTTGTGCGGAACGCAGTTCCGGGAGCTCTATATACGGAGACCTGTCCCTGCCATGCCGCAGACTGTACCAATGTGAAGGTTTTTGAAATGGCTATGGTGCAGGCAAATATCCGATATAATCGTTATGGCTGGCACGACCCACAGGGCAGATTTTTTGTGCTGAAAGAGGAACTGGAAAAACACGGAGGATTGGAGAACTATATCCGTAAGGTGGAAGCAGGAAAGATTCAGGTGGAACCATTGGTTATCCGAGCCAATGCCGGAGACTGTATTGAATTTCGAACCACCAATCTTTTGCCGGAATATCTGGAGGCAACGCCGTTTCAGCTTCGCACCAGAACAGATATTGTGGGACATCATGTGCATCTGGTGAAGTTTGATACTATCGTATCCGACGGTGCCGCCAACGGTTGGAATAACATTGCAGGAGCAAGGCAATATCAGACGCTGGTGGAGCGTTTCTTTGCGGAAGAAGAATTGCGAACCGTATTTTTCCATGACCATCTCTTTGCAAATTCCCATCAGCAGCATGGTATGTTTGGAGCGATGATTATCGAAGAAGCAGGTGCAACCTTCCATGATGTGAAAACAGGAAAAGAGATTTCAGCGGGAACCAAAGCGGTCATTAAGCGGAGAGATGGTTCTGCATTCCGTGAGTTTGCACTGTTTTTCCATGATTTTGCATTGCTCTTTGATAAAGACGGAAAGCCTTTAAATCCGCCGGAGGTACCGGGTTCCCATGACGATCCCGGGGTAATGGGAATCAATTACCGGGCGGAACCGATGCGGGAGAGATTGAAAAAGAAGGAGGACCCGGCATATGTGTTCAGTTCACTGGTGCATGGAGATCCTGCCACACCGATTTTGGAGACATATCCCGGTGATGAAATTATGATACGGTTGTTAGACGGAGCACATGAAGAACAGCATGTATTAAATATTGCCGGAATGTCATGGAACAAAGAAGTCATAGATAACCATTCGCTGAAGGTGGCATCCCAGACCATCGGAATCTCCGAAGCCTTTAATATCCACATCACAAAACCTTATCAGCCGGGAGATTATCTCTATTATTCCGGTGGAATTGATGATGCATGGCTGGGAATGTGGGGAATTATCAGAGCCTACGATAAGAGAAAAAAACATTTAAAACCGCTGTGCAGAGAAAAAATGTTACCGCTGCCTCCTTGTCCGGGAAAAGATGATGTGGTTCGAAAATATGAAATTGCGGCGGTACAGACCAAGCTGATGTACAATTGTCATGGAGACCATGACCCCAACGGATTGGTCTTTGTTCCGGTGGAGGATGTTTCTAAGGTGGAGGATGGAACATGGAAGCCAAAGCCTTTGATTCTTCGTGCCAATGCCGGAGACTGGATAGAGGTAACTCTGCACAATCTCTTTGACGAGAAGCAGCCGATTCCTTATTTTGAGTATCCAAGGGTGCCGCTGGATAAAAAGCATAAGCCATCTATGAGAGTTTCCTTGAATCCACAATTTTTGCAGTATGATCCGGTGTGTGATTCGGGCATCAATGTGGGCTATAACAACAGAGAGCAGACCGTAGGAATCGGAGAGAGCAAAAAATATCTCTGGCGGGCAGATGAAGAATACGGAACCTGTATCATACAATCCTTTGGTGATTTGCGGAACCACAGGTATCATGGATTGTTCGGAGCGGTGATTGTAGAACCGCCGGAAGCAAAATGGTATCAGAACTTCTCAAAAGAGCCGGGAGATTTTGCAGAGCAGGCGGTGGTAACCGCACCGGGACAGGAAAGCTTCCGGGAGTATGTGCTTTTTATACAGAACGGAATCCGGCTTTTAGACAGAGAAGGAGAACTGATACAGACAGCCAGAGAGGAAGAAGAACCGGTAGATGCAGAGGATACAGGCGAAAAAGGATACAATTACCGTTCTGAGCGTTTTGCAAACCGACTGGAAAAGGATCAAAGAATTTCTAAGGTATTCAGCAGTAAAATTCACGGAGACCCGGCGACACCCCTCTTTAAAGCATATGAAGGGGACCGTGTCATCTTCCGAACTATGATGCCGGCAGATAAGCCGAGAAATACCAGTATTGCTGTTCACGGACATATGTGGAAGGAACAGCCAAAGGATCCATTTTCCCGGGTGATACCTTTACAGGGAGCAGTCAGCATCGGAAATAAATACGAAATGGAATTGGAAGAAGGAGCCTCTGCTCCGGGGGATTATCTGTACCGATCCGGCAGCTTGAAATGGGATGTGGAATCTGGAATGTGGGGAATTTTCCGTGTAGTAAAACGAGGCATTGGATGTCGCTGTAAAAATACCTGCAAAAAGGTTATTGGACATTTTTGCAAAAAAGTCTGAAAATTAAAAAAACAATTCAAAAAAATTATTCAAATTAATTTAATTTTTTTCATTTCTTTTGTGATAAAATGTGTTACAATAAGAAAGAGTTTATAAACAGTTATGGGAGCATTACATGTCAGATAAATCAGAAAACACCCTAAAGCAGACACATGACAGGCGGAAGAGGGTAAACAGGATAAAGAACAGCATTGTAGTAATCATTGGAGTATGGATGATAATATCCATGATTTTGTGTGTTACTTTGTTTGTGCGAGTCCTGAAATTAGAGCATACCTTGAAGGAACTTGTGGGAAATCTTCCACAGGTAGAACAGGTAGATAATATAGTCAAACAGAATTCGCCTCAGGGAGATACAAAAGAAGAATATAATACAAATGCTCAGCAACAAGAAGAAGCGGAAGCAGATCAGAGTACAGAAAATCTGGCGGAAGAAGGAGAACAGTTAAAGGTATATTTAACTTTTGATGATGGTCCGAGTAAGAATACCGAGCGGATTTTGGATATTCTGGATGAGTATGGTGTAAAGGCAACCTTTTTTGTGACAGGAAAGACTGACGAAGAGTCACAGGCATTGTACAAGCGGATTGTGGAGGAAGGTCATACACTGGGTATGCATTCTTATTCCCATAAGTATTCTGCAATCTATGAATCGAGGGAGGCCTTTGAAGCGGATTTCAATCAATTGCATGATTACCTGTATCAGGTAACCGGTGTGGATTGTAAATATTATAGATTTCCGGGTGGCAGTAGCAATAAGGTCAGCAATCTGGATATGAGAGAATTTATTTCCTATCTGAACCAGCAGGGAGTTACATACTTCGATTGGAATGTTTCCAGTGGAGATGCCACTTCGCAGGCATATACCACAGAAGAATTGATACAGAATGTCATGGGCGATGTAACAAAATACAAGACATCCGTAGTACTTTTACATGATGCCACATCCAAGACAACTACTGTGGACAGTTTGGCGGCTCTGATTGAGCAATTACAGTCTGCCGGAGCGGAGATACTTCCGATTGACGAGGATACAACACCGATACAGCACGTTCGTATCGACGATAATGCACAATAAAGATGGAGGGTAATATGGGCTTTTTTAAAGAATTCAAAGAAGATGCATCACAGGCAATGAAAGAATTAATGCCGGGAGATGATATTCTGGAGGAAGAAGAAACAGAAGATGATTTAGTCGTAAACACATTGGAAGGGGAATTGGATGTAGAATCCGAGCTTTCCAAACTGGACGGACTTTTAGAGTCTGTGGCAGCACCGGAAGAAAAAGAGATTCCGGTAGAAGAGACTGAAATCAAATCAGAAGAAGAAAATTATAATACAACCAAGGAGGAACCATTCATGAGTATGGAGACAGAAACACCAGTTAGCAATATGCCAACAGAGAATTTAGAGCCGGTAATGCCGCAGGAAGAGGCTGTTCCGGTAAGACAGGAGGTACCGGTTGTGAATCCTACAGTTCCGCAGGCAACAGATGAAGTAACCGTAATTACAGAGGGAACAAGCTTAAACGGTAATATCCAGTCCAATGGTTCCATTGATTTGAGAGGAACAGTTATAGGAGATGTACAGTGCAACGGAAAGCTTACCGTTACAGGAGAGATTAAAGGAAATACCGCATCTGCAGAGTTCTTTGCAGATAATGCGAAATTAGAGGGAGAAGTTACTACCACAGGAACTGTTAAAATCGGATTGGGTTCTGTAATTGTCGGAAATATCACAGCGACCTCTGCAGTTATTGCAGGAGCAATCAAAGGCGATATTGATGTACAGGGACCGGTAGTTGTAGATACTTCCGCAGTAGTTATGGGTAACATCAAATCCCGTTCTGTACAGATTAACAACGGAGCGGTAATCGAAGGTTTCTGTTCACAGTGCTACTCAGATATTGACGTGGAAAGTCTTTTTGAAACAAAATAATAGGAGTCGGAGATGAAGAGAGTATTATTAAAACTCAGCGGCGAAGCATTAGCCGGAGAAAAACATACCGGATTTGATGAAGCAACAGTGACAAGAGTTGCAAAACAGGTAAAAGAATTAGTGGATGACGGTGTTCAGGTGGGAGTCGTTATCGGAGGCGGTAACTTCTGGAGAGGACGTACCAGCGAGAATATTGACCGTACCAAGGCAGACCAGATAGGAATGCTGGCAACCGTTATGAATTGCATTTATGTGTCAGAGATTTTCCGCTCTGTGGGAATGAAAACACAGGTGCTTACCCCATTTGAATGCGGTTCTTTTACAAAATTGTTTTCTAAAGACCGTGCAAACAAGTATTTTGAACACAATATGGTGGTATTTTTTGCCGGAGGAACCGGACATCCATATTTTTCCACAGATACGGCAACGGTATTGCGTGCCATTGAAATAGAGGCAGACCGTATTCTGTTGGCGAAAGCCATTGATGGCGTTTATGACAGCGATCCGAAATCGAATCCTGATGCGAAACGTTATGATAAGGTATCTATTCAGGAGGTTATTGACAAGCAGCTGGCAGTAGTTGATTTGACGGCTTCCATTATGTGTATGGAAAATAAGATGCCGATGTATGTGTTTGCCTTGGAAGAGGAAAACAGTATCGTAAAAGCCATGAGCGGAGATTTTAACGGAACGGTTGTAACCGTTTAATATAGGAGGATTGGAAAATGGACGAGAGATTAGCTCAATATGACGAGAAAATGCAGAAGTCATACAAGAATTTAATCGAAGAGCTGGGAACCATTCGTGCAGGACGTGCGAACCCACATGTATTGGATAAAATTAAAGTAGATTATTACGGAACTCCAACCGCTTTGCAGCAGGTTGCAAATGTTAGTGTGCCGGAACCGAGAATGATTCAGATTCAGCCTTGGGAGCAGAGTCTGGTAAAGGATATTGAAAAGGCAATCATCATGTCTGATTTGGGTATCAACCCAACCAATGACGGAAAAGTGATTCGTCTGGTATTCCCGGAACTGACGGAGGAACGCAGAAAAGAATTGGCAAAGGATGTTAAGAAAAAAGGGGAAAATGCCAAGGTGGCAGTTCGTAATATCCGTCGTGATGCCAATGATTCTTTGAAAAAACTGGGTAAATCTTCCGATATTTCAGAGGACGAGGTAAAGGATTTAGAGGATCAGGCACAGAAGATGACAGACAAATATATAGCAGAGATAGACAAAGCCATCGAAGAAAAATCCAAAGAAATTCTTACTGTATAGGATATTTGGAATACATGGGGACATAGCGATATCGCCGTGTCCCTTTTTTTATCATATGGGAGATTTCAGCAAGATTTTCTGTGTCATAAAAGGTTTTGGAAGAGAGGAGAACTATGAAGGTACCGGAACATATAGCAATCATTCTGGACGGTAACGGACGCTGGGCAAAAAGTAAAGGTATGCCTAGAAACTATGGACATACAGTGGGAGCAAAAACGGTGGAAGTCATCTGTGAGGATGCCTATCATATGGGAGTGAAATATCTGACGCTCTATGCCTTTTCCACGGAGAACTGGAACCGTCCGGCAAATGAAGTGGAAGCACTGATGAAGCTCTTGAAAAATTACTTAAAGACCTGTTTAAAGAGAGCCAACAGCAATAATATGCGGGTGCGGGTTTTAGGAGATATTTCAAAGTTAGAGGAAGATTTCCAGAAGAAAATCATAGAATTAGAAGAGGCCACAAAGGAAAATACCGGGCTGAATCTTCAGATTGCTTTGAACTATGGAAGCAGGGATGAGATGATACGTGCCATTCGTAAAATGGTAAAAGACCATGACGAGGGCAAACTGACCGCCCAGGAAATGACAGAAGAGGTCTTTGAGGGATATTTGGACACGAAGGGAATTCCTGACCCGGATTTGTTAATCCGTACCAGCGGTGAGCAGCGGCTTTCCAATTATCTGCTGTGGCAGTTGGCTTACAGTGAATTTTATTTTACGGACATTCCATGGCCGGAATTTTCCAAGGAGGAATTGGAAAAAGCCATTGAAGCCTACAATAAACGAGACAGACGGTATGGCGGCGTAAAGGAGGAAGCATAATGTTTAAGACACGATTAATCAGTGGAATTGTACTGGTTGCAATAGCACTGTTACTGATTATTACCGGTGGAAATATACTTTTGGCAGGATTGGGAATCATATCACTGATAGGAATGTTTGAATTATATCGGATTTTTGAAATAGAGAAAAAGCCGGCAGGCTTTGTGGGATATCTGACGGCAGTCATCTATTATTTGAATCTTTATTTTGATTTCATACCGGACATGATGATGTTTGTACTGGGAGTACTGGTATTATTGATGTTCGTCTATGTATTTTCTTATCCAAACTATCGGACAGAACAGATGCTGGCGGCGTTTTTCGGAGTCTTCTATGTGGCGGTGATGTTATCCTTTGTATACCAGACCAGAATGCTGGCAATGGGAGCCTATACCGTTTGGCTGATTTTCCTTTGTTCATGGGGATGTGATACCTGTGCCTACTGTGTGGGGGTTCTGTTTGGAAAACATAAGATGGCACCGAAGCTCAGCCCGAAAAAATCCATTGAGGGAGCCGTTGGCGGTGTTGTGGGAGCGGCACTTTTAGCAATTATATACGGTTTTGTATTTAAAAATGCGATGGGAATCGACAATACCACAATCTGGTTTATGGCAGGAATCTGTGCAGTAGGAGCTTTGATTTCTATGGTGGGAGATTTGACGGCGTCTGCCATCAAGAGAAACTATGACATTAAAGATTACGGAAAACTGATACCGGGACACGGCGGAATTTTGGACCGTTTTGACAGTGTGATATTTACGGCACCGATTATCTATTATCTGGCGGTATATTTTATAAAATAAACAGAGGTTTGTATGAAAAAAATAGCAATTTTAGGTTCTACGGGTTCCATAGGAACCCAGACACTGGACATTGTGAGAGAACAGGGAGATATAAAAGTCACCGCATTGGCGGCAGGCAGCAATATTGGGTTGTTGGAGAAGCAGATTCGAGAGTTTCAGCCAAAGTTTGCGGCAGTCTGGGATGAAAAGCATGCCCAGGAGCTACGAACCCGTATCCGGGATTTGGATGTGGATGTATACAGCGGCATGGAAGGTTTGATTGCTGTATCCACAGAGGAAGAGGCAGAGATTCTGGTTACGGCAATCGTGGGAATGTTGGGACTACGGCCTACGGTGGCAGCCATAAAGGCAGGAAAAAATATCGCTTTAGCCAACAAGGAGACCTTGGTAACGGCAGGTCATCTGATTATGCCGCTGGCAAAGGAATGTGGCGTATCCATACTTCCGGTGGACAGTGAACACAGTGCCATTTTCCAATCTTTAAACGGAGAAGAGGGAAATCGGATAGCTAAGATTCTACTGACCGCCTCCGGTGGACCTTTCCGGGGGAAAAAGCGGCAGGAACTTATGAATATGCAGGTGGAGGATGCGTTGAAGCATCCAAACTGGAGCATGGGAAGAAAGATAACCATTGATTCCGCCACTTTGGTAAACAAAGGTCTGGAGGTTATGGAGGCAAAGTGGCTCTTTGATGTGGAGCCGGAGCAGATACAGGTGGTAGTACATCCTCAGAGCGTTATTCATTCCATGGTGGAATATGAGGACGGAGCGGTGATGGCACAGCTTGGTACACCGGATATGCGGCTTCCGATTCAGTATGCGTTGTATTATCCGAAACGGAGACCCCTCAGCGGAAAACGGCTGGATTTTTATGAGCTATCCAACCTGACCTTTGAAAAACCGGATACGGAGACCTTTGAAGGGCTTTCCCTTGCCATGGAGGCAATGAAACAGGGAGGTAATATGCCTACGGTATTCAACGCCGCCAATGAAAGGGCAGTTGCCTTGTTTTTGGATAGAAAAATCGGATTTTTAGAGATTACGGAAATTATTGCAGAATCCATGAATCAGCTAAAATATCGGGAACATCCGAGTTTAGAAGAGATTCTGGATACGGAGCAGGCTGCTTATGAGTTCATTGAGAGTAGGTGGAAATAGTGAAAATTATCATAGCAATACTGATATTCAGTGCAATTATATTATTCCATGAGTTGGGACATTTCCTTTTGGCAAAGAGAGCCGGTATCGGAGTGAATGAATTTTGTATCGGTCTGGGACCTACCATTGTGGGATTTACAAAGGGAGAAACCAAATATTCCATTAAGCTGTTGCCTTTTGGTGGTGCCTGTATGATGGAAGGGGAGGATGGAGACAGCGATGCAAGCAATTCCTTCCGTTCCAAATCGGTCTGGGCAAGGATTTCAGTGGTGGTGGCAGGACCTGTCTTTAACTTTATTATGGCATTTGTGGGAGCATTGATTATTGTTATCTGTGTGGGCTACGACAGACCGGTTTTAAGTGGTGTCATGGAAGGCTATCCGGCGGAAAGTGCCGGCTTGCAGGAGGGAGATGAAATTGTAAAGCTGAATAACAAACGGATTCATCTCTATCGGGAAGTCAGCGTCTACACCTTCTTCCATAACAATGAAGCGATTGATGTGGTCTATGAGAGAGACGGAAAACAGTATGAGACCACCATAACTCCACAGTATAACGAAGAAAGCGGAAGATATCTCTTTGGCTTCTACGGAAATATGGAGCGGGAGAAGGGCGGTATTCTGGATACTTTAAAATACAGTGTCCATGAGGTAAATTATTGGATTTATTCCACAGTAGAAAGCTTGAAAATGCTGGTAACGGGACAGGTGGGACTGAACGAGCTGTCCGGTCCGGTGGGGATTGTCAAAGGAGTCAGTGATACCTACGAGGAAAGTGCGGCAATCAGTGCCTTTTCCGTTTTTATTTCCATGATGAACTGGCTGATTATGCTTTCTGCCAATTTGGGAGTGATGAATTTACTGCCGCTTCCGGCTTTGGATGGAGGAAGACTGGTCTTTTTAATCATAGAAGCCATACGAAGAAAAGAAATTGACCCGGACAAAGAGGGCATGGTGCATTTTGTAGGCATCTGCCTGCTGATGGGATTGATGGTAATTATTATGTTCAATGATATACGAAAGCTCTTCTAGGAGGGATATAATGCAGACGAGAGAGGTTCAAATAGGAAATAAAGTCATCGGTGGAAAGAATCCGATTCTGATTCAGTCTATGACTAATACCAAGACAGAGGATGTGGAGGCTACGGTTGCCCAGATTCAGAAGCTGACGGCGGCGGGATGTGATATCATCCGGTGTGCGGTACCGACCATGGAAGCGGCAAGAGCCTTGTCAAAAATCAAAAAACAGATTCAGATTCCGCTGGTGGCGGATATTCATTTTGACTATAAGCTGGCCATTGCGGCGATGGAGCACGGGGCAGATAAAATCCGTATCAATCCGGGAAATATCGGTTCCCGGGAACGGATTCGGGCTGTGGTTAATATCGCCAAAGACCGAGATATCCCGATTCGGGTAGGTGTCAACAGCGGTTCTCTGGAAAAAGAATTGATAGAAAAATATCACGGAGTTACCGCAGAAGGTCTGGTGGAGAGTGCATTGAACAAAGTGGGAATGATTGAAGAGGAGGGCTATGACAATCTGGTTATCTCCATCAAATCTTCGGATGTTATGATGTGCGTAAAAGCCCATGAACTGATTGCGAAAAAGACAAATTATCCGTTGCACGTAGGGATTACGGAGTCAGGAACCCTTACCAGCGGAAATATCAAATCTGCTATCGGATTGGGATTGATTCTTCATCAGGGAATCGGAGATACCATTCGGGTATCTTTAACCGGAGACCCGCTGGAGGAGATTAAATCAGCAAAGCTGATTTTAAGAACCTTAGGACTTCGCAAGGGAGGAATCGAGGTGGTTTCCTGTCCTACCTGTGGAAGAACCCAGATTGATTTAATCGGACTGGCAAACAAGGTGGAAGATATGGTTGCGGATATTCCGCTGGATTTAAAGGTGGCGGTAATGGGCTGCGTCGTAAACGGTCCGGGAGAAGCCAAAGAAGCGGATTTGGGAATTGCAGGAGGAATCGGAGAAGGATTGCTGATGAAGCACGGCGAGATTATCAAAAAACTGCCTGAGGATCAGTTGTTAGATGCACTGCGTGAGGAAGTGTTAAATTGGAGTGAGTAATTATGGCAAATACCTTTGTGGAGGTTTTTCCAACACTAAAGCTTGACAATCAAATAAAAGGTCTTTTGTCAGAAGCCACCGTTACCAAGGTGGCTTCTAATCGAAATAAGGACTATATCCGTATTTATCTGGAAAATAACCGGCTGATGCAGAAGCCGGATATTTGGCGTTTGGAACAGGATATTAAGAATCAGTTATTTCCCAACCAGAAGATGCAGATTAAGATTATGGAACACTACTCTTTATCGGAACAGTATACGGCACAGACGCTGTTGGATAGTTATAAAGAGAGTATGCTGTACGAAATCAAAGCATATAGTATGATTCTCTACAATGTATTCCGTATGGCAAAAATCAGTTATCCCACAGAGGGAAAGGTGCTTTTGACTTTAGAGGACAGCTTTGTGGCAAGGGAAAGTCAGGACGAGCTCATTGAGATTCTGGATAAGATTATCTGTCAGCGATGTGGCATTACGGTACATATTGATACGGATTTTGTGGAGGCAAAGGAAAGCAAATACAAGAAAAATGCAGACCACCAGATTGATATGGAGGTACGAAGTATCCTAAGCCGTACCCATGTAGGCGGGCAGGTACAGGAAGCGGCAGGGGAAACGGAAGAGAAAAAAGAATCCCCAGAGATTTCCACTCCGGCAGTTATTGAAAACAGCGACAGCACAAAGCAAGGTACGCCTGCCAAGAAAGAGTATAAAAAGAGCAACTTTAAGAAAAAAGAGTATGGTATCAAGCGTTCTGACAACCCGGATGTGTTCTATGGACGTGATTTTGAGGAAGACGCCGTTCCTATTGAGAGTATCCAGGGAGAAGTGGGAGAGGTGGTTATCCGCGGGCAGATTATGGCAGTGGATGTGAGAGAGCTGAAAAACGGAGAAAAATCCATTGTCAAAATTGTCATCACAGATTTTACCGATTCCATTGCCGCAAAGATTTTCGTAAAAAACGAGCAAAAGGACGAGCTTTTGGAACATCTGGGAAAAGGCAGCTTCATTAAAATCAAGGGTGTTACCACCATGGATAAGTTTGACAATGAGATAGGTCTGTCCTTCTTAGTGGGTATGAAAAAGATTCCTGATTTTACCACAAGCAGGGAAGACCATAGCGTGGAGAAAAGAGTAGAGCTGCACTGTCATACCAAAATGAGCGATATGGACGGGGTTTCTGACGTGAAAGACATCATCAAACGTGCCAAGGCATGGGGACACAAAGCCATTGCCATTACAGACCACGGAGATGTACAGGCTTTCCCGGATGCCAACCACGCAGTTAGCCCGGATGAAGATTTTAAGGTGATTTACGGCGTGGAGGCATATCTGGTGGATGATTTGAAGGATATTATAACCAATTCCCAAAATCAAAGTCTGGATGATGCCTATGTGGTGTTTGACTTGGAGACCACAGGTTTTAGCCCTAATACCAATAAAATTATCGAAATCGGTGCGGTGAAGGTGGAAAACGGCGTGATTACAGACCGGTTTTCTGAATTTGTAAATCCGAAGGTGCCGATTCCATATAAAATAGAGGAATTGACGGGGATACGGGATGATATGGTAATTGATGCGGAAACCATAGATACCATTCTGCCAAGGTTTATGGAATTTTGCGAGGGATGTGTGATGGTAGCCCACAATGCGGAGTTTGATATGAGTTTTATCCGCAAAAACTGTAAGGATTTGCAGATTCCATGTCAGCACACCGTGGGAGATACGGTGGCTTTGGCACAGGTGCTGTTGCCGGAGCTTCACAGATATAAGCTGGATACTGTGGCGAAGGCATTGAATGTTTCTTTGGAAAACCATCATCGTGCAGTGGATGACGCAGAGTGTACGGCACATATTTTTGTGAAATTTATTGAGATGCTGAAAAGCCGGGAGATAGAGACTTTGGATGAAGTCAATGGTCTGGGAGCGGCATCTGCGGAAAAAATCAAAAAGCTGCCTACCCACCATGCGATTATTCTGGCAAAAAACGAAGTGGGAAGGGTGAATCTCTACCGTTTGGTTTCCGATTCCCATATGACCTACTATGCAAAGAGACCGAGGATACCCAAAAGCGAGTATCTAAAGTACAAAGAGGGACTTTGTATCGGTTCCGCCTGTGAGGCGGGGGAATTGTATCAGGCAATCTTAAACGGCAGGTCTGAGGAGGAGATTGCCCGCTTGGTCAATTTCTATGATTATTTGGAAATTCAGCCTTTAGGCAACAATATGTTTATGATTGCCAGCGACCGTACCGCCATTGAGAGCGTGGAAGAGTTACAGGAAATCAATCGGAAAATCTGTAAGCTGGGAGAAGAGTTTAAAAAGCCGGTGGTAGCCACCTGCGATGTGCATTTTTTAGACCCGCAGGATGAGGTTTATCGGAGAATTATCATGGCAGGAAAGGGATTTAAGGATGCGGATGACCAGGCACCGCTGTATCTGCGTACCACAGAGGAAATGTTAGAGGAATTTTCCTATCTGGGCAGTGAGAAAGCGGAGGAAGTAGTCATTACCAATCCAAACAAGATTGCAGCCATGTGTGAGCGGATAGAACCGGTACGTCCCGATAAATGTCCTCCGGTCATCGAAAATTCGGATCAGATGTTAAGAGATATCTGCTACAACAAAGCCCATGAGATGTATGGGGAAGAACTGCCGGAAATTGTATATGAGCGGTTGGAGCGTGAGTTGAACTCCATTATTTCCAACGGTTATGCAGTAATGTATATCATTGCTCAGAAGCTGGTGTGGAAATCCAATGAGGACGGTTATCTGGTAGGTTCCCGTGGTTCTGTAGGTTCCTCCTTCGTGGCAACCATGTCGGGAATTACGGAGGTAAACCCCCTTCGTCCCCATTATTATTGTAAAAAATGTCATTACAGTGATTTTGATTCTGAGGAAGTGCTGGCATATGCAGGACGTTCCGGCTGTGATATGCCGGATAAGAATTGCCCCGTTTGCGGAGAGCCGTTGGTAAAAGACGGCTTTGACATTCCTTTTGAGACCTTCCTTGGATTCAAGGGAAACAAAGAGCCGGATATCGATTTGAATTTCTCGGGAGAGTACCAGAGTAAGGCCCATGCCTACTGTGAGGTTATTTTCGGATACGGACAGACTTACCGGGCAGGAACCATCGGTACCTTGGCGGATAAAACGGCGTTTGGATATATTAAGAATTATTATGAAGAAAGAGGAATCAACAAGCGTAACTGTGAGATTGACCGTATTGTGCAGGGATGTGTAGGAGTGCGAAGAACCACCGGACAGCATCCGGGAGGAATTATCGTACTTCCTATCGGTGAGGAAATTTATTCTTTTACACCGATTCAGCATCCGGCAAATGACATGACAACGGACATCGTTACCACCCATTTTGATTACCATTCCATTGACCATAACCTTTTGAAATTAGATATACTGGGACACGACGATCCCACCATGATTCGTATGCTGGAGGATTTGACCGGAATTGATGCACAGAAGATTCCGTTGGATGACCCCACGGTTATGAGCCTGTTCCGCAGTACCGAGGCATTGGGGATTGAGCCTGAGGATATCAGCGGATGTCCATTGGGTTCTCTGGGAATTCCTGAGTTTGGAACCGACTTTGTTATACAGATGTTGATGGACACCAAGCCTCAGTCCTTTTCGGATTTGATTCGTATTTCCGGTTTATCCCATGGTACGGATGTATGGTTGGGAAATGCACAGACTTTAATTGAAAATGGGGATGCCACCATTTCCACTGCCATCTGTACCCGTGACGATATTATGATTTATCTGATTGGAATGGGAATCGAGAGTGAGCTTTCCTTTACCATTATGGAGTCGGTGCGAAAGGGAAAAGGTTTGAAGCCGGAATGGGAAGAGGAGATGAAGGCACACAATGTGCCGGATTGGTATATCTGGTCCTGTAAAAAGATTAAGTATATGTTCCCCAAGGCACATGCGGCAGCCTATGTTATGATGGCATGGAGAATTGCTTACTGTAAGGTGTTTTATCCCATTGCTTATTATGCGGCGTTTTTCAGTATCCGTGCCACGTCCTTCAACTATGAATTGATGTGTCAGGGAAAAGAAAAGCTGAATTATTTTATGAAGGACTATGAAAAGCGAAAAGATACCCTGTCGAAAAAAGAGCAGGATACCTACAAGGATATGCGGATTGTGCAGGAAATGTACGCCAGAGGCTTTGAGTTTTTGCCTTTGGATATCTATGTGGCACAGGCAAAGAACTTCCAGATTATTGACGGCAAGCTGATGCCGTCTTTAAGTACCATCGAAGGCTTGGGAGACAAAGCGGCAGAAGCCATTGAGGATGCGGCAAAGAAAGGAAAATTTTTGTCAAAGGATGATTTCAGACAGAGGACAAAGGTATCGAAAACGGTTATTGATTTGATGAGTGATTTGGGACTGCTTCAGGATTTGCCCGAGAGTAACCAGTTGTCATTGTTTGATTTGTAGATGGAGATTTGTTAAATTCCAGTTATAAAAAGGAGACACCATGAATGTATACAAAGTGAAAACATTAACCCATCCCGTAAATATAGAAGTGGAAGTACCCGGCTCTAAGAGTATCACAAACCGGGCATTGTTTCTGGCAGCCTTAGGGGATGGGAAAACTGATTTAAAAGGCGTACTTTTTTCTGAGGATTCCAGATATTTTCTCAGCAGTTTACAGTCTCTGGGCTTTGAACTGGAGATTGATGAGGAAAAAAGAGAAGTTCGTGTGGTGGGCTGTAAAGGAGCGATTCCCAAAAAAGAAGCGGAAATCTATGTGGGAAGTGCAGGGACGGCGGCACGGTTTTTGACGGCAATGCTGGCTCTTTCCGATGGATGTTATACCATACAGGCATCAGAACAGATGAAAAAGCGTCCCATGAAGCCGTTGTTTGATGCGTTGACCGAAATGGGGGCGGAATTTACCTATCTGGAAAATGAGGGATTTCTTCCGGTAAGGGTAAAGGGTACTTCGGCTCCGAAAACAACGGTGGAATTGGACATCAGTAAAAGCACCCAGTTTTTAAGTGCACTGTTAATGATGGCTCCAGTGTTAAAAGCAGATTTGCAGATACGGATAACCAGTGCTAAAAAAGATGGCTCCTATATAAGAATTACAAGAAAAATGATAGAGCAATTCGGAGGAACTACAGAATTTAACGGAGAAAGCTATCGAATAAAAGGAAATCAGACCTACCGGGCAAGAGCATATCAGATAGAGCCGGATGTATCGGCAGCGTGTTATTTTTATGCCATGGCAGTGCTGACCGGAGGAAGAGCTTTGGTAGGTGAGGTACATGAGGATTCCATGCAGGGGGACAAGAAATTTTTGGAAGTATTGAAATCCTTAGGGGCAAAGGTGAATGATACCTCCAAAGGAATAGAGGTTATAGGAAATGCAAAAGGAATCTATCCGGGAATCGAAGTAAACATGAATGATTTTTCGGATCAGACCATGACCCTTGCAGCACTTGCTCCTTTTGCCCAGACCCCCACAAAAATCACAGGAATCGGGCATATCCGTTTACAGGAGTCAGACCGACTGTCCGCCATTGCCACAGAGCTTACCAAAATGGGAATAGAGGTGGAAGAGGGAGAAGATTTTCTGCTAATCCAACCGGGAAAAGTACAGCCCTCTCAGGTGGAGACCTATGAGGACCATCGCATGGCAATGGCATTTTCGCTAATTGGTTTACGGGCAGAAGGAATTGAGATTTTAAATCCTATGTGCTGTAAGAAAACCTTTGAAGAATATTTTGCCCTGTTAGATTCTATCACTTGGTTTTCGGAATAAAAGCCCGCACATTCACATCCCCGTTGGTAGGAGTGTAGTAATAGATAGATTCCTCTTCGAAAGTCCGGAAATACACATACTTGGATGTAACATTGATATCCGTGCAGGCACCGGAAAAAATCTTTTCCCTTTGAGAGCCGTCCAGCTTCATCCGAAAAAGACCCGGGTCGTTGTTGCTGGAGTAATAGATATAGCTGCCATAGAGATTGTAACAGTCGATACGATCCTCTGCCAATGTCTGTTTTTCCGAGGTGTTTAAATCCACCTTTGCCAAACGGTAATTGTCGGAAGGGTCCATGAAATAGACAATGCTGCCATCAATGATTGGCATCCAGAAGTCTCCTTTACAGAGAAGCTGCGAGGTATCACTGGATGTATAGTAAGCATAGAGATTCCGGTCATTTTCCAATCCATTGTAATAAAAGGTATTGCCCTTTGCGGCACAGGTATAGTAGGGATGGGAGTCCACCTGTTCCCGTTCGCTGCCGTCAATTTTTACTTTATATAAAGTGGAGGCAGTCTTGGTATCATAATGGATATAATAGAGATAGTTTCCCAAAAGGGCAGCATACATACTAGGATCATGTTCCAGAACTTGAAGCTTTTTTCCCTTGTGATTTGTACGGCAGAGACTGTTGGAATCCCAATGAAGGAAGTCAAAGGTATTTCCTCTTGTCTCTGAATCTTTCGTATCTTTTGTGATGTTGTTTCTTGCATAGTAGAGATAGTGCTCGTCTGCGTTCAGATAAGTAACCACATCATCATTGAGCTTTTCTGCTACGCCACCGGAGACAGGCATGGAATAAAGAGTAAAATTATCTTCGGGATTGGCAAAATATACCACACCATCATACTCACAGAACAGACCTCGATTGTAAAGATTTCCGGCAGTGTTGCCGTTTACTGCGGTTTCATTGAATTTTGTTTTTGTGCTAAAAGAATGAATAATACCTAAAATGATTAGAAGAATAGCAACAGCGGCAGTTATCAGCCATGGAAGTTTCTTTTTCAATTCTATGTCAACTCCTTTTAAAATCCATCTAAATTCTTAGTAAAATTATAGTGTACAGCGGCTTTTTTCGCAAGGAAATCTTGCTATTAAAATGGGAATAGGGTATGATAGAAAAAAATATGACAGGGTGAAAAAAATGAAAGATTTATTGGAAATCAGAGAAGAAATTGACGGGATTGACCGACAGATTGTGGAACTTTACGAGGAACGTATGAAGCGGACAACTCAGGTTGCAGAATATAAAATAGCAACCGGGAAACAGGTATTTGACAAGGAACGGGAAGTCTCCAAGTTGAATACGCTGGAAGAACTGGCAGAGGGAGACTTTAATAAACGAAGTGTCCGGGAACTTTTTGAACAGATTATGGCAATGAGCCGGAAACGTCAGTATCAGATGTTAAATGAGCATGGCTTATCGGAAAAGATAGATTTTACAGAAGTGGAAGAATTGGATTTTTCTCATGCAAGGATTGTATTTCAGGGAGTGGAGGGAGCTTATAGCGAGGCTGCCATGAAGGAGTTTTTTGGAGAAAACGGAAGCAGTTTTCATGTGGAGACCTGGCGGGATGCCATGGAGGCTATCAAAAACGGGGAGGCAGATTATGCGGTGCTTCCTATCGAAAATTCCTCCGCAGGAAGTGTAAGAGAGAATTATGATTTGCTGTTGGAGTATGACAATTGTATCATCGGAGAGCAGATTATTCGGATTGAACATGTGCTTCTGGGGTTAGAAGAGGCAGAGATTTCGGATATTCGGGAGGTATATTCCCATCCGCAGGCATTGATGCAATGCAGCAAGATTTTGGAAGAGCACAGAGATTGGGAAAAAATCAGTCTGAAAAATACCGCAGTTTCTGCAAAAAAAGTAAAAGAGGATGGAAAAAAGCATCAGGCAGCCATCGCCAGCCGTTTGACAGCAGAATTATATGGATTGAAGATTTTACAGGAAAATTTGGCAAATAACGAGGACAATTATACCAGATTCCTTATTGTAACCGGAAAACATGTATTTCAAAAGAACTCTGATAAGGTAAGCATCTGTTTTGAAATTCCCCATGAGAGCGGTTCGCTCTATCAAATGATTTCTCATTTTATTTTCAATGGTGTGAATATGACAAAAATCGAATCCAGACCGATTCAGGGGAGAAATTGGGAATACCGTTTCTTTGTTGATTTTGAAGGAAATCTGAACGACAGTGCGGTGCAAAATGCACTGAAGGGGCTTCGGGAGGAGACCAGCAAATTAAAAATATTGGGCAATTATTAAAAGCAGGTGAAGGAAAATGAAAAGCACAAGAGAATTGATTCTCTATAAAAACCCGGAAGAGGAAGAGACCGGGCTGTTTGCAGGAATGACCGGAATTATAGAGCATAGCCGGGAAAAAGGAGTTGAAAATTTAACAGAAGAGGAACAGAGGGGTTTAAGAGAAGAGTTTTACGAGGCTTTCCATCAGTTGATGGAGATTGCCGCCAGTCATGGATTTCAAGGAAACCTATGGCACAATTACCTGACGTATCTGATGGCAAATCATGAGAATGCTTATAGTAAAGCCTGTGAGATACGGGGAGAAGTGGAAGGCAGTATCAATGAAATTGCTCTTCATGATTTTGCAATTTTTAAAGAATTATTTGACTTTGATTTAGGAAACTTTGGCAAGGCTTTGGGGATTGAATGTGTAGAGACGCTGTTGAACTATCATAGAGTAGAGGGCAGCAGCAAAGTATTCAATGCCAGAATCCGTGACCGGATTTGTGAACTGAGCATACGGTTAGAGCAGGCACAGACAGCGGAGGAATTCAAAGAAGCAGTTACAGAATTTTACGGAGACTTTGGTGTGGGCAAGCTGGGACTTCACAAGGCATTTCGTGTACGCCACACGGAAGAGGGGGCAGAGATTGTTCCGATTACCAACATTGCCCATGTGAAGTTGGAGGATTTGGTAGGTTATGAAATTCCGAAACAGAAATTAGTGGAGAATACAGAGGCATTTGTTCAGGGAAGAGAAGCCAATAACTGTCTTCTCTTCGGAGATGCGGGAACGGGAAAGAGTTCCAGTATCAAAGCCATTATCAATCAATATTACGATCAGGGACTGCGGATGATAGAGATTTATAAGCATCAGTTTATTGATTTGCAGGATGTGATTTCCCAGATTAAGAACAGAAATTATAAATTTATTATTTACATGGATGATTTATCTTTTGAGGAATTTGAAATCGAATACAAGTATCTCAAGGCGGTCATAGAGGGCGGTTTGGAGAAAAAGCCAAAGAATGTGCTGATTTATGCCACCTCCAACCGCAGACATCTGATTCGGGAGAACTTCAGTGATAAAGAGGAAGTCCGTGAGGATATGCACACCTCCGATACCGTACAGGAAAAATTGTCGCTGGTATACCGTTTTGGTGTGTCCATTTATTTCGGAGCACCGACTAAGAAAGAATTTCAGGAGATTGTAAGAGTCTTGGCGAAAAAGCATGGAATCAAAATGCCGGAGGAGGAGCTTCTTGCGGAGGCAAACAAATGGGAATTAAGCCATGGCGGACTTTCCGGAAGGACTGCACAGCAGTTTATTGATTATCTGTTGGGAACGAAAGAAAATAACCGTTAAAGGAAGGATTGCTTATGAATATTACAACATTTGCAGCAATTTATATCGGCTCCTATGAAGTGAGTCTTAAAATCATGGAAATCTCAGCAAAACAGGGGATTCGTGAGATAGATTATATCCGCAGCAGAATCGGATTAGGAAGAGAAATCTATAACAACGGAAGCGTGGGAACGGAGATGATGGAGAGTCTCTGTGATGTTTTGGAAGAATATGTAAAGATTATGAAAAGCTATCGAGTAAAGGATTACAGAGCTTATGCAGGAGCTATGGTAAGAGATGCCCGGAACCTTCCGTTTTTGGGAGAACAGATTCGTATGAAAACCGGGATAAATGTGGAGGTGTTGAGTAATTCGGAGAAGCGTTTTGTCAATTATCAGTCTGTTGCAGCCATGGAAGAGTTTGAAGAGATGACAAAACAAGGGGTTGCCATTGTGGATGTAGGTGGCGAAAGTATTCAGATTACCTTGTTTGTAGATGGAAATTTGGTAACCACGCAGCATCTGGTATTGGGAACCATGCGATTGAGGGAGCAGCTGGCAGGAATCGGAAAAAGCCTTGCTCACTATGAAGACCAAATAGAAGAATTGGTGAACAAGGAACTGGAAGTATTCAAGGCAATGTACATGAAAAAGAGTCAGATTCACTATCTGGTTTTCATGGGAGATTACAGTGCAGAGCTGATGCGGAAAGTCAAAAGAAAATCAGACAGTCCGTTGGCAGATGCAGATAAATTTATAAAATATCTCAGAAGCTTGGAGAAAAAGAATACAGAAATCATAGCGGAAGAACTGGATATGCCTAATGGAACGGACCCTCTTATCATTCCGTCTATTGTAACCTATCGCTGTATGGCACAGGAACTGGGGGCAGAACAGGTATGGGTACCGGGAAACAATATCGGGGACGGAATTGCATATCAGTATGCAAAGGAGAATAAACTGATAAAACCGGTGCATGACTTTGAGCAGGACATCCTTTCGGCGGCAACACAGCTTTCCAAACGATATAGAAGCTATTCGCCTCATATTGATGCATTAACAAAGATGTCTACTTTGATTTTTGATACGATAAAAAAAGTTCATGGAATGGAAAACAGGGAGCGTCTGCTGTTACAAGTGGCGGCAATTCTTCACGACTGTGGAAAGTTCATCAGTCTGGCAAATGGACCGGAGTGTGCTTATGATGTCATCATGGCATCTGAAATTATCGGACTGACCCATTTGGAACGTGAGATTGTGGCAAGAACTGTACTGTATAATACGAATCCGTTGGAACCTTACGAAAAAGTGGCGGACAAGATGGATATTGACAGCTACATGACTGCAGCAAAGCTGGCAGCGATTCTGAGGGTGTCCAATGCATTGGATCGAAGCCATAAACAGAAATTTAAGACAATCCGTGCAGCATTGAAGGGAAAACAACTGATGATTACCGTGGAGACAGATGGGGATATTATATTGGAAAAGGGACTTTTAGCAAATAAATCCGACAGTTTTGAGTCTATTTTCGGAATCACGCCGGTGCTTCGTGAGAAGAGGAGCTACTAAGAAGAGGAGGAAATTATGGAAAAACAAGATTTTTTAAATCCGGAATACTATGAGAATAGAGAATTAAGTTGGTTAAAATTCAATAACCGGGTATTGAATGAGGCAAGAGATAAGAGTATTCCTCTGTTGGAGCGTCTGAAGTTTTTGAGTATTACCTCCTCCAATCTGGATGAATTTTTTATGGTGCGTGTGGCGTCCTTAAAGGATATGGTGCATGCAAATTATAAGAAACCGGATATTGCAGGTCTGAAAGCTACGGAACAGTTGGAACAGATTAATGTTGCCACCAGAGAATTGGTGGAGTTACAGTATTCCACTTATAACCGTTCCTTGAAGCCGATGCTGGAGACAAAGGGGATTCGGATTCTGGATGCCTATGAAGATTTGAATAAGGAACAGAGCAATTTTGTAGATAAATATTTTGAAGAGAATGTTTATCCGGTTTTAACGCCTATGGCAGTGGATGCCTCAAGACCTTTCCCGTTAATTCGGAATAAAACATTGAATATTGCCACTTTTTTAGTGAAAAAAGGGGTTAAGAAGATTGCAGAAAATTATGAGTTTGCCACGGTACAGGTGCCAAGTGTTCTGCCGAGAATCATTCCGGTTCCCGACGGCGAGAACCACACCTATATCTTATTAGAGCAGATTATAGAAAAAAATATAGAGAGTCTTTTCTTAAACTATGATGTGGTATGTGCGTATCCATACCGGATTATGAGAAATGCGGATTTGACCATTGATGAGGATGAGGCAGCCGATTTGCTGAAAGAAATCCAAAAGCAGCTTAAGATGCGTCAATGGGGCGAAATCATCCGTCTTGAGGTGGAAGAAAAGGTGGACAAGAAGCTGCTAACTTTCTTGAAAGAGGAGCTTCACATTGCAAAAGAGGATGTTTACAAAATTAACGGACCGATTGATTTAACCTTTTTGATGAAGGTGTATGGCATGGAGGGATATGATGAACTGAGAATTGCTCCGTACATACCACAGAGAGTTCCTCAGATTGTACCGGGCAGCAATATTTTTGAAGCAATTCGGAAAGAGGACATTCTGCTCCATCATCCATACCAGACCTTTGATCCGGTGGTAGACTTTATCCGCCAGGCAGCCATTGACCCGGATGTGCTGGCAATCAAGCAGACCCTGTATCGTGTCAGCGGAAATTCTCCGATTATTGCTTCTTTGGCATTGGCAGCAGAAAATGGAAAACAGGTGTCCGTATTGGTAGAATTGAAGGCTCGTTTTGATGAGGAAAACAATATCGTCTGGGCGAAAAAACTGGAAAAAGCAGGCTGTCATGTAATTTACGGATTAGTAGGACTGAAAACCCACAGTAAGATTGCCTTGGTTGTCCGAAGAGAAGAGGATGGTATCCGCAGATATGTTCATCTGGGTACCGGAAACTATAATGATTCCACAGCCAAGCTCTATACGGACTGCGGTATGTTTACCTGTTCTGAAGCAATCGGCGAGGATGCCACAGCGGTATTTAATATGCTTTCGGGATATTCGGAGCCATCCAGTTGGAATAAGCTGGTGGTGGCACCAATCTGGTTGAGAAATAAATTCTTAAAGCTGATACAGAGAGAGACAAAAAATGCCAAAGCCGGAAGAGAGGCAAAAATCATTGCCAAGATGAATTCTGTCTGTGACCAGGGAATTATTGCGGCATTGTATGAAGCGTCTGCCGCAGGAGTGCAGATAGATTTGATTGTGAGAGGAATCTGTTGTCTGAAAACCGGAATACCGGGAATTAGTGAAAACATCCGTGTGCGTTCTATTGTGGGAAATTTTTTGGAACACAGCAGAATTTTCTATTTTTATAATGACGGCGAAGAAGAAATTTATATGGGAAGTGCAGACTGGATGCCGAGAAATCTGGACAGGCGTGTAGAGATTCTTTTCCCGGTGGAAGATGAGAAGTTGAAAAAACAGGTGTTCCACATTTTAGAAGTAGAGCTGATGGATAATACAAAAGCACATCTTTTAGGAGATGACGGAACATACAGTAAGATAGATAAAAGAGGAAAGGTTCTGGTAAATTCACAGGAGCAGTTCTGTGAAGAAGCGAAGCTGGAGTTAAACGGAAATGAGAATGAATACCGGGAAAGGATTTTTGTTCCGGCAGAGCAGAGCAATTAACAGAGAGTGAGAGATTATGGGAGAACAGAAAATCTTATTTACAGATATAGACGGGACGCTTCTGAACGATGCAAGAGAGATTCCAAAGGAAAACAAGGAAGCTATTGACCGTGCAGTTGCTGCGGGACATTATGTGGTTATTGCCACAGGGCGTCCTTTGGAAAGTGCCAAAACGGTAGTGGAGAATCTGGGGCTGATGATGCCGGGATGTTACATGATTGCCTACAACGGAGCCATCATCTACGATTGCGGCAAGGATAAAATATTAAAAAAGGAATCCCTTCCCTATGACTATGTAAGCTATCTGATGCAACGGGCAGAGGAAAAGGGCTTGTATTTCCATACCTATAACGGCGTGAAGATTGTCACCAAACAGGATAGTGAGGAGTTGGCGGCATATCGCAACCATACAAAACTGGACTGTCAGATTGTGGATGATATTGTGGAGGCATTGGAAGAAGAACCGCAGAAAGTCATGTTGATTCATTTGACAGATAAAGAAAAACTGGAGGAATTCCAGAGAGAAAATATGGAGTGGCAGAAAGGAAAATGCATCAGCTTCTTTTCAATGGACAGTTATCTGGAATATGCACCGAAAAACGCCACCAAAGGACTGGGAATGAAATTCTTGTGTGATTATCTGGGAATTCCGATGGAAAATACCATAGCCGCCGGCGATGAGCGGAACGATATTCCTATGTTGGAAACGGCACATATCGGCGTGGCTATGAAAAATGCCAAGGATGAAGTAAAAGCCTGTGCAGATTACATCACCCAAAGGACAAATAATGAGGCAGGAATTGCGGAAGTCATAGAGAAATTCCTATTAAACACATGAACAAATAAAAGGGGTGTCTGAAAAAAAGATTTTAAAGGTGCATGATTTTTATTACAAAAAGTTGTATTGTATCACAACTCCGCTAAAAGTAAATTTAAAATCTTTTCGAGGGAAATTCAAGAATTTTAGAACCTGTGATGGAAAAAATGTTTTTTGTCTCTTTCATCGACTGCACTGTCCATGGAGGATGTCCGCCAAAGGAGACATGGCGTGAACTTTCTGGTGGCATAAAATAGACGTCCTCACAGACGTTATAAAACCGCCGTATCAGAAACTCAAAACATTCTATTATTAAGAACAACGATAGAATGTTTCTCAAACAGTCTGATACGGCGGTTACGTTTTGCTCGGACGTCTATGTAAATGCCACACGAAAGCCCCCACAACATGTCTTTTCTTTGGCGAACATCCCCACGGACAGTACAGTCGTTGAAAAGACAGAAATTATTACATCTTTCCATCACAGGTTCGTAAAAATTTCGAATTTCGTGAGATGATTTGAAAATTTATTTTTAGCGGAATTATGAGAAAATACAATTGCTGATAATAAAAATCATGCAATTGTAAAATATTCTTTTTTCAGACACCCCTCTTATTTGCTACAGCCTGTTTTATAGAGATTAGAACTTCATCCGGCACATAGAGGCTGCCACGTCCCACCCCCAGTCGCAGATACGGTTTGTTGGCTCCGTGATAATCGGAACCACCGCTGATAAGCAGGTGGGAATCCTCGGCAATTTTTTTGAGATTTCGGGTATCACCGGGAGAGTTAGCTGAATAAATCGCCTCAATTCCGGTCAATCCCGCATCCTTTAAATCTGAAATAAAACGCTTCAGTCGGTCAAAATTCATATGACACAGAATCGGATGGGCGAAAAAGGAAACACCGCCGCCCATCTGAATCAGACGGATAGCCTCAAAAGGGTCAATTTTTTCCCGGGGAACATAGCAGCGGCAGTCATTGCCCAGATATTTGGAAAAGACAGTTTCCCGGTCTTTTACCATACCATGTTCCACCAGATAGCGGGCAAAATGTGCCCGGGTAATGACGCTGTCCGGGTATTCCCTATAAAGATTATCCAATGTAATATCAAAACCTTCTTTTTGGAGGAGAAGAGCCATCTTTTCGTTGCGGTTATCCCGACTGTCTATAAAAGCCTGCAAACGTGTCAGAAATTCAGGATTTGTTTCATCAATATAATATCCCAGCATATGCACTTCGGTTCCTTCGTAATCGGTGGAAAGTTCAATGCCCGGAACCAGTTCCATCTGTATTTTTTCTGCAGCTTCCCTTGCCTTGGGAATACCGGAAACGGTGTCGTGGTCGGTTAGGGCGAATGCGGTAAGTCCTGCTTCTTTTGCCAGAGAAACCAGCTTCTGCGGTGTGTTAGTGCCATCGGATTCAGTGGAGTGTACATGTAAATCTATCATAATGAATTACCTCGTTTCTTTTTATTTTGGATGGTTTATAAATTAAGAGAATTAATATCTGTTTTATAGCTTATAGTCTACCCATCTGAAGTCTGCTTGTCAAAAAAAATCAAAAAATCATGTACAGAAATAGAATAATGCGGTAAAATAAGAAAAAATTGTTATAAAATTCTATGAAACATAGAGGGGAGTGAGTGTCGTTTGAACGGAATCAAAAGCAATGTATCTATTGCAAAAACCCAAGAACAGAATTTAAAAACAAAATGTACGAATTTGGGAACCGGACATATTATGGAAGCAAAGGCAACCAATATCAGCGGTGTACAGGAAAATGCTTTTATCTATGGAGAGTGTACCGCGTTGTTAAAATCCTATAAGCGTTTATTGGATGCAGATGCGGAGCACATTGGAGAAGTTGGCATCAAATTTTCTGAAGCAGACCGGAGGATGGCGTCAAGAGGATAGGGAGAATGTTATGGAACAGAGGGAATATGAAAAAAAGATATGGGGAAATAAAAGAGAGATTACAAAAGACGAAGGAAGAACAACAGGATTGTCAGAGCCTGCTGAAACAGATAATTGCAGAAGAGGATAAGCTACAGAGCGATATTGCAGTAATCCAAAAGAAAAATCATAAGATGGAAGAAAAATGGGGAGATAAGCCTCATATGATTGCAGAAGAAAGGGTATTGTTGCGAAAAATTGCAGGAGAGAGGAATCAGCTTTGTCAATCCGGCTTTCGGGAATTTAAACAATATATGAAACAGCTGTCAGACAGAGAACAGGAATACAGAGATAGTCTGCAAAAGATACAGCAGGAGATGGAAGATACAAAAGGGGAGAAGAAAAATGGGAAGGATTATTAAACCGATAGAAGTACAGATGCAGGTAGGCGGAATGGTGGCAGCCTTGGAAAGGGATAGAGAACAGCTACAGGAAGTTTTACCTATTATCAGTGATTTTTCACAGGAAAAAGAATTACAGGGAAAAGCATGGACAGGAATGAAAGAACAGCTTTTAGCACATCGGACAGTGATTCGGGGGTGTATCTGCATGGCAGAAGAGTTGATGCAGGAAGGCAGAAAGTTGGTAATGCTTTGTGGGCTGGAAGAACTGAATGAGGATGAGTTGAAACTTCAGATTCAGGAAATAGAGCAAATCCGGGAGAAATATAAAGAAGCAATCCGTACTTATCAGAATCGGTTAAGGGATAATACCTATGAAAAAACTATGGGCTGGTATGCCCGTTCACAGATTAAAACCTATGAACAACTGATTGAACTTACAAATGAAAAAATTCGGATTCTACATAGAAAGTTAACTAATATTGACCGAATCGACAGAGCAACAAGGAATTTGACGGATTCCCTCCGACAGTTGATGCAGAACGTAAAATTAGGAATACAATATCTGGAAAATTCCTGGGATGGTTCGGGATTTTTACCGGCAGGCAGAAGAAATATGGCTTGGATGAGTGAACTGAATGGGGTGTGGGAAAAACGGATAAATTCGAGTAAAGGAAGTGCAACCGAGTTTGTTAATACAATTTCTGCTGAATATGGTTTTGATAAAGAAACAGGAAAAATTATGTATAAGCTATATAGTAGAATGGAAAAAGAATATGGTGAGGAAGCATCGCAAAGATTTTTTGCTATGATGGCATCTTTTTGCTATGGCGGAACACAAAGTTTAAAGCAAGGTATTTTATGGGGAATTATAGGAAATATTGACCCGATAGGGATGTTAGGAAAAGAGGATTTTATTAAGTTTGGTATTACAGAAGATGAATATTATCATCTGAGATATGAAGTTATTATGCAACACCATTTTTGTGAGGCTAATAGTATTGCTGATATAAAGAGATTAATATGGAAAGATTTAAGAGTAGGAGAAAAAAATGAAATAAAAGAACTTTTAAAAAATGAAATGAAAGAAAAATATGGATTGGATTTTAAGGAACTGCCGATGAAAATAAAAACGGAGATTTATAATAACATATATAGTTATAGTAATAAAACAGATTTTGCTCATATGGCGGCAACAACTGCTACTATATTAAATAAAAGTCCAGAAAAAAACTTAGGAAATTTAGCAGGAATCTACAATGGTATTTTTTCAGTAGATGGAAATGCCGGATATGTGGGAGATGTGTATGGAACAAATGGAGCGAAACCGAGCATGGGAAATGAAGATTATAAGGCAGATTTAGATGCGGTAAACATAGCTTATCGAATTCAAAAGGGTATAAGCTTGGATGTGTCAATACTAGAATATTATAGAGAAATAAATGGAGAGAAAACGAATCGAGCAAGAGAATTTTTGATAAATATAGGAGATGGAAATAAGCAAGCCGGGAAAGAAAAAATTTATATGGAGGCAAAAAAATTTTATGATATGCTTGAAAATTCTAAGTTAGAAGAAGAGGAGAAAAAATTTAGAAAAGAGATGGTTCAAAAATTTGTAAATAGTATTTTTTATGAAAAGAATAATTTAGAATGAAAGAGAGGTATTAGATAGTGAAAAAAATCACATGGTTTTGTATTACAGCTCTATTTTTATATCTCAATGTCTTTTGCCCCAAATGTTTAGGAGAACATATCTGGATAGGAAAAGTTTATGAAAAATTCTATGGCGAAGAGTATGAAGAGGAACGCTCGTTATATTTTATAAAGGGGAAATTCCAGAAAGAATGGAAAAAAGTTGATTCCTCATTTTATATATGTGATGTGAATGACGGGGAGATAGGAGGCATAGTGACAACGCTTTGGCATTCAAGGGAGTATGAAGTGAGGGGAAGGGAACTGATTATCTATACAGATGATATGGGGACGATAGAAACAAAGGCTATTGTACCGGGGGAGAAATTTACAGAAACAAAAGAAATATTAGAAGAAAACAACTATGTATCAGAAGCAGGAAAGTTTTCCAATAAAGTATCTCAAAAAGCTTTTTCCACAAGACAAGAGTATAGGTCAGCTTTAAGACAAATAAGTGATTGGGAATATCATAGAATCAGAAAAAAAGGAATCTGTACATTATTGTTTTTTGCTGTCACCTGGGTAGCTATATTTTTCTGCTCAAAGCGAAAGAAGAAATCGGCGGAAGAACTGGACGAGCAGGAGTACATAGGAAGTATGGATTATCAGTTGACAATGATTGTAAGTGTGGTTATGATACTCCTTTCATTTTCTGTATTAGGAGTAGGATTACTTGTGTTAATGTTATTCTGATATAGTGTGTATTTAAAGGGTAAAGTCCGATGAGAAAAGAAAATGAAAAAAATAAAAAGAGAAGCAAATTTTTAATTATATTTGTGACAGTCATGTATCTGGCAGTCTATTGGTTTAGCGGACATACAATCAGTTGGAAATATAACGACAGGAAAATATTAGGACATCATATTGAAGAAGTAAGGGAAAGATATGGGGAGTTTGATTATGAATGTAGTTATGATTACTATTATTTTCTCTATGAAGATTCACATGGTATTATGCCGAGTCATCAGAATATGTATTATGTGATGATAATAAATGAGGATGGAATTGTGGAGAAAATAACGAAACATGGACCGCCAGGTGGTTGAAAACAAAAAAATCATAATCGTCATAGAAAAGCAATTTGCCATAAAGGTGGGAAAATATGGAAAATTTTATGGAGAAGAGTATGAAGAGGAACGCTCGTGTTAATGTTATTTTGATATAGAGTGCATGTAAAGGGTGAAGTTTGATGAAAAAAAGAAAAATAATTTTGCTAACAACTTTTTTATTATTGTGTATCCTGTGTACAGCATGTGGGAAAAAAGAAGCCGGAAAGAAACAGGAGGATGAAAAGAAGCAGGAGGATATGAGACAGTATCCGTTAACATCACAACTGGAAATACCCAGCAGGAAAGAGTTGAAGGAAATTTATCCCGAATCTTACAATAAAGAATTAATGAAGAAAAAAGGCTTGAGCGAAACAGAGGATTTTAGTGAAAAATATCTATATATGCAGGCACTTTATCGTGCAAATCTGGAGACATATCTTATGGAGACCTTGGATTTGCAGGAATTGGATAATACATTGGCAAATGATGAAATTCATTATTTCCCAATTGAAGAAGCAGAGAAAGATGTATATGCACGTTATTCTACCATGAATCTGAGATACATTTATTTGAGGAATAATCTATGTATTGAACGTTTGGAAAAAGAAGACCTAGATACGATAGAGAAGGCATTAAAAGAAGGAAATGAAGTTGTGACAGAAGAGATGAAGGCATTGGCAGCCAGAACATATTCGATTGTCATTCCGGTAGTGGATGAATCAGAAACAGAAGAAGATATAAGAATGTTAGAAGTATCATATTTGGGAGGGTGTTCTGAACCGAATGTTCCAAACAAGGCGTTGGTTTTAGTTATAGGAACCAGTTATCCATATGATGAAGATGGATGGGAAATTCAAGATTTTCCGAGAATAGATTATTATCAGACAATAGCTGGAATAAAAAAAGAAAAAGAAGAAAGTTATAAAAATATATTGGATACATCGGTATACATATTGAAAGAAACAAAAACATGTCATCTTTCAAATGAAGAAATAGAAGAAATATATGGATGTTATACGAAGGAATACAGAAAAAAACAAGAAGAACCAAGTGAATGATATGGAAAATATTTTATGAGGAAAGTTCAATGAGAAAAAGAAAAATAATTTTGATAACAATTTTTTTAGTATGGTGTATTCTGTGCACAGCATGTGGAGAAAAAGATGCTGAAAAAAAGCAGGAGGATATGAAACAGTATCCATTAACATCGCAATTGGAAATACCTAGTAAAAAGGAATTAGAGAACATTTATCCGGAGTCTTATAATAAAAAGATGATAAAGAGAAAAGGCTTGAGCGAAACGAAGGATTTTAGTGAGAAATACTTATATATGCAGGCACTTTACCGTGCAAATCTGGAAGCATATCTTATGGAAACCTTGGATTTGCAGGAGGTAGATAATACATTGGAAAATGGTGAATTATATTATTTGCCGATTGAGGAAACAGAGAAAGATTTGTATGCACGTTATTCTACGATGAATCTGAACTATATCTATTTGAGGAATAATCTGTGTATTGAACGATTGGAAAAAGAAGATTTGGCTACGATAGAGAAAGCATTAAAAGAGGGAAAAGAAGTTATAACAGAAGAGATGAAGGCATTGGCAGCCAGAACATATCCAACAGTCATTTCAGCAATGGATGAATCAAAAAGAGATGCAAAAAAAATGAATGTACCGTATTTGAGAACCTCTCCTTTACCATCTGTTCCGAATAATGCATTAGTATTGGTAATAGGAACCAGTTTTCCTTATGATGAAAAGGGAATGTATCTGCCTCATTTTCCGGTAAAAAAATATGATCAGATATTAGATGCGATAAAAGAAGAGAAAGAAGAAAGCTATGAGGATATATTAAATATACCCGTATATATATGGGTGGAAACGGGGGCTATCGAGTTATCTGATGAAGAGGTAGAAGAACTCTACCAAATATTATAGGAAAAATACCATGGAAAAAAATAAAAAGAGAAGCAAATTTTTGATTATATTTGTGACAGTCATGTATCTTGCAGTCTATTGGTTTAGCGGACATACAATCAGTTGGAAATATAATGACAGGAGAATCTTAGGACATCATATTGAAGAAGTAAGGGAAAGATATGGGGAGTTTGATAGTACAAATGGAGATACTGAATATTATTATTTTTTATATAAAAAAAATGAGGGGTTATTAGGAAGTTTCTGGAATTATAATACGGATCAATATTATATTATGAAAATAAATGAGGATGGTGTGGTAGAGGAAATAGATAAAGGTGGACGTATGCAAGATACATAAGTGAACACAATGGAAAAGCAATTTGCTATAAAGGTGGGAAAATATGAAAAAATTTACATGGTTTTGTATTACAGCCCTATTTTTATATCTCAATGTCTTTTGCCCCAAATGTTTAGGAGAACATATCTGGATAGGAAAAGTTCATGAAAAATTCTATGGCGAAGAGTATGAAGAGGAACGCTCGCTATATTTTTCTGAACAAAAATTTGAAAAAGAATGGAAAAAAATCCAACCGGAATTTTATATAACTGGAATACAAGATTCATTAAGTGTTATCGGGACCAGATTGCATTGTGGAGAACAATATGAAGTGGAATCAGATATTCTGACAATTTTTTATTCCGATAGAATAACTATTGATACAAATGGGACAGGTAAGGAATGGGTAGCGGTAAGTACCTCAGAACAATATTATGAAATATCAAAATCAAAATTTGAAAAAAAAGCCTTTGAAACTGAAACAGGGGTGTCTGCAGATAAAATAATCCAAACAGCTTCTTCCACAAGACAAGAGTATAGGTCAGCCCTGCGACAAATAAGTGATTGGGAATATCAAAGAATCAGAAAAAAAGGAATCTGTACATTACTATTTTTTGCTGTCACCTGGGTAGTTATATTTTTCTGCTCAAAACGAAGGAAGAAACCCGCAGAAGAACTGGACGAGCAGGAGTACATAGGAAGTATGGATTATCAGTTGAAAATGATTGTAAGTGTGTTTATGATAGTCCTTTCATTTTTGGTATTAGGAATAGGATTACTTGTGTTAATAATATTCTGATATCAATAGATTCATTATGATATGATAATAAATGAGGATGGAATTGTGAAGAACAAAATGCCAAAAAGAATTCCCAAAGAATGGTTGACATAGCACATAAAACGTGATATATTATCAGAGTTGTTAGAAGCAAGTAGAGTATCCACTCTCACCTTAGCACAATCGGGTGACTAAGCGTTCATATTTCAAATAACCATATGAGGAGTTATTTTGATTTAGTGTGGATAGTCTGCCTATCCACTTTTTTATTGCATGGGAGGTATAAGACCATTAGCGAATTAATGATCAATGAACAAATCAGAGATAAGGAGATCCGCCTGATTGGCAAGGACGGAGAGCAGCTCGGCATTATGTCGGCAAGAGAAGCAATGAAGCTGGCAGAGGAGGCAGAATTGGATTTGGTGAAGATTGCACCGAAAGCCACACCGCCTGTTTGTAAGATTATCGATTACGGTAAGTACAGATATGAGCTGGCAAGAAAAGAGAAAGAAGCCAAGAAGAAGCAGAAGACGGTAGAAGTGAAGGAGATTCGTCTTTCTCCGAACATTGAGACGAATGATCTGAATACGAAAATGAACGCTGCCAGAAAGTTTCTTTCCAAAGGAAACAAGGTTAAGGTTACTTTGCGTTTCCGTGGAAGAGAGATGGCACATATGCAGAGCAGTAAACACATCTTGACAGACATTGCAGAAGCATTGGAAGATGTTGCAGTAGTGGAGAAAGCACCAAAGGTTGAAGGCAGAAGCATTTCAATGGTACTGGCAGAGAAAAAATAAAAGACAATTAGGAGGAATATATTATGCCAAAAATCAAAACAAGCAGAGCAGCTGCAAAACGTTTCAAAAAGACAGGAAGCGGTAATTTAAAAAGAAACAAAGCTTACAGAAGACATATCTTAACTAAGAAATCCGCTAAGACTAAGAGAAATCTTAGAAAACAGCCGTTAGTAGATTCTACAAACGTTAAGAATATGAAGAAGATTTTACCATATTTATAAGATGGGTTAAGGAGGATGAAGTAATGGCAAGAGTAAAAGGCGGAATGAACGCTAAGAAGAAACATAATAGAACATTAAAGTTAGCAAAAGGATACAGAGGAGCTCGTTCCAAACAGTATAGAGTAGCAAAACAGTCTGTTATGAGAGCTTTGACAAGTTCTTATGCAGGAAGAAAGCAGAGAAAACGCCAGTTCAGACAGTTATGGATTGCACGTATCAATGCTGCTGCACGTATCAACGGAATCTCTTACAGCCAGTTTATGCATGGTTTAAAATTAGCAGGTGTTGAGATGAACCGTAAAATGTTAGCTGAGATGGCAGTAAATGATGCAGAAGGATTTGCAGCATTAGCAGAATTAGCAAAATCAAAAGTAGCTTAATAATTCAAAATGGACAACTTCTATGGAAGTTGTCTTTTTGTTATAAGGAAACTTCCTGCCATGATAAAACTGTACGCACGCATGGGAGGAAGAATGGAGGGAAACGCTTATGAGCATATTGGTAACAGGCGGAGCCGGATTTATCGGAAGTCATACCTGCGTAGAGCTGTTAGAAAACGGATATGAGGTTGTGGTAGTGGACAACCTGTGCAATGCAAGTGAAGAGTCATTAAAAAGAGTAGAGCAGATTACCGGAAAGAAAGTAACTTTTTATAAAGGGGATATTCTGGACAAAGAGTTCTTAAATCAGGTATTTGAGAAGGAAGAGATAGAAAGCTGTATTCATTTTGCCGGTCTGAAGGCAGTAGGTGAATCAGTAGAAAAACCATGGGAATATTATCACAATAATATAACGGGAACACTGGTGCTGACAGAAGTCATGAAAAAACACGGAGTGAAAAAAATGATTTTTTCTTCCTCGGCAACGGTTTATGGTTCCCCGAAGGAAATTCCCATTACCGAGGAGTGCCCGAAGGGAACCTGTACGAACCCTTACGGTTGGACAAAGTCCATGTTGGAGCAGATATTAACTGATATGCAAAAAGCAGACCCGGTATGGAATATTGTGTTGTTGCGGTATTTCAATCCTATCGGAGCCCATCCCACAGGACTCATGGGAGAAAATCCCAACGGTGTGCCAAACAATTTAATGCCGTATATTACACAGGTAGCAATCGGAAAACTGGCGTGTCTGGGAGTATTCGGAAATGATTATGATACACCGGACGGAACCGGTGTGCGTGATTATATCCATGTAGTGGATTTGGCAAAGGGACATGTAAAGGCATTGAAAAAGTTAGAAGAAAATGGTGGACTGTCCGTTTATAATCTGGGAACCGGTGTGGGATACAGCGTATTGGATATTGTAAAAAACTTTGAAGAGGCAAACGGTGTGAAAATTCCCTATGAAATCAAGCCAAGAAGAGCCGGAGATATTGCAACCTGCTATTCGGATGCGTCAAAAGCAAAACGGGAATTAGACTGGGAAGCAGAGTATGGAATCTTGGAAATGTGCCGTGATTCATGGAACTGGCAGAAGAAGAATCCAAACGGATATGAGTGTTAGAATAAAAAAATTGTAGAAAAATGGAAATAAATGTAAATTACCATTGCAATTTTAGGAAAAAAGAACTATAATCACATCAGAAACATTGTGGCATATTTGGGAGTATGAGGAATGTAAAATAATATTAGCATTAGCTATTTTTTTACATTAATCTAGGAGGCATCGCTCGATGCTGTTTTTCCACTATGAGTAATTATAATAAAATATGCACAGTTATAGTTTCTATTTCAGTTATGATACTACATTATTACATTACCATGGTAATGTGGCAGAAGGGAGGAGATAACAACGATAAAGACCAAACGGGTTCTTTTGGAAGTGCTGGGAGGAACGTTGTGTTTGACAGTTGGAATGTTTAGCGGGAGTTATGTGAAAGGTGCAGTGAAAGCTATACGGTCGGAATCTGGAAATTATATGGAAATGAGCCAGAGTCTGGAACGGATAGCGGTGGTAAATTTGGATGCCGGAGTGGAGAAAAACGGAGAGCAGATTTATTATGCAGGAAAAATCATTGAATATCCCAACAGCAACTATCAAACCACCAGTCTGGAAGAAGCAAAAAAAGGACTTGAAAATGGACAGTATGGAGCCTATGTGATTATTCCGTCCACCTTTTCGGCATCGGTGGACAGTATCAATCAGACCCCACAGAAAACAGTCTTTGAATACAAGATTAGTGAGGAACTGAACGAAGAAGAGAGAGAAGATATGATATATGAAATTGCTGATTTTGAAAAGACAACCAGCAGTAATCTCTCCTATATCTATGTGGATGCAATCCTAAAAGAGATACATAGTGTACAGGACGGAGCATCTACCATCATGGGCAACGACAGTGCAGAGAAAGAAGCACTTTTAAGTGTTCAACCGGAAAACCTGATAGAGCCGGTAGAATTTACAGAATTGCGGGAAAACAACGAAGTAGTAAAACCGGTAGATTTAAGTGCTGAGAATAGCAATCTGGATAAATCCGTGCGGAGTTTGGAGAAGGATTTTAATAATGCTTTGGACGATGGACAAAAGGATTATCAAAAGGTGGTTGAAAACAACAAAAATCTGGAAAAAGCTCTGGCAGGATTGGAAAAAAGTATTGAAAAAACAGATCCGTTTTTAGACACAAATGGAAACTGTAATTATACAGCCGGTCTTGCAAAAGTGAATCAGGTGATTGATGAAAAAAACACACTGATTACGGATAAACGGGATTTGTTAAAAGATAGTCTTACAGCAGAAGTGATAAGTTATAAGGACAATCAGACAAATAAATTGGCACAACAGAGGAATACCATCCAGAATGATTTAAAGCAAAGTGTTCTAAGCGATATGCAGACTTCTGTAAATAGTCAGCTTCAGAGCATCAATGAGAGCAATGCAAATTCCATCAGCACTCAGAATTTGGCAATTCAAGAAGAACTTGGCACATATCAGGAAGAACTTCAAAATGCTGTGAATAAGCAGTTGGACATTTACCAAAAAGAAAGTATTGAAGCTTACAATGAGGCAGCAGAGGAAGAAAACCAAAAAATTCAGGAACTCAAAGAAGCGGCACAGGAGTTGGAAGATACCGATGAGGATAATTTGATGTATCCTTTAAAGCTAAACAATCTCCTAAGAAAGATAGAAGCTTTAGAGGAAAAAGAAGCCATTACCATGCCCGCAGAACTGGAAGATTTGGAAGTTCCCCTTACAGAACGTTATGAGGGAGAATTGATGGCAGATATGACAAGGCTGAGAGAAAATCTGACCTTAGAAAATGCCAAAAAAGAGGATGGAAGCAGTCTGGAACTGCCTGCGGTGGATGTGAGCATACCAAATGCATCGATTACTTTGCAGGTGTCAGATATTACTTATCAGATGCCGAGTTTGGTGTTGGAGAATCCCACCGTACAGCAGACGCGTTTGGAGGAAATAGAAAATTACTATAAAGTATCCAAGGATGGTCTGGAAAGAACCTTTGAGAAAAACGTGGTAGAAGTTGTGGAAAAACGCAATCGAGAGATACAGGCAGATGTATTCCAAAATATCAATGAGTTCTCAAAAGAACAGCGGGAATATCAGTATGGACTGGATTCCTTCGACCCGTACAGCTATATGGATTACACAGATATATCCAATCAGCTGATGAAAATATCCGATGCCATTTCAGATATGGAAACCGATATGAATGACCGGAATGAGGAATATCTGAATTACACGGCAGATGTATATGAATTGGCGAATGAACACACAAGGATTTTGCAGGAGGATATGTTGCGGGCAAACGAAAAAACCGGTCAAAACATCATCAATCAAATTGATGTATTAAAAAATTCACGTATCGATAAAAACAAGACCAATGTGTCTATTTTACAGGGAATCACCCAGAAACTGACATTTACCAGAATGGGAGATCTTCCGTATCAGGAAGCCTATGACTTCATCGTGAATCCATTAGAGTATCAAAGAGTTGATAAATAATATTGTTACTCACAGAGAAGACAATATCATTTATAAAAAACAAAACGAGTACAAAAGGTATGAGGAGGAAAAAAACATGGGAAATCAATTAAGCATGCAGTATTCCGATATGGAAGCTGCCATCCAGAAACTTCAGACAGAGTGCACAAACTTTGAGAACACTACACGGTCTATGACCAATCATGTGAATTCTCTGTGCGATGCATGGAAAGCAGACGCAAGTCCGATTTACAAACAGGATTATGCAAAACTGACCAAGAATTTTGACAAGACTTTACAGGTAGTTCGTGAGTTGATTAAATCCACAAACAATTATATCAACGATATGAAACAGTTGGATAAATCATACTCCAAGAGCAAAATCCAGTAAAAAAGCATCAAAGGTGGCTGTTATTACAGCCGCCTTCCATGCGTAAAAGAAAGGGAGAGTGAAGGATGATTGTCACAATTGAGTCAGAAGAAAAAACGTGGGATATTGCTGCAGATGAAAACAGCAGTATTGAAAACACATTGAGAATATTAATGGAAAAAGGAATGGTAGCCAGTGTAACAGGAGAGGTATATTCCGTGAGAAAGAAGAGAAATGTGGATACCGAAAAATCTTATCGGGAAAACGGAATATATCACGGGGATATTTTAAAAATCGGATAGAGGAAAAAACGTATGAGCAGTTATGAAAATCAAGAAGAGGTCACAGGACAGGATACACAACAAAGTGATCTGGATTTAAATCCGGACATTATCCGTAACCGGACGGAGACCTACACCTCGCTGTCTGATTTGTACGACGTACAATTATTTACAGACCAACGAGTGGAGGAAAATCGGCAATACCGGGAGCGAAAAGAAAAAGAAGAAAAAAAGGTCACAGATGGCGTTTTTATAAATCAGACGGCAGCAGCGGATGTGGATGCCCAAAGAATAACAGAGCTGTTTGCAGAACCGTTGGTTATTAAAAAGAATCAGGATTATACGGGAAATACAGCGGCAAAAACCGGTTTTTTTATCGGTGGAGCGGTTCTCATTATACTTGTTTTTGTGGTAATGATAACCGGATATTTTAAAAAGAAAAAACAGACAAAGGAAGCAGAGGAGAATGGTTATGAATGAGAAAGAAAACATTACAAAAAGAATCAGAAAAGCAAATATGTCGGCACAAGACCGATATGATTGGGGGAAAATGATATTTCCACAGGAGAAATGTTTGCAAAGCAGTTATGAAGAGGAAAAAGAAGAATTGATTTTTTCCTATGATACAGAAGGATATAAACCTTTTGTGCAAATCAAAAAGGAACGAAGAGAAGAGGCAATGATTAATCTGCTGGACTGTGGGAATCTCATAGAGGTATGCCGAAATTACAAAGTTGAGCTGCGTCCGGAAAACCTTTATTATGATATCCATAATCAGGTATTTGTCATGTACCGGGATGTCTATGGAAAAGGCGAGGAATTTGACGAAGAGGAATTTTTAAAGCAGTACAAGGCATTGACCGGATTTGTGTTACAGGATAAATACAATTATGAGGATTATTATGACGGTGGAATGGAGCTTTTACAAAAAGATAAGTTTTTAGAACTTATTGCTAAGGCAAATACTGTGGAAGAGATAGAAAAATGTCTTTTAGAAGAATATGAGCAGCTGATTGCGGAACACCGTGAAACCAAGATAGAGATAGATAAGAAAAAGTATAAAAGAAAAAAGACAGCCCTTGCAGTGACAAGTATATTATTGGTATTGGCACTGGCATTCAGCGGATATGAACTGTTTTGGATGAAACCTTATGAGAGAGCCGTTATCAAAGCCCAGAGAGATTATCTGAAAATTAATTACAGCGGAGTGATTGAAGATTTTGAGAAAACAGATATGAGCCGTCTGTCTGTATATGATAAATACATTCTGGCATATTCTTATATTCAGTGTGAGAATCTGACAGAAGAACAAAAAAAGAACATTAACAGTGCCTTGTCGTTGGATACCAATGAGAAGATACTGGATTATTGGATTGCCCTTGGAAGACTGGAGGTTTCAGAGGCAGAAAACATTGCACAGCAGGTATCGGATAACGATTTGCTGTTGTATGCGTACCTCAAAGAAAAAAATATGCTGGAAACCGATACCGAGATAAGCGGAAGTGAAAAAGAAGAGCGAATGGAAGAACTGGATTCTAAAATCGAACGTTTATTAGAGGGAGATGAGGACGAGACCGAAGAAGAGACAACAGAAGAAACAACAGGAGCAACAGGGGAAGATACAATCACAGAGAATAATCAAGAGGGAGAAAATGGAACAACAAATGAGTGAGAAAATTTATCTTAGAAAAAAAGAAATATCCATCGGAGCAGAGGGAAGAAATATTACGATACCAAAAGCCTCCGTTGAATTATTAATAAAAGAAAAGGTTATAGAAGTCTATGCTGACAGAGATAATACCGGAGATTTGTGGAAAGGAGAAACTTTAAAAGAAGGGACCTCCTATACATTAGAAGAGGAAAGTCCGCTTCAGGTAGGAGAAGTGGAAATAGTATTCTACCAGAATACCCTCTTGATTCGGGCAGAAGAAGAGGATTATACGACGGACCTGTTAGAGATTAAGGGAGAAAGCAATGAATTTGAAGGCTTCCCGAACTATAAGCGTTCTCCGCGTATCATCAAGCGGATTCCAAAAGACCGGATTGAAATACAGAATCCACCGGAAAAATCCAGCATGGGTAAAACCAGTCTGGTGCAGATGATTGTGCCGCCGGTTATTATGACGGCAGTTACTGTGGTAATCGGAATTTTTATGAAGATGGGAGCGTTTATGATGCTCTCTGCATTGACCACCTTGTTGACTACGGTTTTTACGGTAGTGCGTTATTTTAATGAGCGGAAAGAGTGCAAGGAAAAGAATGAAAAACGGGAAGAGATGTACCGCAATTACCTGTTGGACAAGCGAAAAGAACTGAATCATGCCAGAAATCAGGAACAGGAGGCTTGGTTTTACAATTATCCACGGGTGGAAGAAATTGAAAAACTGACACAGGAGTATAGTCCCCGTATCTACGAGAGAAACAGCAATGATGATGATTTCCTGACAGTATCCGTAGGCTATATGGAGGATATGGTAAGCTTTCCCATAGAATTTGAGTCCGGTGGAATGCAATATGAAAAAGATGAACTCCAAATGGAAGGAGAGGCTTTGAAACACAGTTTTGAAAGACTGGAAGAGAAGCCTCTGATTGTGGACTTGAAAAAAGCCCATCTGGGTCTTGTGGGAGACAAGGAAAATGTGCATGAACAGTTAAAATTGATGATTACCCAGTTGGCGTTTGCACAGAGTTACCATGATTTACAGATTATCGCGATTTATAATAAGATTTATGATGATGAATTTGCGTGGATGAAATGGCTGCCTCACTGTAAGGTGCAGTCTTTAAATCTGCGGGGTATTATCAATTCAGAGCACATGAGAGATCAGGTGTTGGGAAGTATTCTTCAGATTTTAAAAGACAGAAAAATGAAGTGGGAGGAGAAGAAAAAAGAAGCTAAATTTTCTCCGTACTATCTCTTTGTCATAGATGAGCCAAAGCTGATTTCGTCTCATGCCATTATGGAATATCTGGACAAAGAAGGAGAACAGATGGCGTTTTCCATTATCTATACCACGCAGCAGATGGCGAATCTGCCAGATAATATCGGAACAGTTGTGGAACTTTTGGACTCCCAGAAGGGTCGGATGGTCTTAAACGAGAAAAAATTCGTAGATAAAAATATCAATCTCTATCATACGGGAGAAATCAATCTGGAGTGGATTGCCAGAAATCTGAGTGTCCTTCATCATGAGCAGGGGATTGTATCTCAGATACCGGAAAATATCACCTTTTATGATATGTATCAAATTCAATCCGCAGAGGAATTACATGCGGCAGAGCGTTGGGAAAAGAGTCAGTCCCATAAGACTTTGGCAGTTCCGCTGGGGGTTCGTGGAAACGAAGAGTATGTATATCTGAATCTTCATGAAAAAGCCCATGGACCTCACGGTTTGGTGGCAGGAACCACCGGTTCCGGTAAATCGGAGATTATCCAATCCTATATTCTTTCGCTGGCAGTCAATTTCCATCCTTACGAAGTGGGATTTTTATTGATTGACTATAAGGGAGGCGGAATGGCAGGTCTCTTTAAGAATCTGCCTCATTTATTGGGAACCATTACAAACTTAGATGGAACAGAAAGCAAACGTGCCATGGCATCCATCAAAAGTGAGTTGAAACGGCGGCAGAGAATTTTTAGCCAGTATGGAGTCAACCATATCAATGGTTATAATAAACTCTTTAAAAACGGTGAAGCAAAAATTCCGATTCCACACCTCTTCTTAATCAGTGATGAGTTTGCAGAGCTGAAAAAAGAGCAGCCGGATTTTATGGCAGAGCTGATATCTACAGCCAGAATCGGACGAAGTCTGGGAGTGCATCTGATTTTAGCAACCCAGAAGCCTTCCGGTGTGGTAGATGACCAGATTTGGTCCAACTCAAAATTTAAGCTGGCATTGAAGGTACAGGATGAAAGTGACAGCCGGGAAATCCTAAAAACACCGGATGCTGCATTTATTACCCAGCCGGGACGTGCCTATCTGCAGGTGGGAAATAATGAAATTTATGAGCTGTTTCAGTCAGCATGGAGCGGTGCCACGGTAGGAAATGAAGGTGTGGCAGAGAAGGTGGACAACCGTGTATTCTTTGTAAATGAACTGGGACAGGGAGAGCTTTTAAATGAGGATTTGGATACGGAAGAAGAAAGCAACGAGAAGAAAATGACCCAGTTAGAAGCTATTGTAAACTATGTACAGCGGGTGTTTGAAGAACAGCACTGTGAGCGTGTACCAAAACCGTGGCTTCCGGCACTTGCTGACAGATTGACCAGTCCGATACAGGAGATTTGTCCAAAAGAAAGTGCAGTTTTGCAATTCCCGCTGGGATTAGTGGATATCCCGGAAGAGCAGAGTCAGGAAGAATATATTATAGATATCGAAAAAGAGGGAAACCTTGGATATTTCTCTGCCAGCGGATATGGAAAATCTACGGTATTGACCACTTGTATTCTGAGCTTGGCAAGACAGAATACGGTTTCTAACCTGAATTTTTACATCTTTGATTTTGGAAACAGTGCGTTAATTCCTTTAAAAGAACTGCATCATACGGCAGATTATATTACCTATGATGATGAGGAAAAACGCAATAAATTCTTTAAATTGATACAGATGGAAATGAAGCAGAGAAAACAGTTATTAGCACAAAATTCTGCTCAGAACTTTACGGTATACAATCAGATTGCAGAGGAACCGTTAAAAGCCATCGTTATTATTGTGGATAACATGGACATTTTAAAGGAAATCGGCATGGATGAGGAAGAAGAATTTACCAAGATAGCCAGAGACGGTGCCGGATTGGGAATCTATCTGATTTTCTCTGCTCAGAGTGAAAGCGGTATCCGTTACGGAACTTTGAATAACATTAAGCAAAAAGTAGCCGGATATATGTATGATGCATCGGATATCTCCAGTCTTGTGGGACGGGGAGAGTATACTCTGCCGGACAAAAAAGGCAGAGCAATGGTAAAATACAAGGGGGTTAATATCATGCAGGTGTATACAGCAGTAGAATTTGAGAATGAGATTTCTTACATAGAGAATATCAAGGAGAGTGTGGCACAAATCAATGCCTGCTATCCTGATGAGATTGCTCCGAAAATACCGGTATTGCCGGAAAATCTCCAATATGTACAGTTGGAAGAGTATGAGGCAGCAGAAGAAGAGAAAGAGCTGGTATTAGGCCTGGATGTAGAAAATGTGGTACAGGAAGGTATCGTAAAAGGACAGTCTCCGTTTGTGATTATCGGAGAAAGTCAGAGAGGAAAGACCAATGCCCTGAAATGTATTCTGAATCAGATGGATTATGGAGATACGGTTTATGTCTTTGACTCCCAGAGCCGTGAATTAAATACCTATAAAGAAAAGGGAGAGATGCATTTTATCCGTACGCAGGAAGATATTACGGAATTTGTAAACTTTATGGAGGAAATCGGAAACAGCCGTATGGAGACATTTAATGAGGAACTTGCGGCAAATCCGGAGCTTACCATGCAGGAGTTTTTGGCATGGCAGCAGCCGGTCTATGTCATTGTGGATGAGGCAGATGTATTTGTAGAAATGGTCAACGAAGAGCATGAGAATGAGATTGCAGATATTCTGGAAAAAGCAGCCAGCATGGGTGTCATGATAGTTCTTTCTGTACACGGGGTAAAATTCCATGGATATGATGAACTGACCAGTTGGATTAAAAATGCAAATGATGGTCTGGTATTGGGAGAACAGGGAAATTGTGAAATTTTCCAAGTGGGATACGGTGTCAATATAGAAATGGGAAGAGGTCTATTATTCCGCAACGGAAATTCTAAAAAAATCATGATTCCCGAGTGTTAGGATGGTGAAGGTATGGCAAAGAGCAGAAATCGAAGAAATATCGTAGATGTAATAAAAGAAGCAGAAAAGCAACAGGAAGAGAATAGAAGACATAATCAAAGAATTCTAAATCAGATAAACACTAAGCAACAGGAAGTAAATCGGATAGGGGGCTTGCAGTCGAGACTTCGAAATTGTAAACAAAATATTGAGGGCAGCACTCGCCGTTATGAACGAAAACAGAAAAGCTTTCAAAACAATTCCTCCACCGGAACCGTAGTGGTAAAAAATAAGTTTGAAGGAAGGGCGGCACAGGAAATCCGAAATAGAAATCAGCAGTTTATCGGGAGCATAGAGCCCAAAGTTAGTCAAGCAGATAATATTGCGGCGTCAATTCCTGCGGTGCAAAGCTATTTGGGGGAATATAAGGCGAATTTAGAGGCAGAGATTCGAAGCCTCAGAGGCGAATTGAGGTGATAAGATGGCACAACGGGTAAATGCAAAGGCAAGTGCGTATTCCTATAATTCTGTGAAGCAACTGTTAGAAACACATCAAAAGATTTTGGAAGAATTGTCAAAAGGAATCACAGAGCTGCGGGGAACCGTAGGAGAAGGAAAAGATTTTGACAGCGAAGGCGTGAATAAGCTGGTAAAAGGACTTTTGGATACCTATGAGAAGAAGGTATATAAGGCATTACAAGAAAGCTTTAAAGCATCGGAAACAGCTTTAGGAAAAATGCAGACGATGATAATAACGGAGGATGTTTTCAAGGAGTAGAGCCATGGGAAGTAAAACGGTTATTAAATATGATAATGTAAAAACAAAGACAAAGAATGTAAGCAAAATCGCAGGAGCCGGTGGGTTACAGGCAAGTGTGAAAACCCGATATAATAATTTGAAAAAAAATTGGGACTCCTGTGAGGGCGATTGTGCTTCGAGGATGAAAATGTTATTGGCAAAAGAAGAAGCAGATGCCATAGAGGCGGCAAAATTTTTGGATAAGATGCAAAAAATGATATGGGAAGCGGCAAATATATTTGACCAAAGGGATAAAAAAGACGCAAAAGAATCCGTAAAAGAGTAGATAAAGCAGGAGGGAGATTATGCAGCCAGCAGGGGGAGACATCATTAACGCAACCTTTGATGTCGAGAATATCAGAAAGTTAAAAAAGGAGCTGAAAGAGCTTCTGGAAAAGGCAGAGGAAACACAGGCAGAGCTTGCCGAAGAAATGGCAGAGCTGATGGATGTTTTGAATCAGGTACCGCAGGGGTCCGGCAATGTTGCTAATTTAAAAAGTGCGGTCAGCAGTCTGAATGGAGTGTTGGGAGAAAAAAGTTATCAGACATATAAAAATCAGGTAGAAAAAAATCTCAATCGAATCATGGAGAACGTACCGAAAACGGATAAGAAATGTGGAGATGATTTGAAGAATGTCTGCGATACCTTAGATAAAATAAAAAATGATATACGGAATATCACAGACATGATTCCGAAAACAGGAAAGGGAATTGACAGCAAAAAATTCCAGAATGAGGTGGACTATTACACCAAGAAACTGGAAAATTACAACAATAATGAATTAAAATATTCGTTACAGCAGACGGCAGAATTTGTGGCATATTTAAAGGGAGATGATTTGTCCCAGACCAAAAGCAGTGTTGACCCGGTAAACCTAAGTACCGGAAACTTTTACTACGGGTATAGTGATTTGAAAATAGAGGGAGAACCGGTTCTGGATATGAACCGATTCTACAATGCCCTGTACCCAAGAGAAGGCAGTCTGGGAGCAGGATGGCAGCATCCGTACGAAGTCCGTCTCTTGATAGAGGAGGACGCGGTTCTCATTATAAAAGAAAATGGACAGGAAGAAATTTTTAAAAGAAAAGAGAACGGAGAGTTTTTCTGTGAAGAGAGCCGAAATCTTCTTACAAAAACCGAAAAGGGATATTGTTATCAAAAACAGAACGGAACCCAGCAGATTTTTGATGAAAATGGAAAATATCTGCAACTGATAGAAGCACAGAATCATGAAGTTCGCATGGTCTATGAAGAAGAATTGCTGAAAAAAGTAATTCGTGAAACAGACGGTGCAGAGCTTTCTTTTGTGTATGACGAAGAGGGACGTTTAAAAGAGGTTACGGATGATACAGGGCGGAAAATCAGTTACGGCTACGATGAAGAGGGGCGTCTGAACAGCGTTACTAATCCTGTGGGAGAAAGCTATCATTATGCCTATGACCAAGAGGGACATTTAGTAGAAATTGAAAGTCCGCAGCAAATCTGTCTGGTAAAAACAGAATATGATGAAGACGGAAGAGCAAAAAAACAGACCTTCCCGGATAAGAGCAGCATGACCTTTTCCTATGATGAGGAAAAAGGAGAAGTTCTGCTTCAGGAGAGAGATGGAAGCAAGACCATCTATTGTCACAATGAGCGGTATCAGAATGTGAAAGTCATTTATGAGGACGGTACACAGGAAAGTGACTTATATAATAAAAAAGGACAGTTAATGACCCATCGGGATGCCTTGGGAAGAGCTACCCGCTATGCCTATGATGCCAAAGGCAATCTGACACAGGTAATAGATGCCTTAGGAAATAAATGCAATGCCACCTATAACCGGGATAATCATCTGTTGACCCTTAGTGTGAACGGAAAGCTGAAACAAAAAAACACCTATGATGAACAGGGACGTCTGATAAAAATTACAGATGCTCTGGGAAGAAATACGCAGATTCAGTATGGAGAAAAGGGAAAAGAAGAGTGTGTGACATTACCGGACGGAAGTACGGTCCGATTTTCTTATGACCAACGTGGGAATCAGACCGCAGTTACAGATGCCTATGGAAGTGTCACTACCTATGCTTATGATGAACGGAACCGTATCGTACAGGAATGTGATCCACAGAAAGGAATTACCGATTATACCTATGATGAATTAAATCGAATTACGGAAATAAAAGAAGAAGGTGGAATTACTACCACCTATCATTATCATGGAAACGGACAGATTTCCAAAGCAGAGTGGAAATATGGCAGTGAAACAGCAGATTACAATGAAATCGGATGTGTGAAAGCAAAGACGGATGCCAACGGAAATACCACAGAGTATGCTTATAATGAAATGTGGAAAATACGGGAAATCCGTTATCCAAACGGAGGTATCCAAAGATTTTCTTATAATAAAAAAGGATTGCTGGAGACAGAAATCGATGCGTTGGGAAACCAGACCCATTATACCTATGACGCAGTGGGCAATCTGATAAAGGAAGAAAAAGAAGGAATCGGAGTCAGCAGTTACAGCTATGACGAACTGGACCGCTTGGTATCCTACACAAATATGGATGGTCATACGAATACCTATACCTATGATGAGGAAGGGAATCTGAAAGCACTTATCAATCCAAAGGGAACCAGAACCGAATACGTCTATGATGAAGTGGGACAGTTGATTCAGGAAACCAACGGAGCAGGTTATACGCTTTATTACACCTATTCCCCGTTGGGACAGTTGGAAAGTATTCGGGATGAAGAGGCAGAGCTTCTCCACCGTGAATTTGAGCCGGGAGGAAGATTAAAATTCATGGAGCGGATAGATGGTCTGCCGACCACTTATGAATACGAAGCAAACGGAAATCTGAAAAAAGTACATACTCTTGCAGATGAAAATATCATCTATCACTATGACAATCGGGGCAGAGTGCTGTCCGTAGAAGGAATTGACGGAAAACAGGAGACATATACCTATGATGAAAGAGGTTTCCTGTGTACGGTGCGAAGCGGAAAAAATCAAGGGGACAGTTATGCTTATGACGGAAACGGAAATCTGACAAAGCTGACAGATGCCATGGGAAATGAGACGATATATCGTTATGATGCTATGAATCGTCTGATAGAGATTGACAGATACGCAGGAAAAGAGGAAAAAGACAAGATACCGATTCGGCTTTGTTATGAGAGAGACCTGTTGGGAAATGTGCTGTGTGTTACGGATGAAGCGGGAAGAAAAGAACGTTATACCTATGATGCAGCAGGCAGAATGTTGACAAAAATTGACAGAGAGAGTAATCTGACATCATACAGATATTCTTGCGAGGGGAGACTTTTACAAATTTCTTATGCTGATGGAAAAGAAAGTGGCTTTTCCTATGAAAGTAATGGTGCCTTGAGGGAAGTTCAGGATTGGACCGGAAAAACCGTCATGGAGAATGATACGCTGGGCAGAGTGCTGCAATTACATTATCCAAACGGAGAAAAAATCGGTTACCGTTATAATCTAAGAGGCGAAAGAACCGGTATCTGTTATCCTGACGGAACATGGTGTGAATATACTTATGACGAAAAAGGGCGTCTGGCAGAGATGAAGGAGGGTGGTGACAGTATTCATTACGGTTACGACTTTTATGGCAGGCTGTCCAAAAAGACCTTGCCGGGAGAGATAGAAACCGAGTATGGATACACCAAAGACGGTTGGTTAAAATCCATCATTACCCGTGGAAAAAAGGATATGCTGTATGAGAATCATCGGTATCTGTATGATGGAGAACGAAACCGGACAGAAATCATCCGAAAACGTCCCGATGCAGCAGAAGCCAGCGGAAAATATGGCTATGTCTATGATGCCTTGGGAAGATTGGAAGAGGTAAGCAGAGACGGAGAAAGAATACGGAGTTAT